>Ga0233437_1000011_pt1 | contig 600649 bp, 645 predicted proteins | sample SI_122_August201_FD_182714 | JGI IMG/M metagenome (GOLD analysis project Ga0233437, IMG submission 182714) | Seawater microbial communities from Saanich Inlet, British Columbia, Canada - SI_122_August2016_200_MG | ecosystem: Environmental > Aquatic > Marine > Inlet | place: Canada: British... | reverse complement strand
CTGCGTGTGCTAGAACCCTGTATCCGCCTCCGCCGTTGCTTACCGCGTCTTCAACACTTGTTTCTTCGATCCTGAGTGCGCTTCCGATTTCCTCAAGAATCTGGTTTGCGACCGGGATCCTTGGCTGATCGCTTCCATAGTCGCTCTCACCGGTAATCCAAGCTGTCTTTCCACCTTCCGCGAGCCATGCTTTTAGAGCTGACTCTTCCGCGGCTGTATAGTCTGTGCTGGCGTCTGCCATGCTCCAGATGTACATTGTAGCGCCGTCTAGGTCCGCTGCCGTCACCTCGCCGTACACTGCACGCCACTCAACCTTTGAGTAGTTGAGCATCATGCCCAGTGCAACGTCTGGTCCGAGTGCGCCCTTTGAGTGTGCTACTACAATGGGCTTTACCGGTGCTGCTACAACTGGTAGTGCTGCGAAAATTGATAGCGTAAGGAACGTTAGAACGATGATTGGGAGTAGTTTTTTACTCATTTTTATTCGTAACTCCTGTCGTGGATTGCGTTTGTGGGGATAAAAAACTTCTCACAGGCATGCAGGCAAACTTAAAATGCTCTTGAGGTTGATAAAAAGCGAGGTTCAAGGTTTGGATAAACGTGTACTAATAGGAATTGCAGCGATTGTTGTGATAGGAATCGGGTTTATAGCTTTTCAAAATATGAGCACTCCAGATGTCCCAGACGATGGAGACAATGGGGTTGTTAGCCCTACTACTGGAACTATTTCCGGCGTGGTCGAGGATGACCAAGGAGACCCTGTTTCAGGCGCCACGGTAACTGTTGACGGAAAAACAGTGACCACTGGCTCCGATGGATCATACACATTCAATGTTGAGGCAGGAACCTACACCGTTGAGGTGGAGAAACCCGACTATGATTCAGATTCTTCATCTGTCACAGTCGCCGCAGGCGGAAGTAAGACCGCTGACCTTGTACTAACCTCATCAGAAGAGCCACCAGCGGCTGTAAGTGATAAGATTAGAATACTCACACGCCACGGCTCAGACATTTACATAAACGCAAGGACCAAGTTCCTCACGAGCGATATCGCAGCCGAGTACGGGATAACGGATAAATCAATGATAGAGTTCGTCCCTATCTCCAGTAGTCTTTGGGTTGACACGATCATCAACAGCGAGAACCTGGCTGGCAAAGAAATCGATATTGCATGGGGTGGTGGACCCGTTGTATTCGACCTAGTACACGAGGCCGAGTTACTGGCGCCTCTAACCGACCCCGACCTTGTTGCACTGATGGACACACTCCCAGACGAGATCAGCGGAGTCGCCTCCAAACGGTATCAGGACGGGGACGTTTACTGGGTGGGAAGCGCCATCAGCAGCTTTGGATTCACAATCAACACAGACTACCTTGAACAGGAAGGACTCCCAGAGCCTGCTACTTGGAAGGACTTGGCTAGCGAGATCTACGCAGTTACATTACCAAACCCAAGCATCGGTACGGCAGACGCAACCCTTAGCACATCCAACACAAGGATATTCGAGATAATCCTCCAGAACTATGGATGGGTTGAGGGATGGGAGACACTGACACTCCTAGGTGCAAACAGCAGAATATATGACAAGTCCGAGAGCGTCAGGGACGGTGCCATCACTGGCCAGATTGGTGCAGGAACCACCATAGATTTCTATGGGTACACCGCGCAGCTCCAGAACCCAGACTTTTGCAAGTACGTGCTACCCGAGGACGGCACGGCGGTAAACGCAGACCCAGTTGCCTTGATCTCAACATCAGAGAACAAGGACATGGCTCAGGCTTTCATCAGGTGGCTGCTAACCCCAGAGGGGCAGAGCATCCTACTGGCAGATACAATTAACAGGATGCCAATGAACCCCGCCGTATTCGACACAGAGATCGGCTTGGCTAGGTCAGACCTGAAGACACAGTACGAGATCACACAGGAGGCTTTCATCATCGGTTTCAGCGACGAGGAGGCGTTGAGCTACGAGCAGAGTATGATGTACTTCTTCCACTCCACGCTAGTCAGGGCACAGCTCCAACTGGTGGACACATGGCTTGAGATGACCTATGCGTTCGAGCAGGGCGAGATCACGAGGACTCAGCTCGATGAGTTGATCAACGACTTGACGAACCCACTGGAGTTCACGTTCGTGGACCCGTTGACTGGTTCGGACCAGACCTTCACAGTTGAGTACGCCCAGAGTATATCCAGCAAGTTCCAGAGTGACGCAGAGTTTAAATCAAATATAATAGACGCCTGGAGAATTGCTGCCATCGACAGGTACGAAGCTGTGATGGACAGCCTTAATTCTATGAAGTAAGACCGTATTGTTATGGCTCTGGACGAGGTCTTCGGCGAGACATGGGAAAAGCTCCGTCGTGAGCTTGACTCAATGACTCTGTTGCAGGCATTCCTTGCTTTCGGCATGCTCTTTGTTTTCCTTGTTTTGCCCCTCTTGTCCATGATGTCTCAGGCTTTCTACTATGAGGGACGTTTCTCGTTACACTGGTTCTATGATATCTTTTCCTCGACTGAGTTCACCTCCTTTACAAGCCTAGGAGGCAGGCTCTTCGAGGTCAGGAGGGATATACTGATCCTTTGGGGTCATGACTATGGCATCCTATTCAACAGTCTCATGGTGGCTTTCAACGTCACAGTTGCCTGCTCGGTTATCGGGATAGTGTTGGCTATGATTATGGGGCGCTATGATTTCAAGGGGAAACGCGTGTTCCAAGTCCTTTTACTTGTACCTCTTCTTGCGACCCCATTCGTTAACGCGTATGTCATCGGCAAATTGTTCAACCCAAACCGCGGTTTAATCAACTATATCCTGTACGAGACACTGCACTTGATCCCATGGAGAATTGACATTGATGGATTGGTTGGGATCACTTTGGCGCAGGTTCTCGCGTATTACCCCATCATCTACATGAATGTAGTAGCCAGTCTCAACAGTATCGACCCCAGCCTTGAAGAGATGGCTGAAAACCTTGGGGCAAAGGGCTTCAAGCTATTCCGCACAATCACGTTCCCGTTAATGCGACCTGGTCTCATGGCGGGGGCTATAATCACTTTCATCTTCAGTTTAGAGGACCTTGGAGCCCCCATTGGTTTCGTTGGGGCGAGGGCGAACCCCCTCTCAAGGAAGGTCATCTCTTATCAGATATTCAGCAGCTTTGCAGAGGCATTAGCGGGGGGTATATCCCCGAAGGTAGCTGCGTTGGCTGTGATCACACTCATCATAACGGGGGGTAGCTACATCGGGATGCGCTGGTACGTTAACAGGCGCAGCTATGCAATGCTCAGCAAGGGAGGGCGTTGGAGCCCCCGAGTCAAGAAGGCAAAGCAGACCACCCAGATAGGGATAATCGTCGGGATTATGTTATTCATAATAGTTGCATCGATGCCCCAGATTGGGACATTCATACTAGCTACAACGAACTGGGCAACAAGTGGAGCATTACCCACTGAATTCACAACCCAGTACATCTCAACACTCTGGACAAACAGCGAGGTCTATGGGGCGGTGCTAAACAGCCTACTATATTCAGGGGTAGCCGTTGTCATAATGATCCTGATTGGATCGAGTATTGCATACATCACGACAAAGAGGGACATACCAGGCAGAGGAATACTTGACATATTAGCCACAATTCCCGTTGCTATCCCCGGCATCAGCCTGGCGATAGGTTATTTCCTCTTCTTCAGCGGGAACTTTAGTGGCACAATACTTGACCCACTGATCGACCCCGCTCTACTGTTGATATGCGCGTACAGTATCAGGCGTGTTCCATTCACAACTCGAAGTGTCTCCGCTGGACTAAACCAGGTGGATGACAGCCTGGAGGAGAGCAGTATGAACCTTGGCGCGGACCGGGGCACCACGTTCTTTAGGATAGTCCTGCCCCTAATCATCAGCCACGTAATCAGCGGAGCTATCCTCAGCTTCGTTTACAGTATGAGCGAGGTAAGTGCCAGTGTAACCCTCGGGGCGCTACGGGAGGACCGTGTGCCAATTACGTTCTTCATAAGCCAGATAGTCTACGGCGCTGCTGCAACGGGCAGTGTCAGCATAGGGGCGGCTCTATGTGTGCTACTCATGGCTGTCCAGATATCCGCCATGGCGATATCGAACTATATACTCAAACAGAAAGCATCATTCCTAGGAGTCTAAAAAATGGTTAAAGTATCACTTGAAAACGTCTCAAAATACTTCGGCGAGGTAATCGCGGCAAACAAGGTCAATCTCAACATCAAAGACGGCGAGTTCTTCACGTTCCTCGGGCCAAGCGGTTGTGGGAAAACCACCACCATGAGGATGATAGCTGGCTTAGAGTTCCCATCTGACGGGAAAATATTGTACGACGAGAAAGACGTTACCCAGCTTCCGTCCTTTAAGAGGAACACCGGGATGGTATTCCAGAACTACGCCCTCTGGCCCCATATGAAGGTCAGGGAAAACGTCGCATATGGTCTTGAAGTAAGGAAGATTTCAAAGGATGAAGTGGATCGAAGGGTTCAAGAAGTAATTGACCTTGTTGGGCTCAAGGGGATGGGTGACAGGTTCCCAAATCAGCTCAGCGGAGGGCAGCAGCAAAGGGTTGCATTGGCAAGGGTACTTGTCATTGAACCCGATATACTCCTACTCGACGAGCCCCTCAGCAACCTAGACGCCAAGCTCAGGGTAGAGATGAGGGAGGAGATTAAGGACATTCAACGTAAACTTGGCATCACCACAATCTACGTCACCCATGACCAGGAGGAGGCTATGGCTGTAAGTGACAGGATAGCTATCCAGAACCATGGGAAGATAATGCAGGTCGGAACCCCCAAGGAGATCTACGATAAACCAGAGAATCTTTTCATCGCCACATTCATCGGGAAAGGCGCGTTAATCGAGGGCATGGTGGAGGAACTGGGGGAGTACGCAAAGGTTACCATCGGTGAGTCCTACCTAGAAGGCGTAAACACCGGTGAATCTGAGCTTGAGGACGCCGAGCATGTGGCTTGTGTTATACGACCTGAGAGTTTCTTCCTAGAAGCTCCTGATGAATCTCATAACATACTTGAGGGAATCATCGAGTGGAGCGCATTTGTGGGTCCACTGGTGGAGGTAAAGGTCAAGATTGGTGAGACAAGTTTGATGATTGATGCTCCAACAAACAGGGAGTATGTTGCAGGTGAGACTTTGAAGGTCTATGTCTCTAAGGACAAGACAATCGTTCTTCCTTGGGTCAGCCAGTTCTAGTTTTCTGCTGGCTGCTCTTCTGTAGATTGATCTTCTTCTGGTGGATCTTCTTGAATTCCCTGTTCGTCCATCATAATTTTGAACTCTTTTTGGAGTTCACCCATCATTGATTGGAGGCTTTTCCCTTTGTTTGCCTTTATTATCTGCTGGAATGCGTTATTCTTAGGCTGGTGTCCCATAACTAGGTCGAAAACATAGTCAACATCGATCATTGTCTCGAATTTGATCACGTCGTCATCCTCTTTTTCCTCTTCAGGCGGTCTGTTCAGTCGTTCGATGACCGTGTCAAACGCACGTTCAGTGCATGAAGCAACGATGTTCACGAATGGTCGGTAGACTCCTTTCCCTGCTTGCTCCTCACATTTCCTGAAATACTTGATCTCGTGCTCATTGAGCTGGAAGCTGAACAGGTAACCGCTACGGTTTATCAGGTGCTTCATGAGAACCCTGGCCGTTAACCCGTTACCGAACTGGAATGGTCGTACCTTCTGGAAAAAACTGTAAAACAGTGCACCTTGTTCAATCGGGTGGCGTTTCTTACCGTTAAATAACCCATCAAGAACTGTTTCCATCTGACCCGTCATATTGTCCTTCTTAGTGAAGGGGTTTACCCTGAACTCTCCGGCGTACATATCCGCGAATATGGTTAATCTCCTGTGTACCTCACGGATATCCTCGACCTCTAGGTCTCTCAGCTTTACCTCAGGGTTGTTCAGGTATTGCTGGGCTTGCAGGTGGTTCAGTGTGATGATCTGGAACTTTTTCGCCTTCTCCATGACGCTGTCCCGTGTCTCAAGGACCTTGGTTACTTCTTCATATGTGAGTGTGCTACCGTCTAGAACCGTGTTTGCGTGGATGAACTCGGTGCGAAGGTCTTTTAGAATCTCCAGCACGGTCTCGCGTTCCTTTAGACTTGAGTTAAGTTGTTGTCTTTTACGATTGATTCGTCGTAACATCCAGTCATCTAGGTAACTCAAATAGCCGCACTCGTCCGGGCTTGCCGTTGCTTTTTTACTTTTAAAAGATGATGGACTTCAATCTCACGACTTTTAGGTTTAAATTATTCCAAATTCCCGTATTATCTGGTGGAGATTGATGCAAGGCAAGATGAGTGTTTCAGAGGTCGAGGCATTGGGTTACTACGATTTCATGGCATACCTAAATGTCCCTTTCTTCAATATCGGTGGTAACGAGAGCCTGGATGTGCTTGCCGAGCGCTGTAAATTAGGTCCGGACACTCATTTACTTGACGTAGGGTGCGGTACCGGGGGAAACTCGGCTTATCTCGCTTCAAAATACGGGTGTAAGGTCACTGGAATTGACATATCTGAGATGATGGTTGAGAAGGCAAAGGAACGCGCTACTGAGAATGGGATGGAGGATGTGCTTGATTTCCATGTAGGTGACGCGTACAACCTTGAGTACCCAGATAACCACTTCGACGTTGTCTTGACAGTTTTCGTCTCTCAGTTCCTTGATATTGAACAGGCTTTCCCTGAGTTCCTTCGAGTGATTAAGCCGGGAGGTTATCTTGGAATAAACGAGATGTACCGTGATGACTCTGTGCCGCCTGACCTCGTTGACAAGGTTGACGATGGTGAGTCCATATTCAGGCAGCTCACAGGGTTGCCTTTCCAGTTAAGAGCCCCCTCCGAATGGGAGATTGGGCTTAAAAACGCGAACTTCACACAAGTTTTGGTAGAGCCTTTCAGAAACTATGTGAATGTTACACGCGGCATGAAGATTGTGGAAGATATGGGTGGTTGGGCATATCTAATCTCAACTCTCTGGCACACCATTGAACTTGGATTAAAAAGCAAGAAGATAAGGAAAAAATACGGTGATATCAGCAAAGGGAAGCGGGTGCTGGTTAATGATAAAGTTACCAGCAAGTACATCGGGTACGTGCTTGGTGTAGGGAAAAAGGGTGTTTAGCGTCCCTGATTGGCACTAAAGTAGTCCAACGGGCGCTGGCCAGTCATCCTTGACTCCTTAATGAGGAAGTCTCTCATCTCATCGGCGTCAGTGAAGATTCGTGTGGCGTACCATTCGAAGAATGGACTGGGCTCGTATGGGTAGTATGCGTATACTAGCTTGGCTAACGCCTTGGCGTACACCATCTCACACATAACACCCGCGCTGATGCTCTTACGTGGGTGGTAGACCACGACTAATTCACTGTTCTCGATAATCTTGTAGTCGCTGTCAATGATCTGGAATCTGAGGTTCTTAATCGCCGTCTCGACTTCCTTGATATCGAATTCCGCCTCCATTGGACCTGTCTTGTAGTCCATGTGGAACGTGAAAGTGTCAGGCATCTCCTGTTTGGCGTCGATGGTCTCGTTTATCGCGTCCCTCCACTGCTCCACGATATCCCAATCCTTGATGAGGTATGGGTCGTAGAGGACATAGTATTCGCTAAGACTGTCAAGGAAACTGGTTATCTTCTTGAAGAAATCTGGGCCCTCCCCTGTGATGGGGTGGCTGAGGTATACTGTCTCCTTACTTGGTTTGTAGATGATGTCCTTCACCAGTTCTGGCTCGTTCTCAAACGCAACTAGCTGTGTGTTACGTTTTGGTGTAAAGCTCTCCGCCAGCTTGTAGACTCTGTTTACTTCCTCTCTTCTCCAGTTGGCGATTTCGCCGAGGGTGTATTTGTGGTCCTGCCACTGTGCATCCTCTGCTAGGCGGTCCCTGACTCGCACGATGTCATCGAACACTATGATGAACATGTCGGGGTTCAATACCTGAACATCGTCCTCAGTTAGTCCCTCGAACCTGTTTCCTTTCCACTCGAAGTGAACTGGTGTGCTGATGATGTGGACTCCGCCCTCTGAGTTTATCCTTGTGTTGATTTTATCAAGCGCTTTGAGCCTGTACTGCTCCATTTTCTCTGGCTGGCTGTCGTAAAAGTCCAGTATGTTGATCTTTGTGAGGTTCGTGTTATCGAGTTTTGCCTCCTCGACGATGTACTCGAACAAGTGATGGTATCCAAATGCTGCAATATTCTTGAGGTCCCTGAGCATCTCGTCCCTACCGTTCCCCGGGGGACCCGTGCATATAATGACCCGTTTCTGATTAGACATGATATTGAGTTTACGTGACAATACTTAAAAGTTCAACTTAATTTGCCTCAAACATGCAATACGTCTCATCGTCCGAGATGGCTATATGTGTGCGATATTGGCATCAATGTTTAGCTATACCCTAGACTGGTTTAGATGTGGGATATCTTTTCAAAAAAGAGAAAATACTGAGGATAAAATGAGGGTTTTTTGTTTCTGTTCTACGCTACTGCTGCAACATCAATTGCCTCAGTTGCGTATGAGCCGTAGTCTTGAATCTTGGATTGACCGACCACGTTCATCAGGTTCAGCAGAATAACAAGATCTTCATTGTGTTTCGCAACTCCAAGCATGTGATCTGTGTCATCTGATGATACAACATCTGGAACCTCATCAACATCGTCTTTTGAGATGTTGAGTACCTCCATAACAGCATCGACCAAGACACCGGTCGCGCTCTCTCCCTGACCTATGACCATCATCTTTTTTGTGGATTCAGTTTCGGATTCGACGCTATCGAGCCCAAACTTCTTTCTAAGGTCTACTACGGGAATGACATCTCCTCTGAGATTTGTTACCCCCTCGATGTAATGTGGGGCGTTAGGTACTGTGGTGATCTCTTGCATCTCCAGTACTCCTTGGACCTGATTGACATCGACACCGTAAAGGACTGTGTTTAGATTGAAAAGGACGATTTGCATCTCTTTTCCCATCTGAACAAGGTTTGCCTTTCTGACTGAGTCAGAGGTTCCTTTCCTCGCGGTTTTTATTTTTTCGTTTAAAGACATGTCTGATTAACCATTCGTTGGTTTGAGCTCATCCGTATTTAAAGAAGGCAACAATAATCTTTAGAATTAGTATTCTAGGTTGAACGTATGGATAATTATTTGAATATTAGTGGCTCTAATTTGAATACTTTTTTCCTTAAATAGAGTTCATGCTGCAAAAGTGCGAGGATTAGTTATGAAAATAAAGAACATGATTTTCGGAGTCATTGTCCTGAGTCTAATTTTAAACTCGGGAGCCATAGTTTTCTACACTTCAACGCAGGTCGAAAAAATTGGTGATGCGGCATCTGGTACCAGCGCCGACGTGTTAAAAGACACGGTCGGTGTGGACGTCAAGGACGTCGCGCTGGGAATCAAGGAATCCCTTGACTTCCAAATGGCAAACCAGTACGAGATGGTGAAAACTTGGGCAGCCTCACCGACAGTGGTAAACACTGCGAGGTTAGCCAAGGAAAAAACCCTTGAAGAACTGTATGAACATTGGAGCGCCGAAGAATCAAGAGAGTACGACGGCGGAGAAGCAGTCGGAGACGGAGATACAAGCAACGACTTGAACCCAGAGACATCTGAGTACCTGGATAGGCTCTGTGAAACTACTGGAACATATCCAGAGATTTTCATTACAGACTATCGAGGATATGCAATTGCAGCCAACGGGGCTACAGGTGACTTTGACCAAGGTCCAGACGACTGGAGAATCTTCCTAAACGGCGCAGGTGAGCCATACTACAAGAAGCACAGTCCAGCTCCAGGTGGAGAAGGCTGGTACAGGGCTTGTAATGATGCACCTGATGGTCTGTTTATTGGTGAGGTCGAGTGGGATGACAGCGTAGAGACATGGGGTATTGAGATTGTTACTCAGATCATTGACCCAGACACTGGTGCGTATCTCGGTCAGATGAAAGCCATTTTCGATTATGGTACATTCATCCAGGATTTCGTCGATCCAGAGACATTTGATGTCTACGAGATCAAGATCGTCGGTCAGGACAGTTCAATTGTCGCAACTTCTGAGTCTGATAAATCAAAGGTAAACAACGACCAGGTTACCTTAGCTGGACTTGAATCCGTTAGCGCTGTCCTTTCAGGTGACGAGTATGGTTACCTTTACGAGGATGACGAAGACGCAGAGAGTGTACTATCAGGTTATGCAGTCTCAAGCGATGTAAACGAGCACATTGTTCTTGTTACAAAGAGGAGTGAGGTTGTTCTTACTCCAATTAACGCGTTTGTTGAGAACTTGAGGACATCTGTTACCGCTGCAGGGGCAGCTCTACGGAACAACATTCTGCTAATTGCAGGTGGAGTTGGTGCAGTGTCAGCAGGAATCGCGTACGTAATGGCGACTAAGTTCACTAACCCACTGACAGTCCTAGTCAAAGATGCAAACATAGTTGCAGAAGGTAAGCTAGGCCACGAATTCGAGGTCCAGGAGACCAAGGACGAGGTCGGTGATGTGGTTATAGCCATCAAGAACATGGTCCTGAACACAGCAAACCTAGTGTCCAATGTACGAAGTGCAGCTGATACCGTTGTATCAATGAGCCAGGAGCTGACAAGCACAGCACAGCAGGCAAACGCCAGCATGCAGCAGGTCTCATCCGCGACACAGCAGATAGCAACGGGCGCGGCACAGCTTTCGACCCTATCACAGGAGTCAAGCCAGAACGCCAGTCAGCTATCCGCGGTACTACAGCAGACAGGAGCCAACAGCGAGAAGGCAGCCGACAGCATCCAGCAGATCATGACAGCCATGGAGACAACCACTTCAACGGTTGAAAACATGGACAAGTCACTGGAAGAAATCGGCAGCTTGGCGAACATCGTCACAGATGTAGCAAACCAGACACAGTTACTCGCCTTGAACGCAGCCATTGAGGCTGCAAGGGCAGGTGAAGCGGGTCGAGGTTTCGCTGTCGTCGCTGACGCGGTACGTGAACTATCGGAGCAGACAAACCAGGCAGCAGCTGACACTTTGAAGAGTGTAGGCGATGTGCAGAAGAATGGTAAGGATGCTATTGAGGTCGCCAGGGACTCTACGAATGAGGCATCTGGAGGTGTTGACGTAGTTAACGAGACGATCACAGGCGTCAAGGAAGGTGTGAGTGCAGTTGAGGCAGTGGTGCGTGCTATCGATGAGATGGCGAGTATTGCTGAGGAAGCAGCGGCTTCTGCCGAGGAGAACACCGCGGCTACTGAGGAGCAGACTGCTGCAATGAGTCAGTTAGCTGATAACGCTAGTAACCTTGAGGAGATAGCATCACAGCTACAAGCCGAGATGCAGAAATTCGAGCTGTAAGCTCTCTTTCTCTACCTTTTCTTTTTTTAATACAGAAAACTCCCTCTAAACAAGGAGTTTTCCTTTTTTTATGGTTTAGACGTCCCCATTCTGCTCGATCTTTGTGTCCTCGTATGGGGCGGCTACGCGTCTGTAGAACTCCATTTTGATGCACTCTAGGACTCCCACGGCTTTGTTGATGTGGTAGTACCGCAGGGGGTAGATTCCCTTGATTATCTTGGTCACCACGTAGTTGAGGTGACCATCAATGGCTTCCGGGGGGTTCTTTTTGAGTAGCTCGATTAACTCGTCCAGTACCTTGTCGTACTGGGGTCTATCATCCTGAACAATGTATGGCATGAGTAAGGGTTAGTGGTTGAGTACATAGATTTTACTCAAAGGATATCTCGTGCCTCACCAGTTCCGTGGCCTCGTCGTTGAACCAGAACGCGCCTTTGAAGCCCTGACCCTCCAGGAACTGGGGTAGCCAGTGCTCATCATCCTGCCACATCTCATCATAAGGTATATCCTCGTACCTGAACCATCTGAGTTCCCCCTCCTCGTTTGGCGTTAAAACTCCATTAAAATTAGTTACATGGTAGATGTATGCGACCCAGTCAGGTTCGGGCTTCTCGCCGAAATAGAAGTCCAGTACTCCCTTGAGCTCGGGGTCCCTGATTGTGAGCCCAGTCTCCTCCTTGACCTCCCTGATGACGCCCTGTTCCGGGGTCTCTCCCTCCATTACCTTTCCCCCTGGGCCATTCCATTTGCCCTCCCCGAACTTGCCTGCTGCCTTCTTCTGTAGCAGTAGTTTTCCGTCTTGGGTTATCTCACAGATGGTGGCGGTGATCAAGGGTATTCACATCAGTCTAACTCAACGCGATATTGTGTCTTCTGGGTGGGTTACTTCAGCGGGTCGTTGAACCTCTGAATCTCGACGGTGTACCCGTCGGGGTCTTCGAGGTAGAAGTGGTATATCTGGTACTTCTCGTTTAGGCTCGGGGGATGCTTGATGTTGACGTTTTGAGCCTTCAGTCTTTCATACCATCCATCCACATCGTCCGAGACCATGGTTAGGGTCAACCCATGTTCAGTTTTGGGGTCGCTGCCCTGGCATACCCCAACGTATGAGGTGCCTGACAAGTGGAATATTCTGCACGTTCCTTGATCTCTTGCTAACCTTAACCCCAATGTTTCTTCATAGAACTTTGAGGACTCTTCAAGGTCTCTTACTGAAAGGAATATTACTTGCTGTTCAAAGCCCAGTTTTGTCATATCATGGAAGTGCGGAATGTGATTATGAATTTTCCTGTCTCTCCTACCCTCGCGCGTGTAACAAGTAACTTGTTCTATTTTCGACAATATTTAGTGAGGAAGCTTTTATGGCCGAAATAGTCAATTATAAATACCCAGAATCTTCTCGGAAGATCGGTGGTTCAAATCTACCCCCCGCTACCATTCATTCTTAATGATTTAAGAGAAATAGTAACTTCAGTGCCTAGTAACACGACATCCGACCCCCGAATATCAAAGCTTCTCACAATATCCTGTATCTCTCGTCGAGAAGGATTATACCCGTTTTTCACTATTATCTCTTCAACTATATCAGGCACTAATTCAAGAAGCTTAAGAGAAGATTTACTCAACTTTCTCATTCGATAAAGACTCGCCAACTTACGTTTGGTCTCTACTATTATACTTGGATCAGTACCCTTTATTGCATAAACAACTGGCGGTCGATGCTTCCCATACCTCCCAATTTCACTAACAGGGTGTTTCTCAACAAAACCATATTGAACCCATTTATGCAGACAATAATTAACTGAGGACTTTCCAAGTCCAGTATCATTCATAACTTCGAAATGGTAACTTGCTTTTCGTTTATACAAACATATGAAAACCGTTCGTCCAACCTTTGTAAAAAATGATTGGATTAACCCTTTTTTTGGTTGGTTTAGCCATTCTCCTTTGTCTAATAATATTAATGGATAAAGGTAATTGCATAATAATATAATATCAGTCTTTTTCCAATCTTTTTGTTTTAAGGGAAAGGATGTTTTATCGTCATTATGTGTATCTGGTTTTGCTTTTGTTTTGGGATTGGGGGCTAGTTCTTCTTGAGTGCTTGAGGTCTTTGTTTTCATCTCAATAATATTATTGTAAAAAACTACAAATCGGAGTAGTCCGGGATTTAAATGTTTCATTGTTTTAGATGGGGTTACTTTACTTTTTTACAGTAAATCCAAACTGTTTGGAACAAGGGTCTCTAATATTAAGATTAACCCCCCACCGAACACCGAACACTCTAGGTGTGTTTTTCTCTTGATTGATTTTGGTGTTTCGTATATATCAAACTTTGAGGAGTTTGGTCTTAAGATTCACGGATTAAAGGAGTTACCCCGTAGAAATTCATTACTCCCGCGATCGTCGTCGTAATCTACGAGACAAGCTACCTCTACCTCATCGGACTCATGTTCCTGGTAGTACTGTGCCTGAGAATCTCGAGCATATGCAAATTATTTTTTCTTTCACGATATGACCTCTCACAGGGACAAACCAACTCTGTTTTAAGAATCAAAAACAAGAGATACCCATGTTAAAGTACGACGACTTCAAGGGCGTCTACGGGTTAATCCCCGCTTGTGCCACAAAGGACGCACACCTGTGGAGCAGCACAGACACCATCGACGAGGAGGCACAGCGGGAAATCATCAGCAATCTCATCCGAGACGGCGTGGACGGAATAATAACCACAGGCTCAACCGGTGAATGCCACACACTCCTGTGGAAGGAGCAGCAGAAGCTCTTCGACATCGTCGTGGACGAGGTCAACGGCAGGGTACCGCTGCTTGTCGGCACCTGGGCCCCAAACACAAGGGAAGCCATAATGAAGACAAGGTACGCCGTGGACGCGGGTGTTGACGGAGTGATGAATGGACCTCCGCAGTACGTGGAGCCAACCGTCGACAACACCATACAATACTACAGGGACCTAGCCGAGGCGTGCCCCGACACCGCCATAATGATCTACCACAACCCCAACGCGTTCCGGGTCACCATCCCCGTCGAGCGGTTCACCGAGATCAAGGAGATACCCCAAGTCCTTTCAATGAAAGAATCAATGGCAGACGTACCCCGAATGAAAGAACTGGCCAAGATAGCCGGCGACAAAATATGCTTCCAGACCTACGAACCCTTCGCCATGGAAGCACTGCAACACGGCTTCGGCGGCATATGGAGCGCACACAGCATGTGCATGGGACCCGAACCCGTCCTCAAACTGTACAAATCAATCAAAGCCAAAGACTGGACAACCGCCCAGATGATCACCGACCAGACCATGAAGATATACACCGACTTTTTCCAGCGGTGCGGCGGCTTCGACGTGTTTATGAAGTATCAGGTCAACGCAATGCACGAGTGCGTCAACCACGCCGGGTACGCCCGAACTGGGCCAGCCAGACCAATGTTCACTCACTGCCCAGAAAAAGTCCTCCAAGCCTGTAGGATGCACGCCGACGATTGGCGGGTACTCGTGGAGAAATGCAAATAATTTCGTCTATTACCTGTAACCAACTATAACGTTGAGTCTACCGCACAACGTCAAGGAGGGCCCGGTAGCTCTCCTCACCCTGGTTTTCCTTGTACCGCCGTAACACAGCGATAAGCTCCTCTCTATCAGGCATCGGATATACCTCCCCGAGTGTCCTGGCGAAGGTGGTCTGCATGAAAAGACTCTGCACCGTGGCAGTAAGGTTCTGCGGAACCCTACCGAGGCTACCCGAATCAAAATCAATCACCCGCGGCCCATCCCCCGTCACGATGTAATGCCTCCTAATCTTGGTCAACTCGCCGTGGTCAACACCCGCCATATCTAACCTATACGCGATATCCATTACCCTGAGGACATAATCCCTGATCAAACCGGGGTTATCCATGTTCTCCTTGGTCCAATCGCCAAAGTATAAGCCCTCAATCTTCTCCATGACCAGGAAATCCTCGCTGAAACCAAACAACTTGGGGCCAAGACCAACCTCGTTCACCCGCCCCAATATACGCGCCTCATACTCCATGGTCCTGTTCACATCCGTCCGCATACACTTCAACGCAACCTCAAAACCACTGTACATTGCCCTGATGACAACCCCCGCGTGACCCTTGCCAAGGATCGGCTTGGTCATAACCGTGTGCGGGCCGCCGAGGGCGATAGATTCAACCCCCAGATCCCTGAGATGGGCAAGCCTAGTATCAAAAACATTCCCATCATAAACTGGCCAGCAGAGAAAACTGCCTACGGGCGTATCCTTTGCCTCATTTATCGGAATGAACTTATTCATTCCAGTATGGCCTTCCTCTCAGGAACTTTGACATATGCCTCTCGAAGCCCTCCATGAGGTAGGACTCGATTTCCTCGCCCTCAAGGACCCGGTGGTGTTGAAGGACCCTGATCGAGAACTTCTGGGAAACCCCGATTCTTCTACCCCCGTCCTCTAGAAGCTTGGCCGTGACCTCCTTCAAACCCTTGAGCTTTCTCCTGAGCATGACAAACCACTTGTCACCGTCAAGATCAGGGCCGCTGACAAGGTTCTTCCTGCCATTGTACGCCTCCTTGAACTGCTCCACATTGACCGTCAAATAATCCTGAGGGCCATAATGTTTGTAGACCTCGGGCAGATCCATGTCCTCAACCTCATAAACCAGGATGTGCCGTGTCTCGTCGTTACTCCAAGCCGATGAACCAACGATGTTGAAACCCTTGCCCTTTAACTGCCTCTCAATTGCATGAATTGACTTCCAGATCATGCCCCAGAGAACATCCGGCACCTCCGCCTTCCCCTCCTCGACGGCGATAAAGACCAGGTTCCTTTCCTTAATCGATGATAGCAAAGCATCCAAGTCAACAGGAGTCTCGTCAACAGTGAAGAAACGGTCACTAGGATCCTCCGTGAAAGCCCTTGCTGCTGTCCTGAAATTGTTGTAAATGTCCTCCCTTAACGCAGAGGCAACGTTACGCGTGCTGTCAACCGGGTCATACACCACAAGGGAGTCACTGAACACCCTGTTCTCGTCGTTGAACCTGACGACATGGTTTTCCTCCCATCCTCCAGCTGCCTCCATTAGCTTCCTCAATGAACCGTACTTGATAATCAACAACTCGCACAGGTACCCAGAGAAACCCCCTACCTTGATCTCCGCCCCATACATCTCCCCCACTTTGAGGAACTGTTTGAGCAGCCTCACCTCGTCACCGAGGTTAACCAACCTCGACCTAAGCCACTCCGTGTGAAGCGGAGTCCTATCCGTTGCGCTCTTTATTCGTTCCCCCATCTTCCGCCTGAAACATGGTACTAGATCGATCTTGTAACCCTCAATCACAGTCTGCAGGTAAGGGTGCTCCGCGAATGCTATCTTGAAATCCCAGTCAGTGTGAGCCTTAAGAGCATCCAACACCTCGCCAAGCTGTTTCCTCTCCTCATAGTTATCGAGGACAATGAAGACGTCAAGATCCATCTGTCCCTTAATCCACGTTCCATGGGGGACGCTTCCATGCACCTCGGCCTTCCCTTGGATACTTGCTTTTTGAAGAACTTTTCCGATTACCTCAATGATCTCATCCGCGACCGAATGCAGGGTAACCTCCTCTGCCTCGCTTGGCTTAATCCTCTGGAGTATGTTCTCCCTGACCTCGACCCATGTGCTCATTACGGTTCCTCGTATCCCCGGACACTCAAATATCTGCCGCTGTATTCGACTCTGTCAAAGTGGTGTAGATAGGCCCACTCCTCGTCAGCACACTCTTTTTCAGGGCAATCCTGTCCACTTTCACGACCCCGAACTGAAAATCCTCAAGATCCATCAACTGCTCAACGAGTCTATCCCTGTTCTCACCGCCCCGAATCCTAGCAATAGTAAGATGCGGCTGGAACCTTCGCCTATCCTTCTCAAAACCCAGCTTCGCCAACCCGTCATTGACCTTGCCAAAAACCTCAGCAAGATCCCCAACTCCATCAGTGATGCCTGCCCAGATAGTGGCAGGTCTCCTCAGGTTCGGGAAAACCCCTACACCCTCAACCCTGAACTCAAATGGCTCAAAACTGATGCCCTCGATTACCTGTGAGATTTCCTCGACCTGGTTGTCCTCTATATCCCCAAGGAACTTGACGGTGAGGTGGATATTCTCCGGCTCCACCAGCTTCATCCTGGCACCGGTTGCCTGGAGCCTACCTTGAACCTCCATGAACTTGGGGAGTAAATCTCCCTCGCACTCAACCGCCACGAAAGAGCGAATACCCATACCATCAATGTGTCCTGGGGCAAGATAATGTTGGCTGTCCCAGTGAACCGTTAAAACCGAAGAAGGATACATTATGCCATGGATGCCCTGCCCGTTTTGCTGGTGTTTGTCTCCGCTGTTAGCCACGGGCTCTGGAACTATTTGGCAAAGGCAGGGGATGACAAGGAGTCTTTCATGCTCCTTCTGAACGTATCAAGCCTGATCTTGATGATCCCAGTTTTCTACCTGATATTACCAGAGATATACTTTCCATGGGAGATACTGCCGTACCTTTTAGTCAGCGGGTTGGCCGAGGTCGTATACTTCATCGGTTTAGGGAAGGCGTACGAGGCCGGTGACCTTAGCGTAGTATATCCTGTTGCACGGAGCTCCCCCGTCTTCGTCACCATAGTAGCCGCCTTGTTCCTCGGAGAGCACATTTCGTTAACCGGATTGCTTGGCATTTTGATTATATTCATTGGAGTATACGTGCTCCACTTGAAGGGATTGACAGTTGCTGATTTCTCGGCACCACTCAAGTACCTAACATCTAGGAGCTCAAGGTACGCGATCATCGCGGCACTCGGGACAACGGTGTACTCAATAACCGATAAACTGGGTGTGACCACGGTGAACCCCTTACTTTACTCGTTTTGGCTAGGCTTCTTCGTAACCGGAATGATGACAATTGCTGTTGTCTTGAGGAGAGGTGTTACACCCATCCTAAACGAGCTGAAAAATCCACTCAAGGTCAGCTTTGCTGGTGTCCTCATGAGGGGCGGCTACATGCTGGTCTTGTACGCAATGAGTATCGCTCCCGTAAGCTACATACTTGCCCTCAGACAGGTCAGCGTCGTGATTGGAGCACTCATGGGAGTGGTCTTCCTCAAGGAAAGTTATGGACGAGTCAGGGTAATCGGGTCAATAATTATCTTCCTAGGCGTATTCCTCCTCGGTGTTTTCGCCTGATTCAGATTTAAATTCCCCAAAGTACTGATCAAAGGGATAATATCTTGTCTGATCAAGGCGTGAGACTGAGGCTGGGCGGCATCACCGATATGAGCACCATCGACTGGTACGGCAACGTATCCATGGTGGTGTTCTGGGCTGGGTGCAATATCAAGTGCCCATACTGCCATAACTCGACTTTGATACCAATGGTCTCAGGTACAGAGGTCGGATTGAGCCTGCTTGACGAGAGGTTACAGCAGAGCATGAGCCCTGTTCCATCACTGGATGCCGTAGTTTTCACTGGTGGCGAACCGATACTCCAGGCTGACGCAGTCATAGCAGCTGCAAAGCTCGTGAAAAAATACGAGTTGTTATTGATGCTAGACACCAACGGAACCGTGTTTGAGCTAGTTGAAAATATTCTGGGTACCGGACTGGTCGACCGCGTCGCTCTCGACGTCAAGGCGCCGCTGAATCCTGAATCAATCGGGACCTTAACTCAAGTCCCAGATCAAGCAAAGAGTCATACAGATTCAATCATCAAGACGCTAAAGCATTGCAAGACTCTAGGTATCCCTGTCGAGGCGAGAACCACTGTGGCGCCTGGAGTCAGTGATGATGAATATTACATCAGGCAAATAGCCCGAGACATCAAAGACTACGCAGAGGTCTATTACCTCCAACAGTTTGACAACCAAGGAGATGTGCTATCCCCTGAGCTTAAAGAAATGGACCCGCCCTCAAGGGAATCACTTATCAGTTTAGCAAAAGCAGTTGTCGAGGAAGGCGTACAGAACGTCCACATCAAGACACGGTTTGAGGGATTGGAGAGGGTAATATAATGGCGAAAAGAAGACTACTTCTAATCACGGGAATGGCTGGATCAGGTAAGACCACTATTGCCCAGTTACTGAGGGACAAGGAATACACCGTTTTCACCATGGGGGATGTCATACGCCATGAGATCCGCATGAGAAACCTACCCCCTACACCAGCGAACCTTGGCAAAATGGCTGAGGAGATAAGAAAAACAGGGGGGGAAGATGCCGTGGCAAAGAGATGTGTGCCATTAATCCTAGGCGAGGCAAATCAGAGAGTTGCATTGGATGGGATCCGGAGCATGGACGAGGTCTACAACTTTGAGGAAGCCTTTGATATTTACTTGATCGCGGTACACGCAGCCCCCTCCACGCGATACGCAAGACTTCAGGATAGGGGGCGAAGCGATGATCCTCCAAACAAGCAGGTGTTCCGTGAAAGGGATAACCGTGAACTTGGGTTTGGGATGGCTAAGGCAATCGCGTTAAGCGACTATATCCTATCAAACGAGAACGGTCTCGATGACCTTGAAAAAGGACTCGATAAACTACTTACAAAGCTGAGAAACATTGACGGTAACCAAGATTAACGCAGAAATCAATCCCACTGAGGACCCAGAAAAGGTAGCAAACGCCATAGTGAAAATATTCGGAGATATCGAACTGGATGTGTCCGATGACCATGTTACTGGTGAACTTGTCGGTTTGATACCTCTGAGCACATTTCGCACCAGGATTGCGTCTGATAAAATAAAGACCACTCTCGGCAACGTGTTTAGAAGATGGTATGAGGATGATCGTCTTAACTTCGGTTTAAACCGCCAGGCCGCCCACGCGGGGCATGTCTCAATCAACCTCCAGAACGAAGACCCTATGGGTCCGATACAGGTTACCATTGAAGACGACATCGACGAAGTCATCACATTCCTAACAGAGTAGTCCAACTGTTAGCCCTTACAGTATTTATAGTCTATACCATGTGAAAATCTGCTAGAATACACAGTCGAAAATAATATATTATCACATTTTAACCACTACTAGATTCCCACTATGTCTACGTTATACGAAACTCTGCGTACGCACGATTCAGTATAAGGTCGGCACTGGGCTAGTCTTCAAAAATGGAAGGACATACAATGGCCAGAATATTATTGATTGGGCTCGCAGGGGACAGTGGCTGCCAAGTAGCAGCTGTAGGTCTCCATGAAGCACTTGTTGACATACTTGTAGCAAACGAGCTCATCTACGCACCCACTCTCATCGACGCCAAGGATATTCCAGACAATATCGATGTGGCGATAATTGAGGGCGGGATCCGGAATACCCATGAACAGGAGGTTGTCAAGGAGATACGTGAAAAATCAGGAGCAGTAATTGCTCTTGGTGCATGCGCCGCTTTCGGCGGTATCCCTGGTCTAGCCAACTTTAGGAAAGGTGAGGACCTCATGAACCTGATCTACAACGATTGGCGTGGTACAGACAAAGGTACTATTCCAACTCATTTGCAGACCCTTCCTGAACAGCACCCTGTAAAGGACTTTGTGAAAGTTGATTTCTTCATACCCGGGTGTCCCCCGGAAGTAACTGACATCGCCTACACTTTGACCACATTACTGAGCGGGGAAGTACCTGAGTACAACAAGACGCAGGTTTGTGATGACTGTCCAAGAGAGCGGTTGGGAGAATATACAACGGAGCTGAAACGGCTACCCGAAGAGCTGGACGATCCAGACCGGTGTCTGCTTGAGCAGGGATTCTTCTGCATGGGTCCAGCAACAATGGGAGGTTGCGGTGCACCTTGTCCACAATCAGGGACAATATGCGAAGGATGCAGAGGCTCATGCCTAGACGTAGACGACCAGGGAATGGCTATGATTGATGCCATGACTGGTCTAATGACTCAACTCAAGGACGGTTTCAGTCCAGAGACTTACAGCGGAATGCTGTACAGGTTCACATACGCGGAATCAGTGGTCGCGCAGATAGCAAGGAGGAACAAATAATGCCAGAAGTATTCGAGATCGATCCTCTTACAAGGATAGAAGGAATGGGAAAAATCAAAGTAGAGATCAAGGACAACCAGCTACATGACCTAAAGTTCCAAGTCACAGTAGCTCCAAGGTTCTTCGAGTATCTTCTAATGGGTAAAAGGGCCGAGGAGGCCCCGAAACTAACCCAGCGTATCTGTGGAATCTGTTACGTCAGCCATCACTTGGCCGCAGTTAAGGCAATAGAGAACGCGTACGGGGCGACTCCAACAGAGACTGCCGTAAAGCTAAGGCGACTGATGAACGCTGGCGGTTATGTTACAAGTCACAGCCTACACAGCGCGTTCCTTGCAGTCCCAGACTTTGCGGGACTACCCGCAGACAGCCGGAACTTTATCGGTTTGATGGGCAAATTCCCAGAACTGGGAAAAGCTGCACTCAAGATACACGCATACGGCAACAAGGTCGTGCAGGCAACAGGTGGAAGAATAGTACAAGTCGTAACCTCCATACCCGGAGGGCAGACACTAGCACTCAAAGAGGAGAGGAGAAGAGAGCTTCTCGAAGAAGGAAAGGAAGTCCTTGAACTCATCAAGGTCTACGCAGACTTTGTCTTTGATATCTACGAGAAAGACGCTCTTACCTGTGGGCAGTTCCCAGATGTGGAGACAAATTTCATGGCGCTAGTCAACGGAGATGACAGTCACTACGATGTCTACGACGGTGACGCACGAATTATCTCGGCCAGCGGGAAACAGGTGGCACGCTTCGACCCCAACTATTACTATGAGCACATCCAGGAAGCCGTATGGGATCACAGCAGCACAAAGGTACCGTACTTCAAACCAGAAGGCGTGAACGGAAACCTAAGAGTTGGCCCACTTGCCAGACTAAACGTCGCAAGCAAGATACCATTCGATATAGCTGCAGAATATGAGCAGAGGTACCTCAAACTATTCCCAAGACCATGCATACAAGTACAGGGTTTCAACCTAGCCCGTATACCTGAGTTAATCGCGGGTCAGGAGGAGGTCATCCAGATGCTGGAAGACCCGGGCATTACAAACACCGATATCAGGGTTCCGGTGAAGGCCAAGGCAGGTGAAGGCGCTGCTTTCATTGAGGCTCCAAGGGGCATATTGACACACCACTACGTTATCGATGAGCAGGGTTTGATCAAGTACTCCAACATTATGGCGCCAACAACATACAACCACCCTCTAATCCAGCGTGATCTTTTCGAGAACGCAAAGGAGTACGGCTCAGAGCTCGCTGACCCCTCAAAGAGGGCCGACGCTTGCTGGAGGCTTGAGAAGATAGTCAGGGCATATGACCCATGTACCAGCTGTAGTGTCCACATGGTGGACTTTGACATCACAGTGGATGGCACTTTGGTCGATGTGAAGGAGGTCTACTAGATGGGCGTTAATGTTGTACTTTGCACCTGTGGAGGCACACTGAACGAAAAGATAGATTATTCAGCCTTAGAAGAGTACGCGAAAGGACTTGGAGTTAAAAAAATCATAAAAACCAAGGCGCTTTGCACCCCAGGTGACAAACCTGCAGTATCAGGCGCACTTGACGGAGACAAAATTGTGGCAATCGCTTGCACACGATCAATCTGCCAGCTTCCCATTGAGGGAATAATGGCAGAGGCAGGGCTGAAACCCGATAACTTGGCGATAGTAAACGCCAAGGAGCAGATTGCACTTGTCCACAGAGACAAGACCGAGGCGACGCTGAAGGCAAAGATGATGCTGAAGGCGGCAGTAGCGAAAGTCAAGCAGTCAGTACCACTGGATGTGGTCACTTATGAGCGGGACCAGGAAGCCCTCGTAATCGGAGGAGGGATAGCTGGTTTAACCGCCGCTTCAGAGCTTGCAGACCAAGGGTTCAAGGTACATGTTGTGGAGAAGAGCCCCGCAATCGGCGGTGCGATGAGTCTCATCAGCAAGACATTCCCCGAGGAAGACTGTACCCTATGTCTTAGGGGTCCAGGCATCATAGAGATGCTCACAAAACCCGGTATAGAGTACCATGTCAATAGCCACGTTAAAACTGTTGAACGGACGCCAAAGGGATTCAAGGTAACATACGAGAAACAAGCAGTTGAGCTTGACCTAGCACCTAAGACGGGTAAAGGACAGCCAATCGAGGCAATTCCGGTACCATCCGCTGGTGTACCCGAGTACGATTTAGTCTACAAGGGCGATGCCACGAAGGAAGCATTGCAAAAAGTCGTGGATAGCAAATGTGGAAACTGCACTAGTCTGTTCCCTGGAGCAACATTAAGCTCATGGGAGAAAGCAGGTGAGAAGACACTCGATATCGGTGCCGTTGTCCTTGCAACAGGGTTTGAGGATTTTGACCCGACAGGCATCCCCAAGTGGGGGTACGGTCTACCAAACGTCATCACTCAGTACCAGTTGGCAAGGATGATAGATCCACTTGGTCCAACCGGTGGAGTTCTCGCTCGTCCAAGCGACGCCAAGACCCCGAAGAAGATCGTAATGATCCAGTGTGTAGGCAGCAGGGATCCGGAGTACCAGAGTTATTGTAGCAAGTACTGCTGTATGGCGGCAATAAAGCACGCATCAGTCATCAAACAACTACGCGCCCCAGAGGCGGAGATAACCGTCCTCTACAGGGATATCAGGGCGAGCGGTTACGGGTTCGAGAAGCTGTACAACGAGACCATTGATATGGATGTGAACTTTGTTCATGGTGATATTGACAGCGTTTCACCAAGTGGAGCTGGTCTGGGGGTCACCTACACCGATGGTATGGGTGAGTCCAAGAGTATAGACGCAGACTTACTGGTTCTCAGTACCGGGATGAAGCCAAGTGAGGGCTCGGAAGGATTAGCTGAACTGTTCAACGTCGAGTTAACGGATTCTGGTTTCTACAAGGAGATTGACGAGAAAGTCGCCAACATCTCCACGAGGGCACCGGGTGTCTACATTGCGGGTACCGCAACTGGGCCAAAGAACATACCAGACAGTATCGCTCAGGCTGGTGCAGCTGCATACATGGCGAACGGACACCTCAGCACTCATCTGGAGAAGAAGGTCAACCACCCCGAGGTAAACGAGGGTAACTGTGGAAAATGTGGAATCTGCAGGAGCGTGTGCCCCTACGAGGCAATCACAATCCCAGAGGACGAGTATCCTCAATTTGACCCACTGTTATGTCAGAGCTGTGGACTTTGTGTCAGCAGTTGTCCAACAAGGGCACTCGATACCTCAAGTTACGGTTACGACCTGATCGACGCCCAAACAGAAGCGATTCTCTCAGAGAAAACAAAGGAAGTTATCATCGGCTACATCTGTGACGACTGTGGCTACAACCTGATGGACACTGCAGGCTTCGTTGAAGCCGAGTACACAAGCAGCTTCGTCCCCGTATACGTCAACTGCATGAGCAACCTGAGCCTCAGGAACGTGCTCAACGCGGTTAAACAGGGAGCGGACGGCGTAATGCTGGTCGGCTGCGTCAAGGACAGGTGCCATTTCCTCAAGGGAACTGATAGGAGCAGGGGCCAGATGGATATCATCGAGGCCTTCTTCAAGTCAACAGGCATCAAGACGCCCATCACGATTCTGGAGTCAAGTGGAACAATGGTGAGCCAGTTCACGGCGGCAATAGATGAACTTGAAGCAAAGAGGAGGGAGGCATGAAAATGAAGATAGGAGTAATTATCAGCCCATGGGGAACAAACCCAGAGGCGACAAGTAAGATCGGTGGACTTGCTGTTTACGCCAATGCGTTACCAAACGTAGTGGCGGTGGACTCAGGTTATTATGGTCCAACTGATAAGGACCTGGCCAAGTTCAAGAACTGGATACAGGAAAACAAGGTTGACCGTGTGGTCTTCGCTTCATGCAGACCAAGGCTCTTCAAAGAGGCATACAAGCACGCAGCTGTTGATGTTGGAATCAACAAATACCTCATCGAGGTGATAGACATCAGCGAGCTTTGTAGCGCCGAGGAGTTAAACGCTGCTGCAGACGAAAAAGCGAAAATTCTGCTTAGGTCAGCTGTAAAACGCGTAATTAGCTTGGAGGAGATTCATGTCCAGAAGATCCCTGTCGAGCAATCAGCTCTGGTTATCGGAGGAGGGCTCGTTGGTATGGAGGCAGCTACTAGGTTAGCTGACAAAGGCTACGAGGTGCATATCGTCGAAAAGCAGCCATTCATGGGAGGAAAGACACCACAACTGGGCACATGTTTCCCATCAATGGACTGTGGAAACTGTATCGCGCCCTTTGAAGGCGAGCTTCACAGGCGATGCATGTACAGGAGCCCAGTAACTCAGAAGCCAAACGTTCACGTGCATACCCTGAGCAGCCTTAAGCGGCTGGTAGGGGTAGTCGGTAACTTCAGGGCTGTCGTTGAGTCTGAGCCAAGGTACATCGACCCATCCAAGTGCATCGGGTGTGGAACCTGTATGAAACTATGCGAGGGCGAGACCTCAAATGAGTTTGACTTGGGCTTGAGCAAACGTAAAGCAGTGTACATCCCAAGCAACCAGAGCCTACCCAGAGTTCCATACATGGACCTTGAGAACTGCAAGAACGCAAAGGAGCTAGCCAAGGCTTGTCCAGTTGGTGCAATCGATTTGGGCATGAAAACCGAGACAAGCACCATCAAGGCAGGGTCAGTGATCGTCGCAACAGGGTTTGACCTGTTCAACCCGGAGAACATGTATGGTTACGGTGAGTATGATGATGTAATCACCCAGCTTCAGTTAGCTAGGCTACTCGACATGAGTGGACCAACCGCCGGAATGATCAAGCAGAAGAACGGTGACGCACCGAAGAAACTGGTAATGGTTCAATGTGTTGGAAGCAGGGACAAACGTATCCACGAGTACTGCAGCAGGATTTGCTGCGGTATCGCGGTGAAGCACGCCCTTGACATCAAGAAACGTTGGCCAGAGACTGATGTGACCATACTTCACAAGGACATTAGGCTGAACGGCAAGGACTATGAGCGGTTCTACTATGAGGCAGAGGCGCTTGGAGTCAAGATGATTCGAGGAGAAGCTGGCGCTGTATCAGATAACGCTGATGGGCTGAAGTTCTCATACAAGAACGAGGCTGACCAGGACATTGATTTACTTGCGGATATGATTGTCCTCAGTAACGGGATGGAGGCATCGGCAGGTAACGAGGAGCTGGCGAAAGCTATCGGCCTCGACCTGAACCCAGATGGATTCATCGCCGAGAGCCACCCCAAACTAAGCCCAGTTGACACAAACATAAACGGTGTCTACATATGTGGCGCAGTGCAGGGTCCAATGGACATCCAGCACAGCATGAACCAGGTCCTATACGCGACAAACAAGGCATTAGGCATTCTCAGCCAGAAGGAGATCGAGGTAGAGCTAACCAAGGCGATTGTAAACGAGGACACATGTGTGGGCTGTGGAGCCTGCGCGTCGGCTTGTCCATTCGAGGCAATAACCTGGAGCGACTTTGGATTACCCATCGTGAACGTCGAGGCGTGTACAGGTTGTGGAATATGTGCTGCAACATGTCCAGTAGCAGCGATGCAGTTGAGGCTGTTCAGAGACGAGCAGGTGTTACCCGCAATAGAGGGGCTCCTCAAACCAACCAAGTGGCTGGCAGACAGGGACGACCCAGTTGTGGTGGCGTTCGCCTGTGATGGAGCAGCAGGATACGCGGCTGAGCTTGCAGGGCAGATGGGAATGAATGTGCCCGACAATGTCAGGGTGCTGAAAGTCCCGTGCTCGGGTAGGCTTGATGCTCTTCACTTGATGAAGGCATTTGAACAGGGCGCTGATGGCGTAGCGATATTCGCGTGTCCTGAAGACCAGTGTCACTACATCGATGGTAGCAAGAAGGCTGAGGAAAGAGTGGCTTACTTGAAGAAAACCCTGGATGTGCTCGGCATAGGTGGCGACAAACTGGAGATTTACAACGTAAACAGCTGTGAACCAGACCGTTTTGTCTCCTTGGCAAGTAAATTTGCCACTTCTTTGAAGTCAAAACCTGCTGAAAAGCGACGGGTCTAGAGGACAACTCTTCCTCTTTTTATCTCAATTATTACCTACTTTGTACAGTTTATATAAGTTGTAATGACTGACCTAATTATAGTATTTATTGCGCATAATAAATTCCCCCAAAGCATTTATAGTTCGTACAAGTCAAACTATTTCGACTTAATAGGTGAAGTCCTTTGGATAAATACATTGAAAGCGTATACCAGAGCGTTCTTGATAAAGACCCCTTGCAGAAGGAGTTCCATCAAGCAGCTCTTGAGGTTCTGGAGACACTCGAGCCAGTTATCGAGAAGAATCCAATTTTCAAGGAGCACAAGATTCTAGAAAGAATCGTTGAGCCAGAACGGATTATTCAGTTCCGTGTCCCATGGAAAGATAAGAACGGCGAGATCCAGATCAACAGAGGATACCGAGTTCAGTACAACAGCGCCATTGGTCCATACAAGGGAGGATTCAGGTTCCACCCAACTGTATACCTTGGCCTTCTCAAGTTCCTGGGCTTTGAGCAGACATTCAAGAACGCACTAACCACACTCCCAATGGGCGGCGGTAAGGGCGGTTCAGACTTTGACCCTAAGGGCAAGACTGACAGCGAAGTAGAGAACTTCTGCCACAGCTTCATGGGCGAGATGTACAGACACATCGGCCAGTTCACTGACGTACCTGCAGGCGATATCGGCGTAGGTGGCCGAGAGATCGGTTACATGTACGCCAAGTATAGGAAGATCACAAACTACCACGGTACCGGCGTCCTTACAGGTAAGGGACACGGCTGGGGCGGTTCACTGATCAGGCCTGAGGCAACTGGTTACGGTGACGTCTATTTCGTAGAAGAGATGCTAAAGACCAAAGATGACAGCTTCAAGGGAAAGAAGGTCCTCATCAGCGGTAGCGGCAACGTCGCACAGTATGCAGCCGAGAAGGCAATGATGCTTGGCGGCAAAGTCGCAAGCTTCAGCGACTCCACAGGCGCAGTCCACGCACCCGACGGTATAACCAAGGAGATGTGGGACTATGTCATGGAGCTGAAGAACGTCAAGAGGGGCAGAATCAGCGAATTCGCAGAAGAGTACAACCTTGAATACGTCAAGGGTGCACGCGTCTGGCAATTCGGTGGAGACATTGCTCTACCTTGCGCAACTCAGAACGAGCTCGACAAGAAAGATGCTGAAGCACTAATCTCCAGCGGCGTAATTGCCGTCGGTGAGGGTGCAAACATGCCAACAACCCCAGAGGCAGTCACTCTCTTCCTAGAGAAGGGCGTACTGTTCTCCCCAGGCAAGGCAAGTAACGCAGGTGGCGTAGCCACAAGCGGTCTAGAAATGTCACAGAACAGTGGCAGGATCTTCTGGAGCCGTGAAGAGGTGGACAAGCAACTTCATAACATTATGAAGAACATCCACCATGCTGCATACACGACTGCTAGGGACCTTGGCAAGCCAAGCAACTACGTAGTTGGCGCAAACGTCGCAGGCTTCCTCAAAGTAGCCAAGGCGATGGTCGCCATGGGCCATCTGGCCTAATCCTCTAATTTCTTTATTTTATTTTATTATTCTAAAATCTCAAATCCTTCATTGTATATGTTTGTGCCATGAGAGGACAAGGTCAAGATTTTATGAACAAGACCAAGTACGAGAACTTGGAGAAATCGGATCAGATAAAGAAGCTGCCACAGCCACCTCTTGAAATAGCGGCAGCAAAAGATGGCGTGATTCATGATCTGCCAGACCCAAAAGGAGTCAAGGTGAACAAGGTGGACCTGTCTGAGGTCATCAACAGCCGTGTGAGTGTCAGAGCGTACAGCGATGAAGCGCTCACATTGGACGAGTTAAGCTATGTTCTTTGGAGTACTCAGGGCGTGAAAGAGGTTACAACACGTCCAGCAACACTGAGGACAGTACCAAGTGCAGGTGCACGACACTGTTTCGAGACATATATCCTGGTTAACCGGGTTATTGGGCTGAAGCCTGGACTTTACCGGTTCCAAGCCATCGACCATAAGTTGCAGGAGGTGGATCTATCGGAGAATATAGCCGAAAGAGTCACACAGGGGTGCTTTAACCAGAGGTTCGTGTTAAACTCCGCAATCACCCTAGTTCTTACCGTGGACCGATATCGGATGATGTGGAGGTACACCGAGAGAGGATACCGGTATATGCATCTTGATGCTGGTCATGTGATGCAGAACCTGTACCTTTGCGCAGAGGCGATCGACTCGGGTGTCTGCGCTATTGCAGCCTTCTATGATGACAAGATAAACGAAACCCTTGGACTAGACGGTGTTGACCAGTTCACGGTCTACGTGGGCACCCTCGGGAAGAAGCGATAACCTTCAAAGTTTATAACCCCTAATTCCCCACTCTTTTTTGATATTCTATGAGTGATAAACTGTTAAAGTTCTTCGAGCGGCAGATCACCCTTGAGAACAAGATCGTTGAATCCGTAAAAACGGCGGTCAGCAAGATAGATAACGAGGCTGTATCAACCGCGTTAACGGGAATCAGCCTGGACTCAACAAAACACGCGATGATGTACCAGTCAGTCATCAGCCTCATGACCACTAGCAGCGCAGCCCTCAACGAGGAGCAGCTTGACCTCCAGAAGAAAGTCATTTCCGACCACATCAAGATGGAGGAAGCGGTCATCAAGGAGCTAAAGAAAGTGGTTCCAACAGTTGAAGACGAGAAAGTGGGGCTTATCCTGTCCGCTATTCTTCATGACGAAGAGCGTCACCACAAACTATTGAGCACCCTGTATGAGATTCTTGTACGTGGTGAGGCAGTCACCGAGGGTGATTGGTATGATGCGGTCTGGGGAGACGTACCCGGTCTATGGGGCTAAATACTCCATTCCTCTTTGTTCAATGTCGGCATTTTTTTGATTAAATATTCCAACCATTGATGTTTTTATACCCCTTGAATCCTCAATTTTATAAAGCCAAAGAAAACATTTTACCAGATTCGTATAGTGGTGAATGCATGTACAAGATAGTGACCAAAAAGGAGCTCACACCGAACGTCAAGTATTTTGAGGTTCACGCCCCAGCCGTGGCCCACAAGTCTAGACCAGGGCAATTCGTTATTGTCCGGGCTGAAGAAACCGGGGAGCGTCTGCCCATCACAATCGCGGGTACTGACCTGGACAAAGGAACGGTGGACATTTACTTCGCGGAGGTTGGAAAGAGCAGCACTCAACTCGGAGCCTTGGAAGAAGGAGATTCTATTCTAAACTTCGCTGGACCCCTGGGTAACGAGACTAACATCGAAAACTACGGTAAAATTCTCTGCGTCGGTGGAGGAGTGTTTGTTGGAGCGATGCAGTACCAGATAGAAGCACTCAAGAAAGCCGGTTGCCACGTCACAGCGGTATACGGGTTCCGGAGCAAGGACCATGTGATGCTTGAGGATGAAGTCAAGTCAGTTGCAGATGAGGTCTACATTTGTACAGATGACGGTAGCAGCGGTCACAAAGGCATGGGCATAGTAGATGAGTTACTGGAGAAGAACAAGTACGACCACGTATTCACCATTGGTCCAACAAGCCTGCAGAAGAACCTAAGTGACAAGACAAAACCCTACGGGTTCCCAACAAAGGTCAACCTGTTCCCTATCATGGTTGATGGGATGGGAATGTGTGGAGCTTGCCGGGTCACAGTAGGAGGAAGCACTTTGTTCAGCTGTGTAGATGGTCCAGAGTTTGATGGACATAAAGTGGACTTTGATGAACTCATCATGAGGATGAGAGTGTACAACCCGCAGGAGAAGATTGCAATGGTTGTAAGTGAAATGGAGGTTGATGATTAATGGCAGCATTCAACAAACCACCGGTGGACATGCCAAAGCAGACACCGGATGAAAGAAAATCAAACTTCAACGAGGTAGCCCACGGTTACACCGTTGAGATGGCAAAAGAAGAGGCGGACCGTTGCCTCCAATGTAAAAACCCTCAATGCAGGAAAGGTTGCCCTGTTAACATCGATATCCCTGAGTTCATCCAGTTAATCAAGGATGATAAGTACAGCGAGGCAGCGCAGAGTATTAAAAAATATAATGCTCTCCCAGCCATCTGTGGAAGGGTATGTCCTCAGGAAAACCAGTGCCAGAAGTTCTGTATCGTCGGAATCAGGGGCAGCCCAATCGAGATTGGACGTCTTGAGAGGTTCGCGGCTGACTACGAGCGTGAAGATGGTATCGAGATACCCGATGTCCCAGCGGATACAGGTCACAAGGTCGCGATTGTAGGAGCAGGACCCGCTGGGCTCACAGTTGCAGCTGAGCTAAAAATGATGGGGCACCACGTCGAGATGTATGAGGCGCTTCACGTTGCAGGCGGAGTACTCATGTACGGCATCCCTCAGTTCCGTCTCCCCAAGGAGATTGTCCAGTCAGAGGTCCAGTACATCGAGAAGCTAGGAGCCGTACTACACCTCGATAGCATGGTAGGGAAACTCTACACCGTCCAAGAGCTGTTTGACGACGGTTTCGAGTCAGTTTTCATTGGGAGCGGTGCAGGATTGCCAAGGTTCCTGAACCTACCCGGAGAGAACCTAAACGGTATCTACAGTGCAAACGAGTTCCTAATACGGACAAACTTGATGAAAGCCTACCAGTTCCCCAAGTACGATACACCAATCGTGATCGGAAAGAACGTCGCCGTCGTTGGAGGCGGGAACGTAGCCATGGATGCAGCAAGATGCAGCCTGAGGCTAGGAGCTGAGAACGTACACATCATCTACCGGCGTGGAATGAGCGAGCTACCTGCTAGGCACGAGGAAGTGGAGAACGCGGAGGAGGAAGGCGTAATATTTACTCTTCTCAACAATCCAATCAAGTTCCTCGACGATGGAAGGGGTAACGTAAACGAAGTTGAGCTTGTCAGGATGGAGCTAGGAGACCCAGATGACTCTGGAAGGAGGAGGCCTCAAGTTATTGAGGGAACCGAGTGGCGTCTGCCAATAGACACTGTTGTCATCGCAATCGGTCAGAGCCCGAACCCCATAATCCAGCAGACCACAGAGGGTCTTGAGACTACGAGGTGGGGAACCATCATCACAGATGATGAGACTATGCTGACAACCATCGAGGGTGTTTACGCAGGTGGAGACGTTGTTAGCGGGGCAGCTACAGTTATCAGCGCAATGGGTGCAGGTAAAAAAGCGGCTGCGGCTATCGATGTTTATCTGAACAGCAAATAACTCCTTTTTCAACTTTTTTACAATATTTTATAACCCATGAACAGTCAATCGTCTGGTATGCAGAGACCGCCTCTTGACGGCATTCGAGTTCTTGACTTAAGCAGGATTCTAACTGGTCCCTTTTGTAGTATGATTCTCAGCGATTTAGGCGCCGAGGTAATCAAGGTAGAGATGCCTGGTTCAGGTGACGACACTCGCCACTGGCCGCCCATGGTACAGGATGAGAGCAGTTACTATATGGCTATCAACAGGAACAAGAAGAGCATAACGCTTAATCTGAAAACAGAGGAAGCGAAACAAGCACTCTACAAGATTGCAGAGAAATGTGACGTGGTTCTAGAAAACTTCAGACCCGGCGTGACAAAGCGTCTTGGAGTGGACTATGAGAAGCTCAAGAAGATCAACCCTAAACTCGTATACTGCAGTATCTCAAGCTATGGCCAGACTGGACCATATTCCCAGCTACCCGGTTATGATATGATCGTGCAGGGAATGAGTGGGATAATGAGCATAACTGGGTCCCCCGATGGTCCACCTTACAGGTCAGGAATAGCTATTACCGATATTGGGGCGGGAATGTGGGCAGCACTGAGTATCGTTTCAGCGATTCGCCAAAGGGATTCGTCTGGAGAGGGGCAGTACTTGGATGTTTCAATGCTAGACTGTGCCACATCATGGTTGACCTCATTTGCCGGTAACTATTTCGCGACTGGTGTAAGCCCAAGTAGGTTAGGTAACGCTCACTTTGGTATAGTACCTTACCAGAACTTTGAGGCAAACGACGGAAAACATCTCCTACTCGCGGTAGGAAACGACAAATTATTCGCTGCTTTATGCAACGAGATGGAGCTACCCGCACTCATATCAGATCCAATGTTCAGCACTGCACCAAAACGAGCCGAGAACAGGGAAATACTGGTCCCAATATTGGCTAAGAGATTCAAGGTAAGATCACGTGACGAGTGGGTTGTCGCTCTGCGAGGATGCGGAGTACCCTGTGGTCCCATTAACTCCATTGGTGAGATACTTGGTGACGAACATCTACTAGGCAGAGACATGGTCACCCAGGTTAAGCATCCTAAGCTAAACGAAGTTAAGCAGCTAAACTTCCCTGTAAAGTTCAGCGACACTGAGCTGAAGATTAGGAGCCATCCTCCAATGTTGGGTGAGAACACAGTTGAGATACTTTCCGAGTTAGCCGGTTTCGACGATGAACAGATTCGGTTGATGAAAGAAAAGAATGCTATCTAGTTTTTCCCCAAGTCTCCAATTATTATCTTTTATATGTCCCGTAGCGTTTACTGCTCTTGATGCCGTTTACCCCCTACCACGTAGGGCCGGCGCTCCTGGTAGCCCTCCTACTGTACCCATTGCTGGATATACCCGCGTTTATAGTGGCAAGCTTAGTCCTTGATTTTGAGCCATTGCTTGGGTTATTTGGACTATTACCTTGGAGTCCACACGGTGTTTTCCACAGTTTCACGATGGGAATTCCCGTTAGTCTACTGGTTACAGGTGGATTCTACCTGCTTAGGAAATATTACAAACCAATCCCGTTACCCAAAGCGTTCTCACAGGAGCCTTCGATCAGGAACACAGTCATCAGTTCGGTTGCAGGCGTCTGGATGCATGTAATCTTGGATGCATTTGTCCATAATGACCTGAATATGTTCTACCCAGCGCAGTGGAACCCTTTGCTTGAACTGGTGCCAAGGTCAACGGTGATCAATTTCTGCATAATCTCACTACCAATCGCGCTCATCCTCTACATGATACGTTCAACGATATACGCGTGGCAGTTAAGCAGGAAAAACAATGAAACCGATCCTGAACCGGATACCCGCAGTACCGAGGAACAGCCATTCATGTTCGACCCGGGTCTACCAGTGGAAAACGACCCATATTTAGACGAGGTTCCTGTGATTGAAGAACCTGAACCCATTGAACCAGTGTCGGTGCCAGTAGAACCAGAGCCGGAGTTAGAACCCACTCCAGAACCTGAGCCCGTGTATGAGGCTCCTCCAATGATATTCGAGGAACCTGAACCCGAGCCCGAACCTGAGGAACACGTCATAAAAAGCGGTCTCAAACCTGAGATATTCCTAGGTGTTGACGGCGAGCCAATCCAGTGGGGCATACTCGGTAAGAGTGGGTTGGATAGGGTTGCAGTTGACCTTAACGAGCCTCACATCGTTTTCCTCTGCGGCAAGCAGGGAAGTGGTAAAGGGTACAGCATCGGCGTTCTATCTGAGATGCTTCTCAGCAAGACCATCCCGGGCATTAGCCAGGTGAAGAAACCAGCCACAATCATCGTGTTCCACAAGCCCAGGGAGGACATGCGGTCCGAGTTCTGGAGCATAGTTGAGCCAAACTTGAACAGCGTGGAATCTGCTGTCCTCAGAGCCGAGTATAAGATCAATCCAAGGCGGGTAATCAACGCCAACAACTTCAGGATATTCGTGGACCCATTCGTTTACGAGAACGAGCGAAGTAAATTCAGGGCAGACTATGGCACAGAGGTCTTCCCAATCAACATAAAACCCCAGAGGCTCACCGCTGAGGACTGGCCATACGTGCTCAGCATCGGCAAGAAAAGCGGCAGTATGTACGTCAAAAAGATATTCCAGATCATCAAGAAGACACAGTACGACGAGGATTTCGGATTGGAGAAGATCAGGAAGCATATCGACAGGTCTGACTTGAACCCCAACCAGAAGAGCTTCGCCAACATGCGGCTGGAGACCCTACAGGAGTACCTTGGGGGCGGGGACTTTATGGGTAACCTGAACATCGGCGGCGTCAACATCTTTGACCTCAGGAAGATTATGATGGAGCCCGATGACATATTCAGCGTCATGATGCTTGTCATCAGCAGCCTCATCAACGATGACCGGGTTGAAAAAGAGCAGTTCGTGTTCGTCATCAACGAGGCCCACGACTACCTCAGGAAGGGCTTGAGCAAGGAGTTCACCGACTATATCAACTACCTAATCCGGAAGAAAAGACACGCGGGAACATGGCTCATGCTGGACACCCACTTCCCGGAGGACGTTGACCCAAAGGTCATCAAGGGCAGCGACCTGAAGATATTCCACAAGAGCGATGTAATCAGCAGCAAACTGCTCAAGCAGGTAGTGGAAGGTACAACGATCCAGCCCCATCACCTAGACACCGGTCAGGCAATAGTCAGGGCTGACAAGTCTAACCTCGGGACCGATAGCCTGCTGATAGTTCAGGTGCGACCAAGGTTGACTCACCACGGCGGGGCAACGAAAACAGCTGTTTAATCCATTATATTCTTTAATTATCCTTCATATTCAGAGATATGGCTGATTTTGACGTTATCATTGTCGGTGGAGGAATAGCTGGATCAATAGCAGCTAGGGATGCCTCTAAGGGAGGTTTACGCACTCTTTTGATTGAGCGAGATAAAACACCAAGGGAAAAAGCATGTTCTGGTATCCAGTTCCCCTACTTCGAGAGGATAATTGGTGAGAAAATACCTCAAGAACGACTCTGTAACGTCGAACTGAACAAAGTGAAAATGTATCTCCCTGATGGCACGTCCTCTGGAGCCGGGTTCCCGATGATTAACTTCATGAGAAAGCCTTTCGACAACTGGCTGAACCAAGTGGCAATCCGAGATGGAGCCGAGTTCCGGGACCAGTGTCTGTTCACAGGGTTCGAAACGAAAGGTGATGAGATTGAAGTCACTCTTTCAAACAATGGCGTATCTGAGAGACTAAGTACTATTCACCTAGTAGACGCATCTGGACTGAACCCCGTAATAAGAAAACTCATGCGACCAGAAGAGTTTGCTGCAACTTCCAAAGGTGCCACCATAAACTACTATATCGATGGTACAGGAGACCTCGACCAGAATACATTGTACCAGTTCTGGAACCTTGACTGGAACGATGCTATGTTCGCATGGGCCTACATGAAGACACTTGACGATAACAAGGATTACTGGGTAGTTGGAACAGGCTGCAACACAGGTCGTGTGCTTGATCGTCAGAAACTACTGTACGAGTTCTTCCAGAAAGAGTTCAATTTCAGCGGAGAAATTGTGAAACGAGAAGGGTATGCCCACTCCATTGACCTCAGTTCAGACGAAAAAGTCTGGTTAGGCAAAGATAACGTCCTAATGGTAGGGGATGCAGCTGGATTAGTTGACGCGAGCCGTGGAGTTGGAATGGACGCTGCAGCATTATCGGGGCGTTTAGTAGCAAAAGCCCTTGTCCAAGGTGGTTCTGTGATGAAGGAGTATTCCAGATTGATGAAACCATTAGCTGAGCAAACTAGGCGAAACCAGAGCCGCGAGATTGGAATATACAAAAACAATGAGGAAATGCAGAAACATCTTCAACAATCCATGATATCTCAAGGACTAGGCATCATAGTACAGAAGACATTGAACAAGTTCAGACCTTTAAACAGAATCGTGATGCTCCCTCCATAACCCCGTCCTCATTTTACTGGATACTATTATACGGGGGCTCCGCTAAACATCTGACATGACTCCCCTTTTTGATGGCGAGAAGGCGTTCAAACACATCAAGGTTCTAGCGGAAGAGATAGGCGACAGACCCGCTGGCTCAGATAACGACAGAAAGGCGATGAATTATATCAAAACCCAATTCGAGGAACTAGGGCTAACTGTATCACTCCAAGAATACCCAGTGAAAACCGCTGTTACTCTCAGCCAAGGACTCTGGGTTGCTGAAACAGGGGAGGAACTGGAGTGTGCAGCTATGCCTATGAAGGGAACCACTGGACCAGGTGGTGTGACTGGACCCCTACTGTACCTTGAATCCACTGATGAGGAGTACCTCACACCTGACGTGGGAGGCAAGATAATCCTAACCGACGACATCAAGGGCAGTAGCCACGAGTATTTCAAGAAACACAAACCACTGGGATTCATCATACACGAGTCAAACTCCAAGACAAAGCCCCAGCATTACTATGGGAACGTCTCGGACGACCAACCCTACTGGGAGAACCCAACGGTGAGAGTCAGCTACGACACTGCCCAGAGACTAGTCAAGGAGAAGATAGGCGAGGTCAAGCTCCTAGTGGACTCGGAGAAACGGGACGAGAAATCATACAACATCATCGCCGAGGTCAAGGGTTCAGAGAACCTAGACGATATCGTGATTATCGGAGGTCACTACGACTCTATGCCAGGAATAGACGGTGCCAGCGATAACGCAGCGGGTACGGCTATGGTCATGGAGCTGGCTAGAGTGTTCACCGAGACAGGATGTGACAGTACCATGCGTTTCATCGCTTTCGGCAACGAGGAGATGGGCATGTACGGCAGCTATAATTACGCCCACGAGTTGAAATCAGGAGCTGACCTGGAAAATGTCAGGCTATGCGTCAACATCGATGTGCAGGGCAGTATAGTAGGCAAGAACACGGCGAGTTTCATGGCACCACCGGAGGTAAAGGACTCGGTCAAACTCCTCGCCAAGGAGACAGGGATAGTGTTCCACACAAAGGAGGAACTCTACGACAGCGACGGTCTCAGCTTCAGCAGCCTCGGCATACCAAGCGTCAGCTTTGCACGGCGTAGCGGAATAGACGTGATGATGCACACCGTTGAGGACACCATCGAGCACCTCGGACATGAGCCAATAGGTGTAACCGGGCGATTCATCGAGAAATGGCTCAGACGGTACACATCGACGCCGAACTTCCCGTTCGAGAGGAAGGTGCCCGAGAAACTCATGGACCAGGTGGACGGCTTCTACAAGGAATGGGGAATGAAACGCCCCTAAAGTTCCCGCATCTTAGGCATAAAGAAGTAAATCAAGACGAATACCAGCACCATAATCCCGCCGAAAACGCTCTGGGCGACGGGTGCACCAAAGTTCTCAGCTAAGACACCTAGACTGTATGTGCCTATCACGCCGAATCCAATGCTTAACTGCCATATTCCCATTGCCCTGCCCCTCTGGTCCTCATCGACGTTTAACTGGAGCAATATCTGGCTCATGGCGTCATGGGCAGCAGCCGATATACCTACGATTCCAATGAATACTAGGGTCATCATGTATGTCGGGGAGTTGGCGTAGAGGACCAGCCCAACTCCGAATAGCAGGTAGACAATCATTGTGAGCTTACCCTTGTGTTTGAAGTCTCCGAGACTGGACAAAGCGAGCCCAGCGATCAATCCTCCCCCGGACCTGAACGCGTTTATCATACCCATGCCAACCGCGCCAACCTCCAATACATCTCTTGCGAAAACTGGTACGAGAACCGCAAAGGAGAACCCGAACATCTCACATGTGCCTGCCATGACCATGAGGGTTAGTATTACTCGGTTTTCTCTCACTATCTGGAAGCCTTCGACGATGTTCCTCCAAATTGATACACTCTGGGCTTTCCTGTTTGACTCAACGCCTTGAATCAATGATATTATGCCGATGGAAATCATGAAAACAATGGATAACGTGAAGAAAGGCCACTCCTGACCCATCCTGTCAATCAGCACACCGGCAACGGCACCAGAGACGATGCCTATTCCCCTCATACCAACTGCGTTTACGCTGATCCCGTTCATTGCGTTCTCGCGTCCAACGATGTCCACGATGAAGGATTGTCTGGCTGGACCTTCGAAGGTGCGTATCACACCTCGTGTAAATATGAGGACAAGGGCGTGCCAGAGCACTACCTGCCCCGACATGATGAGGTAACCGATCCCGGCGCCCATCAGCGAGTATAAAGCATAACAACCCATCAGTAACCGACGCCTGTCCATTTTGTCGGTGACCGCTCCACCGACCATACCAAAGAGCAAGTTGGGTGATGACCTCACCGCGTAGAACAGCCCAAGTGATAACGGAGAGTCTGTCAGGTCAAGAACAAGCCAGCCTGATGATACATCCATAAGGAAATCCGCGAATGACGCGGAAACCGTGGTCAGGAACATCAATGAGAACCGTTTATTCTGGAAAGGTTGAAACATATACCTGAGATTTGCCAAATTATCCCTCGGAACATACCCAAAGCTGTCTTCTTGGATATAACATCTCACACGGGGTTGACAAGTATTATGGGCTCAAATAATAACAGTATCACTGTTCTATACCCCAATCACCATGCCAAGGGTATAGAAAACCCCTACCTATCACACGTAAACAATCCTTTTTATTAATAAAACGCAAGGTCAGCCATCTTGAGCGCCAGAAGAAGCAAGTTCCAGTTATCTGTCGAGGTACTGGACAGCATAAAGAACGGTGAAACAAAGCCGACACGCATCATGTATAGCTGCAACCTCTCCTGGAAGAGCCTGAAGGACATTCTCGGTAACCTCGTTGAGCAGACGCTCCTTGAGGAGGAGATTATCCAGGGTAAGAAACGTTCAAAGAAGCACTACAGTATCACCCTGAAGGGCGAAAACGTCCTAAAGTATTACCGTATGGTAAGCGGGTTGATCGAGGTAGACCCCGTCAGGAGTTAAAACCTCAGCTTCTACAACGTATCTAGGGAGGCAGCCTATCCTAATCCCTATTTGGCGCATTTTCATACAGCTCTCCCTAGTATAACTTCATTGAGAAGACATTATTAACGCCATATCTGCTATACTGGTAGAATTACTATGAGCAGCGGGATGTGGACAGAGAAATACCGACCCCAATCACTGGACGAGATCGTTAACCAGAAGGAGATAGTGTCACGCTTCAAGAACTTTGTAGCTGACAAGAATCTACCACACCTGCTGCTCGTCGGTCCAGCGGGTATCGGCAAGACCACAAGCATACTGGCCCTTGCACGGGATCTTTACGGTCCTGGTTACAGGAACTTTATCCTCGAACTCAACGCCAGCGACGAGAGAGGCATTGGGGTAATCAGGGAAAAAGTCAAGAACTTTGCACGGACAGCGGCTATCGCGAGTCCAGTCAGCTTCAAGCTTCTAATCATGGACGAGGCGGACCATCTAACGGGGGACGCCCAGCACGCATTGAGGCGAACCATGGAGATATACACGAAGACATGCCGTTTCTGCCTCCTAGGTAACTACAGCGAGAACATCATTGACCCCATCCAGAGCAGGTGCAGCGTCTTCAGGTTCAGTCCTCTGGAGGAGGATGACCTCAAGGGGCATATCGAGGACATTGCAAGACGGGAGAACTTGGAGATAGTGGAGGAGGGCATTGACGCCATCTACCATGCAAGCAACGGCGATGTACGGAAGTCACTGAACCTTCTACAGGCTGCCGCTGCCTCGAACCAGAAACTCATCGATGATGTGGCGATCTACAATCTATTGGGCAACGTGAGCCCAGAGGCGGTAAAGAATATGCTTAATGTCGCCCTCGACGGGAACTTCCTTGAAAGCAGGGAGCTGCTAAGGGAGCTTCTCATAAACCAAGGCATAGCCCCAGCCGACATCATACGCAACATCTACAGGGAGATCATGCGCCACTCGACACTGTCCGAGAGGATGAAGGTCAAACTCAGCGACACGCTGGGCACAGTTGACTACCGTCTAACACAGGGATCGAGGGCCGAGATCCAGTTATCAACTCTACTGGCCCACCTATCTGTTGTCGGAGAAGAAAAGTAGTGAGCCAGCCCTGGACTAACCTCTATAGGCCCACGAAACGTGGGGATTTTGTAGGGAACGCCGCCGCGGTTGCGGATATAGAGAAATGGGCAAAGCAGTGGCAACGAGGAAAGCCACCGAAGAAGCGTGCACTGTTCCTCTACGGTCCACCGGGAATAGGTAAGACCAGTGTAGCCCAAGTCATTGCAAACGAGTACGATTTTGATATCATAGAGATTAACGCCAGTGACGCACGGAACAAGAGCACACTGGAGGAAGCCCTTGGCAAGGCAATCAAGCAGAACATGAACCTCTTTGGGAAGATGAGGTTGATACTTCTCGACGAGATGGATGGACTCAGCGGCACAAGTGATCGTGGAGGCGTTTCCTATATTGCCAAGGCGATTGACGCATCCAGTGCACCCATGATTCTTGTAGCCAACACGGTCAAGGAGCATATGGAGGGCAAGTTCAGTTCAATTCTGAGAAAGGTGAAGGCAGTCGAGTTCAAGCCCGTTAGCACAGATGAGGTGGTGACCAAACTTGACTTTATCGCCGGTGAGCAGGGTGTAAACGTTGACCCTGACACACTGTTCAGGATAGCAATGCAGTCAGAGGGGGACCTAAGGTCGGCTATCGTTGACCTTGAGACGGTCTCCAGCGGTAAAACTAAGGTGGTCGAGGCAGACCTCAACGTCTTGAATACTAGGGACAAGTCCGCGCTTACAGTTGATATCCTCAACCGCATATTCAGCGCCACGACCCTGAAGGACGCAAAGCAGACAATCAGGCAAGCCATGATCAAATACGACGACCTGTATGACTGGATATTCGAGAATCTACCAACTGTCATAGATGACCCAAAGGAGCGCCTGGAGGCCATCGAGATGATGGCGAAGGCAGACATCTACCAGAACCAGGCACGGAAGAACGATTACAGGCTACTAAAGTACACTTTCGACCTCATGACCGGCGGAGTTGCGTTCAGCAGGGTAAACTCTGAGGGCACAGGCTACCGTGGAAACTTAGACAAGGTGGTCCTATCAGCTGGGCTTGCTCCGAGCAAGATCAGTACAACCGAGTCACAGGAGGGCATCGTCATAAAACCCAACGGTTGGCTTGGCAAGGAGATCTGGGCCAAGCTCAACACTAGTCTCCGTGATATCGGCGCCAAGTACGAGTACGGCAGGAGCGCGTGGATTCTCCCCTACTATAAGGAGCCGCAAGCCAAATGGAGGTTCATAAAGACCTTCCACAGTCGTAGAAGGATGAAAAGCGTGACCCAGAGGATAGCCGATTACACCCACATCGGCTCTGCAAGGGCTAGGACCGATGTATTACCCTTGCTCTCATACATGATCCGGCATGATAAGGCGATGTACCAGGACACCAAGGAGTGGATGACAAACATCCCCAAGAAGAAAATGGATTACATGCACACCATGACCTTCGCCAAGAAACCCAGCGACTATGTCAAGCCGGAGAACTATGGCAAGTATAAGCAGCGTGAGGTCCAGAAGCGGATAGAGGAAGCCAAGAAGAAGGGTGAATCTGACCTCAAGAACATCAATAGATGGCTTGACGACGAGAAGAAGGCTGCTAGCTGGAAATGAGTTTGGTGAATGACACTTTTGTATGTAATTCGTTTGGAAAAAAGCGTTTTTAGGGCTTCTTTTCACTCAAGAGCTGATCTTATATAATAAATGGGGGGTACCCCCCTCCCTACTGCACAATCTATACCCTTTTTTCTGAACCGGTTATGGAGAAGAGTTATCTTTGTTTTTTATCATCTACTGGTCGAAGTAGATGAGACGAAATCGACGGTTATCTGGTATATTGTTATTTGCGTTGATGGTTGCATCCTCTGTCACCCCCGTCTGTCTTGGCTTTAGCCTCGGGTCACTGGAGGAGAATATGGTGGATGATATATCCGGGCTCGTGGAGTCCGGGGACATCCCCTCCCTTCATGTCTGTGTTGTCTCAGGTGGCGAGAAATGGGTCAAGGGGTTCGGAGAGCAGACCGGTGAGGACACCGTTTTCCTCGTGGGCTCGATCCAGAAGGTATTCGTAGCCGTCTCTATTCTACAGCTTTACGAAGACGGGTTGATCGAGCTCGACGATGACGTGAACATGTACATGCCTTTCAGCATCAGGCACCCGGGGTATCCTGATACGCCTATAACAATCAGGATGCTGTTGTCCCACCGCTCAGGGCTGGACGCGACGTTGCCCTCGGAGTTCGCGTATGACTGGGCTGATGACAACCCTGTTGAGTGGACGAGGAGTTTCCCTGAGGGCTTGATTGGTATCCCCCTTGTGGAGTGGCTGGAGATGAACTTGGATGACGAGGGAAGCCTCTACTCACTTGATCACTGGGTCAGGGAGCCGGGCACCGGGTACAGTTACTCCAACAACGGGTACAAGATTCTGATGTGCATCCTGGAGAGGGTGACGGGCCTGTCCATCCAGGATTACATGGAGGAGAACATTTTCACGCCCCTTGGGATGGACCACACCGGGTTCGACTGCGAGGGGTTCGTGGGTGAACACGCGACCCCGTACACAAGGAAGTATGGGGACGACACAAACATCCCACTCCAAGTGTGGAACGGCAGGTACATGCTGAGAAGCTCAGCCAGCGATATGGGGAGCCTGATGATTGCGTTGATGAACGACGGGGTCTATGATGGTGTCCGGATACTGGAGGAGGAGACGGTTGAGCTGATGTCAACCAACACTCGTCAATCATTTTTCCTCCGGGACTATGTGCGGAAACTGAAGCGGGACGGCTATGGGATGGGTATAGAAAACTGCAACCACGATATACTGGGCCACGGGGGCTCGACGGTGGGGTTCACCGGGGAGTTCTTCATCTGCCCCTCAAAGGGCATCGGTGTTTTCCGGGTATCCAACGTGAACGCTATCCTCGATTACACCTCACGGGGATGGGTGGACATTAACGCGGTCAACTTCCAGATAAGGAACATGTTGATGCAGAAGGCTGGCATGCTGCCAATGGTGGACTATATTGCGCTCTTTCCCATTGCTGGAAGCCTCATTATGCTCTTTGTTAACAGGAGGAAGATATGGGAGCAACTGGGTGAACGGTTCCGACCTGACGGTGGAGAAACCTCCTGATTTGAGTTCCTGCGATCTCAATTATTTGTTGTCAACTCATATTTCATCAACCTGATCTGAATGATTATCCTATGGGCTTTAATGAAAACTAACTTCGTGTGCGACCAGCCAATTGTGTACCCTAATGGAATCATGCCCTTTTCAAGAAGGAACGTCTTAAGAGGTTCAACAGTTCTACAGCTTCTGTATATACAATGTCTCCCAGTGAACACAATATTGAAAATCTTCCAGCACCTATGAAACGAAAATTCGGGAAACTTGAGTTTGATGTAACCACTCTTGCTCTCGGTGGTCAGGCTTCGTTGCAGTGGACACCAGACGATGTTGACCCGATATCAATAATTCTGAAAGCGTTCAAACTTGGAATAAACTATTACGACACTTCAAATTTGTATGATGGCAGCCAGTTGAATTTCAACAAAGCATTCAAACAATTAAACCTAATTCCGGGCGAAGAAAACTACGATAAAGAACTACGAGAATCAATATGGTTAACAAGTAAAACTGCTATGCGCTGGGGAAAACCCGGTTGGCCTGTACGAGAAAATGTAAATTGCTGGTCAAACGGTGAGAATGTTCAATGTGCTGTTGACGATGTAAAGCGCTCACTTACCCAAATCTTTGGTGATGGGGAAGGAAGCTACCCCGAAGGCGCATATTTGGACATGGTACTATGCCACACATTGACTAGTACTGAAGAAGTTGATGTATTGTATGAGGGACTGGAAACACCACTTGACCCGAATGGAGACTTTGGTGCATTGGTTGCGTTGCGTGATTTACGCGATGGGACCAACCACACCGGGATGAACCCAAAACACGAGAAACTGATTAAACACATTGGGTTTTCTGGGCACACAAATCCTCCAGCCATGATGGAAATGATTCAACGTGATGAATATGGGATTTTAGATGGTATGTTAGTTGCCATAAACGCCAATGATAAAACAAAAATGAACATGCAGAACACCGTAATTCCGGTCGCTGAGGCTAAAGGACTGGGAATTATCGGTATGAAGGTTTTTGCTGATGCCGCCATCTATAACAAAGAGCCTCGATATTCAAGGACTCCCGCCGATGTCTACAGAAAAGTTGGCTCACCAGAACTTCCAAGCAAACCGCTAATAGAATACGCACTTACTACTCCCGGTGTTCACACGTTAATTATTGGAATCGGGCACATTGATGAAGACCCGACAAAATGTCAGCTGGTTCAGAATTTACATGCTGCCCAGATTGAGCATGATGGGTTATCCGCAGGTGAACGCAAAAGGATTGAAGAAAACGCAAAAGCAGCAAGGTCTGACAGTAACTATTTCATGACGTTTGAGAAGGTAGGGCTTTCAGCGCCAAGGGATGTCAAGTTGGTTGATAACAAAATATCGTGGCATACTGCGATAGCAGGCGATGATCCTATTTCGCATTATGAGGTTATTGTTGATAGGGAACTAGTTGGAAAAGTTGAACATAGTCCACAACTACTGAAAAGTAAACCTTTCCAGTATGAACTGGAAAAACCAACAGGTGAAATCTTGATTGCTGCAGTTGACAATGCTGGAAATCGAGCAGAGTCAAAATTAGTCTAATTATTACGTGTGGGGTTAATTTTTTTACTCGTATACCCCACATATCATCCATGAAGTTCAGTTCTTTCCCACGGGCAAAGCTCGCAGCCCTTCCTACACCACTCCAGTATCTACCCAACTTAACCAAGATACTGGGAGGACCAAAGATTTGGGTCAAAAGAGACGACCTAAACGGATTAGCGTTCGGCGGCAACAAGACACGTAAACTCGACTATATCATCGGTGATGCATTGGACAAAGGTGCAGATGTCATCGTAACAGGCGCAGGGTTCCAGAGTAACTGGTGCACCCAGACCGTTGCGGCAGCTAAGAAAGCCGGTCTCGACATTTACCTAGTCAAGTCCGCTCCAAGGGAGGACTTTGACACCGAGGACTGGGACGGCAACCACCTGCTACACCACCTCATGGGGGCGCACGTCAAGACAGTCCACCCAGACAAGTTCATGGAAACCATTGAAGCCACCATGGAGAAGCTCAAGAAGGAGGGAAGAAAGCCCTACTACACTCCAGTAGGGGGATCGGACAAGATCGGTGCAGCGGGTTACTTCAACGCCGTACTGGAGCTAACGTACCAGGCAAACGATGAGGGGATTCACTTCGACTACTTGGTCCACACCACTGGGTCAGGGGGCACACAGGCCGGTCTCGTAATGGGTGCCAAGGCATTCAACACCGGCATGAAGATCGTGGGGGTTGCATGTGGATACGGTGATGTATCTGTCATAAAGGACAAGGTCAGGGGAATAGTCGAGGAGGCAAAGGAAAGGTACGATCTGGACTTTACCCTCAATGACGAAGACCTCATTGTACACAACCAGTACGCAGGTGACGGGTACGGGATAATGAACGAAGAGAAACTGGCCGCAGTCAAGCTACTGGCGGAGACCGAGGGAATCATGATCGACCCAGTCTACACCTCGGTAGCCTTGGCGTGCATCATAGACCAAGTAAAACAGGGCAACTTCAAGAAAACTGATAACGTTGTCTTGCTCCACACGGGAGGAGCAGTGGCGTTGTTCCCATACAAGGAGCCACTACGAGCTCACCTTGAGGGCAAAACTCTCCCATGGAAGGTTCCATCATGGAGTCCGTCTGCTGAGGATTAACCGATAAGCTAGTCCTTTCCCAATTATCTCCACATTTTATCCATTTGCTTCAATAATGCTCTCTATCTGTTTGACAGTTTCAATATTGGTTATGTGACCTCAAACTCTGTCTCCCAGACTTCCTCAACCAATGTCTCAATTGGATTGTAGACTGGTTCTCCACCTGAATCGTAATACATAGTGAAGCTGTCGATGTGCATTCTGCCCACATATAATCCTGACGAGAGCTTTCCTAACGGTACAAGAACAAGGGGATTGGTTTCAGGCTCATTGACTGGGCCGTCCTCCAATGGGTCCGTAAAGTTAGCTTTGAAGAAACTGACAACTGGGTAGCTTTCGAGCCAGACAAGGGATTTTAGTTGGATCTTATACCCACCGGTGGGCTGATCGCCTCTTGAGATGAGTATGCTGATAAAATCGGTGCTCGAAGGAGTCTGGGTCACTGAGTCCTTTAGCATGCCCCAGTAATCGTTGATGCTTGCGTATTCCCCTGTCTCCATCAAGACCGTAGGGTCCACGTCGGTAGCGATGACATATATCCCCTGGTCGAACAAGCCTACTCCCCCATAATTATCGTAAACCACGAATCCACCTAGAACGATATCCACTGTTGTGGTTTTTTCACTTTCAACCTGGAACGTCCTCTGGGCCAACACCTCTCCTTGGTCACCATGGACGGCGAGAGTGAATGTTCCCTGAGAGATGCTTCCGATTTGGTAGTAACCGTCTTCACGAGTAGTGACAGCGATTTCCGGGAAACCCACTGAGCCGTTAATAATGCTGACTCTGAGGTCGGACACACTCCTCCCTAGATCGTCGGTGATGAATCCCTCGACTCCTCCGGGGGTCGTTGAGTTCGGCTTTAACACGAGGTAGTATACACCGATGGATGCAATGATTAACACGGCAGCAAAGGCAATTACAAACCACTTTCTATCGATTCCAGTAGAACTCAATCAATATTGCCTCCTTCGGTTCTTTTCACTTTATTCGATGAGAATTCTTGATGCTTTCGTATTTTCTGATTATGTCGATTTATGGACATTTTATCTTTCACGGGTAATGACACCGTATTTTTTTGATATTAGGGCTCCTCAGAATCAAATGATAGTAGTATACAACCAAAGTGAGAAGTACCATTGATTTGTCACAAGAATTGGACACGGAAACTCCACAAGTGATGCCCATTCCACGAATATATTTTTCCAGTGCAATAATGGGTAACCAATTATTCAAAATATTTTTTTAAACGTTATAGTAGGTGACCTGGTTTGAGTGATTCATGTAGTTATCGATGGCGAAGTATGGTGCATCAACTGTGATACGTGGTTGAAAATGCCCGAAATGATTGAATTATATGGCCACAGCAAGTTCCAAAGAATCAAGTGTTAATATCCTATGTGCTGGGCTGCTCATCTCACTTGTTTTAGTCTCAGCAGCGATGAACGCATTCACGCAAATCCTTTCCCTTAGAACTCTGTCATCCAGTTTTTGATTGGCGTAGGTGTGCACGTTATTCACAATTATCTCATCCAACACGCGTTCCCTGAATTTTCGCTTGCTTGAATCCGTGCAACCGAAAATCATCGCTCTACCAAACACATACGAATACATGCTTTCCTCTGTTGTGACAGCGTTTCCCGTGTCATCCCTCACATATCTGCTCTCATCAACCATCTCCATCAAGGATAACGGAAACTCAACAGCGTTATCAATCAAAGGGACAAAGGGCATTAATGGCTCCTTGTCTTCCCTGCCATACTTGAAATGAAGCAAAGCCGACTTCGGGTCTGGGAAAAAGAACAACTTGTAACCACCGTTAGTTAATCTCTGAGCAAGTTTATGCTCCTCGCCAAGAGAGGGCGTGGGGAAGTAATTCGGGAACCCCCCGACATCGATGTAAGCTTGTCTACTACAGAGAAATACTCCCCGGAGATTGTTGACCTCAAAGGGTCTGAGAATGTTTGTGTCCCCGAAATAACTGTCCTCAGTTAACTCGTTCAACTCCTCCGGGAATGAACTTGTATTGCAATTTATTCGGGCCTTCTTGTAGTCGATACCTAGTATCTCGTTAACTGGCAGGACGTCTTTTGATTGATTTGACCTGTAATATACGGGTAAATGCATTGCACCCATACGGTTACCTTGTCTCTGTTTCTCATCGAATGAATAAACCATTGACCTCAACGCATCTTTGCTCATAAAGATACAATCATCATCAAAGAATAACACAAGCTCCTTACTTGACAAACCTACACCAATATTCCTGCTTACAGATGAGCCCATTCGCTCCTCGTTAACCACGTATTTTATGTCAACTCCACTCACGTCTTCGCTGCAGAGTGTTTTCATTTTCTTGCTTGTCTCGTCAGTTGAGGCGTCATCCACTATGACTATCTCTATCCCAGCAAAATTCTGTTGTAAAATAGAGGATATACACCACATCAGAGGGTTTCTCTCGTTATCATCATACGGGCATCGGTTGTAGGTGGGTATCACAATACTCACACCACTCAAATTATCGGATATATTTTCATTCATTCAGGATCTCTAACCTATAATTACCAAAATATGGCGAGGACTAAGCCCTTTAACTACCAGAATAAGGTGAGCATCTACCCATCTTGTCCCCTATATGCATTATGTACTTACTCCTAGGTCTGAACCTTAGAAATAAAGCGGACAAGGTGCAGCGATACCGGGCATAGCAACACGATTTTTTTTCCAGCGCTATAACAGGTTACCTATTATTCGATGTCGGTAAATATGTAAAATCCATGTGAAGAAATATTGTTTATTTCAAGTAATGGCGCACAAAAGAAACCGGTCAAAAACCTATTTTAACACCAACATTTATCAAAACACGTGCCGTTGAACCCCTGAAATGACGGACTCCCTCGAAATAGACCTCGGTTTGCCCTACATAACCTCTGAAATACCAGGCATCGGCGGCAAGATTAGGCAGAAGACAAACCACTTCCAGGTAGAAGAGATACCGGTCTATGAGCCACAGGGTCTAGGGAACCACCTCTACGTCAACATAACAAAGGAAAACCTCACCACAAGGGAAGTACAACTCAGATTAGCCGATCTCTTCGAGCTAAAACCCGAGGAAGTAGGAAAAGCCGGGTTAAAGGACAAGTACGCCATCACAACCCAAACATTCAGCGTGCTGTTCAACGACCACGCATCCCCCGAGGAAATAATGCCAATAATCGAGGACAACATTCCCATCAAGGTAAACTGGGCCAAATACCACAACAACAAGCTAAGGGCAGGACACCTCATCGGCAACAAGTTCACAATCATCATCTCAGAACCCAAGGGAACACTAGAACAGGCACAGGTAATTGCCGACAGCATCAACGAGACCGGTTTACCCAACTTTTACGGAGTCCAACGGACCGGCAAAGGCGGAGAAAACATCTACCAAGGATGGTTAATCCTAAAGAAAAAGAAGCGCCTCGGCGACCGTTGGCTCAGGAAATACCTCCTGTCAAGCTACCAGAGCTACCTCTGCAACAGGTACATCGTCAAACGCCTCGAAAAAGGGCTCTTCGACAAGATCTTACTCGGTGATATAGCTAAAAAACACGAGACCGGCGGACTATTCTGGGTCGAAGACGTGGAAACAGACCAGGCAAGGTTCGACTCAAAAGAAATCAGTTTCACCGCACCCATGTTCGGTTACAAGATGAGCAAACCAAAAGACGAGTCACTTGAGCTTGACAACGAGATACTGGTTGAAGAGGAGATAGACCTCCAAGAGTTCCGTGGTCAACGAGTCAAGGGAACCCGCAGAATGGGTAGGATACTACCAAAGATAACCGTATCAGAGCACCCTGATGGTATCCAACTCGATTTTACGCTACCCAAAGGTAGTTTTGCCACCGTTCTGTTGCGAGAATTCATGAAAAACGATGGTCTAGACGAGTATGAGGAATCCACTGATTCATAGAAAACTATGAACCCTATTCCATATCTCAGTACCCTACCAATTTTCTCCGTTATCGGTATGGCATTACGCCCCTTTTTCCTTATATTCACTTCCCGTATGTGACTGATAGCCAACAGGCAGGGAAACAAATGAGTCAAGCTGATAAAGTCGAAGTCATGGACTTCTTAATAAACGTCCTAAAGGACCACGAAAAAAGCCTAGACACATTGATTACACGCGCGGAAGTCGTCATAGACGACAACCCGGCACCGCAGGTGGTCGCTCAGAACTCTCCTCCCCTGAAGATCACACTACGTGACTGGGACGAGTTCAAAGACCGCGCGATAGAAGCAGAGTTGGTCTGCTTCGATATGAACGACTCTGTGTTTCTCTGCAACGCCATCACAAAGGACAAGGTATTTTCCTACACCGAATCAGCGCCAGAGATCGAGGTAGAGTTCGGGGAAAACCAGGACCTAGTAATGAAAGGACTAGACTTGTCCAACCTAGAGGAAGGCATCGCCGTCCTCAACGGTCAACTAGACATCGGGTTACAGCTAAAGGCAACAAAAGTCAGACACTCTGACGACCAGAAACACCATATCCTACATGAGCTAGATTCACTTTATACGAAAAACTGGTTATCCAGAGAAATAGGCATTCACCGAGACTTTATCGTCCACGGAATAGTTGACTAATCCAAATCCCTTGGATTGTTAACCTCTATCAGGTTCTTGGCCTTGCTATAATAACGGACGACGTTCATTCCTTTCTGGGTTACCTCATAGGTTACCTTTGTGCGCTTGTCCTTGGATGTACCATCCCGCTCATCGATTAATCCCTGATCAAGCATGGACTGAAGTATCTTTTTCAAAGGCTTGTACGAGAGGTTTGCGCCGTACATAATCTTAGTGGGCTTGTTTGAGCCATTCATGACCTCGGTCAAGATATCAACATATATCTCGAATCTTGACCTTCTTCCGCTCATAATAGCCACTCTATTCTAATCTCTATAATTACTATTTATCATTTATGTGGAGTTTTACTGTGTTTTCCTTAATATTTCATTAAAGTTACCTTTTTTCCATTCATATAAGACGCAATTCCTGATAACTCGTGATAATATGTAGAGTGAAGCTACATACATTTTCTTAATAATTTTTAGAACAGAAATTGACTCGGCAAACCGCCTAATAAGGATCGGAGAAATCAAAAAAATGAATCTAAAGTATAGACGCGGAATGACGGGTCTTGAGACAGCTATCATCTTGGTAGCCTTCGTAATCACAGCAGCAGCGTTCGCATTCGTTGTGCTAAACATGGGCTTCCTGACAGCAGAAAAGGCTCAATCCGTCATCTCAAGTGGTATGCAGGAGGCAAGCTCCGCACTACTAGTCGATAGCGGTGTTGTAGGTCAGTTCGGTAGTACTGGTGGAGACCAGGCAGATGTAGACCTTACAAAGCTAACTTTCTATATCAAGCTCAGCCAGGGCCATGAGCCCATTGATCTTGATGACAGCAAGCTAGTTGCAACTTACACCAATGCAAGGTGTCACGGTGAACTGTACAATGCAAATGGTACAATCATGACAATACAGGGTGTCAACAGCGATGGTGACTCTCTGCTTGAGACCGGTGAGAAGTTCAAGGTAGTGATTGACTTCAGTTCAATCACGAACTCAACCATCGACCCAACACCTCTAGCTCTTCAGGATGTCTACGCACACCCATATGAAGAGTTCAGGATTGAGCTTAGGCCATCCACAGGAGCAGTACTATCCCTCGATAGGCAGCTACCTGCGGTCTACAGCACAATCATGACCCTCGACTAGGGTCAAACATACCTCCTTCCCCTTTTTTAATTTCAAACTTTTAGGAAAAACAACAATGTCACCTAACAACTTGTCTAATACACGGGTGAGTTCAAGGAATCGACTCAGCGAACAGGGTTCCATAATCCTTCTTTAACCAGAAACTGATTTCTCGGCATAATGTCCGCAGAGAAAGAAGCATCTATGGATCTGAAGTCCGAGCTTGCAGAACTAGAAGGCCTAGAGGGTAACCTAGATACAACAACGGATGTCTCAGCAGATCTTGTGGAAATGAAAAATCGTATGGACAAATCCGATCAAGAGATGAGAGCCATGACAGACGCCATGAAATCAACCCTCCTTGATGTCCGTACCCTCATGCAGGACATGGATAACCCATTCGCCATGCTGCGAGACATGGGCGTCGATAAACTCGTCAACAAGGCTGTAGAGACGGTCGAGGACGAAGTAAACGCAAAGAAGAACATGGACGCTATGAACAAGATGGCTGGGTTAGACGAAAACGATTCTCAGGCACCTATACTCGCAAAAGTAGAGGGGTCAACAAGCTCTCACCCCGGCGCATTTTCACAAAACCGAGCTCCCGTTGCTCCACCTGCTGCCATGGCACCACAATCCATGCCGCAGATGAGTGCCCCAATAGCAAATCCTGTCGCATCATCGATAGCTGGTCCAGGCGTGTCTTCAGGTGTTAATGCTGGTGCATCCCTAATAGCTAATCCTGGAGAATCTCCTGTAGCTAGTCCCGGTGTGTCATCCGTTGCGAACTCTGGAGCATCACCGATAGCCAATCCAGTTGCATCTCCCGTAGGTACACCTGTTAAATCCGAATCAAATGGGTTCGAGGCAGCGCATATTCCATCGACTTTTAACGGTGGTATCGGCTCCCCTTCAGCATCACCAGTAAACGGTGTTCAGGCATCAGGTGAACAGGTACAGCAACTTGTCCCAAGAAGCGAGCCCGTTGTTGAAAACGCTGGTTCAGTCGCATCAGCTCCGGTTGCACCTGTATCTAACGCAGTTGCACCGCAGATGGCACCATCAACAGAGCCTCAGTACAGTTACTTTGAGGAACGCCTCTTCCAGACAGAGGAGACCGTGAATAACTTAGCGAACACAATGGGTGAGTTAATCAAGACAATTAGAACCCAAAGGGCGTCACCAAGGGTGAAAGGACCCATTGGAATAGGCTCCATAGACTCCGCCGATTACTACGAGGCATATGTGGGATTGGTTTCCGATTACATGTACATCAGACTGGGTGACCAGGGCGCAGAAGAACTGCTGCTCGAAGGTATGTACAAGGAATGGGCGTCACCGAATGTCGTTCGTGACCTAATGGACAAGCTATCAAGCAAGAAGCAGAGGAGAGGAAAAGCAGTTAACTCGGAGGCAAACGTCGAAGACCGGATGCTCATCACGACACTGCTTAGGAACCTCGATAAACCAACAAACCAGTGGAGTGAATCCACGCACCTATTCATGTTAATGGCCTTGGTATCCCGGGCCAAAGAAAACACATCCTTAGGAAAATAACCCCATGAGTTTCGGCGAAGAAGATAATACGCTCAAGTTAAACAATCCTGAGCTTGACAGGAAGATGGGAGGTTTACCCTTGCCCAGTTTCACGTTAATCGAGGGTGCAAATGACTCCGGAAAAACCGTTATCGTTCAGCAGTTCACTTATGGCGCTCTTACTTCCGATAAAAAAGTCCTCTACATAACAACAGAGGACACCGCCAAGGGGCTTGTTAACAACATGGAGCGGTTGAACTGGAATATTACAGACCAGTTCCTCAGGGGTATGTTCCGGGTAACCACTATGAACACCATGAACATGAAGTGGTCAGAAGAGGTGTCCAAGTACTACCTTATCGCCTTGACTAACTTCATCAAGCAACGAGGAAATAACTATGATATCGTTGTCATCGACTCATTGACCCACCTTGTGACCCACGCAAGTGAGGATGATATCATGGAGTTCTTCAGCACTTGCAGGTACATCGTTGACCAAATGGGCTTGACTTTCATCATGACCATGCACCCATATGCAATCAACCAGGAGCTTATAGTCCGGTTGAGAACCTTCTGTGACGGCCACCTAGTCCTAGAGATCAAGAGCTTCAGAGACCGAACTGCACTGACAATCAATGTTGCCAAGCTAAAGGGGGCCACCAAAACCGTAAGCGAGACAATCAGCTTCGAGGTATCCCCGGCGTATGGTATCAAGATTCTGCCCTTCAGCTCGACGAAGGGATAATCCTAATCATAAATCCCTTTCACAGTTCAGGATTCTATAATCACTTTATACCAAAATCATCGATGTTCTGGTGAATATACCCATGGATCACTGCGAGGACACATAGTGGCGTCAATTAATACTATAGGTGAGAGCTTTGCTGGCTATGATACGAAGAAAAAACTAGATGTATCTGATAGGATCGCTAGGCTGGAAGGCTATGATGAGATATGGGAGCAGCGAGTGAAAAAGAACCCATTCTTCAGGTATTATATGGCACAGTTGTTCAAACGCGGTGACCCCGAGCCGACATTGGTTCATTCTTTGAACCGTGGGATGAGTGCAGCTGATGAGCCAAACGTAATCTACCCCACAAAAGATCCGGTGTTCATACATCTTCACGTTTCAGGAAAAAACAAGGATATCCTCTACAAGCCTATCGAACCCAGGTTGATCTATCACAGGGACTGGATTCTGTCAGACGTTGAGAAAAGAATCGCGTTATCGATTGACGAAACATTGATGTTCAAGACCGCCGAGCAGAAGACGGCGTACCTATACGAGATTCTGGAGTCATTTGTTACGGTACAGAAAGGATACAAACTGAAAAACTTGAACCCCGAGACTGAGGACGAAGACCAGGGGATCCTGGCGCGCTTCAAGAAGAAGGACATCTCTGAACTCATTCTTGATCCACTGAGCTATGAGATGCTGAAATACGAGGTCTACTGTGAAAAAGTCGGGTCCAGCATCCTGGAACCATTCATCAGGGACATCTATATTGAAGACATCCACTGCTCAGGAACAGGACCCATCTACATAGACCACAAGATCTTCAAAACCATAGAAAGCACCATCAGAATAGACGATGTCGATGAGCTTGACCAGTTCGCGTTAAAGCTCAGCGAGATTGTAGGCAAACCCGCAAGCCACAGGGAGCCCATCATTGACGCCAAGATGCCCGACGGCTCAAGGCTGAACCTTGTCTTCGGAGAGGATGTATCAGCCCGTGGAAGCAACTTCACTATACGTAAGTTCGCGGTTAACCCCATCAGCATTAACCAGATCATTAACTGGGGAACCATGAGCAGCTTAGCTGCAGCATATATCTGGATTTTACTTGAAAACAAGATGAGTCTCTGGATATGCGGAGAAACTGCGTCCGGGAAAACTACCACCCTCTCGGCTTTGATGTGTTTCATGCCGAGGGATTACAAGATCGTATCAATCGAGGAAGTCCCCGAGGTACACGTACCTCACAAAAACTGGATCAGGGAAGTCGTCAGGGATACCGCGGACAGCGGAAGTGAACAAGGAGTTACCATGTTCACACTGCTAAAAGCAGCCCTCCGTCAGCGTCCAACCTACATCATAGTAGGAGAGGTTAGGGGTGCTGAGGGAAACATCGCGTTCCAAGCAATGCAGACGGGTCACCCAAGCATAGCCACGTTCCACGCTGCCACAGTAGGAAAACTGGTACAGAGGCTCACAAACTTCCCCATCAATATCCCAAAGACCCACATCGATAACCTTAACGCAGCCTTGTTCCAGAGCGCAGTTCACGACCCTGAGACAGGCAAGTACAAGCGCCGCGTGTTAACAATCAACGAGATCCTTGGATACGAACCCGCTGAGCAGGCATACAACTTCGTCGAGGTCTTCAGCTTTGACCCGCCAACGGATGAGATTGTCTTCCGTGGACTAGGTACAAGCTTCCTCCTGGATAACAAGATCGCCGTAATGAAAGGCTACACAGGAAACGAGGTTCGAAAAATCTATGACGACCTGTATATGAGGGCTGAAATCCTCGAATACATGATCGCGGCGGAAATACTCGAGTATGATGAGGTCCTTGAGGCTCTTCTCTGGACCCAAGGCCAAGGAATTGAGCCAGCCCACGCCCACTTCAAACGAGAGGCAATGATGAAGAAGGGCTTGGAGATCGAGACTGAGATAGCTATCAAGCTAGGGAAGAAGGTGGACTAGTATGGAGCAGTTAAGGAAATTCAAGAAGCCAAAGTTCCTAGAGAACATGAGTAGCGGGGACAAGATAGAGTTTGAGTTCCCGTTCTTTATGCTCTACCTGAACTCCATCACGAGTGGTACTATTTCGAGGATTATTATGCTCCAAGTATCGGCTGATAAGGCAATATTCCAGCATGTTGCTCCCTACCTGACCAAAATTCTTGTTCTCATGACTCAATGGCGGTATCCACAGGCAAAGGCAGCGGAGATTATCAGCGGTGAAGCGCCAACACTGGAGTTCAAGGATTTCCTGTTCAAGTTCAGTCAAAGCATCGCTGCAGGTGAACCCGTGAATCTGTTCATCGAAAAGTATTACAGGAACTATATCGCGGAGTTTGGGGCAAAACGAACCCAGTCAATGAACCGACTCAAGACCCTTAGCGATGCCTACCTGCCAATGATCAGCATTACCTTATTCATGACAACAACGATGTTGATCAGCAGCATCTTCTACGACGCAAAAGCCATGATTGTCATAGCTATTATGATCGTTATAATCGTCAGCTTCATCCTATACATAATATCCTGGCTAATATTCCAGGCATCGAAACCAGATAACCTTCTGATACAGGACCAGAAACAGAAACCAGCGTCAAGGAAGAGAGCTGAGTACGTCACAATGATGGCTATCATAGCATCCTGTGGGATACTGATGATTCCATTCGAGAATTATTTCATGCACTTTGTGTTAATTGGGACCGTGTTATTCCTAGCTGGGTTGATCGGCAGAACATACTGTGGTCATGTGAAGGACATGGAATCCGATTATCCTACATTCTTCAGATACATGGCGTCAAACCTTGCTGCAAACATCCCGCTGCTTCAGATAATGGAAAGCGCGGTTGAGACCGATTTCGGCAGCTTGAACGACGTGATATTAAGTCTAAACAACAAGCTGCGAATGAGAGTTGAGCCAAAGGTTGCATGGTGGAGTTTTGAGACTGAGATTGATAGTCTCTTGATTAGGAGAGTCAACACCATCATGACTGACACTATTTACACTGGTGGAGACTTGGGTATAGCGTACAAGGATATTGATGCGTTCTACCACCTATACACGACGATAAGAGAGCAGAGGTACACATCGGTTGCGTACCACGTGGGGTTAGCAATTCCTGTCTATGGAGTCGCTGCAGCCCTTTTCGCGGTCATAGACGGTTTCTTTGACTCTCTAGTAGGTTTCATCGGCGAGATGGCGACGATGCTGGACTTCTTCAGTGTGCCAGACGTTGCTTTCATGAGGCTGTTCTTCGTGTTCGCGCTAGCATTGCTTGCCCTCAACAATGTGTTCAGCATATACAACATGGAGGGCGATAGCAGGTTCACTGTAACGTACTACCTTGGAATGCAGCTCACCTTAGGCGGTGGAGTTTACATGTTGGTCAGTGAAGCGGTAAAGGGCTACTTGGCTGGAGTGGCCATGATATAGCAGGTGAAAAGATGTGGCAAATGTAGTGAAAAGAAACTTCGAAACGGGAAAAAAGCTCCTAGCAGCGGCAATACTTCTCAGTGTAAACCTCGTGATTCAGTTATTCACGGTCGCAGAGACTGTTGACGTCACGGAAGGGATCCGTTTTTCAAGCAGCTCTCTCACAATGACTCTATCTTATGCCTTAACCGCTGTGAGCATGATATTCGTTTTACAGGAATTCTTCCAGATAAAGATGAAAATGAAGGGACTATTAGCTTTGAATGCGTTGCTGGAACGAAAGTCTACCCCATCTATAATCACTCCAGACACAATTGAACCCGAAAACATCGATCTCGAATCACAGGAAGCGGAAAATGATCCGCTCGAAAACCTTGTCTTAGACGATGATGCAGAGTTTGACAGCCTTCTAGACGAGATGGATGACGAGGAAACGGCATTTGATGATGTACCCGGAAATCCAAGTATACCAATAGACGAGGATATTATGGATCGTTACAAAACTACGACACTCAAGATTGACGATGGAACAGGAGCTGTCGCGCCAATGATGGATGACGGTGGTTTACAGGATCTTATTGAGCAAGCTGACTTGGCGGTTGAAGAGGACCAGCAACTGGCGAAAATAGTCGCTGAAAGCGAGATAATCCAGACCTTGAACGAACTCGAAAACATCGTACAGGAGCTAAAAACCAAGCAAAACTAGCGGTACCATGTTCTAGATGATGATTTCATAAACGTTCTAAATACTCTTGACAAGTTTTTCCGACCATGGCATCATCGACAATATCAGATGGAATTGTACTTATAGCCGTAGTAATAGCTGCGGCCACCATCAGCCAGGTGTTCTTAACCTCTATAGGTGGGTTACAGAGGGGCTCTGTTGTAATGAGTGAGAAACTCAGTGACAAAATGGAGACCGAAATAGCCATCTTGAAGGCTGTGAACACTTCAAGCACCACTGTAAAAGTATGGGTAAAGAACGTGGGTCGGTCAATAATGCCATTGGACAGCGTGAAAGCAGGCGATATATTGTTCGGTGAGTACGGTGATTTTGATTACTTGTCCTTCAGTGAGTCAGGTGCTGGCTGGGACTACGATATTCTTGGAAGCACAGATTCACACTGGCAGCCATCCGAGACCATTGAGATAACCGTTACAAGTGGCTCAGACCTGAATAAGGGAGACTATTACTTCTCCTACACTACACATAACGGAATCAACGAGGAACTCATTTTCAGCATAGGAGATTAAAATGGGTCAATCCACTGTCATTGCAACCGCCTTTACGGCAATTATGTTCGTGGCAGGTATCTCTATACTTTTAATGACTAGTGTTTCTACTTTTGATACATTGGCCAGTGCGATAACTGATCAATCCAAGCAGAATGATATTTTACTGCATGAGCGAGTTGAATTCGGGTTCTGGGCTGATGACGACGCTAACTCTATGAGGATTAACGTGACAAACACGGGTGATACCTCCATTATGTTGAATGATTTTGAGCTTGTAGATTTACTTGTGTCTCTGAACAATGGTGTTGATACGACTCGATGGGTAGTGTTCGACCAAGAGGAGACCTCTGGGAATTACTGGAATATCAATCGCGTATTCTTCAAGGATTCGGAGGGGGACCTAATTAACCCCATTCAGTTAACCCCTTCAATTTACGGTGCTTGGGATCCCCTTGAGACCCTGGAGATATCAATAAATCTAGCTGAGGCTAATCCCACTTTCCAGTACCTATCCTTTATTACTCCAAATGGAGTGCAGACTCATTCATCATTAACCGTTGAGCTGGATTACGGTAAGGTAACCATTCCAGATACCGACCTCACTGTCACCATAAACCATGATCTTGGAAGAGTCCCTGTAAATATACAGGTCACCGCTGGGAGTCAATACGAAGATTTCATCTGGACAAGGGATTGGACTGACACCAGTTTTGTGTTAGAACTAAAAAATAACCCCAGTTCTGACACTATTTTCTTCTGGCAAGCAAGATAATACTTACTTTTAGTCAGTAGTTTAATTCATTTATAATCATCAATATGTTATTCTATAGATTTATAACATGTAGTGATAATATAGATTATTGATCCATTTGTTTGAACCCGGTGCCAGAATAGCTCCTTTTGCTTACCTGCTGTTAATGGTCGGGGCCGTGGGTGATTGGGTATCCACAAGGATTGGGTTGACAATTGGACTTGTAGAGGGTAACCCCATGGCCAGAGGATTTATGGCGACAGGTTCCTGGATACAGGTTGACCTAGCTATGATCCTGGTTTGCTTGGTTGTACCCCTTCTGGTGACGAGGTTCATTGACTCAAAAACGGGAAAATTCTTGTTAGGTTTCCCATTGTGCGCAGGTTTAATGAAAATAGGAGTAGTAGCTTGGAATCTGAGCCTGATCATCGCATAAACTGAAACCTAAAATCATAGAGCATGACTCCACATTCATTAAAATAAATACATGCAATCTATTATTCAATGGACGTCCCTGAAAACAGCGATGTCTTAGACATCCTCCTTGAATTACTCAAAGATAATGAGGATAAAATTGACGCTATTTCTAAAAAAATAAGTGTTGTTGAAAAAATTACGAAAGAGAATCTTAACAAAAAAATTTCTGATTCATTCTCTTCATCTGATCCCAAATCAACAAGAACCATACTAGTTGTGGATGATGACAAGAATCTTGCACTAAGCGTCAGACTAATTCTTGAAGGAGAAGGATATAATGTCGATACAGCCAATACAGCTCTCTCAGCACTTCGTAAATTATCCAAGAAAAGTTATGACCTTGTGTTCATTGATTGGAATCTTCCAGACATGTTGGGTAATGAAGTTGCGGAAAAGATAGAAAAAGAGCATAGCGACACAGTAGTTATCTTGATTTCTGGGTACACATCGTTGCCCAGTAATGTAGAAAGGGGTCACGAAATATTGACCAAACCCATTGACCCCGAAGCTCTTCTCCAGATCACACAAAGAGTACTATCCAAATGAGTTCAGATAGTATAAAACGGATTTAATGCGATAAAAAAGAGATATTACTTCTTCTTCCAAAGAAAACTGGTATTTTGATGCGTCTAACCTCGAATAGACTCCAGAATCATAGAGTAATCAATATCAGGTGTCGTCCAACGACAAAAGTGAGGATATGATCATCGATTAGTTACGTTTTGGTTCTGGTAGCTTGTCCTTAGATTTATGGATTACATATTCGTCCGTGATTGCTGCGCATTTACTCAACAAATCAGTGACGCCACACAGTTGCTCGGTACCAATGCGGATAGCGTCCACAACAGCCTTCTCGGATAACTCACTTCCCCAAAAAGTATACTTCATGTGAAAATCAGTAAAAGTCCAAGGGGCATCAGGCTTCATCTTTCCCGATACAAAGACCTCAAAGTCATCGAGTTTCTGTCGTTTCTGCTGAAGAACATATACGATGCTCATAGCCATGCAGCTGCCGAGGGACATTAGAAGCAGGTCAACGGGTTTGATTCCTATTTTTCCGTCTTCCTCTGTTCCGCTGATTACGGTTGTGTGGTTTGTTGGGTCAATAGCTACGAATCTTTTGAGTTCAAGCCATTTTACTGTAACGTCAGACATGATTAGAGTTATTGGGATGTGATGATAAAATCATCGATAATGAATTGGTTATTTCTCCGTTAACTCGTGTCCGAGTCTAGTTATCTCGTGGTATAGAATATCAAAGTCTTCTGTCTTACTACGATGATTAACATGACCAAACCTTAACGCAGTTCTTCCACGAATCTTCGTATCCCCAATGAATACCTTTCCCCCCATAAGCGACTGCACAAGTATTTTTCCATTCAATTCATCAAGGTCATCCTCAGATAAACCATCAACACAGTACCTGAAACAGACAACATTTACTGGCGCAGGTGCCATCAACTCAAGATTTGGATGCTTTTTGACTCGATCGACAAAGTACTGAGTTTGATCCACGTTCTGCTCGATTATTTTGCCATGTTTTCTGACGCCATGCTCCTTTAGACTCATCCACACCTTGAGACCCCGCCACTCCCTTGACATCTCTATCCCTAGGTCCTGGATCCATGGGCCTAACTCTTCGTCGTGTCTCAAGTAGTCTGGCATCAACGAGAAGGCGTTGTAGTGAGCCCTGCTATCCCGGACCAGGGCACAGCCAGTTCCCATGGAAGCGCTCATCCACTTGTGAAGATCCAATGCTATGGAGTCTGCTTTTGTCATCCCATCGACAAAATGCTTGTACTTTGTTGTGAGTGCAAGCCATGCTCCGAAGGCTCCGTCTACATGAAGCCAAAGCCCAAACGTGTCACATATTTTTCTTAGTTCATTGAGATCATCGAAAGATCCTGTGTTAGTGGTCCCTGCATTACCAATGATACAGAATGGCTGGTGTCCTTTCTCTATGTCTCGTTTGATTGCGTTTTCAAGCTCATCAACTTTTATCTGGTATTTGTCATTAACGGGGATTCTTACAAGTGATTCCTCCCCTAGTCCAAGCACTTCTACGTTTTTCTGGTGACAGCTGTGCATCTCCTCCGAACCATAGACGATCATTTTTGATTGAACGGATTGTATTCCCTGTTTCCTGATGTCCACCTGTGCTTTCGTGTTCCTGGCTACCGTCAAGCAGGTCAGGTTTGCCATGGACGCTCCACTTGTAAATATGCCACTTGAGGACATTGGATAGTCAAGCATCTCTTTTATCCAGTTGATGGCCTGTTTTTCGATGTGGTAATTCCATGCCATGTTACTGTTGAGGATTATATTATATCCCGAAGCAAATATCCCAGCCATAACATTTACTGGTGCTCCTGTTCCCATTACCCAGCCCCATGCACGTGGATTAATGAAACCGTTTCCGTCTTGGGTTTCTCTTAGTATGCGCAAGTCTTCGTAGACCTTCAATGGGTCCATAGGATCAGCTGGGAAAGAGGTGCTTGTACGTTCTAACAATTCCTCTTTGAATGGGTGAAACGCGTTCTTGTTCCCGGCGTTTTGGTACTCTAAGATTATATCATCTATTATTTTATATCCGATTTTTCTGTATTCATCCCAGTTTTCTGGATCGAGTGTTATCTCTTGTTTAGAAACCATATCTAAGAGTTATCGATAACTGCGGATAAAATATTCGATTAGAGTGTTTTTTCCATGAAGATTATGTTAAGTAGTTTTCCTGCTTCTTCTGAACTCTCACTACCAACTTACTTATCTCTCAACACATAACCCGCAGACTCATACAACCTTCTAGCAGGAACATTCAACCCACCCGTATCAAGACGAAGAACCGTCAACCCAAACTCTCTTGCATTATCCTCCAAAGCCTCAAACATTTTTCTCCCATACCCTTTTCCTCTAAACTTTGGCCTTACATACATCCGCTTTATCTCACCAACACCATCCTCAAGTTTCTTCAAAGCACCCATCCCAGCAGGTTTTTCCTTGTGTTCTAGGATTAGTGTGATGCCTTTGGGTGGTTTCAGGGATGAGAACTGGGGAAGGACCTGTTCAACATAGCTTTCAACATCCTTTACCACATGCGATCCTGTTCGATTGTACACTGAGTCATTGATCCAAGTGATATATTCCACTGTCATATCGAAGAAATGTTTTCGGTGAGGCTCTTCGTTGTATGGAATGAATACAGTTTGACTCATAATTATGAGTTAGCGGGTAATGATGATAAAATCATCGATTCGTGTGCGAATTATGTCGATTTCAGGTGTTTATTAAACCAATTGATTGCCTCTTTCATCAGTGGATATCTGTGTTCGTAGAAATTGTGTTCAGCTTCCTCTATTGAAACCCATTTCTTCGGCTCATTTGCGTTCTCAAATAGCATACGGCAATCCTCAGGTTTAGTCACTGTGTCCTTCGACCCAGAGATTACAAGGAGAGGTACATGTATCTTCTTTACCGCTGGAATCGGGTTATACTCTTTCGCAAAGAGAGCCAAGCCTTTCTTCAGGCTTTCCACTGTTAATCCTGATAGCTTTCCTGCAGCCATATGCATAAATCCCGGTATCAATAACTTCTGGACCTCATCCAAATCCCAGCCGTTGGTGGCAGAAACTGGAGCCATCAATACCCCTGTTTTAATTGAACCATCTGTGGCTAGAGCTTGCGTTAACGGAACTGCTCCCATGCTATGTGAAACGAGACCAATCCTTTCAGGATCAACGTAATCAAGGCTCCTCAAGTACATGACTGCGTCTATTGTACCATGGACAAGATATTGAACCCTGAAATCTCCATCACTACCCCAAGTACCATGGTAAAAAAACATCAGAGCTACTATACCGTTTAGTGCCAACTCTTCGCACAGGTCATTGAACTTCTGGTTACCCGTATACCCAAGACATAACACAACAGCTGGATACTTGCCCTCAGCCTCTGGTCTATAAATTCTCGCAAGAAGCAAGTGCCTTTGGCTATTGAATGAGGTGTTTTCAACGACTATTCGAGAATGCATGGATTATAGTTATAATGAAATGAAGATAAAATCATCGATAAGATTCATGAAAAAAACGCTTGCATGCTTACACCATTAGGATATATTGAGTTTCTAGCACGTGCGGTGATGTGAGGATAAAATCATTGATTAAAAAAAAGAGTGGTGTTAGGGTGTTATTTTCATTAGTTCAGCGACATCCATCAAAGGATATTGTTCCATTTTGCAGTATTTACGCCAGTATCTGTCAACCTTTGCCCAAGCCTCGTCATTTAATTCGACAATGCTAATTGATTTGTTTGCGCCCAATACTGTGCAAGGACCGTAAAGGAATTTCATCCCATCCGGTACTTTCCATTTTTTGAACTCTTCGGTTATCGTTTCTGCGTTCTCAGGTTTCCAGGACATAATTGTTAAGAATTTCATTTTTTTCCTCTTTTGGTTTCGGCTAACTATGGTTGTTTACCTGTTAGCAGAACCTAAATGGATACTTGATACACGTATATTTATCATTAACGTACATTGAAGGCTAACGGTATTGGGTGAGTGGGGATAAAATCATCGATTATGTTGGGATTCCTTGGGGATAATTGGTAGAAAAGAAGAGTTATCTAGTGCCTTTCCAAAGAAGGTCGAAGAGTATCCTGTAGCTCTGGACCATGGATTCATAGTTTGTCCACATACCGTAGACGTTGTTCTTGTCGTTGGCCATGAGCAGGATCATCTCTCCGTTGTCGTTCATGAAGAAGCCTGGCATTTCCTCGCCTTTCATGTAGCTGAAATCGCCTTCGCCCATCTCTAGTTGTTCCATGACGTAACTGCTAGTGGGGGAGTAGTTTGTCATCATTTTCATTGAGAGTCCGTCGTTCTGGACTTTCTCTTCAACGTTCTCTAGGAATGGGGTGTTGTATAGCCAGATTAGGTTGTCATCGGATACAACCATGTTGAAGCTGGATTCGCTGTTTTCTAGGAGTTCTGCTAGCCTGACACTGATGTGTTTCTTTCCTTCTAAAACTTGGAATGTCTCTTTCTCGTGGCTCACTGATTCTGGCTCGGGTAGTGTAGCCCATATTTTCAGTAGCTGTTCTTTCTTCTGCTCCATCTCATGGATTTTCTGTCGTCTTTCCTCGATGAGGTTGTTTAGGACGTTTTCAAGTGGGACAGCAACGAATTTCATGGGTCTTTCCATGATCTTGCTGACTAGTCCCTGTGATTCTAGTCTTCGTAGGATCTTGTATCCCTCGGTCCTGTGGACTCCAAGGGCTTCGGCGATGCTCTGGGCTTTGTGTGCTCCGAATCGAGCAAGGTACAGGTAGACGCGTATCTCGTTTTTGTTGAGCTTGAACTTGCTGAGTGCTTGATCTACTTCTTTGAGTGCGTCGATATGGGATAACTCGTCGCTACTAATCGAAGTCCTGTTCGTTGATTTTGTGTAAACTGCTAGAAGATCCAGTTCATCATCGTGGAGTTCGCTTTTCTTTTTCGCTCTCTTGTCCAGGATTTGTTGTCCAACCTGCATTGTTTTTCAGCCGAATCTAATACAGATGAAAAATACCTAAAAGGAATCTGGACTAATAATCTGGATTCTGCGTCCATATTCTCCTCTACTTACGTCCCCGCAACGGGCTGAATACTCCTCCCTATCATGATTTTGGCTTTATTGATTTGTATGGAGTAACTTGGAACATTCATCCCGGTAATTGTACCCATTTTTAGTTACAAACAAGTTATTATTTTCCCTCTATTTTCAAAACTTTTATACGGTTTAAGCGAGTACGAAACTAACCCACTAGGTCTGATATACGTGAACTGTCCATTCTGTGGCTCTGATGCCCTCAAGACCCTTGAAACAAGGGATTCCCCGAACAACATGAATAGGCGTAGGAAGGAGTGTGTGAGTTGCGGCAGGCGTATCACGACCTATGAGTACATCGAGCTCATCGAGTTGATGGTCCAGAAAAAAGATGGACGCATGGAGCGTTTCAATATCGACAAGATCATCACCGGGTTACAGAAAGCTTCAGAGAAGAGACCAATCAGCCTTGAACAGATCAAGAACATCGCTGAGAGTGTCAGGCAGGAGATCCTGTCCGAGGGAAAGGAGATAATCTCCAGCACCGAGATAGGTGATAGGATCATGAAGCAACTGAAAGAGATTGATTATATCGCATATGTTAGGTTTGCATCAGTTTACCGCGAGTTCAAGGACCCAAAAGACTTTGAAAAGTTGATGAAGGAAGGCTAGGCTCTCCACCAGTTAAACTCAACGAATCTAACATTTTCCTCGTTTACAATAGCTATAATGAAGGCTTTTCGTACAGTGGAGGCAAGTCTTCCAGCTTTAACTATCTCAGCCGCTGAAAGAAAATCATCTTCTGACATAATCTGAACTACGTATGGTGCGTGGTCCCTTCCTGGACCATTCTCGTAGACTGCAAAGTCGCTTCCATACTTTATCCCAGGTGTGGCGACGTAGCCTTTCTCCCTGAGCTCTTTATAGACCCTGTATTTGTCTTTGAAACCTGTGAATGTCTCTAATTGAATTTTTTGAAGCATTTTCTTGGGGACGTTTTTACCCTTGCTGGTGATTTTTATTCGTTTTTTCTCCAGCAAGTAGAGGGCTTCAACTGGGTCCAGTAAAAGTGGCGCGTTAAAATCCTCTGTTGGTCTTGGTGTTCCAAGTGGTTTGCCATAGAAACCGTTGTTATAGATTTCCCTTGACTCGTCAATTGACCAAATAACAAGCCTGTTATCGTCAAGGAGTTCCGCGGTTGGTTTCCCTGACAATATTGATCAGCCCTATAGGGCGATTATTCGGATAAGGTCTGAGGCATCTCTGACTGTGTCAACGAGTTCCTCAAGCTGGTTTACTGTGTCCTTCAGCATGATGATTGTTGGGAATCCAGCATCACTTGCGACTATATCCATCTCAACTTTAACGTGAACCGTGTCAACCTTGCGCTCGATCTCATCAATTTCTGCCGAGAAACCAATTGCTTTCTCGCTGTTGAATCCGAGACTCATGATTGCTTCCCTCAGCTTTAGTAGCGCATCAAATGCGAGGTCAGCTACCTCAGTGACTTGCTCAGCTACTCCCTCAGGTACTTCCCATCCTCTCTTTTCCATCTCCCAAAGACGCTGACCCACGCTGTTTATATGGTCCATGATGTCTCCGAATGAGCTTATAAGTCTGAAAAAGTCCTCCCTGCTTACCAGGACACCTCCTATCTCATTGAGTTCCTTGATTAGCGTGGCTTTAATCGCGCTGGACTCTTTCATAATGCTCTGGATGTCGTCTGTAACTCCAGCTGCGTTTCCCTCCTTCTTTACTAATGCGTCCGTGATAGCCAAGATTTTTCTAAAAGCCTCGACTAACAATCGCGCATTGTCCTGACAAAGCATAAGGAGGTTACGCATTGTACGGTCTTCTGATTCAACTGGAAATACCATAATGACACCGAAAAGGTTCTACCTAGATAATTACAATCGAGGGTATATAACCTTAAACATTATAGCCCTTAGTGCAAATTGTTCAATAATTACAATAATTATTTGATTAATAAGTGAAAAATAATTAAGTGATTACTTTTTCTTCTTGCTGGATGTCCACCAGTCAAGATAATCCTGATTTCGCTGACGTTTCTTCTCGTCTGCGTCGTCGTCCTTGGTATACAATTTGTCCAATGCCTTGGACAGCTGTGCCTCAGAGAAAGTCAGTCCACAACTCTGGCAACTGTATTGTCTGAGTTTTGTGTCCCACTTTAGAATTCCTCCACATTCAGTGCAATAGGGCATTAATCGTCGTCCTCCAAGAATAACCTGTTACCTGTGGCTGCCATTGGCTTATTGACTATTTCCTGAGTTATAAGGAATGCGCGCACAATGATAGTACGAATCGTTCTAATAATACCCGGGATAATTTTGTTCTCGATTAAAATGAAAATGGGTGACATGGTAGCGCAAACCTGGGAAAAAGTAGATAAAATGGAGAAAGACATTGAAGAAATCAAGAAGTTATTAAAAAATATTCAAGTGTCGCTTAATAAATAGCGCGTGCCGTGGACACACCCGAACCCACTCAAGAACAAACACCTATTTTGATTGAGCTATCTTAATTAATAATTAGATAAGGATAGTTTGTGACATGGATAAGGTTGAAGGCGTAGTAAGAAACAAGAGAGGGACCAAGCAAAAAGACGGCGGCAGAATCTATATAATTCGATATTATTCTAAAACAGGAAAAAAGAAAATTCGTGTCAAAGAAGATGTTGACACTAATGCTCAGTTTCATCCAGAAGACCAGATTGTAATACGAACCGACGGCAACGGACTGGTAACTTTAACAAACACTACCCTCAATACCAGCATCAAAGGACACGTCATAAAATACTGACAATTCACATCGTAAACAACCATTAACCAATATATTATTCCGCAGAATAAGTGGGAATGATGCTCCTTTCAAGGATCGGTCTCAAACTCCTTAGTTAGGTGAGGTTTTTTGGAGGGGTTTTGATGTGATTCTCCTCCATGAGAAGCTTTACGATCTTCTGAGTCCGTCCAATGACGTACTCTGCACGCTCATAAAGCTCATCTCTACTCATCTTTACGCGGGCAAGTCCCTGTTCAATCGCCTTCATCCCTGTCTCAGTTGCCTGTAATGGGTAGATCTCCCACTCGTCCATGCTTGGAATGATGTAATCCTTGGTCAAGCCCTTGTCTTCAGCGTATTTTGCCAGTGCAGTCGCGGATGCGATGCACATCTCATCACTGATGGTGGTAGCCCTCACATCAAGTGCTCCTCGGAATATTGCTGGGAACACCAGACTGTTGTTTATCTGGTTAGGGAAATCGCTCCTGCCTGTGGCAATGACTTTTGCCCCTGCCTCCTCTGCCTCCCATGGCCATATCTCTGGCACCGGGTTTGCGCAAGCGAAGACGATTGAGTCACTAGCCATGACCCTGACATCTTCTTTTGTGATTGTGTTTGGTCCTGGTTTGCTTGCCGCGATAATTATATCGCTTCCCTTGGATGCTTCCTTGATTTTACCCTCTATATTGTCAGGGTTAGTGGCTTTGGCGATATCCCACTTGTATGTGCCTTCAAGCTCCTCCCTGAATGTGCCGATTGTGCCCTTGCTATCGGTCATAATGATGTTCTTCGGGTTAACTCCTGCAGCTACCAGAATATAGAACGTCCTCGTGTTTGCCGCCCCCGTACCGACGATTGTGAACTTTGCCTCACTCATCTTTTTGCCTACAAACTTTAACGCGTTTATAGTGCCTGCTAGACTGACCGCCGCTGTTCCTTGTTGGTCATCATGCCATACCGGGATGGGCATTTCTGCTCTGAGCCTGTCCAGTATCTCAAAGCATTTGGGGTTACTGAAGTCTTCAAGGTTAATCCCACCGAAGCTTGGCTCGATTCGTTTGACAGTCTCAATGATCTCCTCCGTATTCTTTGTTGCTAGACATATTGGGAACGCATCAACCCCTCCTAGGTACTTGAATATCATAGCTTTGCCCTCCATGACTGGCATACCCGCCTGGCCTCCGATGTCACCTAATCCAAGAACCCTAGTCCCGTCGCTGACGACGGCGACATAGTTCCATTTGCTGGTTAACTCGTACGCCTTCTCTGGATTCTTATGGATGTCTAGACAAGCCTGGGCTACACCTGGTGTGTACCATATGCTAAAATCTTGCAGGCTCCTCATGGCCGCCTTAGGCATGACTTCAACTTTGCCCCTGTAAAACGCGTGCATTGGGGGCGCAATCTTCTTCCACTTGGATGCCTTCTTCAGCATCGCATCGGTGTCGACTGTCAAAGTGTTTCAACCAAAAAGTTGACGCTGGCTATTTAAGGTGTGATTCTCTGGTAAAATGGGGGGTTAAAAATCACAACTTTGCTCATTTGTTTGACGAAATAATGGTTATACTTGATACCTGTGCAGAATATCGGGCTTTGTATAATCAAAGAAAAATATATTTTCGCGTTATGTCAGGTCACTGACGCAAAATAACGCGAGGGCTAGTTGTACTCCTCAAGAAGGGTTTCCCTGACCTCATCGTCAAGGGGCCCCTCGCCATCCACGATCTCGTGGAATGTCTTGAAGACTCTTTCCAGTTTCCGCCAGTCGGGCACGTAGACCCTACTGAACCAGACCCTACTGCTGTCAACATCTTCGTCCTCGATGTCCCACCTGTACTCGTCGATTCGCTCCTCGCTGATGACGTGAGCGTGACCGTACGGTCCCTCATGTTCAGGAGCCTCCAACGCCATGACGCCGTCAGCCCCATGGGCAAAGGCGTATAGCATGTGCTCCTTCTTGAGTCGGGCTAGGCTTGGCAGCGGAATTATCCTGATGCTGCTTGGGTAGGTCAGTCTGGCTAGACCCGCTAGGTCAACCGCTGTGTAAGCCACCTGGCTCTCCACAAAGGCGATTATCTTTAGCTCCGCCTCGCTTCCCTCAAGTGCTCCCCTGATGTTTGCCTTGAGTTGGGCATCTGTTAATCCATGCTGGTCGAGGGCGTTCTCCTCACACGCTGGGATACATGCGCCGCATCCGCTGCACATGATATCATTGATCACTGGGAGGTCGTTCTCCATAGTGATGGCGTTCTCGGGGCAAACTCCGACGCAGTCCTCGCATGCAGTGCATGCATCTGGTCTGGATAGGAAAGCCTTGTTTGGTTCTATCATCCGGTCCACGCTGAGGAAGTTTACAACCTTCATGGCTGCTCCCTCTGCTTCTGCTGTTGTGCTCTGGATATCCTTTGGTCCGATAACGGTGCCAGCCGCGTAGATGCCGTCCCGTTTGGTGCTCACTGGGTCGAGCTTGGGGTGGCGCTCCAGTATGAACTGGTCCTCGTCCGATGGAACCCTGAGCTTTTCAGCTAGTCTGAGTGATTCCTCGGGTGCCACAATTGGTGGTGCTAGAACCACGAGGTCAGCCGGGTACTCAACCATTCGGTTGAGCATCATATCCTCGCTCCTGACAAGCACTTGGTCGCCCTGTGGGACGATCTCGGTTACCTTGCCTTTCACGAAGGACGCTCCCTTCTCCTGTGTCGCCTTGTAGAACTCCTCGTATCGCCTTCCTGGTGCCCTGATGTCGATGTAGTGGATGGTGACGTTTATCCCACGGTCCCTGAGTAGCTGCGCTTGTTTCAAGCTGTATAAGCAGCAAACCCTGCTACAGTGTGGGCGCCCTACCTCGGAGTCCCTGCTTCCTGCGCAGAGCACATAGGTGACGTTTTTCACTTCTTTGCCTGTTGAGGGTACTACCACCATGCTTCCTGTTGGTCCGTTGACGTCGAGTATTCTCTCCATCTCCAGACTGGTCACAACGTTTGGGTACAAACCATAACCATACTGTGGTAAACCGCTCAAGTCGTATAGCTCGAAACCTGTGGCAAGGACGATTGCACCTACATTTAGTTCAATTACCTTGCCTGGGTCGGATATATCGATGGCTTCTGCGGGGCAGATTCTCTCACATGCGCCACACTTGATGCATGCGTCGTAGTCGATTGTGTATATGCTTGGAACTGCCTGTGGGAATGGCCTGTAGATGGCTTTTCTGTCCTGCAGCCCTTCGTTATACTCGTCCTTGGCTTTTCCAGGGCAGACTTCACTGCACTGACCGCATCCTATGCATTTCTCTGGGTCAACGCCCCTTGGCTTGACCTGTACCTTGACCTTGAAGTCTCCGGGTACGCCGCTTATCTCCTTGATTTCACTGTAAGTGTGAAGGTCAACGTTCTTTGCACGGCTTATCTGGGACATTTTGGGTGTGAGTACGCACTGGCTGCAGTCCATGGTCGGGAAGACCTTTGGGTACTGGATCATGTGTCCGCCGATGCTTGCGTCTTTCTCGACTAGGTGGACTTTCATACCGTACTCGTCAAGTCTGAGGCTGGTTGTGATGCCGGCTACTCCTGCTCCAATGACGAGGGCCTCTTCGATTACCTCCATTTTCTTGGATTCTAGGGCTGTTGATTCCTTTGCCCTTGAGATTGCTCCCTTGATGAGGTCTAATGCTTTTGTTGTTGCACCTTCGTGGTCGTCTTTGTGGACCCAGCTGCACTGCTCCCTGATGTTTACCATCTCTAGGAAACCCTGGTTTAAACCGTCTTCCTCAAGGTTGCTGAGGAATGTTGTCCTGTGCATGTTTGGTGTACAGCAGGCTAGGATAACCCTGTCAAGTCCCTTTTCTTTGACCATCTCTCGGATGGTATCAACGCTGGGCTTGCTGCAGAGGTAGCGTTCAACCGTGGAGAACTCCACGTCGTCGCCAAGGGATTCTATTACTTCCTTTGTTTCGACTACGTCTCCAATGTTTCCGCCGCACTCGCAGACCCATACGCCTATTTTTGGTTCAGACATTTTGGTTTCCTACAGTAGTTTCAGGTGGTGCTCTAGGGTCTTCTTTCCACGGTACTCGGGTAACACGATTGGTGTCTTCCTGTCCGTTTCGATTCCCTCTTTTTCGAGCAGTTTCTCGTAATCGTTGATGTGGTCTAGGTTCAGTGGTCCAATCTTGGCTGTCTGAGCTCTCTCGGCTGCAGCTATCCCCGCTCTTCTCCCGAAGACATAGAGGTCTAGCTGGCTGTTTCCCATGAGCCTGTTCTTTCCGTGGACTCCTCCGCAGACCTCGCCTGCCGCGTACAGTCCGGGTACCTTTGTCTCACATTTTACGTTGATGTGGACTCCCCCGTTCTGGTAGTGGAGTGTTGGGAACACGAGCATGGGCTCCTTACGGATGTCGATGCCGAATTTCCTGTAGTTTCTGGACATTGCCGCGAATTCTCGCTCAATCGTGCCTTCTCCATTGATTATATCAATGAGGGGGGTGTCAAGCCAGACTCCGAGCATTCCAACAGGGGTCTTGATGCCCTTTTTCTTCCCATAGCATTCACGGATCAAGGCAGATGCCTCGACGTCCCTTGTCTCTAGGGGGTAGACGAACAGGTCGCCGTCGATGTTAACTGGTTGTGCCCCTCGTCCCCTGAGTTTCTCTGTACAGAGTTGTCCGACGATCTGCTCTGGGTACGCTGAGCCTGTTGGGTGGAACTGTGTGCTATCTAGGTGGACAAGGTCAGCCCCTGCCCTGTACGCCATGACAAGTCCGTCACCGGTTGCACCGTAGTGGTTTGTTGTCTCGTACCCCTGTATGTGGAGTCTTCCGAAGCCTCCTGTTGCTAAGATTGTGCTCTTTGCTCTGGCTATCTTGTACTCGTCGCTGTCAAGGTCGAATAGAACTGCTCCTCCAACCTGGCCTTTGTCGTCTTTCAGGAACTCTACAGCTGCTGTTAGCTCGATGTAGTTGATCTCCCTGTTGATGACCTCGTCCATGAGGACCCTTGTGATCTCCATGCCGGTATAGTCCTTGCAGCTGTGCATCCTTCTCCGGCTTGTTCCGCCGCCTGGTGCTAGCTGCATTGTCCCGTCTTCGAGTTTATCATATTGGACTCCCAGCTCTTCATGCCATTTGATGACATCTGGGCCGTCCTTGACCATTGCCTCGACTAGTTCTGGGTCGTTGAAGTAGTGTCCTCCTCCGATGATGTCAAGGTAGTGGAGGGTTGGGCTGTCCTTGGGGTGGTCGGCTGCCTGGATGCCGCCTTGGCTCATCTTGCTGTTTGCGTCTCCGAGCCTGAGTTTCTGGATTATGAGGATCCTGTCTGGGTCTATCCCGTTGTCGTGTGCCTTGATGGCTGCGCTTAATCCTGCTCCCCCTGCTCCTATTATGAGGACATCAACATCGTAATCGATCTTTGATAGGTCGATGTCCTCTGTACTGATGATGCTGTGGGCTTCGAGCTGGTCGATCATCTCGTGGGGCATGAGTTCGCCCTTGTTGTGACCTACCTTGAGTTCCCTCTTCTTGTCCATTCTCCAGTCAGGGTGGAAATCTTCAAGGACTTTCTGGCGTTCATCCGCGGTCATGGGTTCAATTCTCTTACCTACTCTGCCGGCTCTTGTACCCGCAACTTTTGCGAGACTCTCAGCCATGTATTCTGGGTATCCGCTCTCAAAATCACTCAACGATATCAATCTCCCTGCTGTTGTACATCTTGGCAAGCTCTTCCTTGCTTGCCTTCATCATATGATCTATATCCTCGTCGTAGACGCCGTCCTCTACTTCCTTGACTCGTTCAAGGACGTGCTCGCTTGGACCGTCCACGTACTTTGCGTTTAGCCTCCTAGCCAAGGTTGCCACGTTGTATGGCACGATCTCCGCTGGGCAGCGCACTGCGCATAGTCCGCAGCTTATACAATCAAAGCTTAGCCTGGCTGCCTGTGGGATATCTCCGCGTAGGCTAGCCTGAACATAATCCATCACGTCAAGGTCCTGTGGGCATGCCTTTGTGCACGTGTTGCACGCGAGACACCTGCTGAGTTCTGGGTAGTATTCCAGCATCGTGTTCGCGCTTGGGCGTACCTTCTCGATGTCGTATGTCATTTTCTCAGCCGGATTGAACGGGATCTGTGCGATGTACATCCCTTCCTCGACGATTTTCTGGCATGCTAGTGCTCCTTCGAGCTTGTAGCTGCCCTTTGTTCTGTATAGTGTTGCACATGCACCACAGTATCCGCCTCTGCATCCTGAGCCGCGCCTGAACTGGTGTCCAGCGTACTCCATTGCCTTCATTATGGTGAGGTCATAGGGTACCTTGTGCTTCTTTCCCATCACGTAGATGGTTACCATTTCACCGTTGTTTTCCATGTTATCTACTCCATCAGGCCCTTCTCAGTGAGGAGGGGCGTTGGGTCCGGCTTGTTAGCCGCGAAAGCCGTCGCTTCTATGTCCAGTCCAAAGGCTAGCGCCATTAGCTGGGTGAAGTAGACGACGGGTATTGAATCAAAAGTTGGGTACTGTTTCTTTATCTGGGTCTGCCTTGGTCCAAGGTTGTACTCGCAGAGTGGGCACGCCGTGATCAGTAGGTCTGCTCCTGCAGCCTGTGCGTACTTGAGCACGTCATGGCTCAGGTCTGCCACCGTTTCCTTCAGGTGGACAGTGTGGTATGAGCCGCAACATTTCTGCTTGTATGCAAAGTCAACGACCTCCCCTCCAAGGGCCTCGATTAGGTCCTCTAGGATTCTTGGGTTATCCGTGTCATCGATGCCGATTCCCCTAGGCCTCAGTAATAGACAGCCGTAATATGGCGCGATTTTCAGACCTTCCAGTGGCTTCTTGACCGCTTCCTTGACTTTATCCCATCCAAGGTCACGCAGGACTTCCATGTAGTGGACGACCTCGACTTTTCCACTGTACTTTATGGTTTCTTTGGACATTATATCGTGGATTTTCTGTTTCTTGTCGCTGTCCTCGTTGAATGTCTGGTTGCTTCGTTTGAGTGTATTGTAGCACATGGCACAGAGGGTTAGTACCTGTTTGGAGTCCACCAGGTTCGCTTCTTTCAGTTCCTCTACTCGTAGGAGGTTCCTGATTGGTGCCAGGTGGTGCATCACGTCGTCCTTTGCGAGGGCGTGCACCGTTCCGCAGCAGTTCCAACGCTCGGGTTCAACCATCTCAATGCCCAACTCTTTTGCTGTGGCGAAGGTTGAATCCTCAAAGTTCTTGGCGTTGGTTTTGAGTGTGCATCCAGGGTAGTATGCGATCCTCATGCCGTTAACTTCCTCTGGTTGCTTACTATTGCTATTTGGGGTAACTCTCTGAGTTCCTCCGCTGTCAGGTCGTCAAGGCTTACCTCGTTGTGCTTTTTCCTGAGCACCATTTGCCTTAACGCCTCCATGACTGCAGCTACGTCTATCCCCCTTGGGCAGCGCACTTCACAGTTGAAGCATGTGCTGCACACCCAGATCGTCTTTGACTCCAGAGCATCTTCCATGCTCATCTGGGACATCCTGATTACCTTGGATGGGAGATAGTCCATCTCCTGCGCCATGGGGCAGCCGCTACTGCAGCCGCCGCATTGGAAACAGAGGTCTACGTTTTCTCCACTAAGCTCGTTAACCCGGTCTTTGAATACCTTGTCGCTGGGGTCGAGACGGAGAACTTGTTTAGACCCGAATGAAGACATCTCTACAGGTTTTGCACCGTGTATTATATCATTTGTGAATGGGTATGTTAACAATTGGTAATATGTGGGTGTTCATTTGCCGTTTATTTCGCTTTATGGGCATCGATTTAGCAATTTTTTTCATGGGTCTTGGAAGATTGAGCTTTCCTTGGGTTTTTTCTTTAATCAGGTTCCGTGGGGGTTTTGTTTAATTATATTGACTGGTGTTAGCCACATAGTTGACTCAAACTAGTTAATTCTTCAAGGAATATTTCCATCAGAACTGCATATATTTAGGAATAATGTCTTTTCGGGAATCCCAATAGGTGTACCCATTGAAGAAAATAGTACTTGAATCATTCACACTCGACCACACAAAGCTGGTAGCACCCTATGTTCGCCACTCAAAAACAATCCCAGTCCCCGGCAGTGACTATGAGATCAAGGTCTACGACTTCAGAGTCAAGACCCCTAACATCAAACTGATTGACCCTAAGACCATCCACACAATGGAGCACCTTCTCGCAACCGCCATCCGAGGCGTATTCCCAGAGAAATGCCCAAAGAGCAAGGTACTTGACCTTAGCCCAATGGGGTGCAGGACAGGTTTCTATATCTCAGTGCTTAGCCCCGTTGGTGACCTATCCTTGGACCAGATGACCGAAACAGTTGCGGCAGTGATCCCAGAGGCATACGCCATCGAGGAGCTTCCCGGCGCCACAATCGAAACATGTGGAGGTTACCAGGAGCACGACTTTGAGGACGCAAAGGTTGAGCTAAAGCTCCTAGCTGATGCAGAGCTTATGCCGCTGCACAACCCTCCATTCCTTTCCTAATTCTAGTCCAAAATTTCAATACGGGGAATGATACTCCCTTACTGAATCGACTTGGAGTACCATCTCAAAACACCTGTGCCTGAGGCTGAGTTAAGAAAACTCAAGGCAGGTGACCTGATTTACGTTTCCGGTACCATCATAACTGCTAGGGATGAGGCACACCTGAAATCTCTTGAGCTGAACGATGAAGGAAAACAGCCACCAGTGGATTTCAAGGGAAGAGGCGTGTTCCACTGTGGACCCATCATGAAGAAGGACGACAAGGGAAAATGGATTGTAATAGCCGCGGGTCCCACGACAAGCGCAAGGATGGAAATCTTCCAAGACAACTTCATAGAAGCGTTCAGACCAGCCCTTATTATTGGGAAGGGTGGTATGGGTGAACGAACAAGCGCAGCATGTCAGAAGTATGGGTGCGTGTACGGGGCTTTCACCGGTGGGGCCGCTCTTCTCGCTGCTAGAGGTATTACTGATGTCAAAGACGTGTTCTGGCTGGATGAGTTTGGTATGCCTGAATGCCTCTGGGTCTATGAGGTCGAGAATTTCGGCCCAATGATTGTTACAATCGATACCCATGGAGCAAACTTGACTGGTGATGTTGCCGTGAAGATCAATGCGAACCGTGACAGGTTGATTGAGGAGATGGAGGGTTGAGTATGCTGAGAAAAGTAGTAGCAGATACAGCGGTAGAGTTGCTAAGGATAGCAGCCACGGAGCTTCCGGTGGAGTACATTGACGCTATTGACGGGTACATGCACTCGATGGCTGGTGAAGTCGGGAAAGCCCAGTTGAAGAATATCCTAGAAGACGCGGACCTAGCACGAGACAAATCAAAGCCAATGTGTCAGGACACAGGAATAATTGCGTTCAAGGTAAAAGTAGGCGACGAGTTCCCGCTGAGAAGCGAGCTAAAAGAGATTCTTGTGGAAGCTACAAAGAAAGCCACAGAGCAGGTGCCTCTCAGACCTAACGCAGTTGACATGTTCAAGGGGAACACAGGGAACAATGTGGGCTTGAACGGTCACGTGCCAATCATCTACTGGGATATGGTCAAGGGAAGCGAGCTGAAGATAACTGCACTACCCAAGGGCGGTGGAAGCACAAACGTAGCAGCTCACAGGATGCTAAAGCCTGGGTTGGGACTCAAAGGCGTGAAACAGTTCGTAGTAGAGGCACTGGCAAAGGCTGGCAGCCTCGGGTGCCCACCTTACTTCGTTGGTGTGGGTGTTGGAGGTGGCGAGGACCTGTGTATGAAGCTAGCCAAGGACGCCCTGATCAAGCCTTTCAAGGTCAGGAACAGTGACCCAAAGATTGCCGCAATCGAGGAGGAACTGCTGGGTAAGCTAAACGAACTTCAGATCGGTGCAATGGGTCTCGGTGAAGGACCAAGCGTACTGGACGTACACTTTGAGTTCGCAGCACGTCACCCGGCGAGCCTACCCGTTGGAGTGGTAATCAGTTGCTGGGCGTTGCGCCATGCAAAGGCAACCATCTCCGCCGATGGGGAAGTTTCCATCGACAAGACCGCATAAATTCCTTGGGCGTTTTTTGCCTTCAGATTTGTTATATATCCGGAGTACCTGTACCATTCGATTACAATGGAGAAGACTGGACTCGAATACGCGAAAAAACTCCACGCAGAAGACCCCCTAGCAGGGTACAAGGAGAGGTTCTACATCCCAGAGAGGGAGACTCTTGACATGGATGGGGTAACAAAATCACTCAAACCAATCATCTACATGGATGGGAACAGCCTAGGACTTGCCTCGAAGGATGTCGAGGAGGAGATGAAAGCCGAGTTCGAGAGGTGGAAGGACCTCTCAACCCGCAGTAGTGGCGTCGATAAGAGGGCTGCAGAGCTCCAGGCGAAGCTAGTAGGCGCAAAGCCTGAAGAAGTCATAGTGACTGGCAGCGCCTCCGTGAACGTCCACGCATTGGTCTCAACATTCTACAAGCCCGAGGGCAAGAGGACCAAGATCATTGCTGATGAACTGAACTTCAGCAGCGACATTTACGCTCTTGCCTCCCAGATACGCCTTCAGGGAAGGGACCCAAAGGAAGACCTCATCATCGTGAAGAGCAGGGACGGCAGGACCATCTCAGAGGACGATATAATCGCCGCCATGAGCGACGAGGTCAGCGTCTGCCACCTGCCAAGCGTCTACTTCGTCAGCGGTCAGCTACTTGACATCAAGCGACTCACAGAGGCAGCCCACGAGCACGGGATAATCATAGGATACGACTGCTGCCACAGCGTCGGCGTCATTCCCCACGAGTTCCATGAGTGGGGCGTAGACTATGCCCTCTGGTGCAACTACAAGTACATGAACGGCAGCACAGGGGCAATCGCTGGACTTTTCGTACACGAGAAGCACTTCGACGTTACTCCAGGACTTCCAACTTGGTGGGGAAACAGCCCAAGCAACAGGTTCGATTTCGAATCAGAGTGGACTCCCACTGGGAACGCCGAGTCATGGCACCTTGGAAGCAACCTAGGAATAGGGTTCGGAGTATCCCCCGTATACGCTTGCAGCAAGACCATCGTGGAGGCTGGTCTTGACAAGATACGTGAGAAGAGCCTTAACGCAACTGACTATCTGATGTACCTAGTTGACGAGCTGCTGAGCACTGAACCGTACAACTACAGTGTCGGAAACCCACGTGAAGCCGAGAGAAGAGGTGGACACGTTGCGGTTGAGCACGAGGAGGCAAGGAGGATCAGCATGGCACTCTCAGATCGCGGTATCGTGCCTGACTTCCGTCCACCAAAGGTGATACGCCTGAGCCCAATCCCACTGTACACCAGTTACCCTGAGATATGGGAGGTCGTGCAACACCTCAAGGCAGTCATCGACAACAAGGAGTACCTGAGGTACGAGGCGGACAAGAAGGAAAACTTCTAACCTCCCCCTATTTTCTATATTTCCCACTATCAGTTATGATTAATAGGCGCGTTATCAAATGAACCCTAATCATGTCTCTTTCATGGACCCTAGCCATCGAGGCTCTTAGCTGGATCGAGTTGGAACGGCTCACAGAGGACGCCGCCATCAGGAAGACCGTCAGGCAGTTCAAAGTTCATGACAGGGCAGTTGTAGACGAGGCTAGTTCACTGGTCTATGAGGTCATGATGCGTCGGAACGCCATCGATTACATTGTGAACTTCTCTATAGAACCCCAGAGTCTTGGCAACCTGAACGTTGGTCTCAGGAGTTACCTGCGTTTATTCACACACTTTTCACATTACGCCGGGAGTTCCCTGTCAGATGCATACGAGTTGTCCGAGTACGTCAAGGGACTCCTGCACAGAAAGGAGCTCAAGAAGGTAGAATCAGCAGTAGAAATAATTCCACTTGCTAGTGTACCCTTAGAAAATATGCGTGGTGTCCAAAAGTTAGCATACACTCATTTCCATCCACGCTGGTATGTCGAGTATCTGAGCAAAAGTTTTGGTCAAGATTTTGCGACGGATATAATCACACACACCGAGTACCCAAGTTACCTCAGGATAAACACTCTCAAAGCCGGAGCAAAAACCGTTGATGATTTAATCAAACAGGGATTCAGTTTGGAGAAGGAGCCAGAGCTGAACCATACATACAAGGTTGTCGAAGGTGAAGGAATCACCGAACTGGATGGGTACAAGAATGGGTACTATATCCTACAGGACAAGGCCAGCATCCTCGTTGGCGAGGTCGCAGCCCCAAAACCCAATCAAACCGTGCTAGACGTGTGCGCTGCACCGGGAATGAAGACCAGTCATATGTCTCAGATGATGGAGAACACAGGCGAGATCATTTCCGTGGACTACAATGAGCGCCGACTCAATAGCTGGGAGGACCTGCTGGACAGGCTAGGCGTTGAGAACGCTAGCTCTGAACTAGCTGACGCCACTGAGTCGGACTATATTGCCGATGTCGAGGCTGATATTGTCACAGTTGATCCCCCATGCACTGGAACTGGTCTACTACATAAGATTCCAAGCTCAAAGTGGAGGCTGACAAAGCGCAGCGTGGAGAGCATGGTAGAACTCCAGAGAAGAATCCTTGATAACTCCGCTCAATACCTCAAGGACGGCGGCACGCTGGTGTACAGCACCTGCAGCATCACCCTTGAGGAGAACGAGGGCGTGGTAAGCAACTTCATGTCCAACAACCCAGAGTACGAGCTTGTTGAGGCTATGCCAAGAATCGGTGTCCCCGGCTTGAACGGGTTGGAAAAGACTCAGCGGCTCTACCCACACATGCACGAGTGCAATGGTTTCTTCATTGCGAAGCTCGTGAAGCGTTTATAGGACACAATCAGGGGAGAAAGGGTATGCGCGTCAAGGTCAGGATGCTTGGAGTCTTCAGGGAGACAGGGAAATCCAAGGAGTCCTCAGTAGATGTTGATGATGGCTCCTCAATCGGGGACGTAATTAACACTGTTATCGGTGACGATGATGCGCTTCGTACAGTTCTTTGGGACAAACAGGTGGACAGTCCTTTCCCCAACGCTCTAGTAATGCTGGATGGGGTTGAGGTAAACAACCTCCAAGGCATGGCTACCACTGTTTCAGATGGACAGGAGCTTGTTCTTCTATCTGTGGTTCACGGCGGCTAGGTTTTTATCCTACCCAACCAAGAACCAACCGATGTCAGGTTCCTGCACTCGCTGTAAAGTCAAACAGTCCTCGTATTTCCGCCCATACTCGGGTGAGAGATTGTGCAATAGCTGCTTCAACGAGACAATGCTTGATCGGGTACGGAAGACAATCAACAAGTACAAGATGTTCGAGTACGACAGCAGGATAGCCATCGGAGTAAGCGGAGGAAAGGACAGCCTAGCGCTTCTAAAGCTACTTCATAAAATTGAGTCAAGACAACCAAAGGTCGAGCTAATCGCAGTCTGCATCGATGAAGGCGTGAGCGGATACAGAGATGAAGCCCTGCGGATAGCCCAAAAGAACTGTGATGATCTTGACGTCGAGATGCACACACTCAGCTTCAAGGACCTGTTCGACGAGACCATGGACGAGATAGCCATCAAGGAACGTGACCTCGGAACGTGCAGCTACTGCGGCGTCCTCAGGAGAAGGGCTTTGAACGAGGCAGCCAAGAAGGTTGATGCTGACAGGTTGGCAACAGGGCATAACCTAGACGATATGGCGCAGACTGTTCTCCTTAATCTCTTACGTGGAGACGTGAACAGGATAAACCAGTTCAACCCAGGCGGACAGGACCTAGGTGACTATGTCAGAAGGGTCAAACCACTATGTGAGGTCCCTGAAAAGGAGACAACTTACTATGCGTTCATCAACAACATGGAGTTCCAGAGCATGCCATGCCCATACGCGGATGAGGCGATGCGCACTGATGTCCGTAGGTTCTTGAACCAGATGGAGCATAAACGCCCTGCCACAAAGTTCACGATGTACCAAACAGGGTTAAGGATACGCCAAGACGTTCAAACCCCCCAAGTAGTGAATAAATGCAGCATATGTGGGGCGGCTACAACCGAGAAAATCTGCAGGACATGCCAGCTGAGCAAGTTATAGTTATTAACCTATAATCTAACACCATTTTGTGGAGTCTACAGTTAAACAGGGACACTGCGCTTACTGCAAAACTGAGATACGTTCAACACTGAACCAAGGACCACACCCAAAAACTGGGGCAAAATACTGCCCCAATTGTGGAGCCCAGTTATGGACCATACACACATGCGGCGCTCATGTCAGGTACGAGGACCGTTTCTGCCAGAAATGTGACGAGCCTAACCTCATCTACCTTGGAAACGACCCAGATTACTTCGCTGACCCAGTGGACAAATAATATCTCCCCTTTTTCTCCCCAACATTGTTAATAATACGAAACAAGTAAAGTAGAAACAACATAGAGCGTGATTATTATGGGAAATTCTGATATTCTAATCAAAAACGGTTTCATCGTCACAATGAACGAGGATCGTAAAATCCTACCAAGCGGCGATGTCCACATAGTTGACGACAAGATCGTCGAGATAGGCGAGAACCTGAAGGTTCCAGACCCCGAGTACACTGTTGATGCAAAGCACCACGTTGTGATGCCTGGCTTCGTGAACAGCCACAGCCACCTGCAGCAGTACTTCAGGGGCGTATACGAGCTCATGGGCGACTTTTTCGCCACAAACCTGCCCCTTGAAGGGTACAGGCAGCCACACCAGATGGAGACAATGGGTCTAGCATCATGCGCCGAGTTCATCTACGGTGGATCAACCACCAGTATGCTGGTCTACACCTACCCAGATGGTTACGCAAAGGCGGTCAACGAGGCGGGTAACCGCTGCATCATGGCCGGTGACGTAGAGCACGTCAGCCTTGACAAGCTAAAGCACGGCGTTTTCGAGTACCTCCCAGAGAAGAGGGACGCTGCCGTGAAGAGGGCAAAGGATCTGTATCATAACTGGCACGGAAAGGCAGACGGTAGGCTAACCACCATCATGTGCCCCAAGGCACCTGACATGACCGAGCCAGACGTGTACCTCGACATGAAAGAGTTCGCTGACAAGCACGGACTGAGGGTCACTTCACACCTTAGTCAGAGTCAGCGCGAGTACAGGCAGGTAAAGAAGCTGTACGGCAAGACACCTCCACAGCACCTCTACGACTTGGGAATCATGGACGAAAAGTTCACTGGAGCTCACCTGACATATGGAACGGCAAAGGACTTCAAACTGATTGCCGATACAGGCGCCGGTATACTCCACTGTCACAGTGTTCAGAGCCCTCTAATCGACTGGATCGACATGGGAATTCCAATCGGCTTAGGTACTGACGACTACTTCCACGACATGTGGGACCTCATGAGGAAGCAGAAGAACGGCGTCGATGCAAGGGCAGGTAAGATCGGTGGATACACTGGTATGATTAACGCAGGTAGGGCATCAGCCAGACCAGACTTCTACTCCATGCTAGAGATGGCAACCATCGGCGGAGCCAAGGTATTTGGTATCGACGACAAGGTTGGCAGCCTAGAGGTTGGAAAGAAAGCGGACATCATCACCATTGACCTGATGAACCCATACCTGATCCCAACAAGGGAGCCCATCACCAGTATCTTCCTATACGGGACACCCGGTGACGTGGACAACGTAATCGTTGACGGCAAGTTCCTGAAGAAGGACAAGAAGATGACCACAATAAACATGGGTGAGGCGCTGCTATCAGCACAGAAAACTTGTGATGATATCATTGACAAGTTCTTCGAGGAGAACCCCGATCAAGGGAAACTCTGGAAGGCGAAAGCCAACCAAGAAGCCACAAATATCGGGACATCCTCCACTATTTAGATGTCCAAACCTCGCATAGTTGTTAGCCGCTGTCTCGGCTTCGAGGCATGCCGGTACAACTGTAATATTATTGATGTTTCTTGGCGCAGTGAACTTGAGAAAATAGCTGACGTCATCAATGTTTGCCCTGAAGTTATGGCTGGTCTGGACACACCCCGACTTCCCATCAACCTTTTCCGAAAAGACGGAAAAGTACACGTTATTCAGGACGAGACTGGAAGCGATTACACAGACAAACTTGATGATGTCTCAAAGGAGTTCTTATCGACTATCGGGAAAGTGGATGGTTTTATCCTGAAAAGTCAGTCGCCTTCATGTGGGTTAGGCACCACAAAGATACGTTTCGGTGACTCGATCTACATCGCATCCGGCGTGTTCGCGAAAATGGCGATGGACCTGCACAGTGACGCTGTTTTTGTTGACGAAACGATATTGAATGAGGATGGGGTAGAAGCTTTCATCAAGAGTCTCTAGTTTTGGCTCCGCTTGTACATGCCCTTCAGCATAGCCATCTGGCCGCCATGGTGAACCACTTCCCTCAGCAGGTGGAAAATCAGGTTCTTGCGTACTAAATCCTTGTCCCAGAGTTTGAGTGTGCTCTTCAGATCCTCTTCCCTCATTTCCCTGAGCCCATTGACAACCTTCTCCCTTGCCTTACTCAGATCCTCAAGCAACTCATCGTATGTGTGGGGTGTTTCCTCGTAGTCGTCATCCCATCCCTGTGGTTTTACGGTCCCATCAATCACCTGTGGTATGAGAATCAGCGCTATACGCGTTGTATGGACTAGAATGCTATGGATTGAGAGTGATTCCTCTATAGGCTTCCAGTTCAACTCCTCCTCAGAAAGCCCTGAAATGTATCCCTGTACCGCATCAAACATGAAATCTGCGTGTTCCGCTAGAATATCTGACATGGGTTTAAGGTTAGCAAATAATGATATTAAGTTACCCTGTTTGATTTTGAAGAAGATTTAACTACTCAAACTGATACCTGATTTTAATTCGGTGGTACTTTAATGGCTGATATTTGGGCTTGGATGACTGACCTAGTAACAAATTATGGGTACTGGGGCGCGTTCTTTATCTCCACTTTCGGCAATTTTACCGTCTTTTTCCCGGTTCCATTCGCAATAACTATCTACGCCTTCGGTGCAACCCTTGACCCGTTACTCCTTGGCTTGTTCTGCGGCGTAGGCTCAACTATTGGAGAGTTCAGTGCCTACCTCATTGGACGAGGTGGGAGGCGAGTTCTTGAAGAGAGGTACGGCAACCAGCTTGAAACCGCCAAAAAGCTTGTTCAGAAGTATGGTGTCACCATTATCTTCCTGTTCGCTTTACTCCCGCTACCAGACGATTTGATCCTAATCCCTCTGGGGATGCTCAAGTTTGACCTAAAGAAGGCCATGGGCGCAATGTTCGCGGGAAAGTTCCTGATGTGTACCGTCATAGCTTACGCAGGACGGTACAGCTACAGTTTTGTCATGGACATATTCGCCTCAAGCGGATGGCTCGGCGGCGTACTCTCTACCCTGTTAATGATTGTAGTAATCTACGCGATGCTGAAAATAGACTGGACAAAGTTCTTGGATGAAGAAATAGAGGATTAGAGCTCAGTGAAGCTGTTGACTGTATCCCAGTCCAGTTTCTTTAGGAGCTCCACGATCAACCTGATCATGTTCTCAGTGTCCTTTAGGCTCAGCAACCCGATGTGGCTGTGGATATGCCTAGTTGGAACCGTGAGCACAACTGAAGGGCAACCTGAGCTGTTCACGTGAATCCTACCTGCATCTGTCCCACCTCCTGCCATCTGGCTGAACTGGAGAGGTATCTGTGCCGCTTTCGCAGTCTCGAATACCATTTCCTTCAGACCCTGATTAGGGATCATGCTTCTATCGTAGGTGATCATCCCAGGACCCTCTCCCATCTTGGTGGCAGCTTCGCTTGGCTTTATCCCTGGCACGTCTCCCGCGATATCCACTTCAAGAACGATGGAGACATCTGGGTTGACCGTCTGGGCAATTGTCTGTGCGCCCCTTAATCCAACCTCTTCCTGAACTGTTGCCGCTCCAATGATGACATTGGGGTGTCCTATGCACTGTTCCTTGATCCTGCGAATCGCCTCCATAATAACGAAAGCACCGATCCTGTCATCGAATGCCTTGCCCATTGCAACCGTGTCATCGTGCAGTGTCTGGAATGGGCTCCATGGAACCACAGGGTCTCCGACTCGTATGCCCGCCTCTTCCACAGCTTCCTTGCAACTGACTCCAATGTCGATGTACATGTTTTTCTTGACGACGACCTTCTTTCGCTCTTCCATTGGGATGATGTGAGGTGGCTTGGACGCGATTATGCCAACCACGTCGCCCTTTGTTCCCCTGATAATGACTTTCTGGGCTAGGAGAACTTGGTCCCACCATCCGCCAAGCTGGTTGAATGTCAGGTACCCTTCCTTGGTAATCGATGAGATGATAAATCCAATTTCATCGGTGTGTCCCGCTAGTAAAACTTTGGGGCCGTCTCCGTTTAGTTGGAATGCAACAGAGCCAAGCTTGTCCATGATGATCTCATCAACAATGGGCTCCATCTCTTTCTTTACAATCCTGTTGATCTCACGTTCAAAGCCTGATGGACCGAATGCGTCCATCATTTTTCCCATGAGTTTGATTTCACGTTCCTGCATACGTATCAACTTAGATTTGTGCTACGCCTGTAAAAAATCTGCTTTGGGGGTCATCCTGCAGAGTTTAATAGGGATTCTGTCACCGAATGAATATAATCATGGGTTTTAACATGGATGTGCAATGGTTTATAGTCTCATTTGTTTGAGACAATGCAATATTGCTTGCATAGTACAACGCTTAATTTGGGGTTTTTGCAAACACTCCAATTATGCATTTTATTTCAAAGAACCCGTAAACTTGTCCCAGTTGGAAAGGGGTTGATTACACTGCTTACATCACAAAAATGCGCTGGGAGGTTTTATAAGATTGTCACAAGAGATAAGAGAAAAGCGGAGCGTGGCTGAGTGGTCAGCTGTCATCCCTCGTTACCGTTGGGGACACTCGCTCCGGTAGCCCAATACTTCTTCGAGTGACCTTACTGTTCCTCAGGAGCCTAGCGCCCACTAGCCAGCCCTAATTTAGCACCCGGTAAACCAGTTTAAAAGACTATTCTTGCATTTCGTGAGAATAACTCATTTCGCAATAAAACTATGTAAAATATATGAGAATAAAGGGTTAATTATGGATGAGTAATACCTATTTTACTGTACTACAGCCTCTAACAGCGTTAACGTGTTTTTCTCCGCGGAAATTTCAGCATTAACCCCTATTGGAATTGTGGCAATTGGAGTCGTATGCCCAATATCCATCTGAGTGACAACAGGGATGTCTCTACCCACTACATCCTCAAGAAGAGATTCCATACTGAGCTCTCCCTTCAATCCCACAGTTTCTGGAGCCCTTCCAACAAGTAGCCCAGATATCTCATCGAACACACCAAGCTGTTCAAGCTGCCTTAGCTGTCTAATCACATTGGTTGGGCTAGGCTCTTCTTCATCTATCTCAAAGAAAAGCAAGTGGTTCCTCATATCTGGCCAGTACTTAGTGCCTGCTAGACATAGCAGAGTTCCAAGGTGTCCTCCAATTAACTTTCCCTGTGCTGTTCCTTTATTGGCGATTGTCCAGCCAGGGTTTTCATTCACCTCAACAGGTATCTCAGGGTGCTGCCAGTAAAGTGGGTCATCGACGTACTTTGGTGCAGCCCTGATCTCATGCCCTGCATTGCCTTCCATTATGATGGATTTGAATTCATTAATTTCCCATGGCATCAGGAAATCATGTGTGAACGTGATTAATGCTGGTCCCTGGAAGTTTACCAGACCTGCCTCCTTGTAGAGCACAGTGTTCAGGATTGTGATATCGCTGTACCCTACGAATGCCTTGGCGTTTTTCCGGATGGTCTCATAGTCAAGGTAATCGATAATGTCGTTGCTGTTGAATCCGCCCCAGCAGCACATTATCCCATCAACTGAGTCATCCGTGAAGGCATCCATGAGGCTCTCCGCCCTCTCCTCGGGTTTGCCGCCTGTGCCCTTGTATGACCTGAAAACATGCGGGTGGACCTCGACCTCAAATCCAATGTTCTCCAAGTTCTTGACGCCTCTCTCAAGAACCGGCTTCGCTAGGGACGCCATGTTACTTGCTGGTGCAACGATCCTGATGGTGTCCCCTGTCTTCAATCTATTTGGTTTGACGAGTTCCATCCCTTGAAGTATGTGAACTCCTGTAAAAATTATTCGAGAAGGCTTGTGACCTTCCGTGCGGATGTGAGGTAACCCGAGTGACCGATCATCTGGGTCCTTGGACGTGTCTTGTTATAGTCCACGGTGATCTCCCTCAACAGTAGCTCGATTGTCTTTACCTCGATGAACGGCAGCTTCCGTAGTTCATCAGTTGTCTTCATGACCTGTTCAATTGTTGGGCTGAACGACATGAACACACCGCTCCCAGCCAGTGCCTCCCATGCCGATGGCACCACTTTCCATGGTACCGCCATATCTAGGAAAACCGCGTCAACGTCCTCGTGTGGGATGTTCTCAGTGATATCGTGGATTCCCAGCTCCACGTATGGCATAAGCCCTGATTTCTCGATGTTCCCAGCCGCTGCCCTCTGATGTTTCTCGCTTATATCGTAGCTGTAGATCGTCCCGGCTGGCCGGACGGCGTTAGCCATAGCCATTGTGAGTGCTCCACTCCCGGTCCCTGCCTCAACCACCCTGCTCCCAGAGCCAAGATCCATCTCAAAGAGGATGTAGCTGATATCCTTCGGGTAGAGGACCTGCGTGTATCTATCAGATTTCAACACCCTGTCACGAATAAGTGGCTTCAACACGTAGAAAGCGCCCCCAAGGCTGCTGGTGACGGTAACCCCGTATGGTTGACCGATGAGGTCTCCGAGTTCTATGAAACCCTTCTTTGTGTGAAACCTTTTGTCACTCTCGACCCTGAGCTTGTAGTTCTGCCTCTGGTCAAATACGAGGTAGATCTCGTCTCCTTCCTTTATGTTGGTCATTGTGGACGTGAATATGCCCTCTGGAATATATCTCCTACCAAAGGAAGCCATATCTTATAGGCTTGAAAAGCCAAAACCTGCCCATGAAGGATTTAATTCAATACAACAAGTTCAGGCACAAGATGAATGACAGGATCACAGAGTGTGGTCACCTAGGGCTAAAGCGGTTCTGGGCGCTCGATGGTAGGGCATACGTGCCCGGAGCACTCGATGAGAAGAGCCTGGAGTTCTGTGGCTTGACCACCAGCATGGTCCTGAAGTGCGATGACTGCGTCACATACCACGTCATCAGGCTGATCCAGCTAGGCGCATCAAATGAGGAGCTGTACGAAGCGCTTAACGTCAGCCTCATAGTGGGCGGTTCAATCACTATTCCCCACATCAGGAGGGCTTTCGAGACCATCGATGCCTGCAGGGAGATGCAGAAGGAAGACCCCGAGTTAACCGCTCTCCTATAATTTTTTCTAACATTTTATCTTCTCACAGGGCGGAGACAGTACATGGCTCTTAACCCCGTTATTCTTCTCGGATTAGTAGCTGGACTCCTAGGTTCATTCCGCGTATATTCAAAGAGTAAGAGCCTCAAGGACACAATCATGGCTTTCATCTTGTGGTTCCTAGCTTTCGGAACACCGCTTCACTTCATTCTTGTGGGTATCTATCTTGGGTCAAAGGTCAACCATCGCGTGTATCAGAGTTGGAAACATAACTGGGGCGCTTTCATGGTGTCTCTCTTAGGGATTCCACTCTTGTTCGGTTTATGGCAGGGTTTACTGACCTTGGTGATAGGTGTGGCAGCATCGGGTATGCCTGATGCGGGTGGTGCAATCGTTGTGGGCATCGGTTTGGCTACACTGTTTGTGGTTCTGATGCTCATTGGGTTGGGGTTATACCTGCTCTCCTCACTTTACGCCTTGTTCAAGAGGCGCAAGGGCTCCGATTCCACCGATTAAACTGTTACTATTATTTTACCTATATAACTGTCAGTCTGTACTGAATAGTTAGTGGAGTTAAACAGAGTCCAGTGGGCGTTAAAGAACGATTGGAAGATAATAGCCGTCCTCGCATTCATCGCAAGGCTATCCCTCTTTCTCTTGATCCCCGTTGACTGGAACAGTGACAACTACCACCACTGGCAAATACGCTATTACACTCTACAAATTGGTCTCAGGCAGATCAGGATGTGGGGCCTTTGGGATACGATTGATTCCGTATATGTACTTTATAAAAAAGAATTACTACCAATTTGGATGTTTTGGAGCACTATTATAATCAAAATTCGAAATAGAGTGTGTTCTTAACTTTAAGTGAACCCCCTATCGAACACCGAACACTCAGTTTTCATCCTTACAACTCTCTTTTTTAACTCAAAAGTAAAACCTAGGTATTGTCGTCATAGTGCATTAAATCCAGCCACAATTGATTTTATGAAAACGCGGTGATATACAGCCTTCATAATCACGAAAACTTTGTAATTTGATAACCTGCAAAATGGATAAGTTTCGTGTTTGGAGGGGGTGGAACTTGGAGATGGATGTGAAAAGACAGCACATTATGCAAGTAAGAAAGAACTCGTCCAGAATGTCCCTAATGTCCAAGGTACACAAGGTCAGTTAGAAAAAAATATTATTAGATATAAGGATACAAAACTCGGACATTCGGGACAAGAGGGACAGGAGGATTCTTCTTGAATGTCTTTGTTGTCAATGTAGAGTACTCATCAGGTCGTCTTGTCTCAAAGATTGAAAGAGGAATCACAAAACATGGTGAAATCGTTTCTCAAACGTACCTCAATACTCCGTATAGAAATTGGTACTGGACACCATTCAACGCTACATACATAGTAATAACCAAAAAACCAAGAGTCCTCAAAATAACATTATCCCAAATGAAAAAAACTCATGAATTACAAATTCCTAGTAAACGTGATAGGTGGAGCCAGAATATGGGTGCATCTTGTCGACAAACTGTCTTAGACTTTTATAATTGCAAGGTGCATCCCTAGGCAAGGTGTAGTATTTGTCACGGTACGAGGAACTGGGCGTAGACGTTAAGAAGAAGGGAATCGAGAGCTTCAAATCAGTTATCACAAACCTGTACCCTGGCGCATTCTGCGTAATCCAGAGGGACCCGGCTGACCCCGATATGGGGCTAGTCACACACACTGACTCCGCCGGAAGCAAGCCCATCATGGCTTACATCAACTATAAGGAGACAGGTGACGCCTCATGGTTCGACGGCTTACCACAGGACGCCCTGGCCATGAACATAAACGACCTCGTATGCGTTGGCGCAGACCCAGTAACCTTCGTTGACTATGTCGCATTCAACACACTGGTAATTGAGCGAGTTGACATGCTAGCCGCCCTCTCCAATGGGTTCAGCAAGTGCATGGATGTATTGAACAAGGAAGGCACACCGGTTCTCTTCGCAGGAGGCGAGACAGCTGACCTACCAGACCTCGTAAGGACGCTTGACGTGAGCGTCACCATGTTTGGTAGAGCCCCGTTGTCCAAAATAATCACCGGCGCTGAGATTTCACCTGGCGACGTAATCGTTGGGGTGCGAAGCGGCGGAAAGATACGCTACGAGGAAGGAGAGAACAGCGGAATCATGAGCAACGGTCACACCCTTGCACGGTCAAGCCTGATCTCACCAAAGTACGTTGGCAAGTACCCAGAGATTTCGCATCCCGCCAAAGGCAGGTACACTGGACTATACAAGTTCGACGATTATGTTGACTCCTTAGGGTCAGAGGTAGGTGAGGCACTGCTGTGCCCGACCAGGTTATTCTCACCAATCGCACTCAAGGTACTTGAAAAGCACAGGAAGGACATCCACGGCATGGTCCATAACACAGGAGGCGGGAACACCAAATGCATCCGGTTAGGCGAAAAGGTAAACTACGTCAAGGACAGTATGCCAGAGCCTGACCCCATATTCAACCTAATCCAGAAGGAGTCAGGTGTCACATGGCAGGAGATGTATCAGGATTTCAACATGGGCGTGGGCTTTGAGTTTATAGTAAGCCCAAATGTAGCAGAGGACGTATTATCCATCGTCGAGGGCTTCGGTGTAGGTACATCCATTATCGGAAGATGCACAGAATCCGATGGTGCAAACGGGTTAAAGATCGAGTCCAGCAAGGGCTCATTCTCTTACAACTAGTTGACCACGGCAACCGTAACTTTTGATATCTTCACGACTTTTCTCGTCACGCTTCCCATCACTAGGTCCTCTATGAGGTTCAAGCCTTTCTTGCCCATAACTATCAGGTCATACTCGCCGTCTTCCGCTAACCTGACTATTGTCTCCGATGGATCTCCCTCGTGTATTGATGCGTCGATCATTATATCGGGGTAGGCGTCCTTTACCCTCATCATCTCCTTGTTGAGACTCTCAAGACTAGACCTGAGCAGCTCCTGATGGCTGTCCTGAGCCCAGAGGCTGTACTGGGCTCCAAAGGGTAGCTTCAGTTCATCAATGATTGAGATGATTTGGATCTCTGAACCGTGGACTTGGGATAGGCTTACAGTATGGTCCAATGCCCGTATGGATGGCTCTGATCCGTCGATGGGGACAAGGATCTTGGAGTACATGGTTAATCTGGGGAATTGGGTGATTTATTGGTTCCACATTAGGTTACATTTTTCTGATTGTATCGAGGACTGACGTACAATAGTTCAAGAATCAGGATACCCGTATAGATTAGGTATTCTAATCTATGCCTCGTAACACTATCTCCCGGGATAAATCTGCTAGAATACGTCGTTAACAAACGTTTATTATATCCCCTAGGGGGGGATAGGGATATGGGTTCCACGCATAAGCATCGGAAGAAGGTAATTGATAGACTGAGTAGAATTGAAGGTCACGTTAAAGGAATTAAAAAGATGGTCGAAGAAGACAGAGACTGCCCCGATCTTCTTCACCAACTAGCCGCAGTAAAGGCAGCTCTCAATAAAACAGGCGAATTGATTCTTGAGGATCATATCGAATCTTGTATGGTTGATGCCGTGAACAACGGTACAACGGAAGAGTATGTCAAAGACCTGAAGGAAGCCATTTCAAAATTAATATAGGTGATATAAATGTCAAAACAAACTGATTGTGATTCCTGCAGGGTCAATCCTCCGGGGTTCTTTTCCAAATACAGAGATTATCTAACCAGCATGGGATTTATTACCGCAGTGATAAACACAGTTTTCCTAATCATAGGCTTCGCCTTTGAGCTCTCAGGAAACCACCGAATTGCTGATTATAGCTTCCTGATATCCGCCGTCGTCGGAGGATTCCCCGTTTTCAAATTAGCAGTAACCAATATTCTCAGAGACTTTGACCTGACCGCAGGGGTCATGGTCAGTGTGGCCATGGTGGCGGCGTTAATAGTTGGTGAATATGGAGCCATGGCACTTGTAGCCTTCATGATGGTTATCGGTGAGGCAATGGAAGACTTCACACGTGAAAGAGCAGACCACGCACTAAAGGAGCTAAACGAGCTAGTTCCTGCGATGGTTACGCTCAGGATGGACGGAAAAGACACCGAAGTACCCATCGGGCGAGTAAGGAAAGGAGACATCGCACTAGTTAGACCAGGAGGCAGGATTCCTGTTGATGGTGTGATCGTTGATGGTGAAGCATCGGTTGACCAGTCATCCATCACAGGCGAGTCCATGCCCATCGACGTAACAATTGGAGGCACAGTATACGCAGGAACCATTGTTTCAAGTGGTGCACTTTCAATCGAGGTCGAGGACGTGGGTGAAACCACCACTCTGGGTAAGATGATCCACTTAGTGGAGGAAGCTCAGAGTACACAGGCACCTGTCCAGAGGATTGCGAACAGGTACGCCCAGTTCTTCGCTCCAGTAGCGATTGTTATTGCAGGAATTACTTGGTGGGTCACAGGTGAACCACTAAGAGGCGTAACCATGTTGGTGGCTATCTGCCCATGTTCACTGGTTCTAGCGACTCCAACCGCAATAGTTGCGGCCATTGGAAACACAGCAAGAAACGGTGTGCTTGTGAAGCACGGTACTGCAATGGAGCAGGTTGGAAAAGTAGATGTGGTCGCGTTCGACAAGACCGGAACAGTTACCTTCGGTGAACCAAAGGTTACTGGAATCACAGCTCTGAACGGTTATTCCGAGAGTGATCTTCTGCAAATCACAGCGTCAGCGGAGAGGAGCAGTGAACACCCTCTAGCCAAGGCAATAATCAAGGAGGCATCTGGAAGAGGAATTGAGTTAAGCACTCCAGAGGACTTTGAATCAATGGCAGGACACGGTATTAGTGCAAACGTTGATGGAAAGTCAGTGTCTATCGGTGAGAAGATGCTTGTTGAGAAATTTATCGTGATGAAAGCGGATGAATCTAAGGGGATTATGGAGAGTAAGAACCAAGGATACACGGTTATCCCTGTAGCCGTTGATGGAACAGTGGCAGGATACATTAACATGGCTGATACGGTCAGACCAGAGTCCGCCAAGGCGATTGCGAACTTGAGAAAACTGGGCATCACCAAGACTCTGCTAATCACAGGTGACAGTAAGATTGTCGGTGAGAAAGTGGGTAAAGAGCTTGGAGTAACTGAGACATACACAGAGGTTCTCCCCGAGAGGAAACTGGAGATCATCAAGGAGTTTCAGGCTCAGGGTCACCACGTGGCCTATATCGGAGACGGTGTGAACGATGCTCCTGCACTTGCAGTGGCTGATGTTGGCATTGCGATGGGAAGTATCGGAACTGCGGTGGCAATGGAGACAGCTGACGTAGTCCTCCTAACTGATGAGATTGGTCAGGTTCCTTATCTGATTGAACTCTCGCAGGCAACAATGGGGAACATTAGGACAAACATTACTGTCTCGATGGCTATTGTGCTTGGTAGTGTAGCGGCAAGTGCCCTTGGAATGATTGGTCCAGTTATTGGTGCCATCATGCACGAGGTAGCAGCGGTCCCGGTTATCGCTAATGCCGCAACCCTGATTGGGTGGAAGTCCAAGAAACTTTAGACCCTAAACGGAAGAACGCTTCCATTTCTCCTTTTATTGTTTCAATTATATCCGTCGAATTCGGTATTGATTTCTTTGTTTCAGAGCATTTATTCCGATACATGTTCAGAAACGAGAGTTCGAAAAGGATTGTGATGCTCTGAAAGAATTAGTGTAAATGAGCAAATAGAGTCATTTATACTGAGTGGCGATGAGCATTGTTGCTGTCAGGAAGATGTTCGGGAGAGCCCTCAACGTGTCTGTGATAAAACCGTCCAGGGTCTTCATGTTTTCCGCTTTAACCTTAATAATGGCGTCATACTCGCCGTAAATGACGGCTACCTCCTCTACCATTTGGTTTTCTGCAAGGACCTTACATACGTCGTCCTCGGCGCCTGATTTGATGTTCATCATGATATAGGCTTCTATATTATTGCTCATCTTTGAACCTCAAAGACACCTTTGGCAGGCGCGGTTTAAAGGTTATGGGCAACAACACCTGTTCAAAAAAACTTGTTACCGGTAACAAGTACCCGAAAGACGCGTTTCACAGAGTGATAAATGACTTCCATACTATAATCCCCCGAAAAAAAGTTGAGCTAATGAAAAAAAATGGTGTTGGTTGGCTATGGCATACAATTAATCCACATTATGATATACCAAAACAGGCGATGGAGTAGCATCCAGAGCATTGTTTCACCGGTAAAACCTGTGAACCATTATTAATTTTTAAATTCTGTACTGGTCACTAGGTGCATCTAGTTACAGTTACAGGTAGACAACAATGTGGTATAGAGATTAGGGGTCCACGTAGCTGGACATGATCCTGCCCATCAATGTTAGGCTAACCGGTACACCCTTGTTCTCTTTTGTACCAGCGTTGATTAGCTCAGCCTCACGCAGACCACGAAGATTCCACCTAACCGTGCTCTCCGGAATATCCAACTCCATGCTTAGCTGTTTGATGAGGTTCGTGTACACCGTGTCATCAATATCATGCATGGTCAGCCACTGGAGGATGGTCCTCTGCTTCTCAGTTAGCTTTGTGCTGGCCGCAGTCATCAATGCCTGCTCAAGCTGGTTGAGTTGCCTGCTGTGGACATGGATGCTGTGCTCTAGCGCGTCCACTCTTTTCATTAACCTGTTCACCGCTATGCGGTTTGTTTTGTTGCCGAAATCAGCTACCTCTCGCTTTATGGTCTCAATGTTTTCGAGAATTACGCTAAATTCGGGAGTCGGATAACCTTGGCTGCTAGGCCTGGAGAATATATACACCTGTCATACTTACACCCCGACGAACAGTCAAGTACGAGTAGCCGTTAAAAAGTTTTCTAACAAATAACTGAAACACACGGTCACTCTAATAATTTTTTAACTCGTTATAGTAGGTTACCTACTATTCGTCACCCCGTCAGTGACCGAAGAAAAAAAACGCTTATGGTAGGTAACTGACGCAGAAAAACGCATAATACATGGGGTTGACACATTTTTTTTCCAGCGTTATAACAGGTAACCAGGTATTCGTTTTCTGTGATTACAGCAAAAATATATGTGAACAAGCTACGGTTTTTTCGCGTTAGAATTTGCGACCAAGGGAACAGTAGGGTCATCCACATTCAGGATGATAGCAGACTCAACACCGACCACAGGGTCCACGGCAGGTAACACAAGCTCAGGTACCGTGACGTTATACCAATCAACGAAAGGTTTTGCTAACGCCCCTGACTCCATACTATACGCCTTGAATATCTTCTTAAGATGCGCACCCTTCCCGTACGCGGCATACCTCTTATCCAGAGCCTGTTTCCTTTTCCAGTTCTCAACTCCAGATAACAAGCCTTGACTTTCCACACCGACATACGCCTCAAGCTTGTACAATATTTCCCGCTCTTTATGCTCAATGTCAACCAGTTTTTCGGTGTACTCGACGTGTATCTTTGACAGGTTCTCGTCAAGGCTAGCCTTTAGCATCGGCTTCAATACCATCTCGGCTACCCTGTGACACACCCTATACGACAGGTTGAGGTCAAGGAACGCTGTGCTTTCGAAAGGAGGCACAGAAGATGCAAGCTTGAACATATCCTCCGGGTTCTTGAGAGGGGTACTGAGGCGTGCATCGTAATCCTTGAACTGCTTGTACACCCTGTTCCTTGTCACGGGGTAATACCTGAAAAGGTCATCCCCCAGCCCCAAAATGGTGTTCTTGTCAATCAGTTTCTCGTACTTTGAGTAATCTTCATGATCTGGGTCCATCCCGACCCATGAGTCCTGAATATAATGAAAAGCCATACCTAGGTAGAAGAACGAGTCAGATGGGTTATACTCAAGCCGCCTTTCCCTTGCCCTCATAATGTTTTCCTGGATAGCTTCCTCTCGCCCACGATGAGGCTTCGGGTCGTTTGAGTCGGGGTAAATAATACCGTTAATTAGGTCTTTTTCGTATTTCTGGAAATGGTAGGCATCGAAATCCGCCAGAATCTTCTGAGCTGTTCTGGTGTGGGCTTCCCATTTCATTTGAGAAAAACTACGGGAATACCTTAATGAAGTTAGAGGATTCCGGATATGGATTATAAAACATGGAAAAATGTACACGATTCAAGATAAGGATTAAGGGAGAGGAAAAAAGCTACTTTATTGATTTTTCAAGTAGCTCCGCAAGGTCAAGGATCTCGATCTCCCTTGACTCGCCCCTGAACATGCTGTTACAGTGGGGGCAAGCCAAAACGATAGCATCGGGGTTAACGGACTCCGCCTCATCTATCCTCATGGCGCTGATTCGCTCACCTTCCTCTATCTCGTAGAACAACTGGGCGCCCCCGCCTCCGCAGCAGAAGCTCTTCGCCTTGTTCCTCGGCATCTCCACCAAGCTTGATCCAGGTATAGCGTTGATCACGTCCCTTGGCTCCTTGTAGATATTGTTCCACCGGCCCAAGTAGCATGAGTCATGGAAGGTTACCTTCATGTCAACAGGTGCCTCGGGCTTCAATGTGCCGTCTGCAACTAGTTTACTGAGGACCTCGGTGTGGTGCTCCACATCCAACTCAAACCCGTACTGCTTGTACTCCTCTTTGAGGCTGTTGAAACAGTGGGGACAGCTCGTGAGAAGTTTGCCGTACTTGTACCCTTCAAGAATCTCCTTATTCATGTTCACCATCTCGCTGAACATCAGCTCGTCTCCGATGCGCCTAGATGGATCACCGCAACACATCTCCTCCGCCATGATGCCGACACGCTTGCCTGCCTTCTTCAGAAGCCTGAGCATGCTCTCAGATGTATTCCTCAGGTTTGGGTCAAAGGCAACGACACATCCTATCCAGTAGAGGTAATCGTACTCCTGGTCTGCCTCCGCTAACTCAGCCAACCCGTTCTCGGCTAGCTCAATGAGCCATCCTTCTTTCTCTGGGCTGCCAAAACCGTATGGGTTACCGTTGTTCATAATGTTTGATGAGATGAGCATGACTTCTCGCTCAACGTGCTCCTCCTCAAAGTACAGGCCCCGCCTCATGTCCATGATTGTCTCTGCTTGGTCTATCAGGAATGGACACTCCTCGGCACATGCACCGCATGTTACACAGCTCCATATAGCTTCTGGTTCAATGCCTTCGGGCCAGATACTGGATTCCCAATCACCGCCATTTGTTCTTTCTTTCATTGCCTGCATGATTTCCATGGGGCTTAGCTTCTTACCGCTAAGGCTAGCCGGACATGCATTGTGGCAACGTGCACAGTTCACGCATGAGTCAAAATCCATCCTCTGCTTCCAAGTCGTATGGCTGGTGTTCTGTGAGCCGATGACAAAGTTCTCGTCCTCGATGAGGTCCATCAAGTTCGCGTATGCAACTGGGTGAGCCGGACTCTCCTTTCTAGCCATGAAAGTGTTGGCAAATGCGCCAACAAGGATATGGCTCAGCTTGCTGAACGGGAGGATTGCGATACTAGACATTACCAGCAGCAAGTGGAAAACCCAAGTCACACGATAAAGGGTGTTAACCGCCTCAACGGTCATGCTCTGGAATATTGGAATCATCGCGCTGCCAACCGGGTCAAATGGACCAATCCAATCCATCCTGTAAGCCATCGTTGAGATGCTGTCAAGGACAAATCCGGTAACCATCACGACGATGAACCCTACCAATAGGATGTTGTCGCTAGATTTGTCAGGCAAGTCCCTTGTTCCTTTTGTAAGCCTACGGTACAGGGCAAGAATCGCGCCAACTGTAACCATCACGCCTGCGATGTTCGCGCCAAGCTTGTACCAGAGGTACACGTTACCGACTAGTGGGTGCAAACCAAGTATCCTGTGATCATCAACCATCCTGAGGAACGTGTTAACTATCATCCCCGCCATGCCAATGTAGATCAACGAGTGCATTATCCCGGCGAATGGGTGTTCAATCACCTTGATCTGGAGTAAACCGTATTTTAACGCGGACCCTAACCGTGCCCCGATGTTATCGAGGGGAATTTTCTGGCCACCATATGTCCAACGTTTGTAGAAACGGAATAACCCGTAACATAGGGAGATCAAAGCGAGGGTGAAGCCAATGTACACTATTGCCTCCAAATCCTCGACATACAGGAAATGTTCTATCTCCTGTGCAGACAGGATGTATTTGAGCATACCAATTATACGGATACACCTTCTTAATAGAATTTAGCAGACAAATGCCGGATAATCAAAGAGGAATAGCACAGCAAGAAGGACTCCAAGACCAATAAACAGAGAACCTCAAATAATGGAGCCGTTGATATGTGAACATCAAGAGGTACAGCCGCTGAACAGCTACATCGAGTCAAGAAGGAAACTAGCAGAGGAAAAACTAGCCCTACTTGAAAATGAGCTCGATGATTCCTTACTGACTTCTGGACTCTACGCCCTCTCTAACGGTGGAAAACGATTACGCCCCCTTCTCTGTATACTAACCTGTGAACTTGTTGGGGGAAACTGGGAGAACACGGTCGCAGCTTTCACTGCCCTAGAACTAATTCACAACGCCTCACTCATACATGACGACATATTGGACGAAGACGAGTACAGAAGAGGAAAAATTTCAACCCCAACCAAGTTTGGAGTAAAAACAGCGGTAATAACAGGAGACGCGCTGTTAAGCCTCGGTTTAAAGTATGCTGCATCAACGGGCAACCCCAAGATAGTTGAATGTCTTAGCGACACCAGCTTGAAAATGGTGACAGGTATCAAGAAACAGATTGACATCAATGGCAGGACCGCCACATCGGAGGAGTTCCTAGAAATCAATTACCTGAAGAGCGGTAGCCTGTTCGAGGCAGCCGGAGCCCTTGGTGCTTTAACTGGCGGAGGGTCAGATAAAATGGTCAAGACCCTAGCAAGGTTTGGAAAACTCTACGGTGATGCGTACCAAATTAACGACGATATAGCTGACACCGAGACGAACGGGGATAAGGACCCCAGAAGCGATCTTGAGAACGGGGACATGACCCTACCAGTAATCTATGCTCTTCAATCGGACAAGCTCAGTGAAGAAGAGAAAGAGTTACTGAAGAGCGTATCAAGAAAGAAAACAATTAGCGTCCCGGTTAGAGATATGCTGAACAAGACAGGAGCGTACGACAAAAGTCGAGACCTCATAAACAGGTATCTCGATGAGGCTCAAGAAATCTTGGACCAGTATGCTGACTCGGATGCAAAGAATGGAATAATGAGTCTTCTTCAAGAACTCAGAGATTAGAGATCCCTTCGATGAAACGTTGCACAGTTGACTCGAACTCGGTCTTGATTTTAGCTCGCTGCAATGAACCCACTACAACTGGAGGGTTAACCAGCAACTCATTGATTTCTTCAAACGCTTTCTCGACAGCTCCACTATCATTGCCCAGGAAGACTGCGGTTTTCTTTAGCTTGTCACGGTTTAGAGTTATGTAACCCCTCATGGGAGCAGACACTGACCCAGCCCAGATAGGGCTGGCCAGTATAACCAGATCATATTCCCCTGGATCGTACTGAGTCTCATCTATCTTGGCAACCTCACGCTTTGCGTTTCCACCACCAGTTTTGAGCCAGCCAACTATTCCTTTCCTATTTATTTGCTCGGAGATTTGCTCAACGTCCCCTCCAATGGACTCTTGGATCTTCTTTACAACCATCTCAGTGTTCCCAGACCGGGTGAAATACACGGTTAACGCCTTCAAATCAATCAATTCCCAGTAAAAGTCTCACATGGTAAGACTTAAAGAATAGGCGCATATTCTATGAATCCGCACTGGGACCGTGGTCTAGCTTGGTATGATCCGCGCTTGGGGTGTGCGAGATCGCGAGTTCAATTCTCGCCGGTCCCACCATTTCTCTACTGGTAACAGTGGGTGGTAACTTTGCGTTTTTTTGCACAAGTTGGATAAAAATGATTTGAGACAACCAATAATAGATCAGGGTACCAATTAGGTGCGTTGACGATGAGGAAGACTAGCCACATATTTGGGGTTGCCCTGTCGTTCATTCTGTGGTACATAGTTTTCCTCGTGGACATCCTTGGCAGTTTCTGGTACAGGGTCACCGTTGCGTCCATTATTCTTGCAGTTTATGCCCGAGTTAACTCGTCTAATACGCCACTGAAACTGGAGGGAAAGGATATTATTTGGGGTATTTGCTCAGGTCTGGGCTTGTACGGGTCATTCTTTATCGGGTTCAATGTTTTTCGATTCCTAGTTGAGCATGGAGCGGTAAACGTCTACATGTTCAGGGCGGAACTCCCGATGTTGGTACCAGCATTGCTTCTACTGGTAACCAGTTTCTGTGAGGAGTATTTCTGGAGGCACTATGTCCAGACAGCATTCGATGAGAAAACAGGTTTGCAGGGCGTCATAATCACCTCAATCCTCTACGCGTCAATCCATATCCCAACAATGAACTTGCCACTTGTAGCCGCTGCCTTGATTGCGGGTTTGTTCTGGGGTATGCTATACAAGTACACGGGGTCTTTCTGGCTGGTAGTGTTCTCACATATAGCATGGACCGAGCTAATCTTCGTGTTCCTGCCTTTAGTGTAAGGAAACATATATTCCACGAGACACATCCTACCTCCTATGTCGTTGAAAACCTGGTTAATCGCTACGAGACCTTGGTCACTTGTAATGACCTTCGTGTCCACGTGCCTTGCAGGTATACTGGCGTACCAATCAGGTAGTTTCAGCATAGTGCTCTTCATGTTAACCATGGTAGGGTTAATCATAGCACATACAGCGTCAAACATGACCAACGACTGGTATGACGTTAAAGACGGAGTGGATGAAAACGCGCCGACAGCAGAGTACAGACCCCACCCACTCCTATTCGGGGAGATAGACAAAACATCATACAAACGAGTGGTTTATTCACTATTCATTGTGGGTATGCTGATCGGAGCCTACCTGACATATATCCAAGGATACATGGTGCTGGTATTCGCGGCTCTAGGGTTATTCTTTGGAGTGTTTTACACGGCAGACCCCATCAAACTTAAACACCATTCACTCGGGGAGATCAGCACATTTCTGGCATTCGGACCACTCATGGTTGGAGGTGCATTCTACGCGATATCTGGACAGTTTAGCTGGACCCCCATATTGGCATCTACCCCAATTGGACTGCTAGTCGCCTTGGTGCTTCTAGCAAATAACATCAGAGACAAGGATTTTGACGCAAATGTTGGAATCAATACACTAGCAACGGGAATCGACGAGAAGACGGGGATGGATTACTATACCGCATTACTCGGTTCCGCCTACCTATCTACGATAGTACTGATTGCATTCAACGTATTCTCTCCGTTTGCCTTGCTCAGCTTCGTATCACTACCGAAGGCAATGAGGATCCTGAAAGAGTTCAAGACCAAGATTCCTTTAACATCGGATATGCAGACTGCCCAACTAGCCCTACACTTTGGAGTTCTGCTTACTCTTGGAGAGCTCATCAAGCCGGCTGCGGTCTTCCTTCTATCTTTAGTTCTTTAAGACATACAAAAACCATCAATTCTTCTGGACCGAGCCAAGTTTTATTTGCCTAAAACATCATAATGTGTCAGCATAGGTGAAGATTTGGTCTCCGACGCAATCATTGGCATAATAATCCAGATGGGGATGGTTGTGCTTCTTTGCATCGGGTTCACGTTCACGTACCAGATTGAAAGGTTCCCCAATTTCGCTCACATAGGGTTCGCGGTAATCGGTACGGCAATTACGTTCCACATGACAAAGTTTGTTGGTTTAAACCCGTACCTGGCTTGGCCCGTCTCGGCAACCATTTGCGGGTTTATCGGGGTATTCTTCTACAGGGTCATTGTCGTTCCAATAAAAAAGAAAAGAGACGACCCGATCGCCATCACTATCGCGTTCTACGCCCTATCAATTGTTCTTGAGACCTTCGTAGCCTTATACGGATACTGGATGGTACGAGTCAAGCATGAAACAACACGGGGTTTCGCGTTGAAAAGATACGATTTCGCGGCATTTGACCTGCCGGGAGTGGCAATTGTTACGCCAATCATGTGTCTCACCCTAGTCACTTTGCTCTTCTATGTTCTAACCAAGACCAGTTTTGGCTTGGCCATCAGGGCGGTATCGGAGAAGGAAGACCTTGCGGAGGTATTTGGGGTAAACACCGGAAGAATTCACGCATATTCATGGTTCATAGTCGGAGCCTTGGCGGGTCTGGCAGGCTCGATAATTCCTCTTTGGACTTCTGTGAGGGGTGGCTTCGGGGAGGAGATGCTGATTTCGGTCATGGCGGGGAGCATTATCGGGGGACTGGACAGCGTATACGGGGCGGTGATAGGGGGCATGCTTATCACAATATTCCAAAAGGGGCTATCGTTTTTCCTCATGAACATGGAGAGGAACGGGACACCTTTGCTGGTTAGCTTCAGTTTTCTTATCAGGGAGTTCAGCAAATTGGTGCCCATCATCTTCATTTTCGTTATCCTAATGCTGATGCCAGAAGGAATTACGGAGTATATCAGGAGAAAGAGAGCATAATTTTGCTCTATACATCAAATCTTCGTTCTAGGTAGGCTTCCTTGATCTCAACCATGCGTTGGGCCATCAATTTAACGCCTCCCTGCTCGTCCTCGGGACGTGCAGAGCCGTGATAACTTTTTGATTGCTGCAATATCTGGGCATAGTAGCTACCGCACAGGAAAAGAAGCACGTTATCAATTGTATCGGGGTACCCTAGGTCCCTCAGTATTCGCTTCAAAGTGGGTTCCGACATGTGGGGCTTTTTGATGTTAAGGTCAATAACTTTCTCAAGCCATTCCTGTATCCTGCTATCCATCTCAGACATGATGCAATATTAGAAGGATAATAGGGTAAAAAACAAGCGGTCACTTGACTGTGACGCTCTTTGCCAAGTTCCTTGGCTTGTCAGGGTCCGCGCCCCTGAGTAATGCCAGCTGGTATGATAGGATCTGGATAGGGATGATCTGTGTCACCGGGTTCAAGTCTCCCACATCTGGGACCTTGATAAAGAAGTCAAACACCTCGTTGTTGTGGTGGTTAACCCCAATGATGTATCCGCCCCTTGCCTTGATCTCCATGGCGTTGCTGATGATCTCTTTCTCGGTCTCACTGCTGCTGAACACAATTGTTGGCGTGCCTTCTTCGATCAGCGCGATTGTACCGTGCTTTAGCTCGCCTCCGCTGAACCCCTCAGCGTGGATGTAGCTGACCTCCTTAATCTTGAGGGCAGCCTCCATGGCTGTTGGGAACTGAAGACCCCTTCCAATGAGGAATATGTGGTCTTTTTCAGCCAGTTTTTCGGATAGCTGCTTGATGTACTCCCTTGTGTTCTCGGAGGTTAGGTTGTAGATGACGTTCCAGAGATACTCTAGTTCCTTCCTGCCCTCATCGTACTTACCTGCGACAGTGTAAATCAACAGGGATAGTACGGTAAGCTGAGCCGTGTATGTCTTGGTGCTTAGCACACATATCTCTGGACCGGCGTTGAGTAGAAGTGCGTGGTCAGAGTTCCGGTGAAGGCTTGACCCAACCACGTTTACAATGGATACTACACCAGTATCCTTCTTTCGTGCAGTCCTCAAAGCATCTAAGACATCTATGGTCTCACCACTCTGGGAGACGAATATTACCAAGGTTTCAGGAGTCAGGAAGTGCTCATAGTTCTTGAATTCAGAGCCCAGCACAACGTTGACGTGCATCTTGGCGACCTTTGAGAAAAGGTAGCTCGCCGTCAGGCAGGCATGGTAACTGCTACCGCAGGCTACAAGGAAAATACCCTTTGCTTTCTTGACGTGGTCAGCAACCTCGAAGAGGGCATCCCTGTCTTGGTTTATAGCTGCCTTGACCGTATCCACCTGTTCCGTGATTTCCTTCATCATGAAGTGGTCAAAGTCTCCCTTCTGTGCCTGCTCTACGTCCCAGTCAACACTATGGACGGGTCGCTCCAGTGATTCTCCGGTCTCTACGGAGCTGAACCTGACCTCCTTTGTCTCTCCGTCAAGTACGACGAAATCGTGGTCATGGATGTACATAACCTGCTTTGTGAATTCAAGGAACGCGGGGATATCACTCGCGATAAAGTTCTCGTTCTCCCCGAGCCCAACGACTAGAGGGGACCCGTTTCTTGAACCGATTATCTTGTTCTCGCCCTCAAACATTGCCAGGATTGCGTAGTAGCCGTGGAGCTGCTTTACCGTATCCATGGTCGCGGTCTCAAAGTCCTTGCCCTTGCTCATCTCGTACTGGATGAGGTTTGGTATGACCTCGGTGTCAGTTTCGCTGTAGAACGTGTACCCTTCACCGCTGAGCATTTTCTTGATGTCTTGATAGTTCTCCACTATTCCATTGTGGATGATGAATATCTTACCGTCATTTGACATGTGTGGGTGAGCGTTTATCTGGGTTACACCACCGTGGGTTGCCCACCTAGTGTGACCTATACCGTAGCTTCCCTTCATTGTCATGAAGTCTACCTTGTCGTTAACCTCGGCAACCTTTCCAATATCTTTCCTTATCTCTATGCCCTTCTCGCCGGCGATAGCGATACCTACAGAGTCGTATCCTCTGTACTCAAGCCGCTGAAGCGCCTCATACGCTATTGCAGCAGCCTGTCTAAATCCGGTATAACCAATGATTCCACACAAAACTATTCACTACTATTAAAGAGTAAAAGTACTACCAAAGGGACAAATATAAAGATTAAAGGATTAAACCCATCCTTTCCTTGCCCTGGTTGCCGTAATTTGTGCAATGTGATGCAGGCTGTGCCAGGAATAATTCCAGATATTCTCCTCGACGGACACATCACCTCCCTCAGGGTGTAGGAAAGTACGCTTCATTTCATCTGCGGATAATGAGTTGAGGAACGTCACCCATCGGATGTGGAGGTTTTCAAGTAGTTTGACGGAAATATCTACAGGTAGCTTCATTGCATCCTCCAAAACAGCCCAATCTGATTGTTCCCATGGCTTGATTGTCGGTGCATCCTCGGTTACCGCCAGTTTGAAGCGCACATAGCTGTTGATGTTGCTGTCGGCTAGGTGGTGAACTAGCTGCCTGATGGTCCATCCTCCTTCACGGTATGGAGTGTCAAGCTGTGCGTCGGATAACCCGTCAATTGATTCACTTAGTAGACTAGGTACATCCTCGATGTTTTCTATCCACTTCTCAATGTTTGCAGTTGAAAGTTCGTCCACGAGTTCGCCTCGCCCAATTGGGTAGATTATTTTCTCCATGTCCATGTTTGGTCAACCTGAATTCATGGGTGTGAGTTTATTAAAATGCTGAGGGGAGCCCGGGAAACCCAAACATTATCTCGGTTCGACCCAAAGAGATTGTATGCACATCGAGAACATTGTATCAATCAAGAAGCAGCCACTGATCGACCTCCACGGGGAGTCATGCAAGTACCAGGTAATCTGGCAGGATGACGAACATGGTAAGCTCTTCAACACTGCGAGACCTGAGGGGATGGAGAGTTTCACAAACTTTGCGCGGTTAACGATAAACCCGGGTAAGAGCAACAATATGCACACCCATGAGGGAATCGAGCAGGTCTACATCGTGCAAAAGGGCGGAGGTACTGTTCAGGTGGGGGAGGAGAGAAAAGAGGTTAAGGCGGGCGATGTCGTCTTCCTTCCATCCGATATTCCTCACGGATTCTTCAACACAACCGACAAGCAAGCGATTGTGATGTTGGTCGGAACAAGCATCTAAGTGATCGATGGTTTGCCAAGAAAACTAGACAAGATAACCCTGTTAGAGGGAGTGAAATGGCTTTCAGCGAAAGACCCAGACCTAGGTAAGGTTATCTCGGAGTATGGTCCGCCTCCACTCTGGGATAGGGTTCCGGGTTTCCCATCGCTTCTTAAGATAATTCTTGAGCAGCAGGTGTCACTCGCATCGGCACAGTCAACCTACGATAAACTGGTCACCAAGCTTGGAACGTTGACACCAGGATCGTTTCTCACACTGGATGACGCCGAGTTAAGGGAATGCGGGTTCAGTAGGCAGAAAACAAGGTACGGCAGGATTCTAGCAAACTCAATACTCGACGGTTCGTTGGACTTCATTGGGCTTGAGAGTCTGCCCAATGGGGAGGTTGAGGAAAAACTCACTTCACTGACGGGGATAGGCAAGTGGACAGCGGGGATATACCTGCTCATGATACTGTGCAGACCTGATGTGTGGCCTAGAGGTGACCTTGCGTTGAACAAGGCAATGATGGAGGTCAAGGGCCTAGAAACAGTTCCGAACAATGACCTAGCCGAGGAAATAGCAGAGAACTGGCGTCCATGGAGGTCTGTTGCTGCAAGAATCCTGTGGCACCATTACCTCAAGGGACGCGGCTAAACTCAAACTATAAAACCACCGGATATAGTCTCAGTTTATGGACTCCAAGTTCAAGGGTATGCGTTTCTACACGGACAAACAGCAGAGAGAGATGAGAAAAGACCTTGAGAGTGCGGTTACCATCCCAGTGAATACGGAGATCGATGTCGAGCACAGGGTCTACGATATGTCCGAGATAAAGCAGATTCTTTTGGATGCGGACAGAATCGCGCTTCAGGATTGCGGGTGTAAGACAGAGTACAACAACTGTGACTCGCCCAAAGATGTCTGTCTAAGCGTCAACAAGGTAGCGGACGAGTTAATGGAAAGCGATGAAGTTGACGCCAACATCATTACAGTGGATGAGGCTCTCAAAGTTCTTGAGAGAAGCCACGAAGCCGGGCTAGTTCACATGTCCTATACCATGAAGGATGACGAAAAACCGGGTTTGATCTGTAGCTGTTGTGCGTGCTGCTGCCACACGTTGGGCAGTCTGGTTAGGAATGGGATTCACACCCAGATTCTTACATCAAAATACGTTGCAGGTGATGACAAGTCTAAGTGTAGCAACTGTGGTCTATGCGTCAGCAGGTGTGTTTTCCAGGCGAGAAAAATGGATGACGGCGTCCTGATGTATGATAACATTCAGTGCTACGGCTGCGGTCTATGTGTCTCGACATGCCCTGAGCAGGCTATCACGCTACTTGATAGAAAAATTGTCGCATGATAAGAAAAAAGGGTTATTGAGCCATTATCTCTGATACCCTTTGGACGATAATATCGTCGTCTCCGGGTATGAGGTACTCAACCTTGAAGGTGATCCTGTTTCCACCCTCTTTTGTCAAGAACAAAGGCTCATACAGCGTCCTTATGACGGGATTGCCGTTTAGCAGGTTCTCATAGATTGAACGCAGTGAAACACCGCTCTTTTCAACCTCGATCCATACCAGACTTGGGGCTGTTGTGTTCTCAAGCATGTTAGGTTCAAAGATAACCCCCGAGGTTATTCCATCAATGGCTTGGAAACTTTTCGCCAGCTCCTCGCTCTTTTCAAACTGGGCTTGGTAGTAGTCGTTCCTGTCCTCATCCACAAATATCTCAACGGTTCTGAGCAGCCCCATAATGGTCTCCCGGCTCATCTTACATCCCCTCGCGATTCCGTCGAATGGATATGAGTTCAGGTGTGCTAGTTTGATTAGGTCTTTCCTGCCTAGCAGGAGCCCCGTATTATTGATGCACCCAAGCTGTTTTCCTCCGCTGAAGATGATTAAGTCAGCCCCATCTGCCAATAGTTTCAATGGAATCCCTTTATGGGTAAGAAATGGTGCAGCGTCCACTATCGCGGGCACTCCAAGCTCGTGTGCAACGGCGCAGAACTCATCGACTGGCATCGTCGCTGACGGGGTCATCGTGTAGTAGAGGGCGGCAGTCCGCTCAGTGAAAGCGTCCTTTAGGTCCTGAACTGTGACGCCTTCCGTGGAGCCAGCTTGAACCCTCCTTCCTCCTGCACACTCGATCGCGTGGTCATACTCGCTCCTTGAGTTGCCCAGTAGGACAAACTCATTCTTCAGGTTCTCAGTATGTTGTGGGAGCTGTTGGATGACTTTTGTCCAACTCTTTTGCTCTAATGGGTCATATTCCTCAAGCTCAGTTCCTTTGAACATGCAGGACGCCACTGCCAGTAATATGGCATTTACCGCACCAGCGGTTGGGAGACCAGCCTCGGCTCCGAGAAGGTCAGCTAGTCTCTGCCCGGCAGCCTTCTGGAGGACGGGAATCTGTATGAAACCCTTTGACGCTTCTATCATGGCGTCGAATACCCTTGGGTCGGGTATTGATCCGCCTAGAGATGTGAGGCATGTTGCCGCGTTTATCGTCCTTTTTAGTCCAAGTCTCTCATATGGTTCACTCAAAATATCCACTTCTTACCCTCGTTAGGGTTGGGAGAGGATATGGGTTTTCCGCTCATGGGTTTTATGTCAATTCTCGATAAACGAAGGTTTTTAACCAATAGCCCTAGCCCTACTGAGATGTCATCGGGAAATAATCAGCTGCAATGGTTGCAGTCACGCTCGAATATACTGATTTCAGAGATAGAGGACTTATCGGAGAACGCTGGTGACCCAACGGTTGCCAAGGCTTTGGGTAAAATGAGTGAGGTGATGAGGATTAACCAGCAGATGCAGGGGATTTACGCGGTGCATTTATTGACGGCGCTAAAACAAAGCGAGATGGAGATTGATGACCAGCTAAACGATATAGCGAGTTATCTTGAGTCCATTATGGCGTCAAGGCAGAGGGAAGCTGAAAACCTTCGCAAGATACAATAACTTCCTAAAACAAGAAGGTATAATTACTCCATTAAGGGGATTGATTACGTTATGCGCCGCGCTTACATTCATGACAAGGTACTTGCAAAGGCTAAGAGACTGGTCAGGGATAACCGAGTTGAAAGGCTTGATGGCGGTAATTTTAACATCATCGGGGACCACGGCACATACAATGTTGTGATAGGTCTGACCGGGATCATCGCGTGTAACTGCCCTGGTTACAGGGACAAGGGAAACTGCAGTCATAGCACAGCGGTTTCAATGGTTGCAAAGCGCAGAAAACGACGATAATCGAATGTAAACCAAAAAAGGTTTACTTTTTAACCTCCGCCCGTTCCGTTAACATAAGGAAAAACGGACAAATCGATATGATTTCCGAAAACACACACGAAACGCTCGAATACCAGAGTCTGCGGAACGCTATTGGTTTCTATAAAGAGGAGCTTCTTGCGATAGAAGGCGGGGAGAAGGCAACGGACCACTTTAACGAGCGCCAACGCAAATCAATGGTTAAGCAGGGCATACTTGAGAGGAAGTACGGTCACGGCGGGTGTAGGCTGAAGCTCACAGCTGAGGCTAAGAGCATAATGAATCAGACTGAGAACGATTAATCTCATTTTTTGTGTCAACCACATGTATTATGCGTTTTTCTGCGTCAGTTACCTGCCATAGGCGTTTTTTTTCTTCGGTCACTGACGGGGTGACGAATAGTAGGTAACCTATTATAAGGCTGGAAAAATACGTGCAGAAGGGCGACTGTTTTTGAGTTTTATTCTCCTGAGTGTTGTATTCGACTGGGAAGGGCACCTTTGACTACAGCTGCGATATTTTTGGTTCCGTGTAATCTGTTTTGTTGGCCTTTTTGATTAGGTCAACCACCAGTTCTTTCCACGCCATGGAGTCAATGATCCATCCCTCTTCCCCTTGTTCAATTCTAGCGATCTGTAATGAGGAAACGTCGTCAAAATCCGCCATCTTGAACAAAGCGTCATCCCTTGAAGTACACACGTACAAAAGGACGTGGTCCTCCTCATCGTATAATATCCATAAAGCTTCCGAGTCTACCTGAATAACCGGCATTTTTCCATTCCCTGAATAATGAGGTGGGCACATTTTCTTAATTAACAATTATGCACCGGAAACCACCTACATTTGCTCGTTATTACAAACCCATATCCAGTACATAGAACCGGAATAGAAATCAGGTCTTGGAACAAGGGGGAGGGGGGTACCAGCATCTGGGGCGAACCCAGTCGCGGTTACATGAAAGGAGGCATTAAACGGGTCTATTTTTTGTGAATTAGGTACAAAAGTGTACATGACCAACTTCATGCAACTAACCTATTTTACCTAAAATTGATAAAGGTCGGCACATATTTTCTCTAAGACCTAATATGGATGTAGACATGGAAAAGGGAAAGAGAGTCACCATCGACCTTGACGAAGTTATCACAAGGAGCGACGGGACCAAGGCGACCATGAGAGAGTTCGTGAAGGAGATGCTCCACTACAACCCGAACTTTGAGTTAACAACGAGCCCCAAGGGCGAGTCATGGTTCCTCACAAAGAAAGAGTAAAACCATTTTTATCCAATTTTTAATCGCTAATATCTTAAACACTAGGCATACTCTATTTTCCATCGTCTACTGGATGAATGGATATGAGCCAAGACCCAAAAATTCTGATCATCGGCCTCGGGACGGGCGGATTGTACGCCTCACGGGCAGCCCAGAGATTCAACAGAAAAACCCAGATCATGATTATCGAGAAACGTGACTACCACATGTTCAGCCCATGCGGTATCCCTTACGCAATTGAGGGACACGTAAAGTCCTTCGAGGAGCTGAAACACTCAGTCCCAACCACTAGGAGCCTCCAGATCAAACTCCAACACGAGGCTGTCGAGATAGATGCCGCTGGAAAGAAGGCTCTTGTGAAGAACAACGAGGAAGGCACTGAGGAATGGTTGGAGTACGACAAGCTCATCCTCGCAACGGGAAGCAAACCAAAGATTTTGCCGGTCCCTGGCGCACACGAGTTCCTCGGAAATGGAGTCTACGTAGTCACTACCCCAGAGGAAGGCGCGATTCTCCAGGCTGCGGCAAGGAAAGCAAAGACAGCCGCTGTTATCGGAGGAGGGGCAATTGGAATGGAGATCGCCTTGGCGTTGAAGCACCTCGGGCTAGAGGTCCATATCACAAAGAGGAGCGAACCTGCATTGCCAAGGAACCTTGATCCGGATATGGGGAAGCTTGTAACAGACCACATCACGGAGAAAGGCTTGAAGATATACTTCGGGAAGGGAATTGACAGCATCAACGGATCAGATAAAATCGAGTCAGTTACCATCGGCGGGGAGGTTATCCCAGTTGACATAGTGGTTATGGCTGCCGGGGTGGACAGCAACATTGACCTCGCCGAGAAAATGGGGGTCGAATGTGAGCGCGGGAGCATCAAGACCAACAAGAAGATGGAGACTAGCATCCCAGACGTTTACGCCATCGGTGATAACTGCTGGTCCCACAACATGATAGACGGAAGCCCAGCCAGGATAGCCTTGGCTACAACAGCGTACAGGCAGGCAATGGTTGCAGGCGTAAACGCCGCCGGTGGTGAACGTGAGTACGACGGGACCCTCGGGACATTCGTAACCTATGTCGGAGATCTTGAGATGTCCGCAACAGGATACAACTCATCAGGAGCCGAGGCTGCAGGGTTCAAGGTTGTCGGAGGAAGGGCAAACACGGCAAACAAGCCGGAGTGGATGCCAGGAGCTAAACCAATCAGCATCAAGGTAATCGCGGACTCTGAAACAGGTAGACTGTTGGGATGTCAGGCAATCGGTTCGGAGGGAACTGACTGGCGTGTTAACATGGTCGCATTGGGCATCAAGAAGGAAATGACTCTTGAGGAGTTCGCCTCCGTGGAGCTAGCCTACTGTCCACCTGTTTCCGAGCTATACGACCCGCTTCTAATGGCTACGGATGTTGCGTTGCGGCGTCTCCAAGCCGCTAAAAGAAGAAGATAGGGATAAGACCCTACTTTTTGTTGTTTCGTACGACTGATCCTAGCCTTTTTGCTAGAATATCTGCTTTCTGGTAGGTTTCTGGGTCCATCTGTGGGATCATCCATGGCTGGATCTCGTCGAGGATACCGTGCCTAGCGACGACACCACCTGCGGCACATTTCTCACCATAACCACAAGTGTAGCACTGAGAGACTCCGCTGACATGAAGAACTCCAACTGGTTCTGCCATGTAGTTGCCCCTGAACATTTGCCGGATAAAGCCTTCAGCTGGGTTGTCCTCTGTCCTGCCTGACACGACCATTGCGTTTAGTTTGCCCGCCAATGGGAAAGCCTCTCTATGCCTAAGGCTGAAAGTCCTCTCAAGGAACGCGTGACCGTGGGCGTTTATTGATCCATAATAGTTTGGTGCACCGATTACAACCGCGTCTGCCTCGAACATCTTGTCTCTGATTTCTCCCCAGTCGTCATCGATTACACAGATGTTGTTCCCTGCACAAGCAAGGCAGCCCTGACAACCACTGATCTTCTTACCTGCTAGGCTAACGTACTCGTATTCTTCGCCTGTTTTCTCTAAAACGTACTTGAGCATATGCTCGTTGGCTCCCTTGAGCAGCCTGCCTGATTCATCGCGGGTCTCATGCCTGCCGCTTGTACCGATTCCTAGTATCATAACGGGCAATCATGCGGATGGGAAGATAAAAGAGGTTAGGTGATTTTTGCACCGTTCTGGATGGGTCGGTCAGTTGTCAGGAGAACACAGTCTTCGCCCACCTCGGCTGCAAGAAGCATTCCATAGCTCAGCTGGCCGAAAATCTTGGCTGGCTTCAGGTTCACCAATACGGGGATTACCTTCCCGACCAGCTCTTCTGCTGTGTACCAGTCAACCAGGCTGCTCAGAATCTGCTTTGGCTCTTCCTCGCCGCAGTCTACCATGAGTTTGTATAATTTGTCAGAGCCCTCGACCTTCTCACAGGTTTTAACAGTCCCGATTCTGATGTCCAGTTTCTTGAAATCTTTGTATGATAATTCTTCTGGCAATTCTTGTCAAAGTTTTGGTAGGGTAATAGAATAAAAGGGTTAGTTGAGGTAGCTCATGGCTATCCTCGCGTACATCTCTGAGACAGGGGGCAGCCACTCCAGTTTCACGTGCTCGTTTGGCTGGTGTGCTCCTCCCCTCTCTGGCCCAATGTGGACACAGGGGATGCCCTGCTCACCTTGGAATATGTTCGCATTGGTTATCCCATAGGCGTGCTCGTACAGCGGCTCCTTACCCATGACCTGCTTGTATGTTTCGTGAAGGGTTTTCATCAGGGGCTCGTCCTTCGTCGCTGAATAGGACTCGTATTTTGGGGGCTTAACGCCGATATCGACCTCTGATTTCAGTTCAATGGAATCTACTAGCCTGCCCATGTCTTCGAGGGCATACTGGACTGACTCCCCTGGTACGAGGAGTCTGTTCACCTCGAACCTTGCGCTCTCAGGGACCACGATGCTGTATTTCTTGTAGCCGCCCTCGGTTTTCAGGGTACATACGGTTCCCTTCCCAAAGTCTGGGTGCTCTTTTAGCTCCAACTTGTCTAGGTTAGCGATTATCTTGGCTGCGTCCTCGACCGCGTTGATGCCGAGGTGCGGTCTGAACCCGTGGGCTGCCTTGCCCTTGACGTTGATATTGTAGAGGAGTTTACCTGTCAACCCCAATGGGATTGGCTTGGTCTCGTCCCCGCAGTAGCTGTAGGTTAGGACGACTCCGTCCAAGCTCCTCCATTTCTCCTGCTCCATCATAGCCCAAGCACCAATGTCGGTAGCTTCCTGGTCAACGACACCACTGAAGCTGAGCTCCCCCTTGAAATCTACACCAGAATCGGCAACTGCCTTCAACATGTTGAGAGAGCACGCAATACCTGTCTTCATGTCGCATGCCCCCCTTCCGTAGAGCTTGCCATCCTTGATTGTTGCCTTGAAGGGGTCTGTGACCCAATCATCTCCTGCTGGAACCGTGTCAGTATGGGCGTTATAGTCCAGTCGCTTCCCCGGCTTTGATCCCTTCATGACTCCGTGGACGTTTGGTCGCCCATCGGTGACATAGTTCAACTCGGTCTCCATCCCGTAGCTTTCCAGTTTCTCTTTGATGTAGAGGGCTAATGCCTCCTCGTCTCCTGTTACGGAGGGGATGGCTATCATCTCCTCGCTGAGTCGGAGGGTGTAGGATTCGTTCAGTCGCTTTACTACGTCTTCTATCATGTTATCACTTCAGGTATCTTGCAGCCATTCTCGTGAATATCTCGGTCGCGGGGGGCAGTGAATCGATCTTCGTGTACTCATTCTTCTGATGGGGGCCACCTGCGTAAGGACCCATGTGAATGCACGGGATTCCCCCCTCTCCAGCGAACGTGTTGGCGTCTGTGATGCTGCTGCTGTACTCGTAGTGTGGTGTTTCCCCCTGTACGTCTCGGTACACAGAGTCGAATAACTCAACGATTGGCTCGGATCGCTCCATAACGTATGATGCGTACAGAGGCGCCTTCGTCTTCACCTCAACCTCAGCCTCCAAGTTGAGGGATGCAACAAGGTCCTCCATGTCCTTGATCACTGACTCAACAGTCTCCCCTGGGACAGTCAGCCTATTGACCTCGAAACGTGCCTCAGCTGGGACTACGACGCTGTACTTTTCGTATCCGCCCTCAATTTTCAGAGTGGAGTAGTTTCCCTTGAAACCCTCGTATTCGCGGATGTTGAGTTTTGGCAGATTTGCCAAGATTATGCCTGCCTGCTCTACTGCGTTAATACCGTATTGTGGGGAGAACCCGTGGGCAGCCTTGCCCTTTACATGGATATCGTAGAGGACCTTGCCTGTGATACCCAAAGCAGTTGGTGCATCCTTTGACGCTGTGTATGGCTCGGCGAGAACCATTGCATCAACCTTACCCCACTCGGTCTTGAGCATGGCTTTTGCACCCTCACCGTAGGCTTCCTCATCGATTACTCCACTGAAGCTCAACTCACCGTTGAACTCGAAGCTAGACTCTGCGAAAGCTTTCATCATTGAAAGAATGCTGGCGATGCCTCCTTTCATGTCGTTTGATCCTAACCCGTAGATGTTCCCGTCCTTCTTGACCGGCGTGAATGGATCATAGTCCCATCCGGGGACAACTGGGACAGTGTCCGTGTGCCCGTTGAAGTCTATATGTTTTCCCGGACCAGTTCCTTCAAGTTTGGCGTATATGTTTGGTCTGCCCGGCTGTACCTCGTGCAGCTCTGTCTTTAGCCCGAGTCCGTCGAGTTCGTTTTGCAGGTAATGCGCCAACTCTTTCTCGTCTCTGACAACTGAGGGTATCTTGATCATTTCCTCAAGTTTTGTCAGGGTATAATCGTGGTCCAGTTTCTTGACTAGGTCATCCAACATAAATATCAAGAAAGAGACGGGTTTAGACCCGTATAATGTTTCCTAGAGGGTCTTCAACTGGGAGTTATACATGCCAAGTATCTCCCCAACAGTGGTCACCTCTGCGGCGGACTTGTCATCCCTCCAACGCGTGAAACGGGGAAACCTGATGGCAAGCCCTGCACCCTTACGCACCTCATCGAAAGCCGCGAGGTGCAATGGGCTAGCGGTGATCTCGTCCCCAAGGACCTCCATCACAGCATTTGGCTCAAACCACACCTCTGCTTCAAGTAGTGACTCCACGTTGCCTGGCTTGGACTCTGATTTGTACTGGTCAAGCCTCTCGGGCATCGCGCCAAGAACCTCGTCAGTGAATCCCGTACCAACCTTGCACACGGTCTTGTATTTCTCGTCTGCGGGATCGTAGGCTGCAACCAATAAGGCGCCGTACCATCCTGCTCTCCTACCCCTGCCGTAGAATGCTCCAACGACTGCAAGGTCAACGTGGTCATCCATCTTGCTCTGGTAGCTCCGCTTGAGCTTGACCCATAGCCAGGACCGGGCTCCCGCCCTGTAGACGGACTCATCGGTAGTTGATTTGACTATCAAGCCCTCTGTTCCCTCAGCGATGCTCTGCTCGAAGAAGTTCTCCAGTTCTTCAGCGTCACTCGTGAGAAGCCTCTCCACTGGCTTGAACGCGTCAGTAGGGTCACAGATTGCTTCTAGGCGCTCGATTCTGTATGGGTAAGGCTTCAATGTAAGGTCCTCACCGTCAAAGAGGCAGTCAAAGAGGTACACTCTAACGGGTATCTTTGCCATCATCTCCTCAATCTTGTACTTGCGTCGCCTCTTCATCAGTGTCTGGAAGGGCTGGTCCTCCCCTGTGTCAGGGTCATATGCGACAGCCTCACCCTCGAATATCGCTTGGTCTGCCTTGATCTGTTCCCGTGTGAGTTTGACTGCATCTGGGTACATGTGGGTGATGTTCTCAAGCCTGCGGCTGAAGATGCTTATCTCGTCACCGTTTTTGTGTATCTGGAATCTTTCCCCGTCTAGCTTATACTCCGCTGAACAGTGTCCGCCAAGTTTCTCGATGATCTCCGCGGCGTTAGACAGCCTCTGGGCTGCCATGACACGGATAGGTGACCCAACTTTGACCTGGAAGTTGAGAATTCCGTTAATTCCCTCTACCGAGAGGGTTACTGCGACAGCTCCAAGGTCACTGCTTGTGTTGAATGCGCGCTCAAGCGCGGGTCTCGTATCCTTTGATCCTGTGAAAGCCTGGGCAAGAGCATCAAGTATGGTCATGTCCCCGATTCCTAAACGGAGCTTTCCCTCTACCATACGTGATAGATACCTTGCGCCAAGCGGGCTTGAGACAGAAAGTAGGCTACCGAGTGCATCCATCTTGTTCTTGGAGCTCCCAGTTCCCTCCTTTCTCGCGATATTATCGAGCCCCTTGTAGACATCTGCAACCGATAGCTGCTTTTGGAAAAAACCGCTCTGAGTCTTCTTCGCCATAGCCTCCTCGGCAGCGAGCCCAATATCGCCCAGATTCTGGACCAGAGATTTAACTTTGGCTTTCTTGAGCCCAGATACCCGGATCAAGGTCTCGACCACCATTTTCTCAGCCATGCCAATCTCTGGCTCTCCCTTCCAGTCGGGGTGTATCTTGCCCTGGGTCATGTAGATGATCTTGTCTATTTCATCGAGCTCCGCTATCCTGAACAGGTCGGTTAGAATATCGGTCATCTCAAGCCGTTTGGTCGTGGACTCCAGCTTGTTGTATGTTTCAACGAGGGTGTCGAAGAGCATAATATCTAACAAGAATGCGAGGATGCGAATTAAAACTATACCATGTAACTGGCTGTCTGCTTTTCCTTGAGTTTCTGGTACTCGTCCAGTGCCTCAATCAGGCAATAGTCCCCGATCCGCTCGTTGAACAACTTGAATACATAGTCAGTTCCCTTGGTCACCTCGATGTTCGTCAGCAGGTTAGGTGGGAAATAGTCGTCCCTGAGCCTGGACCATATCTGGTCCAGTTTCGGGTACTTGTTGTGCCTGAGGACCACGTAACTCCTGTAATGGGTCACCATGTCAACGTACTGGACAGCCCAAAGGGACGCAAGGTCATCGTAGTTGTCGATTCCAACATAGCCTCCGTCCTTCTTGATTATCGCCATGCTAGTCTCCAGCTTATCCTCATGTGTTTCCAGTATGTGCTTTCGTGTCGCTAGAAGCAGCTTATCTCCACCTGTATGGTCATCCGCGTGTATCACCTCATGGACGGCGGTGTAGGCGGTCATTGTCTCCGCGAAATCAGGCAAATGCATTGGATGGTCACAGGAGGGGAGCCTCTTGTCGAGGTGGATTATGTTGGGGGGCTGGAATGTCCCGAAATCCATGGCGTACGTCCGGTTCCTCCGGTTATTGATGTTTTTTGCCTTGAACACACCGTTGCTTAGCCTAGTCTGTGTAGACATTATGTTGGGCGAGATTGGCAACTGTATCTTCTTCTGAGTGGAGCTGATTAGCTGAATTGACTTCTGGACAATGCTTCGCACATCCCCGTCAGACAGCTCCTTCCTCAGAGTCAAAATTTATCGAGCAAAAGAAGATTACATGGCATAAAAGTGAGATGGTCACTTACCCAAATACAGCAATTCCAAGCATAATAGTAACTAAAATAGCCCAAAAAGAGGTTTTTAGGGTGCCTAATATAGATTATATGTACCATAAACATGATCAGAAGCCGAAAAACGATTCAAGGGTAGCGGCTTTGGATGTTTTCTTCTCTTCAACACGGAAAGGCAGCAGGATGCTCTTACACGCCTCATCTATGAGTCTGATGTACTTCTTTGGGTCATATTTTTTCTGGTATCCAGCGGGACTTACACGTCTGAACGGGTTCTTGTGCTCCGAGTCCACGTACACGTACTTGATCACATCGCCCCTCCCGACATCATTGTTGTTAAGTTCAAGAGCCTCGGCGGCTGCTACGTGAGGGAGCCTCGCCTTGTAGTCACGGGGCTTCCTGCGCAGAACAGTCTTGGATTCAAGCTCCTCTATTGGCACCAATTCCTGTTTCAGCAGGCGTTTTGCCTTTGAGAACACCTTGTTAGCCTCATCTATTCCAAATGCACGCACATCTTCCATAGTTTCCATGCCAAGCATAGCACGTATGGCATTCCTCTGGGCATCGGCTACGAAGGCACATGTGTTCCTCCGCCTCAACTCGATACCCCTGCACACCATTTCACCGTCATATCGAACGCCGTAGTACCGGTTTATTGCGCCAAAGTCTTTCCCGGATTTCTGGGGAAGGAGAACCAGATACCTGAAATGGTTCTCGATGGCGATGGGAAGATCTGTTGCCTTGGCTATATCCTTGGATAGGGAGTCAAAGTCCTCGTGAGTAGCCCCTTCTCGTTTCAAGAAAAGGCTGTCACTGTTCCCGTATATGGTGTGGAACCCCTGCTCCCGTGCAACATTCATGGCTTTCACCAGGTTTGTCCGCGCCGACTGGTTGATCTCCATGAAAGTGTCCATGTTCCCGAACTTGTTGGCCCAGCAGCCGCTATACCCGTAGGTGCAGAACAGGATCTCCTTGAGCGCCTGCTGCCTGGTCTCGCACCAGAAATATTTCTCAGGGTCATGCTTCAGGTCTTTCCTCTTGTGCTTGAAGTGGAGCCTCCGCGTGAGGGTGTCCCGCGTGAAATCAATCAGGAACCCCTCGGACTCCCGTTCAGTTCGAACGTTCTCGTAGCTGATGTTGTCCTTGATTATGAGGTGGGGAAACATGGACTCAAAGTCAAGCGCCCCCACGTTCGCGTGGAGCCCAACGGTGGGCGCGAATATCAAGCCCCCGTGATCCCTCTCCCTGAGAAGCTCCTCAAGGCTCATCACGGGCTGGTAATACCCGTTACGGGGGAGGAGGTAGCCCCTTCTCCTCGCCTCATAGCTCTGCCTGCTCTCGATAGCCCTACCGGCAGCCCAGTTTGAGCATATCCTTGGTACCTCACGGTTGTACTGAATCCGCTCAACCATCCCCGCGAGGCTGATCCTTCGGTAGGTCATCAGGTTGAGGTATGTCCTGCCCTCATTGAGATGGAAACTCTTCCTGTGAAAGTACCCCAACGGCGCCTGACCGTACCTTATCTGGAGTGAGAACAGCCGCTTTAGGTCAACCTCCATGCAAGCCAGCATGTCAGGGTCAAGCTCATGGATATACTCGGTGAACGCTGTGAGTGTTTCCTTCTCGTTTCCCGAGAACCTGTACTCTTCTCTCATTCCCTCGTCCAGTGTAACGATTTCCAGATTGCCTTCCTTGAGGAAAAGCTCGAAACAGAGAACATTGAATGGCGGTGGCTCAATCCTGAAGTCCAATGGGACTGCCTCTATTGATTTTACCCGTTTGTTATCCTGTTCAATCTTGACTTCCCCGTAGGGGATGAGCCCACGGTCAGCAAGGTATCTCTGGGTATGGCTTAACCCGTTATCAAACAGCTCCCCGTACCGTCCAACCAGCTTCGTGAGATTCCTGTAATGGACTACTGAATCAACTGACACCTGAAGAATAGGCTCCTTCACAACTGAGTCAATTGAAAGATACCGCTCCACTTCCTGTATCCCAGTAATGTTATCGTGCTCGTCGAACAGGTGAGTGAGCCTTTCCCGCGTCACCTTCTCGGGGAGAACATAGAAGTCAACATTGTACCTGTCCTTAACCTGGACCCGTTTACCGCCGGTCTTTACCCAGAGAATGGCTTCATCGTCACGTATCCTGACGTCAAGGAGCCATCCATCAAGACTCATTTTTCCTCTCCAGTTCAGCGATATGCTTCCTTAGCTCCAGTATCTCACGCCTGTTGGAGAGAACACCAGTCAGGTTCAGCAAATCAAGGGATGAAACCACCTGGGCGTATATCATTGCGCCCTGCTCATGGTTCCAAGTCTCCCACACCTTGTCGAACGCCTCCTGCATCTCATCGTCCTTGAGAGCCTCCCTGTACCCCTTCTGGAGGCGAATCATGTTATCCTGTAATCTTCCACGCATCGAATCCTTTGTAATCCTTCCCAAAACATCATCCTCCCCTGAAAAACGAATCCTCTTTCCCGCCTGACCATTGGTGAAATGCTTCACCAACTGCGCCGAGATATCCTTGCCATTTATCACCCTTAGATAGATGATCACGTTGGCCGCGTGCCTGAGGAAATTACCCCCAATGGGAGCAGGTATCAAGCCCCGCCTCTTCTTTGAGCCGCACGAGGCAACCATGGAGATTCCATGCATTGTACACATCTCACGGAGCTTGGATACAACACCTGTAAACTCTGTCTGCTCCTCAAAACGCACAGCCTTCTTGCTGAAGAAGAGCTTTGATATCTGCTGCACCGCGATGAGGCTAATCTCACCATGCTCCTCGATGAGTCCCTCCACAAGGGATGGTGCATTCATCAGTTGGTTCTCCGAGAAGACACCGATTATGTGTATCTTCTCCAAGGCTTCGTCAAGGTCAAGCCCCGCGTCCTCGATTAAGGAGAGAAGCAGGTCAGAGTCCAGTGTAGTCCTGTCCCTACGATAGTTCCCGCATAGAAGGTACACCACTTTGCCCCTCCCTGACTTGACTGCCTCCACCATCAGACGGTAGAGCAGTACATCGGGCGCCTTCTCACCGGGATCACCGAAGAAAAGGTAGAAACGAGTCGGCTCAATACCGCCGATTAATTGATCGAGGCGAGGACTGCCCGTGGATAGCCATGAAACCTCTGCACGGTTGGCATAGACTTGGAGTGCACTCTTGAAGGTTGATGCCGTTTCGAGTGTCCCATGGGCAGTCATCGCAATGGTGACATGCAGTGTTTTCCATTTAAACAGAACGTGGCTTATCGGGGCTGGGGGATAAGTGAATTAGGCTCAGAGCTGGAAGCCCTTTGGCGCGGGTTTTCCGTCAAGGTAAACACCTTCCTCACCTATTGCGAACCTTCCCTCAGATATCATCTGTATCGTCAACGGGAATACAACCCAGTCACCGTTCTCCTTGAGCCTTGTCTGGTGCTCGGACACCACCTGTTTCCTGAGTTTCTTGTCCTCACGAAGATCATCCAGTGAAACATCCAGCTTCACTGGGATAGGTGCAGACAAAACAAGGATTTCTCCCCCATCCACAACCTCCCGTACCACATGGGTGCTTGATTTGAGGCTTGTATCACCTTCAAGGATTGCCTCCTCCACGACGTGGATGCCAATGTATTTCCTGTGATCCCCATCCATAACCGTAAGGTCGGCTGGATGCACGTTCACTATCTTACCCGCATACTTGTCAACCACGACTGGAGTCATGATGCTCATGTACCCGGCGTTCACGATGAGGTCGATCTCATGTCCAGAGAGTGCGTCCAGTACCAAGCTATCATACTCCGGGCGCAGCGAAAGGTCAGTCCTCTTGACACCCCTAGCTTGGTAGAAGTCACGGATATCAACGCACTCATAGGCGATACCGTACTTGTCGGCGATTTCCTTCGCCTTTGACATCTTGGAGCCACTCTTTCTGAAACGCGTATCCCGTATATCGCTGAAGATCAAAGTGACTTCAAAGTTGGAGCCCTCCTCCTTGCTCTTCTCGATAATCTTCAAGCCATTGGTCCCTGAGCCGGAGATGAACAGGGTTACACACATCTTCCGTCCAGTTGAAGGATTAAAAATAGGAGTACACGCCATGCCAAGGCAGACCTCGTTCAGGATATAAAATTACCCACTTTCACCCATATCCCTGCTGCACATGACTGCGTTCAGCTTAAAACATAAAAACGGTTAAAATGGTTTGAAGGAAAAATGGCGCAGGAATACGTTGTCGTCCACGAACCAGTACCAGTTGAGACCAAGCTACACGATGCACTCATGAAGTGCAAGACATGCTCAAAGATTGTTCCTAAAACCATGCTTTGCCTATACTGCGGGACACCAATCCTATACAGACAGCCACAGCAGGAATGAATAATATGCAAACAGTTCAGAAAGACCAGCTACACGCCCAGCTCCGGGTCCTTGGCATGCGCCACACATGGGAGATCATCGCCAATATCAGGAACGGCTCCAAGTACATGAAGCAGATCGCAAAGGAGACGAGAATCCCATACACCACAGTCCAGAAACGGGTGTCAGACATGTCAAACGCTGGAATAGTTAGAGTTTTCAGCGACGTGGACAGCGCCACTGGAAAAGCAATCAAAAAGGTAAGGGTCAGCAGATTCAAGATCAACCTTGACCCCCACATGATATCCCGTGTCGTGCAGGACGAGACGGGATACATCAACCGTTAAGTCGTGTACTTTTTCTCGCTAAGATATCTGTCACGGTGATCAGGTAACACAGTTACTACATTCTTACCTGGTCCAAGCTCCTTGGCAACCTTAGCCGCCATGTAAGCGTTCGCGCCTGAGCTTATCCCACAGAATAATCCTTCCTCCTTAACTAGACGGTCACTCATGGCGATGGCGTCATCGTTGGACACCTTCACAACCTTATCGAGGATACCGCTGTTCATCATCTCCTCGATGATGCCACCACACACCTCATCCGCGGTACCAGGTACGCGTGTGTACCCAGCGCTGAGTGCGTACTTTGCGGAGGCAGGCTCAAGCCCAATGATCTGGACATCTGGGTAGACCTCTTTGAGTGCCTGGGATACACCGTAAAGTGTACCACCTACACCGACTGAGGCGACGAATGCGTCAACCTTCTCACCAAGCTGGTCGATTATCTCCCTGCCAGTCTTCACGTGAGCCCTCGTGTTACCGGGGTTGCTGAACTGCCTTGCCCACCAGACGTTATCGCTGCTGGACTCCACTTCCAGGCACTTGATTCTGGTGTCAATCTCTACCTCCGCACCCGCGATGCTGCCTTCGGTCCCGGACGCCAAGGGTAACTCGTGGACCTTTGCCCCGTAGTTCTCCATGATTCGAATACGTTCACGGGTCATTCCCTCTGGCATGTAAATCTCAACGTTGTAGCCCAGTTGGGAGCCCACGAAGCTAAGGGCGGTTCCTGTGTTCCCAGTTGACGCCTCTATGATGGTGTATCCGGGTTTGAGAAGCCCTTTCTCCTCGGCGTCCCTGATCATCTCCACCGCGATGCGGTCCTTCAGGCTGCCGCTTGGGTTCAGGTACTCTGCCTTCACGTACACGTTGGCAGAGTTTGGTTCAACGACCTTGCCGAGTTTCACCAATGGGGTGTTCCCGATGACATCTAAAATCGAGTCTACTTTCAATGAATATCAGGAAAGATTGGGGTTAATGGGATAAAAAGAAGCGCCTAAACCTTTGCGATCTCGGCGACCGCATCGATTAAGGCATCAATCTCTTCCATTGTGTTGTAGAGATAGGTACTAGCCCTCACGTTGCCAGAGTTGAGCTGGTAAAGCTCCTTCATCAATGGTAACGCGCAGTGGTGACCCGAACGGGTGGCTATGTTGTACTCAAGGTCAAGTGTCAACGCCACATCATGTGGGTTCATGTCCTGGATATTGAACGTCGCCAGTCCGACTCTCTGCTTGGGGTCCTTGGGACCATAAATCTCTACGCCATCGATTGCGGATAACCCGTCGAGCAGCCTGTTAGCTAGCTTCAGGTCATGTGCCTCGATGTTGTGCATGCCAACCCGCTTCAAGTACCTGCAAGCCTCGCCCAATCCAATCACCTGAGCGATGGAAGGTGTTCCTGCCTCGTATTTCATTGGAGACGCAGCCAATACATAGTCGTCGATGCTGACATCAGCTATAGTACCGCCTCCAATACAAAGGGGTTCTGTGGTTTCCAGTTCCGCGTCGGAGATGTATAATCCACCTGACCCGGTAGGTCCAAGCATCTTGTGCCCGCTGAACGCTAGGAAGTCAACTCCCAAGTCCTTCACGTTGGTCTCGATGTGGGGAACGCCCTGCGCACCGTCCACGAGAACCTTTGCCCCGTGCTCGTGGGCAATATCGATAATCTCCTTGATGGGTAGGATACACCCCAAGACATTGCTGACGTGGGTGACAGCCACCAGTTTGGTGTTGTCATCAATCGCTTTCTCAAAGTCAGCCAAGTCGAATAATCCCTCGGTGTCGGATTTTACTACCTCGACATCAGTACCGTGGCGCTGCCTCACCCTGAGCCATGTGATGAAGTTGCTGTGGTGCTCGACTACTGTGGTGACAATCTTGTCTGTCTTTTTCCAGTCCATACTGTTTGCAACGAGGTTGATGCCCTCAGTGGTGTTCTTTGTCATGGCCACGTTCCTCGTGCTAGGTGCCCCGATGAACTTGGCTGCATCCTCGTGTCCTTTCTCGAACTCCTCGCTTGCATCCTGGCTGAACCTGTACACGCCGCGATGAATGTTTGCACGGTACTCGCGGTAGAACTCCATGGTCTTTAACACGACCTGTTCAGGCGTAAGGCTGCTTGCCCCGCTGTCCAGGTACATGACCCCCTTGTTCAGGATAGGGAAATCTTTTCTGATGGCCTTGACATCCAACAAATTAATCAGAAATATGGGGGCTTGGGGAGGATTTGAGGTTATCTAAGGCACAGTGACCGCATCATCGCGAATGGTTGGCATGCCAAGACTCAATCACTTCACACAAGCTACCGATTGAAATACAAAGTACAGATAGGTAAAACAGAGTTAGGACTCACCAGAACAGGTTAAAATATTAAGCAGCCGGAAACATCTTTTGTGTCTGGAAGGTCGCTGATTGAAATACGTAGCCTTGACTAGCGGAAGAAATGAGGAAAACTATGTCCGTGGGCTAGTAGAGTCTGTTTTGGGGTTAGACCCGGCACCAGAAGTCTACGTTGTCGTGGATGATGCTTCAACGGATAAAACCTCTGAAATGTTAGGAGAATACGATAAAGTCCACGTCGTTAAGTTGAAAAACCCAAGACATGAGACGAGGGGCGTAAACCTTGCGTGGGCTTTGAACAGCGGCATGAACAAAGTAAACAAACTGGTTCCAGACTGGGATTTTCTATTAAAAATAGATGCAGACCATATTGTACCACCAGATTACATGAAAAATATCCTGAAAGAGTTTGAGAAGAACCCAAGACTGGGCATAGCAAGCGGAAACCCCCAGGATGAGAAAATATGGAGGGGACGGGCTTCAGATGGTGCGAAGGTTTTCAGAAGGGAATGCTGGGACGATATAGGTCACTTTACACCGGGTAACGCCTTTGATACGTTAGCCCTAATCCAAGCAAAACAACATGGATGGCAAGTGGAGACTTTCCCTCAACTTGAATTCATTCAATTAAGGACAATGAGGAGAGAAAACTTGGGTAGGTGGATTCTGTCAGGTCGTTCAAGGTACTTCCTTGGGTTCCCGGTTTGGCACACATTCCTTGTTGGAATGGTGTATATGCCCCATAAGCCTTGGATCACAGGCGGAGTGACCATGTTTTTATCACATGCATTGACGGCGTTGGGTAGGCTAAAGAAGCCTCACTCCAAGGAATACTACGAGTTCGCGGGAAAATACGCGCTTTGGGAGCTCCTTGAAAGAGTAAAGGAGAGACGTCTCACTTAGATATTAGTGAAATAGCAAACAAGAATGAAGTTCTTAGCGCATATCATAGTATGCGTACAGGAAAGTTAGACTGATTACTCCTGTGAACATTAGGCTGAACCTCCAGAGGTCAAATTCAGGGTTCTTGCCAAGAATTACGGACATTGGTATGAATATCAGTAAGGCAAGAGCGCTTAGCCATATCTCAGGCTTGAACATGTCCAGGAGTTCCACGAGTAGTGGATATGGACTGGATTTTAGATGCTTATGGAATCTGGTTCTCGATTATCTCCAACTTTCCAGCTCAGCTTTTACCCGTCTCTTCTTTACGCTACTGGACTGAAGATACCAAGTTATCCATGTGATAGTGTAAAGAGGGAGGATATCAAAACCGGGAATGAGTTCAATCATTGGAATGATTCCATACCAGTTGAAGAATATGAAAGCGAAAACGATACCTACAACGTCTACCATATCGCCGTAAATTGGCGTCATCATCATGGGAATGAGGTACTCAAGTAGGTCAAGTGACAGGCAAACGACCAGAGTCAGCATCTCGTCCCATGTTAACCATTTCTCCCAAGACGCATACACTGATTTCTGCCCCAAAAACTCACCAATTATTGAACATTATTGAATTATTTAAGATGAATTGATTAGAAATAGGGGTTTAGTCTCGGATTCCCTCTAGGACGCTGATGGCGTTCCAGATGCGTGTACGGCTGTACATTGGCATATTGGGATCCTGACTTATTTCCTCAAGGACTGCGATCGCGTTTGCAGCCCTCGCTGCGATGCTTAGTGCCTCGTCGTCTAGCATATCAGCGGCGTTCTTCGCTGTTCTACGGATGTTTCTTGGAGTGGTGTTATCATCCGCGATCATGTTGAGGATCTGCTTTGCCTGCGCAAGCTTTTTCATATATTCTTCATTTTTGCCGCTCATTTTTAAATTCCGCCTTGAAATAGGTTAGGATTTTAGCTTATAGGGTTCGGTGGGGGTAAAAAACCTTATTGTATAAGACCCAGAGAATCCAGATATTCAGGGAGAACTTTCACACTTTCAAGGAAATGTTCCGGAGGTTTCTCGTCGGTCCATGATTTCAATCCCCTTCGTCCAGTGTTGACCCCGATGAACATGGTTCCGCTATTTATCGCAGAGTCTCGATCAATCTGGTGGTCTCCGATCATTGCCACGTCACCAGGACCTAAATCCAGTAGCTTCAATGTGTGGTCAATAGCCCCTTTGTATGGCTTGGGTTCTGGTGTCTCTCCACGGCCAAGTATTACATCAAATTTCTTGATTAAACTGATTTTTTCCAGTGCCTGAATCGCGTACGTGTGATGGCTCCGGGTTAGTATGGCAAGTTTGAGTCCTCGTTCCTTGAGTTTTTGGATAGCTTCTGAGGTGCCATCGATCTCAACAAGGTTCACTACGGCGTTCAGTTCACCCTTGTTCATTATCTCCTCAATGGCTGCTTCGATTTCAGCGCATTCAGCGGAGGTTTTACCGTTCTCATCCCATGCTTCCTTGGCACATTCCATGATCTTAACCGTGGTCTGGTCAGTTGGGCTTAACGTGTCCTTGGGGTGACCGTTTTCCTCCAGTACCTTGATCATATGTTTCTTCATCTCCACGAAATCGATTTTGGCTTGGATGAGGGTGCTGTCGAGGTCGAATATGATTCCTTTGAGCAATGGTTTTCCTCCTTTCCTAGCCGTATCGTTTATTGTGTTTAAGGTTTCCCAGACGGCTTTTAGTAAGTTGGTGAATGACACTTTTGTACCAAATTGGATCAGAACGGGACTGTTTTAGGGCTTTTTTAATGGATTAGGGAGCGGAATCAGCTTGGATGCTGGTACCCCCTCCCTTGTTTTGAGGGGTGATATCACTGTGTCCTAGACATGAGCCAGTGCGCGAGTGAAATCGTGTTCTAGGTCATTAAAGTCCTCGATTCCAACCGAAACGCGGATAAGCCCAGGTGTAATCCCAAGTTCATTCATCCTCGCCTCCGTTAAACTTCGCTTCATTGTGACGTATTGAACAGTGACTATTGTATCAACGCCTCCCAGAGAAGTAGCAAGCTTTACGATCTCGAAGTTATCGATGAGTTTAGTGACTCCATCGAGACCGTCTTTTACCTCAAAAGAGATCATACTACCGAACCCACTCATCTGTTTTTTTGCCAGCTCGTGTTGTGGGTGACTGGTTAGCCCGGGGTAGTTCACTTTCTTTATCTTCGGATGGCTTTCCAGTAAATTTGCTAAGGCGAGTGCGTTTGAGCCCGCTCGTTCCACCCTGAGTGCCATGGTCTGCATCCCGGTTATCAGCAGGAACGCACCGAATGGGTCAAGGGACTGACCGTACAGTGATCGGTTGCTTCTGATCTGCTGGATATGTTCGGATGTGCTGACGACGACGCCACACACGACAGTCTGATGTCCAGAAAGTGATTTTGTGGCACTCTCCACGACTATGTCAACGCCAAGGTCGAGTGGTTTCTGGTTTAATGGAGAGGCGAATGTGTTGTCGATGATAGATACAAGTTTGTGTTTTTTCGCGATCTCAACTGCTTTCGCTATATCCACGAGTTTTAATGTGGGGTTTGTCGGGGTCTCAATGTAAAGTATCTTGGTCTTATCGTTTATGAAGCCCTCAGCGGATCCTACGTCAGTTGTATCATAGTACCGTGTCTTTATGCCATATTTCGCATCAATTTCTTTGAAAAGACGCCCAGTTGTGCTGTAAAGGTCCTTCTGGGCAAGTATCTCATCGCCCTTTTTCACGTATGTTAAGATCGTGGATGTAATCGCAGCCATCCCGCCGGAGAAAACAAGGGCGTCCTCCCCGCCTTCAAGTGCAGCTATCTTTAACTCGGCTGCTCGTTGGGTTGGGTTACTTGAACTGGAGTATTGGTGTGCCTTTTTTGTACCATGGACATTGATATCGATTAAATCAGCCATACTCGGTATCTCGTATGTTGTGGTCTGGTAGATGGGTGTGACAAGTGAGCCGTAAGCTGTGTCAGCTCTGCCCCCAATGTGCACGCATTTTGTTGAATGCCCTAGATCGTCTTTTTTCTCCAATAATATCACCATTCACTATTGTATGGACCAAGTCCATTTCCCTAAAGAGGAAGATAATTCCAGTTAAAGTTATGGAACTCTAGATTATTCTAGAGACAGGAAATTATTCACCAGTTGAGAGGCTAAACCAGCCATCTTTTTCTCGGTTAATCGACATTCCTCTATTACCTGATCAACAGTCTTACCTATGATGCCAGGCTCCTCAGGATACGCGTTTGCCCACCTTATCGCGTCTTCGGATGTTATCTCTAGGTGGAATATTACGCCCCAGACGTTATCTTTTCGGTAAGCCTGGATCGGGCATGGGTCTCCCACGGCTAGCAGTTTTCCACCCGGGGGAACGGTAAACATGTCAGTGTGCCAGTGGAAAACAGGGAACTCCTCAGGGAACCCGCTGAATAATGGGTCCATAACTCCGTCATCTGTGAGTTTAACGGTGTAACCTCCCACTTCTTTGCTAGGACTGCGTTTTACCTCACCCCCAAGCACCATAGATAGCATCTGCCCGCCACAGCACACCCCTAAACAGGGTTTGCCGCTGGCTGCAATCTCTTCAAGGTATTTCCATTCCTTTCGAAGGAAAGCATGCTCATGGGCGTCATTCGCAGATATTGGGGTAGGACCAACCACAAAGGCATCATAATCGGAGATTGATGGATAGGGCTCGTCCTCGGGTAACTCGTATGCCTTGATCAAAGTAACTGCTGCCCGGTCCCACAGGTATGTCTCGTACAGTCCAAGGGTTTCTGGCGGATCATTTTGAATTAGGAGGACGCGCTTCATGGGTAGAGCTTGTCCTTTTTCTAAGATAAGGTTTCCAATAGTCTTTGGGATCGAGCTAGTACCGTTTCTTTCAAATCGTTTAGCTTGGAGCTTGATCCTCGCAGAACCATTTCCTTCAATTCAGGAATCAAAGATATTGGAAACTGATACTTTTCAATTAATTCAGGATTATCAAATATTTCGTTAACTGGAGGCAATCCTTGCTCTACTTTCACTGCCATGGCTTTGTAAGGTCCCCATTTCAACTTGGGCTCCCTGAGGAGTGTACTTTTTATGAACACATACTCCAGTAAAGCGCCCAAGAGACGGGAATTAGAGTCATAATCTCCAGGCGAGGAATGTCGGATTGAAAGCCAACTGAGACCCTGTTCCTCGCAAAGAGCTGGCCCTAGTAGGAATGGGTTAACGGTGCCACGGTTTCTTGGTTGCCCGTATCGGTTATTATTTGAGTACAAATCATTCATTTTCTGTGTTATTTCAGGAAAGTGATGCTTGAGAGTGTTGAAAAAATGTGTTTTCTGGCGTCCCGGTTTCAGTGTCATTCCGCCTAGAAGAAGGAACTCGGATTTCGCTGCTTTAACTGACTTGACCAGTCCCCTCAATGCGTCGATAGAGTCTGCGACGTGAGGGATCACTGGAAGCCCCATTACTCCGCTGTGGATACCTGCTTCCCTTAGCATCTTTAGGGCATCCAACCGCTCATCAATAGAAGGGGAGTACGGCTCAAACTTCTTTTTTAACGCATCATCGGCGAAAGCGACGCTGAAATTGATGTTAACGTGGGCGACCTCATTGATATCCTTCAGTATATCAATATCACGTAAAACCAGATCGGATTTTGTTATCAGGAACACAGGGAGCTGATATTCCCTCAAGACTTCCAATACTTGCCGGGTAACCTTGAACTCTTTTTCAGACTGCTGGTAGCTATCTGAAACCCCACCCGATACACCAAAAATGGGTTTTCTAGGTTCAACACTTGCGGACTCGGTGTAATCGAGTAGAGATTTCGGTTTCTGGATGTACCCCCGTTTCTTCAGTTCTTTTCGAAGAAGTTCGGGTGCATTTTCTTTAACGCGTATATGGTTGGTATAGTTGTCGATGTGGTAGTATTCACTCATGCCATCGCAGTACGTGCAGGCGAACTGGCACCCACGGTAAATATTCATGGAATGGTTGCTGTGAAACCAAGAATCCCCATCCGTCCGTTTTGAAAGAAGGGTCTTGGCTTTAACCAGTTCATACCTTAGGGGCTCGCCCATGAACTGGTGCTATTTTTACGAGATAAAAGAGAATCGTAAAGTTTACCCTGATAGAGATTTATGAAAATGGTGGCTAGTTTTTCTTCTTGCCGTTGTTGGGTTTCTCTTTATCGTTCTTTGGAGACTCTTCCTCTGGGTCATCGTCAGACTCTTCTTTGGAGTTCCCATTACCGTTGTTTGTCTTCTCCTTAGGTTCTGGTTCGTCTTCCTCTGGCTTATCATTGCCGTTGTTGGACTTCTCCTCAACTACAGGATCGTCATCTTCAGGTTCTTCCTTGGAGTTTCCATTGCCGTTGTTAGTCTTTTCTTCTACTTCCGGCTCATCATCCTCGGACTTGTCGTTACCGTTATTGGACTTTTCATTAGTCGCTGGTTCCTCGTCTTCCGATTTTGAGTTTCCGTTGCCATTGTTGCTCTTGATATCGCTGTTTCCGTTGTTACTCTTCTCGTCGTCGTTTGACTCGGCTTGGGACTTGCCATTGTTCTTTGATTCCTTTTCCTCTTCCCGTTCCAACTTGTCTTCAAGTCTTGTGACGGTCTTATCTAGTTTTGAAGCCTGTTTGGATTCTATCTCGTTAACTCCTGCCTCATACTGGGTCATCGTAATTTTTAGTAGATCAACTGCAGAAGTTAGAGTCCCCTGACGTATCATCTTGTTAAGGTTCTGGAACCCTGCTTTGACTGCGTCAAATATGGATGAAGACCCTGATTCTTCAGGAGCCTCTTCCTCAATCTTCTTCAATATCTTTTCCTGGAACTTTTCGATACGCTTTTCCTTTGTTTTCTTAATCTTAACCTCTATATCCTGAGGCTTGGGTTCAGGAGTGAAGGTTTCTATTATCTCCTCAAGTGACTCTTCGCCTGCTTCGGGCTTGTAATCCGAGTACATCGCCCAAGCTACCCTGAACATCCTTAGAGTCTCAAGATAGGCCTTGGATGCAGCAGATGGATCAGAAATCTCCAAGTCACTTGCATCACCCATGTGATCGATAGCGTTCTGTAATTGTCTCAGAATCTCAACTGGGAGCTCTTCCTCGAACAGGTATAGAAGCTCGTCTCTTCTGGCCTCTGCAGCTTCCCGCAGGTTTACCAGTACAGAGTTTTGAGAATTAGGCGAGTATTGATCATCTGGAACTCCACGAACACTGGGAATGGAGTTAGTAGTCACTAGGAGCACCAGAATTAGGACAACTAATCTAGTTTTCACTTTGTACTCACCTGAACTATTAGCGTTCTGAGTTTTATTAGAAGAACAGGGTGGAACAGTTTGGAACGATTTACTCATTCATTCCACCTCGCTGCAAGTTAAATGGGATTTTCTCGAAGTTATCGAATATGACTAAGACACTGCATAACCCCAGGATCATAAATAGAGGAATGGACTGCTGGAATACCACGGTTAGACCTTGAGAATTACTGGATAAATCTAGTTGAGCGATATTAAAGGCGGTCAAGGAAGCCGTTACGTAATCTCCCTGATCATACTGATTCTGGGCCAGTGTCAACTGTTCTGAAGCCTGACTTAGGGTTTCTGAAGGTGCAATGTCTTGAGCATCAGTTATCGATGCTTTCACGGCGTTTATTGAGTAAAGGGCCTGGTCTGCGGATTCGACAGTAATAACGGCTACTTTCAACGCATCATCAGCCAGTGTTTTTGAAGTATAGTATTCTCTCTGGGTAAATTCGGATGACGCTTCGTCGAGTAAATCTGCGGCTCCATTCAGACTATATCCTTGAGATTGCTTGACTTTGATGTATGTCGCAGCATTTTCAATTGAGACAGATGATTCTTGATGGAGCTTTGGTAAACCAATTAAATAATAGACAAAAATATCTCCTGATTCAAAGCTCAAGGATTTTTCTCCGCCTACTTCAATGATCTGAGTGGGTATGTGGCTCATATCGAAGAAATCAGCTTCACTGGGTAACAATATACTAACTGGTACTGGGCTGTTTATCGATACAAATGTGAGTCCAGACTCGATTTTTACTAAGGACTCAGTGTAATATGAGAAGTGTAGCTCTGATGCACCGATTGAGTCAACGGCTACAACTGAGTCGGACAACTGGAAATCGAGAGGATCTCCATTCTCGTCTCTAATGACCAAGTTTTGGATATCTGAACCAAACAGCTGGGCAGTCACCTGGACTTCCATTTGATCTGATTCAAGTATGTAATTTACATGGACAAGTCCGTTTCCGTAAACTGTAAGGGCCAAGGCCTCGTCCTGAGACTCTCCGTTCACTAGAGAAAGAGGCATACTGCTGACTAGTAGTAAAACTAGCGTCAACACTATACTCAAACGTCTCATTTTAATCTGAATATGGATATATGAAACAGATTATAAATACAGCAGATTCCTGACTAGATAGTAGTAATATAGAGTACTAATCTATATCAACATAATAACAGGCATATTTTCAATGTATTTGAATGAGGGGAAAAAATAAGTCAGAACACTAACAAGGAAAACGTTCCAAGTTGTTCCAACATATTCTTATTATACAGTAGAATACATCAATAAGAAAGTGCATTGTATGAGTGACATCCAACGATCTATCCATAATGAAGATAACAATATTTTTGGCTCCAGGATAACTCAAACTAATGCAATATTGATCGTAGATGACGACGAAGATATTCTAGATGGTTACCAGTTCATATTCGATTGTGAGGGTTTCCAGAATTATACAGCGTGCACCCCAAACGAAGCAATGAAGCTGGTTCGAGAGAATCTGATTAACACAGTCATCCTTGATTATATGATGCCAACGATTACCGGCGATGAGCTGGCTGAGAAAATGAGGGAGATTGACCCATCAATTAAGGTGGTCATAATTAGCGGCCATAACAACGCGGAAGCTGTCTTTAGGGCTCGGAACATAAAGATAGAGGGAGTCTTGATGAAACCGGTCAAACCAGACGACCTCATTGGATTGATTCGATCAATTACTAGCGAAAACACATAGTAAGAATACCAAGTTTAGTTGATAGGAGATAACTCCATATTCCTTTTTATTGAAACTAGCTTTGAAGTACTGAATCTCAGTGCCCCAAAACATACTTCTCGTGGACGATGACGAGAACATACTATTCCTTTTCGGATTAGCCTTAGAGGAAAATGGGTTTAGAGTCGAGACAGCCACCACAGGGACTGAAGCACTATCCCTAATGGGAGCAATTGATTTTGATATAGCTCTTCTGGATTACAGGTTATCGGACCAAGACGGGCTCAGTTTAGCAAAAGAGATTCAGAATATCAACGATAAAACCAGTATAATTGTGGTAACTGGGAACAGTGAAATCATGTTTTCTCAGGATATGGATCAAACAATATCTAAGGTTCTGTTAAAACCAGTTACAGAGGAAACCCTTGTTTCCGAGATTCACATGGTTTTAGATCAAGAAAACAGTGTAGCGGAGGCATCATGACTTGAAGCTTCGCGGAAAACTGTTTTCTATCCTTGGGATCAGCTACCTGTTCATCTCCATTGGGATCATCATCACCTCGAACTCTATACTGATCAACGGTTTTGTCGAGCAGGAAAACGAGGACATCCTTGAAGAACTGGAGATCGGGGCAAACTCATTGGAGTTAAGATTAGAAGCATTGGAGCATAGAGCTATTGAGTTAGGGAATAACGATAACGTCTACACGTACATGCAGAGCGGCTTGGAACACCTAGTAAATGATTTCCTGCTAAGCTCAAGTTTCATGGACAACAAGATTAGCTTCTTGGTTTTCAAGGACATAAACGGCGATATTGTTCTCGGCAAAGGATTTGATCACATTAAGCTGAGAAACATGGAGTTGGATGAATCAATTGAAGAAATATTAGAGTCAGACGTTTTGTTAGATCTTGAGACGGTTAATACTGGATTAGTAGTAACTGAAAATGGTCTTGTTATGATATCCACCAGCCCCATTTTAACTACCGATGGAAAAGGACCAGCCCTAGGAATTACGATCTGTGGAAGAATCCTTGACCCTATGGAGGTGTATAGACTATCAGAAACCACATCTGTGAACCTCCAACTAGTGGAAAACAATGATGCTATCGCCGATGGTGAGTTGACCGGTTCAGCCTACTATGTTACCAGACCCAAGTACGACACAATTACAGCTTTCAAGGCAATAAAGGACATGAATGGGGTTGAAAGCATTGCCCTCGTTGTTCAATCGGACAGGGATTACTTCAACCAGGCAGTAATCATGCTTGCATACTTTGTTGGTGCAAGTGTACTCAGTGGACTCATCATTGGGCTAATTGCCATAATAGCCACGAACAGGTACATACTGGAAAAGATAATCAAACTCTCAGAAGAGGTAAACTCAATCGACCCTCGCGCACTGGATGAGCGAAGGGTAGAAATCAAGGGTGATGACGAGATCAGCGAGTTATCCTTGGATATTGACAGGATGTTGGAGTTATTGGAAGAGTACCAGCGACTTCTCAAAGAGAAAGAGAGGATGGCCACAATCGGTGAAACGGCTGCCATGGTCGGTCATGATCTTAGGAATCCTCTGCAAGTAGTTATTATGCTGGGGTCAAGGTTGTCCAAGATAAGCAGTCGTCTCGGTTCACTGGGAATAGAGGACAAAGCAGTCAATGAGCTGAATATAATTGAGGGCAAACTCAGAGACCAGGTCGGGTACATGAATAAGATAGTCTCTGACCTACAGGATTATTCAAGGAATATCAGGCTGGTTCCAGCTTATTCCGATTTTAAAGGTATGATAGTGGACATCCTAGAAACAATGCAGGTACCCGAAACAATCAGTGTTGAATCTAATCTGGACGAAACACTGGGAAATGTATACGCGGATGAAAATTATCTGCGGCGAGTCTTTAACAATCTCATAAACAACGCCATTCAGGCAATGCCAAATGGTGGAAAGTTAACAGTATCCGGATCAATAGAGGACAAAACTGTTCATTTCTCTGTTGGGGACACGGGAATGGGCATCAAGAAGGAAGATATGGACAGCATCTTTAGACCCTTGTTTACTACAAAGGCAAAGGGAACTGGCCTCGGGCTCGCTGTATGCAAAAGAGTGGTCACGGCTCATGGAGGAAAGATTTGGTTTGAGTCTGAACTTGGAGTCGGTACAACCTTCCATATTGAGTTCCCAGAGAATACATCAGACTCCATAGAATCTATTGCAACTGCTGAGACAGCAGGGGAAATAGTTGAGGTAAACTAGTTTTTCCTCAGTTCAAGAGGAACACGAATACCCCCTTTTTCTTGTTAAAGCGAGAATGTCAGACATATTCACGCCCTTACCCTACCCCCTAAATACCACGGACAACCAATCCACATAGAATCACCAGAGTGAGAGACATGAAAGTAGTAGCCATAACAATGAATCAGTGCCCAAGATGCGTGCAAGCTAAGAATCTACTAGATGGCGACACACGGGTAACTTGGCTAAACAACGAGACACCAGCGGCAATGAAACTTATAGCGGACCACGATCTGGAAGATAAATCAGCACCGATATTTATCATTGATGATACTAAGGTGGTGAATAGCATTCTCAGGGTCAAGATGATGCTAGACAACGAAGAGTAGAGATAACTACGCGCGCGACTCGAATTATTTCTCTGGTTATCTGTTATCACGTCATTTGTTCAATTTGTGTTTTCAAATTTGCATGCGAGTAAATAAAAAGACACTCGTACACACGGCACGCTTCGCATTTCAAAAAAAAATATTAATTGATTAGATTTTATCTAAAAAATCATTTTTTACTAAATAGCCGTTTGACAGACTGGAATAAATTGCTTTTCCAGAAGTCACCCAAGGAGAACTGTGCCGTGATTATCCTCTCAGTGTTGAAAATCCTAGCAGCTATGTAGAGTACAACGACTGTCCATATGCTAATGAAGAATATGCTCCTCATTACGATGAAGTATTCACCGAGGAACGCTGCCTTCGTGGCGATAATGCTATGGGTATAAGGGATTATCAACATGATATACTGGAATGACTGCGGTAGCATCTCGATGTCGCTGAACATCAGTACCAGTGAGGGAATCATTATGGGTGTGATGAGCGCCCCTGTAAAACTCTGGGCGCTCCTGACGTTATCGGCGAATACGGCAACGCTGAGTGCCATTGCAAGAGCGGATATTAGGGTTACAAATATCACGATTCCAACAAGTATGAACCCGAATGGGGTTATCCCAATGTTGACGTCACTCAGTGACATGCTCATGGCTTCGGGTACGAAACTGAACGCCGAGTTCATGTATGAGCTGAACCCAATAAGGTAGCTCACCGCCCCTGCTAGGGCAATTGCGATGCTGCCGCTTAGCTTTCCCCATAGTATGGTCATCCGGCTAACCGGCAGGGTCATCAAGGTCTCAAGTGTTTTCTGCTCTTTTTCAAGGGCTATGCTGGTTGCCGCCATCTGGATGGCGAACATAACCATCATCATCACCATTATGGGCAACATAATACTCTGGCTCATGACGAGGCTGAATATCGCCATTGGAGGGATCTCAAGGACACTGCCCTTCAGTATACTGGCGTAATTGATTGCGATTGGGTTCCTGTGACCAATTGCAGAGCCCGGGGCTCCTGCATTTTCAAGGAGTATGTTGATCTTGCTGATGCTGAAATAGTAGTTGTAGATGTTGATGAGCGAGGTTACGACGTCCGTGCTCTGGGTCTCAGCCATGTTTAACTTGCGGAGGTTTGCGTACACCTTCAGTTTGCCCTGTTCACCCAGGGTTATGTTATCGTTATACCCGTTCGGTATGTACACCATAGACGAGCCGTCGGTTTCCGTGAACTGGGATAACGCGTCTTCTAGGGTTGTTGCCTCGATGGGTACCACCGAGTTATTCGTGTACAGATAGCCCAACAATGCGTCTGTCACGAATCCATCGTCATCAGTCCAAACCGCGAAACTGGCTCCTCTTACTGCCCGCTGCACGGATTCTTGGCTGATCTGAATGGCGCTTCCCATGATTGGGAAGATTATTATGGGCATCAAGACGACGCCGATGAGTATCTTTGGGTCACGGATGAGTTCCTTGACCTCTTTTACTACGAGTGCCCAGAGTTTATTCATTCTGAGTCAACTCCATGAATACCTGCTCCAAGTTCTGTTTGCCGTACTCGGCTTTCAGTCCATCTGGAGTGCCCTCGGCTACTACCTGTCCCTGATTTATCAGTGCCACCTTGTGGCACAGGTACTCGACTTCTAACATATTGTGGCTGCTGAGGAGGACGCTGACACCTTCCGTGTCCGCGTAGCTCTTTATCATGTTCCGTACGTTGACGCTCTGAATTACGTCCAGTCCACCTGTTGGTTCGTCAAGTATGGCTAACTTTGGCTTCATCATAAGGGCTCTGGCGATGAGAAGACGCCTTTTCATTCCCTTACTATAGCCTTTGACTCGCTCGTCGAGCCTGTCACCGAGGTCACTGATTATCCTTCCCTGCTCGACGATCCTGTTCATCTCGTCTTTGGTCTTGGCGTAGAAACCTGCCATGAACTCTAGGAACTCGATCCCGTTCAGTTGCTGGTACGCACCAGCTTCCTCTGGGAGGTAGCTCAGTATCTCCCTGACTTTTTCGGGTTGTTTGGCGACATCATACCCGAAGACCTTGGCAGACCCAGTGGTTGAACTGATCAATGTGCTCAGTATTCTCAGGGTCGTAGTCTTACCTGCTCCATTGTGCCCAATGAGCCCATAGATCTCGTTCTCCTTGACGTTGAAGCTCGCACCCCTGAGAGCCTGCACGTTACCAAAATCCTTGGTGAGGTTTACAGCCTCTATCGCGTAATTAGCCGCCATCAGTATTCCAAGTCATGAACGGTGACAAGCTAATAACGATTACAGTATTAATGATTAGAATTTTTCATGTGATTACAAGATGTGAGTCCGTTTTATATTTGGATGAAGGCTAGTTTATCCATGAAGATTCTGGCTTTCAACGGAAGTCCACGTAAAGGCAACGGGATGACTGATAGGCTCCTCGATATATTCCTTGAATCGGCAAGAAAAGCAGGTGGAGAAGTAACAAAACACTATTTGACTGACCTTGACATCAACGGGTGTACTGGTTGCTTTGGATGCTGGTGGATTTCACCGGGAAAATGTGCCCAGAGCGATGATATGGACTGGGTGCTGGAGCAGATACTAGACACGGATGTCGTTGTCTGGAGCGGTCCGATCTACCATGACAATATAATCCACTACCTCCAGAGGCTTAGGGAGAGAACCCTGCCACTCGCCTTGCCGGAGTTTATCCTAAACAACGGTGAGACGATTCACCCCGCGAGGTACAGGAAGCAAAGGAATAACGTCGTTATAGCCACGGCTGGTTTCCCGGAGTCCTCAGCGTTTGATGTTGTAAAGAGATTGTACCAAAACGCAATTCACATACATCTTCCTGCAAGCCAAGTACTCTACCAAGCTGGAGATTTGCCAATAATCCAAGAGTTCGTTGCAGATGTCGAGTCAGCCGCGGAGAAAATCGTGAAGGGTGAACCTGTTGAGGCTAAACATAGGGATCGATTAAGTCTGGTTTACCCACCTGAAGTGAAGGCAGAGCTCATCAAGCGCCACAACCAGATGAGTGAGGAAGCAACCCCTTCAGGTTAAATACTAATTCCCATTCCATACTCGTTGATATCAATGAGCGTGGATCTTGTCGTAAAGAACGCTAAACTAGTCTCATCCCGCGGAATCTATGAGGCGGGGGTAGCCGTCAAGGACGGCGTTATAACTATGGTTGCCCGTGACATTCACCTGCCTGATGGAATCAAGGTAATTGACGCCAAAGGTCAGTACATCCTACCCGGACTGCTTGATGGGCACGTACACACGTTCCTTCCACCAGAATCCCCGGCGACTGGATTGAAAGCCGCCGCAAAGGGAGGGATAACCACCTCGTTGGAGATGCCTGGAACCCAGTTCGGGTGCTTCAACAGCGACGAGTTCAAGATGAAACGGGAGACCATGGAAAAGGTAGCGTACGTGGATTTCTGCATACACGCAGGATGCGCACATGGATTCCCTGGTGAATTGGCAAAGATGCACCACGCAGGGTCAACTGGGAACAAGTTCTTCATCTGTGGAGCCGGACCAAAATGGCCCCATGTACTGGACGCAGAGATTCTGGAGAGGTTCCGGGAGATAGCCTCAGTCGGCGGTTTAGCCCTGATCCACGCGGAGAACGACAACATCATCAAAGGTAACGAGAAGAAGCTCAGAGGTGAGGGACGGAAAGATTTCGCGGCACACCTTGAGTGGAGACCTAGAATCGCTGAGATTGAGGCAGGGAAACGGATGATCGACTACTTTGAGCACACCGGTTGCAGAGGAATGATTGTGCACACATCCACCCCGGAGACCGCACTGTACGCGGCGGAGGCCCGAATGAGGGGTGTTGAGGCTTGGATAGAGACTTGCACCCAGTACCTGTATCTCACCGAGGATGACGTTAAGAAAAACGGTCCATGGAACAAGTTCGCGCCGCCACCAAGAAGCAAGGCAGACATGGCGGAGCTAAGAAGGATGCTCCAAAACGGGTTGATCCAGACCATCGCGACGGACCACGCTCCATACGGCAAGGATAGGAAAGAGGCGGGGCTGGAGGATATATTCGAGTCACCAATGGGGATGCCTGGGCTGGAAACATACCTGCCAGTGATGCTCAACGGAGTGAACGAGGGATGGTTAAGCCTTGAAAGGCTATCAGCGGTTTCGGCTGAGAACCCTGCAAAGATCTACGGCATCAGCCCAAAGAAGGGAGTACTCCAACCCGGTGCAGATGCTGACATGGTGTTCGTTGACCTAGATAAGGAGGTTACAATCACGAACGATGACCAGATCACGGCTTGTGGCTGGACGCCCTACGATGGCATGAAGGTCAAGGGATGGATGACTAGGAGCATTATTCGTGGAGAGGTGGTCATGGAAGACGACCAGGTGCTTTCCAAGGAAGGATCAGGTCGTTTCGTCTCTAGGCTCGACGCCTAGTGTTCTTTTTTCCCGGTTTTCTCTTAACCTCAGTCCCACATATGGGGCAGACATTGTCCTCTTGGGGACCGTCAAAGTATTTCCAGCAGCCGGGGCAGTAATGCACCCACTGGAACCTTTTCTTGATGCCCCTAGTAATCAAGCCCTTGTGTTTGATTCCCAGTTCATCGCTGAGGTTCTGGACTGCGTAATCGTCTGAGATGACGGTTACATCGTATTCCTTGCTCAGCTCATACGCTAAACCGATGACGGAATGGTCTGTGGCTGATAACGCCTTGTTCTCGCCAAGTTTCTTTGAGTGGGCTAGAATATGGTTGAGGCTTTCCTCGCTTGGATTCTTTATCGTGATTCTGCCGGTTCGCTCCCAGTTGTCCAACCTTATCTGAGCCATATCATCGCGTACCTCTCCTTTGACAAAATATGTTGTGAAGAGACTGTTGCTCTGGTCACTGCTGTTGAACCCCTGTATGAACGAGCTTGTATCGAGGACCAGTGCTTTCAAGGCACTCACTGGGACCTTAGATGAAGTATTCGCCTGTTGATCCGGGAGTAGAATGACTTGAACCGGATGAACCGGGCCTTATTTTTGCTGACTGTGGCCTCGATTACGCTTCTGGACTTCAACGGGATGTAGTGTCGTCCATCGATGATGGCTACTGGGTCGCTTCTTTCCTTCATCAACTCGATACGCACGGTTGATCCGGGAGGTACGACTATGCTGTTGAAGTAACTGTATGGACAGATGGCGGTTAGGCTAAACCCAGCTACTTCAGGGGCTACAATTGCTCCCCCTGCAGACATATTGTACGCTGTACTCCCTGCGGGTGAGCTGAAAATTATGCCGTCAGATTGAATGTCAGTTATATGCTCTCCGTCGATGCTGAGACGTGTCAACAGCATCTTGCTTGGAAGGCTGCTGGCAACGAGTAGCTCGTTTAGGGCGTCTGGGAAAGAGTCATCCATATTCAGTCCCCAGCTGTGCACCTTCAGCATCTCTTCAACAAAGTAATCTCCCTTGACTACTCTTTGAATTGACTCCTTGTATTCCTCGGGTTGAATCTCGGCAAGGAAACCTCTCCTGCCCATGTTTACACCGAATAAAAGCGTGTCAGGATCCTTCATCTCCATCGCTGTCTTGAGGATGGTCCCATCGCCTCCAACTGTGATTATGAAGTCTCCATCAAGGTCCTGAAGGTTTGTATTGTGGTTCTGTAACTCCAACGCGAGAGCTGTATCGGTCTCCACATTGACTTCAATGTCAAGACTCTCCAAGTAATCAATAATCTCTCGGGTGAGCTCCAGTGAACCATCTTTATCGGTCCTTGAGACGATGCCTGCCCTCATTTTTTTCAAGCGAGTAGGTAGTCGCATAGAATTTAAACTCTCACCTAGCCGGGAAAACCGTATTTTCCGAGGAGGGGCACGTAGACTACTTTCATGAGGCTTCGCTGCGTTATCCCCTCACCTGTTTTCTGTACTAAGAGCAGGTCTTGACCTTCCATTGACCGCCCCCCAACGGGTGCGATTAGTCTGCCTCCCTCACCTAGCTGCTTGATCAGAGGAGGGGGAATCTCAGGTGTCGAAGCGGTAACACTGATGGCGTCATAGGGGGCTCCGTCTGGGACCCCCAGTGTACCATCCCCCAGAATAACTTCCACATCATATCCTGTCTTCTTGAGGTTCTTCTCGGCGAACCTGAACGTATCCGGGTTTATCTCGACCGCCACAACTGTGCCTTCGTCACCAACAAGCTCCTTTGCTAGGGCCGCCCCGTACCCGGAACCGGCGCCTATCTCTAGCACGTTCATCCCCCTTTCGAGGCTCAAAGGCTCGTAGGTTACAGGATACATGTAGGGGGCGCTGATTGTCTGCCTACCGTCACCGGGGATAGGGAAAGGCCTGTCCATGTACGCGAAATCTATGTAATTTGGGCTCATGAATTTCTCGCGGGGAACAGCCATTATGGCTTCCTCCATCCGATTGGATTTGATATAGCCACCAATCTTGTACCTTCGGACCATATCATTTCTCAGCGAGGTAAAATCAGGCATAACTCCACATGAATCCAAACAAATGTCGGTATAAAAAAGTGATTAAAAATGATAATATGAAGATGGGTGTGGTTACTTGGCGATGGTGACCGCGCCTGCTTTACGCAGTTCTTCGATCTTTTCATCGCTATAGCCCAGCATCTCCTTTAGGACCTCCGCTGTGTGCTCACCAAGCTTTGGTGCGCCCATTCGGTAGGTTGCAGGAGTTGCACTCATCTTAACTGGGAATGCAGGCATCTTGACGATTCCCGCAGTTGGGTGATCGTACTCAAGGATTGACTCCCTTGCCTTAACATGGGGGTCCTCAATCGCTTCTAAGATGTTGTACACGATGGCACAAGGTACACCTGCTCCACCTAGGGAAGCAATTACCTCGTCTGCCGTGTGCTCTGCAATCCACTCGTGGAGTGGAGTACCGTCGCCTAGATCCTCGATACCTGTTGCCATCATTGCCCTTGCGTGCATCTGAGGGTCACAGGCAACAAAGACCCATTTGTCCTTGGCCATGAAGTTGCCCCAGGTCTTTGGACCGGGCATTCCCTTCCTCTCATGTGGTAGTTCTCCGCTTAGAGTTGCTCCTGTGATCTGAACGCCTGTCTGGGCAAGCATAACATCTAGCTGTGAGACGTCGATCATCTGGCCCTCGCCTGTCTTGTCCCTGTGCCTGATGGCTCCAAGGATTGAGATTACTGCGAAGAGACCTGGGTCAAGGTCACCGTGGAAGGCGCCTGGGACCACTGGCTTGCTGCCTGGCTCAACTGAGTCTGCTGTAAGCCTTGTCCATCCGCTGTAGCTCTCCGCGATAGGTGCGTAACTTGTCCTTGACATGTATGGACCTGTTAGACCGAAGCCGCTTAGGCTCGCGTAGATGATCTTGGGGTTGATCTTCTTTGCCTCCTCGTAGCTGAGGCCTAGCTTGTTGAGGGTTCCTCTTTTGAAGTTCTCGACGATTACGTCACACTCGGAGACCAGTTTCTTGATTATCTCAAGTGCCTGTGGGTCCTTCATGTTGAGGGCTACTCCCTTCTTGTTCCTGTCGAGGTAGTGGAAAGTGCTGCTGATGCCACCGTATAGGTTGGCGCTCATCCGTACCATCTCGCCCCATGGGGGCTCGATCTTTATGACGTCGGCTCCCATGTCTGCCATAATCATTGTGGCGTATGGGCCGAAGTATACGTGTGTAAAGTCTAGAATTTTAATGTCGTCAAGCATTCCCATTCTTGAATCGCCATCAAGGGATGGGTAATTACTCTTAAAGTTTATGAGAGATAGATGTTTAACCGGAAAAAAATCCAACAGTTACATTCATAGGATGGATTACTGTTTTGATTTGTCACATGAGACCTCAAAAAAAGTTCATTGTAATCTTTTTTGCTGTATTATGTTTAGCAATTCCATTTGCATTCGGTTCAATTGCGACCAGCGAACCTCCCACATTAGCATTTCTTGAAGGAAACTCTGAGATCATCGTCACTGGAATAGTTACGAGTGTCAATGTTGAGTTCCTTTACACCAACTATAGTATCAGAACCTATGAGGTCCTCAAAGGGTCAATTGCTGACCAGTTCTCCATAACAACAGGAGAGGGAACAAACAGCCATATCTCACCATCTCCGGTGAGGTTTGAACAAGGGCAGGAGGTTATTGTGTTCCTGAACGAGAAGGATGGTCTATACAAAGTCTTTTGGGGACCATGGGGAAAACGGTTGTTAGCCGCTGAGAATGAAGAGAACCTTGAGTTTCTTAGAAATAATCAATCCGTGATTATTGATCTCCAACAGTCATCTGGAGAGGTCGTCCAAATAAACAACACGACCGAGAATAACGAATCCCGAAAAGCAGGATTTGGACCGATTAGAACAGTCGAGATTCATATAGATAGACTGCGTTATGACCTGCCGTTGTTTGCGTTAATAGCCGGATTGATTTACCTGATAGTTTTCCGGAAGGAATAATCTATACCCTTGGAGCGCCAAGTTACCCAGCATGAAGCGACGGTTCAACAACCCATTCAAAGTAGAGGGAAACTGGTTCAAGGGCAACGTCCACATGCATACCACGAACTCTGACGGAACGAAGACCCCAGAAGAGTTAGTTGATATCTACGTGGACACTGGTTATGATTTCATTTCATTCACTGACCACAGCATCGTAATGGACACAAAAGGGTTGGACAGCAAGGGACTGCTCTTCATCTCAGGGGAGGAGCTGTGCATTGGAATGTCAGAAGCGGGGCAATTTCACCACATAGTCGCTCTGGGAATCGATGAAACTCTTCCATTCAAAGACTTCGACTATGACGTGAACCCACAGGATGTGATCGACCACATCAACAAGGTTGGAGGCATACCAATCCTAGCCCACCCCAACTGGTCCGGACTCAACCACTCGGACATAATGAAGCTCACCGGCTACCATGGGATCGAGATATACAACACAACCTGCGACTACTGTAGAAACATAGGATACTCGGAGACCCAGATTGATGGAGTCCTAGCGGCGGGACTCAAGCCGTTCATCTACGCAACGGATGACCACCACGGCGAGATAAATCCAGTTTTCCCTTTGGATGCAGGGGTGGCGTGGATCAACGTCAAAACAGATTCGCTTTCCGTCGCCTCAATCATGGAAGCAATAAGGAAAGGCCACTTCTATTCAAGCAACGGACCGGAAATCAAGGATATAACCATCGATGATGATGGCTTGATCACCGTGGAGTGCTCTCCAGTAAAATACATCAGCTTTGTCTCGACTCCAAGCCTCGGAGAGAAACATCACGCCATGGGTAAACCATTGACGCGAGCAGAATACGCGGGCAGACCCGGTGAGACATATGTGAGGATAGAAGTCACTGATTATGAGGGGAGGACCGCGTGGTCCAACCCAATCTACAACCTATAGGGGTTTCCTGTAGAGGTACAAACACCAGTTCATGGTGTCCCTACCCCATTTCAGGTATATTTTACGGTACTTGACCGAGTGCTCGATGATCTCTGAGTTATCAGGGTCATCGGGGTTGGCGTCAACGTGCTCTGCTGCTGACCTCCAGTGCGGGGACTCATAGAGGTCCCAGTCCTCATGGTCGCTGGCAATGGTGTACGAACAGGTTAACCCGAACTCATCGCCCATCACTACGTTCTCCATATGGCTGTGGAAGGTCTCTTTCTCCATCTCTTCCACCTTTAGGTACTCTGGGTCTGGAGTCTTGAGCCAGTATGGCTCACCCGCAATGATGAGCCCACCGGGTTTGGTCATATCTGTGAGCGCCTCAAGTGTGCCCTTGATTCCACCGTAGATCCAGCTTGCGCCCATGCAGCATGTGAGGTCGAACTGTTCCTCGGTCTTGTAGTCTGCTGCATCCATGAGCATGTACTCGATGTCTGCTTCAGGTGCCCGTTTCTCCTTGTTCTCTTTGCAGTCATTGAAACAGTAAGGTGACTTGTCGATGCCAATTCCAGAGATACCGTATTTCTTGTTGAGCCGTAGAAGGAACTCGCCTTTACCGCATCCAACGTCAAGAACACGAGCACCATTCTTCAGGTCAAGTATGTCAATAAATCGGTCGAGTTTAGCCGACCGCATGGGGTTCATAATTAGCTGTCGTTTGTGGACAACGTCCATGAGCTTCCAAAAGTCCATGGGTTACAAAGAGGGAAATCTGTATAAAACTAGGAGGGTTAAGCCCTCTGGACATCTCCTTTTATTGAAACGACGAGCTTCTGCGTTGGAATCAGCTTACCTGACGCTTTGAGCGCCATGTCAGCGATTCTCTCCAAGCCTCTGCAGCATGGGACCTCCATTATGGCCACGGTCATGCTCCTGATGTCGTTCTGCTTCAGTATCTCGGTGAGTTTATCCACATAGTGCTGCCCGTTATCTAGCTTGGGACACCCAATGGCTACTCTCCTGCCCTTTAGCAGGTTCTTGTGCAGGTCGGGGTATGACACAGCGACACAGTCCGCCATCACCAACAGGTCAGCGTCCTTCCAGTAAGGTGCCTTGATTGGCACCAAGTTGAGCTGGATTGGCCACTGGCGTAGGCTTGATGCCTGGTCAGATGTTTCCTCCGTTTTCTCTTCTACTGGCTCATGCATCGCGTGGGTCGTACCACAGTTGCACGCAGGGGCGATCTCTAGTGCCTTCTGCTCTTCTAGGTACTCGTGTACGGCTTCCTCGTCGAATTCCTCTGCTTCTCTCTCGATTATCTCTATGGCGTCCTGGGGGCAGTGTCCGAGGCATGCGCCTAGTCCGTCACAGTACATGTCTTTGACGATCTTTGCCTTCCCGTCCACTATCTTCAGTGCACCTTCAGCGCAGTTGGGGATGCACTCGCCGCATCCGTTGCACTTTTCTTCGTCGATTTTAACGATTTTTCTTTTTACCACACCATTTCACCATGAAGGTATCTTCATATGAAGTATGTATCATATCAATATAAGGTTAACTCAAGCCTTTAGCCAAAAAAACCTAAAACACTGAAGAACATACACTAGGTGACTACGTTTGGATATCAAGGAATTCCTCTCCCGATGCAAAAAAGGCATCAAGAACTGGCCCGAAAACCTGAGAAACGCAATCCTAGATTATCAGGAAGGGTACAGAAAAGGAGTCGAAAAGTTCGGCGTCTGGTGGAAAGTGTTCCACTGGAGTATGTGGAGTTTTGTCTTGGTCTTCTTCGTCACAGCAGCGTTGATACTGATATTCTACGTGCCCAAACTAGAAATGCTATGAGGCTACGCCCCAGAGCTTGTCTCCAACGAAATGTATGTTCCTGATGACCTTGCCCTTCTTGGATGCCTCGATGTCGGCGCTGGATTTGTTTGCAACTCCAATAGCTAGAGCCTTCCCATGGTTGACATCTCGGATGACAACAAGATCACCTTCCTTGAAATCCCCCATCTCGGCTATCCCTGGGGCCATCACATCGGCACCGTTGCAGACGAAGCGTATGGCACCCATGTCCACAACCACCTTTGGCAGTGAGTCAACGTACTGGCTGCTCAGAAATGGATACATTCCGTTCTCGTCCTTGACGAACTCGATTTTCTCGTCGAACAGGTAGACATCCTTGTCCTCAATCACAGCGGTCTCAACTTTTTCAGCTACCAGGTTGTTGAACTGAGAGGATAATCCTTCAAGAAGTCTCTTTGCGGCCTTGCGTTTCATGGATTGACGTTTGCGAATCAATTGTAGAACAGAAATATGGTTATTGATATAAAAATGGGTCTAGAGGCTGTCGGTGAACCGCTTTACACGGTTAACGACATCTTCTAGGACGGGGATTGGTCGCACAAGTGGAACCCTGATGTATCCATCGGTGTCGGTTCCGAACCAGCTACCGGGGCTCAACAGGCAGTTCTCCGCCTTGTTCAGCTTGTCCACGAACTCCTCGCTGCCGAGTCCAGTCTTCCTCGCGTCGAACCATGCGTAGAATGCACCCTCGAACGTGTGGCATGGGAACCCTAGGTCATCGATTGCCTTGCAGAAGTAGTCCCTGCGTGCCTCGTAGATCTTCCTGCGCTCTTCGACGTAACCGAAGTCGCCCTTCAACGCTGCGATTCCAGCCGCGTACACGAAGTTTGCAGGTCTTGGTCCAGTCATCTTGTTGACCCTGTTTGCCCTGTCCAGGTACCTCTCTGGGACGATATCGTAGCCCAGCCTCCACCCAGTCATGCTGAATGTCTTGCTGAAGCTCATGATATTGATGGTCCTCTCCTTGACCTCCTCGCCGAGGCTTGCAGTGCTGATGAACTTGGAGTCACCGTAGATGTAGTGGAGGTAAATCTCGTCGCTGAGAATCGCCATATCGTTCTCGATGGCTAGGTCAGTGACGTACTTGAGTTCCTTCTCGTTGAATACCGTGCCAGTTGGGTTACCGGGGTTGCAGATGATTACAGCCTTGGTCTTTGGTGTGATCTTGTCTGCTATCTCGTCCAGTTTTGGCCTGTAATTGTTCTCTGGGTCGAGTGGTGCAAGGTTCATTTTGACTCCCATCTCGTCGAGAATCCACTTGTGGCCTGCATAGAATGGCTCCCATAGTAGGGCTTCGTCACCTTCCTTGAGCACACTTGCTAGAGCGATGTAGAGTGCTGCGCTGCTTCCTGCGGTTGGTATGACCTGTTTGGTCTCGTACTCCACTCCGCTGACACTCTTGTAGTAATCTACAACTGCCTGCTTGAACTGCTCTGGGTGTTTGGTCATTGCGGCGTAGTGTGTCCACTCTTTGCCACCTTTGATTGCGTTTAAAGTTGCGTCAACTGCCCACTGGGGTGCCTCTGCGTCGGGGTCTCCTCCGCTGAGGTTGATGAATTCCTTAGACATGGGGTGAAAAGATGCTGTTCAAATATATAACGTATAAGAAAAGGGGTTTAGAGGGAAGCCATGAACCTCTCTAGCCTTGCGACGCCTTCCTTTAGGACTGGCATCTTGGAGCATAGAGGTACACGGAGCATTCCGTCCTGTTTTGGACCGAAGGTGTGGCCTGGGCTGAAGTGGACATTCTCCGCCTCTGCAAACTTGTCAACAAACTCCTGGCTACCCAGTCTAGTGCTTCGTGCATCGATCCAGGCATAGAACGCGCCCTCGAACAGGTCACATTCTAGTCCAGAGATGGCGTCAACTGCGTTACAGAAGTACTTGCGCCTCTCATCGTAGGCTTGGCGCCTCTCCTCGACGTACTTGAAGTCGCCTCTTAGGGCTGCCTCACCGGCTGCGTATAGGAAGGTTGGTGGTCTAGGTGCCGCCATACCTGCAATTCCCTTTGCCTTCGCCTCGTACATCTCTGGGACCATGATGTAACCCAGCCTCCACCCAGTCATGCTGAATGTCTTGCTGAAGCTCATGATGTTGATGGTCCTCTCCTTGTATGCATCGCTTAGGCTCGCCGTTGAGGTGAACTTGTTGTCGTCGTACACGAAGTGGAGGTAAATCTCGTCGCTGTAGATTCCCATGTCGTGGTCAACCGCTAGGTCACCGATGGCTTTCAGCTCCTTTGGAGTGAACACGGTTCCTGTTGGGTTGTTTGGGTTGCAGACGAGTACCGCCTTGGTCTTGGGGGTGATCGCCGCCGCGATATCGTCGATATCGGGGTGGTAAGCGTTCTCCCTCTTGAGGTCAACTAGGTTCTGTTTTACGCCTAAACCGTTGAGGATGGCAAAGTGCCCACGGTATGTTGGCTCGAACATGAGAATCTCGTCTCCCTCGTTGAGTATGGTGCGTAGGGCGACGTACAGTGCCGCGCTGCTTCCCGCACAGGGGATGACAGCGGACTGGTCGTACACGACTCCGCTTTCCTTCTTGTAGTAGTCAACGACTGCGTTTCTGAATCCTGCTGGCTTGTCGGTCATGTAGCCGTAGTGAGTCCAGCCTCCGCCTTCCTTCATCTTATCGTAAGCTGCCTGGAACACGTAATCTGGTGCTTCTACGTCAGGGTCACCGACGCTAAGAACAATCTTTTCCTTTGACATTGGGAATTTCCTCGTTCGCAGAAAAGCTTGCCCTATCGTATATAAGTTTGAAGAATGGAAAAATGGAATAATAGACAAAAATGGTAAGAATATTGAAAAAAACGTCAGTTTTCTACTCTGGGACGTTGATTCCAATCCGTTTCTCAGAGGCTTCCATGTCCACGTCCATGTAATAGTAGTAGGACTCACGGTCACCTCTGGTGGTTACACTGATGGCGTTTCCCTTAGCGTCGATGGCTATGCTGTTCATACCGCCCGGTGAGTTCAAGTCGTGTATATCCTTCATCGCCTTTGTGACTGCCTCGTCCAAGGTCATGCCCTGAGCCATGTACATGATTATACTCTTGGCAGTGCTAGCTCGAATCGCTAACTCACCGCGTCCAGTGCATGCCGCTGCCCCGTACCTGTTGTCACAGTAGTTACCAGCACCGATGATTGGGCTATCACCTAGCCTTCCAGGGAATTTCAGTGCCGTCCCGCTGGTGGATACAGCGGAAGCAATGTTACCTTCACTGTCCATCGCCAATATGTTTACTGTGCCATGGTGCTCATCAGCGAGTTTATCGTACCATTCGTGAAGGTTCTGGTACTTGACGTACTCGATGATGTAGGGCTTGAAAGCCTCGTCGTCTGGCAGCTCCTCCAGTGCATCATCCAAGAATGCCTGGTATACCTCCCTGCTCCTATCGGTACTAAGGTCTCCAAGCTCACAGCCCATTGCCTTTCCGAAGAACTCGGCGCCATCTCCTACCAGTAGGACGTGGGGGGCCTCATCGTAGACCTTCCGCGCCACACTGATTGGGTGTAGGAACCCCTTGAGGGCTCCAACAGTGCCTGCGTCCATGGTCTTGCCGCACATGATTGATGCGTCCATTTCCTGTACACCGAATAGGTTTGGGATTCCACCCATGCCCACTGATGTGTCTGTGGGGTCAAGTTCCACTGACCGGGTGGCCGCCTCGACTGCGTCCAGTGCGGTTCCTCCATCGCGTAGAATCTTTACACCCTCGATCAGGTGGTATTCCGTGTTAAAAGTGCCAATGATGAATGGTTTTACCAAATCGAATCAGAGAATATGGGGCGTAATAGTATAAAATAGTGGAGATTAGAGTCCAGATTTGAACTCTTTGAGTCTCGCGACAACGTCTTTCAGGACAGGAACTGGCCTGATAAGTGGCACACGGATGAAACCGTCTGCACCGAAGTTGCTGCCTGGGCTCAACGCCACGTTCTGCTCCTTCTTCAGCTTGTCGAGGAACTCCTGTGAGCTAAGCCCTGAGCTTGAAACATCAAACCACGCATAGAAGGCTCCCTCGATCATGTGGGATGGCCAACCGAGGTCTCCAACTGCCTTGCAGAAGTAGTCTCTCCTCTTCTTGTACTCGGCTTTCCGCTCGTCCACGTACTTGAAGTCGCCCTGTAGACAGGATATTCCGGCGCTGAACACGAATGTTGCTGGCCTTGGCGCTGTCAGTCCTGCGATCATTTTGGCTTTCTCAAGGTACTTGTCTGGGATTATGTCGTAGCCCAGTCTCCAGCCGGTCATGCTGAATGTCTTGCTGAAGCTCATGATGGCTAGGGTCCTCTCCTTGTATGCCTCACTGAGGGAGGCTATCGGGACGAACTTGTTGTCGTCGTACGTGAAGTGGAGATAAATCTCGTCCGCGAAGATGGCCATGTCGTTATCGACAGCGGCGTCTCCCATGACCTTGCACTCCGCCTCGGTGAACACGGTCCCAGTTGGGTTTGATGGGTTGCAGAGTAGGATTCCCTTGGTCTTCTTGGTTACCGCTGCCTTGATGTCCTCGGGGTCTGGGTGGTATCCAAGCTCCTTTTTCAGCGGAACCATGTTGGTCTTGACTTCCATCCCCTTGAAAATACGGGCGTGCCCACTGTAATATGGTGTGAACATCAGTATCTCATCGCCTTTCTCAAGGACGGCGGCCAGCGCAGTGTATAGGGCTGCGCTGCTTCCTGCTGCGGGGAGCACGTTCTTTGTCTTGTACTCCACTCCTGTGAATTTCTTGTAGTATTTTACTACCTCTTCATTGAATTTCTGTGGGATGCCCGAGTAATGCGGATAATGTGTGTATTTTCCGCCCTCGATTATCGCCTTCAAAGCCTCGTTGATGGCGTATTGAGGTGCCTCTACGTCTGGGTCCCCTGCGTTTAACCTGATCTCAGATTTCGGCAAAATTGAACACTCCCCTCATCAGTTGTTCTCAGATATTTAAAATTCAGTACAGGTAACGCTACCTGTATCCAAAATGGGATACTTGAACGAGACTGCACTGGACACAGTTTCCTTAACCAGTTTACTGTTTTGAAAAAAGTATGAACACGAACTCAAAGTACATTCGATCCGTCACGATTCTTGAGACAATAAAGCAGGGGTTACCAGTCCTGAAGGAGGACTCGTTGATCCAGCTCCTAGCTAGGAAAGGTTTTATCGCGAGAAGACCGGGACTCCGAGACTGGGGCGCGGACGGTTATGATTTAACGAAAAAAGCAGAGAAAATGCTTGAAGAATACTACAAATTAGAAAAGTTTAGAGGAGGAAGCCGTCTTTCAGAGGGTCATCTGGGTCGATGACTACCTGCATGAAGCCGGTTACGTAGGCCGTCGCCATTACGTCTGGGACGATGGCGTCGTATTTGCCTAGTTTCTTCTCCTCGGCGATCTTGCCAACCATGACTGTACTGATGGTTGATTCGAATTTCACCTCATCTCCTGCCTTGATCTCACCCTTGCCGTACATTGCAGCCATCCTTGCGTTGGTGCATGTGCCCGCTGGGCTACGGCATGTCTGCTTTGGACCGAAGACGTTCCAGTGCCTGCTCGTATACTCGTCCTTGCTTGGCTTCGTGTAGAAGGTGACAAGGTCCAGTATGTTTAGCTCTGGGTACTCTGGGTGGTCTACCTTGATCTTGTCAGCGATATAGTTCCTGATCTTCCAGCCCAGTGGGATCCACATGTCCTTGTTCTCCAAGGTTGGCTTGAGACCGATACTATCCGCATCTATGAAGGCATACCAAAGGCCGCCATAGGCGATATCCGCCTCGACCTCACCGACATCGGGGATATCGAACTTCATGGTCTTCCAGTAGAAGCTGGGCACGCCCTCCATGAAGATGCGCTTGGCGTTGCCGTTCTCGACCTCAACCTTGGTCTTGACCAGCCCGGTGACAGTGTCGAATGTGATGTTTGTAATTGGCTCTGTGACTTCTACCATACCGGTGTTGACCAGGGCGGCAGAGCAGCTGTACGTGCTGTCGCCGCAAGCGCTGAAGTACCCGCCGGTCCAGAGGTAGATGACTCCAATGTCTGCGTCTGGGTGGCACGGCTCAGTTAAGACGCTTCCAAGCATCCCGCTGAACCCTCTGGGCTCCTGTAGCATTGTGCCAACGAGGTGATTATAGTTGTCCTGGAAGTACTTCTGCTTCTCCTGCATGGTCTTGCCCTTTAGCTTTGGGACTCCACCAACGAGGATACGTGTCGATTCACCGCTGCAGTGGGTGTCGATACATGAGACGTATCTGTTGAACTTCATTATTATCGTCCAAGCTATGGGTTAATTCCCTTATACGATTATCGGAGAAATGTGAGCTTCGCAATAACGCATCAAAAAGCTACAGCAGGTACGGTATCAGGTAGCTTAACAAGTAAACCAGAATGAACAAGCCCCCAGTTTTCTTATCATGGACTCCTTTCCAGGAGAGAACACCTACGACTACCAATGAAGCGAAAATGGCATAGAGCCCGGTAATCAAAACTGCTGTTCCACTCACTTCAATAGGGAAGAACAGGGGACCAAGACCAATCGCGAGGGTCGCGTCCACTATACAGCTACCGATTATGTCCCCTACGGCTAGGTCAAAGTGCTGTTTTCTAATGGCGGCAACCTCTACCACCAGCTCGGGTAGGCTTGTGCCTAGGCTCACAAGGAAGAAACTGATGAGGTACTCGGATACGCCAAAGTACCTGCTAATAACTATGGAGGACTCGATCACGGCGTAACTACCGAATCCAATTCCTACAAACCCGACTGCGAGCCAGCCAATAATCTTGGGCAGGTTCTCCCTAGGTTCTTCCTCAATCTCAATGCTCTCATCCAGCACCACCCGTTGCTCGGCGAATCTCCTGAGGACCACCATGCTGACACCCCAGAGGGCGATCAATAACAACGCGTCCAGCCTTGTGACCCGCCCATCTGATGCTAAGAAAATGGATATCGCAAGAACCCCTACCTCCACTGCCCCGACGTACTTGAATGTGCTCGGGATGAGCCTGCAGAACGTGCAGAAGAAGGGAATTAAGCCCAGAATCAGGGTGATCTGGGTCATCACGGATCCGTAACTGTCCCCGACGGAGATATCACCGTGCCCGAGGTAGGATGAAATTACACTGTTAATCATCTCAGGCATATCGGACCCAATAGAAGCCACAACGAACCCGATGGTGAAGGTGCTTAACCCGATTATCTTGGAGAGCTTGATGAGCTGGTCAACAGTTTTCCCACTGGAAACAATGAGCATAAACGCGCCAATAATTAAACCCAAAATAGCCTGCCAGATTAGCAAATACAGTACCCGGTTTATTTGTGAGGACGAAACCAGTTAAGGGTTTTCTGAAACTTCGATGGGTTAATGTTGTAGAGAAAGGGACATATTTTGATTAAAGTGAGTGCAACGCTTGGTGCTTCGTTCATAGTCTCCGGGTTAATGGAGATCATAATACCTCTGGGTATCGGTTTCTACATAACAAGAAAGTTCGGTACCAGCTGGAAAAACTGGTTTATTGGAGCCCTTATGTTCCTCCTGAGTCTAGTTCGCCTCCCTCTGAACACGTACGTTAACCAGGTTTTGATGGCTGCACCCGTAACGGCGATGATGATCATCTTGGCCACGTTGGTGCCGTCACTGACAGCCGGCATATTTGAGGAAGTGGCGCGTTACGTCGGGCTCAAGTATATCATCAAGGATGAAACATACGAGAAGGGCTTGACGTATGGGGCTGGACACGGGGGGATAGAGTCAATATTCCTAGTCGGGTTAAGTGTGCTATCTGTTGGAGTTGTACTCCTGACCAGCCCAGAGGTTCTACCACCTGACCAGCTGGATATGATACTCGCAACCCCGGTCTTCATGCCGTTGGTTGGAGTCTACGAGCGAGTTATGGCGATGATTGCTCAGATGGGCTTCTCCATTCTCGTGTTGGAGTCGCTGAGAAAGAAAGACCTAAAGTTCCTCCTAGCCGCGATTGGTCTTCACTCTTCACTGAATTTCCTCGCGGTTTCAGTTGTGGGCAAGGGTGTATTCTACTCGGAGATAATAGTGACAGGCTTCGCGCTTGGGTTAGGGTACTGGGCTTTCAACAAGTTAAGTGATGAAGGAGTTATAGACTGAAGGGCTTACCATCGGCTTTTACTTCCTCGGGTAGCTTGGACTCCCATTTTCTGAGGAACTCCAGGTCCCGCTCCTCTTCCCTGAGGTCATCGGGCATAAGCTCGGGGATTGTCTCGACTGCGCTACCGATTGGATACCATCGCCCACACTCTGGGCACCTGATGAGGCCCTCTTCGACTTCGACAAGGTTCAGGTATCGGTACAGGACATCCATGCCCTCTGGGTACTTTGACAACAGGTTTGCGCCTGATTTATCCTCTTCGTGCTCCAGTTTTTCGATGAATTTCTTGACATCGAGGTACAGGTCTGCCGCGTGCTTGGAGTCGGTCAGGTCCCTGATCTCTTTGATTGCTTTCAGGCTGATTGTGCCGTCCTCGATCTGGGTGGCAAGGTGACCGTACTGTTTCTTGAAGTGTGGACTGGTCTTTCCCGCGTCCTTGTTGATCTTCTCACGTTCCTCCTCGCTTGTCTCCCATGTGTAGAAGTACGCCTCAAGTGGGTGATGTTTGTCTATTGGGCACGCCAGTATGTTGAGTAGCCACGGCTTCAAGGTTATCAAGGATGCTTGTTGCCCACCTGAATAAAAAATGTGTCTTACTGGAAAAGGGGATACTGATTATCATAGGACCTTGAAATAGGAAAGGAGATTATAGGCGAAAGAACAGTGTAGAAGCAAAAGGGTTCTTGAAAACATACAAGTTGATGCTCTACGAGTACGATGTACTCATTCTTGAGCTTCGTAAACAAAAGAACAAATTGAGAAAAAAGTTTAGTCGAGGAATAAACCGAAATCATCTAACTCATCGTACAGTTTGTTGACTGCGATTGTGACGATTTCCTCGCTTTTCGCTCCAGTGCATACACCCTTCCCAGTAGCGAACACCAGACAAACAACCTTCGGGTCCTTCATCCTCAGGATAAGTCCTGGGAACTGCTCGGGCTCATACATGACGTTGTCCAGTATGTCCGCTGCCAGCTCAAGGTCCACCGGTTTACCAAGGTCTCCCGAGGCTACGATGTTCTGGATTGTGATCTCTGGTTTGCTCGTAATTACAATGCCGTACCCTTTCAGATCCTTTACGACCCTGTGCACCGCGCTAATTGCTTGCTTCTCAGATTTTGTTCCCGTACATACCATCTTCCCCGTACTGAAAATCAGAGTGGAGGATTTTGGTCGTTTTACCCTGTAAACAAGTCCAGGGAACTTTTTTGGGTTGTACTCTGAGGTTGGTACAATCTTGTGAATGTCAACTAAGTTGAACGTCTGTTCCATTGTTACGGATGCTACGACGTTTTGGACTGTGAAATGAATCAATTGTTTTTCGTCTTGTTCAATGGTTAAAGTTTCCACGCATCCCTAATATTTAGTCTCCGCTGCTGCTGTCTCGCCGCGGAATAGTCCATCTTTATGTCTCCTTGTTTATAAAGGGCTGCAGTTTATCTTTGACACAAGCACGAAAAATGGGGCATATTTGGGTTTATTTTCTTTGCCACCCCGGTGGAGTCCATCCATAAATAATCAACCAAACACACTCAAGACACTATATTATCCTAGGTTAGTTCAAGGGTAGTGAAAAGTTAGTACTCTTCAAGTACGATGAGCTTTTTGCCCTCAAAATCGGATCGTTTGACTTTCTCAGTACCTCCAATAGATTGTACCGTCTTGATAACCCAGCTATTCCCTCGATCTCTGCTAACAAGATAAGCGGTCATTTTGATAATATTATCCTCACTTCTATTCATCTAAATCATATCATAATCGACAACATATTAGAAAAAACTTAGGATAACAAAGGTAGGGCTTGTAGGAGAATACCGGAGAAGTTTCATATTCGACACCCGTTAATTGTCGGTGATAAAAATGGTTGGAAAAGCAGTTAACCTGAAGATCACGGTGCTGAGACGGTTTGCACCAGAAGAAGTGTTTGATAAGAAACCCATCGGGTATGAGAAGCTTGAGGCTTGTGATGTGTACACGGATGGTCAGGAGTTTATTGTAGATGATGATGGTTTGATGCCGGAAGGGTTCTGTGTCTGGGCTTGGGATGATATCTACAAGGATATAATGACCCTGCGGTACAACGGAGACTTTGATTGGTTCACGGAGAAAGGAGCTTCAGTCAACTGTTGTACTGATGGACTGCGACCAGTAGTCTTCAGGATAGAGAGACTAAAGTAAAGTTACTCTGAAGTCATATGGGAAAAGCCATATCTTTTCCATTATAAAGAATGATTTTTTGAGAGGAATCACTCGATTTTCGTGATTGTAGAATATTATTGGAAAAGTGGATACTTTTTCAGGTTTGGGAACGCTGATTTTGCGAACTTTAGCCTTCTCTTTGGTCTCTTGTTTATCCACTTGTACATGTGCCAAAAGTTTTTGCCCCATTTCTCGGTGCGCTCCGCTAGTGGCTCATATCCAATATTTCTGAGCTCGTTTGTGAACGCTAGCTCTACGAGGTGTTGTCCCCTTCCCTCGATTTTACCCCGCACGACGACGTCCTCTCCGAATTTCTCTATCAGCGCCTCGGCTGCGACGTTCAACACGTCCCCGGTGCAGATGATAATCTTCTCTTTCTCCTTGAGCTCTAAACGCTCAACGAGTTCAACTGCGATTCGTTTCGCCTCCTCCAGATGGGACTTGTTCCTGTATTTTGGCATCTGGAAATGCGTGACATCAATCATATCGTAAATAAAATGGTCATCCTCAGGACGGTAGGCACCGATGACTGTACCGTAGAGTATGTCACCAGTCCCCGCGTCGTCTATCTCGATAGTCAAGATAGGTTAACCCTGGAGTTTCTTGACGATCTCCTGGGCCTTGGGGAACCTGATTTCGCCTGATTCGATGAGCACTGCAACTGCTTTGTTTATCATATCACCTGATGCGCCAGCCATTACAACAAGGTTCCTCGCGTGGAGCCTCATGTGTCCCTGCTGGATGCCCTCCTGCGTGAGAGCCCTCAGTGCGCCCAGGTTCTGGGCTAAGCCGACCGCACACATGACGTTTGCTAGGTCAACTGCCTTCTGGACTCCTAGGATTTTCCGTGCGACCTGCGCCATTGGGTGGGTACGTGTTGCTCCACCGACCAGTCCAACAGCCATGGGTAGGGTCATCTCGCCTGTGAGGTTTCCCTCCGCGTCCTTGCCCCACCTGCTCATGCTCCTGTACTGGCCGTCCTTGACGGCGTAGGCGTGTGCGCCTGCCTCGATTGCCCTGTGGTCCTGCGCGAAGCCCAGTGCGACCGCTGCGATCCCGTTCATGATTCCCTTGTTGTGCGTGGATGCCCTATATGGATCCGCCTGCGCGAAAGCCCATGCGGCTATGATGTTGTCAACTGCCTCTGGTCCACCGATGTCCTCTGCGTTAACGACACATTTCACTGTGACAAGCCTGCGGTCTGCCAGGTTGCTGATGATTCTGAGAAGGGGTCGTCCGCCTGAGAGCTCGCCCAGTGTTGGTGCTAGGCTCTCCGCCATGGTGTTCACGGCGTTGGCACCCATTGCATCCCTGCAGTCCACTAAGAGATGTACGATGAGCATTGGACCGATCTCGGTCTCGATTGGTCGGAGCTCCATGTCCTTGGCGCCTCCACCGAACTTTACCAGAACTGGGTCAAGCTCGTTTGCGGCTGCAAGCAGGCTCTCCTTCTGAGCCTCGATGGCTGCAATTGCCTTGTCCATATCGGGGATCTCCAGTAACTGGATCTGCCCGATCATGATTGGGTCGGTGGTTGTCGCTACGACTCCCTCGCCTGCCCTCATGAGGCGTGCCATGTTGCTGGCTGCGGCCACTACGCTGGGCTCCTCGCCCGCCATGGGTACAAGGTAGTCTTTACCGTTGACCCTGAAGTTTACTGCGACGCTGAACGGGTAGGCTATACTTCCTACAACGTTCTCCGTCATCCTGTCGGCTGCCTCGATGCTGAGACCGCCATTGGATTTGAGAGTGGCTACCTCTTCCGCGGTTAAACCAACCTTTTCTGCTACAATTTTGACACGTTCATCAACGGGTTTCTTGTAAAACCCGGAAATGCGACTTGAGAATTCTGAGGCCATTTTGTTTTCCTCGATTTGATTAGCTGTGCAGATACGGGGATTTAATGATTTCGAAGAAAAGGCACCTATATATTCGACGCACGCTGAGAAATAATTGGTCAGAAATGGACAAGGCTCTAGTCCTTTTGACCCTTGAACCGGATTCCGGTTCTGAGGTTCTTGAGGAGATAAAGAAGATACATGGAGTGATTGAAGCCCATTTCCTCTACGGCCCATACGACGGCTATGCGATGATCGAGGCTCCTGACTCGGCGGAGCTCCAGACTATCGTGATTGACACAATTCGGCAAATAGAGGGCATCAGATCGACCATGACCTGCTTTGTGGCAGACTAATACTCCCCTTTTTCTTCAATTGCACCGTGGCAAACCTTAATTATTATCGGATGTTCGATACAGCGTTCGAGGCAGGAACTGTGAACGGGAACAGGCTAAGCTGGGTATCCGTGGGCGGCACATTTGATGTCATGCACAAGGGACACTGGTTCCTGCTTGAAGAGACTTTTAACGTCGGCGACAAAGCCGTCGTCGGCATCACTTCGGATGATTTTGTTGCATCCATGAGGAAGAAGCACGACGTCGAGAGCTATGAGAACCGCCTCAAGGAGGTCAAAGAGTTCCTCAAAGAGAAGGGCTTCATGGATAGGGCTGAGATTGTGCCCCTGACAGACCCATTTGGCCCGACAATTGACAGCGATGAGATAGAGGGAATCGTTGTCAGCGAAGAGACAGAGGTCACGGCGGAGGTTATCAACAAGATGAGAGTTGAACGGGGCAAGAAGCCTTTACTCATATTCGTCATCACAATGGTCCTTGCAGACGACGGGAAGCCAATCAGCAGCACCCGTGTCCGTAAACAGGAAGTGGACCGTCATGGTCACCTAATCGGTTAACCAGAATTACTCGTTTGATGCTCGGAACATCATGAAAATGGCGACAACGAGTGCGCCCCCGATCCCGAGCATTATGTATGATTCAGTCACTAAGCCCCTGTCATTGATACGGTCCGCTTGATCCTCCACCGTGACGTGGAGGGTGCTGTTGATTATTCGATCCCTTGTGGCAAGCGTGTTCCCGATATATTCCTGGTCTGACACGTTCAGCACATCGATGAGGTTGACGTTGTACTCTGGCGCGTTCTGGATGTACTCCAAGCCCGTGTCTTCGCTTACGAGGGTGAGGTCCACTGGCACCCAGCCCCATGGGGGGATGTATATCATTGCCCATCCGTGCCAGCCTATGCCGTCTGCTTCGTTGGTGAGGTGTCCGTCCCAGGATGTGTCTGAATCCTGTATTGCGGGGTTCACGATGATGCCCACCTTGAGGTATGCGGGTATCCCGAGGCTCCTGCACATGGTTATTAGCAGGATTGCTTGGTCGTCGCAGTCCCCGAGGTTCTCATTGAGGGTCTGCAGTGGGTAACGGGGGGTCTCAAAGCTACAGTATGTTGTGTTCTTTGTCACATAGTCCAGCAGGTTGCTGACCACGCCAATGACGTTTTCCGCGTCCCCTACCGCACGTAACGCTGTCTCGTGCACGGTCTCGTCGTCCGTGGGGAATGTCTCTGTTGAGCCAGTATACTTGGTGACAAACTCGACAGGGATTTCGTTGTTCCCCCCAGTTAAACTGAACTCGGGTCGCCCTTGCTCTTTGGATTCGATGAAATACTCCACTGTAAATGATACGGCTCCACCGGGGGGTAGTTCGGGGTTAAGGTCCATGACAAAACCCATGTTGTCATCCACGTCCAGCACCTCGATTGTGTAAGGGATTGACGAGTTCACGATGGTGACTGTCTGCCAGGTGTTGTTGATGAAGAGGGGGAGGGTATAGTCCTCTTGGGTCAGCATGAACGGCTCAGTCCCCTCGTTTTCGAAGGTGTATGTGAGCATGTATGAGTAACTCGCCTCGTCAGCGGCTTGAACAACTGGAATGATGAATGATACCAGAATCAGAAATGACAGAAATACCCGGCTCTTCCTCAAAATGTTTCAAAAGTATGGGGAAACCCCCAGAGAAAAGGGTTTCCTAGGCTAGCCTCTGAGCTATTAGAAGAGCACGAGCTGTGCTCGCTATGTCTTCAGGCATCAAACCGTGGTGCACCAGTAGCTCCTTGTAGGTTCTAGCGGTTTCGCTGAATGTGTCCTGGACCCCCATGCGGTACGTGAGTGTTGGAACAGTCTCAGACAGCAACTCCGTGACAGCCCCGCCCAGTCCACCGGCTACCTGGTGCTGCTCGACTGTGAGCACCGAACCCGTCTTCTTGGCGGTCTTGATTATCGCATCATCGTCCAGTGGCTTTATGGTGTGCACGTTGATGACCTCGGCGTCCACTCCCTCCTTTGCCAGCAGCTTGGCTGCCTCTAGGGAGAAATGCATCATTGAACCTGTTGCAATGATGGATAAATCCGAGCCCTCGCGCATGGTTGCGGCTTTCCCCAGCTTGAACTCGTAGTTCTTCTCAAGGATAACCTCCTTTTCACGCCTGAGCCTCATGTATGATGGTCCAGGTGCGTCTACCAGTGCATCAAGTGCATGTTTTGTTTCCTCTGCGTCACAGGGGACTATGACTCTCATGTTGGGTATGACCCTCATGATTGCCAGCTCCTCCAGTGCCTGGTGTGTCGCCCCGTCGCTTGCACAGTGCAGTCCACCGTGTGAGGTGACTATTGAGACGTTGAGCTTGTCGTGTGCCATGACGTTCCTGATCTGGTCCCATGCCCTTGCGGTTGCAAAGTAGCTGAAGCTTGACGCGAAGGCGTGTTTGCCTCCTAGAGCTAGACCTGCCGCAAATGTGATGAGGTTCTGTTCTGCAATTCCCACGTCGAAGAACCTTTCCTTGTACTTTGCCGCGAACCCGTTGGTCTTTGTGGAACCAGATAGGTCTGCGTCTACGACTACGATGTCCTTGTTCTCGCCGTTCTCGACTAACCAGTCGCCGTAGGCGTTTCTTGTAGCGCTCATTGTGTCTCCTCCCCTAGCTCTGAAAGTGCTATCTGCAGTTGCTCCGTGCTTGGAGCCTTTCCGTGGAAACCGGCTACGTTCTCCATGAAGCTGACACCTTTACCTTTGATGGTGTTTGCCATGACTAGGGTGGGAACTCCCTCGACTTTCCCTGCCCTGTTGAATGCATTGATTAATTCCTCGTGGCTGTGTCCGTCTACCTCTATGACGTTCCAGTTGAACGCCTTCCACTTGTCCGCAAATGGCTCAAGGCAGATAACGTCCTCGGTGCAACCGTCGATCTGTAGCATGTTCCTGTCAACCACCGCGATGAGGTTGTCCAGTTTTATGTGTGGCGCCATCATGGCTGCCTCCCATACCAGACCCTCGTCGCACTCCCCGTCACCGAGGAGGCAGTAGACCTTAGTCTTCTTGCCATCGATCTTGGCTGCTGCGGCGATCCCAGTGGCCACGGATAACCCGTTTCCGAGGCTTCCGCTTGAGACCTCGACGCCCTTGGTCTTGGTCGCGTCTGGGTGTCCCATCAGTAAGCCTCCGTACTTCCTCAGTGTGTCGGTTGACCTTGGGATGTCACCGGTCTCCATGAGAACCGAGTACAGCAGTGGCGCGATGTGTCCCTTGCTGAGGATGAACCTGTCCCTCTCTGGGTCCTCTGGGTTCCTGTTCATCACGTTGAAGTACAGTGATGTCATGATTTCGACGCTGCTGAGGCTGCCACCGGGGTGACCTGAGGCTGCGTCGTGGATTAATCGTAAGATGTTGGCGCGTATCTTTGATGAAAGCGTCTCCAGTTCAGGCACCGAAAGTTTGGGTGTCATTTTTTCACCGGTTTTAGTTGATATACCAGTTAGCCACCGAGTATAAAGCCTTCCCAAAGACATGGATTGGATGCCCCGGGTTTTTTGATTCGGTTTTGTTAACTTGTTTCTAGGGTGAAACAGGTTTTTTGGCGTAGGTAAGGGTGATTTCCATCACTGCTTCTGGGTCTTGTAGAGCCGTTACAAGGTCATCGGGGAGATCCTGAGAGGTCTTGTCGCAGTCGATCATCAGTGTCCTGCCACAGGTGTATCCGCTACGCCTTGCTACCATGTCAATTGGGTCTGTGTAAGAGAGGTCTGGGTGACCATTTCCTTTTGCCTCAAAGGTGTGTTCTCCGACATCCAGTCGGAATGTGATGGTGGTTTCAGGATGCCTAGCCAAGTCCTTTGCCTCTTGGGGCAGGTCGTTGAGCCCCATTTCTGCTGAGACGACGATTATGCAGTCGCCTCTGATGGATAAATCGGATTCCTTGGTGGTCATGAAAGTGGTCTTGTGCTTGGAACGAACGTTTGTGTGCCCTTTCGCTTTGAAGGATACGGTGAAGCTCATTCTAGATACCCATTATCTTTATGAGCTGCTGTTTGATGGCACCGGTGAAGCTGTTGTCCTTGACTGTGTTGGTCTTGTAGAGCTTCAGTTCCTCGATTCCCTGTCGGATATCATCGTTGATGACATGGAACAGGAAGAACCCAAACAGGAATCCCAGTGTGAGATTGTAGCTTAACGCGTCGATGAACTGGTTGATACCATAGAGAACCACCATTGCAACAATTGCGATGTGGCTCCTCCTGAGGTTGGATTTGTGCCGGTACAGGAATGTGAACATCTCGCTGAACGTGAATCCGGCTCCAACACCGACGAAAAGGGGGATGTTTAGGAACAAGCCGACGAGTGCCAATGCACAGCTGAGTATGGCGCCTGGGTACTCGATCTGCCTGTCAAAAGGTATCTCGGTCCTTGTGTAAGCTTTCCGCATGTACTTGATCTTGCCCTGCTTGGATATGTGATAGGACAGGTTCCAGTCCTCCGCCCGTTTCGCCGATGCGTACCCGGGTGAGTTAAGGAAGGCGTCCTTCCGGTAAGCCATGTTTGCGCCCTGGAATAATCCAAAGATTCCCTGCATGATTGATGCCATCCAGCAGTACAGTTTACTGAAGGGGTTGGGGTTAGTCGGCCTGATTGAGCCGCCTACCGCCACGACATTTGGGTCCTCGAATGGCTTGATGAGTGTGCTGATCCAGTTTGTGGGGGAGATGCAGTCGGCGTCCGTTGTTACAATGATGTCTCCGGTTGCCTGGTTTGCCCCAAAGTCTCGCATCTGGGCGAGTGTTAAACCGGGTTTTGTGTGGACCTGGTCAGCAATTTTTCGCGCTATCTCGGGTGTCCTATCTATGCTACCGTTATCGATTAGAATAAGCTCGACTTCAACGTCGTTTTGTCGTATTGATGTGAGGCATTCCTCAATCATACCTTCCTCGTTCAAGGCTGGTATCACGACGCTGACTTTCATATCGAGCCTAACGTGGGATTGCTCATTAAATAGTTTTCCACTTTTCAGCCGCCTCCAAAAAAATCTATTTATCAGATAGTAACACGTGAATCCAGAATGTCCCATCCTGTTGTGAGCGTCACAGATTCATTGTATTGACCTTGATCCACTGTGAAACTATATATTCGGGGTTAAACCACGTATCGGGGATAGAAATGAAAGCACTTGTACTATACCACTCAGTGAGCGGAAATACAGAGAAGATGGTAAAAGCCCTGGCAGAGGGCTATGGAGACGGCGCCACCCTCTGGGACGTGGACGCGAAAAGGTTCGATATCGCCAACCTGAAGGATTACGGCGCAGTCGCGGTCGGGGCACCTGACTACTTCAGCTACGTACCAGGCACACTCAAGACATTCATGGACGACATCGTCCTAGCAGAGCGAGCAGGGGTAACGGGGACCAAGGAGAAGAAGGTAGCGCTGCTTCTGAACCATGGAGGAGGCGGAAAAGCACAGGGGCCACTTGAGGCACTCTTCGGACGGCTAGGTGAGGTCGTCGGCGAGACAATCTCATGCGAGGGCGATCCTAGCGCGGAAGTCCTTGCCCAGTGCAAAGCACTAGGTAAGAAGCTGGCTTCTGCCTAATCCCCATCTGGGAAAGGTTTAAGAAACAGATAGACCCATTTTGCCGTACACCGGGCTGGTGGTTCAGTGGTAGAATGCTTGGTTGGCAATCAAGAGGTCGGGGGTTCAATTCCCTCCCAGTCCACCATTTTCAACTAATTATGTAATTTTGATACTTGACATAGTTGTGATTTGAAAGCTGGGAACCCGGATATGGGGTCGAGGTGTTTGTCGTCAATCAAGTTGTTTGCGTTTGCCTCATCTGGCCAATGGTGCGGCATCTGTACCACGCCCTCCATCATTGTTGGGGTTACCTTTGCAGTGATTATCACCTCACCCCTCAGTGAGGTTACTGAAACCTTGTCCCCATCACTAATCCCCCTAGTCACGGCGTCTTCTGGGTTTATCTCCAATAGTGGCTCAGGCATCATTTTACGCAGACTCTTGATGTTTCGGTGCTGGCTATGGAGGAAACTTATCCTCCTTGCACCAGAGGTGAAAACAAGCGGATATTCCTTGAATAACTCCGGGGAATTAATTGGACTTTCAACCGGCTCCCTGTAGACGGGTAACGGATTATAACCATGCTGGGCAAGTATTGAGGACATAATCTCGACCTTGCCTGAAGGTGTTTGGAACCCGTTTTCCTCATAGTATTTTGCGGGTCTTTTCGCCACAGGCAGTGTTATCCCCTCGGGGTTCTCCCTGAGCTGTGACACGGTTAGCCCAGAGGGCTCAAGGATCTCGTTGAAGCACCTTTCGATGTCACCGTCCCAGTACTGGTCAGCGAAACCTAGACGTTTTGCCAGTTCCGCGTATATCTTCCACTCGTGCCATGTCTCTCCAACTGGGTTAATAGCTGGCTCTATGAGCTTGATCTGTCCTCCCGACTTGTACAGCAGGATTGGGCGTTCAAGCCAGCTGGATATTGGTAGGACTATGTCGGATATTCTAGTTGCAGGGGTTTGGAAGAAGTCTATGTCAACTATCAAGTCAAGTTTTTTCAGTGTATCAACCAGATTTCGCTGATTCGCGAAGAATTGCACATTTAACCCGGCACCAATCAGTGCCTTGATGGGGTATGGGGCCCCCGTGTTGATCTGGTTCACGAGGGCGTTTGATTGCGTCTGCTTGAACATGCCGATAAAGAGGGGGAACTCTTCGGCTCCCAGCCCAGGACCCATCTCAGACATCCGATCTTTAAGGGAAATATCTTTGCGGGCTGCGCCACCGATTACTTGTCGGTTTCCTCCTGGGACCTCAATGCTTCCGGTTAGCGCGGGTAGCAGGTAGATCGCCCGAGTGTTCTGGACACCGTTTTGGTGGTGTATGGTTGCCGCGGGGCTTGTATGTATTTTTCCCGGAGTGTTTGAAGCGAACATTCTAGCAGCCTCGACTATTTTACCTGAGGGCACCCATGTTATTTCCTCGACTTCTTCTGGGGTGAAATCTTGCACGTATTCCCGTAGCTCACTGAAACCAGTGGTCCAGTTTTCAACGAATTCATTATCGTATAACTTCTCGTTGATTATTACGTTCATCATACCAAGGGCAAGTGCCCCATCCGTTCCCGGGCGTAACTGGAGGTGAATGTCAGCCATGGATGCTATCCTTGTCTCCCTTGGGTCAACAACAATGAGCTTCATGCCCCTCGCTACGGCATCTATGTGGTCCTGCCAAAAGTGAGGCGAGGATTGCCTGATGGAGCTGCTCCATATTATCTTGCTTTTTGTCTCTGGCGCGATAGAACGGGATTCAGGGAGGAAATACCCATAGTCTTCCCCAAAGTTTAGGGAGGCTGCCAGCCAGCTTGCTGAGAAACAACTGCTTGTCTCGGTGCAGTAATTGGGGGAGCCATAGAGGTAGGTCAGGCGGCGGAAGTATGGTCTTGGCTCCTGAGTGTACGCAATGTAGAACGCGGTGGAGTTTGCCCCGTACTCGGATTTTAGTTCTGTAAGCTTATCGGCTATGGTGTCCAAGGCTTCGTCCCAGGAGATCTTTTCAAATTTGCCTTCGCCTCGCTCACCTACCCGTTTCAAGGGGTGGAGTATCCGTTCTGGGTTGTAAACGTACTCAAGCTGACCATTCCACCGGGGGCAAAGGTCTTTGATCTTCTCGTCAAGCATCTCAATTTTTACAGCTTCACCGTCCTTGACATGGATCTTTGTTGGGCAGTACATGTCACACATGTAACATGCGCCGTGAGTGATTTTCTCTGAATCAGAACCCTTGTTTTTTTCAACTTGCATGACATGCACCTATAATTTCGTGGCTTGTGTAGACCGAGCCCTTTTGCTACAAAGATATCGCCGCTATTGTATTAATAATATATCAGGACAACAGAAAATATCCAATATTAAATATAAAAAAACCAAAATAAGTGACTGAAACTTCGTTACAGTCCACCATTTTCAACATTATCCGAATTCATTACTGAAATTTAGTAATCACTATTTTGTTATTGTCTCGCAACTGTGTTTAAACCACTTACACACAATCTTATGTGATTTTTCTTCATGTGTAACCTAGCATGCAACTTGAACAGCCAGGTAGTTTGGAACAAAAAAATCGATTAACATGCCTAGTTGTTGATGATGATCGTCTTATATGTGAAATATTATCGGGTATGTTAAAGAAAAATAACCACATAGCTGAATATGTTACTGAAACAGACAAGGTACAAGAGAAGCTGTATTCACAAGCCTATGACGTTGTTTTCTTGGACTTGATTATGCCAAAAATATCCGGTCTAGAGCTATTAAAGGAGATAAAACAAAATCACGGGGATAATGTGTCCTGTGTGATGGTAACCTCGGATGCCTCCTCTATTTCTGTTATTAACGCATTAAACCTAGGGGCCGATGGGTATATCGTAAAACCATTTAAATTAAAAGACATAGATGACATCTTACATAAAATATTAAATAACAAAAATAAGCAAAATGATGCTCCGGGCAATACCTCAACCCTATCAGAAGAAGAAAAAATATTGGTTGAGACGATCTCTGAATCAGGTTCACTGTTAAAACCAAAAATTGTAGATAAAAAGATACGATACGAAATTTTTAAGGAAGATTTGAAATCCCTAGTGCCAAAAATAGAAGCCCTGGTAGAAAAAGGGTACCTCAGAAAAAAGGTGTCAAACAGAATAATTGTGTGCCCCATATGCGGTTCAGTTGAAAGTTACTCAAAATATGAGTGCAACCACTGTAAATCAACAAATGTAGAACGAAAAAACATTCTTCGCCACATGGTATGCGGAAATATACACTATGAGAGGGACATGGGGCAAAAACAAAAACGTGTTTGCACCATATGCAATTCTGAAGATAACGATCATTCAAACTGGTCTAACATAGGCACGGTTTTTTCATGCAATTCATGTAATAGCAATCTAAAATCCACACCTACCATCATTCACCATTGTGATGAATGTAAAAACGATTACGACCATAATAGCGCACATTATTCAGAAATATACGCCTACACATTGTTGAAAAGATAAGCCAATTGAAATGGGTTAATCGATGGTCTTATCCTCACTTCAACCTTAGGGATATCATGGTTAAATGGCATTATGTTCAGGACGTGAAGAAGGAGAAAGCCGAAGCCTTTTGCGAGAAATCGATGAAACAGAACCCTCGGTTACTCTATGCAGTGGCTACTGCGAGGTCAAACAACCCAGGCATGGTAGCTGTTCATTACAGGGAGAAGAAACCCGAATAGTTCAATTACATCTCAGGTAAAAAACGTAATTTGGAACAAGTTATATTGCATCTATCCATTGTTCCATCGATAATTCATGGGTATCAGGCTGCGTGAAGACGTGTTTTTCAGTGATCCAGAGTCCAGGATCAGGGAATACTGCGAGATCGAGGTCTACGAAGGGTACGATGACAGACACGCCGAGAACAACGTCATCACCTCAAACGACATCGAGGCAGCCAACAAACTCTACGCCATGATAAACAAGCACAGCAAGACCGAGGGCAGCAGGATTCAGGGCCTGTCAGGGAAGATATCGCCCATACTCGCGGAGATTCCACACGACCTAATTCACACTTACAGTGACGAGGAGTGGTCTAACCTCATTCCAAAGGTTGAGAGGCTTCTTGAGAAGATGACCTCCATACACGGCGTCGGTATCGAGAAGGTCATGAAGATAATATACCTGAAGCGACCTGAGTTTTTCCCGCCACTGGACAACCAAGTCATCCAGTTCCTCACAAAGAAACGCCCTTCCTCATCCGCTAGGGATATCAGCCTCGCTTTGCAGAGCCTTGACGCATCAAGGGAGCTGATTCGGACTCAGATAGACGAGTTCACCGAGCTACAGAGCAGCCTCCAAGACCTTCCGATTCCACTTACTATAGCACGGCTGTTCGACATCCTTTGCTGGACTACTTACAAATGGGACATAATGCGGAGGAGAAACGCGCCAAACGGAACTGCTTCAAAGTCTTTGATTGAGATCAAAAAGCCCAAGAAAGCAAAGCCCGCCAAGAAACGACCTACGACCCATAAAAGAAAGCCAATGATTCAAATCAACTCATCGGCGACCCAGGATATCATCGTGGATTTCTTCGATGCACAATCGAAGAGAGCAAAGTACGGAATAAGAGGAGAGAAACCACTTGCCGTGTTAGCAGTACTGAGGTACCTCATTGACACCAAGCAGATCGGGATCAAATTCCTTGAGCTGCTGGACTATCCATACTACGAGAAATACAGGAAAACCTTCATCAGCGAGGCTGAAAGGTACGGAAACCTAGCCGATGCAGCCAACTCATGGATGGTCATAACTGGGGTAAACAGGGAACTCCAAGAGGAGATCGAGGTAAACGGCAGAGTAAACCAGGCGGTCGCGGGGTTAATCACGGTGGAGATTGAGGCAGTGTACCAAAAACTGCTTCAAAAATACGAGAAAAACCCACTTACTTAGGTTTGCTGTATATTCCAACACCGGTTGAGAAAACATCCATGGGCAAATCAACATAGAAATGACGTTTTGAATCAGTCAAGTTGTAGAAGAAACAGTAAATCATTGCTAGAACAGCGTGATGATCCCCATAATGTCTTGGCTCATAGGGAGGTCCATTGTCCGCCAATGTAATCAAAACTAGTACATGAAACTCCCAGATAAATTAGAGGGAGCCGTGGAGTACCACGGTCTCCTTCACAAGCTTCCCGTCAACCAGTTTCTCTTTGTGAACACCCCAAGCAGTTCCAGTACTCCAGAACGAAGAGAAGTCTTCCTTGTTGATCCTCGGATCAAAGCTAACCTCGCCCCTCGTCATGTCGAACTTGAAGCCGCTTAGTGCAAGCAGTACCCCCCAGCTTGCCATGCTCCTTGAATAGTGGTGCCCACACTCCACCTCGTTCCACGGGCTCCGCTTGACACCGTCCTGCCTGTCCCGAATAGCCTTTACAATAGTCAAACCCTCATCGATGTGTCCCTCCCATATCAGGTGGGCCGCGACATGGTACTCGATACCTGGCCAGACCTCGTGGCTGTAGACGAAGGGGTAATCTGGCCTTCCGCCGTTGGGCCATGTGCATGCCAGTAGCCCCATCTCGTCGTTGAGGACGTAGGTCCTCTGGGTGTTGTCGTGGTCGTTGAAGTCGGTCTGGAAGTTGTGCTTGTAGACGCTGTGGACTGCCTTGCTGACGTGTTCCGGTGGCAGCATGTACCCCAGCCCCATGAGGTGGCTGTTTATCTGCCCCAGCAACTGGTCGCTCAGACAGCCTACCCCGTGCTGGTACTTGTGTTCGTTCACGTCCTCCAGTTTCTGTACGTAGTACTCGCCGTTCCAGAGGGTCTTGTCCAGCTTGACCCTGCCCTTCTCGTAGAGAGTCTGGTACTTCTGGGCTGCCTCGTAATCGCCAGCAGCTTCTGCCAGCTTGTTTCCTGCGTTCAACGACGCGAGGAACAGTATTCCACTCAATGGGTTAGGTCCATAGAACGTGATATCGTAGGTATTGTGCTGCTTCCCCTCTGTCACGCCGTCCCTGTCATGGTCCCACGCCTCGCAGGCGTAGTCCAGTGCCCGTTTAGCTCCAGACCACAGCCCTGTCATCCAGTCGGTCTTACCGCTGAGCTTCCACTCACGGTACAAACGCATAACGCTTCCACATTGCCCATCGGAGGCAGCCTCAACAGCGTCCCAGCTTATCTTGCCCGGGAATGCCTTGAACGCCCTGAAGCTCATCTTACCCTCGGGGTCAGTTTCAATGAGGAACTCGGTCTCCCTCATGCTCCGCTCAAGGCTTGGGAAAAGGAACGCCAAGGTCTGGGCGTAGTTCCAGACGTGGGTGCAGTTTCCGCTGCAGCATCCTGCGTCATCAAAGCATCCTTCGTATCCGAAGAATGAGCCGTCCTCTAGCCAGAAGCAGGTGTTGCTCCTGAGGACAGTGATGTTTGAGGCTACGGCGTCAAGCACATAGCTTGGCAGGGTGGACTCGTACAGTGTCTTGCTGAACTTTCTAGAGTACCCCTCAAGGTGTTCCATTGTGTCCACATAGTACTTTGCTACGTCCCATGCGTTTGAGAACCTCATCGAGTACTTGTTCTTGGCGACCTCGGTGTGGCACCCACAGTCTGGTCCGAAGTCTCCCTTCCTCTGGTCCCAGTTCTTGATCCTGTTCGGGAAATACCATGAGATTATGAACGTGAACTCCTTGCGCTCACCCGGTTTGATGGTCTTGGACGCTGCTACGCTACCAGCATCAGGTTTGATCTCGCTTGGGTCAGTGTACCCAAGGTCTGTTAGCTTTCCATCCTTTGAGAAATCGTCCCAAAACTCCCTGAGGTTATCCCACCAGCGACTCCTGTGCCAGTAAGGCTTTACCGTTACATTGTCCTCGACCGTGGCGATGACGTGGCTACCATAGTAGAGGCTGTCATCCTTCAATTTGTTACTTGAATAGAATAAACCGTTCAACCCATCGCGTTTGACTGGTGCATTCACGTTTTGACCATAATAATCGTGGGTCACCCAGCCGAAATCCGCCTCACCTGTGAACCCAACAGCGTTTAGCATGGACCCAGCGATGGAAACATCAACAGGTTTGTCCCCAGTGTTCTCAACCGTGTACTTGAATACGGCTAAGGGTAACCCAGAGTCATCGGGCTCGTGGGGTATGAAAGGCGTGTACGCCTCCAACTCCACCTTAACCGGGTACCCTTCATCAATGAACTCCACAATGACGAACGGGTACTCGGAACTCATCCTGCTATCCTTGAACCTTGGCAGCCCAGAGACACTCCCCGGATGCAAGCCATGTGACCCAGGGAATGGGGGAGTCACCCTGCTCTCCAATACCTTTGTTTTAACTTCAGACCCATCATTCACCGCTACCGCGAAGAAACTGTACGGCAGCTTCTGCCCTTTGGCAGCCCTGTTCCATATCTCCCAGTCCCGAAGGTCACCCCTTGACCCAACCGAGATGTTACCTGTGCCTATCCCACCTAACAGAAACGCGGCCTCAGTGGCTTCCCTGCCATAGACTCGCTGGGGACCATAATCATGGAGCTCTTTCTCGGAGAAAGGCTTGTCAGAATCACTCATAAAGAAAAATCAGGTTTAGGGAGTGAAAACACTTTGCATCAGGACCGCTTTGGCTGGTCAACTTAGGAACGAGGTTACTTTCGTAAACCGTGTTGGAGGAACTTTATGATAACAAGCACGCTGAGAAGCACTTGCATACCGCCGACAAAGTAAACTCCAATAGGAATATCCAGCAACCTCATCATCACACCCATCACAGCAAAGACACCATAAACAACAGCCAACGCAATTGTAGCTGGCTTCCGCTTTTCCATGTCTTCACGGGTCTTTGGGTTGAAGAAAGCCTCCCAGCTGATGAAACCCGAGCTATGATACGTGCCCAATGTCTTGGTCTTGCCAACCTTGACAACGTTAAGGTCAACATAGTCCTCGCCAGGAATGTTCTTCTGGTTCGCGAACTGAAGCTCACTGGGCTCCTCATCTATACTTCCGTCACGGAACTTCACCACAACGTAGACAAAAACAGCCATGCCAAGCAAAGCCACCAGTATTCCAAGGTTAATCAGAGTTGACTCGAAACCCAATTCAATCAAACAGTCTGATATACCGGTTTGTATAAACCTTGGCGTAAAAAATTAGGAGGAAATAGCGGAGTTAATCACGTGAGCGAAATCATCCGCGGATGCACCGACCAAAGTGGTCTTCCTCTCACCAAAGAAACCGACAACATTCCCTTTGATTACCTCAGGATCAACACTCAAACCAATGAGCTGCGTTTCCAGGTCTTCAAGATCGGTCTCTGGGAGAAGGAAGAAATCACCTGAAATCATGAGCTTGGAGATCTTACCCCCATCTACCTCTACCTTGGCGCAGAGGAGTTTACCTCCTGGAACCTTATACTCGCATCTTTTCATCGCATTATCTCCTGAAACGCCACTCCTTGGAGGCGTACTTGTCCCGGAACTCGGAGACATACTCAACCTCCTGCGGGGTCAAATCACCTTTAACCAGCTCAACTCCCAGAGCCTTCGCGAACCCTTTCTCCATTGCAGCCCGGACCTCCTCGAAACTCACCTTCCGGTCAAGAATCTGCCTGATAGAAGTGACGCGCTCGTTCGCCTGCTTGATGAGCTTGTCGCTGATCTTGGCGTCACTGATCTTTAAGACGCTGAACATCTTGCTAGCATCAAAGTCAACCAGAATGGTGCCGTGGTGAAGAACCGCGCCGTATCTCCTGATCTGTGCGTTGCCCGAGACTTTTTTCGGTCCAACGATGATATCGTTGATTGGCTTGAAATCCGCCTTGATGCCGAGGTTCGCCAGTCCCTCAATTATCCCATGGCAGAGGTACCTGTATGACTCGGTGGGATCATCGCTGATCCGCGGGTCATCCTCATCCATAACTATGCTGTAAGTGATCTCACCCTCGGCGCTGTTGAGAACCGCCCCACCTCCGCTGATCCTCCTGTTCAGGTCTATCCCATACTTTTTCATGGCTTCAAGGTCAACCTCATCCTCCACGCTCTGGAAATATCCCAGAGTAACAGCGGATGGGTTCCACCTGTAGAAACGAAGAGTATCGAGCCCACCTTCTCCCTTTGATCTTGTAAGCGCCTCATCGGTCGCCATGTTTGTGTAAGCATCATTGACTTTCAGGTCCAAGAACCGCATTTTTTCAGTCAATATTATCAAATGAACGGGGGTTTCCACGTATAAAAGAATTGAACATAAAATAATTGTCGCCAAAAAGACCGGTTAACACTTGAGGACGTCAAGAAGCTGACTCAACCTCTGGATGACTATAACCTGGTCCTCTGTGTAGTTGCACTCTGTCTTCTCGCTGAACTGGTCCCAGTCACCGTTATCCCCTACACGTTTAATCAACACCGGCTGCATCCCGGCGTTAATCGCTCCTTCAACATCAACATGCATATCCCCGACGTAGATTGACTCCTCTGCGGATACCTCAGTGATGTTGAACGCAGGCTTGAACACCCGTGGATCTGGTTTTGCATATCCCACACCATCGCTGACAACGACGCAGTCGAATAACTCATCAGCGTCAAGCTCACGCAGAAGCTCATAGATTCTCGGCGTGTGCTCCCAGTTTGTCACAAGCCCAACCTTGTAGTTCTCCTTGAGTTTCTCAAGAATGGGTATTGTCTCCTCGTCGAGGTACATTCCCTTATGCCATACCCGGATAATCCTGTCCACTAGAGGTCGGATATCGTCGTCAGGAAGGTTAATCTTCAATGTCTGACCGAGCTGCTTTACCCGCCTCATGAACAGCGAAAAGTTTGTATCGTTAAACTCGGGCTCAGGACCCTCGAAAAGGTTCTGAAGTAGCTTCTTGAACTCATCAAAGGAAATGTCCGCGCCCTTCTCCTGCATCGCCTCATGGAATTTCTGAGCCCAGTTAGCCCAAGCAGCATCTATATCATCAGACAGCAGTATGGTCCCGTGAAGGTCAAAGAAAACTCCCTTGATGTGATCCATTTCAAGAAACTGGGTCATGACGTGGTTAAAACGTTTCGAGCAAAAAACTGAAACTTACTCGTAGTTCGGGTTAGAGAAGGGATTGCGGGGCGTTCTGTCAAGGGTCTGCCTCTGAATCGCCTTGAAAAGCCCACGCATACCGTTCACAGGCCCCTCAAGCACCACCTCACCGGTGTTGCTGTTGAACTTGAAAATGCCCTTCTTGTTGATTGTGCCCTGTTCCGTGAACTGCAGACCAGTGATCTGTCTGAAGTTCTCCGTGATAACGTCCTCCTTCTTGAAGACAAGCCCAGTTTCACTATACATAATGAGGCGAAGATCAGTGATGTACACCTTGTACCGTGCCTCCTTGTATATCACCAGAAAATCACTCCAGAAAAGAATCTCCTCCTCTGGCAACAAATAATTCTCGATGGGCATACACGGAAAGAGTGTCCAACCGGATATTAAAAGATATGAACAGCGGAAACGCAAGTTGACATACTAGTTTTAGTTATCACACCACAAGCGTGTTTCATGGGGGGAGGGGGAAAGAGCATCGGCGCCCTTTCAAACCCCCTAATATCAAAATATGCCCTAAAACGGCTTTATTTTCCTCCAGAAAGTGACAAAAAAGCGTCATGGTAAGCACTTTTTACGGGCTGGTAAAGGACAAAAAGGTAACCAGTAACCCGAAAAAAAAACGCTTATGTCATGTCACTGACGCAAAAAAGGGGTTATCTGAAAACAGGATAGATTCAGAGAAAAAAATTAGAGGATCCTCTTACCCGCTTCCTCAAGCATAGGCAGTTTATGATCCCTGTTGGCCTGGGTCATAGTGACTAGGTCATAGTTCTTGAAACCGATACGCTTCAGGTACTCCTCCAGCAAGTATAGCGCCCTAGACGCACCGTTTCCACTCCCACCTGCGCAAGCGATGCCAATGTAGGGTTTATCGGTGTACCGTTTGAACCCGTGATGTGTCTCGATTCGCCTCATCCTATCGAGGAAAGTCTTGGCTGACTCGCTCAGGTCATGCCAGTAGACAGGTGTCGTGAACACAAACGCGTCCGCCGCCAGAACTTTCTCTATTATTCCGTTGAGATCGTCCTTGAGGATACATGTTCCCTCCCTACGACACTGCCCCCATCCGCCGTCACATGCCTTGCATTTCTTGATTACCACCTTGTTGAGGTGGATCAACTCAACATCATGACCCGCAGACTCGGCTCCCTTCATAACCATCTTCGCTGTCTCAGCCGTCAAACCATCAAGGTTTGGGCTTGACTGTATCGCTAAAAGCTTCATATCCTGAAAAGAGGGTAAACGGGGTTAGATAAAATGAGGGGTCAGCCGAAGAACTGGTCCATAGTGGTCCTCTTTGCCCTCGGCTTCAAACCCTTCTTCATCTTCTCGATGGCGCTCATGACCCTATTCTGACTGAAGTTATGCTCACCGCAGAGGAACCCGATCAACCCCGCCGTGTCTGGCCTGTTCCATTCAAGCTTATAGTCGTCAGTGGTCCTTGGGTTCACGAATAGTTCCTTGATTTCCTTGATGGGGTGTGGGAACGACGCGTTCTTGATATGAGGTAACGCGTCCTCCAAGCTCCCATGTGCCTTCATGAGCTTCAAAGCGGTCTTTGGCCCTATACCTTTGATTCCATCAGGATTATAATCGGTGCCGATAAGCATACCAAGGTCAATAATCTGGCTCTGAGTCATGCCGAGTTTACTTTTCACCTTCTCAAGCTCAAGCATCTCAGGCTCCACCTTGATATACACGTTTTTTCTAGGGAGTTTACGCCTGCCCGTGACGGACAGGTTACGCACATGCCTAGGGGCACCGTATAGGATGCTATCAAAGTCCTGGCTCGCCGCGGCGTAGACATCCCCCTTTGCCGCCATGTACGCGGTCTGGGCCTCACCTTCACCGGGTGCCTGAACCCAAGGAAGCCCCATGAGGGTTAACAGATTCTTCGCCTCACCAATAATATCAGAGGTGGCGACAACCGCCTGCTGACCATAACGCCTCGCCTGAACCGCGTCACCGGATGCAACTGCCTTATCGTATGATTTCTTGGCTTTCTGCCTGACCTCACGTCGCTTATCCAGGACTGCGCGCTTAAACTGGTGTGGCCTGCCGTCGAAAACGTAGACAATCTTGATGCCAGCCTCCATGAGGTTGCTGTTTCGGTACATCAAGCCACTGAGGTGGCTGGTCATCCTGCCTAGCCTGTCCCTTAACGGTTGACCATCTGCGCCCCTTACAATTGATAAAAACTGGTAGAGAATGTTGTTGCCGTCAAAGGCAACGATCTCTCCTTCCAGGTCACGTATAGCTATTTTACGCGCATCAACGATGTCGCCAAACTGGACACCCATTGAAATACACCTAAGCTAGCTCGATCCGGCGCTTCCCCTTGGGGAGCCTGTACACCTTGACGAGCCCCTGAATCTCCATCTTCATGAGAAGAGAGTTCAGATGGTCCTCGCTGAACCCGCTGTACTGTTTCTTTGTCCTCTTATGAAGGTCAGCAAATTTCAGCGCGCCTGTGCGCTTTAGGAGCCCAACGATTGTCGAGGGTATTAGTTTTTCATCCATTCTTTTTCACCTAAGCTATATCGATCGGAGGCTTGCTCTGCTCCCTGAACCTATTCTGTGTGTTTTCGTACCAGTTCACCATTTCCGGTGTGATACTTGGAGCGATCTCACTCATGGCGACCTCAAAGTCAGCTGAGATAACGAGTTCTGCCTCGGAATCCCTTCTCAACGCGTTGAGACCTGCTTCCCTGACCACGCTATCGATGTCTGCACCGCTGTAGCCATCCATCTTACGTGCAACTGATTCTAAGTTGACGGCGGAGTCCATCGGCATATCAGCAGTTTTGATCTCAACTATCTTCTTACGTGCCTCAAGGTCTGGCGGTGGCACATAGACTCGCCTGTCAAACCTTCCTGGACGTAGGACTGCGGGGTCAATAATGTCCGGCCGGTTTGTCGCCGCGATCACGACCACGTTTTCGAGCCCCATCAGCCCATCTATCTCGGTGAGGAGCTGGCTGATAACCCTCTCCGCTACACCGCTATCAGTGGAGCTTCCACGGGCGGGAACCAGCGCATCAAACTCATCGAAGAAAATGATGCTAGGTGCAGCCATCCTGGCCTTCCTGAATATCTCACGAATGCCCTTCTCCGATTCACCAACCCATTTACTGAATATCTCTGGACCTCTAACGCTGATGAAGTTAGCCTCGGACTCCGTGGCGACAACCCTTGCGAGCAGTGTCTTTCCACATCCAGGTGGACCGTGCAGCAGTATTCCCTTCGGTGGGTTGATGCCTAGCCTTGTGAACCGTTCTGGGGTCTTCAGTGGCCATTCAACCGCTTCCTTGAGCTTGTTCTTCACGTCCTCTAGTCCGCCAACTGCGTCCCAGTGAACGTCAGGTGACTCCACGTAGACTTCCCTCATTGCAGTGGGGGTGATTTCCCTGAAAGCATCCCTGATATCTTTCTGGTTGACCTCCATTGTGTCAAGCACCTCAAGTGGGATACGCTTCTCCTCTAGGTCGATCTGTGGCAGGTAACGCCTCAGCGCCTTCATGGCTGCTTCCCTGCTCAATGCTTCAAGGTCTGCGCCTGTGTAACCGTGGGTGATACTGGCGACTTTCTTCATCTCAACATCCTCTGCCAGTGGCATTCCACGTGTGTGTATCTGGAGTATCTCGGTTCTTCCCTCGCGTCCTGGGATTCCGATCTCTACTTCTCTGTCGAACCTACCGGGCCTTCTCAACGCCTCATCTATTGCGTCTGGTCTGTTGGTGGCTCCTATGACTATGATGTGACCCCTTCCCTTGAGACCGTCCATGCTTGCGAGTAGCTGGGCTACGACTCTTCTCTCTACCTCGCCTGTTACCTCGCTCCTCTTTGGCGCGATGGCGTCAATCTCGTCTATGAATAGGATACTGGGGGAGTTCTTCTCGGCGTCCTCGAACATTTTACGCATACGCGCCTCGGACTCACCGTAGAACTTGCTCATGATCTCGGGTCCGTTGATGGCGTAAAAGTTTGCCTCGGACTCGTTTGCGACCGCCCTTGCAAGCAGGGTTTTTCCACAGCCGGGTGGACCGTGAAGTAGCACTCCCTTTGGTGGATCTATTCCAAGTCTCTGGAATATCTCTGGGTGGCGCAATGGAAGTTCAACCATCTCCCTGATTCGCTGGATTTCCTCTTCCAGACCACCGATATCCTCGTAGGTGGTCCTGCTGGGCATCTCAAGCTCGGGGACGGGTTCACTCATGATTGAAATTTCTGTTGTGGGGGCGATCTTTACGATTCCACCGGGTCTGGTGTTCACAACCATGAAGGGCACACTGTGTCCAAGCATCATGATCAGGAGGGTGTCACCTCTTGTGGCTGGTCGGTCAACCAGCCGGTCCTTCACGAACCTTATGAAATCATTGTCAACGCTGATTCTAATGTCAACAGGCGCTAATTTCACCTGTGTGGCGTACTCAGCTTCCGCCTTTGTGACTGTAACAAACTCGTTTATACTTGCCCCGCAGTTTTTCCTGATAAATCCGTCAATTCTAATTAGACCTAATCCTTGGTCCTCGGGGTAGGCAGGCCATGCTTTGGCTGCCGTAGGCTTCTTTCCCTCGATCTGGACAACATCACCAACGGTGACACCTAGAGTCTTCATTGTCTCGGAGTCCATTCGTGCGATGCTTCTACCTACGTCTCTTTGCTGTTTTGCCTCTGATACTTTTAACTGGACAGTGCTCAACCAAATGTCACCTATATGAATCTCACTTTCATGAGCACAGTGCCTTTTATAAGGATTATTTACCGCAACCAAAGTTTCCGCGGGTGTTGAAGCCACCACAGGGTTTTACCCAAATATTCATAGTGACATGATGGAGATATTCACAGGACAGGTGCCCAGTTTGGAAGAGTGCGTACAATGCGGCAAGTGCTGCAGTAACCTTAGGACCGGAAACGAGAAAACAGGACTCACACTCTTCCCGGAGGAGATCCACCTGTTCCCAGACGATAAAATAAGACCATACATCGGGAAAGGCGTAGACTCCGTAACAGAGGTTTTCACTTACCAGCAAACGGAGAACGTTTGCGTACACCTTGTAGACAACAAATGCAAGATATACTTTGAAAGACCAACAATGTGCAGAAGCTTTCCCGTCAAAGTAGGAGAATATGGACTGCGGTTCATATCAGGATGCATGGGAGTCCGGGATATGATGAAGAACTCCAAGAACATGACCCATGACATGTATGAGGTTAAAGCAGCCATAAAGATGACTGAGCGGCTTTACGATTTTCATAAAGCTTTCGAAGAAGGCGAGAAAAGGTGGCAGTACAACCTCGTCACAGAGGAATGGGAGACCTACTAGATTACTCCAGTTGACTCAGCGAGTTCAATGGCCCGGTTCTTGTCCATTTTGTGCTTGCTCAGGATAGTATAACGGTCAGGTCGGATGGATTGCGCCATTAGCAAAGCTTCGATTATTTCGTCACGGGATATTCCGAGCTCCTGTGCGTTCACTGGGGCTCCAATGGTTTTCAGGCTCTCCCTGATAGCCTCCCAGTTCAACCCGTGTAACCGTGCCATCATTATGCTACCAACTCCACACTGCTCACCGTGTAGCGCAGGTTTCTCGACTATTAGATCAAGAGAGTGACTGAACAGGTGGCTTGACCCGCTAACCGGTCTACTGCTACCCGCTATACTCATAGCGACACCACAGCTAACCAAGGCTTCAAGAAGGGTTCTGATGCCTTCCTGGATCTTATCCCTGATAATCTGAGCCCTCTCCATCACATGTTGACTGCTCATGAGGCTTAGGCTTGCAGCGTATCCTCCATAGTAATCGTTTCTCTCACGGTGTGCTAGTCGCCAGTCCCTTACCTCGACTGCTTTACAGATCATGTCACCACACCCCGCTGCTGTGAAACGGTAGGGGGACTCTGCAATCATTTTACTGTCCATAACCACGGCGAGGGGGGAAGCCGCCTTTACAGTGTATGGGCGATCCGAGCCCTTGATGGATGCAAGGTTACTAGCTATTCCATCGTGGGAGGCAACCGTTGGTATGCTAATGAAGGATTTTCCCGTCTCAAAAGCTGCGACTTTCGCGACATCAATATTTCTGCCACCACCAACACCAAGGACTACATCTGATGTGAAGCCAAGAACCTTGGATTTTACGGTATCAATTGTCTCGCGTTTTGCATCTGACACTAGAATATAGTTTCCCTGAATACCTCCCTCGGAGAGTAACTCCAAGGTTTTTTCTCCAGCAATATCGTAAGTGGTGTTGCCTGTGACAACCATCGCCTTCTTGTACTGGTGCTCATGGCATATGCTAGAAACCTGACTAAGAACATCTTCCCCGACAAGTACAATCCTTGGAAGATTTATGCGATGAATTCGATGGTTATCTTTTTCGGACAAAACCGTTGACATACCTGTATGTTATACCGTTTATTCACGTTATGGTATACAAATATGTTTGTTTTTTAAGCAATGTTTTTAAAAAAGTGACCTTTTTAAGGTACTTGGTCTTTCCTTCACAGGATACCTCTCTAATTATTCTAGGAGATTATTAAATGTCAAAGGAACAGGGAATCCTTAAAGGCACCACTACTGTCGGTGTCGTCTGCAAAGATGGAGTGATACTAGGCACTGATACACGTGCCACCATGGGCAACTTTATCGCAAGTAAACACGCGAAAAAGGTATACCAGATAACGGAAAACCTCGCAATGACCATCGCGGGAGGCGTCGCAGCAGCCCAGAAGGTCGTCGAAATTCTCAAAGTCAACGCAAGCCTCTACGAGCTAGAAAAGAACAGGCGAATGCCCGTTCAAAGCGCAGCAAGACTAGTTCAGAGCATCCTGTTCAGTAACAGGGAAGTAGGAGCACCTCTGCCACTTCAGGCAATTATAGGGGGATACGATGAGACTGGTCCACACGTCTACAATATGGACCCCTACGGCAGCATGCTGGAGGAGAAAATGATCTCAACGGGCTCCGGTTCACCATACGCGTACGGTGTGCTTGAGGCGCAGTTCAAGGAGGACAGCTTAGTTGAGGACACCCTCAGTGTCGTCGTAAGGGCAATTGACTCTGCAATGAAGAGGGATGTTGCCAGCGGTGACAGCTTTGATGTAGCAGTCATAAACGACAAGGGCTTCAGAGAGCTTACCCCAGAAGAGAAGAAAACTATTTTGAATAGCTGAGTTTGGATTAGATGCAAAACAGTCAGGGTCTTACCTACAGCGAGATCAGGCAAGCCATCCTCGATAAGATTCCGGCGCAGGTCGGAATCACAAGAATCGAGTTCGAGGGACCACGCCTAGCGATTTACTGCCAGACACCCGAGTTCCTACAGGAGAACAGCCACATCGTGGGCGAGATAGCGGGAATTATCAAGAAACGAATTGTAATCAGGAGTGATCCATCAATCAGGATGGGTGAGATCCAGGCTGAAGACATTATCAAGGAAATTATCGCAGACGCTGGACTAGTTCAGGCATACTTTGACCCTGCTTTGGGCGAGGTCGTGCTTGAAGTAGAGAAGCCAGGAGTCGCAATCGGAAAGAGCGGGATAAATGTAGTTGAGATAGTCAAACAGACCCACTGGAGTCCGAACTTCAAACGTAGCCCACCGATACCCTCTATGACCATTAGGCAGATTAGGGGTTTCCTTTACAGCAAGAGCAAGGAAAGGGAAAAAGTTCTCAGGGAAACGGGGGAATCTATTTTCAGACCCATTTTCCAGCAGTCAGGCGACGTGAGGGTCACTTTCCTCGGAAGCGCCAGACAGGTTGGAAGGTCAGCGATTCTCATTAAGACCCGTGAAAGCGAGATACTGATGGACTGCGGCGTAAACCCGGGAAGCAGGCATGCCATCCAATCATTCCCAAGACTGGACGTGGAGGAGTTTGATCTCAGCAGGCTAGACGCCGTTGTTATCACCCACGCCCACCTTGACCACTGTGGTTTCCTGCCATACCTGTACAAGTACGGATACAATGGGCCAGTGTACTGCAGCGAGCCAACATCAAGCGTAATGACCCTGCTCCAGAGTGATTATATCGACGTCACAAGGAAGGAGGGAAAAGCTCCCATGTACAGCTCAGAGGACATCTCAGAGGTTATCCTACACACCATCCCACTTGGATACGGTGAGGTAACAGATGTATCACCAGACATCAGGTTAACACTCCACAATGCAGGACATATACTTGGTTCATCAATGGCCCACCTGCACATAGGCAAGGGTCTTCACAACGTCGTCTACACTGGAGACTTTAAGTTCGGTCAAACAGCGCTGCTCCAACCAGCAAACAGCTACTTCCCTAGGGTTGAGACACTAATCATGGAGTCCACTTATGGTGGTCCAAATAACTTCACCCCGAGCAGGGAGGAGACTGAGAGCATGTTCGTTGATATCTGTAACAAGATACTCAAGGGCGGCAAGGTCTTGATACCGGTCCCAGCTGTCGGCAGGGCACAGGAGATACTCATGGTCATCAATAAGCACATGAACGAGGGAAACCTCCTGCAGGTTCCTGTGTATATCGAGGGAATGATCAGCGAAGCCACGGGAATTCACACTGCTTATCCGGATTACCTTAGTCACGAGGTGCGCGACCAGATACTCCAACAGGGCATTAACCCATTCGAGTCCGACTACTTCACAGTCGTGAAGCAGCATGATATGAGGGACGAGATAGTCGAGGGCGGACCATGCATCATCATGGCAACAGCCGGAATGATGGAAGGAGGACCAGTCCTGGAGTACTTCAAACGTCTCGCGCCGGATGAGAACAATGCACTCATATTCGTCTCATACCAGGTTTCAGGAACCATGGGTAACCGGGTGCAACAGGGTATGGGTTCGGCCCAGGTCTACGGCAACGACGGCAAAATGGAGATCATCAACATCGCACTAAGTACACACACGGTTCAGGGATTCAGTGGCCACAGCGATAGAAGACAGCTGATGAACTATGTGAGAAGGCTAAAGCCATCACCAAGAAAGGTGTTCGTGGTACACGGCGAGGAATCCAAGTGTGATAACCTTGCTAGAAGCGTTAGTAAGCTGCGTGGTGTACGTGGATACAGTCCAAGGCTTCTGGATACGTTCAGCTTAGCCTAGTCTCTATTTCTATAAATCTGGACATTTTTCGGGGTTATGATAACCCTTTCTTCTCCGAGTCTTGCAATGTCGCCGTCTGTTAACCTGGCGTACTCGTTCAGCTCATTGATTCCTCTTTTAACGTCCTCGATGTTTGTCTTGGCCAAGGGGGCAACGTTACAGATAACAATGTTGCCGGCGCGGACCTCGGCTTTGATAATATCGATATCCTCGTAAGCACGGAGTGGGATGGCTTTGATGTACTGGATATTTTTTACGTTATTCTCTTCGCCATTCTTCCCTACAAGTCGATCTAGCAATCCGCTCACTTTTGTGTCCTCCGGGCTTCCGCTTATATGTTATATGGAACGCGTATAGATGTTTTTCTTTTGTTAGCTATAATACTATCGAAGTTTTGCATGTTATGGGTATAGTTGGTAACAGTGGGCGGTAACTTTTCGTTTTTTTGTTGAAGTTAGGTATATAGGTTGTGTGAGTTTTTTTGGGTTACATATGAAAATATTTGGTGATTAAATAGAGGGGTTCACCTGGTATTCAGATGGCCAAGAGTGGGTTTTATTTGAGTTCAGAACCACCTTGAGGTATGAATTACAAGGAAGCCGCGGGGAACAAGATTGATGAAAATAAGTCTAATCTCGTCTCAGTCAGTGAGAAGATACACGGGGACCCAGAGCTCGGGCACCAAGAGTACAACGCGTCAAAACTCATTGTCGGTGAACTAGAGAAGCACGGATATGAGGTTAAACTAGGTGTTGCTGGGATGGACACTGCTTTCATCGCCCGCAAGGGTAATGGTAGCCCAAAGATCGGGATTCTTGCCGAGTACGACGCGTTACCGGGGATAGGGCACGCCTGCGGTCACAACCTTATTGCGGGTTCAGCAGTCGGAGCAGCTGTGGGGTTAGCAGACATTGTTGATGAGCTGGACGCCACTGTTATTGTCTTTGGTACACCAGCGGAGGAAGGTGTTGTGCAGAACGCCGGTGGAAAGGTCGTGATGATCGAGGAGATCAAGGAGGCTGACGTATCCATAATGATACACGCGGGCCCATCGTGGGGAAGCTATGGTACAACGAATGCCCGTGAGAGCTTTCTCGTGGAGTTTCACGGCAAAAGCAGCCACGCGGGTGCTGCCCCGGAGAAGGGGGTGAATGCGCTGGAGGGTGTTATCCTCACATTCCAGGGAATTAACGCATTGCGCCAGCACATTAACAGGGACATCAGGATTCACGGAATAATCAAGCACGGTGGTGACAGCCCCAACACGATCCCGGATTACGCCTCTGCACACCTTTACGTGAGGGCCCCATCGATGCCAATGCTTGAAGAAACATATGCAAAGGTCAAAGCCATAGTGAAAGGCGCTGAATTGGCAACTGGCGCAACGAGTAAAATAACTCAAGTTGCGAACACGTACGCCAACAAGATCCCAAACAAGGTCCTGAGTGACCTGTTCAGGGAGAACGTTGGCCTAGAGGGTATAGAGTACCCAGAAGAGCTTACTCCGAAGAAGAGTGGCGCATCAACAGACTTTGGGAACGTAAGCCAAGTTATGCCTGCATTGAGTGCGTACATCAACATCGGGGACGTGATTCTCCACAGCCCCGGAGGAACAGAGATGACTTGCACTCCGAAGGCACATGATGCGATGATTATCGGCGCAAAAGCCCTAGCCTACACGGCTATTGATGTTATCACAGATCCAATTGTCTTCAAGAAAGCAAAAGAAGATCATCAAAATAGGGTTGCTGAACAGAGCCAGTAGAAACTAATCTTCTGGTTTTGGCACTGCTTCTTTGACTGGGATGTAGATGTCAACCTGCTCCTCGCTGATGTGTCTCTGAAGCATAAACGGAGCAGCCTCTTCTAGCCCTGATTTTTCACTAAACAGGTTCTTGTATAAACTGTCCCACATTTCAGGGTCCATGTCAGCTGGGTTCATACTGTAGACAGCGTAACCACTCTTTGGCATCTTCTTCTTGACCATCCCCTCGGGGGCCTCAGAGTCATTGCTTACCCTGAACCCGATGAACATCTCCTCCTTCTCGGAGCCATCAAGACGGTTATCCCATGTCCACATCATGTAGAGACATTCATCCTGGATACCGGGGACATTCTCCCATTGAGCCATGAGGTTCTCGACCAGCCCAGCGGTGATAGTTTCCTCTTCCTCAGCGTTACTCTTATCGACAACAGAGATGTATCCGATGAGTGAAACTTCATCAAGCTGTCCAATTGTGGGCTGCATATCACCCGAACAGAATCGTGATGTCTATTTTATAGGTTACTTAGAAAAAGGGTGTTAAAACAAAAATAATCAAGAAAATTGAGCAAAAACAACCTTGGGAACAATATTATACTTTTGATACAGTGTATCTTCGATTACATTGCCAAGAAGCTATCTTGAATTATCAAAAGACGAACTGAGTCATGCGATGGAGCTCCATAAGGAGAGCATCGTAATCGACGCCAGCACTGTTGGATTCATCGAGCACGTGGGAGAGGACCTGATGCTAGACGACCTCATCAAGGGAGGCGTGACAGCCAGTAACGCCACGGTATGCATGCAGCACAACCTCAGTGAGGCGATGGGAGAACTTGCTAGGTACCATGACTGGGCAGAGAAGAAAGAGGCAAAAACCATCATAGTGAAGACAGCAGAAGACATCATCAATGCAAAGAAGGAAGGTAAGACGGGGATCATCTTCGGTCCACAGGACAGCCAGTTCCTTGAAGGAAATGTCAGGTTCGTTGACATCGCGCACCAGATGGGCGTGAGAATCATCCAACTTAGCTACAGCTGGAGAAACTTTGCAGCAGACGGATGCTGGGAGCCAAGGGACGGTGGGTTGAGCAAGTTCGGATTCGAGCTTGTGGAAGCCATGAACAAGAAAGGAATACTAATCGACCTTAGCCACGTCGGCGATAACTCAACGATGGACGCAATCGAGCACAGCAAGACACCTGTCAGCTTCACACATGTTTGCCCAAGGGAAACAACACCAACCACCCTCAGCGATTACGCCAAGTGGTCAGGCGGTGAAAGGTTCACAAAAATCGCCCTTGAGAGGGGAAGGACAAATGAAGCTCTTCAGGCGTGTGCCGAGAAGGGCGGAATGGTCGGAGTGACCCCGTTCTTCGCAAAGAAAGGCGGACCAAGCACGTACACGGATGACCTGATGGACCAGATCGACTACTGTGTGGACCTAGTTGGGGTAGATCATGTTGCCTATGGGAGCGACCTAGACTACAGGAACAGCATCACGAGGGCAGCTTACATCCACAAGCACCCTGAGAGGATTGACGTAACATACCACACTGCCATGCCCAAAGGATGGGGATACGGATGGCTTGAGCACACGCCAAACCTGACCAAAGGCTTGGTGGCGCGTGGCTACAGTGATTCTGAGTCCAAGAAGATTCTGGGCGAGAACTGGGTCAAACTCTTCAAGAAGATTTGGGGCAAGTAAGCCTCTAAATTCATTTTTTATACTATCATCGTCTTGTCATTAGGGATTATTATGGGTAGAAGTTATCTCGACCTGAGCAAAGACGAGAAGGAACACGCTCTAGCACTCCACAAGGAGAGCATCGTTATCGACAGCAGCGTTGTCAGCGTCATCGAGTACGTCACAGAGGACATGTGGCTCAATGATATGTTGAAAGGAGGAATCACTGCTAGCAACCTCACGGTTGGCATGCAGAGGAACTTCACTGAGGCACTCAAGGAGATCATCGAGCACAACCACTGGGCCAAGAAGAACGAGGACAGGGTTCTGCTAGTCAAAAAATCCACTGACATAGAGAAGGCAAAGAAGGCAGGCAAGCACGGCATTATGTACGGTCCACAGGACAGCATGTTCCTTGAGAGGAACGTAGACCTGCTTGACGTGGTCTATGAGCATGGGCTAAGGGCTATGCAGCTAACCTACAACTGGAAGAATGAGGTTGGAGACGGTTGCCGTGAGAAAAAGGACAGCGGACTCTCATGGTTCGGCGAGGCAGTCGTAGAGAGAATGAATAAACTAGGCATACTCATCGACCTCAGCCACACGGGAGACCAGACATGCTGGGACGCCATCGAGCAGAGCAAGTACCCAGTAAGCTTCACACACATCATCCCAAGGAGAAGCGCACCAAAGAAGGTAGGCGGCTACGCGGAGTGGGCCAACAGGAGCACAAGCCTCTGGGGCGACTTTGTTGCATACAGCAAGCAGAGGGGCAAACCAGACGACATGATGCAGGCTTGCGTCGAGAAAGGTGGAGTCATCGGTGTCACACCTTTCTTCGCAAAGAAGGCAGGATCAAGCACCCTGACTGACGACCTCATGGACCAGCTGGACGAGACAGTTGACATCGTAGGAGTGGACAACACAGGCTTCGGCTCAGACCTTGAGTTCCCCAACACAGTGATGCGGGCGGCTTTCATGTACAAAAACCCAGGCAGGATCGATGTGGACTACTTCACACCGATGGACAAGGACTGGGGTTACGGTTTCATGGAGAACATGCCCCTCTTCACGATGGGTTTGGTGTCTAGAGGTTACAGTGACCAGGAAATCAAGAAGATGCTGGGACTGAACTTCATAAAGCTCTTCAAAAAAGTCTGGGGAGCCTAACCCTCTTTTCTTAGCCCTTGTTTCGGGCTATATCATTTATTGCATCCAAGAACTTGTTTACCCCATTCTTTGTTTCAGGGGGCAGGTTCGCGGCGTAGCAGAGACGCATGTATCCGTCCCCCCTTGGTCCATACCATGTACCGGGGGTCAGTAGCACCTTGTATTTGTCTCTGAGAATGGCGAACAACTCATCACTTGTGCCAAGTTTGGAGATATTTACGAAGTGGAAAGTTCCAGCTTGGGGCATTGCACAGCTTAGCCAAGGATTATCATTAATTGCTTGATAACTCCATTTTCGCATCACGTCCCATTCCTGTTTGTAGTCCTCGTGCCACTTGGGAGGCAGAGGCTCACTCATTTCCTTCCTGAGACACTTAGCTAGAACTTTCATGTAGATACTTGAGGGATCGATTCCACCTAGCATGTGCCATCGCCAAACCTTGTCGATGATCTCCTCGTTGGCAACAATATACCCTGTCCTGAATGGTCGGACGTTGTACATCTTGCTGAACCCCCTTACGCATACGGCGTAGTCTTTCATTGAGGGGATTGAGCCCATTGATACGAATTTGTTATCGTCATACACGCGCCTTTCATAAACCGAGTCCTCAAGGTAGATAATTTCATGGTCGCTCAGGATGTCTCCTATCGCCTTAGTTGTTCCATGACTGAACACCGTTCCCGTTGGGTTGCCAGGCATGCACATGATCATCATCTTGGTTTTGTCGTTTATCCGGGGTTCCAGAAGGTCTGGGACGTCTTCCTCGGCTATGTTCCAGTTTCCTTCCTCAGATATAGGGACTGAAATCGTCTTTGCCCTGTGGAGGTCAGGCAGACCCCACGCGAAAGTAAACTGGGGGTCTACCACTAGCACCTCGTCACCGGGTTCAAGGAATATCCCTGCAATACACGCGAACCCATCCGCTGCTCCATGGCACGTCCCGATCTCTTTTCTTGGGTTATCTAGTTTGATTCCGTCCTCAATAAGCAGTTTCTCGGCGATTGCATCCCGGTAATCATGGGCGTACCAGTTTTGTTTCGCCTCTGAGTTTGTAGTGGTGTTTAAATCATAGCTGTTGGCAACCTCATCAAGGTACTTTAGTACGAATTGGGGTACATGCTGCCAGTACTCGTCGCCCCAGAGGAACACTGCATCTGGATCGTTCATTAAACCTGCTGGTAGCTTCTCGAATTGCTCGTACCTGACGTTAACTATGTTGTTGAAACGGTATTTTCCACTCATGGTTGCCAGTGTAGACTCAGATGAATGGTTATTTCACTGTATGCAACCATCTCAGGATTTTTATTATCATAATCAAAAGGTTTGTCTGGACACTCGTGTGAGTGAGGAATGTCTAAATAGAGCAGTAATCGATAGCGATAATCTATATTGGAATATTCTGAAATCTTATATGGGTGTAGGCATGGTAAAAGGAAATGGCTAAGCAATCAAGGAGCACATTAACGGATAATGAGCTCATGGAAGCCGTAAACTCTTATCCAGGACTATCCTTGTACGAGCTCTCCAGAAAACTTGGCTGGAGTATTGGGCGAGTGGACGGCTCGGTCAAACGACTTATCGATACAGACTACGCTCACCTACGCCTTATTGAGAGAAGCGGGAGGAGAGTAAACCTAGTCTTCCCTGCTGGAGCAGACCCAAGCGACGAGATCTCCATCCCAGTAGATGTGCTTGAGAAAGGCTCACAGGTTTGGGGAAACAGCGCCATTGTATATGCATTAGACTCTGAGACAATCGGCGTTTCCGGCGGGTTCAACGAAGATTGGGAACGCAAGGCAAGTTTCAGGAACAGGGCACCCGTCACACGGGAAGGTGACAATCTGAAGATTTCACTACCAGATAATGTGAAGAGCTTTTACAAGCTAGACAACAGGCAAATCGACGTCAAGATCGAATCTAGTAACATTGTTATCATTACTTCTGGAAAAAATATTGAAAACAAAAAGAAGGATTAGAGGAAGACCTCTGGTTCTCTTCGCTCGCTACACTCTGCTGCGAGCCATTTTGCTGCACCCATAATGCCAGGGTGCTCCCAGTGACGTGCACCGGTTGGGCAATTCTGAACACAAGCGGTACATGCCGTGCACTTGGTCTTGTCCGTTTTAACGGAATCAGTTACCTCTACACAACCTGTTGGGCATACCCTTGCACACATCCCACATAGGATACATGTCTCAAGGTTTGTCTCTGGACTTCTTGGGTCTCCTCCACCTCCCTCTTTGTATGGGCGGTTACCATAGACCTCAAGCTCGGGAACTTCTGTGAGTCCACCTATCTTCTCCATGACTTTTGCACCGAAATCCTTGGCCTTGTTGATATCAGATCCATCGGGCCTACCAGGCGCGATTGGCGTCTCAGGTGTGTCGAAGCTGTGCCTTCCAATGAATGCGGCTCCTGCCACTGCCTTGAACCCTAGCTCACTAGTGACATCCTTCAGCTCAATTAGGGCGTCATCGAAGTGCCTGTTTCCATACATTGCTACTAGGACCGCGGGAGTGCCGTCACCTGTGACTTTCTTGATCCGATCGAGGGCTATCGCGGGAATTCTTCCACTGTAGACGGGAGCGGCGATTATCGCCAGTTCATCCTTTGCAACAGAGTAGTTTTTTGATACTGAGTCTGGGGGAGTTAGATCAATATAATCATAGTCCAGTCCAGTTCCCTGCATGATGGCTGTCACTATTCTCTTTCCTGTGTTTGTTGGCGAGTAATAGACTAGTTTTGCTTTGCTAATTTCCATGATAGAGGGTTTAACATTCTCACATATAACGGATAGGGGTAGAATTTTTTACGGGTTAAATTTAAGCCCTAATAAAACACGTATACCGTATGAGTGACCATCTTTTCCCACACCATACAAACCCAGGTGTGGATACATACAGTCAGAAGATACTATCCCTCCGCGACAGGATGACAGTTTACAACGGCTGGTTGATGAACAGGCTTGAGAAGCTGCTACCAGGCATGATGGATGAGACAGGGATTGATATGTGGATAGTTGTTGCCCGCGAGTACAATGAGGATCCAGTCATAATGAGCCTCCTACCGGAGCCCAACCTATACGCAAGGAGGAGGACAATCCTCGTCTTCAATAGGACAGATGAGGGAATTGAGAGGCTTGCTGTCTATCGATATGGTTTCGGTGAGTTCTACAAGGGAGTATGGAACCCTGACAAGGAGGAGCAGTACGAGTGCCTCGCGAACCTGATCAAGGAGAAGAACCCGGAGAAGATTGGAGTCAATGTCTCCAACACCTCTGCATTCGGCGATGGATTGACACATGGAGAGCACACACTGCTCGTGAACGCCCTCGGTGACCTATCCGAGAAACTCGTTTCAGCCGAAGCTCTCTGTATCAGATGGCTTGAGACCCGCAGCAAGGAAGAGCTGGAGGCTTACCCAATGTTGTGCGAACTAACACACGCCATCATCCAGGAGGCTTTCAGCAGCAAAGTCATCACTCCAGGAGTCACAACAGTTGACGACGTCCAGTGGTGGATGCGCCAGAAGATGCTCGACCTTGGCGTCGAGATGTGGTTCCCAGCCACGGTGGACAGGCAGGGACACGGTGACAGTTATCAGGACAGCGAAAGGACCAGAATCATCCACAGGGGCGACCTCATCCACTGCGACGTGGGATTCTACTACCTAGGAATGGCAACGGACGTCCAACAGAACGCCTACATACTAAAACAGGGCGAGACAGATGCCCCCCAAGGACTGAAGGACGCTCTCGTTGACGCGAACAAACTGCAGGACTTCCATGCGTCGGCTATGAAAACGGGTAGGTCAGGTAACGAGATACTCAAGGAAGCCCTAGATAACGCCTGGGCGGCTGGCTTGAAGCCATCTATTTACACACATCCTCTTGGAGTGCATGGTCACGCAGCGGGACCTACAATTGGACTTTGGGACCAGCAAGGAGGAGTACCCGGAAGGGGAGATTATCTCCTTTACCCGGATACGTGTTATGCAATCGAGCTCAACGCCAAGAAAGAAGTCCCCGAGTGGGATAACCAAGAAGTCAGGATGAGTCTTGAGCAGGATGCTTGGTGGACTGGCGAAAAGCTTGTTTTCATGGCTGGCAGGCAGAAAAAGTTCCACCTTGTCAGTTAATTTTATTATATTTTTTTTTACTAATAAGAAAATAATGATTTAGGTTTCTTCGGTTACTTACCGAATACGCCCTTCAGGAATCCAAGAGGACCGCTGCCACTGCTTTTTGGTTTGCAGCTGTAGCATGTCTTCTTATGAGAAGCACCACACGCAGAACAGAATCCTGCTCCACATTGTTTACAATCGTAGGTCTTGACTTGCTCATTCTTACAGATATCGCATGTTCCCATTCTTAAACATCCTTTCTAAGCGAAGCATCTTGACGAGCGATACGTTATAGCTATTTACTTTCGCATTCATGCAATATTGCACATGTTTCTGTCAAATTGTTGCGTCATTTTTATAATAAATATGTCAAAACAATAGTCATTATCAGCCTATATAAACAAAAAAGACGTATTTACAGCTATTTTAAAGAAAGAAGGCATAATATCGAATGATTTCTATGTTTATTGTATTTATGGTCATTATTAGTAAATACTATGCCCAGTTTCATCAAAGACTCGCCCCCGAAAATAGGAGTAAGATGTTTTATTCCCCGGTTTACCAAGAAACAGCATGAAGCCCAGCGTCTTTGATGATCTTCATCCAATGATCAGAGAGGGCCTAGACAAACTGGGCATATCCACGCCTACACCTCCGCAGGAGAAAGTTATCCCCGCTATACTTGGGGGAGATAACGTCCTACTTGTCTCGCCAACAGCGAGTGGTAAGACTGAGGCTGCCTTGTTACCTGTATTCGACATGTTCATGAAGGGAAGCAAGGAGAAAGGAATCAACATCATCTACATTACTCCACTCAGGGCTCTCAACAGGGACATAGATAAACGAATGATGTTCTGGGCAGACCACCTCGGGATTTCCGTGGAAGTCAGACACGGGGACACCAGCCAGAAACAGAGGAGCAGGCAGACACGAAAGCCACCCCAGATGCTGATCACAACACCTGAGACATTACAGGCAATTCTACCCTCAAAGGGCATGAGGAAACACCTTGACACTGTGAGATGGGTAATCATTGATGAGATTCATGACCTCGCAGCAAGCAAAAGGGGAGCACAGCTCACGATAGGTCTTGAAAGGCTTGACAAAGCGACGAAGAAAAACCCTCAGCGGATTGGGTTAAGCGCAACAGTGGGAAACCCTGAGACGGTGGCTAAGTTCCTTGGAGGAATCCACCCGGTAAACATAGTAGAAGTCACGGTGGACAAGACCTACGTGTACGGCGTCCAGTTCCCCCAACCAACCGATGAAGATTTTGACCTAGCAGACGAACTCAGCACCAGTCCAAAAGCCGCTAGTAGGTTAAACAGGATTAGGAGCCTTGTCGCCCAACATAACAGCACACTGATCTTTGTTCAGGGAAGGGGGCAGGCTGAGGCACTCGGGTTCAGGTTAAAACAGATGGACCCACTCATCGAGGTGCATCATGGGAGCCTGAGCAAAGAGGAGCGGCACAAGGTGGAGGACCGCTTCAAGGCGGGAGAGCTAAAAGGCATAGTGTGTACAAGCACACTCCAGCTCGGCATCGATATCGGCGAGGTTGACCTGACGATCCAGTACCAGAGCCCAAGGCAGGTGAGCGCCCTCATCCAGAGAGTGGGCAGGGCTGGGCACAAGATCAGCAGGCTCAGTGAGGGAGTAACCATCCCGGCATATGGAGAGGACGCATTGGAGAGCCTTGTGGCTTCAGACTTGGCTAGGAAAAATGCGCTTGAACCAACACTGGTCCACATGAAGCCCCTTGACGTGCTCACACATCAGATAACGGGGCTAACAATTATGGCTCTTGATGACGGAATCAAGGAGAAAGAGGTGTATGACCTCATCAAACGAGCTTACCCGTTCAAGGATTACACACTCGAGGAGTACGAGGAACTGATAGAGTTCCTGAGACAGATAGGATTGATCAACAGGAGGGGAGACACATTGAAGAAGACAGGAAAAGGCAGGAGATACTATTACGAGAATCTGGGCATGATCAACGACGAGCGGCGATACCCGTTCATCAACGCAATCAGCGACGAGATGGTTGGCACAGTTGGAGACGAGTTCTGGAGCCTCCGCGCACGAGTCGGCTTGAATGTCATCCTCAAGGGAAGGGTTTGGCGGATACTCCAGATAGACGAGGAGCGAGGAGTTTTACATGCCCTACCAAGCACAGATCCTTTGGGTGCTGCACCGGGTTGGGACGGTGAGCTGATACCAGTTACAAGGGAGGTAGCGGAAGGGGCGGGCACACTCAGGGAGACCATCAGCAAAGCCGAGTCACTTGAAGCCCTCGCAGAATCACTGGACACAGATGTGGCGAGTATCAAAGAGATATCAGACGAGTCAAAGGCGCACCTGAAATCAGGGCTCCCATTGCCCAGCGCTTCAAATCTTGTCATTGAGGTCTGGGACCAGTATGTTATCATCCACAGTACACGGGGTGAACGGTTCAACATGGCTCTTGGAGCCATACTGGACGCCGCGTTAAGCGAAAAGGAACTCATCTACAACTGGTGGAACGATCCTTACAGGATTCTCATCGAGGCGCCGAACAATCTCAACAAGTACGAGGTCGAGGACATCGAATCCCTGATCAAAGAATTGACGCCAGAAGAAGCAGAAAGGCTCCTCTCGAATTTCATGCATACCAGGTTCCCCTTCGGGTATAAGATGAATTTCATAGCTCAGAGGTTCGGTGTGATCCCGAGGGGCAAGATGATGGGTCCAGAGAGGACTGAGAACCTGTACTACCGGTTCAAGGACACGCCCATCTACAATGAGACCATCAGGGAAGCTTACCACGAGAAACTGGACCTTGACGCCGTGAAGGAAGTTGTTTCTGGAATCGGCGATGGGTCAGTGGATATCACAATCAAACAGGTAACCGAACCAAGCGCACTGGCACGGCACATATTGGAGAAGTACGCCGACGTCGAGGAGCTTATGGCAACAGACGCCACCATCACGGACCAGATCGAGTACATGCGACAGAACATCCACTCTAGGAAGGTCAAGTTGGCGTGCGTCAACTGCGGTGAATGGCACGCACACATCAGGATAAGGGAACTGGAAGAACGCCCCCACTGCGAAAACTGCGGCAACGGTTTGCTCTCAATGATGAGACGAAACCAAGACCCTGAGCACTTTTTGAGGCTATTGAAACGGTGGAACCAGGGCGAGGAACTGTTCGGTGAGGACCTTGACGTACTTGTCCATGGCAGGAAGACCGCTGATATGGTGTTAAGCTATGGCAGAAAGGCTGTGGAGGCGTTGATGGTCTACGGAGTCGGCCCAGTCACCAGTTACCAGGTCCTGAGCAGGATGCACAGAACCCATGAGGAGTTCTACAAGGACCTTTTGAAAGCAAAAATCCAGTACATGAAGACTCGTCAGTACTGGGCGAATAAATAAAGGGGTTAAACGTCTAGTGCAAAGTTGCTGTGAGCTACAGGTGCCCCGCTGCTCAGCGCCATTGCGATCTGGATGACCTCGGCTATCTCTTCCTTGGTCGCTCCTGCCTTCATGGCTGCCTTTGCGTGGCCCTCGATGCACCATGGGCACCTAGTCATATAGGTGCACGCGATGGCGATCAACTCCTTTGTCTTAACATCTAGTTTTCCGGGCTCGAAGACCTTCCTGTTCCAGTCGGCCCATGCCCTCATTACGTCTGAATCGAAGTACTTGCGTGCTTCGGGATCCCTTTCCTTAGAATAGTGGTAATCCATGGAGAATACCCACGTTTTCCGCTAATAACGTTAATCAATGAACTCGTGGATGATCTCAAGAGTCCGCTCCAAGCCCTCGTCCAGGTGCTGGTTCTTGTTCATCTCGATGAGAACCTCCTGCGCTGAGTTCTCTAATAGGTGGTCTATCCGCTTGATCAGCTCGCTGACCGATACGTCTTTCTGATGCATAACCATCGCTACGCCGTTCTCTTGTGCCCTTTCGGCGTTACCGTACTGCTCGGGGTGCCTTGGGGTAGGGATTATGAGGCTGGGTTTGGAGTACCCGATGCTCTGCATGATGGTCTCGTGGCCTCCCCTGCTTATGACCACGTCACACGCGTTGAGGAACGAGTACCTGTCAACGATCCAGGGGATCAGCGTCAGGTTCCCTATGCGTTTTGGTTTACTACCTCCATGTGGGTCGCCTGTGGACATGACAACGTGGAACCTGTCGGGGAACTCCTTGAAGATTGGAGTTAACATGTGGATCAGCGGCATCCGCTCAGTCCTTGGGCCGCTGATACCGGCGTAGATTAGCACCTGGTCGTCACTGACTCCAAGTTCTTCACGTATCTTTGACGAGTCCTGGTTGTCCTCTGGTCTGACGCCCAGTATTGAACCTACGAGGTCCATCTTTGCGCCATACCGTTTTGGGGCCCTCAAGCTGTCGAGGCTGATAGTGTATGGCTCAGGGAAGTCTGGGATAATCACCCTTTGTGTGTATGTCCAGATTCTTCCGAGCACCGTCATAACGGTACCGTCGAGGATCTTCCACCAGTTGGAGTCCCTGTCTCTAGGTGCCCTTGGGAGGAACTGGTTGAGCAGAACCACCACTGGTTTCCTCATCAACCTGGCAGCCAGAATTGTGCTGACCCTTGTATCTGAGAAAATTACGTCAGGCTTGAAGGTCTGAATCTGTTTGATCTCGAAGGTCACCTGCTTCAGCAGTGTGATAAAGACGGTCAAGGCCCTGTTCTGGAATGTTGATTTGAGGTCGATGCTGCCGGTCTCATCGGTCTCCAGATATATCTCGGGGGCTTCAACAACGGGCAATCCTTGGCTGGATACATAGTCTACCCCTTCGAGGTATGTTGAAAAGAGCACTTCGCCACCCCGTTTCTGAACCTCTTTTGCTATTGGTACGCAGCGGCTGACGTGCCCTAGGCCCATACCGCATGGGCTGAAATATACACGTGAACCTTTGAACTGCATCTTTAATCACTAAGCCTGTGTCTGCTGATATTACCCCTCGGGTCATCTTCCTTGAACAAGATAGCCTGGAAAGTGTAGATCTCGATTCTTGGCTCAAGCCATGATTTCTGAGGTAAACCTGCCTTCACACAGCACTGGTTAAGGAACTCTTTGCTGTCCCATCCCCACTCCACTGGAACTTGTGGCAGTAACAGCCCTTTGTTCCAGCCTTGTCCAACGATCAATCCATCCCTGCCAACTACAACACTGTTGACGATATCAGATGGTTCTTTTTCCTCGATCTTCTCCGGTGGAGTGAGTACGCTGACCTCGATGGTGATTCCATCCATCTCCTTGGGTTGAACAGGGGGGAACCGGGGGTCCTCAAACGCGGCGCTGCTAGCAGCTTGTATCACTGCATCCACCAGGGGGGTTGTGGGGTATGGAAGTCCAATGCACCCCCTTAAGCCACGATTACCTTTGGCGTGTTCGTTCAGTGTAACGAATACCCCGCAGTTCACGTTTAGGGTCGGATCATCCTTGATCGGGACGGGGGGTTCAGCTAGGCCTAGCTTGCTTCCAATAACCTGTCGTGCAAGTTTTACTAGGTACACGCCCTGCTCGTCCGTTAAAGTGAAGATGTCAGCCCACCGCTCCGTTATAATAAACATCTACGGTGCATCTAAGGGATAACCTTTGTTAGCTACTCTCAAGTGTTTCTAGGATTTTACCCCAGTGGCTACCCTTCCAGTATACTTTTTCGCATACAACACAGCCCCAAAACTCGTCAAAGGTATTGAGGCTCGCCTCGGGTACATTATCTTGCATCTCTTCCTTGGTCCTCTGGGATAGCTCACCGTTACATACTGGACATCGAGACATAATTGGGACTAGGTTCAGGCTTAGGTTCGTCTTTATCTGGGTTAGCTGTTCGCTAGTGTCTTCACTGGAAACTAGGATAGCGTTTACACCTTTTTTATTAGCACGTTGGATCAGTAATTTGTCTTGCGATAAGAGAATTCTCTGAGAATCTTTTGATTCTTGGATTAACGCATCGTCGTCCTTGCCTGGGTAATAGACTGAATCATAACCTGCGATCCTTAGCCAACGAGCAAGGCTTCCAAGCATACCATCGAGAAGAAAACTGTTTAAAACGCTACGAGTCTGCTCGGCAGTCCTCACAGATGAACTCACCGTTAATAGCCCTGAGGTTACTGGAGTATATCTCGCAACTGTCACAGTACCCGACTGTGGAGGCACCGTGAACGGGATTGCTGTTCAATATCTCCCTCTGCTCCCGCATTATCTCCATTATTGTGGGTATATTGCGGATTATACTGCGATCAGTTATGACCCCGACCAAGTCTCCCTTGTATATGACGCCTAGTCGCCTAATGTTCTCCTTGTCCATCATTTTCATTGCATCCATGAGGTACATCTCAGGTTCAACCATCTTTAACGGAGAGGTCATTATCTTGCTAGCAAACAATGTGCTCGGGGAAACTCCTTCAGCTACCACCCTTGTCACAATATCGCGCTCCGTCACGATCCCAACGGGAAGGTCGTGCTCGTTCACGACGATTACTGCACCTACCCTCTGTTCACGCATCCGGTTAGCAACTTGAACGATATCCTCGTTCTCTGTTACACTGATGACTGGGCTGGACATTGCTTCCCTTACTTGCATCTTGGATGATAGATCTAGGCTCAAGTGTCTCACCAAGTGAAACCAAGGCGGTAGACTATAAAAAGCTCATGAAGTTGGGATTGAACATCCCACAGTTATTCCATTAAAACTTGGTACATTGAGCCACATTTACCGCAGCTCAGAATGCTTGTGTGTCTCTCGATGCTCTCATCGATCTGTATCCATGACCTGCATTCCTTGCATTTCAGTAGATACCCCGACTCGCTCCCATCCCCTGACTTGAATAGAAGGGGGCGCGCCTGAACCATGCTCCCCATTAATAGAGGCCTCTTCAATCCGAGTCTTGAAGCCTTCAACCTGATAGCGTTACTAGTTCTAGCTGGAAACTCGTGCTCGATTTCCTCAAATGTCTTGTTTGAACCATATAGACCCCTTAACCGGTTTACTTCATCGTCGCTCCATTCATTTATTCTAGCCATATTCTTAGTATCCACTATCCTTGTGATCATGAGTGTAGCAGGGACCACCCGGAATTCACGTGACGGCATTATACCGCACGCGGCTGTGTGGGCGTTTATTCAGGCAAACCCGAACAAAATGGGTGCGCGACAAAGATCACATAATGTGTCTGTGCGAACTCACTTCCGTAGCTGCCCCACTACAGTGTCATCATGCTTCCAAAAGTTATAATATAATTCTGTTGCACCAATCAAGTACATTTCACCAGTTATTTTCGTCCCCCTTATAGGTATATTGTGGCATAAGAGGCAAGAATGTTACATCCACCTGAGACATACAATGTATTGATACCCCTGTATCAATCAGGCATATTCCAATTACCAAGATTTACATGAATCAGGAAAACGTGCAATATACGCCCTGTTAAGCGAAAGGTTTAATGCAAATCCCTTAATCCGTTAACTGAATTCCATTGGACGTACACTTCACGGAAAAACCAAAACTGGACAACCCAGTGATGATAGCAGCGTGGCCTGGGATGGGTTTCCTAGCAAAAATCAGCGCCGATTATCTACGAAGAAGGATCAAGGCAGCACAGTTCGCCGAGATCAAGTACTTCCATAACGTACTGGTTTACACAGATAGTGTTGCCAAGCTTGCACCAATTAAACACAAGCTCTATGCCTCTGAGAAGGACAACATCATCATACTTGTAGGCGATGCACAGCCATCAATCCCGGAGGAGTCACTCAGGCTCGCCCAGAAGATATCGGACATAGCTGTCGAGATGGGGGTCAAGAGAATTTACACCATGGCAGCCTATCCAAACGAGTTCTACGAGGAGCCAAAAGTCTACGGCGTCTTCACCGAGGAAGCTATGAGGGAGGAACTTGTGGAAGCTGGAATTGAAATGCTCAAAGACGGGGCAGTCAACGGGTTGAACGGGATCCTGATCGGAGTTGCAAAGGAAGACGGAATAGAAGGCGTATGCCTCATGGGAGACATTACCTACGCCAACGTCCCTCAGCACTTGGCAAGCAAGGCAGTCCTCCAGAAACTAGTGAAACTGATGGACATCGAGATTGACACAGAGCAGCTTGAGATCAGGGCAAAGAAGATCGATGCCTCGATCAAGCGGCGCCTCGACATATACGAGGATGAGGAGGAGACCCCCGTAACCGAGGATAAGAAACTCGGTTATATCAGCTAATTTATAATCTAGCACCAAACATTATGTTTTGAATCCCGGAGAAGCCACATTTGAAAGATTCCGAAAAAGTATACTGGATTAAAGCCCTGCTTGGAATAGCCACAGGCTTCGTAACATTCTACATTCAGTCCAAATTAGGCTTCCAAGGAGAAATCGCTTTGATGGCGGGAATCTCACTGTACATCGCCTACTCTGAGGCTGCTTCAATGCTTCTAAAAGTTGACAGAGACAGGACGATAAAGATCGCCATGGGGGCATTCCTGTTCCTTTGGATGTTGTCTTGGACGCTCCTCAATACGATGGGCGTCTCTGGTTGGCTCTAATTTTTAGAGCTATTGTTTTGGTACTGCATGGAAGGACATTTTATCCGAAATACTCTAGAAAAACTCACATTTACTGGTGAAATATATTGATTATCATCAATATTATATTGTCAAATATCATTAAAACGTTAAATATAGAATACAACAGAATTAACACCCAATCACGAGCGGAATGAACGCTCTTGATAGGATGAAAAAGAAATGAAGAAACAAAAGATCATCATCACTATCATGACACTTTTAGCAGTAACGTTAATCGTGTCACCCACCGTATGGGCTAAGAATGACAATAATTCAGGAGTCCCATTCCAAGCCTTATGGGATGCTATCAATATCCTCCAAACCCAGATCGATGAAATCGATTTGATACCAGGACCACCAGGTGAGTCCGCTAAAGTCGTCACTCAGGTCGAAAAGCGTCTAAACTTAAAGACCTTTCCTACTTCAAGTACTATGATTGGCTCTCCGATAGAAGTTACCATCTCGGAGCCAACTGATATTGTTGTCCTTTTTACTGCAGAGGTAGTACCACCGTACGTCACAGACGAGGTTAATACCGGTTCAATGAGTATTTATTTAGTGTGCCATCAAAATTATGGGTCAATAGTGTCCGAAGAGTGGTACACATTCAGCGGTAATGGATTGATAACCCCCAGACAACAAGCGAATATTCATTCAGTGATAACAATAAGTGAGCCAGGGGACTATATTATCGAATATTACTGGTCACATTATACGCCAGGTAATGGTGTCTATGAATGGACTATGAAGGATTACAGAAAAACGCTTATCATTCCTTGAGTCTAGAAACTCTCACCTTTACAGGTGAAAAGCCTATTTTTTACTCGATACCGTACCTTTATTATTGTTATATTGCATGATATCAGACCATGCAGCGAAATACCCAGAGTCAAACGGTGACCTTATTGGGCTCTTTCTCATTTCCTTGAACTCTTCTCGGTACGTCTTCAAGCCCTTGACGGCGAAGTTGTTCCTGTTGTAGAAATCCCTCTCGTCGCCGGATCTTACGGATAGCAATAGTCCCTCCATGGCGTTGATGTACCCATGTTTGAACTCCTCGTCCGGGAATTTTCTCTCCCTTAAAATCTTGAGAGCTTTTTCAGAGTCTGTGAACTTTCTATCAAGCATATTTGTGAAGAAATTGATAACTGCTTCACGGGTCTTACCTGTTACAGTTAGCCCTCGTCCTGGTTTAGTTGTCTTCGTCACTTTCTACTCCTCTTTCTGTGATTCTCATTGGAACTTCACCCTCTGGAAGGCTGGGGCTCGCTGTGAGTTTAGCTATTCTCATATTATTCCGCCCTTTCCTGATGAAGATTCTGTTGTGGCTCATGTGGCCGAGTATGTGTCCACCGACGGGTGTAACAGCCTTACTGAAGAAGGCATCTGGACTTGCCATCACCTGGTTTGTTATTACAAGGGATGTGTTGAATGCACGCCCCAACCTGACGAGCTTATGCAGGTGTCTATTGAGCTGCTGCTGCCTGTTGGCGAGCATCTCCCTTCCGATGTACTCGCTCCTGAAGTGGCTCGTCACGCTGTCGATGATTATGAGTTTTATGTTGTTTTCCTTGATTACTTCATCCGCGTTTTCGAGCAGCACGATCTGGTGGTTACTCGTATATGCTTCTGCATAGACGATGCCTTTCAAGACATCTTGGGGGTTCACACCAAACCTCGGCGCGATCTGTTGGACCCTCTCTGGTCTGAATGTTGACTCGGTGTCAATGAACAATACGCCTCCATTCAATCCTCCTTGCGCCTCAGCTAGCTGCACGGTTACGCATAGTTGGTGACATAGTTGGCTCTTCCCACTTCCGAACTCGCCGTATAGCTCTGTGAGACTCTGGGTCTCCACCCCTCCTCCAAGTAAAGTGTCCAGACTGTTGCAGCCTGTTGTGAGTTTTCTTACGTTCTTTCGAAGCTCAACTAGCTCGTCGCCTCTAACAAAAGTGATGGCGGTTGCATCTCTGGCTGAGGCTATCACACGCTCAGCCATCTCCTGGCCTATCCCAGCGGATACGAGTTCTCGCAGTGTAGCTGTGCCGAGACTCTCAACTGTCTTGAATCCAATCTCCTTGAGCTTGCTGACTGTAGCCGGACCCAGCCCGGGGAGGTCTTCAAGGGTTTCGTATTTCTCCTTCTTGGATTCAAGTTCATCTGGCATGGTGAGCTACCGCTTGATAATCGGTTATGATATAATGTTCCCGTGGTTAAACTCTATGGTTCAGGTTCTTCGTCCTCAAGTTCAAGCACAATGTTGCCTTCGTATCCACATTCCTCGCATAAGTACTTCTGGGGAAGGATACCATAACTTTCAGAAGGTTTCAGTTTAGGACTTTTACAAATTGGACAGAATACGGGTTTTGGTGGGGAATGTTTAGCTCCCTTGAGAATATCAATGATTTCTCTGAGTTTTGGCACCGGTTACTGGACCTCAATGTTGTCCTTAGGGAAGCCCAGTTTTACGAGTGTATTGAGTACCTCGTTTCTGTGGTCTCCCATTAATAGAACCTGCTCGTTCTTCGCGGTACCACCGCATGCACACTTGTTTTTCAACTGTGTTGCTAACTTGTTGAGTGACACACCCTTGGAGTCAATTCCGTCTACAACGGTCCATTTCTTTCCCCATTTTCGTGTCTCTAAACGAATTCTGATCCTTTGCTGCTCTTTACTCATTTCCTCGCATACGCAGAGGTCTGATGGAAGTCCACAAACGGGACAAATTTCTGCCATTATCAACACTCTAGCGGAGCCATGGTTTTAAAGGCTTTACGTAAAAAATGATGAATATGACTGGGTACAAGTCCCTTTTTGTCACTTTTGTGCATTATTTCATGTGTAATTCTGGAGCAGGCTGAACGCTTGAAGAGCCTGTGTCCCATCCAGAATTATTATGGTGTTTGTGCTACAGCTGATGAACTCCACTATGTTGATGTTGCGACTAGCGAGCAACTGTGTAACAAAGGCAACGAACCCAGGCGTCTCCTCAACCACCTCGGGGCTCAACAGGATTAACGCGACAAGGTTCTTCTGGAACTGGACTTGTTCCGGTAGCGGGTCTTTGATTATTGTCTGGTCCACAATGTAGACGTACTGATCAGTCAGGTGAGCAGTGACGATATGGGGAATATCCAGCCTTATGGGGGATATCACCACGCCAATCTTGTCCTGAAGCCTTACTCTTGAGGTCTTCAGAATACCCCGCACAGCCTCTTCTCTAAGAGATCTATCTGTACTGATCTCGTCCGCAACACGGATAATCGCAGCTTTCACGGCCTCTAAGCTCCCTTCACCAAGTTCCGCCTGGAGGATTCTGGCGAGTGCGCTGAAGTTGACTATCTTCATGTTGAGCGCGTCCAGCAGGCTTGGTCTGGTCTGGATTGTGTCCCGGACTAGTTGTGCGACGCTTTTTGTTCTATCTGAGGTATCAGGTGTCATATATGTTGCAACTATGTCACAACGTATAAAAGGTTGTCTCAGCTTGTTGCTGTTTATCTCATAAGAGGCATAAATGCAATGACTAAAGACAAAGTTGTTCTAGCTTACAGCGGCGGACTTGACACATCCATGATGGTCAAGTGGCTCCAGATGAATTACGATATGGATGTAATCACCTGTAACCTGGACGTTGGGCAGGACAAAGAAACAAAGGGCATCGAGGAGAAAGCCTGGAAACTAGGCGCAATCAACCACTACACTTTCGATGCAAAAGAGGAGTTCGCCAAGGAGTATATCTTCCCGGCGATCAAGGCTAACGCACGATACATGGGGACTTACCCCGTGAGTAGCAGCATAAGCAGGCCACTCATCAGCAAAAAACTGGTAGAGGTAGCGGAGATGGAGGGCGCCCAGGCAGTTGCACACGGTTGCACCGGCAAGGGCAACGACCAAGTAAGGTTCGACATCACAATCAAAGCACTCAACCCAACTCTGAAAATCATTGCACCAGTTAGGGAATGGAAATTCGACCGCGCAGGTCAAATTGAGTGGTCCCAAAAACACGATATTCCAATCCCAGTTACAGTGGACAGCCCATACAGCGTTGACGAGAACTTGTGGGGCAGGAGCGTCGAGGGCGGTATGCTTGAGCACCCTGATATCCCTGTACCAGAAGATGTCTGGGACTGGACTGCGGACATCATGAACACCCCCGATGACCCCGAGTTCATCAAGATCGGTTTCCACAAGGGAGTGCCTGTGAGCCTAGACGGCGTCGATTACAAGCCACATGAACTCATCCTCAAAGTGAGGGACATGTCAGGCAAGCACGGAATTGGCAGAATCGAGCACATGGAGGACCGGATCGTCGGTCTCAAGACACGTGAGACATATGAGGTCCCAGCGGCGGAGACAATACTCAACGCACACCTGGATCTTGAGAAGATGGTACTGACACGCCATCAGAAGATGCTGAAGATGGAGATGGACTTGAAATGGGCGACAGCCGTATACCAGGGACTCTGGGTTGACCCGTACAAGGAGGACCTTGACGCGTACATCAACAACACTCAGCAGAACGTAACTGGAACGGTCACAATGAAACTCCACAAGGGAACAGCAAAACCAGTATCCCGTGAGAGCCCATTGAGTCTCTACGACTACAACCTTGCAAGCTTTGACATCAACACCCACTACGACCAGGGTGACGCTGTCGGTTTCATCAACCTCTGGGGTCTACCAAGCGTCACGGCTTGGAATCTGAAGAGGAAGATCGCCGAAGAAGGCATCAAGGAGCAGGGTAAGAAGGTTGTACCAGTTCCCCAAGGGGACGACTAGTTCCCACATTTCCTACTTATCCCTTAATAGGGATGGACAGTTTTTCTATCCATCCGAGGTAGCCCAGCCTTGTCACGTGAAGAATCACTTTTAGAAATACTAGAGAAAGCGTTACCACTGCCACCCAAGATTATCGTGGGTTACAACAAGCTTGAGAGGGACTTCACCAGCGGAGATGTCTCACGGGTTTGCGATATCAGCAGGAGCAGTGCCAAGTTTTACGTGAATAAGATGGTTGACTTGCACCTCATCACGAAGGTGCCCCACAAGCGGATGTACCAAAAATTCTCAAACGCAAACAAGTTCAGCGACTGGATGAAAGACCTAATGAGGTTGGCTCTGGACCCCCTTGAATCAGGATCGCTTGTAGTCCCAGAGGAACTGGTGGGTGACGACGAATGAGCCTCCGAGATATAGCCACACCAAAACACAACAAGCCCCCAAGGCAGAGATACACGAGGCAGCTAACCGCAAAACAAGTCAGGGCCATGAAGAAGAGGGGCTACGACGCTGAGAGGGAGCTGGTCCACATGTTCAGGGACAAGGGCTATGACTCCATCAGGATACCGGTAAGCGCACCGAGCAAGGAACCACTTCCGGACATATTTGCCATCAAGGACGACGCGATCCTGTCCGTCGAGGTCAAGTCACAGATCAGGTATGCCTACTACAAGTCACACCAGGTAGTGAAGCTGTTTGAGTTCCTTGACATACACAAGATATATCCCCGTAAATACGCAGTCCTTGCAGCCAAGTTCAAGTACAAGGGCTGGTGGTTCGATGTTGCGGAGAGGCGTGACAGGGACTATATGATAAAAATCAATCAGGGTATGTCCTGGAACGAGTTGCTGGAAAAGGTATCCAAATAACTCTACAATTTGTCAGATATATGACAATTTCGACTAATCTTTATATAGTCTCCTAGCTAATTTTTTACCACTTATAATTGTGATAAACATGATCAAGGAACTTGAGTATACACAGGTTAGAAAGATCTGTCCAAAGGATTTCATCAAGTGCGAGGCAACTAGCGATCTGGAGCCACTGGTACAAATCATTGGTCAGGACAGGGCGATTAAAGCCCTTCAATTCGGTCTGGACATCAAGGAAGAGGGGTTCAACCTCTACGTAGCGGGGATGCCGGGAACGGGAAAAAAGACAGCCATTGTTTCGTTCCTTGAGGCGAGGGCAAATGACATGCCAGTCCCATCCGACTGGTGCTATGTGAACAACTTTGAAGACGCACAGAAGCCAAACGCGTTACAGTTACCAGCGGGTATGGGGCTAGAATTAGTCTCGGACATGGAGCGTTTCGTTGAGGAAGTGAAGAAAGCCCTCAAAGGTGCATTCGAGAGCGACGATTATGCTACACGTAGGGAGGATACGATGGGCTCATTTGAGGAAACCAAGCAGGGGCTACTCAGAGAACTAAATAAAAAAGCCCAGGATGCGGGTTTCGTCCTCCAGAGAAGTCAGATCGGAATGGTCATTGTTCCGGTAATTAATGGACAGCTCATTAACGAACAGCAGTTCAGTATCCTACCCCAGAGCGTTAAGGACGAGATACAGGAAAAACGCAAATCACTCCAAGACGAGATGAGGACTTCATTCAGGCAGTTCAGAGACATCGACAGGGAAGCAGAGGCAGCAGTTGAGAAGTTCAACAAGGAAGTCGCAGACTTTGCAATGGACCCACTGATGGATTCCCTGAAAGACAAATTCGGTAAGATAAAGGAATGCAGGGGCTACCTCGATGCGGTCAGGAAAGATATACTCGATAACCTAAGCGCAATCCTCGGGGCACAGAAACAGCCAGAAAACCCTCTTCAGGCGATGATGGGGGGATCGCGCCCGGACCCAACCAACAGGTACAAGATCAATCTAGTTGTTGACAACAGTAAGCTTGAGGGAGCACCAGTCATCATGGAGCTCAATCCTGGGCATGACAGGCTGTTTGGTGCAACAGAGAAAGAGGCACGATTTGGTGCCTTATTCACAGACTACACCATGATACGTGGAGGCAGTGCCCATGAGGCAAACGGTGGATACCTCATCATACCAATTGAAGACCTAGCGCGAAGCCCAGGAAGTTACGAGGCGCTAAAGAGAACCCTGATCAACAAGAAGCTAGAGATAGAAGAACTAGCAGCTCGGATGGGCTACGTGAGCACCAGAAGCCTGAGCCCTGAGCCAATCCCATTTGACTGCAAGGTAATCATCCTAGGAGAAGGCAAGTACTATTATATGCTCTACCAGGGAGACCCCGAGTTCAAGAAGGTCTTCAAGGTCAAGGCTGAGTTCGACAACACCATGGCCCGCACAGAGGAGAACATGCAGGCATACGCCCAGTTCATGTGCGGACTTGTCCACAAAGAGGGACTAAAACACCTTGATACTACGGGTATAGCAGCAGTGGTGGAATACAGTAGCAGGTTGGCTGCCGACCAAGAGAAGATGAGCACACAGTTTGCCGCTGTAAGCGACATCATCAGGGAAGCTAACCACTACGCAAGCTCCAACGGGAACGAGTACATCAACGATGACTATGTGCGACAGGCCATTGAGGCGAAGGTGTACAGGAGTAACATGATTGAGGAGAAGATAGGGGAGATGATCGAGCGTGGAAGCATCCTTGTTGACACGGAAGGCGAGAAGGTTGGACAGCTCAATGGACTCGCGGTCATGGGCATCGGTGACCATATGTTCGGCAAGCCAAGCAGGATCACGGCAAGCGTCGGGTTAGGCAAGGCGGGTATCATTGATATCGAGAAACAATCAGACATGGGTGGACCAACCCACACAAAGGGCGTCCACATACTGACCGGTTTCCTCACAAACAGGTACGCCAAGAAGCACCCATTGAGCCTCACGGCTAGACTGGTTTTCGAGCAGAACTATGGCGGAGTCGATGGTGACAGCGCCAGCAGTACCGAGACCTACGCAATGCTCAGCGCGTTGAGCGGGGTTCCAATTAACCAGCACTTTGCAGTCACCGGCTCGGTTAACCAGAAGGGTCAGGTTCAGGCTATTGGTGGAGTCAACCAGAAGATAGAGGGATTCTTCGACCTCTGTAAGTTCAGGGGACTCGACGGAGACCATGGGGTAATGATTCCCTACAGCAACGTCAAGAACCTGATGCTCAGAGAGGATGTTGTGGAAGCGGTCAAGGAGGGCAAGTTCCACGTCTACCCCATCAAGACCATTGATGAAGGAATCGAGGTCTTGACTGGAGTACCAGCGGGTGAGTCTGACACTGAGGGTGTTTACCCAGAGGGAACCATCAACCACAAGGTCCAGGAGAGACTTGATGAGATGGCTGAGTTGTTAAGACCCAAGAAGAACGACGAAGACGAAAAATAACCCCCATTTTTATTCCACCCATCTTACTCTTTCTTCGATTAGTGTCATGTCAGAGGAAATCCACGACATAATTATCGTCGGCGGAGGCCCAGCGGGTCTAACAGCCGCTATCTACGCAGCCAGACACAACAACAAGACATTGGTACTGGAGGGTAACAAGGTCGGAGGAAAGACACTTGAAGCCCACTGGGTCGAAAACTACCCAGGTTTCCCCGAGGGGATTAGTGGCCCAGATCTCATTGATCTGATGAAGAAACAGGCAACTAAATTCGGTGCCGAGTTCAGCTCAGAGACTGTTGTAGCCATCGCCGATTTTGGTGAGATGAAGATGCTCACAACGAGAAAGGGAATCAGGCAGGCAAAGGCAGTCATCGTCGCTACAGGTATGGGCAAGAAGAGCCTCAGTGTACCTGGTGAGGACGATTTCAAGGGTAGGGGTGTCAGTTACTGTGGTGTTTGTGATGGCCCATTCTTCAGGGAGAAGACTGTTGCCATTATCGGTGGAGGACATGAGGCTGTGCATGACATAGAGATTCTAGGAGAGTCCGCGTCCAAGGTTTACGCCATCCCAGGAAAGAAGGGGTACAGCGAGGATTTCCCAGAGCTTGAACACATAAAGAAGGACCCAAAAGTTGAGTTCATCTACGACGCAGATATCACTGAGATCGGTGGTTCTGATTTTGTGGAGTATCTTAATCTGGATAATGGACAGGAAGTGAAACTCGATGGAGTCTTCATCATCCTAGAACACGTCTCCACTTCAACCATACTCACAGATATAGGCATAGACACCGATGCCGGTGGATGTATCCTCACAGATAGGAACCAGAAAACAAACGTTGATGGTCTCTACGCAGCAGGTGACTGCTGCTGTATGGGAATGCAGATAGTAACTGCAACAGGAATGGGAGCTATGGCAGCCCTCAGCGCAATGAAATACGTAAAACAGTTGGGAAGAAAATGAAAAAAGTAGAACTATTCTATAGCCCGGTTTGCCCCCACTGCCCCCATGCGAGGAAGCTGATGGAGGAGTACAAGGAGGAAAACCCCGGTTTCGAGTACACAGAGGTCAATACCTACACGGAGGAAGGCATCGAGAGGGGGATGAAACTCCAAGTTATGGCTGTGCCTTGCCTTGTGGTTGATGACAAGATCGAGTTTTCAGGCTGGCCTTTCACTGCAGCGGACATAACCCGGATCACAGGGTAGATACCTTTTTGAAAGTGTCAGGCTTTTCCCACATGAAACAACATGGGGCATATCAAGGACATCCATGCCCGTGAGATTCTGGACTCACGGGGTAACCCAACCATAGAGGTGGAAGTTACAACCGATGACGGTTATTTTGGCAGGGCTGCAGTACCCAGTGGCGCCAGCACGGGCATCTGGGAGGCAGTCGAGCTAAGGGACGGGGGATCAAAGTTCCACGGGAAGGGCGTCTCCAAGGCGGTAAGATCAGTTAAGGACGAGATTTTCTCAAAACTCAGGGGACACGAGGTCACAGAGCAGTCCAAACTGGACGCACTCATGATTGAACTGGACGGAACCGACAACAAGGGTAGGCTCGGTGGGAACGCTATTCTTGGCGTAAGCATCGCATCAGCCCAAGCCGCAGCGGCTTCAAACGGTGTGAAGCTGTACGAGTACGTCACCCCAGACGCGAATCTCCTACCTGTCCCATTCTTTAACGTCATCAACGGGGGGCTACACGCCGCGAACCCACTGGACTTCCAGGAGTTCATGGTCGCACCAACGGGGGCCAAGAACTTCCGCGAGGCGTATAGGATGGGCTCCGAGATATATCAGACTCTCAAGAAGAACCTGAAGAAAAAGTACGGCCAAGACGCCACCAACGTTGGCGATGAGGGCGGCTTCAGCCCACCCATGAAGACCCCGGAGGAGGCTATCGAGGTCATCCTAGCATCAGCTGAGGAGCTTGGATACGGCGACAAGGTCACCCTAGCGATGGATGTGGCGGCAAGCAGCTTCTACAAGGATGGAATGTACAGCTACAAGGGCAATAACATCAGTACATCAGAGCTGATAGAGGTCTACGTTGAGCTGGTGGACAAGTACCCCATCAGCAGCATCGAGGACCCACTTGAGGAAGACGATTACGAGGGATTCGTCGCCATGACGAAAGCCGTTGACATTCAGGTGATGGGTGACGACCTGTTCGTAACCAACCCCAAGAGGCTCCAGAAGGGCATCGATATGGGTGCATGCAACTCACTGCTATGGAAGGTGAACCAGATAGGCAGCCTCACAGAGGCGCTTGAGGCAGCGAATCTTGCAATGAGCAACGGTTACACCGTAATGGCGAGCCACAGGAGCGGTGAAACAGAAGACCCGTTCGTGGCTGATCTCAGCGTAGCACTGGGCTGCGGACAGATCAAGACAGGGGCACCTTGCAGGGGAGAGCGTACAGCCAAGTATAACCAGTTACTCAGGATCGAGGAATGGCTGGGCGATAAAGCTCAGTACCCCAAATTTCTTTTCAACTAACTTTTTCACATGTTTTCTAATCTGGGTTTTAACTGGACCAGTATGAAATGGTAGTCCCTGATGAGCGGACGGTTCTCCACTGTCGCCTCAGGGAACAGAGAGTCGGGAGTGCCCATGACGGTGGTGAAAGCCTCGATAATCTGGGCTAGCTCCTCGGTTTCAGAGTAATCCACCCCGCTGGACTCTTCAAGCCTCTCCAGCCTGTCTTGGAGCTTGATGAGGGTTATGGTCATATCTGTCCAGGTGGATCGGCCGATGTATCTTTGCTCGAATATCTCGTAGATGACCTCAAATGACCTGTCGATGAGCTCAAGGGATTCCTCAAGGTACAACGCAGTGGGGTCTATGGTAGTTGATGTGAAGATTACTGCCGAGCTGCTCATGATTATCACAAGAATCAGGGCGACCCCATACACCATCAAAACTGGGAACGAGACCGGTTTCTCTTCCTCGGGTGGTCTCTCGTGCTCCATGAACCTGTATGCCTCCCACCCCAGTTTTGTCAGGGTATACAGCCCATCCTCATCCTTTTCTACGACATCCCCGAGGTGCCGCAGGTGGTAGGCAAGGTGCCCTGACTCAACACCGAGAGTCTCAAGGAGGTATGTGTATGTCCGCGACTCCTCGCTTAACATGGACACCACTCTCTGTCGCAGTGGATGGCTCAAAGCCTGGAAGATGGTTTTACGATCACTCAATACGGTATAGAACTGCTCATTACTAGTATTTGAAAATCAACCAACTATTAGAGAAAAGGAGAGAATTATTCGTCTTTAGTGGTTATGCTGATTACGTTGAACTCGACTCCATCGGATACTCTTAGTTTTTTACTCCCACATTCACAGCCCGCTGTTATGGCTCCAAGCATTATTAGGTGGGGTTTCTGACCCCTCCACTCATCGATGTTTGCTTGTTTCCCACAGTCCTGACAGGTCATCTGGATTGGCTGTATCTCGAAGTGGAGTTTAGCTCCCTCGGCAAGTGTATCCTTGCTCAGGTGCTCGAAGAACAGATCAACGCTCTCAGGTACAATGGCTGACATCTGTCCAATACGCAGGTAAATGTCAGATATCGCCCTGCCACCTGCGTGTTCAAGCGCGATGTTGATGAGGGATTGAGTTATCGCCATCTCATGCATCAAAGATCACCGGAGGTTACTGGGAGATTCCCCGTTTCTCAGCTAGTTTGGTTCGTATCCAGTCTAGCCAGGATTCCAATCCTTCACCAGTTAGGCACGACACTGGGAACACGTCAAGATCTGAGTTGATCTTCAACGCATTTTCCATCATAACGACTGACTTCGCTGGGATATAGGGCTCCAGATCTATCTTGTTGACCACCACGGCCTGCGCGTTTGTGAAAGCTATGGGGTACTTGAGTGGCTTGTCGTCTCCCTCAGGTAGGCTGGCTACGACTACTTTCGCGTCCTCACCTAGGTCCCAACCAGTGGGACAGAGAAGGTTACCCACGTTCTCGATGATAACTACATCCGAGCCTTCGATGTTTAGGTCTCCAAGCGCTTCCTGTATCATGCGGGCTTCAAGGTGACAGCCTCCACCAGTGTTTATCTGAACTGCAGCGGCTCCCGCGGCGACTATTCTTTCAGCGTCAATACTTGTGGTAGGGTCACCCTCTATGACCGAAATAACAAGCTCCCCAGTTAGTGCCTCGATTGTTCGCTCAAGAAGAGAGGTTTTCCCAGCCCCGGGCGACGCTATTATATTGAGCACCAAAATGTTTTGCTCACTAAAGTTCTTCCTTAGCGCCTCTGCCAGAATGGTGTTTGCGTTTGTAACGCTTTTTTCTACTGGGATGTTCAGGGCGTGTTCGCCTCTTTTGTCAGCAGGTTCATCTTTATTGCTTCAGTTGGGCAGGCTGTAGAGCACAAGCCGCATCCCCAGCATTTCGCGGGGTCGAAAGCAATGTTTTCTCTTTCCTTTCCGTTGACACTTGTTGTTGAGCCGTCCTTGTAGAATGCCTCGAACTTGCACCTGTTGACGCATAGGCCACACTGGATGCATTTTTCGAGGCCTCGCTCAGCCAGATAGTGGGCTCTTGGGTACTCACGGTCCATGTTCAGTGCTCTGGATGACCTGATTGGATAGCAGTCACATGTACAGCAGTTGCACATCGCGTATAATCCGGGCTCTTTCCAATCCCTTCTTCCTGTGTGGATCAAACCCCTTCGGTCTGAGTCCAGAACGAGGGCTTTGCACTCGTCCTTTGTCAATCGTTTACCATTACCGCGGTCAAGAACAGCGCGTGCCCCATCATCGAAGCGGATGCATGTCTCAACTGGGTTGCTACATGCCATGACAACGGACCTACAGTCACAGGGTATGACGACGAAATCCTCAGCTGCCTCTATCTGCTCCAGTGCTTCTTCGAGTGAGAGCACATCCCTGTTGGGGATACTGTAGAAAGCCTCGGGGTCCTTCCTGATTTCGTCTATGATGGGCTTCCACCTCTCAATGTATGTTTGGAGCTGCCAATCTATCACCGCATCACGTGCATCAGCCGGTACGTCGCCCCAGTTCTCATACATGGCAAAGTTTTCCACTCGCCTGTAGAAAGTCCCCGCTGTGTATTTGGCGACACCATCGATGACTTCCTTGTCCACCATCTCACGTTTGTAGGCTTTGGCTATAATTTCCTCTGCCTCGCTGACCGACTTGTTCAAGGATTCAGCTATCTCTTCTACCGTGAGTGATTTTCCCTTGGTTATAATAACCAGGTCCATCTCGATGGGGTCTACCACTAGGCTAAGGTGTGGCACCATTGAGGGTGGGACATGGAATGCTTGTACAAAGGCTTCGATTGTCATTTGCCTAGTAAGGATTCTTTTCAGCTATATATGATGTGAATAGAGGGGTTTAGGGTAAAAACCCGATTTCGGATACGTTAAAAGTGATTACAGCCTCAATTCATTCGTTGATTAATTTGACTAAAGTGAATATTCCGCATCATTGCTGGTATGATGACAAGCCCTTGGAGTTGACTTTCCCAGACGAGTGGAAGGTCCACAAACTCAAGGTGGCATCTGAGGACGCGACCCCCATGACTCCAGAGGAGATCAAGGCAGCAATCCACAACCCAATCGGACAGAAGTCGTTGGAGGAGCTGGCTAAGAATGCAAAGGAAGTCGTTATTCTCTTTGATGACATGACCAGGCCAACAAAGACTCAGGTATATGCTCAACCAATACTGGACACCCTGCACAAAGCTGGGATACCCGAGGATAACATCAGGTTCATAATCGCCCCAGGTACACACGGAACATTTGGCAGGATTGACTTTGTGAAGAAGCTGGGAGACGAGATAGTATCAAAGTACGCGGTCTACAACCACAACCCATATGATATCATCGAGCACATAGGCGACACGAGCTTCGGTACACCTGTATGGGTTAACAGCGAGGTAATGAAATGCGACCTCAAGATAGGGATAGGCACCGTGCTCTTCCACAGGCTCACAGGTTTGAGCGGAGGAGCCAAGATGATTAGCCCCGGAATCGTGGGCATGGAGACCATCAAGTATAACCACGGCGACATTGGAGGCTTCGGACCTGGATTGACTCCATGTAAAACAACTGGTTATCTAGACAACGACGGAAACCGGATGAGGCTTGACATGGAGGAGACAGCTCGCATGGTTGGACTCGACTATAAGATCGATACAGTCCTCAACATGCAGAGGGACCCCATCGAGCTATACGCGGGTGACTTCGTTGAGACCCAGCGCAAGGCAGCCGAAGGCGTGGTAAAGTGGCACAGCACTGAGACTCGTGAGGCAGACATCGTTGTGGCTGGGGCCTATATGCGTGAGAACGAGCCCTACCTGAGTATGTGGCCAATGTACAACAACGTGAAAGAGGACGGAACCTTGGTCATGGTCAATGATGACCCCAACGGGGACATCAACCACTGGTTGTTCAACAGGCATGGGAAAGAGGTTGGATCATGCCTATGGAACCCGGAAACGAAGCGGATAATGAGGGGGAAACGGATGATTGTCTTCGGAGATTACCCGTTGAAGAGTTTCCACTGGCGCTACGACATGGAAGAGGTCATCTGGATCAGAAAATGGGATGAGGTCATCGAGGAGCTCAAGAAACATCACGGTGCTGGCAGCAGCGTCTCTGTGATCCCAGACGGTACCAGTTGTATCCCTGATAATGCTTCGATTAACTTTTCCTCTCTTTCCTCAAAATAAGTTTTTGACAAAACTTTTTTGACAAAATTATTTGTTAAAAATAGTTAAAACTACGCTATAGACTTGTTTTCATGTGAAAAACATGGATAATAGATTAACAAACTTCACCTCGGGCAGCCTCAGGCTGTTCGGGGTTGCACTCGTGCTAACATCGTTCCTAATCAGGTTCGCCCCTCCAGGCGAGATAATGATCTTCCTAACCCCGTACACGGGCAGCAAGGTGTTACTAGAAAATGCACTAGTCGCTATAGGGATCGTTTCAACCGCAGTCGGTTACGTCGTCAAGCGGATGTTGATAAAAGTTAACAGTTAGGAGGATGGATTACAGATGATGGTAGACAGCGGCGAACTCGATGACTTGGTCATCAAGGTTCTTGGGCACAGGGAGAGAAAGCGAATCCTCAAGATTGTGGGCAGTTACTCCGAGGGAATAAATTATACTGGAGTCCTTGGAGAGACTGGTCTTTCTACGGGCAGGCTCAACTACCACCTTGGAGAGCTGGAGGGTTTCCTTGATAGGGACGAGGACAGGCTCTACAGGTTAAGCCCTCTTGGCACCAAAGCCGTGGCCACTCTGGAGTTCATCAAACAGGACATTGACCCGAGTATCTTTGAGACTGTGAACACAAAGAGGGCTGCAAGGCTCAAGAAGATACAGGGCAGGTATGATTTCGGGTTCTATTTCATCACCTTGATCATGGTTGGAATAAACATCCTCATCGGATATGCTGCTTACGTAGAATCAGACCCTCTATTAGCCATATTCGGAGGTTTCTGGGTAATCTTCTCGGCTGGGATAATCTACATGACAAACAAGTCAAGGAAAAACGAACCCGAGAAGGTCCTCTGGATTTGGGAGTGGCTTGAGTGGAAACTGTTCAAGGGCTATGAAGAAAGATAGCCCCCTATGATTCTTTAATGCGAATTTAGCGTTAATCAATGGTAATCCTGTTATATGTGGTTAAATCTACACAATAGCATGTCCGTTAAAGAACTAGTGAGAAAAGAGTTACAGGAGAAAGTCCAGAGATCATCCACAAGACGCACCTACGTTGATACCGAGAACACTATCAGTTTAGCCGCGGGTGACCCGAACTTTTTGCTCCCAGATTATATCGCCGACACAGTGAGTGACGCCATCAAGAATGGATGCAACCACTACTGCTTCGGCGGAGAACCCGAGTTAAGGGAAGCCATAATCAACTATTACGCAAAGTACGGTTACGATGCGAAGCCAGATCAGGTGTTTATTACAGGAGGGGGAAATCAGGGCCTCAATATCGCGTACGGCGCCATACTAAACTCAGGGGACGAGAACATCACCCTCGACCCATCATATGGAGGGGGAAGCGGTATGATGCGTTTCCTCGGAGCAAAGAAAGTGTTCGCCTCCATGAAGAAGGTAGACGGCTTATTCAGACCAGACATGGAGTCAATCAAGGAAGCCATCTCTCCTAGAACCAAGTCTCTTTACATCGATAACCCTGGGAACCCATCCGGTGCTGTGTTCACCAAAGCGGAGCTGAAAGGGATAGCTGACCTTGCAATCGACCACAATTTTATCGTCGTCTCTGATGAGACTTACAGCGAGTTCGTGTGGGACGGCAACAAGCACGAGTCACTCATCACGTATCCAGGCATGGAGGAAAGAACCATCGTCTGCATGAGCATGACAAAGATGTTCAGCTGGGCAGGAATGCGGACGGGTTGGAACATAGCAGGACCTGAACTCGCATCATACATGAAGGGAGCGCCAACAGGTGCGGTCTCATGGCCGATACAGAAGGCTTGCGCCAAGGCACTGAACGATGGAAAAGAGTACATTGAGGACATCAAGCACGAGTACGAGGAGAGACTAGAGTACGGAGTCAAGCGCCTAAACGAAATGTCAGGCGTCACTTGTGCCAAACCAGAGGGAGCATTCTACCTCATGGCAGACATCAGCGCAACAGGCATGGACACCATTGGCTTCGGTCAGAAGCTTCAGGAAGAAGAGGACTTGCGCATCAGCGGAAGCACCTATGGACCTGGGGCAGCAAAAGGACATATCAGGCTATCCATGATCAGGCCGTTGTCCACACAGAAGATGGGCTCATGGTTCAAGGTAACACCTGAGACAACATTCGAGGCAGCCATGGATCGCATGGAGCGGTTCGTGAAAAAGCACTCGAAGTAACCCTATTTTCTTTTTATCCAATCTTTTCTCAGGATTCCCTTTAACGCAAGGTCCTCGAATTTGCCCCACTTGAGGATGTGCTGTTTCCGTGTCCCCTCATATGTCATTCCCAGTTTCTCCATGACGCGTCCTGATGCTAGGTTTCGTGAAAAGTAGCTCGCGTGAATCCTGTTCAGGTCTAGTTCAGTGAACCCGTACTCCAGTAATGCTTCCCCTGCCTCGGTGCAGTATCCCTTGCCCCAGTAAGGTACGCCGATCCAGTAACCTAGCTCTCCTTGGTGACCCAACGTCAAGCCCATCAAGCTGATACATCCAACAAGACTACCATCATACTTGAGAGTCATGGCATAGGTCACTCCTTTTCCCTGATTGAAAGTGTCCTCGTGGGTTGATATCCAAGTCTCGGCCATGCCGTCCTCGTAGGGATGTGGTATGTTATAGGTCGTGGAGGCAACTTCTCTATGCCCGGCAAGGATTTGGGCATCCTTTGCGTCGGTTAACCTGAATGGACGCAGTACTAGTCTATCAGTTTCAAGGACAGGTTGTTTACTCAAAGCTAGTTCACTAATAGTTGGTTAGATTTCTGGTATTTAACCAGTCCACGAGGTTTTGATGGGCTTTAAAAATGACAGGCACGATTAATCCATAACATGTCAAAAAAGGCCATTCAGATCGATGCCAAGGACAACGTGGCTACGACCACCAGTATTGTCGAGGCTGGGGACGAGGTTGATGTATTGAGCCCCAACGGAGACGTTATTCTCAAGGTCAAGCCGGTGGAGAAGATTATCTTCGGCCACAAGCTTGCGCTGGGGGACCTGGAAAAGGGAGTCAAGATCATCAAGTACGGCGAGGTAATCGGCGTCGCATCCAAGCCAATCAAGGTTGGCGAGTGGATCCACACCCACAACGCGGTGAGTGGAAGGATGAACACCGCAGGCGAGGAAGTCAAGGGGATTACATCATGAGTCAATTCTACGGATACGAGAGACCAGACGGCACAGTTGGGGTACGGAACCACCTGCTTGTACTGACTCCAATGGACTGCAGCTATGAGCCAGCGAAGAAAATAGCGGCTCAGGTGGAGGGAGCTGTAGCAGTCACACAGACATATGGGTGTGGAAATGACAGTATGCTCGTCCACAACCTTGCTGGAACTGCATTGAACCCCAATGTTGCAGGTGTACTCATACTAGGTCTGGGTTGCGAGACCCTTACTGGGGAGATTCTTCAGGAGCACATCGAGCCAAGCGGAAAACCAGTGTACACCCTGACAATCCAGAAGGAGGGCGGCACGCTGAAGACACACGAGAAAGCAGTGCGCATCCTACAGCAAATGAAACAGGACATCGCGGAACTGAAAAGAGAGGCATTCCCACTCAGCAAGCTGACCCTAGCGGTTGAGTGCGGTGGAAGTGACGCTACCAGTGGTCTAGCATCCAACCCAGCGGTTGGAGTTGCAGCTGACAAGCTCATCGAGGCGGGTGGATCAGTAATGTTTGGTGAGACACAGGAGATGTGTGGCACCCAGCAGGTCTTAGCTAAGAGGGCGGTCAACGAAGAAGTCGCAAAAGACATCTACAAGATCATCGAGACCCAGGAGGCACGCCAAAAAGCCATGGGTGTTGACAGCAGGTGGATGAGCAAGGGCAACATCGACGGCGGTTTGACAACAATCGAGGAGAAGAGCCTCGGCGCAATTGTCAAGGGTGGAACAAAGCCTGTTCAGGGCGTTCTCCACAACAACTGGGAAAGATTCGATAGGCCTGACCCGGACAAGCCTGGATTATATCTCATGGATGGCCCCGGCTGGGATGTTCCAAGCGTAACCCACATGGTCGCCGCTGGAGCCCAGATCGTCTGCTTCACAAGCGGAAGGGGAAGCACCACGGGACACGCAATCGCACCTGTCATCAAGATCACTGGCAACCCAACCACGTTCAAGAACATGCCCGATAACATGGACATAAACGCGGGAACCATACTGGACGGAAGCGAGAGCCTCAGCAGCGTGGGCAACAGGATCTACGAGACGATAGTACAGACAGCCAACGGCAGACAAACAAAAGCAGAAGCCCTAGGCTACCAAGACTTTATCGTCTTCAAGCGCAGCAGAGAAGCCGAGCACTTGCTCGGACACTGCTAATCATTTTCCTCATTTTCTAGTGTATTGTTTTACCCGTTCGGTCTATATTCAACCGTTTTCATGGGTTGGGGTTAAGGAAGCCACAGCAATTGACAGAGGAAACTGGTATCCCACAGCAGATCAAACGAAACACAATCTACCTTGCACTCACACAGGCACTTATCGCGACAGGGTTCCAGTTGGTTCCAAGTCTCGGAGGACTCATCATGTTGAGGTTCACGGAGGTCCTTGCGTTGATCACCATGACCCTGAGCATAGGCAGGATCACAGGTCCTTTGATGTCCTACCCGGCGGGTTACCTCGCTGACAAGAGGGGAAGGAAAGCAGTCCTGTTATCCGGAATGGGGCTGTGCGCCATTGGATCATTGTTAATCTATTACAGTATCACAGCCAGCACGTTAATCGGGTTCATCGGCGGTCTGGTGATTTACGGTCTTGGCTTGGGAGCACTTGGGCAGATCACGGTTGCTGCTATTGACATGTACCCACGACGCCTCAAGGCGGAGGGAATGGGATACGTGATGACAGGCACATCCCTCGGATCGATAGGATCACCATTACTGGTTTGGGCTGCAAGCAACTACGCGGCAAGCCACGGACTGGACGAGTTGGCAATCCCATGGCTTGTCCCACCGATGCTGATGATAGTAACAGCGGCACTGGTCTACATGATCAAGCCCGATCCACTGGATATCGCCAGGAATATCTCGGAGCATTACCCAAACGAGCCAGTTCCAGAGAAGAAGGAAGCTGGTGACGAGGTCAAGGTCGGAGGACTGATGAAGGAGCTCCCTGTCCAGATAGCACTTGTGAACAACGCGCTTGGCTTTGCAGTCATGCTCATGGTGATGTCGCTTTCATCATTAATCATGCGCCAGAACGGTTACAGCATAACGATGATCTCGGCAAGCATCGGGCTCCACGTCTTCGGAATGTTCGGGTTCAGCTCAGTGTTTGGCAGGATGGCTGACAGGATGGGCAGAAAAAAGATGATGTACATCGGAAGCATAGTCCTCGGGATAAGCGGATTACTCACTCCGTTAACAGCGGAATACTGGATCATCACAATCGGGTTGTTCTTCGTCGGCCTCGGATGGAGTGCCAACAACGTGGCAACAGTCGCAATGCTTGGAGACAATACTCCACCCACATCAATGGGTAAGATGATGGGTGTTAACCAGCTCATAGGTGGAGCAAGCAGCCTGTTCCTTCCAGCTCTGGGAGGATATCTGGCACAGAACTATGGGTTCCCCTCAGTTGGGGTGGCAAGTATGGTGTTGTCAATTCCAATACTTCTCCTGGCACTCAAGCTCAGGGAGTCATCGCCGGGAGTCTATAACCATTCATAGTATTTTACTAGGCAATCGGTGTTTTATGTTATCAGTGTTTAGTATAACCATGAGTTTGGATACTTTTGGTGACGATATTTTCATCGTCGGAAAGGACATGAGACCAGGCTGGTACTATAGCGTGCTGGTTCTTTTCGGTAAGAACAGGATTGGAGTCATAGACACTGGGTTCGAGAACACTCTTGATGACCTCGTTATTCCTTTGATTAAGGAAAAGGGGCGCGACCCAAGCGAGATCAACCTAGTTGTTAACACCCACAGGGATGGGGACCACGTCAAGGGCAACCAGTCATTCAAGGACAAAACAGATGCAACGATAATGGCACACCATCTGGAGGCAGAGGCGATCCCTCTCGTGGATAAAACGTTCAAGGAAGATGATGTTCTGCACATCGGTGACCGAAGCTTCAAAGTGATCAATACACCTGGGCACAGACCGGGGGCTGTGTGCCTATTTGACGAGAAAAACAAGTTGCTCATCACAGCTGACTCTGTTGCAGGGGGCCGCAAAGACCTCATCAGGATGGAAAAGGAGGTCTACATCAAGTCTCTGAAGGGTTTACTGGACCTCGACGTGGAGCACATGATTATGTCACATCCGTTCCAGCCAGCTGGAAAGAACATCCTAGAGGGCTCTGAGATCAGCGAGATGATAAAAGCAAGCATAGAAATCGCTGAAAACCTCTAGTTTATTCTTTTATTCAGGATTGAAAATACGGATTCTTTATATTTTGTCCCATGTCCTAGGGCATGGAATTGTTATACTGTGGGTAAGCGATTAGTAAAAAACGAGTCTGATTATCGAAAACGAATCCAGATGCCGAATGAGTTCGACATGCTGGGGGTAGTTATCAAGAATTTAGGACAGGCCAGAATGACCGTAAAGTGTCGTGACGGGGAGACCCGGATGTGCCGCGTTAGGGGAAAGATGAAGAAACGAAGATGGGTGAGGGAAGGAGACATAGTCCTTGTCAGCCCATGGGAAATTCAAGCCAATGAGCGTGGAGACATTGTGTACAGGTACACGCAGAACCAGGCAGAGTGGCTTCAGCGCAAAGGTATGCTCGACTTCGAGTAACCAATCAAACTCGATAATTCTATATTCATATCACCCCTTCATAGGGCAAGGTAATTTCATTGAGACTTGACTTAAACGAGTGGGGAACCAGACCAAAAGTAGGGAAAGGATACGGCGCAGATGTCGCTGGCAAATGGTGCACGTTCCTTGAAACATTAAAGGGAGCCTACAGGGGTAACCACATACACCCGGTAGACCAGTACACAGTACTCCTAGGCGGTTCCGCCATCGTGGTGAAGCAGATTGACGGTGAACTCATTGAGTTCCCGCTCCATGAAAACGAGGTCCACATGACCCCAAAGAACGTAGCCCATATCCTTGTCCCACTTGAGGACGCCATTCTCTACGAGTGGTGGCAGGGCCCATACGAGGCAGAGGACTGCCCCGGTGTGTTCGACAAGTATACCAAGGACCGAGTGGGTCCCAAGGACTAGTTTTCTAAAAGACTCCACTAGTGGGAGTAATCAATTATCGTTATTTCAGGGCCAACGGCTCTGGTCACAGCTTCCTTGATGGCATCAAAGTGAGGACATGCATACCCGATTGGGGTACCCCTTCCCATACAGGAGACGAAGACAATAGCCTCCGCCCCACGCTTGATCATCTCCTTTGCCCTCGGAACCGCGTTCTTGCCCGGGCATCCGCCGCAACTGTTGAATCCTATAATCTCGACTGGCCCAGTTTTCTCGAAAGCGCCCAGCCCCTTGCTGGCTACCTTGAAATCACTGGTTCCGGGACACATGGACTCGGTTTGCTGGCACCTAATCATTCCGACTTTCATCATATCCATCAAAAATGAGGCGACGAGATATAAACCATAGCAGGGGGAGGGGGGGTACCAGCATCCCATCAGTTTCCAGCACCCCAGAGATAAAACAAGCCTAAAAAATGCCTATTTCAAAAAGAATTACATACAAAAGTGCATCTCACGAAAAACAAATAATTGAAAAAGATTTCCTGAAAAGGAAACCGAGTACCCTGAAAACAGGGTTATGAGGCAGTTTTACCTGCGCCTTCTGAATCTTCTGTCCTCTGGCTGGTATTTGACCCTACTGCTGTAGTTTCGGAAGTTTCTCCTTGCTGGACCTGGACTGCTTTTTGTTGTAGTCTTGTCGATCTTAGGAGTCTGAGCCCTTACCTTACCTGCCTTTGTGAGCGAACCGTGAGTTGGTATTCTATTTCACCACCGTTTTTACTATGTGCAAGGTCATTTGACCTCGAATTATGCACTTCTTTACCGGGCGGATAATAAGGGTTTGGGGTAACCCAGGGAATTACATTATAAAGTCAAAATAATAGTCCAATAATATATGAAATATACATAGACTCATAAATGTTGGACGCCGTATGTCTACAATGGGTTCTAGAAGATCGTCTTCACTAATGGAGATAATGCAGATTGAAGCAAAAATTAAGCAGATGCGCAATAGCTTAGAGTACCGACATATCCAGCAAAACATCGGCAAACTCAAGAGAACATCTGGAAACGCCGTAATTCAAGTTCAGAACCCGGAAGAAATGGAGAAAATGGTGACTGTTCGAAGAAACAGCGTTGAGTCAAAAAAGTTCCTTGCGATATACGAGGGACAACTAGAAAAATACTCAGTGGAAATAGAAGAGATGGAGAAAACCAAGAAAGGTCTAACATCCAAGCTTTTCGCCTAATAAACTAGAGGGCTAACCCCATTCTTACAACATCGTAGAACCTGCCCCTGAACCAGTAATGAGCGGGGAAGATGCCCTCCTTGTCAAAACCGGATTCCTCGAAAACGTGAACCGCCCTGTCGTTCTCGGCGAACACATCCAGGATAGCTTTTTTCAGTCCCCGTGAACGCGCGATGTGAAGCATAAACAGAACCAGATTTGAGCCGATACCTTTCCCTTGGTAATCATCGTGCACCACTATGCCAAGCTCCGCTCTATGTTTTGTCGCCGGTGAAAGGTCATGCATCAAAGTTGCCCTGCCAATAATCCTCTCGGCACCATCCTCCTCAATGGTAGCCAGAATAGGTTTGAAAGTCACATCGTCAAGACTCTCACTCCAACGCTGGATAAGATTCCGGTTAAACGGAGGCAGCGTCTCACGGCTCGTACTACTAAGGGATGAAAACAGCCCCCATATTGACTCCAAGTCCACACTGGACTCTTCACGGAAACTCACGGTTGACCCATCTTTAATTGAAAAGGATTGCAGGTACATTGACAGGATATGAAACGTAACCCTGTTTTAAGATATATGTGTAAGAAAAGTTACTGAGAAGTTACATCTCAGCGAGCACGACGTCGTCGTACTCCTTCTCAAGCAAATACTTGTGCCTGAGCTCCTCAGTGGCGAAGTTGTTGAACATCTTGCCCCACTCTGTGTCCTTGAACTTCCTCGCGATCTGGACATAAAAGTCATGGGTCGCCTTCTCCCTCTGTGCAGCGAACACCAGGATTGTTGGGTAATCCGCCTTAGGATCAAGGGGCACTTTAACCAGCCTGTCCGTGATCTTCAGGTCAGGGATATTCTCGGATAGTGTCCTCACATTGATCTCAGCGGGGTTTTCAAGACCCTTTAGGAAGTACTCCCTGTGTCGCATCTCATCTGCTGCGATCTCTGTGAGCAGTTTCTTGGCACCTGGGTACTTTGAAGTCTCAGCTGTTTTAGTGTACAACGTATAGCTCTCTAGTTCCATCTCGGCGCCGGTCTGAAGTGCCTTCTCGATGGTCCAGTTCTCAACATCCATACTAATCAAAACAACTGCCATGCCGGGAAATATAAGCCTAGCTAGAAAAGGCGTATAAGCAATGGACGCAGCGGATAGGCATATGAAGCCCACTGGCAGCGTTAACGTCGAGGTCATCGCAACAGGCGATGAACTGATCTTCGGCAGGATACTAGACACCAACAGCAACTGGATAGCAAAGAGAGTAGCCGAGATGGGCGCAAGACTCAGAAGAGTCACCATGATCGGGGACGAACCCGAGCTAATCGGAGAAACACTACTGAGCGCGCTGAAAAGAGACGCACACTTCATCATCACAACAGGTGGGCTCGGACCAAGCCAAGACGATTTGACCGTTGACAGCATTGGAGTCGCACTCGATCAGGACACTGTCATCGACGAGGAGGGCGCAGCCAAAATCGAGGCAGTGTACAGGAAAAGAGGCATCACCGAACAGGATGCAATCAACAGGGGCAGGAGAATGGCTCGAATACTGGTGGACAGCAAACCAATGCAGAACCCAGTTGGATTTGCCGTAGGCATGATGATAGATGTTGGAGGTAAGACCATCTGCACTCTGCCAGGCGTACCATCCGAGATGAAAGGAATGTTTGACGCACACATTGCGCCAATGATTATGAACCAGACAACAACAGTGTTCGCGGCAAGGACGTATAACATAACAATGGTCTGGAGTGATTTCTTCCCACTATACAGGAAGATGCAGGCGGAGTACCCTGAAATCTACATCAAGAACGCCGCAACACCACCGGTTGAGGGCAGGGACAGATCAAAATCACACACCATAAAGGTTGATTTTGTGTTAGAGGATGAGACATCCGAGAAAGCCGAGGCAACAATGGAAGCGTTCCTAACAGTTTACAGGAACAGGGTTGAAAAACTCGATGGCGAGATGCTTCTAATCAACGGAAATTAAAAAAAAGAGAACTATTCTCTAACCACTTTTTCACCCAATTCAAGGAACGTTTTCTCTCCCTTGAAGTAGGCATCTAAAGCACTTGGAAGCTCATCTATGTTCAGCTTGACTTGCTCCCATGAATCCCTGTCCCGTATGGTCAGGATTCCTTTCTCCTTTGTATCATAGTCCACTGCGACTGCAAGGGGTGTACCGATCTCGTCTACACGTGCGTAACGCCTTCCGATGCTTCCGCCCTGGTCGTATGTGGCCCAGAAGCCCTTGCGTTGTAGTAAATCATGCACCTCATGCGCCTTCTCGGCGATCCCGTCCTTCTTGACTATCGGGAAGACCGCAACCTGGTATGGTGAAAGCTCCTTAGGGAAGTGCATCACTATGCGCTTGTCCTTCAACTCGTAGCTGTTCTCTAATGCGATGTACATTAGCCTGTCAAGACCGTAGCTGGGCTCCACAACGTGGGGCACAAAACGCGTCCCATCCTCTCGTCGAGCCTCCATGTTCTCACCTGAAGCCTTCATGTGGTTGCTCAGGTCAAAGTTTGTCCTGTAAGCACACCCAGATACCTCGGTCCAACCCCAAGTCTCCAGCTTGACCTCATGGTCAAAAGTCTGGTCACTGTAATGTGCGCGCTCGTCTGGTAGGTGTGCCCTGAACCTCTGCCTGTCCTCCGGGATGCCTATTGCCGCCATGAATTTCTGACTTAACCCCATGAAGTAGCCCTGCCACTCCGTGAGAACCAGTCCCTGATTTACTGCGTCCTCAACCGTCAACACTAATGGGTCCTCGACCGCATCCTCTACCATCTTCTCAGTGTAGACACTAACAACGGTGTCCTTCACCTCGTTGTACCATGGGCACCCTGGGTTCTCTGGGTCAAAGAATAGCTCTAGCTCCATGATTGTGAACTCTCTTAGCCTCAACATACCCCTGCGTGGGCTGATCTCGTTACGGGCGACCTTGCTGCTCTGCACGATTGCGAATGGCAGCTTCTCCCTGTTGTGGATGAACCCTCGTTTGTAGTTTATGAACATAGCCTGCGCTGTCTCGGGTCTGAGATAGCCTACCTCGCCGCCCGTAACGCCTATCTCTGTCTTGAACATAGTCAGGAACAGTTCGGGGTCATTTAATGCACCGCCACAGCGTGGGCACTTGATCTTGTGCTCCCTCATGAGGCGCGTCATCGCCTCTCCGCCCATGGCTTCCACGTTTTCCAGATCGGTCTTGTCCTCGATTAGATGGTCTACCCTGAAGCTATTGCTACACTGGCTACACTCCGCAGAGTACTCCTTGAAGTTGTCAAGGTGACCAGACGCCTCAAAGACTCTTTCTGGGTTAATTACTGGTGCCTCAAGTTCAAGGAACCCTTGGCGACGCACGAAATACTCTTTCCAGAGGGACTCGATGTTCCGCTTGAGCTTGGTGCCCAGGTCTCCATATGTGGTGAACCCGCTCATGCCACCGTATATCTCAAAACTGGGCCAGAAGAAGCCCCTGCGCTTTGAGATCTCTGCAATAATATCATACTTGGTCTTTGGAGCCATGGTTATCAGAACCATGAAAGGTAAAAGAGGTTATAAAAAGATGGGGTATTACTCGACGGTTGGACGAAACTTGTAACCGTACTGCAGGATTCCGGTCTTACCGTCTTCCTTGACCTTACGGAAACAAGCCTCGACCTTCAAACCAGCGGAAACTTCCTCTGGATCGATGTCCACGAGTTGACTGATGATCCTTAACCCGTCCTCAAGCTCGATCATCGACACCATGTATGGCGTGTACTTCTCGAACCCGATGGGCGCGTTGTTGATGACAGTCCATGTTACTACCTTGCCTTTCTTGGCGAGACTGTAGGCCTTGAAATCGGTTGAACCGCAGCTACACACTGGCCTTGCTGGGAAGTATTTGTTGCCGCATGCAGTACACTCCTCTCCAACCAGACGGTATCGTGGAACTTCGTTTCTCCAGTACCTTGGAACGCTCATTTGCTTGCCCTCCTTAAAACGTTAACAGCACAAATCGATGCCAAGCCTCCCGCGTTCTGGGCTACACCGTATTTCGCACCATCTACCTGACGGTCACCTGCTAGTCCTCCTAGCTGTAGGGCGACCTCAGCGACCTGATATAGGCCAGTCGCCCCGATTGGGTTACCCCTTGCCTTCAGACCACCGAACGTGTTGACCGGGATCTTGCCTCCAAGATCAACTTCCTCGCTTGAAACGAGCTTAGCTCCCTCGCCAGCCTTAGCTAAACCGAGACCCTCGATTCCGAGAACACCGTTAATGGTATAGTCGTCATGCACCTCTGCTAGGTTCATGTCCTTTGCCTTGACTTTTGCCATCTTATAGGCTTTCTCAGATGCTGCCTTGATTGCGTTCATTGCTAATGGATCTGGACGCTGTGCGATGCTAGTGTAATCTGTGGCTATGGATGATCCTGCCACCTCTACACCTTCCCCGTCAGCTGGAACAAGGACTAGTGCTGCTGCACCATCCCCGACTCCACTGCACTCCATCATGTGGATGGGGTCTGCCTCCATTGGGCTTGACATTGCTCGCTCGATACTCATATTGAATGGGTACTGTGCGTGTTTGCACCCAACGGCGTGACTGTGGCTCTTGACTGCCATCATCCCGACCTCTTCGGGTTTGGCGTATTGGTCAAGGTACAGTCTATGAATCATTGCCGCGATACCTGTTTTGGTTACACCGGTGTATGCGGTGTACTCCTGCTCTTCAGCCATCGCGAGTGATGTGGTCACGACATCCGGAAGAATATCGCTCATCTTCTCGACTCCGGTGACTAGGACAGCGTCACTGTATCCACTGGCTACTGCTTGCACTGCCTCATGGAACGCGACGCCTCCGCTTGCGGAACCGGCCTCCACCCTTGTAGCTGGAAGACCAGACTTGCCCAATGCATCGGACATTATTGCCGCCGTGTTTAACTGATCCTGCATCAAAGCAGCGCTCATGTTGGATACGTAGACCTTGTCAACTGATTCCACGCCAGAGTCCTTGACTGCTTTCAAACTGGCCTCGGCGAACAAGTCCTGCAGGGACTTGCCCCAGTACTCCTTTACTTTCAGGAGACCGATTCCTGCTACCTTTACTTTTCTCATTGAACGATTTGCCCCCTGTGTTTGAGGTAAGTTGCGTAATCCACATACTTTTTGCGGTCGATAAATTTGGATAACTTAGGACCTTCTCGTTTGTCAACAATCGCGTCTTGTGCTGTGAAGATGAAAGCATCACTTCCGCTTCCTGAACCGTAGCTCACTGCGAAGATTTTGTCCCCTGGCTCTGCAACGTCAAGTGTCGCTGCCAGTCCAACCGGTGTACTTCCCGCGTAGGTGTTTCCTATTTTAGGAGATACAAGTCCGGGTGCGATCTGGTCCATTGAAAAACCAAGCATCTTAGCTGCGTTGATTGGGAACTTTGTGTTTGGCTGGTGGAATACCGCCCACTTGAAGTCGTCGGGTTTGTACCCGGTTTCCTCAAGGAGAGTCTTGCCAGCGTTCGTGATGTGCTTGAAGTAAGCTGGTGCACCTGTGAAACGGTTGCCGTGTCTTGGATACATCTCCTTTGACCTTCTCCAGAAGTCAGGTGTGTCGGTGACAAAGCTATATGATGCCTCTAAGTATGCGATTGTCTCGCTGCTTCTTTCACCAAAGATATACGCTGCGCCTCCACAGGCTGCGGTGTACTCCAATGCATCATGGGGCTTACCCTGTGCAGTGTCCGCACCGATAGCCATCGCGTACTTGTGCATACCGCTACCAACTAAACCGATGCAAGTCTGCATCGCCTCAGTGCCAGCCTTGCACGCGAACTCAAAGTCCGCGGTTGAGACGCTTGGTGTTGCACCAATTACCTCGGCGACGATTGTCCCACTTGGCTTGACTGCGTATGGCTTTGACTCGGTGCCAACGTAGACGGCTCCGATGTCACTAGGATTGATTTTTGCTCTGTAAACTGCTTGCTTCGCAGCTTCAACTGAGATTGTGATCGTGTCTTCGTCAAGGGCTACAACGCTTTTCTCCTCTACGGGGGCACCAAAACCGCCCCACATCCGGTTAATCTCTTCCGCCTTTAACCGATACATGGGCACGTAGGCACCGTAGCCGATGATCCCGACTTGTCTTATTGTCTTCAAAGTGATCATCCAAATGAATTTACCGAATCATATCTTCGATGCTATTTAAAAACCACGACTTTGGACGAACTCAGGTTCGACGCATAGCGACCATAAAGACACTTTTTATGCATCAGGGATATGCTTTCCCTGAATTGAGAAGGACATTCAAGGTCGCGATAGGGTTTGTTGTGGTACTCCTGGTAGGTGGAGTTGGTCTGTTCTGGGCTGACAACAGCAGAGCGATCCTTGTTTTCCCAGAAGTCTGGTCACAGTACAGCCCATACGGGGCAAGCTATGAGTTCAAGGTAAACGATGGACAGTTAAACCCAAACGCTGGGCTTGAATCTGGTTTTCTAAGTACAGTTGATCGGGTCGTAGTGACGGATCCCAAGGGTGTCGAGTTTGAGTTAAATCGTGACTATAACATCAACGCGTACTCAGGAGAAGTTACAAGGCGATTTGTGTTATATGGTCCAGAAGAGGCGGAACTCCCTGAAACAGGTAGTTACAGGTTTGATTTCTTCAGAGACGGAGGAATCGTGCTCACACAGTATGTTGACTACACCCAGAGTAATCTTGGCTACCCTACTGACGTCACATGGGAACGCAGGGGTAACGATATCTTTGTTCAGTGGACACCACCACCGAACGTTAACAAGAATTACTGGTACAAGGTACTATTATGGAACATTGATGACACACCAGACGCGTTCGTATCATTGAAGTTTGATGGAGACGCTTCCAGTGGGCTCCTAGAAGAGGTTCCTCTTATAGAAGATGGAGAGTACCAGCTGAACGTAGCAGTGTTTTCAGGAGTCGGTTATGCTTACTCTCATTATTATTTTTTCAGATGGGACGAGCAGGCAACCATAATAATCAGGTGAGATATACGTCCCTGATGGCTTTCCACGACTTGAGTGAAGCCTTCAAGCTATAGGGAGGCTCAAATTCATTGACATACGTCTTCCAATCATCACCAAGGACCTCGATAAACTCTAAATCAATTGGCCCGACGCCTCTTTTCGAGGTAAGAGCAATATGAGGTATTGAAGCTGGGTCATAGCCCATGATCCTGCTGCAGATCGAGTCCACTGCAACTAGGTTTTTGCCAGCGGCTAGGAGATTTAAACAAACAGGATTGCCGATGATTGGCCCATTGCCTTCCATACAGGTCATCCCATCAACTATTATCATGTCACTGCGGATGGTCTCTGCCAGAAAGGGAAGAATCTCATCCAAGTGCTTGTGAAGCCTCCCTTTTTTCTTCCTCTGGAATATACCGTAAAGGTTCTTGATGGCAAGTGTGACAAGTGTATGGGCGCAGGTCTTGATCTTTGGGAGGTTTATGAAGTAATCAGCGTCAAGCACGGTTCTGGGTAACCTGAGTGAAGCCCCGCTTATCGGAAACTCCTCGTAATCATCATGGCTGAGGTTCAGGAACTCGACATCCAGTTCGTCGCATAGGTCAAGGAACCCAGATCCTTCTGCCCTTTTCTCGGCTGTACCCGAGATATTATCGGATTCTACTAGGATCACCTCGTTTCCCAGTTCCTTCACTTGATTAATTACAGCACTGATCACCTGAAAATCAGTTATGACCATGTTTTCCGGGTTTTTTGCGCTACAGATGTTGGGTTTGATTACAACGTAATCCGATTTCTTTATCGAGTAACCTCCAACGAGGTCAATGCAACGTTTAACGTCGGAGCTAATATCCGAGACATTGCCAACAACAGACACTTCCTCCAATTGATCACGACTCCAGATAGGCGGAAAGTGCATCTATGGTTTCCAGTATATTGATTTCGTCTTGTATAGTCAAACGAGCCTTGCAATCAGACGTAATGAGATCCGCGAAATGTCTGTACTGGTTCTGGAAACTTGGGTGTTTAAACTGTATAAGGTCAAGGTACCAACTCAATCCTTTCTCGTCATAGACCTTCGTTCCAGCGTCGGTCTTGACATCTACCGTGAATGGTTTTAAACCGAATTCTCCAGACAACGTCCCCTTTTCTCCCTGTATTTCTACGTCAAAAGTTGGCACTAGTTTTGTCCAACTCATGGAACACTGGACGTCTACACCGGATGAAGTTTTTAGAGTGGCACACATGTTATCGCAGACATCATAGGTTTTGCGAGACCATTCAACATCCTCAACGCTTGTACAATACCCCAAAATGGGGTGAATAACGGACAGCACGTGAGGCAAAACATCCTCAACCAAACCGTTGCTTTTTTGAGTCCGGAAATCTGTGACCGACTTGTACTGTTTCAGATTGTTACCGAAGATCACCTTCATCCCGGTTACAGATCCAATACTGTTCTCTGCGATCAATTTCTCCATCATCAACAACCCAGGGGTGAAAGCATAGTTCCGAGCAGGCAATACGATTAGCCCAGTCTTGCCTATTTTATTCATTATCCTCTTACACCCGTCAACTGTTGTCGATAACGGTTTTTCACATAACACGTGTTTACCATAATCCAAGGATTGTAGAACGATTTCCTCATGGAACCTAGGAGGAGTGTTTACTACAACCGCATCGATTCCCTCATCCTGCAGGAGTAGGGAATAGTTTTCGTATGCGTTTGGTACTGAACAGCTCTGTTGAACACTCTTCATACGTTTCGGATCTATATCGGAAACGGCTGTTATTTTGAACTCGGGTACCTTATCAATTGCTTTGATATGAAACATGGACGTTACTCGTCCACAGCCTATGATTCCGAGGTTCAGCATCCCTGTAAAACTAAACACAATAAACTGTTAAAACTTTCCCGCCGTTAGAGGTCGAGGAATTTGCAAAACAGCTGATCCGTCAAGTTTTTCGGTTTCTCCAAGTTCGCGGGTTTCGGTGGATTGGTGACGTTACAGAAATACTTCCAGTAGACGTATTTTCCGGCGGTTACCTCGATTTTGAGGATTTTATGGAGGAAGACATCAACGTTCCCCATCCATGCCCTACCTAGAAAACTACCGGCAAAAGCCATGGTCATGAGGTAAGTAGCGAAGGTAATTAGGAATTGAAGAGCTGATTCAACTATAGGTTCCATTATATCACTAGCGATATGACGCTATGGGTGAAATATAAGCCTTCTCAAGCACTATTCAAGATAATTGCTCAGGGCTTCACGATATCCGAACTGGAAACTCACTAATCCGCATATTATCAACTCAAACCAGTAAGTGGCAAGCCGGGTTAGGAGGCTTATCGCGGATGCAACTCCAAGAGGAGCACCTACAAGCACAAATGCCCCGGTTAACCCCGCATCAACGATACCAAACCCACTTGGGATGAGGATGTTAAGTTGCTGGATGAACTCGATAACCGCGTAGATCAGGACAATAACCCAGAAATTGACCTCAAATCCAAGGGATTCAGCCACCAAGTACGCGGTTATAGCCCCGGTACTCCAATGAAATGCAACCATTACCAAGCTCAGCAGGTTTTGAACTGGTTTCTTTGACAGTTGTTCAACGGCTGAACTCATCTCATCTGTGAACGTGTAAAAATCGAGATCACTACTATAGATACGATCAAAGAAGTTTACTTTCAACCAATCTGGGCTACCATCGTATAATCGTCGCAACAAGTTTGGTTTGATGATGACACCGATTACAACGGTGTTCAGTAACGCGAAAAGCACAACAAAATAGACGTATGAAGGTGCAACTGGGAGCGTAGCCCCATCCAATACTAGAACTTTGAACGCGGCTATTGAGATCATAACTCCAAAACTGATGAAATAATAGACCTTATTCACGATTGCCGATGAAATTGCTTTTCCGTGGTTACTACCGACTTCGTCCTTCACGAGGTATGCCCGAATTATCTCCACCCCGGAAGGGAAAGGAAAAAACCATACCGCGAACATGGAGACAAAAGTAATCTGGACACTGCGAAAAAGGGGTATTGAGACGCCCAGAATATCCAACAAAACGTGCCAAGAGGCAGCTAACAGAAATAGCCCGAGATAATTTACGCCAACAGCTATCACGAAGGTAGATAGGTCAAACCTTCCAACCTCGGTTAAAACCTTGAATGGATTCGTGTATACAAGATACCCTACGAAGAAAACGAGCCCAAGTACCGTGAAAAAGGCACCGATTTTACCTCTTTTCATATCAGCGGTAACATATTCCATAATCAGGATAAAAAATCTGGGGGTAGAAAAGAAATACTCTTTTTGATATAGTGAAGCTATGGATCCCTTCGAGTCTTTCCTCGACGAAAACAAGGACAGGAAAACACTTCTCATCACTCCGGGTGGAAACCACGGAGACACGTTGATCCACATGGGGCACATAAAAAAACTAGAGGAATACGGGTACGACTATGAGTACTATAACCTTGAGGAGATGTATGCTCGGAACCCGAATCTAGCTGCCAAATATCTATCGAATATTGCCCTATGGCGACTCGGGTCCAAGAAAGGGTTCAAATTATTTGACATCGCTCCTGATATTGACCTGATTCTGTTTGAGGGCGGAGGATATGTCAATGATGTATGGTACGGACCTATCCTACTCAACCAAATTCTTAGAAGAAACAATCACAGAGTGGCAGTAGCCCCACAAAGCTACAGGTTCAGTACGCCCTCAATTGAAACCTACGATGGATCCAGGGATATACACCTGTTTTGCCGGGAAAGAAAGAGCTTGGAGCATCTAAAACAGATGGACCTGAAGGAGAACATCCAGGTTGAGGTTTCCCCCGAGGTTGCATTATACCTAACAAGAGAGGATCTAACTCAATATATCGCGCCAAGAAAGAAAGGCTATCAGCTCGTTGCTTTCCGTGACGACAAAGAGTCAGCAATTAGCGACATTTTGATAGAGGAGACAGTTAGCCTATGCGCTAACCCATTAGAGAGGGATGTTTCAGTCAAAGGATCACTATCAGATTTTATCTCAACCGTGGAACATGCAGAGGAGATATTCACGGATAGGTTACATGTAGCGATTCTGGGATCAATACTTGGAAAAAAGGTAACACTGTTCGGGAATATGTATCATAAGAATAGAGGGGTTTGGGAGTACTCTTTGAGAGATATAGTTACTTTCATCACGGTTTAAAGGCGAAGATTTTTTCAATACAGTCCATAACGTTTTACTGATGACTCAGTCTGGTGACTACCCAACCATCAGTGTCATAGTTCCAGTGTTAAACATGGGAAAAACAATCAGGGCTACCTTGGATTCCCTGATGAAACTTGATTACCCCGAAGAAAAACTAGAAATCATCATTGTAGATGGCATGAGTCGGGATGGAACCAGAGAGATTGTAAAAGAATACCCAGTTCAACTTGTGGACCAAGAGGGCAGAGGGTTAAACGCTGCGCGTAACACGGGGATAAAGCACAGCAGTGGGGAATTACTGGCGTATACAGACGGCGACTGTGTCCTGCCTGCGAATTGGGCGATGAAAATAGCCGACAATTTTAATGAACCAGTGATCGGATTCGTAGGAGGCACCATGCAAGGTTACGACAGGTCAAGCATCCTCAGCAACTACCTGGATGAGAGCTTTTTCCAAGTCACCCCTGGGTTCAGATACCGGATAGAAACAAATGATCTGAAATTGATGCAGTTTCCAGCAGGAGCCAATATGGCGTTCAGAAGACGATCACTGGAACGCGTAAAATTCTTTGATGAGAACATTACCTACGGCTTCGATGATCTCCAACCAGTTGAAGAGCTGGGTTTCAAGGGATTCAGGATTATTCTCGACCCTGACGTGAAAATACTTCACCAGCATCGAAGTACATTGAAAGAGTTGCTTAAACAGCATTTTAATTATGGCAGAGGTGGGACGCTTCTTGTTATTCATAGAAGAACAAGTGTACTGGCTAGCTGGTACGCAGGATACCTGATCTTTACATCCGCATTGATCTCGGTTTTCGCGTTCCTGTTGTATATAGGGATGAAAATCCGCCACCCACTCCCATTTAACATAGCAGGCGGAACACTTGGACTGTTTCTTGCATTCGTTACTTTGTACTACCTACCAATTGTGGCCACAACGGGTAACATATGGAAACTCTTCGTTTATCCGGCGCTAGACCTATTACGGGGTTTCGCTTTCACTCTGGGAGGACTCTACCAGATGGTGAAGAGCCTTGGGAAGAAAGTGACTTGATAAAGATACGCGAGGTAATGGAATCTGACCTCTCAAAGATTCACGCCATAGAAACTGATGTATACCCAACGGCCTGGTCAACTTCATTCTTCAACATGATGTTTCTCCTGAAAGACAATATATTCATAGTGGCAACAGAAGAAGATGAACTCGTAGGTTACTGTGTGGGAGAAGTAAAGAAAATGGGCAAGACAGGAAAGCCCATCCTGGTTGGACATGTATTAAACGTGGCTGTTTCAAGACAAAACCAGCACAAAGGAATTGGCTCACTTCTTCTTAACGATATGGAGGACCGATTCATGGAGAAAGACGCAGAAATGTCATACCTAGAGGTCCGTGAATCGAATGTAATAGCGCAGACCGTCTACAAGAAAAGAGGATACCAGTATGTGAGAACGTCCAAAGGATACTATGGAGACGAAGATGGCTTCATAATGATGAAGAATCTTACCCGTTAGGCTTCTATATCTGTTCAGGTCTCAAGTAGGTTAGAACGGTGTTTTAATTTGGGTGAGATAAAAGTCGCGATAGCTGGCGTGGGAAACTGCGCCTCTTCACTTATCCAAGGATTATATTATTATAATAAAGAAGGAAACAGTCTGGGTCTTCTCCACGAAGAGTTGGCAGGATACAAAATTGGAGACATAAAGATAGTTGCAGCTTTTGACATTGATGAGAATAAGATAGGAAAGGATGTCGCTGAGGCAATTTATGCTCCCCCGAACAAGGCTCCAAGAGTCATGGATGTGGATAACATCGGAGTGAAGGTCCAGATGGGTCCAGCTCCAGATGCTTTTGGTGAGCACACAATGAGTGAAATCAAAAAATCGGATAAAGATCCGGTTGATGTGAGTAAAACATTGAAGAATTCAGGAGCACATATCCTGGTCAACCTGATTAGCGGGGGCTCGGACAAGGCAAGTAGGCTATACGCAGAGGCAGCAGCCGAGGCAGGATGTGGTTTCCTAAACGCAACCCCATCAGGCGTTGTTAACGACCTATCCATCGCCTCAATGTACAAACAGAAAGGTTTGCCAATTGTCGGGGATGACCTGATGAGCCAAATGGGAGCTACAGCGGTCCACATTGGACTACTGGAATTCCTAGACAAGAGGGGTGTAACCATCAAGGAGAGCTACCAGCTTGACGTTGGCGGTGGAAGCGAATCAATCAATACCCTTGAAAAGACAAGGGACTCGAAAAGAACAATCAAAACAGACGCAGTTAAGAAACACATCCCATATGATTTTGACCTGGTGTCAGGGTCAGCGGACTTTGTTGACTTCTTGGTCAATGGGCGTGACAGCTTCTTCTATGTAAGGGGAAACTACTTCGGTGGTGCAGAGTTCAGACTAGATATGAAGCTCAGTACAGAGGATGCTCCAAACAGTGGAGCGGTTCTCGTAGACGTGATCAGGGGTCTAAAGATCGCCCTAGACAAGGGAAAAGGTGGACCAGTTGAAGCAGTTTGTTCATATGGTTTCAAACGACCTCCAAAGCGATACGTGATGCCTGAAGCCTATAAGATGTTCAAGGAGTTCACCAGTTGAACCTAATCTTCGTGCTCGGGACCGCGGGAAGCGGCAAGAGTACATTCACATCAAAATTCACACGCTATCTGGAGTTCCAGAGGGAGGACGTAATGGCGGTCAACCTTGACCCCGGTTCAATGATCCTACCTTACGCGGCGAACGTAGATGTGAGGGATTACATCAAAGTAGAGGATATCATGGAGGACTACGGGCTTGGACCCAATGGCGGTCTGATGCTTGCACACGATATGATGGCAGATATAGTAGAGAAACTCAGTAACGACATTGAGGACTTTACTCCAGACATCTGTATAGTGGACACTCCAGGACAGATGGAACTATTCGCGTTCAGGCAGATTGGAGCCCAGATCGCACAGGAGCTAACAGACTGTGAGAAAGGCGTCATCTATATCTTTGACGGCATCCAGTGCCAGGACCCACTGAACTACGTAATGAACATGTTCCTCGCAAGCGCCATTAATACCAAGTTCTTCCTACCACAGTACCATCTCATAAGCAAGATTGATGCCATCGACGAGAACATGTTGGCGGATATTGTGAGCTGGAGTGAGGACGAGTTTGCACTTGAGGAAGCCATTGATGCACGGTTATCAGGCATGAATAGGACAATGAGTCAGGACATGATGGAGATCATCAGTCGAATTGGACTTGATTTTGACCCTATTCCGACGAGCAGCTCAAACAATGATGGTTTCGCGGACCTCTACAGTAAACTGATGCTTACCTTTACGGACGGCGGCAAGTTCACACCTTAGAACAACAAGGGCTCAGTGAGGAGCTCTATTATCATTTTTTCCTTTTCAGTCTCAGTTATGTACACTATTGAGCTGTCTGGAACGTTTCCAATTCGGAAATCCACTCCTGTCGAAGACATCCGCTGATTAATATCAGCTACACCTTTGAACATGCAATCTGAAACCACCAAGGGTAAGTGCGCGTACCCATTAGAGTCAAGGATAGCCCTCCGTTTCAATGCATACTTGGTCAAATCCTTCCCAATTTTTCGTATTATTGGGTGGTGCTCCCAGAAGACACGTTTCAATGGGAAGAAATCAAAATGATTTCGCCCGACCCTGAACTCCATATGCATCTTTTTCCCGGGGATACCAATGGATCGTAGATACTGGTAACATAATACTTCTTGATATGAGAAGAAGACACGGTTGTCGAACGAAAAACCAGTTCTCAATGGACCATCATGTATCGGCGTCACCGCAAGTGGGTTGGATGATAATGTTGTTGAAATCATTCGTTGTCTATGTTTCGTCGCCAGGTCAGGTGCACCGGTAATGGTTTGGATAGAATGAGTCAAAACAGTAGTTAATGTTTCCCATTTTGGGTAAATACCAGTTACAGACATTGAAAAAGAGCATATATTTTGTCCCTAACATATGCGACATTAGGGTATTCATTGAACAATATGGTATCGTTGAAACTAAGTAAATACCGTGGAACCAAGCCTCACGAAATTATTAATAACTATATTACCCAAGTTTGGTTGATTCGATATGACACTCTACCTAACACAGGACGAGGTCAAGGAAGTCCTTGACATGAAGAGTACTTTTGAAGCCGTTGAAGGAGGCTTCAGAGAGATGGGCAACGATAACATCGAGATGCCCCCAAGGGTTTACCTTCACTTTGAAAAAGGCGTGCTAATCGCAATGCCAGCCTATATGCCGGGTCTTGACGCGGCAGGTACAAAGATCGTTACGGTTCACCCAGGTAACAAAAAGGATCACGGCCTACCAGCCGTTATCGCAAGGATCATACTAAACAGCCCAGAAAATGGGGTCCCACTAGCCATCATGGACGGTACATACATCACAGCACTTAGGACAGGAGCTGCTGGTGCAACAGGCATCAAGTACCTAAGCAAGGAGGACAGCGAGGTCGCTGGAGTCTGCGGTACAGGAGTGCAGGGCAAGAGCCAGGTACTTGGGCTAATGGAAGTAAGACCTAACATCAAGAAGGTCAAGGTCTTCGACATCATCCCAGCTGCCATGGAGGCATTCGCGAAGGAGATGAAGGAGCTGTTCCCAAGCGTTGATTTTGTTCCAGCCAAGAGCGCACAGGAGGCGACTGAGGGAAGTGACATCGTAATCACTTGCACACCAAGCCCCAAGGCGTTCATTGACGGCGCTTGGCTAAAGCCAGGGTGCCACGTCTCAGCAATCGGTGCAGACACTGGCGCAAAGAGGGAGCTCATGACCAGTGTCATCACTAAATGTGACAAGAGGGTCGTTGACTTTATCCCACAGGCGTTCGTCGTCGGTGACTTCAAGGTTCCAAAGGAGGAGGGAGCCATCACAGAGGCGGATATCTACGCGGAGATGGGTGAGATCGTTGCAGGTAAGAAGAAGGGACGTGAGTCTCCAGAGGAGATCACCATGTTCAAGGCAACAGGTCTAGCCATCCAGGACGTTGGCACTGCGAGTAAGGTATACGAGCTTGCAAAGGCCAAGGGCGTTGGGATCACCCTCGCCTAATCATTTTTCTAATTTCCCATATTTGTCAAGATTTAAATTCAGATAAATGATACCTTTTATCGGTAAGGCTCGTTTTTTCATTGCGTTTCCCAAAAACCATGGACGGGTCTTACCACGTCAATATTGTAGATTAAGAAAGTGTTACCTTAGAGGCATTATGCCTCGATGTAACTAGAACTCTTGTTGGTTCCATGGGGGGATATAGAACTCAAAGTACAGGATCTTTCCACTGGAAACATCCTCATACCCAGCGGCCGACACGTTCAGCAACGTCGCCTTGGTTATTACAGACAGTATTTCTGTGGGATTCGCTGTTTTTGACTCACCAATTAGGAGCTTGAAAACATTCTCGTCCATCCTGATTCCCATGACATCGACAAGATTATCGAGCCTCTCAACAAAATCAGCCAAATATTCGCCCTCAAATGTTAGGTTAGTGCCTGCACCCTTGATTTGTTCAAGAACAGCTTTCACTTCATCGTTCAATGTAAACAAGGGAAAAGGTCGGTGTGCTTTAACCTTTACTCGACGCGGTTGTGAAGGTTAACGAGAGATGCAGTGGACAGAACACCAAGGAGCCAGGCTACCATGTTGATAAGGTACCAGAAATCCCGCGCCCACCACTTGTTCACGTTCCACAAGTAGAAAGGAAAATCAAATCCGTCGTTAGGTAACGCAACAACTATCTCGATTTGCCAGAGACTGGCCATTAACAGCCCAGTTGATAACACAAGCCCCATCAAAGGAACAAGAAGTGTACGTAAATCTGGCTGAGTATCAGATAGTGTCATATGCCACCAAAGCCACCTGACCATCGCTAATAAACAATTAGATTAATTCTCGATTTTTACCTTGGACAAGCTAATAATCGCCAATAGTATGGCTACAGCCGATACTGGGAACAGATATTTCGGCCCAAGAACATCCCATACGACTCCAAAGATGAGGGGCCCTACAATGAGCCCCAGATCCTCGAATGAACCATACAATCCCATCGTCATCCCAAGCTTTTCCCGGTCCGCCAACTTTGTTAGCATAATTAACGAAACGGATTGTGATGAAAACGCGAAGATGACTAGCACGGTTATGATAGTAAGATGCAATGGGGTAGTGGCATACATGTAGGTCATCAACAGCAAACATGATGCACCCAACAGTATTGACAGCATCTTTTTTACTCTAATCTTGTCAGAGAGCCTGCCAACCACGGGGGTTCCAAGTAACTGCAAAGCAGTTCCTAGAGTCAGCATCAAGCCAATAGAAACTTCATCCATCCCAAACAATTCACTGGCATAAATTGGCAGGAAACTGCGGATAGCAGACACCCCTACGTATATTGATAAGGCCATGAGGAAAGTTATCCGAATTTTGGGGTCAGCTATTATCTCCTTGAATGAAGCAACGAGTTCACTGAGTCCTCCACCAGCAACATTCTCTTTTGGTCGGTCTTTCCCTGTGGTGAAGGTAAGAACGGCGGCAATTAACAGAATTACAGTTGATGTGTAAAATGCAGTTGGGTACCCGTAGTTCTGGGTAATCCATCCACCTAGTACAGGCCCAAGAATTCCACCGACTGCTACGCAGGTTGACCATAGACTCATATTGAATCCAAGTCGGTCATCGGGCGATAGATCTGCGATTAAAGCTCTACTGGTTGGTCCGACCATGACGAAAAATGCCCCGATTAAGAACTGGAATATGAAAAAGTAAGGCAGTAGACTGGACATCGTGTAAAGTGGTAAAATGCAGCTCATCAAAAGCATTGATAATACAAGTATTCGGATACGATTCACCCTGTCCGACATAGATCCCCAAAGGGCTTCAAATGAGATGAGTCCAACTGCAAGGCTTGTAGCCAAGAAACTCCACTGCGAAACACTCACCCCGAGGCTTCTCACGTACAGGGGCATCACTGGTCCGTTCACAGTTAAGGATAAACTGAAGCCCCTGAGGAATACAAGAACGTAAACTGGCACCAGTTTTCTAATCGAGTCATCCATGGCTTGTGGCTCCGCCTTAGAGCGGTCGCCTCATCCGAATTTAAGAATATGGGGCAGGTTAGATGCCGAGGAGACGGGAAAGGTTCCGGGTACAGGTCTCGCCCACATCTTCCTTGGTCATGTCCTTGATCTCACCGATCAATTCACATGCATCGATAACCCCTTCTGGTTTACTGCCATCGGTCTCTGTTAGTAGGTACTCGATGGGAGTTGTTTTCACCGCAGCGATGAAGGCAGGGTCAGCGTTCTGGATTGTTCTAAGTCCAAGGCTGAGCATTATTCCATGGTCCACGCATCGGCGGGCGTAATCTGTGTCCTTGGAGAACCCATGTATCGCTAAACCTGTGTTGAGGTTACCTGAGTCAACCAAAATATCAAGCATCTCCTGACCAGGGGCGCGGTCATGCACGATTGCTGGAAGCTCAAGGTCACGCGCTAGCTCTAACTGGGAGTTCATTGCCGCGTACTGTATCTTGGGGTCTATGAATCGATCCTCGCGGACCCATTCATGAGTCATTCTGGCGATGAAATCTAGCCCAATCTCGCTAATGGCTACACATTCAGGGTCTTTCGCCAGAACTCTGAACTTTGCCCCGACTTTTTCGTTATACTCATCCGCGTACCACGGGTGGACACCGACACATGACTTGGCTATATCATGCCTCTGTGAGGTGGTGATGGCTTCCTCTGAGGATGGGAGGTCAATACCGCTTGTTAATAAGAGCTTGAATCCTTTTGACTCGGCTACCCGGAGGTCATCTAAAGTCATATCTCCAAGATGGCAGTGGCTTTCAGAATACATGGGATAGAAGAGTACTCAAGGCTGATAGGTTTTACTTCATTTGAACCATTTTCAGGACAGCTTCAGTTGTAAGCCGGACAGCCTCGGCGCTTTCATATTTCGGAACCCATCCAGCAGACAGCAACTCGTTCAGATCAAGTTGCATAATCTTAACATCGCCCTTCCAGCCACGTCCTCCATCGACTCCACCGGTCAACTTTATCTTGGCATCAGTAAGTCCCATAGCGCTCTTCACGGTTTCAGCTATCTCAAGGACATTTGTCATAGAGTCGGTCCCAACATTGTAGATGTCCACATCCTTTCCCCGTTCAATTCCCTTCATAATTCCAGTTACACAGTCATCCACGTAAAGGTACGATTTTGACTGAGAGCCATCCCCGAGCACCTCAAGCTCATCAGGGTTTTTCAGGAGTTTGTGCACGAAATCATAGGTCACACCGTGATTGCTTCGGGAGCCAACCACGTTTGCCAGACGGTAAATGATTGCCCTGAATCCGTACATGGATGCGTACGCCGAAAGAAGGGCTTCGCACGCCATCTTGGATGCGCCGTACAGGGATATGGGCACCAATGGACCATAATCTTCCTTGGTAGGTATCTGTTCGGGTTCACCATAAACAGTACTGGATGAAGTGAATGCAATGAATTTTTGCTGACCACTCAGCCTCATCGCCTCAAGAAGGTTATAGGTTGCCTCTATGTTCTGGCGGAAATGGTCCTCAGGTGAGGCGTTCTTGGCATTCACCTCGGGGTTAGCTGCAAGGTGATACACCTCATCGCATCCATTCACGGCTTCAACAACAGAGTCTTTGTCAAGTAGGTCCACGACACAAACCTCTAAACGAGTATCATTTTCCCATTGACTCAGGTTTTTCATGCTACCGGACACAAGGTTGTCCAGAACCCTGACGTTTTTCCCTAATTTTATCAAGTAGTCAACAAGGTGACTTCCTATGAAGCCCGCTCCACCAGTAACAAGAGTCTTCAATTTATTCAAATCAAGTGGTGCCTAGGAGGCATTTATGGTTATTGAGAAGGAATCTCTTTTACCCTGCTGTAGTAAAAGTAGAACATTAATTGGAGTATGAAGAAGCCCAAGATGAATGAGAGGTAAATCATTACTCCGTCCATTGTGTACTGGATATTTCTCAACAGCACACCTAGGACTAGCCCAGAGCATCCGTTAGCAATTTCCTGTACAGATTTTATAGGGTATATTTTCAACAGATACCTAGTTATCCCGGTGATTATCCCCCATGCACCCATGGTCATTAGGAACCAGTAGAATGCGGACAAAAGGTTTGTAGGGGGCACCATAAAACCGTCTTTCACTGAGGCTATGAGCCAACCCAGTGTCTCGGAGGGTAAACTTGGAGTGTTGAGAATTATGGTTGAAGCCACTACAAAGAGAATCCCCACGTTTAGAACGGATAGGGGGTCAAAAGACTGCAGAACACCAACTGGCACGATCTCACGTCCGGGATTGGTCTGATATCGACGCGATATGAACGGGATATTCACACCCCGTCCAGTGTTGAAAACATAGGTTCCACTCACCTTCTCCAAGTACTTGTCCCTCGGGTCAACTGACTGGAATACCCCTGAAATAAAATCGATCAGCAGCAATACCCAGTGTGCTTTACTCAAATTCCTAATCGTAACTGCAACTAAGCTTGGGCACTTGTTCTTTCGGTTGACCACTTTCAAACCAAGGATCTGTTTGCCAAACGTTGCCCCATAGAAGTACTCGGTGAGGACAGAGTACACAATCTGCGCAAGCCCAAGATAGAACGGCGCCATCCAGACACCGGTCCAAGCCCAATTACTTCCTAAAAGTGAACCAAATAACAGCGGGATGTACGCGAACACAGAAAGCAGGAACCCAAGGACCGATATAATGAACAAGTCAATCATATATGAGATCAAACGCAGCGCCCAGAAGCTCTGGAGCCTGAAATCCCTGATCAGTACATCGAAGCCATCCTGTTTTGACACATAGACCAGTGGAGAACCGCAACTATAGCAGTACGCGTCTTGGTCATTGTTGTACTCACCACATTTCTGGCAACGTGACATCGCTAACGATATGATAATAAGAAGAATAATTTAAAGGGTCTACTCGGCGTCGAACTGCCATTTCAGGTCGAACATGCTGGCCAGCGCCTTGACGACACCTGGGTGATTTGTCAATGCAGCCTCCCTCAGGAAGAATGGGATGCCTTCCTCTTCTACGAGGAACAGTGCCCTGCCCTCGAACTCAGGGTCCATGATCACGCCCCTGATCTCCACCTCGGGACTGTACCGGAGTTTAGCATCAGCACCAAGTATTTCCCTCAACCCAACGATGTTCTCGTTCTGTTTCATAGCGTCTTCCGGCGATAGAGAGTCTGGTTTCCGCATTATCACCCGGATGTCTACACCATTACTAACTGCTTCCTTCAGATCATCTTGAACTTGGTCAAAGTACGCCATAGCACGAGTGGAAATCATCAATGATTTTTTCGCCGTCCGATACATCCGACGAGTCTCGTCAAGGGAGACCTCACCAACGCTGACGATCCTGATGAGCCCCGTACGCTCCTCGGCACCTCCGGCCTTCTTGAACAACTCTAAGGCAGTGGCCTCAAAGCCATCACGGTAGTCCTCGATTATGTTCAGTTGCTTCCTGACCTCAAGCCTTGAAGCCGAGACAAGGGCATCAGCTATCTCCTGAGGAGTAAGAGGTGCGTACAATGCAGGGCGTCCAGGTCTGACTATGATTAATCCTTTCTGGCTTAGCTCATCCAAGACCCCATATATCCTTGCATTGGGTACACCGCTGGATTTGCTGAGAATCGTTGCCTTGGTTTCGCCGAGGAAAATCAGGTGTGAGAGGGCTGAAGCCTGGTATTCATTCAACCCCATGTTGGTTAGAGTGAATTTTAACTGGTTTATCTGGCGTTCCATTGGGTCCGACTCCTAGCCATGATAGTTTACATAGATTTATAAGAGATAAACTTACCATCCCAGAGTAGTAACATACTTTGGATTTAGGAGATTGAAAAGAATGAACGTTATGATTATGGGTATGGATGGCTATCTCGGCTGGACCTTAAGCATGTACCTCGCAGACAGAGGACATAATGTATGCGGCATAGACAATATGCTAAGGAGAAAGATGGTTGCTGAGATAGGCAGCCAGAGTGCCACTCCAATCAAGCCAATGAAGGAGCGCGTTGAAGCATACAAGAAGGTGTCAGGTAACGACCTCACATTCTACGCAGGTGACCTCACGGAGACAAGCTTCGTTGACCTTGCCATAAAGAAAGAGCAGCCAGACTGTATTGTCCAGTTGGGTCAGATCCCAAGCGCACCATACAGCATGATCGACGCTCAGCACTGTAACTTTGTCCAGCACAATAACATCATCGGCCAGAACAACATCATGTTCTCAATAAAGGACCACGTACCCGACTGCCACCTCCTTAAGCTAGGCACCATGGGTGAATACGGTACTCCAAATGTCGATATCCCAGAAGGATTCTTCGAGATCGAGTACAGGGGACGCAAGGACAAGCTCCCATTCCCAAGGCAGCCAGGCAGCTGGTACCACCTAACCAAAGTTCACGATACATGGAACCTCATGTTCGCAAACAAAATCTGGGGAATCAGGGCAACAGACGTAATGCAGGGAGTAGTCCACGGACTAAGTACACCACAGATTGTTAACGATGACCTACTGACAAGGTTCGATTTCGACGAGGTCTTCGGTACAGCAATCAACAGGTTCTGCGCACAGGCAGTTGTCGGACACGACTTAACCCCATACGGCAAGGGTGGACAGACAAGGGGCTACCTAGCTCTACGTGACAGCATGCAGTGCTTCACACTAGCCATCGAGAAGCCACCAAAGGAAGGAGAATACAGGGTCTTCAACCAGTTCGAGGAAGTGTACAGTGTAAACGACCTCGCTGAGAGGGTCTCAAAGGTCTCAAAGGAGTATGACCTTGAGGGCAAGATCTGGAACATCCCTAACCCAAGGATCGAGGCAGAGGAGCACTATTACAAGCCAGACATGAAGCACCTGCCAAATCTGGGCTTCAAGCCTGAGATGACCTTGGAAGAGGAGCTGCACATCACTATCCCCAAGCTCATCGAGAACAAGGATAGGATCGAGGCAAAGCGCCACGCCATAGCCCCAAAGATCCTGTGGTCTAACTAAGTTAACCACTATTTTTTATCCTATTTTTCATATATTCTCTTGATTAGATTGGAGGACAGACAGTCTCATTCGGTTTCTGTTGTCATCCCAGCCTATTTCGAGGAAAAAACCATCGCGAACATTGTAAAACGATGCCTGCCATATGCAGACGAAGTGCTAGTTGTCAACGATGGCAGCACTGATGATACTTCTGTAAACGCCAAGGCGGCAGGCGCACGAGTAATGGATTTACCAGAGAACAAAGGAGTCCTCCAAGCGACCCAAATAGGGCTGCAAGAGGCAACCGGCGACATCATCGTGACCATAGATGCGGATGGGCAGCATGATCCATCAGAGATACCAAGGATAATTGAGCCGATAATCAAAGGAGAAGCCGAACTGGTCATGGGAACCAGACCATCATTCCCTTATTTCAGCGAAAAAATGCTGACATGGCTCACCAACCTGAAGACTCCAGTAGGGGACGCATCAACTGGTTTCAGAGCGGTAACCAAAGAGGTTGCCAGTGAGATGAAATTACATGGTAAATGCATGTGCGGGACATTTGTGTTGGAGGCGGTCAGGCACGGCGCCAAAGTTGCCAGCGTCCCCATATCCATAAAGGAACGTGAGCAGGGCAATCGACGAATCCAAAGCAAACATTTCACTCAGTTTTTCATTGTTCTCAAAGACGTCCTCAGTTTTTGGTAACGTTTTTAGGCTTCTCACAGGGATGTATTGGCATACTGTATAGAGAGTGTTGGTATGAGTAAAGGCGTTACAGTTTGGTTTACAGGGCTTCCATGTAGCGGGAAGACAACAATTGCAGATAGACTCGGTGAAGTACTCAAGGAGAAGGGCCTTAATGTCGAGAGACTCGACGGAGATATCGTCAGGAAGGGACTTACGGCAGACCTTGGGTTCAGCAAAGAAGACAGGGCCAAGAACATTGAGAGGGTTACCTTTGTAGCCAAGCTGTTGACCAGGAACGAGGTCAAGGTCCTTGCAACCTTTGTGTCCCCCTACATTGATAGGAGACAGAAGACAAGGGAGGAGATTGGCGAGTTCATGATGGTTTATGTCAGAACCCCAGTTGAGGAGTGCATCAAGCGGGACGTGAAGGGAATGTACAAGAAAGCCCTAGCCGGTGAGATAAAGGGATTCACTGGAATCGATGACCCATACGAGGCACCCGTAGATCCTGAACTCATTGTCGATACAGACAAAGAGACCGTCGAAGAGAGCGTTCAAAAGGTTCTCGCTGAGATGGATAAAAGAGGATATCTATAAAATAAATTAATTTTTTTACTCGACCACAATCATGGTCAAGGTAGAACGGACATGGTTAAGGCGCCTAATCTTTGTAGTGATTGTGTCCTTTAGTTTTTGCATTGTATCAGCCTCAAGTCGTACAACATAGTCATACACGCCGTAAACGCCGTATACGTCTTTGACTTCTGCGATGTCTTTTAACGCCTCTGCGACGTCGGTCCCTTCCCCTAGATCCGTGTTTATTAGCACGAATGCTGTGCTCACTTCATACACCAAGATTGGGTTGACGCGTCAATTTTTAACGTTTTCTGCCGTTGTAAATATGAGATTTTATTGTATATACTATCCCGAATTGTACAATGTTTTGTATCAGGACAAACAGGGTTTTTTAATCGACATTCAACGAATATTTTAACGTCGCAAGGTTTAATTCGCGTCGAAAAAACTTGTATTTGATTACTTTGTCTCTTTCCCGTAAGATAGCAGTGATAGGGGCTGGAATGACCAGATTCCACCATAAAGCCCACGCAGATAAACAAAGCAGGGAGATTTTCAGTGAGGCAGCCCTACAGGCAGTTGATTCTGTGGATAACGGCTTCAGCCTCAAGGATTCTGAGGCACTGTACCTTGGTTATTTCAGTAGTGACAATTTCGAGAAACAAGCACACACATCTGCGTTGATGGCGGACTGGCTCGGCATTACACCAATCCCAACTGCACGCATTGAGGCGGCTTGTGCCAGTAGTGGAGCTGCGGTTAACATGGGGATCATGGCGATCTCTTCAGGGATGTACGATGTGGTCATGGTTGGAGGAGTCGAGAAGATGAGGACCCTCGGGACGGGAGACGTCACTGACACCCTTGCCATGGCGGCTGATGCAAGCTACGAGGTTGCCGTTGGATACACATTCCCTGGACTATACGCGGCTATGACAAATGCTCACTTCAACAAACATGGCTCAAAATGGGAACAACTCGCGGATATCGCCATTAAGAACCATGAGAACGGGAAAAGGAACCCGAAAGCCCAGTACCAGGAGACAATCATGGATATCGCCCTCAAGCTAGGTGAGAGGAAGAACATCAGTTTCGCAGACGAGATGGATTTCCTGAGATCAGACCTCAACGCGATGGTCGCGGAGCCACTGAGGCTGTTTGACTGCTGCCCAATCTCAGATGGGGCCGCAACGGTCATCCTTGCATCTGAGAAGGTTGCACGGAAGTACACGGATACTCCAGTATGGGTTGCAGGTATAGGTCAGGCATCAGACACGATGGCTCTCCACGACAGGGAGGACATCACCTCAATGAAAGCAACCAAACTTGCATCCAGACAGGCATACGATATGGCAGGAATAAACGCGAAGGACGTGAGCCTAGCCTGCGTCCACGACTGCTTCACGAGCGCGGAGATGTTCGCGACTGAGGACCTTGGATTCTTCAAGCCAGGGGATGGCGGAAAAGCAGCCTCGGAGGGTAGGACAGCCCTCGATGGCGACAAGCCCATCAACACAGATGGCGGTTTGAAGGCAAAGGGCCACCCTGTTGGCGCTACAGGTGCAGCCATGGTGGTTGAGATGTTCAAGCAGCTCAGGGGAGAGGCGGGAGAACATCAGGTTAAGGACCCAGAGTACGGGTTAGCCCATAACGTGGGGGCGGCGGGTGCAACGGTGACGGTGCAGGTGTACAGGAGGTAAAAAGATGTCAAATTTCTTAGTTTCAAAGTTCTGGGAAGGGGTCTCAAACGAGGAGTTGAATGGCTGCTCATGTTCATGCGGAAAAAAGATGCTTCCACCTAGGATGATCTGCCCGGATTGTGGCTCAACTGAGCTGGTTAACACACAGTACAAGGGCACAGGGGTCGTGAAGACGAAGACCACTATACATGTGCCACTCCCAAGGTTCAAGGAGATGTGCCCATACGGTGTAGGAATTATTGACCTTGACGAAGGCGTGTCCATTAGCGGCATGTTGCTGGATGACCCCGAGATTGGTCAAAAAGTTGAGGCGGTTTACTTGGAGGACGGGGAGGATAAACTCCTAGCCTTCAAGCCCGTCTAGTTATTCCCCTTTAAAAACGGGTTTTCTTCGGTTGTTGAAGGCGTCTATGCCTTCCTTGAAGTCGCTGTAGTTCCACAGGTCGGCGAATGCCTCGGCTTCAGCCTTTAGGGCTGCATCCAGTTCACCGTCCATGTTGCTGAGCTTCTTGATTGCCCTGAACGCAACGGGTGAAGCAGCGGCTAGTGCCTCGGCGTACTCCTTGACCTTTGCGTTGAACTCGGCAGCTAGGTACACCTCGGTGACCAAGCCAATTCCCTTTGCCTCGTCCGCCTTGATGCGCTTGCCTGTCATGTTGAGATCATTGGCGACGGTATTGCCAACGAGTTTCTTCAGCATGTATGTGCCACCCCATCCTGGGATCAAGCCTAGACTGATCTCTGGTTGGCTGAACCTTGCTGAGTCGCTTGCCAGCCTGAAGTCGCAGAACATAGTTAACTCGTTTCCTCCGCCCAGACAGTAGCCGTTAACGGCTGCAATTACTGGCTTAGGGACATCGAGTAGCTTCCTGTATGCCTTGTGACCGGCCTCGCTGACCTTCTTTGCTTCCTCAACGCTCATTGTTGGGAAGGCTGAGATGTCTGCTCCCGCGCAGAACGCCCTGTCTCCTGCCCCCTTGATGACGATTACCTTGACCTCGGCGTCCTTCTCTGCCTCATCAACGGCTTCTCCAAGCAATCCTAGCATCTCCAGCGTCATGCTGTTGAGCTTGGATGGCCTGTTCAGTGTGATCGTGTAGACCGCGTCTTCCTTCTCGGTTAGGACGGCTTTTTCCTCGCCTAGACCAGCCTTCTTCATCTCGAATGGCCCCTTGGGGAGGTTTGCACCTAGCTTCATGGCTATGTCGATATCCTCGACCGTTGCCACTGCCTCTTCGATGAGCTTCTCGGCCTCCTTTACGAACGGCTCCAGGAGTAGTTTCACGTCGAACCCCTTTGCCTGGTCCTCGGTTACAGATGGACGCTCCGCGTATGAGTAGAACCCTTCGCCTGTCTTCCTGCCGAGTTTCCTTGAATCGAATAGCTCCTGGATCTTCTCGTGTGGGGCGTACTCTGGTCCGATCTGCTCCTCGAATGTCTTGAGGATATCGTAAACGATGTCAAGCCCGATTAAGTCGCTGAGCATGAATGGTCCGATGGGCATTCCTGCTTTGTGCTGCATTGCTGCGTCTATCTGGCTTACCTCGAAGTTATCCAGTAGCTTGGATGCTTCATTGAGATATGTGACCAGAACCCTGTTGACTATGAACCCGGGTGAGTCCTTCTTGACCCATACTGGAGTCTTTTTCATACTCTTTGCGAGAGCCATAACCGTTTCCACGGTCTCCTGGCTGGTCTTCTCACCCTGGTTTACCTCAACCAGCTTCATGATTGCAGGGGGGTTGAAGAAGTGCATGCCAACGAACCGTTCTGGGTTTGGCACGACTTCGGCTATCTTTGTGATGCTTAGACTGCTTGTGTTTGTAGCCAGAATAGCGTCTGATGGAGCCTGCTCGGCTACCTCCTTCCAGACCATGTGTTTGATGGCCATCTTCTCTGGAATGGCTTCAATCACCAGCTGGGCGTCTCCCACTGCTTCCTTTAGGTCTAATGTGAATGTGACTTTGCTGAGGATTTCCTCTTTGCCCTCTGAGGTGAGTCTTTCCCTCTTAACGAGCCTGTCAAGGCTCTTGTTTATACCTGCTAAACCGTTGTCCAGGAACTCCTGTTTGATGTCCCTAACGGCAACCGTGTAACCAGCCGCTGCGGCGACCTGGGCGATTCCGTGTCCCATAACGCCGGCGCCTAGGATGGCTATCTTATTTACTTTATCAGGCTGCATTTTGCTTCACTCGGTTTAAGCCCCGTGGGCTTATAGAGTTTTCAGGAAACACTGATATTTGGTTGGGGAATACTTTCGCGGGAGAAAGATATGAGGCAGATAGTCCTGCTGAAGGCAATCCCAGACCTGAACGAGATTAAAATCGATCAGGAGTCACGTAAGCCGTTGACTGAAGGGGTAAAAGCCAAAATCAGCGAGTTAGATAAGAGAGCACTAGAAGCCGCACTACAGCTGCGAGACGCAGTTGGCGGAGAGGTTCTAGCCCTCAGTATGGGTGATGATAAAACAAATACCGCTCTACTTTCGGCTCTCGCCATGGGGGCGGATGGCGCGTACATTGTTAATGTCCCCGAGTTGAAAGGAATAGACACCAATGCAACAAGCAAGGTTCTTGAAGCGGCAGTCAAAGCAATCGGTGATTATGATCTCATCGTTGCAGGCGAGATGACACTGGACTCACTTAGCAGCCAGATCGGTCCAAGGCTTGCAGAGCTACTTGGTCTACCACAGGTGACATATGTCAAGGAGATGTCAGTCGCCGACGGTAAGGTCAGGGCTATTAGAGACCTAGAAGACGTTGACCAGATAGTTGAAGCGCCATTGCCAGCCGTTGTCAGCGTTGTAAGGGAGATCAATGAGCCAAGGATTCCAAGCCTCATGAATATCATGAAGGCAAAGAGGAAGCCACAGACGGTCTGGGACGCGGCTGGTCTGGGTCTGGATGTCGAAGGCATCAAAGCCCAGAGCTATGTGAACGTCACGGAGGTCACAGCTCCACTTGTTGAGCGTAAGCAGGTTGTGATTGAGGGAGATAACGTGGAGGACGCGGCAAGGAAACTTGTTGAGGCTCTTACAGGGGAGGGTGTTCTGTAATGACCATTCTAGTATACTCAGAAGACATGGAATTATCCTTCCAGCTACTTGCAAAGGCACGTGAACTAGCTGATGCCAAGGGCGTTGAAGTCGTTGCACTCGTTACAGAGGGCGCCCCCCAGGATTACATCAATCAGGGGGCTGACAAAGCACTCACAGTTGACGGGTTGGGCGTCTTCGCCGTAGCCCCCTACAGGGCTGCATTATTGAAGGCGGTCGAAGCTGTCAACCCAGAGACCATCCTAGTTGGCGCAACTAAGAGGGGGAAAGAGTTAGCCCCACGGGTTGCCGCCTCACTGGGAGTTGGCTGCATGACCGAGTGTAACAACATAACATTGGAGGACGGCAAGTTAGTGATTGAGAGGCTGACATATGGTGGCTCAACGATTGCCAAGGAGTACAGCACAAGCACTCCAACGGTGATCTCTGTTCCACCTAGGAGCTTTGAGAAACTTGAGTCATCGGATAGATCAGGAGAGATCGTTGCACTTGCAGTGGACATACCTGAGCCTATGATCAAGGTGATCGAGTCAAAGGAGAAGCCTAAGGGATCATCAGATCTAGAGAACGCAGACATCATCATCTCTGCAGGTAGGGGATTCAAGTCCAAGGAGGACCTGAAGCTACTGGACGAGGTGGCAGAGCTGCTTAACGCGGCGGTAGGTTGTACTAGACCAATCAGCGCGGACCTTGGCTGGATGGATGAGTGGGTTGGCATCAGCGGAAAGAAGGTGAAGCCCAGCCTGTACATCGCCTGCGGTATCAGTGGGCAGATCCAGCACGTTGCTGGTATCAGGGACAGCAAGCTCATCGTCAGCATAAACAGCGACGAGTCGGCTGGGATCCATGACATGAGTGACTACAGCATCATCGGTGACGTCTACGAGGTCGTCCCCGCACTGGTGAAGGCACTCAAGGAAAAAGCCTAATCCCCCCAATTCTTTACATTATTTATGGTTCTACCTGAGGAAACCCTGCAGTCCATCCGTGACGCGGCGGCGATTATTGTTGACTCCGAATATGTTACATGTTTGACTGGCGCGGGGATCAGCGTCGAGAGCGGTATCAGACCATTCAGGGGACCAGGAGGTCTCTGGACTGAGAAGGGTGAGCCATCGATGGATGGTTACAGGAGGTTCCTTAATGACCCCAAGGCTTACTGGGAGAAACGCATGGAGCGTTCAGGCGAGTTCGGATTAAGCCTTGAGAACAAGGACCCGAACTCGGGTCACATAGCCCTTGCACGTCTTGAAGAGATAGGTGTTCTTCGTTCACTGGTTACACAGAACATTGATGACCTCCACAACCAAGCTGGCAGTGTTAACGTCCTGGAGATACATGGGAACAGTAGCATGCTCAGGTGTATCGAGTGCTCAACCAGGTGGGGAAACGGGGAGCTTGAGATCGATGAGCTGCCGCCAAAATGTCCCCACTGCGGCGGATCAGTGAAAACTGACACCGTGATGTTCGGTGAACCCATCCCCTCCGCAGTTCTCAGTCGCTGTTTCGAGGAGGCCGAGAGGAGCGACTGTATGATCGTAGCAGGGACAAGCGCCTTGGTTACACCAGCTGCCCACCTGCCGATGATCGTCAGAAGAAATGCAGGAAAACTCGTCGAGGTGAACATCATGGAGACCGAGATAAGCTACGCATGTGACGTGAGCATATTCTCTCCATCTGGAGAGAGCCTACCAATACTCGTGGAAGAAGTAGAGAAGCTAACCTAGCTTCTTCCTTTCAAGAATCAATACACCTGCCCCAATTATAATGGAAATGAGTGAATAACCAGGGATAATACCTGGTTTCCTAGAATCTACAGCTTCTCTTGACGAGTAGCTTGTTTGAATCTCGCTCCACTCCCATGTTTCTGTATCAAGCTTCCAAGTGTCATCAAAAACACCCATGCGGTTGTTGCCTCCACCGAAGAGAATGAACGAGTCTTGTGATTCCACGTAAACCATATCAGAGATGACTCTGCTAGCGGGATAATCCGATGAATTCAGCTGAGTCCAACTCATCTCATCTGTGTTAAGCACCCAGGTTTCGTTCATCGGCCCTATCCCATATGACCCACCGAAGACAACAAGGGAGGAATCATCTTCGCTGTAACTTACCCCACTCCAGTATCTTCCATGAGGCTTATCTATACTGCTTGACTGCGTCCATGTGCTGTTTTCTAGGTTAAAGTACCATGCTTCATCCACGTGGTCGTGAGAAATGGGGGATCTGAGATGTCCGCCATACAAGATTACCCTCCCTCGGACGTGATCGTACTCAAGGCTCTGACCATACATTCTGCCAGGGTCGCTTTCTGTTTCTATTTCAGCCCAAGTACTCGTCTCGGGATCAAAAGTCCATGTATTGTGTTGTAACCCTGATCTATCACCCCATCCCCCATATATGATGAAAACTTGGTTATCGGGATCGTACACCATTTCGAAGTCGCTTCTTCCCTCTGGAGCTATTTCGATCTCGATTTCAGTCCACTTCTCTGTGCTGCAATCGAAGACCCATGTGTCACTGAGCCTCCTCATATTGGTTTGACCTCCAAATAGTAGGATAACACCCTGATCGGGATTGTAAGCCATCGAATGTGACCCTCGATTGCTTGGCCCATCGATTAACAGCTTTGTCCATGTGTCATCAATTGGAGAAAAAACCCAAGTGTCGTTATAGAATGCCCTCGACTCTTCGAGGGAATATCCTCCAAACAGGACAACACGGTCATTCTCTAGATCATAAACCATTTTAGCCCCCACCCTTGGAGACAACTCAACGTTTTCCTGAGCGTTAGCCAATGAAACAGGCATCATCAAAATCAAAACTATAATAATTCCTCTGAGGAGCAAAGTAGTCAAACATCTAGCTGGCTGTTTTTAATAAAATGCTTCTGCAACAAGGATCATTATAAAACAGGATAGAATATAGAAAAAAGGATTAGGCTAACTTTTTTCTCGTCCAGTGGGCGACTTCCTCGCATGTTGCGAACCAGACATCGCCCCTGTCCTTGGCGTCCCTCAGCAGCCTTTCTAACATGTCTAGCCTGCTGATTCGACCGATGCACTGGGGGTGACAGGTTAACCCGTAGTATCGTCCAAGGTTGTAGATGCCGTCGAACTCTGGCTTCCAGATGTCCCACACCTGTTTCGGGGTCATCCTGTTGGTCTCGAAGTGGGGCCAGTCATCCATCATCCACTCAACTGGTAGCTCAACAAGGTTAGTGTCCTCGCCACGCCAGTTGAGCATGTAGGGCATGTCGTCGTCCATGAAGTTGCTGTCATAAGTGAACCCGAGGTCCTGAACGAGCCCCAGGGTCCTGTCGCTGATGAGCCAGTATGGTGCCCTGAATCCAACAGGTTTGACTCCTATCTTCTCAAAGCTCTCAAGTGATCGCTTGAATACGCTGCGCTCGCTCTCATAACTGAGTTCCCCGAGTTTCTCGTGGAGATATCCGTGAGCACCCATCTCGTGCCCCTTGGATACGATGTCCTCGCAGCTCTCGGTGAACTGGTCAACAGTCCAACCTGGGGTGAAGAAGGTAGCCTTAATATCAAGCTCATCTAGGAGGTCCAATATGCGTGGAATTGCCGTGTTTGGCGCGAACCTGCCTCTGCTCTGGGCGACTATGTCCAGTGGAGCCCTCCTCATGAGGGCGCTGTTGCTGTCATAATCGAATGTGAGGTTGAAACAACACTTGTAGCCGTCTGGCCAAAAGGAATCTGACATGGTTTAACCGTGGATTTTACGCGTAAAAACACTGTGTTTAACCCATTTTTCGGTGTTTTGGAGTAATATTAGGTTAAAGATAATGGATGGTTTTTTATTACTGAGAAAATAAGTCATTCTGACCGACATCGAGCCAAGACAACATCGTCTACATTGGACGCAAACCGGCCATGAGCTACGTAATGGCAACACTAGCCACATTCAACAACGGCGAAATAGTGTACCTAAAGGCAAGGGGCAGGTCGATCACAACGGCAGTGGATGTTGCCGAGATTACGAGGAACAGGTACCTCACGGGTATGCTGAAGCCAGAGATATCAATCGGGACAGAAAAGGTAGAGGACGAGAGGGGTCCAAGGAACGTCTCCACAATGACCATCACCTTGAACAAAAGCGGCTCGGTAGTACCAGAGGGTGTTCTCAGACCCAGAAGACGCGAGGAGAGACCACGAAGGGTCTATGAGCTAGCACCAAAACCCGCTCCCGAGCCAGAGGTAAAAGTAGAAGTTGCTATCAGCGAGATTTCAGGGGTCGGTCCAGCCACAGAGGAGAAGCTCAAAGCGGCTGGATATGATACGGTGGCGAAGATTCTCGGAGCAGATGCTTTTGGTTTAGCGTTGAAGACTGGGCTGAGCGAGAATAAGATCCAGAAGGTTATAGACGCCGCCAAGGAAATCTAGGTAGAATCTCTTAAAACCCGATGTGCTTCATTCATCGGGATAACTATGAGAGTATTGCAGCTTCATTGCTCTGAGTTTAGTTTTAAGACACTCAAGGAGACTCCCGTTGCGGAGCACCCAGCGTTCCCCAAGGAGGGAGAGTACGAGAACATCCTTGTCTGCTTCACTTGTTATGAGAAGAAGGACGTGAACAGGGAGGAAGATATCCTCGATGAGTATACAAAGAACATCCTCGTTGATACCGACAGGATCGGATGCAAGAACGTCATTCTACACCCATACGCTCACCTGAGCCACGAATTGGGTAGCCCGAAACGCGCAAAGAAGTTCCTTTCAGACCTAGAGGTCAAGCTCAAAGCTGAAGGTTTGAACGCCCACAAGAGCCCATTCGGCTGGTACAAGGCGTTCGGATTGTACTGTAAGGGGCACCCTCTCGCAGAAATGTACAGGGAGTACTAGGGGAAGACCTTCCCCGGGTTCATGATGTTCTCGGGGTCAAACAGTTTCTTTATTCCCTTCATAATCTCGACCTGAGTGTCTCCGACTTTCAGGGGCAGGAACCGTTTTTTTGTGAACCCTAAGCCGTGCTCACCGCTAACGGTGCCTCCAAGGCTTACGGATAGCTTGATCAGGTCCTCCATACTGTCCTCGATGGTCTGGAGCCATTCCTCGTCACCCTGTTCTTGCCTGACAACGGTCCAGTGTATGTTACCATCGCCTGCATGCCCGCATGGGACAAGGATTATCTTATGTTTCTCCTCCAGAGGCATCGCCTGTTTGACAAACTCGGGTATCTTGCTCCTTGGAACACAGATGTCAGCCTCGTCAACATCGTAGAAGGCGTCATAGGCGTCAGCCAAAGCCTTCCTTGCCTCCCACATCTCATCCTGCTGTTTCTGGGTCTCTGCGAGGTAAACCTCAACGGCTCCGAGTTCTAGGCATGCCTCTCCTGCAGATTCAAGGCTAGCCATCAGCTGTTCCTCGTCGTTGGATTCTACACCTACGATTAGGTACGCTGGGTGACTGTTATCAGGTAGCTTTCTTTCCAGATACCTCTCAATTGTCTGAACTGCGTGTCCAGAGATGAACTCAAGTGCAAATGGCGCAACCTTGCGCCTGATGATCTCGCTGACAGCGTTTGCGGCGTCATCAACGGACTCGAATGGAGCGTAGATAAGAGCCGTGTATAGCGGCTTTGGCACGAGTCTTAGGGTTGCCTTTGTAACCACACCTAGAGTTCCTTCACTGCCAATTACCAGATCAATGAGGCTGTATCCTGTGCTGTCCTTGACGTTTTTTCCGCCCATGTTGACAACCTCTCCAGTTGGCAGCACAACTTCGATCCCGTTTACAAAGTCACGGGTGACGCCGTATTTCATGGCCCTCATGCCTCCGGCGTTTGTGTTGATGTTTCCGCCAATTGTTCCGCTGCTCTCACCGGGGTCTGGTGGGTACATTAATCCAAGTTTCTCTGCTGCCTCATGAACGTCCATATTGTAGACGCCTGGCTCCACAGTCATCATCAGGTTGTCCTCATCGACCTCAAGAATGTTGTTCATACCCTCCATGTCGAGGGCAATCCCGCCGTAAACTGGATGGTTTGCGCCACTGAGTCCGGTCCTACTGCCCTGGGCGGTAACGGGAATCCGTTCCGCTGTAGCCATTTTCATGATCTGGGATACATGACTGGTGGTCAAAGGCTTGACGACAACTGATGGAGCATGTGGCTTCAAAGGACTCTCGTCTATGCTGTGCTTCTCAAGGTCTTCTTTAGAAACAGAGACGTTACCGTCCCCGACGATTGATGAAAGTTTGGATAGGATTTCTTGGTTTACTTGGCTGTACTCAGGCACCTTCCCCATGCTCCTTAATCTTCTCTATGAGACGGGGTACCACCTCATATAAATCTCCCACAGCTCCCAGTGTGGAGATTCTGAAGATAGGTGCTTCTGGGTCCTTGTTTATGGCGATGATGACATCGGTGGTCTTCATGCCTGCCTGGTGCTGGACTGCTCCGCTGATCCCACATGCCATGTATAGCTGTGGGCGGACAGTCCTGCCGCTTAGCCCAACCTGGTGCCTGTAATCGATCCACCCTTCATCAACCGTTGGACGGGATGCACCAACAGCGCCGCCTAGGGCTGACGCCAGTTCCTGAATTAGCTTGAACCCGTCAGGTTTGCCCATACCAAGACCGCCTGAGACGATTATGTCAGCGTCACTGATGCTGACCTGCTCACCGGCTGGCTCGAATCCGAGTATTTTGATCCTATCCTGAACCTTGCTCATGTCGAAGCTCTTGTTGACTATTTCGCCCTTTGGCTCCACTTCGGGTGCCTCGTTGAACATCTTGTACCTGACGGTCGCCATCTGTGGTCTGCTATTAGGTGTCTCGATTGTCGCCATGATGTTTCCACCGTAGGCGGGACGAGTCTGCCTCAGAAGACCGCTCTCAGCGTCGATGTCCAGACTTGTACAGTCAGCAGTTAACCCTGTTTTGAGTTTGGCTGCGACTCTTGGTCCCATGCTCCTGCCGATGCTTGTCGCCCCGACTAGGAATATGCTTGGCTTCTCCTCCATGCAGCACTTAGTTAATAGTTCGCTGTATGGGTCATCCCTGAACTTGTCCAAGGCTGGGTCATCATAGACGAATACCTTGTCCACGCCCCTTTCGAGGAGTTTCTGGGCTGCGTTACCGACATTGCTACCGAGTAGAACTGCGTAAACTGGCTCACTGAGCTGTGCTGCAAGGTCCTTTGCCTTCCCGATGAGCTCATAGCTCACCTTGTGGACTTCTCCGTCCAGTAGCTCTCCGTAGACCATGACTCCCTTCCATGAGGATGTGTCGAGTTTCTCGGCTTCACTCATGATGATGACGCTCTGTGGACATGCATCGATGCATTGACCGCATGCGCGGCAAGCTTCTGTGATGTATGCTACGCCGTCCTTCATCTCGATGGACCCGAATGGACATGCCACGACACATAGTTCGCAGCCGATGCATCCATCTGACACGTATACTGGTGTGCTCATCTAGATCACCTTGCACTCCTGTAGTTTCTTGAAAATAGCTTCCACCAGCTCGTCAGGTGAACCAGACACTACCTCGCCTGCGGCTGTGTTCTCTGGCTCGAATACCTTGACTACCCTTGTGTAGCTGCCGTCTAGCCCAATCTCCTCCGTGGGAATTCCGAGTTCAGCGTTCGTGATCTCGGTGATTGGCGCCTTCTTTGCCTTGAGTTTACCCCTGAGGGTTGCTAGTCTTGGCTGGTTGATGTCTTTGCTAACTGTTATCACGAGTGGTAGGGGTGCCTCCAGTGTCTCGATGCCGTCGTCCAAGTTTCTTTTGAGAATTACCTTGCCGTCACCTATCTCAACTATCTCGCTGACGTAGCAGACATGGGGGATCCCCATGTGCTCTGCTAACTCTGGACCGGTCTGGCCGGTATCGCCGTCAGTGGTTTTGAGGCCGCATATGATTATGTCGTGCCCTCCCATCTTCTCGATGGCTTTTGCGAGAGTTAGGCTTGTAGCCCAAGTGTCTGCGCCTGCGAAAGCCCTGTCCGTTGCCAGGTATGCGTCGTCTGCTCCAACAGCGATGGCGTCTTTCAATGCGTCTGCAGCCCATGGGGGACCCATAGTCAACACCTTGACTTTTCCACCGTGCTTTTCCTTGATACTGACACCCTCCTCGATGGCGTACTCGTCGAAGGGGTTGATTACCGCGGCCACGCCTTCCCGTATGAGGCGCCCGGTCTCCTCGTCGAAGTTTACCTCAGTGGTCTCTGGGACCTGCTTGATGCAAACGACGATGTTTAAGTCTCCACTCATGATATTCAACCGTTTTACTATCATGAATTGGCTCATCTATAAAAAAGGAGGGATTCGGTCGAAGGTGTATTCAACGATAGTCGATTATTTTCTAACAATTAGATATGAATCGCGAAAGAAAGGTTCAGACCTTGAAAAGGTGTTAGAGTATAAGGTTGAGGATATATCCAGTGGACATCCCCTAAAATTCAATACGTTTATACATTATGTCATATTTATGACATACCGATAGGGAAATAAATCAACAACCCATTCCATAGAGAGAAAGTATAGAGGGCGCACATGTCACCCAAAAAACCCACTAAAAAAGAGCTAGAGAAGCACATTGAGGAACTTGAGAAGCAGCTTGAGGTCAGTGAAGACAAGGCTGGCAAGTACCACAAGGAACTCCAGTACGCCAAAGCAGACATGCAGAACATCCAGAAGCAGAACCAGAAACGGATTCAGGACGTTATGGACAGGGCAAACGGCTCCATACTCCAGATGCTGATCCCGCTAATGGACGAGATAGAGATTCTGGGAACCAAGGACGCCGAGAAGCAGATGCTTGTCGAGGGAGTCCAGATGGTGCAGAAGAAGTTCATGAAGGTCCTTGAGATGGAAGGAGTCCAGCCAATCGAGGCATCTGGGCTAAAGTTTGACCCGTTCAAACACGAGGCAATCATGGAAGTCGAGACCCTTGAGGTCGAGGACGGGCATGTCGCCGAGGAGATCAGGCGAGGATACTCCTACAAGGACAGGATTCTCAGGGCAAGTGTGGTAAAGGTGGCAAGAGCCCCAGATGTTGTTGAAATACAGATAGAGGATAATCAAGATGAGTGAAACTAAAAGAGAGAAGATCATAGGCATCGACCTTGGAACGACAAACAGCGCGGCAGCCGTTATGATGGGCGGAACCCCGGCGGTCATACCAAGCGCAGAAGGCCCGACAGTCGCAGGAAAGATGTTCCCAAGCGTAGTTGCCTTCACTAAGGACGGACAATTACTTGTAGGCCAGTCCGCCAGCAGGCAGGCAGTCACAAACCCAGAGGGAACCATCCGTGAGGCAAAGCGCCACATGGGAACCGATAGAAAGATCACTCTGCACGGCAAGGACTATACCCCACAGCAGATCAGCTCCTTCATACTACAGAAGATTCTGCGGGACACCGAGACATACATGGGTGAGAAGGTCACCAAGGCAGTCATCACGGTCCCAGCACACTTTAACGATAACCAGAGGCAGGCTACAATCGACGCAGGCGAGATTGCGGGGCTTAAGGTAACACGTATCGTTAACGAGCCAACAGCGGCAGCCCTCGCATACGGTCTGGACAAGACAGATCAGGACATGAAGATTCTTGTCTTCAGCTTCGGCGGTGGAACAAACGACACAACAATCATGGATTTCGGCAGCGGGGTCTTCGAGGTACTGTCAACAAGCGGAGACACCCAGACGGGTGGTGCTGACGTAGACAAGGCAATCATGGATTACCTGGTCGCAGAGTTCAAGTCAACATCAGGGATCGACCTTTCAGGGGACCAGAAGGCAATGGCAAGACTCAAGGAGGCAGCAGAGACTGCGAAGATCGAGCTCAGCAACCTTATGACCACCGATATTGACCTGCCATACATCGCAATGAACGCGGACGGTCCACAGAACCTCCACATCACAATAAACAGGGCGAAGCTGGAGCAGATAGCTGCGCCAATCGTGGAGAGGATCAAGGCACCAATCAAGCGAACCATCAGCGACGCAGGCTTATCACTGGACAAGATCGATAAACTCGTCCTTTTCGGCGGAATGACAAAGATGCCACTAGTCCAGAAGACAGTGGAGGATCTTGTCGGCAAGAAGATGGAGAGGGGAATCGACCCAATGGAGTGCGTAGCCATAGGTGCAAGCATCCAGGGAGCAGTCCTCGCAGGTGAGATCGATGACATCGTCCTACTGGACGTCACCCCACTGAGCCTCGGAGTCGAGACAATGGGCGCAGTCATGACCAAGGTCATAGACAGGAACACCACCATCCCGACGAAGCAGACCAAAACGTTCAGCACAGCCGCGGATATGCAGACAGCCGTAACAATCAAAGTCCTACAGGGCGAGAGGTCAATGGCCAAAGACAACATCAGTCTGGGCAGCTTCAACCTTGACGGAATCCCATCTGCTCCAAGGGGTGTACCCCAGATAGAGGTAACCTTTGACATCAACGCGGACGGAGTCCTCAACGTGTCAGCCAAGGACCTTGGAACCGGCAAGGAGATGAGCATCAAGATACAGGCAGCCACAAAGCTCAGCGACGCCGACAAGGACCGAATGGTCAGGGAGGCGGAGGAATACGCGGAGGCGGACAAGCAGGCGAAGGAGGAAGTCGAGACTAGAAACCAGGCGGACTCCCTCGTGTACAGTACAGAGAAGCTCATCAGCGAGCAGGGAGACAAGATCCCGGTCGAGATGAAGGAGAAAATCACAGCGCCACTTGAGGCACTTAAATCAGCCATTGCTGAGGGAAGCGCAGCCGAGATAAAGGCGAAGATGGATGACCTCCAGAAGATCGCCCAGGAAGTAGGCGCGTCCCTATACCAGCAGGCTGGCCCAGAGGCAGCAGGCGGACCTCAGCCAGGCCCCCAACCCGGTCCACAGCCCGAGGAAGAGCAGGGTAAGAAGACCGTGGAAGCCGACTACAAGGTAGTCGATGAGGACGAGAAGCAGTAATCTATTTTTTCATTCTCTTTTCTCGTTCCTTAACGCTTTTTGTTTATCACGCATAATCACTGGTAGCCATGGCGTTTAGGAAGAACAAGGAGAAAGCGAAGCGCGAGAAGATGGTGTTGCTCTCCGGCACCGTAATGATCTTCATCACTGCTTTGATCGGCAGCCAGTTTATCGTTGAGGGCAAGATATTCAAGGATAAGATCGTGTCCCTTGAAAACCGGAGGTATGAGATCAATAACACTCTGAACTGGGACGAGTATGATGACTGGAAAGAGCCTGAAATTGTTGACAAGCTCAAGGGAAAGTACGTTACAAAGTTGGTCCAGGCAAGTACGTGGCAGGACTGGAAAGACCAGTTGAAGAGCGCTGAAAACGCCGCGATATACGATGACAGCCTGTATGGCACAATCTATTCATGTAACCAGACGTACACGCTTTGGTTCCACACCATCAACTCTAGGAATATGGACGGTGTAGGTGTTGTAACAACGCACTTTGTGTTACCGGACCAGGTTCCGGAGAACAGTGAGGACTAGAGCCAGTCACTTTTATCGTTTTCAGCGATAATTTCTTCCAGCAGTTCCTTGAAATCGATTAACTGCTCCATTGTAACATCCACGTTGACTGAGGTATCTGAGGATTTCTTAATCTTCTCAACAACCATTCTGATGACCATGTTCGTGTCCTCGTCCACTGGGAGGCTGAAATGGATGCTCTTCATAGGGAGATACTTCTCATAGCCTAGATTTATGCTGTGTGTATGTTCTGGGGTTGTTCAACAAGGTTTATAGTCCAGTTTCGGGGAGAAAATGCGATTACAAGAGGCTCAATGTTTGTCAGATAAACGCGATTACTACGATGTACTTGGGGTTGAACGAAGCGCATCAGCCGATGAGATAAAGAAAGCCTTCAGAAAACTCGCGTTCAAGTACCACCCTGACAGGAACAAGGAGCCAGGCGCAGAGGAAAAATTCAAGGAGTTCAGCGAGGCATACGCCGTCCTCAGCGATGACAAAAAGAAAGCCCAGTACGACAGGTTTGGGCACGCCGGAATCAGCGGCTCATACAGTCAGGAGGACATATTCAGGGGAGCCGACTTTAGCTCAATATTCAGGGACATGGGGTTCGGTGGCGGTGACGATATCTTTGGCAAGATATTCGGGAGCATGTTTGGCGGAGGATTCGGCGGATTCCAGACCAGGAGGCGCACAGGGCCTCCACGTGGTAGGGACATTGAGACCCGTATAGAGATTACACTTGAGCAGGCTGCTTTTGGTGCTGAGGTTGAGTTAAGTCTTAACAGTCAGGCAAAATGCAGCAGATGTGGGGGTAACGGAGCTGAACCTGACTCACAGGTCATCACATGCCCACAATGTCAAGGACGGGGTCAAGTTCAACAACGCACCCAGAGTTTCCTAGGTTCAATGATCACGGTCCATCCGTGTCCACGGTGCAAGGGCAGGGGCCAAGTCCCTGAGAAGCCTTGTACAAAATGTAAGGGAAACGGGCTTGAGAGCAAGAGACGGAAACTGAGCATCAATGTACCAGAGGGCATCGATAATGGAGTATACCTTACGTTAAGAGGCCAAGGGGACGCTGGACAATACGGAGGACCCAACGGGGACCTGTATGTCGGTGTGCGTATAAAGCCTCATAAACAGCTGCTCAGGAAGGGAGCTGACATCATATTTGAGGCCGACATATCTTTCCCTCAGGCAGCACTCGGGGATGAGATAGTTGTGCCAATACTCAGAGGCACTGAGACACTTAAGGTCCCATCAGGTACCCAGAACGGGGATATACTACGCCTAAGGGGCAAGGGAGTGCCAGGTAGGTATGGGCGTGGTGACCAGCTGGTCCACATAACGGTTAATGTGCCCAAGAAACTGTCACGTAAGCAGAAACAGCTTATCGAGCAGTTAAATGAAGAATTGGGAAAGAAAAAGGGATTATTCGGCTAACGCCTGTCGATTAGCTCTTTGACACCAGGTCCAGTCCCAACGAAGGTCACAGGTAGACCGATTTCTTTCTCGATCTTTTTAACGAATTCCTTTGCCTCGGCTGGTAATGCCTCATAGTCGTTTGAGCCTGCGATCTCAGGGTATAGAATATCCATCTTGGTTACGGCGATCTGGGTTGCACCATTGATCCTCGCTGCCCTCTTGGCTAGCGCGTAATTGAATGGGGCTGCCCTGCGCTGGCGACCAGTAACTGTTCCGTACTCGTCCCAGTTTCGCTTCTTTGCCTCTTCGTGACTGATCTCACCCTCAAGTGGACCTTCGCCTACACGTGTTACATATGCCTTGCACACTAGGACAACGTCTGTGATCCTTGTGGGTCCAACGCCTACGTCGCTGCATACCGCAGCTGCGCATACGTCCTTGCTTGTAACAAATGGGTATCCACCGTGGAATAGACTGATGTATGTGCCCTGAGTGCCCTCTAGGACCACGTTTTCACCTGCGTCTAGTGCATCGTTCACCAGCATTGGAACATCTTTGAGATAAGGTGCCAGCTCGGGGATATCCCTCGCCATCTTTGCTACACGAAGAGCCCTGTCGGAGTTACATGGACCAGTCCCTGTTCCAGTAGTTCCGATTTTCTCTTTCAAGTACCCTTTCTGGTCTGCCTCGATATGCTTGGGTTCGATTATAGCGCACTGTGGGTCAAGTCCAATCCTGCCTTCGATGCCAGTATCCACAATCTCCTTGAGGAATACCTCTGGGTTAACCAGAACACCGGGTCCAACCAATTGGAGGGACCTTTCATTAACAAAGCCACATGGTACCATGCGTAGCTTGTACTTGACGCCATCCTTGACGACAGTATGCCCCGCGTTTGGTCCAACGCCACCTCTTGCTACAACTGAAGCGTCATCCGCCACAGCTAAGTAGGAAACTATTTTGCCTTTTCCGCCGTCTCCGAAGAAACCGTCAACAACTATTGTACAGCTCACGTTTTTTTTCACTCACCAGAGCCAAACACACCACACACTACTAATGATTTAAGTTTAACGCACATCGGACGTCAAATGAAGCATCATTTTAACATAAACATGAAATAATGCATGACGTGGAATGCGGGGTTTGCTTAATTAATAAAAAATATTTCCCCCCTTTCGGGGGTCATAAGGTGTTTATCTTGGACCTACTTTTGCGATGCCCTGCTCGGCTAGTGCTGCCTCGTCCCAGTTGAGTTGGAGAGTTACGCCATCGTACTGTCCATACTTCTGGAATCCAACCTCGTCGCCTCTCTGGTAGTAACCAAAGATCTCGAAGGTTCCTGGCTGCCTGTCGCCGTTATCGTCAAGGTCAATCCATCCTGTCATGCCGAAGTAGCTTCGTGCCTTAGGGATGAAGTGGTCCTTGATTACAGCTGCATCAGTTCCACCTGTCTCTAGTACGTTTAATGCTAATAGAGTGGAACCGTCAACACCAGTACCGTCATAGAATGCGGCCCACTGGTTTGTCATCTCGTAGTACTTTGCCTCGAATGCCTCCCACTTCCATGATTTGGTTGGAACCATGGTTGAGCTGAAGATTCTGAGTGGTACGGCTGCGTTACCTGTATCGTCTATCATACGGGTGTTTCTGCCTGCACCTTCACAGCCCATCCAAATGACGTCCCTAGTGTTTGGGTAGTCAGTTGACTGGCTTACGATTACTACGAGCTCGTCAATTGCGAGTGCTAGAACGCCAATTCTCTCGACGTCATACTCTTCCTTTGCATCTGCGATGATATCATCCATAGTTGCAAGGTAGTTGCTGTACTCTGTTGACTCTGCTGCGTAACGGATTTTCTCCAAGATAACATGTCCTCTGTTGTCAACCCACTCGTCCTCGAACAGGTTGTAGATTCCGTCAGCCCACGCGTCTGCTCTTCCGAGCACAACGACCGCCTCGATTCCGAAGCTGTCCATCATCTCAGCGACTGCTGGTGCCTGGACGTAGTCTGTTGGACAAATCCTGAACAGGTTGTCGTCGTCAAGTGCCAGTAGTGGCGAAGTTGACATTGGGCTAACCATGATCATGTCGTTCTCGTTTACGTAGCTTAGTGCTGCCTGTGCCATGCTTGAGAAGTATCCGCCTAGGAATAGGTTGATACCCATTGATTTGAATCCCTGTACCTTCTCCAAGTGGATCGCAGACTGAACCTCAGCCTGGTCAATTAGGTACTCGAACTCAACATCGTAACCCAGTCTATCTGAATATTCATTGATTGCAGGGGATACGATTTCATCGTACAGTGGCACTGTGGTCTCCAAGCTTCCAGAGGAGATAGCGATAACGCCCAGCTGGACCTTTGCGCCCTCAAGTGGATTCACGTCGACGTAAACAGTGTTGGTCTCGCCGTCGACGGGAGCCTTTGGTGCAAGTGTGTAACCTGCGCCTAGCCCGACGACTAGTCCGACAACAAGAATGACAATCGTCATTGTCATGTTATTTTTTTCCATTTTAACCGCGTTTTGATTGTCATTTGCGCATTTATACGATTGCTATTTCGGATAATTATTGTAATAATTGTTCAGTTGGTAATTACTACACTGTTCATGTGTGCATTTAACCATCAATAAATGCACATTCGCGCATATGTTCTGTCTAACGAATTTTACAGTTCATTTTTCTGCACATATGACTAGTCACAGAAAACGAGACCTTTTTTCAGGGGAAAAGATACTAGTATGTAATTACCGACGTGTACAAAAATGAGACCAGAAGAGTATATTTCGCGAGAAAATGTCGCGGGGATGACAAAAACATTAGTTGAGATTCCATCTGAGACAGGAAAAGAGCAGGCAATCGGGAATTGGCTAGTCAAATATTTTACAGAACTTGGATTGTCGAACATTCAGAGGCTTCAGGTTAATGAAGCTGGAGACACCATCGTTGCGGTCTTGAAGGGAGGAGATGGCCCCAAAATGATGTTGAATTTCCATATTGACACTTTTGATGCGTTTGACGGCTGGGACACCGAGCCATTCAAGGTAGTCGAGAAAGAAGGGCGGCTCTATGGGCTAGGTGCCCATGACATGAAAGGAGGGGCAGCCTGTGCACTCATCGCATTGGAGTCCATCGTCAAATCAGGCACCAAACTGGGCGGAGACCTCATAGTAAGCGGAACATCAGACGAGGAGTACTGGAGTCGAGGCGCTCATGCACTAGTTAACAGTGGACTCTTAGATGACGTTAAGTACAATATCGTCCCCGAGCCAGCTGATTATGCGACAATATTGATTGGACAAAGAGGTAGGCACGTCTTCAAGCTGAGGTTCTACGGCAGCTCGGTCAGTGCTGCTTACGACGAGGGAATAAACGCGGTGGTTGACGCATCCAAAGTTGTAGCAGAGTTTGAAAAACATAAGCCCGACGGCTTCGGGTACATGGATGAGTACGATATGCGTGGAACCCTATGCGTGACTGGCCTACACAGTGGTGGGGATAAGATATACGTTCCAGAGCTAGCAGAGGTGACAATTGACAGGCATATCCTACCAGGTCAGAGTGCCGAGGACGCAGCAAACCAGATCAAGCAGATAATTCTAGATGCAGGCATCAAGGGAAGGTACGAGTTGACTTGGGATGAGAGGCCCACTCCCGCCCCAAGCAGTTACATCACCGACCCAAACTCAAAGTTCGTTCAGACTGCAAAGAAGAACCTTGAAAATCAACTCGGAGAGGATGTGAAATTCGCACTTGCGCGAAGCGTTGCAGACACAAACCATCTGGCGGTTTATGGAAAAGTCCCGACAATCATCATGGGTCCCACAGGAGGGAACACTTGCGAGGCAAATGAATGGGTGGACATAAACTCACTTCCGCAGATAACCAAGGCGATTCTCGGAACAATAATTGACCTACTGGGTGTGGAGTAAAAAGGCGAAATAAATACCCTCTACTTCAGTGTTTCTTGTGTGTGTCGTCTAGACGCTACGCAGTAACTGCCACTACCGTGACATCCAGAGGCTTATTTTAACAAACTCCTACCTTCGGTTTGGTTAAAACTAAAAGGAGAGACATCAAATGAATCGGCACCCTCCACAGAAGCGACGAGGCATTGCAATCATAGATACCGCAATAATGCTTGCAGCTGTAATCATAACCCTTGCAGTTTTCAGCGTCATCGTGATAAAGATGGACTTGTTCACGGTTACTGAGATAAGTCCAACTCCCACATCAGATATCGCCGAGTATAATTCATCAGAGCCAGCTGACGATTTTATCATCAGCGAATACATGGGTAAAGAAGAGAAGGCAACCGAGCCGTCTTTCCAAAATATATTGGACTATGTATTCAGCTCGATAGAATTAGTGAAGAATTTTTACAGGTAACCCAGTCTGGGATTGTAAGACCCCAGATGGATTCAAACGGGGTTACTGTGTCCAGTCGAGAAGCCTTCGCTCCCCTTTAATTTCCTGGATAGGGGCAATATCCTGACTCACTTCAACGGTTCCTCTGTAGTTACCATCGTCATCCCTCACGGCAAAGTATCGGATATAGACGAGTTTTTCGCCAAGGCGAATCCAGAAGCTAGCCTCATCTTTCGACCCGTCCTTAAATGCCTTCACAATGTTGTCCACGATGTGCACACTTTTCGGTGGATGACACATGGATACCGCCCTACCGATTATTCCGGGGCTTCTCGGGAAGATCCGCTCTTTTCCCCCAGAGTAGTAGGCAACACGGTCATCGTCTCCAACAAAAGTGACGTCGAATGGCAAGTGTTTGAGCATTAAGTTCACCTGCTCGGGAGTCATCACCCCAACATCTAGGTTAACCTTGTCAAGGATCTTGGCCTGAACCTCTGGACCCAAGTCAGGCACCCATTCCACCATAGGTTCAATCCAGGAGTACCCAATCTCTGCGTCACCTTTCATCACGTCCACCCAATCTGAGTCTGTCAGTGTATCAAGACTCAACGGGAAGAGAACGTGCTCCTCCTTGTAGATCATGTCACTGATGGTGGCGTTTATGCTCCTGAGTGTACCAACGACTTTTGGGTCAGCTTCTGAGATTTGCTTCTTGGCGTTCTTGATTTCTAACCGGATGTCATCATGTATTGCCCACATTACCTGGGTTGGCCCAGTAAATTCGTAAAACTCTAGTTTCGGGAACAACTGGTTTTCTTTACGCAGATAGCGTTTTTGGACCTCACCGAGTTTATCGATTAGTTTGGACAACGATTCCTTGTGTTCGATGATAACATCTTTACCCGGTTTCGCGCCCATCTCTGAGAGGACATCCTGGATTTCTTTTATGATGTTCTCGTTGGCTCGGTTCTCCACCATAAATGTATGGACAGGGTGACCGGCAGGAGGTCTTGGGACTTCGTGGTCGTCCAATGCATGCTTGAAGACTTCGACGTGGACGTCACAGAGCTTCTGGATCTCGGACTCAGGCAACCCCTCTGCGATAAGACTCTGCTCAATCTCGGCGATCTCTGTTGCACTAATATCCTTCACCAAATCCGCGAACCTTTTGCGGAGAATATCCATCTCCACTCCGGCATGTACATCCCTAATTATCCCTTTGAGGACTTCTTTCTTGTACTCGCTTGGATCCGCCTCACGTTTTTTGATCTCCGCCTTTATCATATCGGCTAATTGATCAGGGGTTAACCCAGCTCCTCCAGATGCAATCTCAACCGTCGCTATACCGAACATTTGCTCCCGATGCGCAGGATCTTGGAGGCGCTTAAAATGGGGCGCAATCGTTGGCAGGTAGTCAAGAAGCCATGGATATGCCTCAACTATTTCTGCAATCTTTGTCTCAGGCGTAATTTCCAAAAAAACTCACTGAAAGAATAACAAGAACCCCGGTTTAAAAACATGTTATGGAGTTGCACCGAAAAGAAAGATTAGGTTATATGGATAATAGATCCAAAACGGATTTGATTATAGTCTTGGTCACAATCGGTAGTGATGCAATCTCCGCGTACTCATTTGCCTCACAGGTGTTGCCACCATCGGGACCCAGAACCACTGTCGGGACACCCCCGTGAACAGCAATGTGATTGGTATCAGCAACACTTGTCTCGATCACATAACCCACCTTCATACCCGAGACCTCGGCAAGGTTCTTGGAAACGGTCTTGACGAGAACAGAGTCCTCGGGTGTTATGTAGCTTGTAGGGGCAGGTGTTGGCCTTTCGTCCCATGTGAGCTGGTACTTGGATTTGATCCCCGTACTCTTCACTATCTCATGGATCTGCATCGCTGCACCCTCCACCGTCTGGTTTGGTAGGATATGCCGGTCTATCCAAAGCTCAGCGTACTCTGGGACTAGAATATCGGTGCCTCCGCCCCTTAGCCCAGTCACACAGATGCTCCCGCGCTTATCATACTCGGACAAGTAACCAAGCTCTGATTTCTCCAGGTTGGATATAGCCAATGCCACTTTGCTGGCGTCTACGACAGCGTTGATACCGCCCTCGAACACGGCGTGAACCGCCTTACCAAAGAACTGCAAGCGGAACACATGTCTCCCCAGTTGCCCGATTGTTATTGTGCCCAGTTTGGACTGTTCTGGCACGATACAATAGTCTACGTCTTTCAACACACCACTGTTGACTAGCGCGTGTGCACCTCGACTCCAATTCTCCTCGTCGGTGGTTGCGGAGATCAAGATTTTGCCATTGAACTCTACACCTGACTGAACGATAGCCTGCACTGCGGAAAGGAGGCAAGCGGTACCGCCTTTCATGTCATGGGCGCCCAACCCGTAGATGCGCCTGTTTTGGACTACTGGAACAAAAGGCTCGGTCTCCCATCCTTCGAAGGCGTTGAATGTGTCAACATGGAAGTTCAGCATTACCGTGGGTCCATCACCCTTGCCCTTTACCCAACCGATGAGTGTGTCAGCTGCCTCCTCAACTGGGAGCCTCTTGATATCAGTTATTCCAATGTACTTGAAATAGTTCTCAAGCCAGTCCACCAGTTCATGTTCTTTCCCTGAAATTGAGGGCTTGGAGATAAGCGTCTTCGTTAGTTCAACTATTTTATCGGTCTCGACAAAGGCAAGTGGGTCCAAAATTTAGTCCTCACCCCGCATACACCATCCCTTGGGTTTAAGATATTCGGATAAACCCTAAGAGCACCGTAAACCTTCCAATAGGCATGAGGCTCAAGGAAAAACTCCATTACCATGCGCATAGCGCTTGGGACAAAGAAACAGGAGGTACTGCTGACACTGGAAACTTCCACGTCCCCTTTGACATGCCGGAGGAGTATGGAGGAAAAGAGACCGCTCCATGCCCAGACCAGTTGTTCCTAGCAGGAATAACAGGTTGCCTCATGAACACATTCCTCTTCTACAAGAACGAGCTGGAAGCCGAGACGCTGGACATCAAGGTAGACGCTGACGCCGAGATAACATTGATGACCCCACATGGGTACCGGATGACAGGCATCGACATCAGGATAGACGTACGGAGTGACGAGAAAAACCTTGAACTCAACAGGAAATGCGCCGAGAATGCAAGGGATTTCTGCCACATCACAAAGAGCATAGAGGCTTCAATCCCGACCAAAGTTGCAATCAAAATTCATGAGTATTAACCAACAGAGAAGCCGTAAAGGGCAGACACGTAACAGTAGTCGAGGGGAAACCCACTGTGACATACGTGTCATCAAAGAAAGTACCAGAATTCTAGGGCACATCTTTTCCCTAGTCACCTCATTTTCTCTAAAACAGTGTCACCAAATTTTTAACTAACTTCAACAAAAAAGCGCAAAGTTACCGCCTACTGTTACCAAACCCAGATAAACCAATCAAGCAACCATTAGGCAATGAACACCGTAGGCGTACTCGTAGTGGGAAACGAGATTCTGGACGGCGTCACACTTGACACCAACACACAGTGGATGATAACCCAGCTGAAGCCACTCAACTACCATGTAACCGAGACCATAACGGTAAGGGACGACACCACCGAGATAGCCAAGGCACTCAACAGGATGATAGAGGACAGGATTCAGTACATCATCACAACAGGGGGGCTGGGACCGACCTACGACGATATGACACTCAAAGGAATAGCCGAGGGTCTTGGCTTGGATATGGATGTCAACTCTGAGGCCCTTGCCATAGTTGAACGCCAGTACAAGAACTTCTACCTAAGGGGGATAGTTGACAGCCCAGACATCACGGATGCCAGGAAAAAGATGGCTATATTCCCAGAAGGTGCCAACCCCCTTGACAACAAGGCAGGAGGGGCACCAGGGGTAATTCTCGACGCAGGTGAGACAACGATCGTGAGCCTGCCAGGAGTACCAAGCGAGCTGAAATGGATCTTCACCAACCCCCTAAACGAGATTCTGGTTAAGAGAGCGAGGGGGCACTACACGGAGAGGATCATCAACCTCAGTGTCAAGGACGAGTCAATGCTAGCCCCGTTGATTGACGAGGCAAATGAACTAGAGGACGATGTCTACATCAAATCAATGGTCAAGTCAATGGATGACGACACCAGCGGGTTCAACATCAGGCTCTGGATAAGCTGCCACGGAGAAAGCCTGCCCATAATCAAGGCAAAAGTTGACTCAGTGTCAGAGTACCTCCTTGGTTTGACCAGAGAAAGACTTGGGAACCACTGACCCAACCATCTATATCTGGGTTCAGCATCAAACACTTTGAGCTGCACCACGTGAAAACCGCCGAACTCAACATACCGCAACAAGTAAAAGACATAATCATCGAGAGAGGCATCGAAGAGCTCTACCCGCCACAGGCAGACGCCGTTAACACGGGGGTACTCGACGGGAAAAACCTGGTTCTAGCAAGCCCAACGGCAAGCGGCAAGACGTTAATCGCCGAAATGTGCGCACTCAAACAGGTACTTGAGAACGACGGAAAGGTTCTGTACCTGACACCACTACGGGCATTAACCTGGGAGAAATTCGAGGAGTTCCAGGTATACACCAAGATCACAAAATCAGACGGCAAGAAGATCAGGGTAGGTGTCAGCAGCGGCGACATGGACAACAGCAGCCCATGGCTACAGGCATACGATATCATCATCTGCACAAACGAGAAATGCGACAGCCTGCTACGACACAGGAGCACATGGATGGACAACGTGAGCCTCGTGATAGCGGACGAGGTGCACCTGATTGGCAGCGACAGGGGGCCAACACTGGAGATCAGCCTTGCAAGGCTAAGGCAGATGACCCCAGACATCCAGATACTTGCACTCAGCGCCACCATTCGCAACGCACATGAAATAGCCGAGTGGCTCGACGCCGAGAGCGTCACAACCGATTGGAGACCAGTCATTCTCAAAGAAGGAGTCAACCTCGGAAACCACATCATGTTCAAGAACGGGGAAAATAGACCGATTGATAGGCTACACAAGGATAACTCAACAAACCTTGCATTAAACGCCCTAAACGGTGGCGGTCAAGCCCTCATATTCGTGGAGAGCAGGAGACGAGCAGTGAGCTCCGCTCGGCAGACTGGCCTGGCGTTGAAGAAGATACTCACAAAACGAGAAGCAACAGAGCTCCATAGAATCAGCTCCGAGATCGGAGTACACGGAGAGAAGACAAGCTTAACGGACAGCCTAGCGGAGTTCATCAGCAACGGAGTAGCTTTCCACCATGCGGGACTGAATAGGGACCACCGCAGAATCGTTGAGACAGGATTCAAGGAAGGACACATCAAGATCATATGTGCCACCCCAACCCTCGCAGCGGGAGTCAATCTCCCAGCAAGGACGGTTGTAATCGGGAACTATAAACGGTTCAAACCTGGGTACGGGATGCAGCCAATCAGGGTAATGGAGTACAAGCAGATGAGCGGAAGGGCAGGCCGCCCACAGTACGACACAGAGGGAACAGCCCTGCTCATCGCCAAAAGCGAAGACGAGCAGGATTATCTCATGGAGGATTTCATCCTAGCCAAACCGGAGAGGATTGACAGCAGGCTCGCACAAGAATCTGCACTAAGGGGGCACACCCTAGCAGCGGTCTCCTCCGATTACGCCCACAGCGAACAGGGATTGTTAGACTTCTTCGGAAGCACGTTCTACGGCTACAACTACCCGACGGCAGGAATCAAGCTGATCCTAGGCAGCATCCTCAGATACCTCCAGAGGGAGGGAATGATCCAGTTTGAAGGCGACAGGTTACTCGCCACGGAATTCGGCAGAAGGGTAAGTGAGCTTTACATCGACCCGTTGACAGCCGTGGTCCTACGGGATGGCTTGAAGCGAGGAGCATTGGACATAACGGATTTCACGTGGCTACACCTGATCTGCCGAACACCAGACATGCGCCCCATACTTAGACCGAGAAGGAAAGAACTTGAGTTAGTCGAGAACTTCTACGAGGACCACAAGGACGAGATAACATCACAGATCAACGAAGACTACGACTACATCGACATGGAGGACTTCCTGGGAGAGATCAAGACAGCAATGGTACTCGATGCCTGGATCAACGAAGTATCTGAGAACGACTTGCTTGAAAGGTACAATGTGCAGCCCGGAGACAGGTACAGCGCAGTCACCAATGGCGAGTGGCTACTATACTCCGCCCATGAACTTGCTAAGATACTGGGCATGCCAGAGTTCAGGAGGGAACTGTCCCACCTGAGGACAAGGGTCAAGCACGGTGTGTCAAAGAAGATGCTCCCTCTTGTCACATTGAAGGGCATTGGAAGAGTCAGAGCGCAGGTCCTATTCAAGTCTGGATTCACATCCCACGCGAAACTCAAGAGGGCAAACCTGAGGCAACTGACTGCGCTGCCATTAATCGGACCCAAGCTGTCCAAGTCAATCAAGGAGCAGGTCGGTGGTCTCGTTGATGAGGCGGAGTGGAAACGTCTTGACACCGTTGTCACTGAGCAGAGCAGCCTCACCTCTTTCGTCGAGGAAGAGTACGAGGAGAAAAAGAGCTAACTCAGCTGCTTTTATAGACTCATTCTATGCGGGTTTTATGGACTTGTGAGTGTTCGGTGTTCGATAGGGGGTTCAGTTAACTTAAGAAGAAGAGGTATCACCAATCTGAACCATATTATTATTGATTCAACTAAGTACTAAATTCATTGTCAAGGTTTTTCATGATTTTTTTTCCTTTTTTTCTGAATGATTTCTTTACCCATTTTTTCAAGTAGCAAATCAAATGTTTGGGGTAGGTGGTTCCAGAAGAGAAGCATGGTTATGATCTTTGATGAGTTTGTTGGATGCTGTTCAAGAATATATAATTTGGAGTATAATTGGGTGTGTCCATGGTGTCCATGATGTCCAGGGTCTACTATCCTAGTATATATTCTCCATTTTCTAATTGCGCTTAGAAACCCTGGACATATTGGACAAGCTGGACACAATTCAGGATAGGCAGAAGAACCTATGTCAGCCTAAGAACCTAAATCTGGGAGGAATGTTCTTTCACGTGACATGGGTTACCTTGCTGGGATAGTCGATAAGAAAGGGGCAGACGCGTCAGACAGAATGCTGAAAATGCTTCAAGCATCCAGCAGAGGACCAGCTTTCTCATTTGGAATAGGCAATAACAGGGACATCGAAAGTTACAGAGACACGCCCGAGTTTACATCCATATCAGATTCAACAATAATCGGTTCAAAAAATATTCACACAGAACACCCTGAGGCTCCACTGAATCAAGGCTCTGAAAGTTTTGTCTTCAAAGGTATGCTGTTCGATAATGAAGGCCCGGATAGCCTCGAGGTAGCAAACCTCATTGAAGAGAATCCTGTTGATGGTTTGCGTGAACTCATCTCAAAACTGGTAGGTGCATACTCGATAGCCATTGCCTCTGAAAATGAGATCATCTGCGGTTTGGATCACGTGGGCACGTTCCCCCTATATTACGGGGAATCAGCGTCCCATTTCGCTGTAGCAACCAACAGAAAGATGCTATGGGCTGTAGATACTGATGCAAAACCACTGGAACCGGGGTCCATACTCAGGATGACCGGTAAGGGCATCCAAATAACCGAAGTAAAACGCTTGGTCTACACTAAGCCACAACAAATGCAGGAGACTCAGACCCTAGATAAACTGGACAGCATCTTCACGGAGGTCTCGGACCAGTTAACCAGGAAAACTGGGAATGGATCAGTCGCTTTTTCAGGGGGAGTTGATAGCACCCTAGTTGCCCATTACCTGAGCAAATCAGGTGCAGATGTCAAGCTGATTACCGTGGGCTTGGAGAACCAGAAAGAGCTAGAGATAGCGGAAAAGGCAGCAAGTCACCACGACTGGGATATCGACATCGAGACACACACCGAGGAGGATGTGGAGAATCTGCTTGATGAAATCATATTGAGCGTTGAAGAACCGCATCCAATGAAAGTAGGAATTGCGTACCCTTTCCACTGGGCAGCGAAGAATGCCAACAAAAAAGGACACTCGTCAATGTACTCGGGAAACGGCGCAGATGAGCTGTTTGGAGGTTACAAGAGATACCACAGCGAGTTCCTTGCAGGAGGCGATGTCGAGAGGATGATATTCGATGACACCACCGGTAGCTGGCTCAACAATTTCCACAGGGACACAAAAACGTGCCTTGACCAAGGGATCCGACTCGTCCTTCCATTCGCGCACCCAGCCATCATTGATTATGGACTCTCAATCCCAGCCTCAATGAAACTGTCCAAGGAGCCTGATTGCATCAGGAAAACAATCCTGAGGAAACTGGCAAAAAAAGTTGGAATCCTTGACGAGATAGCGGACAGACCGAAGAAAGCAGCCCAGTACAGCACCGGAGTGGACAAGGCGTTGAGAAGAATAGCAAAAAGGAAAGGGTTCTCAATAAGAGAACTCGTCGAGTCTCGTTTTAAAGAGATTAGCAGAGGGTAATCTTACCCATCGCTAGGTCGTCACAGAACTTGTCCAAGTGGGCAAACTCGTATGCGATAACCTCGTCAATCTGTTTAGAGATCGAGTCCAGCTCCACGCCACCATCTGGGATGATCTGTGCAGAAACGACGCTTGGCTCGTTGATTGGTTTACCTATCTGGCTGAGGAGCCATACGTAAATCTCCTTGACACCGGACACGTCCTCCATTACCCTTGTTGCGATCCTGTAGCAAAGAGCATTGTAGATCTTACCAACATGGCTTACTGGGTTCTTTCCAGCTGCGGCCTCTGCGCTCATTGGCCTGTTTAGTGGAATAACGCCGACGACGTTGTTACCCCTACCAACCTGCCCTGAGTCACCGGCCTCGGCGCTTGTACCAGTGGTTGTCAGGTATAATCCGTCGATGCCTCTGCCTCGCACATCCAATGCGTTGAGGTCGATGGATACCTTATCGAAACCGAATTTGTTGTCCACGAACCCATGGATCGCGGTTTTTATCTCGTCCTGCTTCTTGAAGTAATCTGCCTCGCTTTCAATGAATTGGTCCACCATGGCCATTGCCACGGTTACGTTGATGTCGTTCTTTCTCCTCAAGCCCATTAGCTTGATGTCTTCCCCTGACTCGGGGAAGCTTTTCTTAAAGCTCTTTGAGTTCAGGTATTTTTCCAGTTCAAGGATTATTGACTCGGTGTTGGTGAAAGGTGCGTACCCAACAGCTGCGCTGGTGTCATTTGAACCAAGGTATTTTCCTTTTCTCTCGAAAATGTCTGCTAGAGCCATTGATCCTGGTTTGATCTCGCTCTGGTATACGACATGTTCTTCTGGGTTCACAAACCGAAGGTTCTCTTTAATCCAGTTGGAAGCACTTTTAGCAGCTATGTCATCAACGGGGATCTCCTCGTCGCCCACCTTGAAGGTAGCTCGGTCACCGAAAACAAACCTCATTGGCTGAGTAACTTTCCCGCCTTTGAATGCGGGAGTTGCGACACCTGCCGCTAATAGGCTCTTGTCTACGTTGTGGTGGAGCACGATTCCAAACTTGTTAATGTACTCTTTTGATAAGTCAACTGATATCTGATTCATCACCGCATCACAAATTGTATCAGGGTGACCCAGTCCCTTTCTTTCACAGATCTCAAGGGGCTGATCCTCTAGGGCAATTCGCCCAAGTTCATTGATATGTACGTTATTCACAATATCACCGATTTTGGTCATAGGTAGAATGCTCTAATATAAGCATTCGCTTCAGGGTTTAAACACAGTTAATTTTATTCCTAATAGAATATATGGGTATTCTCAGATATTATGCAGGAATAGCGTCCATTAATGCATCCAGACGGGAAAACAATAATATAGAAACCAGAGTGATAGATACCAAGTGAAACCAACATGGACGACAAATCCCTTGGATATACAATTATGATCATCACCCTCGCCATCATGGCTGGATATTTCATCTGGCTGTTCCCAGGACTGTTCGGAGCAGCATTCGTGTGGCTCCAGCAGTACAGCGAGTGGGCCATCAAGCTACCAGTTATGCTTGCAGTATACATGATCCTGTTCATCGTACTTTGGATAGGATACACAATGGCAACAACACCACCACCAGTCCCACTGGACACTCCTCTCGATTTGGACAGCGAGTTCAATTTCGATGAAGAGAAAACAGAGGACAAAGAAGAGTAGAATCTCTTTTTATATATTAATAATCTAGACCCCAAGTAGATAGTATATATGTAATTTTACATAATATCATATAACACAATTTGTTCTTTCATGTTAATACCCTCACCCATTGAGAGTAACATACGCGCATAATCGTGGGTTGTAGAACAATGATTTTAACATATTTATTTAAACAATTCAATCACAACCCAAACACACCATCAAACTATCTAGAAGAATGGGGGAGAGCTAGTGAGTGCTATCGAGGATATAGACCATCCTTTGCTTTGGGTCGTTCCATTTGCTGGTTTTACGCTAATCTCGCTACTAGCCACAGTCAATTATTTCATCTCATTCTTCCCTGAAGGCTCAGGATACCTTCTGATGCTTTCAGGATGCGCATTCCTGTGTGCATCAGTTGCTGGTTTTATCACAGAACTCATCAAAGGAAGAAACAGATATGTCTACGTCAGTATGGGCGCAGCTGCAATTGTGGGCTGCATCGTATTCTTCGCAGGCTATGGCTTCTTCAAATCTAATCTAATCACAGGCACCGGTCAAGCAGTGGTCCCAGCAGTGAGCGATATCATCTCCAACCTCACAATAACAATCCTGCCAGGTGTCTTTACGGGGGCACTCATCGGAGGAGGAATGGGAATCATTCCAGAGGAACCCGAGGTAGATCCTATTGAACCACTGAAAGAAGAGATCATAATATCTCCAGACAAGAAATTTGGATACGAGAAGGTGTGCAGGAGATGCTCAGCAACCATGCCGTATGACTCAATGTACTGCAGCCAATGTGGGGGTACATTGAAGAAGATGAGGACGGACTCCATGAAATATTGCAGGTATTGCGGCGAAAGACTTCACTTTTTAGGAGAGTTCTGCCCAGACTGCGGAAAAGAGATCAGACTCAGAGGAAAACCCAAGGTCTACATCGCGGATCAGTAGATTCGAACATCAATCCGGATCTTGGAGTATCGAGGACTATATTTTGCCACCTTAACTCCGCCAAGGAACTCAACTTTTCGTCCATATTCTTTCGAGGCAGCCTCCACCAACTTGAAGGCCTCTGTATATCGATCCTCTTCTGGAGCCCAGTGATAGAAATTGAGTATACCACCCGGTTTAACCATGGGAACAATCACATCGAGGAATAAGTGGGCACCTTTGGGTAACGGAGTGAGGACACGGTCAAACTGTTTTCCAAGGGTTGGGCATACCTCGCGAACATCACCCTCTATTGCTTCCACCCGCCCCTCGACTTTATTCAGTCTGATGTTCTCAACGCAGTATCGGTGGGCATCTGGGTTCAACTCGATTGCAGTTGCCGTCACATCGTGCCTCTTCCTAGCGATACAGATGGGAAAGGGTCCGATGCCACTGAACAGGACAAGAACGTCCTCGGGACCAGTGATTTGCTCGATAATACGCTCCCTCTCAGTGCTCTCCCTTGTTGAAAAGTAGGTTAAACGTGGATCGATTTTGAATCTGCAGCCAGATTCTTTGTGGATGACCTCGGTGTTGGGATCCCCAGACAAGAGTTCCAAGTCCCGTAAACGGTACTCCCCGTGTCTCTCCGATTTTTTTAATAACACACTTTTCACGCTTCGGTGTACATGCTGAACAGCCTCAGCGATTACGTCAAAATATTCACCCAACTCCTCGGGTATCTCTATTATTGCTACTGAATCCCCCTTTGAGCCAAGTATATCAAAGCTGGAGGGGACGTGGTTGATTAAATCAGCGGGAACTCTATCTATAAGATATGCTTTAATTGTTTTTTTCAAAAATGTTCATCCGGTGGTTAGAAAATGGATTTTTCTCCAGTTTTTTTAGCTATTTTACCTCTGACAGATATCTCATCGGAGAACATATCCTCAGGACGAGACAGGTCATTAGTCTTACGTTTAACTGTAAGCCCGCAGACCCCGTTGTCAAGCAACTGTCGTTTGTGACACATCGCATACGTACATCCCTTAGGATTACAGGGTTCACTTGTCTCGTTGCACCAAGCAGTTCTCCCTCTGAAAGTTAAAGCGCGTTTATTGCACTTGAAAGTCCGACATTTTTGGTAACACAATTCATTCGTGGCCATATGCAAAACACCAGAATTTTTTTTATTACGTGATATCAGACAAACTCGGATAATTTAAAGTTTATCCGTCATCAATTCACAATGGCTCGTTTTCCTAGCACGGAGAAATGTATAATATGATTTTACTAAAAGGGATTTATGTTCAATCATCTTTTAATTCTAATTCAGGGAGTGAGGTCTGAATAGCAGGGGAATCTAGTGAGTAAAAAAGAAAAAATCCTCATTGTTGATGACGATGTTGCACTTCAAGAGTCATTGGTCACCATACTAGAAAGTGAGGGGTATTTTATCGAAACTGCTAGAACTGGACTTGAAGCTGAAGCAAAAGTAAAGGCAGGGTACTACAACCTAGCCTTGCTAGACATCAGGTTACCAGATATGACTGGAATCGAGCTTCTGTCAAGGATCAACGTTTTAGCCCCGAGAACAAAAAAACTAGTACTCACGGGCTACCCAGACGCATCGTCTGCAATCAGGGCTGTCAACGAGAAAGCTGATGCCTACCTGATCAAACCATTTGACCCGGTTGAGCTCATCGCCTTGATCGAGGAACACTTGGAACAGCAGCGAGAAGAACTGGAGTACACCCAAGAAAAAGTACTAGAATATATTCAAAACCGAGTGAAAGAACTAGACACACAGAACTAGGGAGTCAACACACATGGAAGTAAATGCGGAGATTGTGAATCTGGACTCACCTGTCAGTGACAGGAAGAAAGACGAGTTTAGAGATCATCTGATTGAAAGCATAGAGGAAGTGCTGAGTTTCAGTGAAGTTGTATTGAACTTTTTGGAGCGAAATACTGCATTTAAAAAAGCGACCATATTGGACGACCCCATGATTTTCTCGAGAGAGTTAGAAGATTTTTTCGGGGCAAGTGCTAGTGGAATTGAAAAACTCATAATTGAGAAATTATACGACAAAATCAAGCAAAAAAAACGCATGGAACGAGGCAAGGCCTTTGATACATGCATCTCCGAAGCATTAACCTGCTTTTTAGAGCCATTTTAACATAATAACCCCAAATATACTTGCTAAATTCTTCATTCGAATAGAATTTAATTAAAGAATATTTTTATATAAATAGTTGAATAAGAGGCGAGTGTATGATTTAGTTTCTCTAGGAGATTCTTTAAATCATACAAGACGTATGGAAAGACGATAATAATGCCTCAAAAGACGGGAACCCCGAAAAACGTGCTTTTAGCGACAAGAGTTACGCCTCGGATTCGCGATATTGTAGTGCAGATGGCACAACGCGAAGGGTTGAACGTCAGCGAATGGCTGAGAACCTTAATTGTTAGCGAATTAAAGCGAAACGAGGCATTACCTAGCGTCATACGGGCACCAAACTTGCGGATGGAGCTAGACGATGATGAGTGAAAGGATATCGACGGGAAACGAGCAACTAGATACTCTACTAGACGGCGGATTCCTCAGGAACAGTATGATACTGCTGGCGGGAAACCCCGGTGCTGGGAAAACTATTCTTTCATCTAACTTCATATACCAAGGAGCACTCAACGACGAGCCCGGCGTTTATGCCTGTTTCGCGGAGACAAGAAAACGGTTAATCCAAGACATGAGGAAGTTCGGCATCGACTTTGAGCCACTTATCAGGCGTAGGAAAGTGGAAGTCCTTGACCTAAGCATTGGTAGTGAGACAGAGGTCCAGTCTGCTTTAAACCAGATATTCGAAGCCATCACAACTCTCAGAGCAAAACGACTGGTAGTTGACTCAATAGCAGCAATGGCAATGGGGCTGGAAACAGAGTTCGAGAAAAGACATCTGATCAGACTCCTTTACAGGCTCATCCTGAAAACAGGGTGCACCACTCTGGCTATCACGGATATTCCATGGAACAGCCAGAAGATCGGTGAGAGCATCGAGGAGTTCGTTGCTGACGGCATCATGCTTATGGAGCACTTTTACGACGAGAGTACCAACCTAAAGAGGCAACTGAGAATTACAAAGATGCGTGGGACAAACCACTCGAGGAAGACCCACAGGTATACCATCTCGGCCGAAGGCTTGGATATAGAAATGTAGTAGCCTTTTAGGCTATTTTTATGTGTAAATCTCTAGGTCCTCAGGTTCGTCGTCCTGAGATCGTTTGTATTTTATATACACGTAGGCGCCCAATGCAACCGCAATAATGACAGCTAACGCGATCAATACATGGAACACTTGGTAGGTTCTACCGAGGATATCCACTGTCAACTCGGCTTGCTCGATGTCCTGAGTGATCTGGATGTTCTTGGTTTCCTCAATTGTCTCGTAACCGACCTTGGAAACGGATGCACCTAATCTGAGCTGGTCATATTTCTGAATTATCTGTGCTTGTGAGACTCCCTGCTCATCGGTTTGGTCGTCCTGCATTAATATCACTCCGCCGAGGGCGGTCCAATCTACATCAGCACCGGATACTGGTTGTCCGTCGCTGATGACTTGTACCTCGGTATAGAAGGTCTGGTTGATCCTGATTGTAATGGGTGTGAATAATGTAACATTCATCCCAAGGATAATTGTGGAGATAGAGCCCTCTGCTGGTGCGATACCCATTGTTGTGGCAATTATGGATGCAGTCCCTGAACCTCCTTGCGAGGTGAATGGAGCTGTGGCGTAACTGTGCCCAGCTTCGATAGTCACAGACTCTGGGACGACGCCGACCTCATTGTTTGAGCTGGATAGCAGAATATCTATATCCTCGCTGGCCTCCACCGGGTTTCCCTCGTCATCCAAGACTTGCACGGTTAAAATTTCGTTAGATGAACCATCGGATATCATCACGTTGGGGCGAACATTCATCCCGAGCAGGGTAGGAACTTGACCCTTAATGCGTAGAGCTTCATAGTCTGGATATAATCCAGGACTCTGAGCAGTGATTATGGTTTCCCCGTTTATGTTATAGGTCGTTATCTCGGCGGTTCCCTGGTATTGCCCGCTGTATATAGTAATGGTTGGTTCAACTGTTGCTATGTTGATGTTTGAGCTTGAGATGTATATCGTTGTAGTACTGCTCACAGGCTGTGGATGTCCATACTCGTCTTGAAGTTGAATATGAACTAGAGCATGTGCATTCCCGTCTGGGATAACAGTTTCTGGACCGAAGAATATAGAGAGGGCAGTTGGACTACCAGTGGTGTTGAAAGTGTTTACAACATCGTTTCCGGGTCCGAAGCCCTGAGCCTGCGCGGATAACAAGGATTGTCCAGATTGGGTCCCCGAAATTCTGAACACGGTTGTCACATAGTTTTCCCCTTTGGGTATTGTGAGGTCTTTTGTTACAGTACATATCGAGTGGTTCGAGGATGTTAGAATTATGTCAATGTCCTCTATTGCTTTGAACGGTGCACCTGTTGAGTCAAGTATCTGGACAGTCACTATGCCCTCCTTGCCAACCTTACTGGGCATCGAGTTAGGTGATGCGAAAACCACTAAATTTGCGTCAAAGTTTGACCTTAGCACCTGTACATAGGCCTGGTTTGTCTCGAATCCTGGACTGGTTGCTGTGATTATACTTAACCCAGAGTTCTTCTTTGTAGTAAAACTCGCCTTAACGAATGTGTCCCCTTCTTTCACTGTTGCGAAAGATTGGATTGTCCCGATGTCGAGGTTGCTACTTGTAAGCTGGATTGGTATATCCATTGGAGCAATGTAGGGCTGGTCATTATGAGTTCTTAGCTCAATTGTTATTATCTCATGGGTCTCCCCATCGGCATTGATGATTGGGGGAGTTATGTTGATGGCGATTTTTGGTGATAATGCTTGCGCCTGTTCCACTGAGTAAGATATAGTGGTCAGGGTTAGGAGAGTTATTATGAGAAATATTCTGGATACTGCTTTCTGTGTCTCTGTTTTCAACTGCGCCACCGGATGGTGTTTTCTTTGAGGTTATATGCTTAAGTCTTTTGTCTTGTCCATTGCTTTCTGCAATGCGCTGACAAAGTCATCGACTGTGTTTGTGGATGAGAGCAGGTCTGTTAGATAGTTGACCTCATCTGTGTAATCTTCCACACTTTCCTCGCTGTCGAGCACCATGCACAAGATTCGATTGTTTTTCTTCCCGAGTAGACCAAGCTTTGTGCCGTTGAACTGGAGCAGGATTTTCTCCTGGTCCTCACGGAGCTGGTCGTATAGCTCGTAGATTGATTCTAGGTTGGAACGGTTGAGACTGCTTGGTATCTTCCACTCTGTTGGGTGTTTTACCACGCCGATTTTGCCTTTCTTGTTCCTTTCGATTAGTAGTAAGGGCAGGACTCGTTTGAAGTGTTTACCATACCCGTTCAACATTTCCAAGTTGTTTCCTAGGTCAATTACCTTGAAGTCTTTAGACATTGCTGGGGGTAGGGTTACCTCGTCTGGGTCGGGTGTTATGTACCCTGCGCTTGTTGCCTTTGTCAGGAAGCTGTCCTCCTCGCCGTCTGCTTTACGCATATCGGAGAGGTGGTCGACCAGGCTTCTTCTCATGCTGACATAGTCGTCGGCGGAGATCTGGTCGTTGATGAACTGGTTGTCCAGTCTGTGTAGCATCTCGTATGCTTCCTTTGCTGGTTCCACGGTATCAGGTACGTCTGGTACCAGAGTGAATGGTTGCGGAGGTGCCGAGTGAGGGGCAGTTTGCAACAATTGTGGAGCCATCTGAGGCTGCATAGGGGTTGTTGGCACGTACTGGGGTTGAGCGGGCATTCCAGCTGGGACCAGTATTGTTGGCCCGAGCAGGTTTGCTCCTGTGAGAGTTTGGATCTCGGCGCTGGTCTTCCAGGCGTCGACACATAGGCGGCATACGTCGAGGGGTATCTCGTCCACGTCCACTGGACATGCACGGGCTTGTATGAAAGCGCATTGTCTAGTACTCATTTTGTTTGCCTCCAAAGTTCTCCATAATGTTCGGCCAGAACAGGTACAGGGCTAGGACTACGCCAAGTGTTGCGAGCCCCGCCGGGGTTCGCATGTAGAGGAAGTAAGATCCTATCGCTGGTAGCATACCCTTCTGGACTCCGACTACATCGGATGATTTTACGGTCCATGGGTCTACGCTTGGGTTGTTGTCTCCCTGGGTCTTGAAGTAGACCTCGTTGCTGTCAAAGTTTACTGCTATGACCCTGTGGGTGACTAGTGATCCCTGTATGTATGTGGCCGGGGGTTTGAATGTGATTACGTCGCCTACCTGTATGTCTGCGGGAGGTACTCCTTTCACGTATATCATGTCTCCAATGCTTAGCACTGGCTCCATACTGCCGCTTGTAACGACCATGAAGGGTGTAAAGTTGTTACTGATGTAAGCAACTCCTATGTAAGATTCTAATAGTAACGCGACGAGGAGCACGGTCTTGATTGTCTCGATCATCTGCTCGTAACTGAGTCCGAGTCTTGCACTTAGTGGGGTTTCCTCTAAGAGCTCGTCATCGAACTCGTCCAGATATTCATCCTCCTCTTCCCCGAAGAGGCTGAATCCTTCATCCATTTGTTGTGCTCCCTCTGTCTTTATTGACAGAACTTGCCCGGTGCTATCTCGCACCATGACAAGTTTGGGTGGGTTCGCGGCTGCTGCGCCGGCTTGTTGAGAAAAGCTCGTGATTGCGTCTACTCCTAGGTAGAATAGACCACCCACTATCGCGCCGTTTAAGCCGATGAATGGGGCCATCTGCAGGATGGGCATAGTTCCGCGGGCAATCATCAGGGCCATGAAGCTAGCTACCGTTGTGGCGCTAGCCAGGCTTACGACGCTGAAGATCTTCGCGGAGTTCATTATTTCACCTTGTTATATCAGAGGATTTAGGCATCATCTGAGATAGTAACAAGTAAACCTGTTACGTCTTCCCAGAGAGTCGGGGTAGTAGTTGCATCAGTTGCATCAACGGTAAGGGTCCAACTAGCTGGACCAGCACCAAGAGCTGTGCAGCCAGTATATTCGAGATAAGCAGTTGCTAGATCATGAGTACCCTCCGATCCAGATGTAACTACGGCATCATCTCCTGAAGTTATACCTGTAAGGACAGCTCCATCTAAGGTAATATATACATCAAAATTTACTGTCTGACCTGTCATCGTTAGAATGATCTTCATTTGGTCCAAATCTCCCTTGATTGGAACAGCTTTTATTTTAGTTACTGTACCAGTAGCACCATTGTCGCCAACTTGGTAAACATCTGACGTAACATCAACAGAGGTAACTGTCGAGAATGCCATCGTTGATACTACACCTAATCCTGCAAGAAGTAGGAAGGCTATAATGTATTGTTTCTTCATTTTTCTTCAACCCTAGAATGTCGGAAGTTGATAATAGGGGTTAGTAACATACAGGAAGTATCTTAATGTTTAACAATTGTATACAAAGAGTTAACTCAAGTGAACGCGTCTAAAAGTTAACATAAACATGTCAAGTAGGCATATAATCACATAATGAAATTAATCGTTTCGTAGATCAACTTGGAAGCTCCAAGTATCCAGATAAATATTCATAACGTGGACATTCAACCGAATTATTTGTTCCCCTGAAGGAACATCGACCCAAGTATATTCGCCGCCAATAATTTCCCCGCCGTATATTGAATACGACTGCGTGATCTGTGAACCGACACCTAGTAGGGTTAAGGAGCCTGAACTAACAGTATTAATTAGTTGGTTATGGTCATCGTCTTGGCAGATTACCTCGAAAACTAAGTCTTTTGACCCATCCCCTCCAATTATGTAGAAATCCACTTGCATTTCATGATCACTGATGTAATCTACGTCTAATTCTTGAATAGTAAAGTCGCTGGGTTGATAATCGATATCATATATGGTCAGTTTCTCCTCAAGAGTGCCTCCTGAAAAGGACAATGCCATGATGAACCTTATACTTGCTACAAATAGGAGGGGAATCAGGATCACGAGGAGTACATCGCGTCTGATCTTCATTTTACTCTATGTCCTCTATGAATATCTGCACGGATTCATATTCGGAGAAGAACCCTGTATTGTCCCACTCGATGGTTATTTTTCCTACCTTATATGCATCAATCATTGAATAGGAAACTTCCATATTGGCACCCGTACTAGTGACTTTGGTGGCGATACCAGGATAGGACGCCCCGACAGCGGTAATGGTTATATCTGTTGTACCACCATCAGCATCAGCTTTTATCTTGTCATTGTTGATATCAAGGGGAACTATGACAAATTTACATTTCACGTCCTTGTCGTTTGGCGTGATATCAAATTTCACGGTAACCGAGTCGTCATCATTGATAGTTGTTTGAGGATTACTGAGCTCAATCGATGACCCTGTATACTGGAGCGTGTACTGCGCCCCCCAGGGCTCCTCCAGCTCAGTCTGCACGTAGGTGAGGGCAAAGGTGGAAGCCACTCCCAGTATGAGTAATAGTATAGAGATTACTACGTATGTCCGTCTCATACCTAGTACGCCTTTCTTTCGTCGGCGACGCCTACGTGGCTGCTGTGACATTGTGGTTAACCGAGATGTTTGAGGCAATCAAAGTATAAAGGGGTAGTGACAATACAGGTGTTAAACAGATGATAACGTACGTTTACTCTAGGATATTACTGGGTAAACCACTGAAAAAGTTAACACGTTTATGTTAAAAATCAAAGTCGTCATCGTCGTCTTCTTCGAGATCGACGTCAACAGGTTCTTCCACCACTTCAGTCTTTTTGAATGGGTTCTTCAGAAGCCCTCTCTTATTGGCCAAGACAAGGCCCCCTCCCAAAGTACCACCTACGATGGTTCCAACAGCGTACACGTAGGGCACTTTGAACATGTTGCTCTGGAAGTCCACCACGCGGTAGGCTAACGTTGGGTCACTAACGTCCATGTACAGAGGCGGGCTTATCGCCGCATCAGTGTAGATCCCGTCAACTGCTACCTCTGCTCGAAGGGACCACTCGCCCATCTTGTCTGGGTCAAAGGTCGTGTGATAATACCCGTTTTCATCGGTTAGAGCAAACAATGTTGTTGTGTTCAGACCATTACGGGCAGTGATGAACACCTCATATCCTATCTGCTCCTCACTGAAATAGCCCGTGACGTTTACGTAATCCCCGAGTCCTATCTGCCTCCTACTAGTGTTCAGGTTGATGGATGTAGGTTTCCTGCTCATCTCAAACATGACGGATTCACTCGCCGATGGCCAGTTAGTGTTGTCTCCAGTGAACTCGCAGGTAACATTCCAATTTCCAACCTGGTTCGGTGAGAACACGTGGTCAAAGGACCCTTTATCGTCGCTTGTCACGTTGTACTGGACCACCTTGTCGCCAAGGGTATAGTTTAGAGTCAATACCATATCTGGCAACCCAAGGAATCCTGAAGAAGTAACTTCCTCTCCACCATAGATACTGGATGGTTCAACATTCAATATCAGGTGTGTCGGAGTCATAGCCTTTGCACTGTGATATGAATAACCATAATTTCCGAGAGAGTCAAATGCCTCCCAGTAATAATTGATTGTGATTCCGCCTTTCTGCCCGGGAACAGATACATGGTAGATATCCCCATCCTGTTCTGCGGTGAGCGTCCTCCACGTTTCATTGCCATCGACACTGTAGTGGAGCCAAACCGTGTTTATGTAAGACTCATCCAAAACCTCACAGGACAAGTCGAAGTCGGTCTCGGTTATTACGTATTTTGGTGGATTAATCGCTGTAATATTTGGTGCCGTAAAATCGGTTTGGATTCTGAATCTCAGGGATCCCTTGCCAATCTCCGCCATATACAAGAGATGGTATAGAATTGTACTGTTTTCCTCAGTGCTGTAATCGATGACCATGTCCTCACCGCTCCTTTCACAGCTGTCAGAGGCATCCACATGCCTGTATCCCTGAGGGTCATCGTTGAATCCACCGTAATCTCCGGTTAAATTACCGTATAGACCAGTGTCCCAGGGAGTTAGAACTCCATCAAGCAGGTCCCCAACCTCCTCATCTGGGTTTGCCATCGGGTAGAACCTTGCCTCGTACATGTCCAGACTATCAGGAACCTGTATGTCTACCTTTATCCTTGGTTTTGAAGTGTTAAACTCATATGCCCAGGAAGATTCTGGGACCGTTTTGTTGACCTCAGGTTCCTCCATCCTAATTGAGTAGAATTTGTTTGGTACTATATGCTCAATCACCATCAGAGTGGCTGCCTGAGAGGAACTGCTGTCTTTTGGATCGTTCCTGACGCACAGGATATAATTCCCACTAGAGGATGGAATATAGAACTGCCCCTGCCCGTCATTACTGACCTGTTCAGGGTAGCCTGCAGCCTCAGTGTGACTGCTAAGATGCGTGTAGGTGGAAGACTTCACCTTGTACAGGAAAATATCATAGTCAGTGATATGGTCATTCAGATCCACCCACTCACCAATCAGATATATGTGATACGTCCTGCCTTCTTTCAATGGCACAAAATAAGTCCAGACTTCACCAGGCTGGATTTGATTTTCTTGGATCTCCACAGGGAACCCTGGCTTATCAAGAAATGTGGAGTTCCCGGTTAGAGGATAGAAAGGAATTGCACTTACATCAATCGTACCCACTAAACTCACAGTAACTGCTAGGAGCAACGTGGCTAGTAGTAGTTTTACGGTAATTCTTGTTCTTTGTTGCATCTGTGCCACTGTGAGGTTCTGGTTTTCCTGTGGCGTAGACATTAAAGTGATTATGAAACTGTGTTCGCGTTCATGGTTCCAGTATGAAAAATAAGAGACCCAGCAAACAGGATAGCGTCATTCCGAAGCATCATTCATTTTTGTCCATATTTATCGACATCATCCCCCCAACATAAGGAAGATTCAGGATATGCATAACAATCCTTAGAAGAGTTAAACTATCCGAAGATTTTTATAGATATGGTTGTATATCCATAACATGGGAAAAATACTTCTGAGTCTCGATGACGACACCGAAAAGAGGTTCCGGGAGATCACGGAGCGTTTGTATGGAAAGAAAAAAGGTGCTCTGAGTATTGCCGGAGAGATGGCACTACGCGAATGGATTATTCGGAACGATACGGCACTCCGATTCTAGCACCCGCACACATATTTAGATTAACAAAATAATCCTACCTCATCCCAAGTAATCTATGTATATTGTTAGATATCTAAGAAAATGTTATTTCTATGGACGGTTATATCATAAACATGACAATCATCCCCGTCACCATCAGCAGGATTGAGCAGGTTACACCAACAATCAGAATATTGGAGATCAACCTCAAGGACCAACATTTTGAGTACAAGGCGGGTCAATGGATAGACTGCTACGCTGAGATACAGGGAGAAAGGAAAATTGTTGGCTACAGTCTGGCGAGTTCACCAACAACAAAGGGATCTATTGAGCTGGCTGTTAAGATCAGCGACAACCCTGTCTCTGAGTATATTCACGGAGGCGCCAAAGTGGGCGACACTCTATACATCGAAGGAGGACAGGGAGACATCTACTACGCCCCCGGGATGGGTGAAAAAGTGGTTTTAATCGGGGCGGGGATAGGTTTTGCCCCGTTGATGGGTATGTTGCGCCTGATAGACCAGACACCTAACAGGTACGCCATAGTAGTCCAGAGCGCCTCCAGCGCAGAGGAACTTGTCTACTATGGCGAGATATCAGGGATTGCGGAGAAAAACAAGAAAGTCACATACCACCCAACCGTAACACAGGAGAATCAGGGAAACATAGCATCCGGTCGAATCAACAAGGACATGCTGGACACACTTGATGTTGACCCTGGATCATTTTTTTTCCTATCGGGGCCAGGTGGGATGATCCCTGAACTTGAGGCGGCACTCCTAGAAATGGGGGTTCCACAGGAGAGGATCAAATATGAGGTCTGGTGGAAACCGGAGCACTGACTCCAACCAAAATATATCACAGATGATGCATTAGATGGGTTATGCCCACTCTTGAGACCGGTCAAGGAATTAAACTTTCATATTCACTCCACCAAGGAGATTTACCAGATATCATTGTCCTCCTTCATGGGTTAGGGGCAGACAAGGAAACATTCAAGGAGATAATCAATTATCCGAACCTTGCCGAGTACAACATCCTTGCAATGGACCATGTTGGGCATGGGGACAGTTTTTCACCAGAGGATTTCAGCTACACCATGAGGGATATGGCGGAGCACGTGAAAAAACTAGTTGACGAGAAAGCACCAACCGGTAATATCGTGTTAGTCTTGCACAGCATGGGTGGTGCCATCGGGATATTCCTAGCGGAGTTACTTGGGGACAGAGTTAAGGGAATAATATTTGCGGAGGGAAACCTTGACTTTGATGACTGTTTCTTCTCCAACTATATCATAACTAGGCATTCTCTTGATGAATGGGTCAACGAGAAATATGACAGGATACTGGAAAAATACAAAGCCAATTCGGAGATGGCTGAGTACTCCAAGGCATTCGAGAAAGCAGGTGCACTGACCTTATACAGGGCATCCGAGGACCTTGTGAAGGTATCCAAAGCAGACGTGTTGCTCGATAAGCTTGTAGCTCTTGGAGTTCCAGTCATTGGAGTCTATGGTGAAGAGAATAATGGCAAGTACCCATCTGAGGCTAGGTTCATGGAGCACTTCCCAGTTGTTTTCACTCCAGGAGGACATAACATGATGACGGATGACCCAGATGCCTTCTATTTAGAGGCATCCAAGTTCATTAAATCCCTCAAATAGTCTTAGAATAATCTAATTTACCGGGTTTTTCATGCCCCTGAGTATGTTTCATCAAGGTTACCTAGGCTAGGGAGTGAAACTTTGCCCCAAGCAAGTGAAAACACCAATTATGACCTACATTACACTGTATTTTGCGGCAACTGCAGTAAATGTATACGCGAAAAACAAGGGCAAGCTAAACACGATAAAACATTGATTTAATGGTTAAATATATTACAAAACGAAAGAGAAGAATATTCCATTATTGATAAGGCATAGTAAAGGTTAGTTATTCTTGTGTCCACGTGGCAACATATCGGAGACTATTGGAGTCTAACAAGGGGTCTTGTATACTCCACCCTCCATTCAATCCAGCCTCTTTCACAGATAGATCAAAGTGGCAGAAAGCAATGCCCATGTCCAATCGCACCATTGACTCATACCCTTTCCTTGACTTGACGTAGAAGTGAACAGAGTCGCCGTCAACGATCACTCTCCATGGTTGACCATTGGATGCAGAGGGTCCCAGACGTACCATCTCCAATGCATCTGAGTAGACACCAGCTTCCTTTGTATTCAACTGGGAAAAATCTGGTTTAAAGAACAGTTCATTCCAAGACTTCCTGTTCGTGGATCCTGCGAAATACCTCACAACCGTTCCAAATGTACCACGGTTCTTTTTCGCATACCCGATTGGGGTTATTGCGGGCATTATCTCATTCTCAGAGGGGTTTAACGCGTTCAAGAAGCCCTGCTTGTTGAATGTGCCCCCGAGCCAGCATGTTCCAAGCCCAATGCTTGTGGCGTAAAGTATGATCTTCTCCATGGCGTAACCATAGTCCTCGATGTTCAGGTCACCGGGTTTCACTGCGCCAACTATGAAGTGACGTGCGTTCTTGATGAACCCGTATGTCCCGAGTTTCTGGGCACCGGAATCATGGTTAATCAAAGTGAACCGCATGCCTGACCCGAATGGTGATTCAAGGTCTGAGGCGATATATCCGGTAAGATTGCTTCGGTTCTCCTCGGATAACTGTTCCCCGTCATAGGTTCTCCACGAGGTTCTTCTACGTATGATATCGGAGATGGGCGTGGAAGACATATACACCAAATGAAATGTGGTTGCTTATAGATTGAACCTAGGTAAGTTTCGTGGGAATTATTACCTTATTAGATAGCATCACAGAATTCTAAGAAAACAGGTTACAATGTTGAAGAGAGATTTCGTCAAGAGGTTAAAAGAATCAAGATTATTGCTTCCACCTCTTGCAGACTACACGGATTACCCGTTCAGGACGGTTCTCGCGGAGTTTAACCCCCCTTTCATGTGCACTGAGATGGTAAGCCCTGAAGCTCTTCTGAGGGGTAACCCGAAGACCGCAGACATGTTGAAGATTGTTCAGGGCAAGCATTTGAATGGGGCACAGCTGGTTGGTGCGATTCCTGAGTCTATGGGGAAGGCGGCTGCACTGCTGGAGGAGATGGGTTTCGATTACATCGACATCAACATGGGGTGCACGGTGAACGCCGTCGCCAACACTGGTGCAGGCATATCCTTGATGGGAGACGAGGAAAAAGCGGTTAAAGTTACAGTATCGGTTATGGATGCTGTTGGAATACCAGTTACCTGCAAGATGAGGCTGGGTGTCACGGAGGGAAATAAGAACGCAGCACGACTAGCGAGTATGCTTGATGAAACAGGCATCTCAGCCGTTACGGTCCATGGTAGGACGGGCGAGACAAAGTTTGGACTCAACGTTGATTATGACGGAATCAAGTCTGTTGTTGAGAGCGTGGAAATCCCTGTGATCGCCAACGGCAGCGTCTACACAGGCAGTGACGCAATTGCTATGTTCGAAAAGACAGGGGCACTGGGAGTCATGCCCGGGCGAGGTCTGATTGGTAACCCTTGGATCGTGCCTGATATTCAACACACGTTAAACAGTAAGTTGTTTGAGGCTCCCTCACTTGAGGAGAGAAAAGAAGTGTTTCTCACTCATCTAGGATATTTGTGTGAATTCTATGGGGATCGCACAGGGGTCATCAAAGCTAGGAAGATTATCGGAAAATACTTCGCCGGCTCAGTTAATATTGGTAGATTGAAGCTGCAGAGCATAAAAACGGGCTCCAAGGCACAGATGAGCGCCCTTCTTGATGGCTTGATGGCACAAGAGGGCAGGGTTTTCTACAAGGGATAATTATTTGCTCTTGGTGACGACCTGATAACCGCTTAGAGCCATAGCTTTACTGCAGGTTACCATCTCATCGATCCTGACATGTTTCTCAACATGGTCTGGATATCCCCTTGGACCATAGAGACAACACTCTATTCCTGCCTGAGCTAGATGGGCTGTGTCGTTTCCACAATAGCTACGAGGAATAACTGCGCCAATCTTCTTGGGGTAATCACCAGTCACGGTTTTGTGGTTCTCCTTCAGTATATTGACTATCTCAGCATCTGTAGGTACACCCATCGGGGGCATGACTATGCCACCCACTCGGAACTTGGGGTTCACAGGGTACTCGAACTCGTACTTGAACTCGGGGTCATCCTTGGCTATGTCCTCAAGCATATCCGTGAACCGTTTGTTTATCTCCTCGATTGTGTATCCCGGAGGATACCTAAAGTCCACTATTGTTGTGCAAAAGTCTGGGATATTGTATGGTCCTGCAAGGTCATAGTCCCTGTTTCTGCCACCGATTATACTTCCTGCTACCCATCTTGGTGTGCCAGGTAGATCAGGGTCTCTTGCATCGAACTCCAATTCGTCGATCCTGTCCAGTACGACTCGCATCTTCTTGATGGCGTCAACTGACTCCTCCATCCTGCTGATGTGGTGGCTCTCACCGATGACGTTGATGGCGAAATCATGTACGCCAACGCATTTTGTCAGGATGTTATCAACACTGTAAGGCTCGGGTACGATGGCATAATCGGTCCAGAGGCCCTCTTCAAGCATGTGAACGGTGCCGACTCCGCCCTGCAGCTCACCTACAACAGTGGCGCACACGAGGTCTCCATGCAGTTTGGCTCCTGAACGTTTGATTGCCATTGCAGCCATTAGGAAAGCGGCGTCCCCACTCTTCATGTTATGAATCCCTGCGCCCCATAGCCTGTTTCCATCCACTTTTGGCTCGTATGGATCCCACTCCCAGTCAGCGGTTATAGGGTCAGTATCCAGGTGCCCGTTGAACATCATCGATTTCCCAGTTCCATCGCCTTTCATAACCCCGATGACCTGCCTTCGACCGGGCTGAACCTCCTGCACATGGACCTCGTCGAAATCGTTGTCCTTGTACCAATCAATCATGAAGTCCACTGCCGGACCTTCCTTGTTGGTCATGCTAGGTTGTCGGATTAGCTCTGATGCTAGGTCTACAATCTCATCTTTCTTCAAATAATCAAGGACGTTCAAAGTGATTCAGCTCTTTGAGATATTCCCCGTCTAATAATCTATAAAGACTGTGTGATAAAGGGGACAAAATACGGAAAATAAGTTCTAGAGCAACTTGAGGAGATAAACTAGCAATAACTAGGACTATTTCTCCTGAAAAACGGGGATAATAAATTACATATATTGAAAGGGCAGAGTTTTAATCGAATATTTTGTCAAGAATCTCATATGATATTAACTGGGAAAAATATCTTTTAACCGACGTATTGGAAAAAAACTATATGCAAAAAGAGTTCGGAGTATATTTTATCAGTTTAGAACCGTTCTTGAGACGAAAAGAGATATTATATATTGGGAAGATAGTAAACCAGACTTTTCCGGAAAGAATTCGTCAAAATTATCAAACATTCAACGAGAGCCTGCTGAAAAGAATAAGAAACGCCAGAGTTTTCGTTTCTCTTGGATTAATGAAAAATGTTAACCCTGACGAGAAGATTGTTTCTGAAGTAGAAAATTTGTTGATTTTTATGAAAAAACCAGTTCACAATAATCAATTGAAAAACAAGTATCATGGAAGAGAAATTGCGATAAAAAATGGTGGCGCCTATTCGCCTTTGCTTAAAATATACAGTTCCCCGTAATCCTCAAGATTAAACGGGGTAACCCAGTTTTTTAAGCGCATCACACATCGCGTCATAGTATTTTCCGGGTTCAACTTTTTGTTCTTTGAACGCGTCCAGGATATCGCTCCTTACCATGATCTCATTCTTCACCAAGTAATCCTCGGTGAGTGTAACGATCTCGTCATGGTACTCGGTGATGATTTTTCGTGCGATCTCTAGCGCGGAGTCCTTGATCTTCTTTATCTCCGTCTCGATCTCCACGCGGTTTCCATCACTGAACAAGCCTTTTGAAAGGTATGTGTCCTCGTCACCCATTTTCAGTTTAACCATTGGATTTTTCAGGGCGTATAGGCTCAGGGCGCTCTGTGAGGAGCTAGTTAGGTCACTCATTCGTCCTTCCTCCTTGCTTTTCTCAAGCTCTTGGTAGACTGCGGTGCTTCCCATCCCGGTTATTACGTTCGCGAAATGGTATTTCGCGGACGATGGGGGGATGGTGTCCGAGTGTCTGTGGAAGTTTCTGCCATAGGAACCGTCTGATGCGGGGCTTATGGTTACTAGAATAGGCTCAAGTCCAACAGCGTAGGCTGGTAGAGTGTGGCCACCGAACTCGTGGTAGGCTACATTGACCTTTTTCTCTGGTTTCAGTGAGGTGTCAGTGGGTGGACCCTGCAGGTACCGGATTATCTCCTTTACCAGCATCTTGTTTGTCAAGCCACCGTTGATGTCTGCCTTGTAGCTTGCCTTCGAGACGATTTCCTCGATTTTACCAGAGACGACCCCCTCCATAAGGAAGGACAATGTCTCCACGTCTATCGAGTTGGGATCGTGACCGAACTTCGCGAGATAGTATTTGAACAATGATTTACGGCTCTCATCCTCCGGGCTCGGGAACCGCAGGTGCCTTGAGAACCGGCGTGCGATCTGCCTGTCTATGTGCCATATTACTGTTGCAGAGGTGACGATGATGTGAACGGGATTGGCGTAATATTGCAGACCGTCCAGTTGCCTCCTGAACTCGGATAGCATGGGTCGTGTCTGTTCTTGGTTGTTATCGTAATCAGCGCCTCTTCGCCTTGAGCCCAGTAGCTGCCTTGCGTCATCATAAACGATGAGAATTGGTTTATCCTCAGCCATTTTTCGGCACGCGTCAAAGAATTCGCGGACATCTTTTGGGTCCACGACTGCTTTACCGTGCATCAGGCTGCCGTCAACGGGGTAGTAGCCTTTCTTTTTGGCCTCGTTAACCACGCAGTGCAAGGCATGGGTTTTCCCTGCCCCGGTCCTGCCGAGGAAAAGGGATCCGCTCTCCGCGGATATGAGCATTCTTTTGATCTCGTCCTTGCCCTCTGCTGTTACTTTGGTGAGGTATTCAAGGTACTCCACTATCTCACGAAGCTCGTCGTGGATCAGTGGGAACCCGATGAAGTCATCGGATAATGATATGTCTCTTGGATTGAAAGGCTTAAGCTTCACAGGCACATCGTTGCAAACCGTGTTTAAAAAACCAATCCAAAGGCTCGGGGGATAAGTGATATATGTTTACGGTTAAACTGAATGTTAGGAAGGATTCTAGATGAGCGCACGAATACCAGTAGATGACCCACGTCTTGATGTGGAGAACATAAAGTACCCCGGTAAGACAGGGGAAGTGATGGGACATTTAGCTATGCCAAAGGGGGATGAAAAGCTCCCAGGTGTTATTATTATTCATGAGAACCGGGGACTCAACCCTCACACGGAGGAGGTTGCACGACGTGTCGCGTTGGAGGGATTTATCGCCATTGCCCCAAACGCGTTATCGCCATTAGGAGGTACTCCTGATGATGCAGATGAAGCTAGGTCACTTATGCAGAAACTTGATCCAGAGGATGCCGTGGCGAACTTTGTTGCTGCGGCTAAGTACTTGAAAACTCACCCTAAATCAACGGGTAAGGTTGGTGTGACAGGTTTCTGCTGGGGTGGTGGGATGACTAACCAGGTGGCGGTCAACTCGCCCGATGTACAGGCTGCGGTCCCATTCTATGGTAGGCAACCTGAGACGGAGGATGTCCCCAAGATCAAGGCTTCAATACTAGCCCAATATGCGGGGGACGATGAACGGATTAACGCGGGTATCCCTGCGTTTGAGGTTGCTCTAAAAGAGGTATCCATCGAGTATGAGGTCCATATGTATGAGGGAGCCAAACACGCCTTCTTCAATGACACCAGCACCCGGTACCATGAGGAAGCTGCTAAACTTGCGTGGGAGCGTACCATAGACTTCTTCAACAAGAAACTGAAGTAAGCTTCTTTATTACTTCATTTTCCACTGGGCTGTGACCGCTGAGATAAATGGCTGACAGTGCATGAAGAATTGTTTGTACCCAGCACATAAGTAGTTGAGTCCAGGCTCGCCGTCTGGTGTTTCAATGAAACGGTTCTTTGGGCACTCTCCGTTGCACATAGCTCTGACACTGCAATCTCGGCAGTACAGGGGTAGATTCGTCAGTTTAGCGTCACCAAACTTGTTCTGTGCATGGGATTCAAGAAGCGCGACAAACGGTGTTTCGTTTATGTTTCCAAGCAGATGATCGGGGTCAACATAGTGGTCACATGAGTAAAAGTCGCCGTTGTGCTCGATCACAGGTATATCACCGCATGTTGGTCTGAATATGCAGAGGGAGTGGTCTTGGTTGAAGGCTGTTCTGAGGGCTTCCTCGAATATCTGCACCTTGACCTTACCAATATCGTTTTTCACCCATTCGTCGAATACTGTGCAGAGAAACTCACCCCAAGCTTCTGAAGGTACACTGAGATCAGTTACGCCGAGTTCTGAGCCTAGGTCCTGATCCACGCATGGTAGGAACGTGATGAATCTGGCGTTTATCTGTTTGAAGAACCGGTAGACGGCTAGAGGGTGCTGGACGTTATGAGAGTTCACCACGCAAAGTATATCGGTGTGGATTTTGTGCCTTTGAAGTAAGTCATAACCCCTCATGGTTTGTTCGAATGTGGGTTTATTGTCCTTTGTTACCCTGAACTTGTCGTGCATCTCCTGCGGACCATCAAGACTGAGTCCAACGGCAAAACCTTCTTTTGCAAAAAACCGGCACCAGTCATCATCAATAAGGGTCCCGTTTGTCTGTACACCGTTGACAATTGTCTTGTCTGTGGGTTTGTGTCTCCTCTGAATCTCCACAATCCTCTTGAAATAATCTAATCCAAGTAGGGTTGGCTCTCCACCATGCCAGGAAAAAGTGATAACGTCATCCGGAGACGCCTCGATATGCTGGATAATATAAAGCTCTAAGGTTTCAGGAGGCATCTGAAATTGAGTTTCCTCACGGTAAAGTTGTTCTTTTTCCAAGTAGTAACAGTACTGACAGCCTAGGTTGCAGAGAGACCCAGTTGGCTTAACGAACACCTGAAAACCTTGAGATGCCTTGACCATCTCCTATCCCTAGGTCACGTTTTGGATAAAATTATGGATTGACATGAGCCGTTTCTCTATTTAGGTAATGTAAACCTGAATGTGGAACCCTTTCCTCTTCCCTCAGACTCTGCCCAGATCTTGCCTCCATGCAAATCGATGAAGCCCTTACAGATACTTAACCCGAGGCCAACACTTTGCTCTGACACTACTGGGCGATCGATGTCAGGGAACGGCGTGAACATCTTGCCTATATCCTCTTCAGAGAGACCGATCCCCTCATCAATGAGGGAAACAAGCACATTATCATCCTGCTCCTCCACAACCAGTTTTACATCGGAATTCTTTGGACTATAATTTGAGGCGTTGTCAATAAGATTAACAAGCACTTGACCAAGTCGCATCTCGTCCCCTTTAATGATAAGATCGGTTTCAGGTAAGTGACTGGTAATATGCTGGTTTTTCTTACCTATTAGGGCGGTAACCTCTTCCAAGACATATGTTACGAGCTCGTTGAGGTTTACAGGTTCCTTTGAGATTTCTAACCTGCCTTCCTCGATTCTCTGCTGATCCAGTAGGTCTCGTGTTAAAGCATCCAATCGTTCAGCGTTTCTGGACGCGACCTCTAAGTAGGATTGAATTTTCTCTATATCCTGTTCGGATCGGGCGAGCTCAAGGTATCCTTTGACACTGGTTAACGGTGTTCTGAGCTCATGTGTGGCTGTACTCACGAACCTTGTTTTAATTCGTTGCATCTCCTCTGCCTGCTCAGCCCGTATTCTCTCAGATTCAAAACGCAGTGATGTGAGTCTGGCTGAAACATGTTCACCCATGAGTTCAATTAAGCGAATTGAATCAGGGGTAAAGTTGAAGGGATGTGAAAACAGGATATCTATAGCTCCAACAGCTTGATCATGCTCAAAAACAGGCACTATAATTGCACTTATCAGTTCAATCTTTTTTCCAGTCACAGAGGAGAGATATTCTATCGGAACATATTCTGAGTTCAGGTTAACATCATCGACCACTTGCGTGGTTCCAGTTTTTATTGCTTTAACGGTTACACCTTTTCCTGACATTGGCAGGTAATGCCCCTCGGGCAAGATTATTTTGTTGACATATGGAAACCAGATAGAATCATTCTGTAAAACGCCGAACGTGGAATACGGGATATCAAATACATCGTCAACTATTCTCAAGGTCTCTTTCGCAATCGATTCAAGGGAGTCATACTGGTTAATCGTCAACGCAAACTCGTGAAGTGCGGTCAACCTCTGTTCATAATCAATCCGAGCAATAGAAGACGCTACATACGCGCCAAGGGTCTCAACGAGGTTTTTGTCTTCTTCGTTGAAGGCATTTATATTATCATCTTCAAGGTTGATCAGCGCAACCACATGGTCATCAATCTTGATTGGAACATCTAGCTCAGAAAGGGAATCAACATCTAAACCGACTCTTCCGGGTAAATAATTCGAGTCTAATCTTGTATCATTTACTAACTGAGTTTCCCCATTTAATACAGCTCTAACTGTGATTCCTTTTGAATCCAAGTTAATTACATTAACTCTACTTTCCTCTCTCAACTCTGTGAAAATTAACTTTTCATCTTGAACAAAACCAAAAGAACCGATTCTAAATCCGAGTAGATCAAAAATGATATCCATTGTGCCTTTGGCGATTTCATCCCTGGACTCAAAAGTGGATATCTGCTGGGCGTGACTGTGAAGTGCCTCCAGTCGCCTCTGATAGTCAACCTGAGCGGTGACATCTTTTGCCATGATCCCGAGAACGTCGCCTGCTTTGAATGCTGAGAAATCGAGAATTAAATTCCTTTCAGGTAGAACCAAAGCGCGTCTATACTCTATGGGTTCACCTGTTTTCAAAACGTTGAGGTACCCCTTGTACCGCTCTGAATCCTTCAATTCAGGGAATACATCCAGTATGTGTCTGCCTATGTAATCCTCTCTTTTTCGTCCAGTGTACTTGAGTTCGGTATCGTTCACCATAAGATAACGCATATCAGAGGTCAAAATCGAGATACCATCGGTAGCACTCTGAATGAACCCGGTTAATCGTTCCTCGTTATCTCGTAACTCCTTCTCTGCTTGAACCTGCCAAGTGATATCTCGCACAATGGTTAGACTTGAAGGGACTCCATCCCAGTCAATAAAAGAGGCATTGAACTCAACATCGAGAGCCTTTCCATCTTTTCGTACCATCTTAGAGCGGTACTGGCTTGGGGGGTTTCCACCCGCTCTTCTTAGTGCAGAATATTGGGTTGCAAGGTCTATGTAATCGGGGTGAATGAAATCTACTGTGGATTTACCGATAATCTCATCCTCGTTTGATAATCCAAGATAAGCCAAACCACGGGGGTTAATGAAAACGACTGCCTGTTCGTTTGTAACAAAGATCAGATCGGCGCTGCTTTCGAATATTTCCCTGTACCTATGTTCGAGACGAAGTTTTGCAGTTACATCACGGATTAACCCGTAACTGGTTATTTCACCAATATTCACCGGGTTTGAGGAAACCTCAATGTTCTTCACCCCATTTGGAGTCTTGATCTCGGAGGTATAGAAACTAGAAATTCCGTGGGCTCGTTGCTGTATCCGTTCCAAGGTTTTTTCTCTGTTTACACTGAATTCAAATATTTCCTTACCGATGAACTCATCTTTTGAGACTTCGAACAGGTCCAAGGCAGCTTGATTTGCATCTATGATTGTTGCACCGTTAAAGTAGACAACGGCATCCCTGTTGTTCTCGTACAGATACTTGTACAGAGTTTCATAGTTTTCTTCCCGCAATCGACCCCAGCCTTCTTTCGACCTATCACATACTCATTCGGATAGATAGAGTGTTCTAATTGACTTCATCAGGTAAAAAGGCTCGGGGGTGTAATTTTACCGGATTTTCGTGAAATGCTTTTAAGAATGTGCCAAGGAAAAAAATACACACATAAAATAAATGATTATTTTGGGGGTTTTCTCTGAGTGAAAGGTTCAGTTAGCCTTTCACCGACGGAGTGGTAGCCGCTGTCCCCTGCACTGAACAGGATGGGTCTTATTTTCTGTATGTCGGGTTTGCCGTCTGTGAGTGCGTCCTCGTCCACCTTGATGCCAACGATCTCGCCTACGAACATTGTATGCAGTCCAAGCTTTTCCGCCCTCACCACCTTGCATTCGAGTACCAGCGGGAACTCGTCCACGTATGGTGCATCAACAAGGTCGCTCCTCACTGGGGTCAGGGCTGTGTCCTTGAACTTGTCGGTGTCCCTCCCTGAGGCTATTCCGATGTAGTCGGCTTCTTTGAGGTGTTTGTCTCCGGGTATGGAGACTGTGTACGCTTTTCGTTCCATGATGGCGCTGTGGCTATACGTTGCCTCTCTGAGGCTGACGTAGATGCTTGGCGGTCTGGAGTTACATATACCGCCCCATGCGGCGGTCATTACGTTTGGTTTACCATCCTTGTCGTAGGTTCCAACCACCCATACGGGTGATGGCATGGCCCATGTGTTGGGTTTTAGTGAAGTCTTCATGGGAAATAGAAGTATCTAGTAAGGTATTACGATTTCGAAGAACCTTGGACACGTTTTCAATGCGAGTGTGTTAAAAATAAATATAACCATGTTTAAGGGATGACTACCCGGAAAAAGGCAAACCGTTTTGATATCTACCATGAACCAGATGACCCATCTCCTGACACGTTCTCTGTCTGGGAATCGGTAGCTCCCGGTCTCCACGCATCAGTGGGGTCAATCGACGTATTATACGCAAGAAGTTCGGTGCCGAAAGTTGACCAGTCCAGAAAGTGGAGTGGCTCCGCTTGGAAGGGAGAAAAAGTTTCAGCCCAGCTGGTGCTCTGGTCCAGAGAACCGATAAAAAGGATGAGGTTTGAGTTCACGGATTTCAATGAAGTGAAAGGTGGCGTTCTTCCAGCAGGTATCGCTTGTGCCCGTTTTGTCCGATATGTTCTAACGGACGAGTTCGGGGACGGTGACGGATGTGCTGACCGTAAACCAGAGGATCACCCGGTTTTCCTTTCACCTGATGCACTTGACCATGTCTCCTCATTTGATAAGGAAGCAGATAGAACCCGACCTGTTTGGGTCACTATAGAAGTGCCCAGTGACGCAGCGCCCGGGATATACACGGGTTCACTTCATCTACACGCGGAGGGGCAGAAAGCTATTACTTTCGAGTTGAAGGTGGAGGTACAAACTCGGACTCTTCCTCCCCCGCCGGAGTGGAAGTTCCATCTTGACCTTTGGCAGCACCCCTACGCTGTTGCCAGGATGCATGAAGTTGAGCTGTGGTCCGAGGAGCACTGGGAGGTTATGAGACCACTCATGAAGATGCTAGCTGATGCTGGTCAGAAGGTTATCACCACCACCATCACGGATCAACCCTGGGGTAGCCAGACACTAGATCCTTATGAGTCCATGGTGGTCTGGAAAAAGAAGGAAGATAGCTCATGGGTGTTCGATTACACTGTGTTCGATAACTGGGTGGAGTTCATGATGGAGATGGGTGTCATGAAGCAGATCAACGCCTACTCTCTTCTCCCGTGGACCTCTGTATTAACCTACATCGACGAGGCAAGCGGTGAAGTAGTTTCTGTGAAGGTGGAGCCTGGCTCGGAGGAGTACGTTGATCTCTGGACGCCTTTCATCATTGATTTCAGGGCTCACCTTGAGGAGAAGGGTTGGAACAACATCACAAACCTCGCCATGGATGAGATCAAAACAGATAAAATGCAGCTGATGCTCGCCGTGATGGAGAAGCATGCACCAGAGTTCGGCATCGCCTCGGCTGACTCTGAGAGGGCTTACAAGAAGTTCCCAGACAGGGTGCAGGACCTGAGCGTCGCCTACGCGGTGATAATCGATGAACCGGACCTACTGTACCGTAAATCCCAGGGCTACCTGAGCACATATTATGTCTGCTGTAGGGAGCCGTACCCCAACGCGTTCACTTTCTCGCCCCCAGCTGAGTCAACGTACCTGGGATGGTACGCCGTGGCTGGAGGTTTTGACGGTTTTCTCAGATGGAACTTCACTCACTGGGTGGAAGACCCCCTGCATGACTCGCGTTTCAGAAAGTGGCCCGCTGGGGACACGTACTTTGTCTACCCGGATGCGCGGAGTTCCATACGGTTTGAACGACTGGTAGAAGGGATACAGGATGCGGAGAAGGTGAGGATCATAAGGGAGGAGTTTACTGCGGTTGGGACATCGGAGTCTAGGGCAAAGTTAGACCAGCTAGAAAACATGCTGGGCATGTTCAGCGCAACTGTGGATCAGGACGAGATTATTGGTCTCGTCAACCACGGGAAAAAGGTGTTGAAACAGCTGTCCCGTTAACTCTCCCTCATCGTGACTGAGCATTGAAGTTTTTTCGATTTAATATAAAAAAAAAGGGGTTATTTGCTAAATGCTTCCACTAAGTCTCTAGCCGTGATTATTCCCCGGAGTTCATCGTTCTCGTCTACAAGTGGCAGTCGTTTAATCCTGTTGTGGGTCATGATGTTGGCTGCCTCGCAGACGTTGACACCCACGTCTGTCACCATTAGGGGCGTTGACGCAATCTCACCAACTGGCGTTGAGAGTGGTTTCCCCTTGGCTACCATTGTGGTCAACAGGTCCCTCTCAGTAAATATGCCCATGGGTTTGCCCTCGCTTGTAACTACGATGCTGCCAATCCTCTGTATCCCCATGAGTTTGACGACCTTTACGACTGAGTCGTTCTTGTCTGCGGTCTCCACTTTCTCGGTGCCGTACTTAAGGGGCTGGACTTCAGTCTCCCTTGTCTCAGGTAGGCCTTTGAGGAGGTCCGAAGCGGTTACCACTCCGACCATTGTGTCCTTCTTCATGACGGCAAGCCTGCCTTTCTTGCGGATCATCCTTATGGCGGCTTCCTTGATGGTGGCGTCGTGGTCTATGGTAATCAGTGGCTTGGACATTACGGCGCCCACCTTGACTTTGTCAGGTTCCTTTGCGTAGGCGTAGACGTGGCTCATGAGGTCCCTCTCGGTCACTATGCCGACTGGCGCGTTCTCTTCCAGGACGATGAGGCTTCCTATGTGGTGCCTGCCCATGAGTACGGCTGCATCTGCCATTGTCGAGTCTTCATTGATGGTCTTGACTGGGTAACTCATGATGTCCTGTACGATCAGAGACCGCATCATCTCTTTAGTGGTCTCGGTTAGAACTGTTGGAAACACTTTCTTCAGGGATGGTACTATTCCCATTTTTTGTTCCCAAGTAATGCCACCAAGTGGAGGCATATATCAGTATTGAAAACAGGTAAGATTAGAGGCGAGATCCACCAGTCAACACTTTCAGGCTGTAGAGACCTGTCCTTGCGGTTATGTAGAGTGTCCTATAGTCTTCTCCACCCCATGCTAGGTTAGCGGGTATCTCCGGGCACACTATTAGCCCAATGCTGGTGCCATCGGGGTCAATTACATGTATTCCTCCGGGTCCAGTGCAGAATACGTTGCCGTCCACGTCCACTTTCATCCCGTCTGCTGCTCCTGTTCCGTCTACTGCCCCCATTTTGGCGAATACTCGCTTGTTTTCCACCCCAGTGGCGGTTACATCGTAGGCATAGATTTGTGCGCTGCTGGAGTCGGCGACATACAGTGTCTTCTCGTCTGGGCTGAACGCAAGTCCGTTGGGGAGTGGCACAGCGTCATCCAGCAACGTTAGCTTTTCGTCGGTTAAACGGTATACCCCACAGTAGTCAAGCTCCTTGCCCTCGGTCCTGTTTGGTAGCCCGTACGGTGGGTCGGTAAAGTAGATGGATCCATCAGATTTCACGACCAGGTCGTTGGGGCTGTTGAGTCGTTTTCCCTCGTAGTGCTCGGCTAGGACCGTCTTTGAGCCGTCCTCTTCCAGTCGGGTTAACCTCCTGTCGTGTTCGCATAGGAGTAATCTTCCCTGTTTGTCGAGGGTGAGACCGTTGCTGTGACCGCTGGGTTTGAGGTATGTCTCAGTGGTTTCGTGGTGCTTGTAGATGGTGTCTGCGGGGATGTCTGAGAATAACAGGTGGTCATTGACCCAGACGGGACCCTCCGTGAACTGGAAGCCGTCCGCAATTTTCTGTACCTTGTTTTCACCGATAATATTTTTCATTTTTTGGTTTCCAGTCATCTTTGAACAGATACACTTGGAGTAAATGTGGATAAAATTATGGTTGGTTTAGAAAAAGGTGCGCTACTTGTCCACCCACCAGACAAACTTGCGGTCCTCGGTGCGCTTCCCCTTTATGGTCCCCGCTATCCGCATCACGTTCAAAGCGATGACGGAGGACGCCAGACACATGGATTCAACTTTCTTGACCTCTTCCTGAAGATGTTTCGTTGTGATTGGATTCTCCTGTTCACTTAGGATGGCGACAATTAGCTCCGGTCCGATTTTTCCTTTATGTTTAGATTCTTCCATGGGGTTCACTGCTGGCATTCGAGGGTGATATGTTCATGCCTCTAAAAATATTTATAATCAATTAAAACAGGTGAAGGTAGCATGTCAGAGATGGATGAAATATTCACTGTTTTTAAGAAATACTGGAAAATTCTCCTGAAATGGGTTTTACGCATACATGACTACCCGGAGATATCCGTCGATGAACTGCATGACAGGATTAACTCGGGTCAGAACCCACTTTTAATCGATATCAGGTCTGTTAAGGACTATAACGGTACGGGGGACTCCTCTTATGGGCATATCCCTGACGCTGTGTCGATTCAAATCCTGGAGCTGGAATCCAAGCTGGATGAGCTTGAGGAGTATAAGGACAAAGAAATTGTGACAATGTGCCCAGGTGGTGGGTTGTCACTGGCTGCCGTGGATATCCTGAGGGAGGCTGGGTTCAAGGATGCCAAAAGCCTGAAAGGCGGCACGGATGCATGGCACAAGAAGGGTTACCCCACAACCACGTCATAGTTTGTTCGGATCTGTTATTATAAATGAGGTCAGTAGTCAGCTGGACTTCGAAAGGTGATCCTTTTGCATATCCTTCCGCTGTGCAAACTTAACCACAATAGCGAGCCGTTCCGGTGAAATATCCATTAGCCATAATTCTTTGCCCTTTTTTACTCGTATAGTTATGCAGAGTGCGAACATTTGTTAGTTCAATCAGCTCTAATGATTCGATGAATTGTTGGGACTCAGTTACCCTGCTGGTGAAACCAGTTTCCGCTGACTGCAACATCTCATGTGCCTACTGTTTCTACTCACCGAAATCACTGCTCTACCCAGAGGACCACCCACGGATGAGCGAAGAGACATTGAGGGTACTCACAGAGAAGGCATTGATCACTGGAGCAGAGAGCGTTTCCTTTGTATGGCAGGGCGGTGAACCAACCTTGGCTGGGCTTGACTTCTACAAGAAAGCAGCGCAGTTCCAAGAGTTATACAGGTATCCAGCTCAGACCCCCAGCAACAGCATCCAGACAAACGGCGTACTCATTGATATCCAGTGGACGAGGTTTCTGAGAGGGGAGAACTGGCTGGTTGGTGTGAGTCTGGACGGTGATGAAGCCCAACACAACGCGTATAGGCTGGATAGTGGAGGTAGTGGCACCTACAACGAGACACGGAAAGCCCTCGGATTACTCCAATCCGAGAAGGTGCCATACAACATTCTCGCCCTCCTCAACGACGTGAACGTGAAGGACCCTAAGGGGCTCTATGAGGGCTTGAAAAAGGAGGGGCACAAGTACTTGCAGTTTATTCCCTGCATCGAATACGACATGGATTCACGCGAGCCTACAAGTTACTCCATAACAGCTGAGGAATACGGTAGATTCCTGATCGAGGTGTTCGATGAGTGGGTCAAAGATATACCAGACGTTTTCGTGAGGGATTTCGAGGACATAATGATTGGCGCGGTCACAGGGTCATCACCTAACTGCGTTTACTCGGGTAAGTGTGGGCAATACCTTGTAGTAGAGTACAATGGGGATGTGTATCCGTGTGACTTCTACGTGGACCATGAGTGGCTCCTTGGAAATATCCACGATGACTCCATCGAGGAACTGATGAACAGCGAAAAAATCAGGAGATTCATGGACCAGAGGAGGTTAAACGCGGACTGTGAGAGCTGCCAATGGCTGAGCTACTGTAACGGCGGGTGTCAGAAACACATGCATGGGGATCGCAACTATTTCTGTGACTCGTACAAGATGTTTTTCGAGCACGCCAACGGGAAAATTCAGCGTTTAAAAGAGAACTTGACTCGTTGAGAACACGTTTCATATTAAATATTCGAAAAACAACGGGTAGGCATGGACCGTCCAAACATCGTATTAATCATGACGGATACCCAGGGCACCAATGTCATCGGATGCTACGGGAGACCCGAACTGAAGACACCTCGGATCGATGGGCTCGCCGCCGAGGGGGTAAAATTTGACAGAGCATACACCAGTTGCCCCGTTTGTGGGCCATCAAGGTCATCGATTTTCACTGGCAACTACTCCCACACCACTGGTGTCTGGGCGAACAACCTGCCTATGAGTCAAAGCATCAAGACCATCGGTCAGAGGCTCATGGATAGCGGGTACCATACGGCGTACACCGGGAAATGGCATCTTGACGGCACGGATTACTTCGGCAACGGCAAGTGTCCGGAGGGCTGGGACCCTGATTACTGGTACGACGGGAGGAACTACCTGGACGACCTCACCCCCGAGGAGAGGCTCAGGTGGAGGGAGGAGCTGAACGAGGCGGAGAACATCCACAAGTATGGTATTACAGAGGAGTTCACGTGGGCAAATAGGTGTAGCAACCGAGCTATAGATTTCTTGGATAAGAACTCGGGGGATAAACCGTTTTTCCTCGTTGTCTCTTATGACGAGCCCCATGGTCCATCAACATGCCCACCCCCATACTGTGATATGTTCCAGGACTTTGAGTACGAGCTTGGTGAGAATGTGGGCGACCCACTGGATACAAAACCCGTCCACCAGAAGATGTGGGCGGAGGCAGGAGGCTTACAAAGGGACGCCAAGACCTTCAGCAAGCCCATGTTCTTCGGGTGCAACAGCTACGTGGACTACGAGATAGGGAGGGTTCTGGATGCCGTGGATAAACACGACCCAGATGCCATGGTCATCTTCCTGTCAGATCACGGGACTCCCTTGCTGAGCCATGGATTAGACTCTAAAGGTCCTGCTATGTATGAGGAGACCACTCGCATCCCCCTGATTGTCAAGTGGAGGGGGGTTACCCAGGATAATACAGTTGCCGACCACCCCGTGTCCCATGTAGACATCACGCCCACGATACTGGAGGCGGCGGGTCTCAGCGTCCCTCCTTTCCTAGAGGGAAAGAGTCTGATGCCGGTTCTGGAGAACCCGAAGGCACAGGTGAACGACGTTGTCTTCATGGAGTTCAACAGGTTCGAGTGGAACCACGACGGCTGGGGTGGATTGCTCCCCATAAGGTGCGCTTTTGACGGCAGGCACAAGCTTGTCATCAACCTCCTCGACAAGGATGAGTTATACGATGTCTTGGATGACCCCCAGGAGATGGTGAACCTCATAACGAATCCCAGGTACACCGAGGTGAGGGACGAGCTCCACAAGCGGATTCTCCAATGGATGGACAAGACAAGAGACCCGTTTAGGGGCTATGTCTGGTCAAGGAGGCACTGGAATGACAACAAAGGTCAAGGATGGACGGGAGCAGGCATGACAAGACCACGACCGGATGATGATTACGGCCCACGGGTACTCCTATACGAGACAGGCCACCCAGTTGACAGATGGGAATACGACAAAGAGGAGTAGCTTCTCAGGACATACCGGATGTCCACCCGTCTTTTTCTGTTTCAATCTACAGTTTTCATGACTCAAACACTGCGTGAGTGGAGGCAAAACAGGTTCACACATCTTTATATACGGTAGAACTGTACCATGTGCCCTATGAGCATAGTAGAGACCTACCTAGTGTACTTTGATGACATAAGAAGAGGGGAAAAATGAACATCCAAGACATTGCGGCCATATCGTTCGGTGGGATAAGGGACAGGAAGTTCAGGTTTGCACTGAACCTCCTTGGAATCCTGATTGGGTGCGCCGCCGTCACAGGGCTAATCAGCGTCACTCAGGGCATGAACACTGAGATCAGTGGTCAGCTTGACATCCTTGGCGCCAACTCGCTTACAATTATACCGACCACAGGGGAGGACATGTCAATGTCGTCAGGGCCAACTTCGATGATTATTCCATTGTTTTTATCTTGGAGAGAAATCGAAATTATCGAGAATATCCCTGGTATTGAGAGCGTCGCGCCTGTCCAACGAAATTTTTGCTCTTACACTATTACAGGTGACACGCGTGTCACGGCTGTCATGGGCATGGGAGTAAACTTGTTTGAAATCAACCCCAGTTTTGAGATAGAAGAGGGGCGATCATTCTCACGAGGGGATAAAGCGGTTGCAGTTATTGGAGCAAACGTTGCTTTCCCAGATACTGCACTGGAACCCATCCTTGAAGTTGGGGATAGATTGAAGATAACCACTATTGGTGCAAATGAGCCCGAGGAGATAACATTAAGGATAATTGGAATAACTGAGGATAGCGGTATGTCCATGGCTATGAGCCCAGACGATGCGATTCTGATTCCCCTCAGGACATCAGAGCTGCTTTTCGGGAACTCGGGTAACTATGATATGGCGTTGGCAAGGATTGCTGATGTCGATAACTCCGAGTCTATTACATTTGAAATTGAGGATAAACTTGAGGATGTCCAAGTCGTTTCAGCTGCTTCTGCCCAGGAAATGATAGGCGAAGTAACTGGAACCATTGAAGCCGTTCTCAGTGGAATAGCTGCAATCAGCCTAGTAGTAGCAGGCGTAGGCATAGTCAACACCATGACGGTGAGCGTCAGCGAGCGCACAAAGGAGATCGGCACCATGAAGGCCATTGGGGCCCAGAACCTCGACGTCCTATTCATATTCCTAGCAGAGTCCGGTTACACTGGGCTTGCAGGCGGCTTCCTCGGGGGAGCGTTCGGATTCCTTCTTGGGATAGTCGTCGGGGGCTTTATCGGGCTTCCAGTAACACTGGACTATGGTCTCTGGGGGATGGTGACACTGTTCGCGGTCTTAACATCAATTATTGCAGGGGCGTGGCCCGCATGGAGCGCGGCAAACCTGAACCCTGTTGAGGCGCTGAGGCACGAGTAAATCTCAAAACTTTAAGGCAACTCGACTTATTCTCACCCCATGAACGCTACTTTAACGAAGGAGATCAAGGATTACGCTTTGAGCCACGGGGCTGAACTTGTTGGGGTTCTTTCACCTGAGGCGATTGATGCTTTCCCGGATTACTGGATTGGTTGGCAGGTGCAGGAGGCATCCAAGAAGACTAGCGACTATATGGTTGACCCGAAGAGCATCATCGTCCTGGGGTACCACGCTTATGATGATATTCACGAGGCGCAGATAGCCCACAACGGCAAGATAGAGTACCCAGTCTACGAGAGGATGAGGCTCTACGCCCGTCGAGTGATGAGGCAGCTGGAGAAGAAGGGGTACAAGTGCGTCGTCTACCCGGTTAACCTGAGCCAGAAAAAGATGGCGCAGCTAGCGGGCCTTGGGCCCATGGGTAAGAACAGCCTCATCATCAACCCAGAGTACGGCCCATGGATTCGCCTTCAGAGCATACTCACCGATGCGCCCCTTGTGCCGGACACGGAGTCCACGGAGGACCTGTGTAAGGACTGCACCAAATGTATCGACGCCTGTCCAACTGGTGCGCTGACGCCATACAAGATTGACCCGGACAAGTGCTTGATCGGTATAACCGAGAAAGAGCTGGCAAAACTGATTCAGGAGGACCTCTCGTTCACAGAGTTCAGGGACACCCCGGACGAGGTGTTCAAGGCGCATATGCCCAGGTTCACTGATAACAGCGTGCTCATGTGCACTACATGCCAGAAGGCATGCCCCCATGGACGGGAAAGACGAGGGCTAAAGTAGCCCATTACTCCTCGCATGAAAACTGGATACCTAGGATCAGCACCCACAGCAAGTTCGTGTATATGATGACCCTCTCAAGGGTCTCCTTGTATAATCCTATGTACATTTCTCGTGATTCAATTTTTAACCCGAGATAGAGTATGAAAATTAATCCTGAGACAAGGGAGAAGTCGCCCAGTATAACGGAGAAAGATACGGCTGATTTCCTGTGGAGTTAGTAGGAGGCAATGGCTGCGAGTGCCCCAAAAAAATTGCACACGTGTGCACTATTTTCCTCGTTGTGACCCGTTGTAAACCACAAGTAATCCTATCCCAATTAGGATAATGGGCCAGAGGTTAGCCATCCTTGCCCAGGAGTATGTTCTTTCAAGAAGTGAGCTCAATCCGATTAAAATGATGATTAATCCAAATATTATTGGCCCCGAGGACCTGTTTCGCCCTCCGTAACATTCGTCCTCCATCTCCCAGTTGCGGTTGCTCATTCTCCTGCCAAACCGTTCAGCCCGCTCCCCGAACTCTTCAGCCCGTTCCTCGATCTCATCTTCCCAGTTTCTGCTCTCTTGATGAGTTCCACTCATAGGTTCCCCACAATTTTTGCATAGAGATGCTTCATCCAGGTTTTCAGTCCCACATTTAGCGCAAAACAACGATAAAACCAATTAAAACCACGTAAAAAGGATATAGAAAGTTTACTATCGGAGCTTGGATGTTATCGTCGTCTATTCATCCCATTGGTTACAATTAGTAAACCTATTCCAACTAGGAATAATGGCCACAGAGTGTCAATATTCAACCAGGGAAGCACATCTTCCAGTAGGCTTGACAAACCGATTAGAATCAAGAATGCACCAAAGATCAATGGGAAATTGGATCGCCCTCGGTCTCCGAAACATTCGTCATCGAGATCCCTGTTACGTGACCGATACCTACGTGGTTCACTATCAATCGGCGCCCCACAGTTTGAGCACTCGGTGTTTTCTTCCGCGTTATCTGTTCCACATTTTGTGCAATATACCAAACTATCTCACATTAGATCAAAGGAATCAAGAGTTATTCAAAGTTTACGTAAAAACGTGGACGCATCGTTCCGTGCAATCCGCACATACGCCTACATGTGTAAACTGGCTGACCCTGATCCGGACCCAGATCCAGAACACTGTGACTAGGAGAAAGTAAACCTGAACAAGGAGGCCCAGTCCGGTACTGGAAACGAAATCGAACATGAACCACGAACCTGTAACGAGCAGTATATTCAACCCGAGGTGTACCCAACCATTGCCAAGGTCAATGAAATGTTGAGCCAAGCCCAGACCCACAAAGAGCACTCCAACCCATAATGTTGTTTTACCAATCAAATTGGAGGGACTCAACAAGAGAATACCTGCCAAGGACACAAGCGCCCCAACAACTAGACCAGTGCACCCGGCGCATCTCTGTGAACCAAACAAGTTGACTGTGTGTCCTGCGAACAGCCCACAATCAGGGTGATGCCCCGAAACGCCCTGTCCATCAACTCGTTCATCTTTGTTGAATGAAAACGCTGAGGGTGAGACACCTGCAATGATTCCGAAGGCACAGATTAGGGCAAATAATGCACGGAGAAATGAATATGATACGTTTACCCTGCTGGATGTCAGAAGGATTAAGGTAATCACTATGAGACTAATCTCAGCCAACAATACGTAGAGCAGCTTGTGACGATGTTTACGTATATACGAGGTAAGATCACTCAAAGACTGCATCCACTTCCCTCATAGCCGCCTATATGAACCGGGGAAAGTTTTCCCTTAAACCCTTCGGGAGTGTATCCAAGCCTTCTAGCTTTTAAATTCAAATCACGGAGTCAGTGTTATGAAGCTGTTACTGGTCGAGCCACCTAAAGATATCTGGTTCATTATGGGCGATTATTTACCCCCGCCGTACGGGATAATCCAGCTGGGGGCTTATGTTGAGCGGGAGCTGCCAGACGTGGAGGTATCGGTGCTTGACTGTAACGCAGGACAGGTAGACTGGAATGCCCTAAGTGAGTACATTAGGGATACAAAACCGGATATCGTTGCCTCAAGCAGCCTCGCAACATGTAACACATATGAGGTTGCCAGAACGCTTCAGACAGTAAAAAAAGTGAACTCGGAAATCTTTACGGTGACGGGGGGACCGCATTTCTCGTTTCTCTCAGAGGACTGCCTGAGAGATTACCCTGAGATAGACGCGATTGTCAGGGGCGAGGGAGAGGTCACCTTCACGGAGACAGTTAAGAGAAGGCTTTTGGGACAACCACTGGACGATGTCATTGGTCTCACCTACAGGGACAAGGGGATCATTAGGAAGAACCAGGATAGGCCGTTAATTGAGGACCTGGAGTCCCTGCCCTACCCCGGTTACCATCTTGTGAAGGAGATTATGCCTAAGTACCATTTCAAGGCGATGAGTGGGAAGGACGCGTCTTATGCCTTGGTGGAGGGCGGGCGTGGGTGTCCCCATAAATGCACTTTCTGCACCCAGTGGAGGCACTGGTGTGGGAAATGGAGGACAAAGACACCCACTAGGATCGCGGCTGAGATGAAGTACGTCTACGACGAGTTTGGAAGCCGGTTCATATGGCTTACAGATGACAACTTTGGGCCTGGGGAACGTGCTGAGGACTTGGCTGATGAGATATTGAAGCTGGACATCGGGGATGACCTCATGTGGTTTATACAGATGAGGTGTGACGATGTGGTCAATATCAAGGACACGCTGCCCAAGCTCAGAAAGTCGGGGCTGATGTGGGTGATGATGGGTGTCGAGAGTCCTCTCTCGGAGCAGCTTGAGCGGTACAGGAAAGGGTTGGATTCAAACGATGCATACGAAGCTGTCAAACTTCTCAAGGAGAACGATATTTTCACTCATGGAATGTTCATCATCGGTGATAGAAAGGACACACATGAGAGCATCGAGAACACAAGGCGCTTTGTTGACCACCTTGACCCGGATTTCGCTGTCTTCACGGTTCTCACTCCGTTCCCGGGCACGGATGTCTACGATTCCGCGTTGGAGAAGGGGTGGATCGAGGATGATAACCTGTACAACTATGATATGGCTCACGCCGTGATGGGCACCGAGACGTTGAGCAGAAGGGAAGTCCAGGAGGAGCTGTACAAATGTTACAACCATTTCTATGGCTCATGGAGTCGAAAAATAAGGGGCATCCTTTCAACAAACGAGATAAAAAGACGGGTAAACTGGCATATGGCGGGAAAAGGGATTGTAGCCCAGCTAAAAATCCTGTTCTAAGCTACAAGTGCGATATAATGTAAATAGGAAGGGGGTAGGGATTCGAACCCTACCACCTGTGAAGGAGGTCTCCCGATACTTTCCCTTTAGCCCTAGTCCTCGCCTGGGGGTTTTACGTCCTTGAATATCATGTACATGAGGCTTGCTGATGCCAGCTGGAACCCGGCTGCTAGGAAGAATGGCAGGTCTATTGAGATGAACTGCATGATGTACCCGGATAGCAGGGGGGCGCCGGCTGCAGTGAATCTGCTTACCACCGCGACGATTCCGGCGGCGGATGCCTTGCGTTTGCTCTTAATCACGCCCATGAGGTATGATTGGCGCAGTGGGACATCGATCATGGAGAACAGGGACATGAAGCCCCGCATGTACGCGACTACGGTGTACGTGGGGGTTAGCGGTGTCAGTATGTTGATTATCACCACGGGTACCCGTGAAAGGACTGTTGCCTTGATGGTTCCTACTCCCTTGGCCATCCGTAGCCCCAGGTAATAGGAGCCGGCGGCGACGAGTCTTGATAAGCCGAATAAAGTGCCGATCTGCCCTAGGCTGACGCCGAACTTTGTGTAGAACCAGTATGAGGTAAAGTTCATGATGAAGCTGCCCCCGATCACGTCTAGTGCCAACACCAGTGACCATCGGGACAGGATCCACCGTTCATCCGCCGTTTCCTGGATATCTACGATTTCCTCCTCTACGTCGGTTTGGAATGTCTCCGTGATCACCATGAAGGCGAGAGTGGACACGAGTCCTGCTAACGAGAATATGATGAATAAAGGTCGGTAAGAGACTAGTTCAGCCACACCCCTACCCCGCAGGTAGTCAGGGAGGATGGCGGCGAAGCTGCCGAAGACGCCTGCCATGGTCCCTATGAAGCTGTTGACGCTGAACACCATTGTCCTGCTCTCACTGGACACTTTTTCTGTGAGCATTGCCTGCTCTGCTGGCGTGAAAGGCAGGTACCTTCCGATATTGAAAAGGACAGCAGCTATGGTTAGCACCCTCAGGTCCTGGCTCACAACGAAAACGAGCCCACCGACGGTCATCAAGATGGATGTGAGCAGAAGCACTGGTTTCCTGCCGTAGCGGTCAGCGATGAGCCCCTCGCCGAGGCTCCTCAGGGCTGAGAACAGCGCCATTCCGGTGAACATGAGCCCCAGCTGTGTGGATGAAGCCCCGAGTTTGCTCATGTAAATGGTGAAGCATACGGATAGTATTGATGCGCTGAATGATCGTACGCCTCGTGAAGATAACAGTATCCAGACGTCTCTGTCGAACTCTTTTAGGGACTGCATCGTTGGGCTACCTAGATATCCGCTTCATAGTGTTCAGGGGATATAGATTTTCGGAACAAACAGGGGGAATGTTCCTTTTTCAGTGTTCGACAGATTGATAATCATGCGAATCAAGGGTGTAACATGGTTCTAAAACTCATCAAAACACTTGCAATGCCTAGCCACCAATCCGGTGGATTTGATCACGGGGATGTCGTGGAGGCGAGCGGCTTGTCAGTAGTCGCCCACACGGGTAACGGCACGGTGGAGGTGTACGATGGCAGAAAAGGGGTGCACATGAAGACAATCCCGGATATGCCGGGGGCGAGTGGCGTAGTAACTGGTCAGGAGGAAAAACTCGTTATCGCCGCTTCAAGGGGTTCAGGGAGGATTCTGGTGCTGGACGGGGATACGTGTGGTATTGTCCGTGAATTACAGGTGGGTTTGAAGCCCAATGGTCTTGCGTGGGATAGCCGTAGGCATAGGTTCCTCGCGGGGGATGTTGGGGATAACCATGTCAGGGTAGCTGACCCTATGGATGGTAGCATTGTGGGGGTTATCCCGTTACAGGGGAGACCCCGCTGGGCAAAATACTCCAAGACCTTGGACAGGTACGTGGTGAACATCGGTGACCCATCAACTGTGGCTATAGTTGACCCCGAGACAAACAGTGTTGAGGCGACGATCTCCATTCCTGTGGAGGGACCCCACGGTATTGACATCGACGAGGAGACAGGGATAGCTTACGTTGCCTGTGACGGAGGAGGGCTTGTCTCCGTGGATATCAAGGAAAGGAAGGTCATTGGAAAGGTGGATATCCACCCTAACCCGGATGTTGCATGGCTGAACTTGGAGAAAAAGGTGTTATACGTTGCTGGTTCCAGGCCTGGCTCTGTTCAGGTCGTGGACATCAAGGAGATGAAGGTCATTGAGGAGGTAGTCACCGAGGAGGGGGCTCACACGTTCTCGTTCGACCAGGAGGCGCAGACTATCCACGTGTATCTGCCTAAGAGTTGTAAGGTTGCCTTCTACAGGGAATCCTAACCAAAGGTTTGGGTTTTAACCCACCTCATTTGGTTACCCGGTTATAACTCGTCGAATATTTCAACGATAGTGTGGGTTAAGACTTTCTTATCTCTGGGGTTGTATTTTCGGGCACGTGAGTTTAGTTCCTGGAGGTTATCATAGGAGTCGGTCTCGATCATCCAGGCGTAATGGTACCTCGCCTGGTATGATGTGACCAGTCTGATGGATTTGATACCCTCCATTTCCTTGCTCGCCTTTATCCATGCGTTTCTTTCTTTTTCAAGTGCCTCATTGGTGCCGAACCAATCAAAGTATCTTATTAAAATCATCATAATCTATCTCGTCTGAATCTATATAATACCAGCCAAAGCTCATGATAGGATGGCACTTGTTCTTTTTAGAACACCGCTCATTATCTCAGGTCCCCGGATGAGCCTGCTTTGGTGACCGTCAGTGGCGATTATTTCGCCTACTGTTTTTCCTTCTCGAAGATTAACTCGAAATAGTTCGATGTTCCTCCGTCTATCACGGATACCGTGGGGGCGAATATCTGGACTAGCCTCCAGCCGTTGTTTGCGTGCTCTCTTATTATCTCGTAATAGTTTTCCTCTGGTTTTCTCTCAAAAAGGAAAGCCCTGTCAGTTTTTACCCTTGTAAACTTGTATTCATACATTTTTCTTCACGTTTTCCTTCCACCATAAATGGATATACTTTGTCCCGAAAATATGGGAAAAAAGGTGATCATACAGGATAGTTTTGAGAAAAATTCTCATGAAGGCAATAGGTGTAAGAAATAAGGCTACTCCTCGGTGGAGACCTGTTCCCCGCCTTTAGCCCAGTTGCACTTGGGTATATCGTGGATGATTATGGTGAGACCTGCAGGGTTTACCCCGATGTCCTCGAAGGCTTTCTTTATTCCTTTCATGAGTTTTCCTTTCTGCTCGACTGATTTCCCTTTCCATGTGTTTATTGTTACTACTGGCATCTTAAACCGGGTAATAGTAAGGGAAGGAGTAGAAAACATATGCGAAGAACGATAGGTGAAGGGATCGAAAAATCCATGTGTGGTGAATCCCTCCTTCTCATTGAGTTTAGTCAATTGATTTGAGCCGTTCAGTTACAGAGTCAATCCTTTTCACTGTCTCAGGGTCGTCTTCCCACCTGTTGAACAGCTCCGGTTTGATGGTTAGACTGTGTGCATCCTCCCCCCATAGGCTGTAGGCTCCGCCTATACTGCACTCCTTGTGGCGTCCGCACCTGTAGCATGGGGGTATCTTGGACGAGTACTTGATGGTGTCCAGCACGTCTACCTTGTACACGCTAAGGGCTCGCTGGAAGTCCTCCCCCGGTGTCCGTCTCTCAGCGTTTATGCCGCTGAGCAACAGGACGAAAGGCTTGTCCTCCATGACATAGTCTACGTGCCTGAACCCCCAGAGGCGTGATATGAAGGAGAGCATGGTTGGGCTCACGGTGCCGAAATGGATTGGACTGCCGAGGACAACGGCATCGGCGTCCCTCACCTTCTGGATGATTGGTTGAAGGTCATCCTCTAGCATGCACAGCTGTGGCTTGGCGCAGAGCCATGAGCAGCCCTTGCAGGCGACATAGTCTAGGTCGTTGAGTTTGATGAACTCGTGGTCATCACTGGTCTTCTCCAGTACCGCTTTGACCATGCGGTCAACGTTCGATTCACGACCAATTACCCCTGCACTGACTCCAATTATCTTCATTTTGATCCCTCTAATACCCATTCATGGAAACTTTTGGTATACAAGTTTTTTGAGCAATCTCCTTGGCGGTTTAGAGGCGGGTGAGAATATCCGCCAGTATCTCAAACTTGGATACCTCCGAGAGATCGTTGTGGGAATCTGGGTACATGAAGGCAATTAAATTAACTTTGCTGTTTTTCAGAAGGGGGATCATCGCGATTAGGAACGAGTATACCCTCTTCCAGCCCTGAGTGTGGATTATTGTTGAGACGGAGTATATTATGAACTCGAATGGGGCCTGGTTCTCTTCGTTGGTCCTAATCAGGTCAGTGAATAGTAATCCTAGCTGGTTTCTGTGGCAAGGGCGCTGAGCAGGGTCCAGCATTCGAGGAAGTCCTGCTGGTCGGGTTTGGGTGACGCGTGGAGGTGGTCCATGACCGATATGAAGCTTAGCCCGGTCTCCTCCGCCTTCAGCACAGTCTCCTTGATCTCGGTGTATTTCATGCCGTCCTGGGGTATGTGTAATCCAATCTGCATCTAATCCAAGTACAATACCCTATACTATTCTTAATACACCTTACTTTCCATCCTGAACCGCATCCACGTGACTTCGCTACTGATATAATCCCCTGAGCGTGCGCTGAGGTGCGGGTAGGGATTCAAACCCTACGGCCAGTGGTGATATCACCATCTCCACTTTTCTTTATCGAATAATTTATCATAACTTCGCTATGACTTAGTACGACATGATTATTCACAAAGAGTTGCTTGGAGAGCTAAACAAATTATCAACGTATCCCTGCTTTGCATTAGCTCAACTCCCCACACCTATACACCCATTGGAAAACTTCAGCAAACATCTAAACGGTCAAGAAATCTGGATAAAAAGAGATGACCTAACCGGGTTAGAAGGCGGAGGCAACAAAACACGAAAACTTGAATTTCTTGTCGGAGACGCCATCAAAAAAGGATACGACATGCTCTTCACAGTAGGAGCAATCCAATCCAATCATACAAGACAAACAGCAGCCTCAGCAGCCAAAGCAGGTCTAAAATGTGCTCTCCTTCATTGTGCTTGGACAGAGGATGCGGGACCACTTTATCGTAAAGTTGGAAATATCCTTCTTAGCAGCATGATGGGGGCTGAACTCTACTATGACCCTACAATTCGACCAATCGAGGACCAAGGACCCTTAGATGAAATGGTCGAATATCTTGAAAGCCAAGGTCACAAACCATACCTAATACCAGCAGGTGCATCCGAGCATAAACTCGGAAGCTTTGGATACATGGCTTGTGCATCAGAGATTGTTAAACAAAGTAAAGAACAGGGCATTCATTTTGATTATGTTGTTCATACTACAGGTAGCGGTAGTACACAAGCGGGACTGGTTGCGGGTTTTGTAGCGTTGGGAGAAAAGACTCGGGTCATAGGCATTGCTGATGATTATGAAACAGAAATAAAAAAAGGTCGAGTGCTTGAGCTAGCTAATGAGGCTCTCACTGAAGCCGGGATATCATGTCGTGTGGATGCAAGTGATGTTGAGATACATTCCTTTGACAAGAGCGTTTATGGGGTGACGGAGGATGCTACGTTTGAGGCTATGTATTTGATGTCTCGTACAGAGGGCTTGGTATCGGACCCAGTGTATGAGGGAAAAGCGATACGTGGTTTGATGGAGCTTTCAAGTAATGGGCGTTTTGAGAAGGGGAGTAAAGTCTTGTTAATGCACATTGGAGGTTCTCCTGTGGTTCATGCTTATGCTAACAAATACAAACCTATAGAACTGAAGAAATTACCTTTCTAATCCTTTTATTTGGCTTATCATTGTAGACAATCTCATCAATTTTGTGTGGAGACGAATATTTTTATCCTCACTTCATCGGGTGGGGTCAAGCCCCTCGTGCATTTCTACTTGCGTAGGGCAGGAGGAAAACTAACCCTCCGTACACATATGGTTCGAGTCTAGGCGAACCCTATTGCCAGTGGTGATGTCACCATCTTTTCTTCAATCCATAATTATATGGTGTGTCACCGAGAAACCGATTATACTCCAGGACATAATCAAATATTTTATCCTCACTTACTCGGGTTCAGGTTGCCCCCCCCGCTGTTTTACCCGTAGGGTAGGGTTCGTTAAAAGGTGCGGGGGGAGGGATTCGAACCCTCGAAAGCCTTAGCTATAGGATCTTGAGCCCCACCCCTTTGGCCACTCGGGAACCCCCGCATCCAGTCTCAATATCCGCCCCGTCTCCTTTAAAACCATTCCCCACCCGGGAAAAGGAGGTGTTTAGACCATTTTCCACCCACGATCCTCGATGTTCTTGTAGATGCTATACCATCCACCCTTATCCACAAGCTCCTCTGGGCTGCCACTCTCCATGATCCTCCCACGGTCCATGATATGAACCATCTCGGCATCAATGATACCGCTAAGCCGGTGGCTAATAGTCAGGATACTACGTCCCTCACTGACACCACGGATCGCAGCCAACACATTCCTCTCAGTCAAAGCATCCAACCCTGAAGTCAACTCGTCCAACAGTAGCAACGGGGGATCAGTCACGATAGCTCTAGCAAGGGACAGAAGCTGGGTCTGACCGAAGGAGAGCTGCTGAGAGCCCTCACCGATGAACGTATCCAAACCCTCGGGAAGAGCGTTAACCACATCCAACAAACCAACAGTATCCAACGTCATCTCCACCTGTTCACGGCTAATCGACTCATCGCGAAGTGTAACGTTGTCATGCACACTGGAGTTGAATATATGAATCGTCTGGGGCACGATCCCCATAAGCCGCCTCCGTTCCTCTGCTGGCAACTCAAAAGGGTCAACCCCACCAACAGTCACCTTACCATGGTCCACACTGTAAAGCCCGGCTACAAGGTTCATCAAAGTCGTCTTACCTGAGCCAGTCCTACCGGCGATAGCCGCCTTGGTGCCAGCAGGGATAACCAAACTAGCACCGTTAAGCACAACTGGACCATCGTAGCTAAACGAGACATCATCAATAACCACTTCAACCCCCTCGGGAAGATCATCCGTTACATGCGTACCAGCCTCATTCATCTGGACTTCCTCGGAGAAAAAGTTCTCAACCCTCTGCACACCAGCCAACGCCCGCTGGATTGTCTGAATCTCACCGGATACCGCTGAGATCGGTGTAAACAACCTGATCATCAAATCAGTCAGGGCAGCCAGTGTACCCAAGGATAACCCTAGGGCGATTGGTAATCCACTATTGGTGGCACCAAACACCAAGGCAGCCGAGATAAACACAGCGCGAATAGTTTGTGTCACACATGGGAACCATGAGACATACACGGCGTTTGAGTTCATAGCGAGTCTATGAGTATCTAGGATGGGCTCAAATCGCTCCGCGAAATAGTTTTCCATCCCGAAGATCTTGATTATCTTCATCCCAGTGTAGGTCTCATGTATGCTGGTGTTGATATCCGAGACCTTGCGTCGCACGGCTAGTTGCTTCTCGTACATGTTCTTACGGAAATAATTTGTCACAAGGTATAGAACGGGCAAAGAACATGTTGCGATAACACCAATCGGCACGGATATGGTGTAGATTGCCAACAGGAACCCAACGATTTTCAGTAAATCCGCGATGGCACTGATCAAACCAGCTGTGAACAACGAGTCAATGGCATCTATGTCCCCGGTGAACCTTGATATCGTGTCACCAGCTGGAATCGTGTTGTAGTAAGACATGGGGAGCAGGCTCAGCCTGTCAAGCATAAGTTTCCTGATATTCAGCAACAAATGTTGACCGAAAACAGTGGCACCATACTCACGGGACAGATCAACAACTCCAATCAAAAGAGTGAAACCAAGATAAGTAAAGCCCAACCTCCAGATGTCCAAGCCACCGTTAGGTAGAGATTCATCAACAATCTGGCGAAGCACCAGAGAAGGCCAGGTGTTAATCAAGGCACCGACGACCACCGCGATGACAACTGTCAAACCAAAGACTGGGTTCTGCTTTAACGTAGCATCAAAGGAATCTCTCAGGAACCTTCGTTTATCTTGACTCATACCTCGGCCTCCATGAACTGCTGTGCAGAGAAAATCTCGCTGTATACGTCTCCTTGCCTCATCAACTCATCATGGCTACCTCGCTCAGTGATTCGTCCATCCTCCAACACGATAACCTGGTCCGCCAACACGAAGGAAGTTAACCTGTGAGTGAACAACAGGATAATCCTGTCACTGTAGGATTTCTTCAGATGCTCGATTATCTGCCTCTCGGTCTCTATATCAACCGCGGAGAAGGGATCATCCAGAATCAGGACATCAGAGTCCGAGTAAAGGGTCCGAGCCAAAGCTATTCTCTGCCTCTGACCACCAGAGACACGTACACCTTTCTCACCGACCTTTGTGGCTAACCCATCATCAAAATCATTCAGGTCAAAAGCCAAAGCCGAGGACTCAACGACATCGGCAATTTTCTCCTCATCATAGGGCTGTGAGAAGACTATGTTGTCCTCCACGCTCAGAGAGAAAAGGAACTGTTCATGCCCGGTGTAGGAAATTAGATCGCTCCGAGAAGAGGAGTTGAGGTCACTTACCTCGGTATGGTCTAGCTTGATGCTTCCCTCATATGGGTATATGCCAGTCAAGGCAAGAGCCAACGCGGTCTTACCACAGCCAACTGAGCCTGTGATCCCGACCAACTCACCCTTCTTTGCCCGAAGGTTGATCTTGTCGAGCACTTGATTCTCACCATACCAGTAATCAAGATCTTGGACCACCAACTCAGTACAATGTACTAGAGCTGTTCCGTTTTTTCCAGTATCCTCTGGTTTCTGCATCTTCTCCTTAACCCGGGTCCATGCAGCCCTTGCACCGTGCCAACGATTGAAGACCCGAGCAGCTACACGGGTCCTTGTAGCTAGAGCCACAAACATGATCAAGTATGCGTTAAACTCACCTACGGTCCAAGCACCCGCGACCACTTTCTGAGCAATGAAAACAATGACCAACACAACACCAAGACCGGCAACGATTGAGTAAACCGGCATCAATACTTGTTGCAGTAGCATCTGCTTGACCCTGAATCCTGTCTGCTCCTCGTAGGCTTTTTTCAGTCCTTCTGCCTCGGATGCCTCCCGCCCAAATAGTCTGAGGACTGAGATTCCCTCAAGATACCTCTGGAGACCACTACTTGAGATGGCGTTTGCCTTCCGTACTGACATCGAGTACCTAAACAACACGTGCCTCATGGTCTGGGCGATGAGAATTGTAACTGGAACCATGAATGAGGCTATCAAAGTAGTCCGGGTGTCCTGAATCAGCAGAGTGATGAAATAGGAGATCATGAGGAGCCATGTGTCCCAACCCTCGTTGATGGTGATCATGACAGTGTCAACCACCTCGGTGATATCCCCTACTGTTCGTGACATCAAGTCACCCACCGTTTCCTTCTCAAGATCAGGGAGACTCCGGTCAAGGGTTCTCTCAAGGAAAGTTTGTCTGAGGTCACAGGCTACCCTGTTGAACTGGTCACGCATGTACCAGCGTTTAATGTATCTGGCAAACTGGAAGAAAGCCGTGATCCCGACGAATGATGCTGCCAGCAACAGAACTTGCCTAGCTGGTCCTCCCCCGGCGGCATCTATGAGCTTCCCCATGTAGATGGGTCCGAGGACGATGAAAGTATTGTAGACAAAACCACCGATGGAGGAGATGATGAACTGAGGCATGTACTTGGTCAGATACCTGAATAGAGTCTCGTTACCTTTAGGTGGTCCAAATTGGTTCAATTTGATTCATCTTACTCCTTGATTTCCTTGAAAAGCTCAAAGGCATGTTTCCTTGCTTCTTCAAGTACCTGTTCTCCCTCTGGGGTGATGGAGTAGTATTTCCTTATCTTGCCCTCGACCAGGCGTTCTTCTTGTTTGATTAGTTCAGACTCTTCCAAAGAGTGGAGCATAGGGTATAGGGTTCCCGCACTAACGTTGTATCCATGACCTCGCAGCTCTTCTATCATCCATGAGCCGTAGAATGGCTCGGTTTTGGCGTGGTGGAGTACGTGTATGTTCATAAACCCAAGGAAGAATCGTCTCAAAATTCGTTTGCTCATAACAATCACTGATATCGTATTTCGTTATCTATATTCGATATCGATATGTGATATAAAACTTGGGTTTAGAAGGCTTAATGAGCCAAAAGATATAATCCCATCCTTTGCCATTCTTCCACTATGAAGGTCGCGTTAAGCCTCGGGGGAAGCCTCCTTACGGGTAAGAGCAAGGACGATTACGTGAAACTTGACCCAGCCAAGTACAAGAAGTACGCGGAAGTAATCAGGAAACTCCACGAGGCGGGACACGAACTCATGGTTGTCTGTGGAGGAGGCAAACCAGCGCGGTATTTCATCGACATCGCCAAAACATATGGAGCACCAAGCGACGTACTGGACTATCTGGGGATAAAGTCAAGCCACATCAACGCGTTACTCTTCATGGCAGCCCTAGGCGACATTGCTGAGCAGCCCAAGGTCTACGAGACACCGAAACTGGGCTTCGATAAGAGGCAAAAGGGTAAAGTTTGGATCGGAGGAGGGCATAAGCCCGGAGTCAGCACCGATTTCAGGGCAGTCCAGTTCGCCGAAGCAATGGACGCCGACCTCATAATCAACGCTACAGATATCGACGGCGTCTACACAAAAAACCCGAAAGTGCACAAAGACGCAAAGAAACTATCAAAACTTACGTTCTCGGAACTGGAGAAGATTATTGTCGAGAACACCAATCAGGCCCCCGGTGAGTATGGGTTATTCGACCTTTCGGCAGTCCAGTTATCAAAGAAACTTGGGAAACCAGTCATAATCATCGACGGTAGAGACCCCGAGGAAATCATAAGAGCCATAAATGGAACCCACACGGGTTCCACTATATCCTAGTTTTTCGGTTCCTCGGCAATCACTGTGAACGGTACATCCCCCTGCCCGTAGATCCAGTATGTACCCGGAGTAACCACCAGTACATCTACACCTGAAATGGCGTCCTCTTTTATTATTTCATAGACATGAGCTCCCGTATCAGAGTTAACCAAGACAATAAATGCATCAAGAACTTCTCCTTGGGGTACAATTGTCTTCAGAATCAACGTGTCCTGAGTCACTGTAAAGTTAGTAGAAGACATCCACTCATAGAACAAAACCTCAACGCTCTCCCATACACCCAGCCTCGTGTTCTGTGGAGTCGGCAAGTTCAACTCATCAATGTCAGCGATCTGACCCTCAAGAGCAGATACCTCTTCCCTGAGACTGGTTATTATTACGTTCTTCTGCTGAAGCTGAGCATTCTTAGCTGCGACCTGTGACTCAAGACCCTCGACATTGTCTCCAAGAACGATAACATCACCAGTAAGATCTGCCAATTGAACGTTTAACGCATCAATATCACCCGAGTTATCTCCGATAATCATGTACCCAGAAATCAAACCAATGAGTAAACCAATTGCAGCTCCAATTACCAGATCTCTTTTCTCCATAAAGGAGGACTGGGGAAAATAGGTATAAGAAATCATGGATAACAGGGAATTAATCTAGGAACAGTGTGAATTTTTATCCATCTTAAGCTCCGTTTACCCATGCCATATTGCTCAAACTGCGGAGCCCAGATAAACCAAGGAGACAAGTTCTGCAACGAATGCGGAAACAGGTTAAACGCACAACCCACCCAGCAGACACCTCCGCCATCCAGTTACCAGCCAGCACAGGCAGGAGAACCAGTGGTAGCCGCCATCAGCGGGTTAAAGCAGGGAATCCTTGGCAGGAAGAACTATGTCATGCTTATCACTGGGCAGAGGCTGGTGTTCATGGAGTTAACTGGGAACGACATAAAGGAATTAAACAGGCAGGCTAAGGAATATTCCAAGGCAAGGGGAGACGGACTATTAGGCAGGATGAAGGCAGGATTCTCAGCGACCCTGAACACAGGGGAGTTGTTCAAGGGACAGGACGTGAACGGCGTCATGCAAAAGTACCCAACCTCGGTATCCGTGCCATCCAGTTACGTAAATCAGCTTAGAATCAAGAACCGAGGAGGGGAATCCGATGACTATGAGCTCAAGATAAAGTCCAACGGATTCAACAAGAAATACCGTTTCTCCAGATACGACAAGGAGGACCACCAGACACTCCAGATGCTCCTGGGTGACAGGTACAAGAGCTCCACCTGGTTCCTCTAGGAATCAAACTGTTCATACGACTATGTGTACTGGACACACCTAGAATACTATAAGCGGAACATTCTTTTTTTATGTGAAATACATGAAATTAAATCCGAGAATCAACCACCAAAAAAAATACTTGTTATGTTTCCTTGGATTGCTAATTTGTTATGTATTCACAGTTCAAATCGTGGCAGCGACATCACTGGACGTTCAAGTCGTGGATGTATACGACAACCCAGTGAAAAACCTGCCAATCATCCTGAGACAAGAGGACTCAGACATAGAGCTGCCCATCGAGACAGACATCGACGGAAAATGCACCTTCAGCAGCCTGGAGAACAAGGTATACGTGCTCATCCTACAGGGCTTTGAACACGACTACTACAGGGTAGAGGCGCCCATCGAGATTACGGACGAGGACAACTTCTACAAACTTGTGGTGAGGGAGAAGGCAGGACTCACCATTCAGATACGGTACGAGGACGGGAGTCCAGCCGAGAACATCAGGGTCACACTGGAAGGAGACAGCGGAACATACGAGGAGCTACTGAAAGCCGGGCAGAGGAGCGACTACGACGGCAGGATAACATACCCATTCGGCGTCCCCGAAGACCGGTACACGGTCATCATAAAGAACACGGGTGGCAAGGAGATAGCCAGACACACCGAATCCATCACATCAGATCTCGCCAACCACCTAACCTACAATATCGAAAAAACCAGCCCAATCCCAAGCTACCCACTGCTATCAGTGGTCGGAGGGCTCGGATACTGGCTCATAAACCGCAGGCGAGCCCAGTGCCAAGCTTAAATCGGTCATCCAACCAAAATCAATTATGAAGAAAGAGGCGCTCTGCGGCAAACTATTCGAGGTCAATGAAAAGGATGCCTCAGTGGAGTCAAACTGCCTAAAATACCCCAAGAACACCTGCGAGACCTATGTCCAGTACCTCTACGCGGTCACACATTACTACAACCCCAGGTAGGGGAGGAGGTACCCCGAAAAACCCCTGAAACAACCCTATTACATAAAAGACCCCCATAAAACACCCAGTTCCCGTTTCAATCTACACCAATGAGCCGGCCAATCTCACACAGAAGACCGATCAAACAACATCAAAGCCCCGGTTCACATATGACCAATATAACATGTTCACAACAATATGGGTACTATCCTATGAGAGGCATCCTATGCATAGCCTTAGAATTCTATAATAAACCCATCACCATACAATTCACCGATAATCCTCCACAACACCTCCAAAGCTGTCTGCACCAAGAAAAAGAAGGGCATACACACCATAGGGGGGAGGGGGTACCCCCCGAATAAGAAATAATCAAGCCCCTTTTAACAAAATAACCTCTAAAACACCCCCATTCGGATCTCAATCTATACAAAATTGTAGGTTATACGATACATAAAAGTAGTTTATAACACGGAGAAAGAAACACACATCAAAAACGTTCAAGACCATAAAAAAGATGTAAGCAAAAAATGGGAGAACCATAATGCGCCCATAAGAACTATTTTCTTACGATATAACCGGTTACCGGTTATACAGCAAACGTAAAGTAACCTTCAAATACCGTCCCAAAGTATCAAAGACCGCTCAGTGATCAGCTATGTCATCAGGAAACCCCACATTAGACAGGTTCAGGTTCCAGCGTCTGCTAGAAAAACTAGAAAAACTAGAAGGCAGAGGCACAGAGCTGGTCACAGTATACGTCCCCCCCACTAAGCAGATACACGACGTCATGTCAGACCTCCGTAACGAGTACGGCACCGCGGTCAACATCAAATCCAAAACCACAAAGAAGAACGTACAGGAAGCACTAACCAAGGCAATGGAAAGACTCAAACTCTTCAAAGAGGTACCGCCAACGGGTCTAGCCATATTCGCGGGAAACATCGCAAGCAAGGAGATGGGCGTCGGCGATATGGAGACATTCACACTCATACCGCCAGAGCCCATCAACATCTACTATTACAGATGTGAACACTCTTTCATGCTCAAACCGCTATGGGATATCCTAGAACACGAGGACAGCTACGGGATACTGGTCATAGACGCCAAGGACGCCACCTTCGCACTGCTAAAAGGGCAAAGGGCAGACATAATCAGAGACATCTCATCAGGCGTAGCAGGCAAGACAAGGGCAGGAGGCCAGTCAAGCAGGCGTTACGAGCGCCTCAGGAACATGCACCTTAACGAGTTCTACAAACGGGTAGGCGGCATGATGACCGAGTACTTCCTCAACGTACCAAACTTGAAGGGAATCCTAGTAGGCGGACCAGGACCAACAAAGGAGAAGTTCCTTGACGGAAACTACCTGCACCACGAGATAAAGGAAAAGATACTCACAACCGTAGACACAGGCTACACCAGCCACGAAGGGGTCAAAGAGGTCGTCAACAGGTCAAGGAGCTTCCTAGCCCAAGTACGGTACACCCAGGAGAGAAAAATAGTCCAAGAGTTCCTCAGGCACCTAGGGGAAGACGACGGCTTGTCAACCTACGGTGAACAGGAAGTCATACAGCAACTCAAGAACGTCAACGTGTACATCCTACTGGTGTCAAACGCCATCAGGCGCTGGTACGTCACACTAGAATGCAGGAGCTGCCAGTTCAAGGAACACCAGATCGTGGACATGGACGAGTATGAGGCATACGAGGAGAAAATCAAGGGAATGAAGTGCCTCAAATGCGGCGTCGGACAGTACGAGATCACCGAAAAAGAAGACCTAATCGAGGTACTCGTCAAGCTAGCCGACGAAGCGAAGGCAAAGTTAGAGATAATCTCCACAACAATCGAGGAAGGGGAGATACTTCTAAGGAGCTTTGGAGGCATCGCAGCCATCCAGAAGTACAGGGTCCGCTAATCCTTCTTATCGATAAAATCATCGATTATCGGATCAACGCCGGTCCAATCCTTACCTTCCTCAAAGTCCTCACGGTCCTTCTCAGACGTAGGAACGGTATCGAACTGGCACTCGTCGTGACCAAGGATCATACACCGCGTGTGAATCAGCTTACTTGAGCCATCAGCCGCCATAGTCTTCGCCGGGTCGATCAGACAGTACATCGAACCAAGCTCCGCCTCACCCATCTCAAGCATCACCTTACCTAGCTCACATAGGTCCGGCTTTCCCTCCCGTTTCTCCCAGAAACCGTACTTGGGAAGACCTTGATGCCCCTTCGCCGTCCTGTCCGCAACGTACTCGCCGTAGGTCTTGATGCTGTCAAGAATGATCTGCTTGCCGTCAGCCCAACCGAATTTATCAACAATAGTACGCGAGAAAGCCAGATGAAGCAACGCCAGTCGCTGAGTCGTGACTTTAACCTGCTCCGCTGCCTCTGATAATGGAACCATTTCGTCTTGCATGGATAAAGAATAGATTTGGGGTGTAAAAAGGGGTTAGGATTCCACTACGATCTCCATCGTGAAACCGATGGACTCATAGTTCTCCAGTTTGGCGTCCCCGCCCTCACCGGAGAGAATCTCAAGAGACTCAACCTTCAAGGTATCCATGATATCCTGAGAGCCAAGCTTCAAGTCATCAGCGTGCTCACCAGCGTAGATGGTAAGCAGCTTAACAGGCTTGTTAAGGCTCACGCCCTGCTTGTTCTTCTCGTTCCTGATGCTGCTGATAGCCTCGATAACCAGGTCACCGATACGCTCAGCCTCCTCGTCCACAAGTGACTCATCGTACTTTGGCCACTCGCTGACGTTGATGCTGTTCTCGGCGTCATACATTGTCCTGTAAATCTCCTCCGTGATGTGGGGGGTAACAGGAGCCATTAGCTTCAGCATATCCTTGATCGTGTGAGCCATTGTCCACTGCGCAGCGGTCTTCGCGTCACCCTCACCGTAGAGACGGGTCTTCGCCGCCTCCAGGTAGTGGTCACAGAAAACGTGCCAGATAAAGTTCCTAGCCGCCTCCGTTGCGTTCATGAAATCACATACCTCCATCGCTTCGGTTGCCCGCTTGATGGTTTTCTGCAGCTTAGTCATGATCCACTTGTCAATGAGCTGGGGCTCCGCCTCAGCGCCATCATAGTCTTCAAGCCTCATGCCTGCGAACCTGCATGCGTTCCAAAGCTTTCTCTGGAACCTCCAGCCGTACTCCACATCCTCCCACCTGAATGGAATGTCTGTGCCCGTTGAGCCGCCTGATGCTGCCCACTGCCTTGGCGCATCCGCGCCGTACTTGTCGAACACCTCTGGTGTTGCAACGTAGTTGCCAAGGCTCTTGCTCATCTTCCTGCCGTCGCCGCCGAGCACCATACCGTTGATTAGCACGGTCTCGTATGGCGTCGAGTCGAACAGGGCAAGACCCCTAACCATTAGATAGTAGGCCCATGTCCTGATGATGTCCTGTCCGCTTGGGTGAACCGTTGCCGGGAACTGGCGTTGCCAGTCCTTCTTGTCCGGCCAACCCGCGTGTATGGCACAGGTCATGCTACTGTCGAACCATGTGTCCATGACGTCTCCGTCTGGGGTGAACTCGGTGCCACCGCACTCACATGTGTCCTCTATTGAAACTACCCTAGGGTCAACTGGAAGCTCATCTGGTTTCGCCAGCCTGATCTTACCGCAATCCTTGCAGTACCAAGCCGGAACAGGGGTCGCGAAAACCCTCTGCCTAGACAGAACCCAGTCCCAGTCAAGCCCATTGGCCCAGTCAAGGAGCCTCTGGCGCATATAATCCGGGTACCATGTGACCTCGTGTGCCGTCTTCACCACTTTCTCGGTTAAACTGATTGTCCTGAAGAACCATTGCTGCGCCGCCACGATTTCGACTGCCGTGCTGCATCTCCAGCAGAGCCCAACTTCCTGGTTGAGCTGCTTCTCCTCACGGATCAGACCAGCCTCACGGAGGTCTGCGATGATTGTCTTCTGTGCCTTGACGATGTACATGCCTGCGTATTTTCCGCCTGCCTCAGTGATGTGCCCACGAGAGTCCAATAACATGACGACTGGCAGCTTGTAACGTGCTACCGCCACTACATCCGCCTTGTCCCCGTATGTACAGATCATCATGGCGCCTGTCCCGAACTCGGGGTCTACCTCCTCGTTGGCGATAATAGGAACCTCGTGACCTGCGATAGGCACCTTTGCCTTCCCTCCGATGAGGTGCTTGTACCTCTCATCGTCTGGGTTCACGCCTAAAGCGACACAGGCTGGTAGGTACACCGGCCTGGTTGTCGCGATGAGCACTTCTCCTGTCTCTGTCTCGAATGGGATTGTGTAGATTGCACCGTTCTTGTTCTTGTGCTCTACCTCTGCGTCCGCGATGGCAGTCTCACACCTGATACAGTAGTTGATTGGGTGAGTCCCCTTGTAGATGAAATCCTTCTCGTGGAGCTTTAGGAAGCTTAGCTGGATTTTCCGCATGTATTCGGGGTCCATTGTCCTGTACTCTGTTGTCCAGTCAATGCTGCAGCCCAAACGCACCACGGCTGTCTTCATTATCTCGATGTACTGCTCGATCCACTCCTCACACATCTTACGGAAGACATCCGGTGGAACGTCGCTCTTCCTCATCTTCTTGGCTTTCTCAACCGCAACCTCGGTTGGCAAACCGTGGCAGTCCCAGCCCTGTGGGAAAAGCACGTTGTATCCCGTCATCCGCTTGTATCTTGCGCGGATGTCGATGTACGTGTGGTTCAAAGCGTTGCCCATGTGGAAGTTACCGCTTGGGTAAGGTGGAGGTGTGTCGATGCTGTAGACAGGCTTCTCCCGGTCATCCCAGTCGTACCTGTTAATCCCTTCATCTTCCCATACCTTCTGCCATTTTTCCTCCATTTCGAGGAAATTGATCTTTCGTGGTAGCACATTCATTGTATTTTGTCTCCTGACTGGTTTCGCGGACCCAGAGCCAATTTATGGCTATTCTGGTCAAGTTGTTTCTTTAAAAGGTTGTCCGCTGCGGTCTGACTTCTAGGGATGCACTTCTTTTTCCTAGATGGTCCCTTGGGGACCAACAAAACGATACCCCATAATCCTCACTTCAGACTAGGTAGAGGGACGTGGCGCTTCAATATAACTTTTCACTAATCCAAACCGTAGCTGAACGGTATAATCAGGAGAGATGCAACTCCGAGCAAAACGTAGACCATGCTCACAGGGTAACTGTTGGTCACGAACCCCGCAGCTAATGGTCCAAGCATCATCCCGACACCGAAAACCGTTTCGTAGATAGCCATAGTGAAGCTCCTAGACTCGGTTGGGCTGTTCTGGGCTATCCAGTTGAGAAGAATGGGCTCTAAGAACCCGTTCGCCAACCCGTAGACTACAAGAGGCAAGGCTATCACATATTCGTTGTTAGCGTACGCAATCCATGCAAGGCTCACAGCCAGCATGAAGCTCACCAGCCTGATGGCGCGCTTGGTACCCCAGTTAACCAGACGCTCCACCCCAAAGAACCCTAGACCCTTGGCGATGTTTCCTATCGCCAGTAACAACCCAATGATAGATGCAGTGATACCGAACTCCTTCAGGTAGCTAGGCAGGATGTTGAAGTATATGCCACTGCTCAGGGTATAGGGAAAAAGGCATAGGTACGCTGGCAGGACACCCCTGACTGATTTCCAGTCAATGGTGAGCTTGCCTAATTGTCCTTGAAGTTTGACTGTAGGCAGCATCAATGTGGCTATTATTCCAACGCTGAACAGAATTACCCCACTCATGGTTAGGAACATAATCTTGAACCCGAAGAGGTCACTGAGATATCCCCCAATTATTGGACCAACAGCTAAACCCGCTATCCAGCTAATGTTGTAAAAGTTGATGTTCTGGGTCAGCTCATGGGGTTTACTCATGGCTGCCGCGATTGCACTCGATGACACCCAGAACGTGCCCGATGTCAAACCGATGAGTAACCTGACGGCGAGGACTTGCTCGATGGTGTTTGAAAACGCAAGTAAACCAACGCTGATGATGTTCAGTATCTGGAATACAATGTAAATACGGATCTTCTCGTACCTATCCATGATTAGTCCCGTGATTAACGTCATGATGGTGTACCCGATGGCATGGTTGGCCCCCATCAACCCGAGCTGCATATAGGAAGCCCCGAGTCCTTCTGCGTGAACCGGGGCGAGTATCATGGTTGTACCTATTGCTCCAGAGATAAGGAAAATGACTATGTAGAGGGCTTTCAGTGGCGTCTTCATCTATGCATCAATCGTCTTGGGCGGGTCACTCTTTCGAAGACTGAATAGGGTGATGTTGTCCGATATATGGGCTTTCATCCCGTCCCTAGCGGCAACAACCGGGATGCTTGTCTCTGCTTCGAGGTACGCTACCTCAGCGTCAGGATCACCGTTGAGCATCCGGGTACCAAAATGGGTTAGTATGCAAGTCTTGGGCTGTGCTTCCTGGATTATCTTCAACGCGTCGTCCGTGTTCAAGTGGATCTTAATGGGGATATCTCTTGGCCAGACGGTACAGAGTATAAGGAGACGGTTGTCGGCGTACTACTTTGAGACCCCCTCAAAGTACCCCGTGTCGCAGGTGTAACCAATGGTTCCAACCGACGTCTCCATGGTCAACCCAACCGAGTGGGGGTCACTGTGCCTTGCTTCGGTTGCGGTGAAAACTAGGTCATCCACATTGAACCGTGTGCCCCTCTCAAGGGTCAGAAGATCCCTAACAAGCCCCTTGTGTAGTTGCTTATGCATGGTCCAATCTTTTCAGCCCCATCAAGTACACTGTGGGCCCCAGCGAGTAGCTCCCGTTTAGTCTGCGTCCCATTGGTCATAGCCTCAACGAACACCTCGGTGTCCGTGTAATGGTCGGGATTGTAGTGGGTTACAATGATGGCGTCAAGCTTCCTTGGGGATAACTTTGCCCAGTTGCTGAAAATCAGTGCACTTGGACCAGGATCGATGTGGACTTGTGTACCCCTCTGTTTGAGGCGTATCCCGGCGGTCCTCCTTCGCTGGGAGGTCATGACGTGTCTTCCTCCACCTGTCCCTAGAAAATGCAGGTCTAACCCGGGCATATAAGGGTCTACGGTTCACATGTATTTAGATGCAGATGTAAAACCACCAGGCATACTGGGGGCTGTTCAGAACCTTGATGTCGCTAGGCAGATGTATGTGGTTGCCTCCCCGGTCTAGCCTTGTTATGCTTCCCTCCTCATGGACGAAACCGCATCTTCCCTCGGCTTTGTCCCCGTTGATGCTCTCAACCCAGTAGCTCTTCACGATTTCCGCCGTTCCAATTGTCTCGTACCACTGAAGGGTGTGATTCATCTCCCCGGCGTCGCTGATACTGAGAATAACATCTAAGGCGGTTATGACCCCAGGTTGGAACATGTCAGACCTGACGTTGTGGGCAGTGACCTCCACGTCCTGGTATTCCCATCGATCAAGGATACCGCTGATGTACACGTTGGGTATAATGACCTTGCCGTCATTCGCTTCAAGTCTAACCATTTCCTCCCTGAATATGGTTAGGCGTTGATCAACCCGCTCAGGGGTTGTCGGGAAGAAGGTTAGGCTAGCACCATCTTTCCAAGAGTAATGGTCCATCCTGTAAAAGTTAGCCTCAGACCAACCTCCGCTGAAGTATACCTCATACCACCATTCGCGCTCCCCTTCCATTCGGTCGATCACGTGGGTGTTGAGCTTCTCATCGAAGTGATACTCTAGTTCAAGCTCTCCTTTCTCTGCTGCATGCACAAGTACGTCGAACACGCTAAAGTACCCCGGCTGGAAAATGTCTGGTCTCGTCGTGTTAACTTTGTTTGGGTCGAACCTGAACTCCTCTGTGTCCCCTGAAAACACGTACCCTAACCGGAATGACCCAAGCCTCCGGGGTGTTGTGTTCTCGGGATCAACGTACTCGTTTGGGTAAACTACTCCATCTTCCCCCAGGTCAACAGAGATATCCCTTCCGAGACCAAAATCAACGAAAACAGCAGTTAGCAGTAGAACAAGTCCAAGCAAACCAATTGCCTTGTTCCCAAGAGGTATTATGTTCCTGTTTCTTGCCATCATAGACTTGACCCCGGTTACGATATGCAGGGCCAACGCTACGGTAACAATGAGGTCGTATTGGACGTGAGGTGTGAACTGGATGATAGTCCAGAGTATCTCATCGTTCCACCCTAGCCCTGTCGCCACCATCAAGGTGGACCCGATTAGAAGGAGCCAAGCTGATATTCTCTGTACAACTCTTGTGATTGTCCACTCATCAAGTATTTTCAAGGGGTCAGTTAGAAGAGTCCTCCAGGGGTAGCTTATCACAGTCAGTGAGAGGACGAAGTGGATAACCAATAGAATCGCATACGCGTATCCTAGGTACGCGTGTACAGACTGATAGAGCGCTCGATCGATTCCTATTCTCGTCATCAGGTAGCCAAGTGAAAGCAAAGCTACAGCTATGAAGGAGAAACCCCAAGATAGTTTTCTATTTATAGAAACAATCTTTTTCCTTAATTTTACATCCACATTTCAACCTAAAAGAGGGGGAAATTTAAAGATATACAAGTAAAATACTAAAAACGTCAAAATATGATGTGAAATATGGGGGACATTGTGTTGAAGTTACATCACTTTTTCAAGATTTTCCCATTTAACGCACCTGTATGATCTCCCTTGGCGACCGTGACTTCCCCGTTTACGATGACTGAGTTTATTCCAGTGGGGTAAACGTGGGGGTTATCAAAGGTACTCTTGTCAGAGATTGTTTCAGGATCAAAGACGGTAATATCCGCCTTCATCCCCTCCAGCAATAGACCCCTGTCCTGTAGACCGAGGCGTGCTGCTGGCAATGAAGTCATCCTCCGCACAGCTTCTTCAAGGCTCAAGACTTTCTCCTCTTTAACGTACCTTCGGAGGTACCGGGGGAATGCCCCGTAACACCTTGGGTGAGGTTTCCCTGCCCCGAGTGGCCCGAAAGGAGCGTGCATCCAACCATCGCTACATGGCATTACAGCCTGGTGCTGAACCATCGTTGTAACGTCTTCCTCGTTCCCCCAGAAAGATACGTTCATCGCCTCGGCTCGTTCATCAATGAGAAGTTCACAGACTGTGTCCACAACGCTCTGGGAACGCTCCTCGGCTATCCTGAGCAGGCTCAAACCCTCTATGAGTTTGTTAGCGTCGGTCTTGACAAAGCTCACCATTATCTTGTCAAAATCCTTTCCTGTGGCTTCGTACTCCTCTGCGAGCCTATCCCTGATCTTTGGGTCTTCGAGACGTTTCAACATGGTTTGGACGCCCCCAACGTGTAGCCAAGCAGGGATTACCTGGGAGAGAAGGGATGACCCGGCAGTGTAAGGGTAGATGTCTGCGGTTATATCCACTCCTTTTGCCCTTGCCTCATCGATTTTCTTCAGTGTAGTGGTCTCATGCTTGCCATCGAGTTGACGTTGGCTTCCACAGCTACTCCCCAAATGTGAGATTTGAAGCGGAACACCGGTAATCTCTCCTAGCCTAATTGTGTCACCGAGGTTTGATACTCCGCTTCTCATGTGTGTGGAGTAAATCCCGCCATATTCTTTCACCACGTTCATCAAATCGATGAGTTCTTTCTCGCCAGTGTAGAGTCCGGGGGGATACCCTAGTCCAGTTGACATCCCATGGGCACCACTTTCCATTGCGTCTACTAACAGTCTCTTCATTGTGGCAAACTCATTCTCAGTTGGTTTCCTGTCCTCGAAACCCATCGTTGATATCCGGATACTGCCGTGCCCGATGAATGGGACCATGTTTAGACTCACAGACCCCATTCTGGAGAGGAACTCGTCCATTGTAGACCAGTTCCAATCAAGAATGACGCCTGAAGTGAAGGGGAGAAGGTATTCGATGAGATCGTCCTTGTGATCAGTCGTCAAGGGATACATGCTTAGCCCGCAGTTACCCATAGTCACTGTTGTTATGCCTTGATGAGCGTAACTGAGGCAAGCAGGATTACCAAGCACTGTGTGGTCCGCGTGAACGTGGATATCAATCCAACCTGGGGAGACGATTAACCCATCAGCATCAATGACCTCAACGCCCTCTGTTTTAGGTATCTCACCTATCTTGACAATTTTATCCCCAGAGATACCGACATCTGCTTTCCTCCAAGGGCTACTGGTTCCATCGATAACCCTTCCACCTTTCACGAGAAGATCGTACATGGATTCAGGTTAATGACTGGATATTTAGAATATATGAGAAAAGAGGGGATTAGCGATGGTCGTGGGGACTATCGTGGGTCTTGATTGGGTGAATCTTCAGCCAACCATCCTCGATGCTGTACTCTCTCAGGCCATCGTACTCGATATTGTTACCTTCCAGAATCTCCAATGCCTTCTCCTGAAGCCCAACCGGCACATACACGAATAGCTTCTTGTGGGTCCTGCCGACACTCGCCGAGTCACTCAGGAACTGCCATAACTTTGCCCTTTCCTGGGTAACGTCCTCGGCTGCCTCAACCATTCCAAGCTCCTGCACGCCACCTTCGCAGTTGAGAATTACGAGACTTGGGAATACCACTTCACCCCATGGCGCAAGTAGCCCAAACCTGTGTTCATCATCGTTTACGATGGTCTTGTAGCATGGTGGCCAGCTATCCTCGGGCTGGTCTACGAATGGGAACCTAGTTGCGGCTATTATCCGCGTAATCCTGTGTCTCTGTCTTTCTGCGTCAATCATTATTTACTCAATCCTATCTCGCTTGCCACACTTTCCATGGCTTTTATCGATATTGTTGCGAACTCGCTGAACTCCATCCCGAGTTCTTCGCATCGCATCACGTTTTCTCGGCTTACCTGCCTTGCGAATGATTTGTCCTTCATCCGCTTCTTGATGCTCTTGGCTTTCATGCCTTCCATCCTGTTGGGTCTAACAAGCGCGTTTGCGACGATCAAACCCGAGATCGCGTCCGCTGCAAGCAGTGAGACATCAAACTTAGACTTGGCCTCAGAGCCTGTCAATGGGTTATGGCTCCTAATGGCATAGATTGCATCATCGGGTAGTAGGTCCTTTACCATTTCCGCTGACTTTGCACCGTGATTGGCGAAGTCCTCGCCAAATGTCTCATAGTCCACGTCGTGAAGGATACCGACTGCCTCCCAGAGATCCTTGTCTGCATCCAATCGTTCTGCCAAGCCCTTCATGATTGCACCTACGCCTATCATGTGGTTCACAAGGTTCCGGTTCTTGACGTTTTGTTTGACTAAATCAATTGATTCTTCCCGGGTGATCATGGCTTATTCACCGGATTGGTTCTGTATAAGATTTCGGAGAGACTCAGTTTAAATACGGGGGCGCAGGGCTTAGGTCTATCATTTAGGTGAACTTAATTGGGTGAATCAAAGGGACGCTGGGAATGGCTCAGCTATGGACTACTCGTGATGGCTTTCACACACACACTTACACACGTATTCGCAGGAATCGCACCAACCCTCTACCCAGAATTCGTTAAAGAGTTCGGGCTTACCAACCAGGACCTTGGACTCCTTGCGAGCATCCCAAGTCTATGCTCCGCGTTGCTTAGCATACCCATTGGACTGGTAGCGGACAAGATAGGCGCAAAGAAGATGATTCTAATCAGCATTGCAGTTGCTATCACAGGAGCGGTTCTGACATACACGGCGACTAGCCCATTCACACTCATACTAGGACTAAGCCTGTTAATCGTAAACACGACAATCTACCACCCGGCATCCTACAGCTTCACCACGTTCCTATTCAAGCCAAAGGACAGGCCAAAGGCATTGGGTCTACACGGAGCAGGCGGAACCCTAGGAATGACCCTAGGACCAATGAGTCTGGCCCTTGTAGTTGGTTCACTGGTAATGAACTGGAGGCAAGTGTACATTCTGTGGGTCGCTCCTCTAATCGTTGGGGCTATCGCGGTTCAGTTCATAAAATACATCCCAAGCGAGGACGTCAGCACGAAATCAACAGGTGAGACCCAAGGACAGGCAACAAAGCTGCTAACACAGGGCATGATGCTATTCCTCCTCTTCGGGGCAGTCAGGAGCATGGGTATGAGCATGAACAGCGCGTTCATGAGCGTCTGGCTCGCAGACACCAAAGGCTGGGGTACCGCGTTCAGAGGTATGATCACGGGAGCAAACACATTGATGGGTCTAGTAGCAGCACCAGTTGGAGGTTTACTAGCTGCCAAGTACGGCGAGAAGAAGTGGACCGTATGGACCCTTTTAGCATCATACACGTGCTACTCACTTGCGTACCTGTTGCCAGGAAACAACACGTTCATCGTGTTCTACATACTCTACGGTCTGTTCAACTTCCTGAGTATGGCGGCAAACTCCGCGATAATGGCGAAACTATCACCAAGCAAGCAGAGGGGACTCGGATTTGCCCTATACTTCTTACCGGGAAGCGTCATGGGTGCCATTTCTCCAATGATTGCAGCTTACATAGCTGACACGTTTGGAATGTACAATGTCTTCATGGCTTGCATTGGAGTTTACTTCCTAGCAGTCGCAGTACTCCAGTTCGGAGTAAAAGTAGACTAAAAAAAATTATAAATATATTCAAAGTCTGGGATTTTTCCCAGATATTTTCAAGCTTAGATTAGTAGAGGCCAGAGGAAGTAGGCTAACAGTATTGTGATAACCGCGCCTGCGATGTCAAGCAATATACCCGCCTTTATCATCTCAGCCATACTCACTTTTCCGGTGCTGTAGGCAATCGCATTCGGTGGTGTACCGACGGGCAGCATAAAGTCGAGACTTGTGCTGATTCCAACTGCAACCGCCAAGATTACTGGGCTGAACCCTATTTTCTGCCCAAGCCCAATGGCTATGGGGAGGAATATTCCCGCGCTTGCCGTGTTACTCGCGATTATGCTTATCCCTAGACCGGCTACGACCACGATAATTATCGCTATTAAACCTGAGCCACCGCTTGTGAGGTTCATGAGCATATCGCTGATCACGTTCACGAGACCGGTTACTTCGAGAGCCTTACCCAGACTCAAACCTCCTCCAATTAGTAGAAGTGAGCCCCATTTCCCGTTCTTGATGTCAGTCTCTTCGATGACATCCAAGAAGTAGAGCAGTACTAGGACCATGCAGGCGATGATACTGGAACTGTACCCGTGACCGCCCCATCCAATTACGTTGGCAACAGGCTCGGGAAGTCTGCCCGTAAGCCACCCTAAGACTGCGAAAACAAAAATACCAAGAGTCATTTTCTGGTTACGTGACAGCTCACTGGTTGGCCTCTCAATGGGTGGGATTTCCTTGACATCGGTTGGGAAGATCATGAACAGGACGACCCAGATGATTAGAATCTGGACTATCGCGATGGGTAACCCGAACGCCATCCATCCGAGGAAGCTGATATTGTATCCAACCAAGTCTGAAAGGCTTGCCGCCGCCATTGCGCAAGTTGTAGTCCCAACGAGGGTAGCAAGACCACCAGCGGTTGCGCTGTAGGCGATTGCTAATACCATAATCTTGCTAAAGTTTCCTGACTCGTCCTTTGTCTGCTCCGTGATCTTCAACGCCATTGCGATGAGAAGTGCAGCGGATGCTGAGTTGCTGATCCACATACTGAGGAACCCAGTTGCAAACATGATTGCCAGAACGACCCCTTTTGTACCAGCCTTCACCTTGGACAGGATTAGGAATGCAAAATACTCGTCTAGGTCATATTTTTCAACGGCTACCGCGAGCATGAATCCTCCAAGCAGCAGCATAATCGTTGTGCTGAAGAAGGGCGCAAGAGCAGCACCGAAGCTTTGGATACCGAAGAATGCTTGAAGCAAGGGTATCAGTAGCCCAGTTGCTGCAAGTGGAACAGCTTCTGTGGTCCAAAGACCTGAAGCAACGATCAGTACAACAAGGGCTGAACGCTGCGCTGGGTCAAGATATGTTGATGTTTGAGTGTAGGCGATGATGGACAGCAGTGTTACCGCAGTCAGTACAATTACGCGTTTCTTGTTCATTGATGGAGTCACAGCTGCTTGAATGAGATTAGTTCTAGGTCTTCTTCCTCGGCAAGCTCAACTAGGAGTTTTCTTGTCTCGAATATGTTCTCTAGGTTAAGTGTCGCGTATAATACGGCTAGGCTGGGGTATTTTTTCTCGGCTGCCACGAGGAAAGGGGGTACTGCAACACTTGACGTAAAGTCAATGGTGTAGCTCTGCTCTTTCAGTTTCATGGCGAATTTTCTGAGTATATTATTGTCAATGATGTCTCCCCTGACAATTATCTCAACAGTTACTTGTTTGGCCAACCTGTTTCACCGTAACGAGTTCTTGAAAGAACACTTGTGCAGAAGTATAACTATTTCGCTAATTTTTGCCCAGTTTGTATAAATTACCTAGGTAAAATGAAATACAAAACCAAACAAAGAGGAATAGAAAAACAGAAAGTGGGAGCCTAGTGCTCTTCGTGGTACAGAATTTTCCCGTTAACCAGTGTCATGAAGCAACTAGCGTCCCTGATTTCCTCCTTGGGAATCTCAGTCAGGTCACCGTTGAATACGGTTACATCAGCTAGCTTACCGACCTTAAGGCTTCCTGTAACGTTCTCTTGGAACCCAACATATGCCGCGTTTAATGTGTAGCACATAATGGCTTCTTCGAGGCTTATCCTGTTAGCCCTAATCGGGTGGTTGACCGCGCTCCAGATACCGTATATGGGGTTGAAGGGCATACCATCACTTCCAAAAGCGACTCTAATGCCTTCATCTAGCATCTGGCGGTACTGGTTACTCATCCTGTCCCGCTTCCTGCCGAGCCTCTGCTCGTACATACTGTCGGGACCACTCCACTCTCCGATGAAGTTGGGCTGCATATCGGGAAGGACTCCAAGCTGCCTGATTCGTTCTATCTGCTGGGCACTTGTAATCTCACAGTGCTCGATCCTGTGTCTGTGGTCCTTCCTTGGGTTCTGCCTGAGGGCTTCCTGAATAGCGTCAAGAGTTCGTTCAATTGCCAGGTCACCTATGGCGTGAGTTGCTGTCTGGAGGTTGCTGTTATGTGCAGCAGTTATCCTGCCAGTCAACACGTCCTGCTCCTCCAAGAGAAGACCAGATGTACTCTCCTCATCGGTATATGGATCAAACAGGGCAGCCGTTCTTGCTCCAAGGCTCCCATCCATCATTAGCTTAACGGAGCCCATCCTAACTAAGCCATCCCCGAAACCAGTTTCAAGACCCATGGCGATGGCGCCTTCCGTTACGTCACGACCCATCATTAGGTATGACCTCACCTTGAGTTTTCCAGTTGCATTAGCCTCTTGGTATGACCTTATCTCATCGGATCCAAGACCTGCATCATGGATTCCTGTGCATCCGAGCTTCAAAGCATGGTTACTCGCTATCTCAAGACTTTCAACCATTGTTTCCAACGAGGTAGCTGGGATAACGTCAGTAACGAGGTACCTACAGTCCCTGAGGATGCCTGTGTTTTCTCCTTGATTGTCTTTATCGACGTGACCACCCTCGGTATCCTGGGTCTCCCTTGTGATACCCGCCAACTCCATAGCCTTTGTGTTGAGGCTAACTAGGTGCCCACATACTCGGCTTAGTATAACTGGGTTATCAGGCGATATAGCATCAAGGTCATATTTTGTGAGGTAACGATTCTCAGTCCACTTGGACTCATCCCAACCTCCACCTTGTATCCACTCCCCAGGAGCTGCCTCTTTGACCCGCTGCTTCACACGAATTAACGCCTCCATTATGTTCGTTGTGTCGTTGAGGAGCACCTTTGTTTTCATGGCAACACCCATCCAGAGGAAGTGGCAGTGGCTATCGATCAGTCCGGGCATTATTGTTTTCCCGGTTATATCGTAGACCTCCGACCCGTCGGGGATCGGGATCTCGTCACGCTTGCCCACTGCCACGATGTACTCGTCGTTCATCACTACTATGCTGTCATTAATCGGCGGGGCACCTGTTCCGTCAATAAGTGTGCCTCCAACCAGAACCCGTGGGCAAGTATCTAGACTCATTTTAGACAACACCAAGATACGAGATTCGTATATAAATATACCTTTTCCGCAGTATGTCTGCGTTTTCCTCATAATAATGGGATAATGTCCCCCGATTACGTAGACACTCAATACGGTAATCGTAAGGGAGAGGAGGATTCCTGCGGAAAACACAGGGATAACTGAGTCACTGTGCGTTATCCGCATCACCGTCTGGACTACCTTTATTTACCAGTTCAGGGAATGGATGGAGAGGGCTCGTGGTCTAGTGGATATGATCCCGGTTTGCGGAACCGGGGACCGGGAGTTCGAATCTCTCCGAGCCCGCCATTTTTCATTACTAGATATCCTGATTCCATAGAGGTTTGATTGTATCTGGTCTCCCTAAGCTTATTATCAAGAGTGGACAACCTCCAACGTGGTTATATCATTGAAGATTGATCTGAAACTGGTAGCGGTTACATGTATTTTCCTTGGACTTTTCATGGGTTTCTACGTGGATCGGACACTCATCAGCAAACCCAAGATTGAGACACTTACATCTCAGGTCGATACTCAACTCAGTACAATCGAGGAGTTGGAACAGGACTTGTCCACAATCCAAGTAGAATACGAGACACTCGACTCACTATACGGGGAACAATTGGAGAACAACGTTCCTTTGAGTTTACACGAGGCATTACAGGAAGAAGCTGACAACTTGGAAGAGGAGATAACTTTGCTTGAAGCAGAGGTTGAAGACCTTACTTCATCAGGGGATATCCTGGAGGACCAGCTCGAAGATCTTCAAGATGATTACGTCGATCTCTCCTCCGCTAATGACAGGCTCCAAGACCGGTTCGATGAAATATATAACCCAAACTACGTCGCTTTCACTATTGATAATCTTGAACTTAACTTGACGGTTACCAAACTTCAGTTTGAAGGAAACATACCCATCGAGGGAACAGTCACGGTCAGATACACCAACGGTAACTCGTTTGAGGGTACCTACAAGTTGAGGATAACCAGTGTGATCACAAAAGCTGGATCAGCCTCAGATTACTATGAGGTCTACGGTGACTCCGATTTTTCATGGTCTGGAGCCTTTATCGGGGGGGCTGGATCATACAAACTGGCTATCTCAGAACTTTTAGATGATCAGAGTGAAGATGCCATCTCTGGAACTGTATTGAGAAGTCATTTCATCAGCATCTTCATGGGATAACAATTTACTCCGTCTTTAGCGGATACTTTTTGACCGCTAATTCAAGGCACGCATCAAGGGATATGCTGCCTTTGACGTTTAACGCTAGGCCTGCTCTAGGGTATTGTACATTATTCGGGCCCGCGCCATAATACACGGACTCTATACCTGACCTCTTGATCGCCTCCATACACATATCGCATGGCAGGAACGTGGCGTATATCTCACACCCCGTTAGGTCTGGGGACCCTATATTGGCGCATGCTTCACGAATGGCGTTCATCTCTGCGTGGGCAGTTGGGTCGTTGCGGCTTCTTATGGTGTTATGGGATACTGATAGGACATTGTCAGCCTTTACGACGCATGACCCAAAAGGTTCCTGCCCTTTCCCGTGTCCTTCCCATGCCTTTTCAATAGCCAGATTCATAAAATCAGGGTTCATGGAGATACTTTGCGCCTCAAGGGTATGAGGTTTGCCAAGATCTATATTTTTTCGAGGTAGAGGTCGTTCATGAATGTATAACAGATAATACTTTTGAGACCGCGTTCACGTATTCTTGATACAAGAACCTCCCGCAACTCCATCCTGGTGTGCCTGTCATCGTTTATTTTTATCAAGGTGGCGTCTGAGGTAACGAATTTATCAACATACTCTTCGGCTATTACCTTGATCTCGTCGCTCATTACTCATTCACTCTCAGGCTGAACACCAGTTTGCCGGTGTTCTGGTCGGTGAATGATATTTCACCTGTGCTTTTAAAAGCAGTTATCAGGGACTCGTAGCTGGATGCCTCGATGAGGTTTCCTTTGTCAGCTTCAAACCTTGTAGTAAATATGTTTTCACCCAGGTCTAGGTTGAAGACGATGGGCAGGTTCCTGTGTTCTGTGTAAAAGATCAAGGGTTCTGCTTGCACTAGCCTCGGCAATATTCCCTCAATTGGTGATTCCCCTGCTTGGACTGTGAGTGGCACGGTGGTCCTGCTCGGCACGAGTTTTCCATCAACTTTGTACTGCGAAAGGTCACCAACCTTGATTGCCACATTGGTTACTTCCTCTAGAACCGGTTTCTGGTCCTTCCATACACGGATTGATTCACTGAATGATCTAGATGTGTTCTCAGCCTCTGGTTTGATGTATCTGTGCATTATAGAAGTCAGATTCGTTAACTGGGTTTTCACTAAATCCAGCATATCGTCCTCTGATTCTAGAATCTGTATGTTGTACTGGGCTGCTAGGTTGTCCAACATCTGTCTGTGATGCGGCATCATCGGGGACCCGGTTTCAATGAATAGGTACCATGGTCTGCTGATGTACTCGGCTGTGGCCCAGTAGAGGCTCATCGCGCTTTGGAAAACCATTGAGCCATCCGATGGGTCTGATATGAATGTGAAAACTGGCTCGTTTTCCCTGTACCCCCATGCCTGGTCTACTCCGTGGAATGGGATCAACTCTAAGCCATTGTTGGTTAGGTACTCGGTTAAGCCTGAGGGGAGGGAAGCCATGCCTCACAATACACCTTGGAGAGTTTATTGGTTTTTCTTGAAAAAGCCTGGATTATACACAAATTATTGGGTAGGGGTACATCTTTGAATCAGTGACTCCAATGCATCCATTGCATGGTCTGCATGGCTTGACTTTACCAATATATGGTCTCTCAAGAACGTGGAAACGGCGTAGATACTGATGCCTTCCTCGACGAGAACAGCGCTGACAACTGAAAGGAATCCAATCAGGTTCAGGTCGAGGACAATGTCGAAAGTGATCACCCTGTACGGTCCATCGAACTCGTACTTCTCAAACTGGCTACGCATCTCATTCCATTCGGGTTCAGTCATTATCAAAGAAACTTCGGCGTGATCCACGGATATCGTGGAGAATGGTTCAACACTCTTGTACAGTTCAAGCGCTTTCTCCTTTTCTGACACAGGGAGACTCACCAGGATGAACTCCTCGGGGTGGAGTTTTAGTTTAGTAGCGGCAAAAACAGGCACCATCTCACTGGATGGCATTATGGGGCCCATCAGTTGAGGTCCTGTACCCTTGGACTCCTCTTGGTTAGCTCTACTATTCTGGCGCTAAGCTTCTTGTTCTTCCGTTTCAGCTCCTTGATGAGGGCTTTTGGCTTCTCTGGGCTTAGCATGTAGATTTCCTTCTCAACGAAGAGGTTTACTATAGTGACATCCGAGTTTGTGTAATCCTTGAACTTGAAACCGCTGTTCCTAAGTACTGTGGACTGCTCAGTGGCGTAATCTGTTGACTTTTGGCTGATCTCTTCATCTACCCTCAGGTATACTTCTGCCCTGTCTATGCTCTTGTATTGTAGGAAGACCTCTTTGTGGAGTAGCCTCTTGATGGATACTCCATCCGACTTGTGTGCGTACCTGCTGGCGTAAACTGGGAAGAACTTGGGGATACTGTATGTGAGGAAAGCAGTGAGTACCAGAACGACTGCGTCTTCCCAGAACATTGCGCTGCCAATGGTCATTCCTTCCTGGAAATGGATTGCTGTCGTGTATAAGTTATACATGAAGAGCGGCAAGTTGAAAGCGGGTATCATATAGCCCAGTAGCTTGCGGCGTTGCACCAGTGGTAGGGATGGTATCTCATCAGCCATTCTAGATTCCAGTGATTGATACACTATCAGGTATTAAATCTCTGTCCTCAAGAGAAATAAGGGAGTGAAGGTGAAAGGTAGCCCATGACCATCACAGTCCTGCGACTAGGGCACAGACCTCAGAGGGATAAACGGTTATCAACGCACTTGGTACTGTGCGCGAGGGCGCTCGGGGCAAAAAACGCCATCTACACCGGCGTCAGGGATTCCAAGTACGAGGAGGGAATAGCCAGCATCGTGCAGGAATGGGGTGGAGAGTTCACTCTTGAGTACGCAGAAAGCCACAGGAGCATCATCCGAAACTGGGAGGGAAAGATAGTTCACTTGACCATGTACGGGATACAGGCGGATGAGGCAGCCAAGGAGGTCAGTGAGGTCGAGGAGCCTATCCTGATCGTTGTTGGTGGTGCGAAGGTGCCGTGGGATGTCTACGAGGAGGCTGACTGGAATGTCTCGGTGACAACGCAGCCCCACAGTGAGGTGAGTGCCTTGGCGATATTCATGTACCTGCTTGGGGGCGATGAATCGTTGAGACAGGAGTTCCCGGGAGCGAGGATCAAGATTACACCCAACCCAAAGGGTAAGGATGTCCATGTGGAGGGCACCAGACGCAAGGGCGGGTCAGCAAAGACTAAATCGAGCGAATCAACATAGTATTAAGGTTAGAAGAATGGCGTCAATATACAATGTCAACGACGAGACACTAACGAATATAGCAAGGGTTCTTGGCGGAGACGATGGAATAAAGATCATCGACGTCCTCAACGAGAAGGATAATATCACCGTCGAGGAGCTAGCCGAGATTACAGAGATCCAGATCAACGACGTCAGGAAGCTTCTGTACAGGTTTTACAATCACAGCCTTGTCACGAACAGGCGTTTCAGGGACAAAGAGACGGGATGGTTCATATTCCAGTGGAGCATCCAACCGGAGCTGGTTGAGGCGTATGTCCAGAGCATCAAACAGAAGATTCTGCGTAAATTGGAGTCAAGACTGGAGTATGAGATAACACACGAGTTCTACCACTGTGGAACTGTGACATGTCCAAACACCACTTTCGAGGTGGCTATGGACACTGTTTTCCACTGTCCAGTCTGCAATGAGGCTTTACACAGGATAGAAAACAAAGAGGTTATCGAGTTCCTCGAAAAGAAGATCGAGGCCATTAAGGAGGAACTTGAGAGCTGAGCCTGCCCTCACGGGGGGAAGCCATAGGTTTACTTGAGGCAGCGGGGACTCCCAGTCATGTCATCGAACACTGCATTAATGTCACAAGCATAGCTTTGCGTCTGGGGAGTCAGTTAAAGTTCAGGGGCCACGAGGTTGATATGAGGCTCGTGGAAGCAGGCGGCCTTCTTCATGATATAGGTAGGAGCCGGACACATGAGGTTGACCACGCCGTTGTTGGAGCTGAGTTAATCAGGGAAATGGGCATGCCCGAGGAACTGATACTCGTTGTGGAGAGACATATCGGTGCGGGGATACCGGCGGACGAGGCTGTTGAGCTTGGGCTTCCGGAGAAGCATTTCCTGCCAGAGTCACTTGAGGAGAAGATCGTTGCGTACGCTGATAAACTCATATCGGGCAGGAGAGAAGTGCCAATTGAGGTCACGATCAAGGATTTCTCCACGAAGCTTGGTGAGGATCACCCGAGCATTGACAGGCTCTGGACTCTTCACTACGAGATGACCGAGCTCTTAGAGGGCTCCGAAGACTAACTTTTTAATACGGATACTGTTCAATAGGGGTAGCGTGGGCCGGTAGTCTAGCATGGTAGGATGCCGCCTTTACGAGGCGGAGGCCGCCGGTTCAAGTCCGGCCCGGCCCACCATAAATTTTATTCTCATTGTCATAGTCATTCAGTTTAAGGTACGGACAACTTTTCTGTTAAGTCAATTAACATTGATTTTTATCCTATCTGCCACAACATTAAGCTATTTTTTCATATAAATTCTTAAAAAGATGATAGTTAGTCACATTGTTGTAACCGGCATTACAGTTTTGTCACAAATCTCTTTTCAGATCAGAAGTCTTGAGATATATGATCCGGGGGGTTCGGAATTTGTGGATTCCATTGAAGGTTCTTCATTTTCCTTCCAAAACCTCTCTGGATTCATTCTAATAATTTATTACAGCTTCAACCTGAGGGATACGATAGTTACGGCAACAGGCTCGGGATGGGGAAAAGAACCTGAAGAGTTGTGTTTCTCCCTGGGCCAAAATTCTTCCGGGTGTTTATCCATAATTTTATCCAGTCATCATCGAAGGGTTATTTATGGTTAAATTTGACAGGTTCAAGGTGTTCCTCTACTACAAGGATCTTGAAGAGGCAAAACGGTTCTACAGGGAAATCCTAGGTATGAAGGAGTACAGGGAATCAGAGTACGTATGGCAGTACTGGGTCACACCGGACTCTTTGATTGGGTTAGTCGCTGATGGGCATGGCTACATCCCCGCATCGGATGACAAGCCAGCGATGCCAGCGTTTCATGTAGACCCAAAAGAGGATTTTGAGGGGTTCTTCGATTATCTGAAGGGAAAGGGCGTGAAGATGCTGGACGAGAAAGTAAGGTCGTTTTCAGGTGACACAAGAGTGTTCCTAATCGAGGACCCCGAGGGTCATGTATTGGAGTTTGTCCAGAGGATAGAGTGAGACCAATCTCTTTCTAAAACACTTATCCAATTGGAGAGCCTAATTCTCGTTAATATGACACACCTGATGTACAAGCTCACTCGACCCGAGATCGAGGAGTACCTAGAACGCTGTGATATAGTCCTACTACCTGTTGGAGCAACAGAGCAGCACGGCAGACACCTAGCCATTGATACAGACACATTCATCTCGCATGAGGTTGCGAGCAGGATAGCGGAGAAAGCCGATGTTTTGGTTGCACCTGTTGTCCCATTTGGTTTCAGCAAGTCCCATATGAACTTCAAGGGCAGCATCAGCCTCAACATGGACACACTGGTCACTGTCTACAAGGAGGTGTGCCTCAGCCTGCTCCATCACGGTTTCAATAAAGTGGTGATAATAAACGGTCATGGCGGGAACATCAACGCGGTCAATGAGGCTATCAGGCTTGTGAAAGAGGAGACCGGGAAGACTGTCTATAATATCCCGGCCTGGTGCGCGGATGCGGGGTTCGGGAAGAGCGTAGTTCACGTTATCAAGCAAGAGGGTGGAGGGCATGCCTGTGAGGAGGAGACCAGCACGTCTTTGTACCTAGGTCAACGTGTGCTAATGGAGAAAGCGGTGAAATGGAGCCCACCTGAGGGAAGGCCAGAGTTCGTGAAAAAGTACGCTGGCTCTTACAAGACGTTCAGGATGATGGACGAGGTCTCTGAGATGGGAAACACAGGTGACCCCACAATTGCCACAGTTGAGAAGGGAAAGATTCTCGTTGACACCCTCGTGGATGAGGTCGCAGAGTTCATAATCGACCTTAAGAAGCTGTAAAAACGGCTTACCAACACGCTTTTTGTCACTTTCAGATTCCATAATACCGTTTTTTGCCTCTATTTCGTAAAACAAGACTGTTTCAAAAAGAATCTGGTACCCCCCTTGCCCCTGTTTATGAGTGTGATAGTTTTATCTTCTTGATAAACACAGAGAAGCTATGGTTAAGGCGGTTATTCTTGATTATGGGGGTACACTAGCGGATACTGATTTGCATCTGGATATTTTATCCGAGAAGGTGGTTGAGCGTTTGCTATTGGATGGAGTGGAGATAGCTGCCAATGATTTCCATAACGCATTCTTGGACACTGTAGAGTGGAGGAAAACAGTCAATGCGAAGGGAAGAGAGATTGATGGGCACGAGTTCTTTAACCATATTGTTGAAACATTTGGGTATGACGCGGGGCGGGACCTCACCGATGAGATTGAGATGCTTCTCATGAGTACAGGGGAGACCATTTGGCTTGGAGATATCGAGAAACTGATTGTTCAGCTTTCAGAGGAGTACAATGTTGCCTTGTTGTCAAACGCATGGCTGGAGGCTCCAAGGCAGATACTAAGGGATGAAGGATTTGGCCGCTGGTTTGACGCAATGGTGTGCAGTTTTGATATTGGAATCCCCAAGCCAGACCCAAGGATATTCCAGCACACCCTAAACTTGTTGGGCGTCAATGCTCACGAGGCTGTGATGGTCGGTGACTCCATAATAGCTGACATAGAGGGGGCTCTAAACGCAGGGCTTGAGGCAATATGGATTGACCACGATGGAACACGGGAGTGGAAAGGCAACACAATAGGGAGCCTGGGTGAGTTACCGGAGCTGTTAAAGAAGCTCTAGACCAGTTTTTTTCCTATTTCCCTTGCCCTTGCTAATAGTTCTTCGTTCTGGGCAACTGGGTGTTTGCTTGCTCCATGCACTTTGATGGTATCTATGAACTCGATTCCATGGCAGCTGGTGGTCATGTCAGTGAACCATTTTACAACCTCATGGTATAAGCTCTCATGATCGTCCTCGTAAACAAGTGTGAACACGCCTTTCTTTCCGGTCATGGGCTTGTCCCAGTAATAGGGGAAGATTCGGTCAATAAACACCTTGAACTGTCCTGATACTTGGTTAAAATAGACAGGTGAAGCGAAAACATAGGCATCGGATGTTTCCATATCCTTGTAGATGTCCATCATGTCGTCGTTTTTTATCACGCATTCCTTGGTTTTCTCGCAGGAGTAGCATCCCGTGCATGGGCGGATATTTTTCTCACCTAGGTAATGGATTGCCACTTCTGCCCCTGATTCCTTTGCACCTTCCAATATCGCGTTGACGAGTTTAGCAGACTGCCCGTTTTTCCTTGGGCTGCCGACTATTGCGGTTATCTTCATACAAAGTCTGGTGAAACGGCGGGTATAAAATATAATGCCGAGTTTGGAGAGTCTGGGACAGGATAATAACGTCTAAAGTAACAGCGTCATCTGAACTTGATCTACTGATTGGACAGCCCTAGTATAATTCTATATTAACTCGTTTCTGAAATGTGAATTAAACACAAAACCAGTCATGTGTCCTACATTCAACACTACTATGTATGTCGCCACTGACAACATACATAGCATTTTGACCATTGATAGGGAGTCAGAGTCGTTAAACCCGGAGTGAGTGCGAGTGATAGCCAATGAAGCCATTAATGTATATGATCAAACACACGAATTAATCACAAAGGATGACCTTGCAAGACGCTCCGAGATATTCAAGGCTCTAGGCGACAAGAACAGGCTAAAGCTCCTTTATCTTCTAATGGACGGGGAAAAATGTGTCTCCGAGCTTCTGCCATTTTTTGAGATACTACAGCCCACTGTTTCTATTCATCTTCTTTCACTTCAAGACCTCGGACTCCTCAAGGCAAGGCGCCACGGGAGGAGAAGGTATTACAGCCTCACAAGCGAGAACATTCTGATCCAACTCGACGGCTTCTTCGAGCGACTTGACAGGTCAATCATGTAAAAATATTTGGACTAGTAGTAGTCCGTGATTTTCTTTCCTTTACCCAGAATAGCGTCAACTTTCTTGAGCTCGTCGGGTATCGGGATGTTTTGTGGGCACTTTTCGAGACATTTTCCACACCTTATACACAGAGAGGCGCGTCCATTTGGTTTCTCCAAGTTTACCTTCTTTGGTGAACTCTCCATCGCCTTGTATTTTCGACCAGTCATGAAACGCTTTATCCGACTTGTTTCCATGGAAACATTGTTCAATATCGCAAAGTTTCCGGGTATATCAACTCCAACGGGGCACGGCATACAATAGTTACACGCGGTGCATGGAACCAAGATCTTTTCACGATAGATATCCGCGACCCTTTGGATAACATCGTTCTCCTTCTCGGTAAAGGACCCTATGCCAGACCGGTCTGCGCTTGAACAGTTCTCATCAACCATCTGTTGGGACCCCATTCCGCTGAGAACCGTAGCTACCTCGGGTCGGTTCCAGAGATACTGGAGAGCCCAGTCAACAGGCGTCCTGTTAACACCTGACCCATTCATCAAATCAAGAGCTTCTTTCGGAGGATTGGCTAGTTTTCCACCCTTGAGTGGCTCCATTATTACGACTGCGATTCCCTTACTATGGGCGTATTTGAGACCCTCAGTGGTTGCCTGGATGCCGGTATCCATGTAGTTGTACTGAATCTGGGCCATATCCCAATTATAGTAATCGATTATTTCCTTGAAGACGGGCAGTGTATCATGGAAACTGAACCCAATGTGTTTGATCAAGCCTTCCTCCTTTGCCTTCTCAAATTTATCTAGGAGCCCGATGCGTTTTACCTTCTCAAGCTGCCCCCGGTCCATCGCGTGAAGCAGATATATGTCAAGATAATCGGTTTGTAGACGTTTCAGCTGGGTCTCAAGATAGGAATCAAACTCTTCGGCTTTCCTAATGAGAAAAGTTGGTAGCTTGGTTACCAATTTCACTTTTTCCCGGTACCCATCATTCAGTGCATGCCCAAGAATCTTCTCACTGTCACCTAAGTGGTACGGCCAGGCGGTGTCAACATAATTGATGCCTTGATCAATTCCACTGCGGATTATTTTCACTGACTCATCGGTCTCAGCCCTGAGTCGGTTTATTCTTCTTTGAGGTAGCCGCATACACCCAAAACCAAGTGCGGACACTTCCCAGTCAAGAGAACCCATTTTACGGTATTTCAATAATCATTCTTACCGTTCGTATAATAATAAAGTCCTGCCACGACAGAGAGGTCTCCGTGGCAAGATTGGATTCTACATGATGAGCCGTTTCAGGTCATCAGCCCGTTCAAGCTGCTCCCAACGAGCGGTTGTGTAGGACTGGATATCACCTACTTCGTCCTCGGTCATGTGCCTGAACCTCCCCTGACCCTTCAGGTACTCGGCAACTGGCTTCAGTTCTTTGGGTTTGTAGTTTAGCTTGAAGTCCTCACCGTCAATGACCTCGTAGAGAGGCCAGATACCTGACTGTACTCCTGCCCTTCCGATCTCAATGGTCTTGGCGGGATCATATCTCCAACCAACTGGGCATGGTGCCTGCATGATTACCATCCTGAACCCAGTTATGCTCTTGGCATACTCCACCTTGGCGATTAGGTCCTCTGGGAACGCAATACTTGCTGTCGCGACGTATGGGACACCGTGGGCTGCGAAGATCTGGGGGATCTTCTTCTTGTGCATCGCCTTACCCCTGCTCTTTGGTCCGGGGAAGTTTGTGCTGGTCAACGCGTACTTTGGCGTACCACCGCTGCGCTGTGCCCCGGTGTTCATGTAAGCCTCGTTGTCCTTGGTCAGCACCAAGATGTTCTCGTTCCTCTCAGCTGCAGCGCTTAGACCCTGCATACCGATATCATAGGTTCCGCCGTCTCCGAAGAGACCTGTTGCGATAACATCCCCTCTTCCTTGGGCTGCGAGACCCCTAGCTAATCCGCTTAGGTGTGCGCCTCCACCCTCAAACACTCCAATGGACATTGGATGGTTTGTCATTGTGTCTGGACAACATGGAATGCTGAGCCTGATGGCTTTTGGCCCAATAACCTTGAAGGCAAGCCTTGAGGCTATAGCTGCTCCACATCCTTGACATGCGCTTCCAGGTGTGATACCCATCTCGGTCATCGAAATATCGTTTCGTGTAATTTTTTGACTCATTTCATATTCCTCCTATACCCACTCTACCTCTGGTTCTGACAGCTTCTTGTTTGCCATCTCCAGAGTCTTTTCTCCAACTTTGATTAGGTCATCTATCCTGACTTCCTTGCCGTTCAGTCCAGCGTGGAACTGTAGCACGTTTGGTCTATCATCCATCTCGTACAAGGTTGTCTTGAGCTTCTCATAGACGGGTCCACCCTTACCTGGACAGATGCTCCTGTCAACCACTCCAAAGGCTTTCAGCTTCTTCGCCCAGTTCCTGAAATCAGTCACTGGGAATGGGATAAAACTCCTGAGCTTGATCAGTCCAACAGGTTTTCCATCAGCCTGTAGCCTGTCTACAGCAGCTTTGGCGGACCCGGCTATGCTTCCCATGGCGATAAGCGCCACCTCTGCGTCTTCCATCTTGTACTCCTCGATCATCCCGTTGCCATATCGGCGACCGAATGTCTTCTCAAAGCTGTCCATTGTCTCCTTGATGACTGCCTCAGCGCCCATTATGGCGTTGTGATGAGTAATCCATGCGTTCTGTGGGTCACCGATCATTCCCATGCTGGTCATGACCTCACCCATGAACTTCATCATGTTGAACCCTTCTGGCATAATGCTAGGCATTGCCACGTTCTTTGGCAACCACTCGTCCACTAAAGCCTGATCTGGAATCTCAACTGGCTCGGCTGTATAACTGATAACATATCCGTCGTATCCAACGGCGGTTGGTATCCTGACCCTTGGATCCTCGGCTACCTTGTAAGCCATGAGCATGGTGTCCAGTACCTCTTGTGCGTGCTCGACGTACCAGTGGTTCCATCCTGTCCATTGCTGGCTCATTAGGTCACTGTGGTCTGGCTGCATCCCCTTGTAGCCCCTGTGGACTACCGCCATGACGACGGGGAGCCTCCATGTGCCTGTCTCCTGCATCGGGTGATGCATATAGAGGAGTCCAGGTCCGCTTGTACAAGTGAATGTCCGTGCACCTGTTCTTGATGCTCCTTGAACGAGCAGCTGGGCTGATAGCTCGCCTTCTACGTTGACGAAGTCAAAGTCCCATTCTCCCTTAGCGTACATCTCGCTTAGGTACTGTGTGATTGTGGTCTGGGGTGTGATGGGGTACGCGCTTGCCACCTGAACCCTTGCCAGTTTGACAGCCGTCGCGGCTGCCTTGTTTCCTACCATTACTTCGTATGACATAATTATGACCTCAAATATTTCTCCAATAGGATACTTGTATGAAACACAATGGGGGTCAATTCATTTAAGAAAGCTCTGGAAGGAGGTTCTAGCCCCAGAACTTCTTGGTGTTCAGGTATTTCCCGAGGTACACCAAACCGAGCATGATTGGTACTTCCCAGAACAGTCCCATTGTCGTTCCGAGTGCAGCCTGAGACCCTACACCGTAAAGTGCAATGGCGGTGGCTATGGCTATTTCAAAGTGGCTGCTACTGCCTATGATGACGCTGATTATTGCTTCCTTGTAGGCTAACCCAAACATTTTCGTGATTATCAGGTTAAAACCGACAACAACAACGAACCCGATCAGAAGGGGAGCGGAGATTAGCACCATTAGATCAGGGTTTGTCAGCAGTACGTCACCGTTCAAGCTGAATAGGACGACCAAGGTTGTGAGTAACGCTATGATACTCACCTTTCCGATTAGTGGTCGGTAGGTTTCATTGAACCAAGGCTCTCCTCGGGTTCCAATGAGGTATCTCTTACTCAAGTACCCGAGAATCATGGGTGCACCGATGAATACTGCCACGGATAGCACCAATAAGCCTCTGTCAATGGGTATGTTCTGGATACCAGTTAGCAGGGAGACGATTGGAGCGTACAGGAATATGATGGTGACAGTGTTGAGGCTGGTGTTGATTACGTTCTGCTCCTGGTTCCCGTCAGCCAGTGAGCCCCAGACGAGTACCATTGCGGTACATGGGCTTGACCCGAGGAGGACAAGCGAGACAATCAACTGGTCGTATCCAGTCATGAAGTATCTTGCCAAGTAAAGGGTCACCAGCGGGGCGACTATCCAGTTGCTGAAAAGGGTGAGGAAGATTGGTTTTGGGTTCCGCATCAATTTCTTTATCTCTGAGATCTGGACGTTGAGCAGTGCTGGGTACATCATGAGGAAAAGGCAGATGCCTATGGGGATGGATACGCCTCGGATTTGCCAGTTGTTGAGGGCTATGCTTAGACCGGGTAAGGTCTGACTTAGTATCAGCCCGACTACCATGCATACCGCAACCCACACGGCTAGATATTTCTCGAAAACGCTGAGACTCTTTTCACCCATTTAATTCACCGTCCACTGAACAGGGGAATGACGGCTTAAATATTTGATTTAATAAAAAGGATATATTCACGGAATGTGCTCTTGAATCCAATAGGTAATCAAAATGGATGAGTTTTCACGGATTTATGCCAAGTATATTGTTGACCTCAAGTACGAGGACTTACCAGAAGGAGTAATTGAGAAGGCAAAAATGCATTTCCTAGACGCGTTGGGCAACATCTTTGCGGCACATGAGATGCCATGGTCACAGATGGTCATCAACATCGTCAAACAGATGGGTGGAACACCTCAATCCACGGTAATGGGTGAGGCGAAATACCCAGCCATTAACGCTGCCCTCGCCAACGGGACAATGGCACATGGAGTGGACGCTGATGATTCAGGTGCACGTCCAAGCTGGGCTCATCCAGGGGCATGCATCAATCCGGCGGCATTAGCAGTCGCCGAGGCGGTTGGAGCAAGTGGTAAACAATTAATTGAAGGAATAGTGGCAGGATACGAGATAAGCTGCAGAGTAGACTCATCAGGTTACCCCGGTTTCAGGAACAGGGGATTCCACGCAACAGGCGTCGCAGGAACCATTGGAGCAGTAGCCGCTGCAGGTAAGATTCTTGGACTCGATGAAGAACAGATGGTTAACGCCTTTGGGCTAGCCGGAACACAGGCAGCCGGGCTGGAAGAATGGCTCACAACTGGAGACATGAGCAAGAGACTCCACGCGGGCAAGGCAGCCATGAACGGCGTCCTAGCGGCGTACCTAGCCAAGGAAGGGTACACTGGACCATCAACTGTGTTCGAGGGAAAGTACGGATTACTCAACTCACACACCGACAGCTGGGACAAGGACAGGTTAACGGAAAACCTCGACACAGAGTTCAAACTGCTCAAATGCAAGTTCAAACCATACGCGTGCTGCCACGAGCTCTGTCCCCCCATCAGGATGGCGTTGGAGCTACAGGAAGAGCACGATATCAAACCAGAGGACGTTGAGAAGATAACGATCGGTCTCAACCACATTACGGCGGAGAACCAGTTGAAGGTAGCTGAGACTCCACTGCACGCTCAGAACCACCCAGCGGTAGCAGTTGCCATAGCCCTAGTCGAGAAGAAGATGTTTCTACGGGAGTTCTTCGAGTGCTACGACGACTCAAGAGTCGTTGAGCTTGGACAGAAAGCCGAGGTGTACACCGACCAAGGGATAGATGAAATATTTCCCACAAAGATCGGGACAAGGATTGAGATCACCACAAAAGATGGGACCTATGAAAAGTTTGAGGATGACAAGCCACCGATCCCACTCAGCTTCATCAAAGAAAAGTTCACAGCTTTCGCCAAGACCATGTTACCTGAGGAAAAAGTCTCAGAGATAACAGAAAAGGTTGACCGATTGGACGAAATTAATGACTTGACGAACCTTTCCAAACTTTTCTACTAGTTTTTCTTGGGGATTGTGAAGAGGAACTCGCTTCCCTTCTCATCACCTTTGGATTCAGCCCAGATTCGTCCCTTGTGGAGATCAACTATTCCTTTACAGATGCTTAACCCAATACCCGTTCCTTTGCCCCTGACCTTTGGAGTGATGTCAGGGAAAGGTTTGAACAATTCTCCCATTTTCTCAGAGGGAATACCGATGCCACTGTCTTTAACCGAAAAGAAGTGAGTCTGGTAACTCTCAGAAACAGAGATCCTAATAGAGCCCCCCTTTGGCGAGAACTTGATCGCGTTAGTCATCAAGTTCACCAAAACTTGTTGGATTCTCGCTTTGTCAGCATACATGGTACTCTTTACGTTGACGTTTTGGGCGAGTTTCAGGTCTTTTTCCATCAGTAATGGAGAAATCTCATCCACTAGCTCATTGATGAGATTAGCGATATCGAAATCTGAAGAATGCAACTCCATTCTCTTGGAATCAATCCTTTGAAGGTCCAGAAGGTTATCAGTTAATATTGAAAGCCTATCTGCATTTCTTCTCACGGTATCAAAGTAATTTAGTGCTGATTCCAAATCATTCGCATTAATCGCATCATCAAACAGTTCAATATAACCAAGAATGGAGGTTAGAGGAGTCCTAATCTCGTGTGTTGCTGTTGACATGAAACTAGTCTTGAGACGCTCCATCTCAATGGCTTGTTCAGTCTTCACACGCTCCTCAATCAATTCCTTCTCAAGTTGAAGTGCCTGATCCTCATGGGTTCGCACATCAGTAATATCCTCAACAATAACGAGAATTTCCTTCCCCCCTTTTGGCTTATTAATGAGTCGAGCTAAACTTTGCGCCCATCTATGTTCACCGGATTTAGTCACATATGGGAAATCAAGTCGATCAACTCTACCTTCCCGAATAACCTTTGGGAGATGGGATAAAGCTAGTCTTAATGATTCGGAGTTGAAGTACTGAAGCTGAGTGAGGTGTTTACCAATAATCTCATCCCGAGTATACCCTGTTAATTCAGAAGTAGTCATATTGCATGATGTAACAAAACCAAGAATTGAAAAAGTCATGATTGAAAAGGGAGATACCTCAATCAAGTTCCTGTAACGAGTCTCTACCTCTTGTTTACCTAGACTTATCTCTTGGAGCCTCTTGTTCTCAAACCACACTGAAATGAGATCCGAAACGATCTCAACCAGCGACTTGTCTTCTTGAGAGAACCTAAAGGTCTCATTGTCCTCAAGATTGATTACAGCAATAACATTTCCATCATGAGTTACAGGCACTGCCAACTCACAGAACCCCATATTGTCTTGTTGAGTTTGATCATACATATAGTCTATGTCAAGTGTTGTATCGTTTACCAGTTGGCTTGTTTTTTCTCGGTATGCACGAGGGATAACTCCTTTTTGATTGACATCCTGGACAAAATCATGCAAATCAAAACCTATTGAGTAAATGGCACGGATCTGATCCCCCTCGACCACATGAAAACTGCCAAAGCTTACTCCAACTGTGTCGTATAACGCTTTGAAGGTCAATTCAGCGATGTCTTGAAACGAGTCTTGAAGAATGAAATCGCGAGTATAACTCTGAAGAGACTCCATTTTCTGGAGCCGCCTAATGGACTTTACAGCTATCGCAACTTGAGAGGCCAGTACCTCCATCAGCCCAACGGTTTCATCAGAGAAATGGTTTTGTTGAGTACTCTCAATGTTTATCACGCCAAAAACTTGGGTATCAACGAAAACAGGGACTGCTACCTCAGAGTTTGTGGGTATCACACCTCGGATATAATCAGGACTATTAGGTATACAGTTTTCAAGAACCGGTTTTTTATCTCTAGCGGCTTTTGCGGAAATACCTTTTCCGGTCAAAGGAAAAAGCATCAAAATATCATCAGGGACGACTGTGAGCACCTGAAGCGCATCGCCTTCTAGAACAGCGAAGGACGCCAACTCGGCGTCAAACACCTCAATCATAAGGTTTACAGTGTTATCAGATATCTCCTGAATACTAGACGCTGACAGCAGTTTGATGGCGTGATCATTAAGCATCCTTGCCTGCGTCTGAATAGTACTCATAGTGAACCATCACGACGGATTAATGCGTTATAAATGATTCTTCATAAAACATAATCCCCCTCCAGAAAATGGGAGGAAAACCCATTGACTCAGGAGTTGATTAGGTTCAGTCAGTATTGACCTGTGGAATAAATTTGAAAAGGTGACTCTTGAACAGAGAAAATGGTTTGGAGCGAACTGGATGAGTAACTTTGAGCATCTAGCCAACGAAGTACCCAAGGTATATGACCAAACATATACATCCAACCTCAAGAACACCTTATCGAATATTTTATACACTGTTAGTTACCACTAAATGGTGCAGGAGAATGAAAAAATGATTTCATATGCTTGTAAAGACGCAGGTGTGGACTGTGATTGGTCTGCTTCAGCCGAAACAGAGGAAAAACTCATGGGACTTATCGGTGAACACGCTAAAACCGCACACCCAGATATTGTGCTAACCCCCGAACTAGTAGAGAAGGTCAAATCTGTTTTCAAATACTCTTAACCATATTTCATATTTTTTTATCGATGACCCCCCGAAAAAAAAACGCTTAGGCAGGTTACTGACGCATTTTTTTCCAGCGCTATAACAGGTTACTCGTTATTCGTTTTCGGTAAGAATAAAAAAATCATACAAAAAGGTGACTAGGGCCACCAGAGGAAGCTGAGTAACGGTAAAATCGTCGCAGCTGTGATGATCAAACCAATTATAGCGGTCTTCCGTAGCGCCTTATACTCCTCACCGTAGGCTCCGATCAGCGCCACGTTCTTCATCAGCTTCCTGATATCAGTGATACCGATATTAGCTACAACATGCCCAACCATGAACGCTGCTGGTCTGGTGAACCCAAGCATCTTCCCAGCCGCGAAGTGAAAAGGCGTGAAGAACGTTGTAGACGTCAACTCGCTTCCCAATAATGTCGTCGCGAACAGTGACATGAACGGCACCATTATGATGTAAGGGTGTAACCCAAAACTCGTCGCCATAGTTGCAAGGCTCTGCATCAGGTTCAGGTTCTCGCTACCCGCAGGAAGCACCAAGGCACCGTCAATGATCACTTTGCCGCTCCAGTTGTACGCGAACACCATGCCCGCGAACATCCAGTTTGCGACCTGAGTGATAACCCAACGCTCCTTGATTAGCTTCATGGTGTACCCATGGCTCTCCTTACTGGGCTTCAGGAAAGTGAACATGATGAAAATCGTCAAAAGTGGCCAAACAGCAGGCTGCATCACCTTGAATGGAACCGCCTGGTCCGCAATCACGTGAACATAGAACCTGCCAAGCGCGTTCTCAATGGGTTTTCCGAAGCTACCCCATAGACCAGCGAGCACCGAGACGATGACAAGTGGAGCTACTGATTTCTTGAAGCGGTTATTCTGCTCCTGAGACATGTCTTCATATTGATCAGACAAGTCCTCGGATGCGCTGAACAAGCCAAGCTTCTGGATACCGTAAAGGACGCCCATACCTATGGCACCCGCCAGTATTCCAACAGCCATGATGTCAACAGTCAGGTTCAGTATATTCACAACACCGGCAAGAATCAAACCATAGATTACGACTATTGTCGCGTCACGTTTTGTGACGGTGTGTCCGTCCTCCTTCAGTACCCAAAGCATTGCAAGTGCAAAACCGGGGATCGTTACCCAGAAGAACCTGTTGAACATGGGCATAAGGTCAGCCACAGTGAACCCGAACTGCTCACCGAAGATCATAGTCGGCACGACTACTGGTGTAGCATAGTACGCGTACTGGGTCAACGGGTCAGCCGAGCCCTCGATTAGGATGCTTACCGCCCATGGGCTGATGCCCATATCGTTGAGCACAACAGCGAGCCATGTGAAACCTGCACCGGATGACAGCATCATGATGCCCATCCCGAAGCACAGGAAGAAGGTCTTGAAGACAAGCCCGCCCTTCATGCGCTTGATGCCCTCCTGGATGTCATCGAAGCACCCGTGGAACATCATATGGTAAGTCATGTACCACGCCGCGAAACCCGCGAACGTGTAACTCATTGGAACCAGTATGCCGTAGACCCATGAGGCTAACAGCAGCGAGATCGGTGTCTTACTGTAGAATATCACAATAAGCCAAGTAATCACCGTGCCCAGCAAGCCCGCCTTGTGGGTCTTCATTTGAAATTTGAGAATTGCAGTCAACGTGACCACAAATGGAATAAACGCCAGTATCGCGCCTAACATAGTCAAATGTGTGGTTTATTTGACCATATAAGGTTTGCATGAATAATTATTGTAATAAAATATGATTATTTGAAAAAAGTTAGATGAGGGGTTTGCCGTCCTTCTCCAGGAGGCGTTCCCACTGGTTGAAAACGTAGCCCTGTACCTCTTCAACTTCACCATCAGTCATGTGACGGAACCTGCCCTGACCTTTCAGAACATCCTTTACAGGCCTTAGTTCCTTTGGCTTGTAGCTCACCTTCAGTTCACGTTCATAGACCTCGTACAGTGGCCATAAACCGCTCTCCACCATATCCTTGGCTACGCGTGCAGCGTACTTTGGGTCAAAACGCCAGCCCGTTGGGCATGGAGCGCTTACCTGGATAAACCGGAAGCCCTTCATGTCCTTGGCGAACTGGAGCTTGCCGATAAAGTCCTCGGGGAAGGCAACACTTGCTGTTGCGACGTATGGGACGTCGTGCATTGCCACAAGCATTGACAGGGGTTTCTTTTTCTCTGCCTTTCCTCGGCTTAACTCACCGATTGGTGTGGTGGTTGTGGCTGCGTACTTGCTAGTGGCGCTGCTCCTCTGGCCGCCGGTGTTCATGTATGCCTCGTTGTCGTAGCAGACCCAAAGGACGTCCTCGTTCCTCTCAGCGGCTGCTGATAGGCCCTGGAACCCGATGTCGCTGGTACCTCCGTCACCGATGATTCCGACTACTCGGATGTCTTCCCTGTCTGCCATCTTGAAGGCTCTCGCGAACCCGGTCATCATGGCACCTGCTCCCTCGAAGATCTCTCCGTAGAACACGGGTTGATCGAGGTTACCGAAAGCTGGTCCACAGCAGGCTACTTCCTGCCTGACCATCTGTTTTCCTATTACCTTTGCGACGATTCTAGCCACCATGCTGCCTGCGCAGCCTTGGCATGCGCTGTTGGCTGGCCTGATGAACTCTTTCTCGTCAAGTCTCATTAATGGAACTGGTTTACTCATTTCTAGTCCCCCTTCACCCATTCTACTATGGGTGATACTTTCTCGCCGTACGCGGCTTTGAGAGTTTTCTCACCTAGTTTCATTAAACCAGACACCGTTACCTCTTGTCCCCGCATTCCTGCGTGGAAGTTTAAGGTAACTGGGCGCTCATCTACATCGTAGAGTGCATGCCTGATCTCTGTGAAGGTGATTCCTCCCTTGGTTCCCGTGGAGACGTTCCTGTCGATGACGCCCATGGCTTTTGCGTAGCCGGCTATCCTCTGGAACTCTTCGTCTGGGAATGGTTTGAAGCTCTTGATGGCAACTAGACCGACCTTCTTGCCGTCTGCCTGGAGCCTGTCAACCGCTGTCTTGGCTGTTGAGGCAATGGTGCCCATGGCTACCAGTACCGCGTCAACGTCATCGCACTTGTACTCCTCAACTAGCCCGTTACCGTAGCTCCTGCCGAATTTCTTCTGGAACTCGGCGTTAACCTCCTTGATAACGGTCTTTGCGTTCATTGCGGCTTCCTGCTGCACCTTCCAGATCTGCTGGGGACCGCCCTCGTTACTCCACATTGCTCCCATGAGCTTGTTTGCCTCTGCGGCTTCCTCTGGGAACATTGGGTATGGCCTCTTGTATGGGCCGAGGAACTCGTCAACTAGCTCCTGGTCCGGGATCTCCACCGGCTCGGATGTGTAGCTGAGGATGTAACCGTCACCCATGAAGATTGTTGGCAGCCTGACCCGTGGGTCCTCTGCTATCTTGAAACTCATGATGCCTGTGTCAAGCAGCTCCTGGCTGTTCATACACTCAAGCATGAGCCAACCTGTGTCTCTCTGACTCATGGTATCCATCTGGTCGGGCTGCATGCCCTTTGTTGACCTGTGGACGACTGCCATGACTAGGGGGAGTCTTGCCCAGCTCGTCATGTGTAGTGGGTGGTGCATGTACAGTAGACCGGGGCCGCTTGTTGCTGTGAAGCTCCTTACGGTTGTGCTCGCCGTGATGGCTGATGCCTGGCAGCTGAGCTCTCCTTCCATTGTAACGTACTCTGCATCCATGAAGCCGGAGGCGCACATGTCTGACAGGTATTGAACGATGGTGGTCTGTGGTGTAATGGGGTAGGCGCTGACGTACTGGACACGTGCTAGTTTAGCTGCGTATGCTACTGCCTTGTTGCCAACCATAACTTCGAATTTCTTTGCCATTTCATAATCCTCCTAGATGATCTCCTGCACAAAATCGATAGCCTTGACCGGGCACTCCTCGGTGCACACACCGCATCCCTTGCAGTGCTTGTACTCTATCTCAGCTTTCTTGTCAACCATGCTGATGGCGACCTCTGGACACAATATGTAGCACCTCATGCAACCAATGCACTTGTCCTTATCCAGAACAGGAGTGAACACCCTCCAGCTTGAGACATCAAGCTCACCGGGCTTCGTCTCCACCTTTTGTGGGGGAAGATCACTTACGTCAACCGGCTCTTGTGCCTCCTCGTAAGCCTTCCTTACAGCATTGATGTTCATCTCAGCGATCCTACCTTTCCAAGTCTCGTTGATTGCCTGTTCAAGGCTCTCAAGGCTAACAGAACCAGTGATCTTGGCGAACGCGCCTAGGATTGCCGTGTTTGTGATTGGGCGCCCGATCTCCTCAAGCGCGATTTTTGTGGCATCGACGCTTGCTACCTTGAAATCCCCGCCTAGACCGGCCTCTCGTCCACCCCTTGGGTGGTTGATGAGGACAGTGCCTCCTTTCTTGAGACCTTCTGTAACGGGTACGCTCTTTCCTAGTAGAGGGTCAAGGACAATTACCATGTCTGGTTCATGGACTAGGTCACGCTCATTGATCCGCTCCTCTCCGATTCGGAGGAAGCTGACTACTGGCGCGCCACGCCTCTCTGTTCCATACATGGGAATTCCCTGAGTGAATTTCCCCTCATAATACAACGCAGTGGCTAGGATCCTGGTGCCTGTAACAGCTCCCTGACCGCCCCTGCCGTGGAATCTAATCTCCATCAAATGATATACACCTATTGAAACGGAGAGAGGTCTGACTGCACAGATAAGAATATTATGCATAACGAGTTTTGGGTGATATTTGCTGTATTTACTCTTAAAACGGAGAAACCTTGAGCATTATTTTGATTAATAGACTAGAAACTTAAGTCTATAAAATTTGTTTTCATAATTTGCGGAAATGGGTCCCATTCCTTTACGCGAGGGAACCAAGGAAATGATCGCGATACGAGACTAGTCCATTCACGGAAGACGCATTCAAGATCCCATGGATGATAGCGCGTGAAAAAACGTCCGCCGCAACGGCCCCGATTAAGGATACCAAGCTACCACGATTCCCGTTGGTTTCTTTTCCACCTGTTGATAACGCGAAGATGGAGTCTCCATCAAACATTGTGTGCGCAGGGGAAACCGCCCTAGCAACTCCGTCCTGTGCCATCTGTGCGACCTTTGTGACCTCGGTTTTATTGAGGGCAGCATCTGTTGCCACAATTCCAATGACGGTGTTCTCACCCAGACGAGCTGAGATGGGAGAAAGAACATTTCCTTGAATTGGTAACACAGGTATGTCCCCGAATTCCCCCTCAAGCTCCAGATTTCGGGCGTATAACCCCCCGCCCCTCGGGTCAGCAATATATCCGGCTGAGTTGACTGCGACAATTGCCCCTACGGTCACACCATTTGAAAGAACCTCACTTGCAGTCCCAAGACCTCCCTTAATGCCTCCAGCCATAGCCCCTGCCCCTGCGCCCGCGTTCCCCTGTTTGAGGTCAAGGGACACTGACTTACATGCCTGATAACCTGAATCCAAGGGTAGCCTTCCTCGTTTTTCCCCCCTATATAAGTCAAAGATGATTGCGGAAGGCACAATTGGCACCTTTATGCCATCGCGGGCTGGGTAACCTCGCCCTTCTTCTTCCAGATAACGCATAACTCCATCAGCGTTGGATAGCCCGAATGCGCTTCCTCCGCTGAGCATAACCGCGTCAACCTTGTCCACGTGGTTGACTGGTTTCAGTAAATCAGTTTCACGGGTACCAGGTGCGCCTCCCCTGACATCGACACCTGCAACACACCGGTCATCGGGGATAACCACGGTTAAACCGCTGAGGACTTCAAGGTCAGTGTAGTTACCGACTTGGATACCTGGGACATCGGTTATGCTGTTGCGTTTGCCGTGTGCCCTGTAAACTGGTTCACTGTTCATGCTTCCACGCCTTGATTAATGCGGTATAAAACTATCTACCCATTTCTGCCACAATTTAAATCTGATAAGAGACCTCGTATTGCTTGATTCTAATGAAGCTAGTCAAGTATAATGAGGGCAGGCTAGGAGCTCTCGTGGATGATAGCGTTATTGACCTAAACTATGCCTTCGCGGCATACAAGAAGAGCAAGGGAGCAGCCAACCCACAGAGGAAGGCAGAAGCCAAGGTCCCAAGCTGCCTACTCGCCTTCATAAAGGAAGGAGACAATGGGCTCGAAAAAGCAAAGAAGGCACTAGAGCACGTCAAGGCAGGAGCCTGTTGTGGTCCAAAGGGCGAGAAACTCGTCTACAAGAAGGGTGAGTACAAGCTCAGGGCACCACTACCCAGCAAGGCAACCAAGATCGCAATGGCGGGAGCCAACTTCTACGACCACAGCATCGACGCATACAAGATGATGAGGGGAGACACAACGACCCTCGAAGAGCTGAAGGCAAAGGTTGATGCAGGCGAGTACAGGACTTGGGGATTCTGGAAGCAGAGCAGCTTCGTCAGGGACCCAGACGGTGAGACACCTTACCCATCAAGCACAAAGAGGATGGACTATGAGGTTGAGCTCGCAGCGGTTCTCGGCAAATACGCCAAGGACACAAAGGAAGAGGACGGAATGGATTACGTCTATGGTTACACCATCGTCAACGACCTTAGCAAGAGGGACGGAGCATTCGGAGGAGGTCCAGATGGATTCTTCTGGGCAAAGAACTTTGACGGAAGCGCACCAATGGGTCCTTGTATCGTCACAAAGGACGAGATCCCAGACCCATACAAACTAGGCATGAAGCAGTGGGTCAATGATGAGCTACGCCAGGACGGTTCAATGTCCAGTATCATCAGGGGCTACGAGTGGTGGCTCTCATGGCTCAGCAAGGATGTCCCATTCTACCCAGGCGACATGATCTGCGGAGGCACCTGCAGCGGCACAGCCATGGACCAGACACCCAGGATCGACGGTAAAACTGACCCAAAGCTGTTCCTGAACCCAGGCGACCAGCTGAAGGCATGGATCGAGGGCATCGGCTACCTCAAAACCAAGATCGTTGAGAAGTAGAAACCTACTTCAAAACTCGGAGGATTATTCCTCTTCTTTTTCCTTTTTATGGACGACCACGGCGTTTGGCATATCCTCATTGAAAACTATTTGCCAGACTATTTCATCCCCCGGCTTTATGTCGAGAAGACCTACCACCCAGTCGGGGATAGTGGTTTTCTGGGAGTAACTTCCCTTCCGTGCAAGGTATGTTTTGGATGTCTCGCTATGCTGACTTAATGTGCCTTTGCGTAGGTCCTTTACTTTGCGTCTCATAATGTCCCTTCTATTCCCGTAGTCTTGTGGCGACGGAATCAATCATCTCTTCTGAAAATGTTTCTTATCAGGTTTTCGTGTAGAGGAAAGCGTTTTCTTCTCACGTCACACTTCTTCTTTACTTTGAGTTATATCGCTGTGGACATTGGGGCAACCAACATCAGGGTGGCTTCTGGAAACAAGGACGGGTTAAACCATAAGTTATCAGAGTTAACAGACACGGGCAATGGGCCTGAAGGTGTATCGTTACAGATCATCAGGATGATAGAGGAACTCAAGGTAGATGACATTCTAAGCATTGGAATTGGAAGCATAGGCCCCATCAGCCAGTCAGAGGGAATGATAACCAACACACCGAACTATCCATTCAACGATATTCCTGTTGTAAAACCACTAAAAGACCATTTTGGCGTCAATACATCGATTGTAAATGATTGCGCGGCAGCTGTACTTGGTGAGCAGACATTCGGAGCAGGGGTAGGAATAGAGAATATAGTCTACGTGACACTTAGCACAGGTCTTGGAGGAGGTGCCATAGTGGATAACCATCTGTTGATGGGAAAAGATGGGAACGCAGTTGAGGTTGGACATATTACAGTTGACGCAAACTCCAGGACCAAATGCGGATGCGGTAGCTACGGTCACTGGGAGGCGTTCTGCGGCGGAAAGAACCTGCCAAACTTTGCTAGGACGCTAATCAAAAGGGACTCATGGAAAAGAAGCCTCATCGCGGACATGACAGGCGGAGACCTGAGCCTGCTGACATCAAAAACAGTTTTCGATGCAGCGAAACAGGGAGACGAGGTCGCGAAGAAGGTGGTCTACGAGGTGGGAAAGATAAACGCCGTTGGGTTCGCAAACATCGTCAATGCCTATGACCCTGAGTTAATTACAATCGGAGGGTCAATAGCTCTAAACAACCCTGAGCTGGTGCTTGAGCCCATGTTACAGCATATTGATAGGTACCTGCTGAACAGAAGACCAGAGATTATGATTACGCCCCTCGGGGAGGACATCGTGTTGTTGGGCGCTTTAGCCCTCGCCATGAAAAATTGATCATCGATCTTTTAGGAAGAGCAGGTTCAAGCTATCGCTTCTCATTTGAACGAGTTCACCCTCGTAGATGAAAAAGGCTAGGTCCAGGTCCGCCTCCTTTATGACGGTACAGGATAGTTGCTCGTCGCCCACTCGTATGGTCTGGGGGTCTCGATTCACCACGAGGCTTATCGGCACAACCGCAGCTCCCTGGGGGACATAGATACTTGACTCGTACTTTACCCCGCCCTCCAAGGTGACAGAGTTGAACAATATCTCCCAGAACCCGGGCATGTTGGGTTCTATCAGCATCATACCGTCAACGTACAAATCCGTGATGTTGACCGTGATTCCTTCATAGGTAACGTATGTGACTATATCGCCCTCAATTATCTCAGTCCGTATATCCGTCCTGTCCTCATTATTGAAAACCACGAGGTCATATTCATTTGGTTCCAGTCCGTCACCAAAAGTGAACTCCGTGGTCAACTGGATACTATCTGCCTCATTACTCACCTCAGTCACACTGGTCATCAAGTATCCTCCAGCATTTTCCTCAACTGAGTACGTGTACGATCCTACGACTTCCTCGGTTTTTATGTATGTGAAACTGTGAACTATGTCCGTCTCCAGCTCGGGTAGCCCAATGACCTCCAGTTCAGCTGTCTCATACTGGGAGTTGGCGTAGTACTCGAACGCGAATGTGACTGCAAAAATCAATATTATTGCTGCGAGAAGGGTGGTCCGTTTCAAAGATAATCAAAAAGGTAGAGAGAAGAACTCTCTAAAAGGTATTTAGGCTGTGTACTTTGCCACGGCGTTCTTCAAGTTGTCCGCCGCGATAACGAGCTTGATCTTGAGGAAGTCAAACTCTTTCCAGTACCTTTCCCTTAGCTCCATCCTGTTCTCAACAGCCATTGCTGTCTCGGCTGGGTGGGGGCTGCCTGGGCTTCTCAAGTTATTGAGTGCCTTGATTGGGTTGCTTACCTTGTCGGCGATGCTACTGCTGACCTTGATGTCCTTGTCGAAGAGCTCCTTGGCTACCTTCTGGACGTCCTCTGCAGTCATCTCCTCCATGGTTCTACCGTCTGCGACTAGGTTGTTCACAACGCCTGCTGTGACCTTGTACGCTTCACGGAAGCTGAGGGTCTCCTCTGCTAGGACCTCTGCTAGCTGCACCGCGTAGATGAAGCTACCCTTGGTCTGCTCAAGCATCTTGTCCTCGTTAACAGTCATAGTTGCTATTGCACCATTGAGTACCTCGACGCTGGTCCTTGTTGTATCAAAGACACGCCATAGGGTGATCTTGGTCTGCTGCAAGTCTTGGTAGTACCCTGTTGGTAGACCCTTGACCATGGTCAGAGCCTCCTGTAGTCCACCGTAGACCTCTGCGGTCTTACCCCTGATGAGTTCAAGTGTGCTTGGGTTGATCTTCTGAGGCATGATGCTGCTGCTACTGCTGTACTCGTCGCTGAGGCTGATGTACTGGAACTCGGTTCCTGCCCACATCACCATGTCGGCTGCCATTCTACTCATGTTTGCCATGAGTATGCTTAGTACACTGTTGATCTCGATAGCCCAGTCTCGGCTGCTAACTGAGTCCATACTGTTCTCCTGGATGTTGTCGAAGCCCAGAAGCTCGGCTGTCCTCAGCCTGTTTACGCGGACGTTTGTCCCTGCGATAGCTGCGGAGCCTAGTGGGTTATAATTGACTCTGTCGTAGCACTGCTTGATCCTCTGGTAGTCCCTGAGGTACTGGTCAACGTACGAGCATACGTAGTGACCGAATGTTGTGATCTGTGCCTGCTGGCCGTGAGTGTAGGCGACCATAGGGGTCTCCGTGTGCTTGTCCGCAAGCTCGCCAAGTGTCTTGATTAGAGCCAACACGTTCTCGGCGATCGCTAGGATCTCCTTCTTGCTGACCATCTTCATGTCAACCATTACCTGGTCGTTCCTGCTCCTGCCTGCGTGTAGCTTTCCGCCTACCTCGATGCCGATCTTCTCGATCACCTTGGCCTCGATGAATGGGTGGATGTCCTCGTATTCTGCGCCAATGGATAGCTTTCCTGCCTTCCACTCTTCCTTGATCTCTGCAAGTGCGCCCAGAATTAGTACTAGGTCCTCTTTCTCAAGGACCCCTTGCTCATGTAGCATGATATCGTGTGCCATGGTTCCGTCGATGTCCTCCTCGAACATGCGTAGGTCTTCCACAGTGCTTGTGTGGAACCTTGCGACTCGGTCATCGAATTCCTTGGCTAGTCTTGTCCTGAATATATCTGACAATGATTACACCGTTGCCATCTTGAAAATGTGTATAGAATAAATAGGTTGCGAAAATTACATGCGTTCCTTCTGGTATACGCCGCTGTAACCCTTCTCAACGTCCCCTGTCTCGAAGAATATTAGCTGTGCGACCCTTGCGTCTTTCTTGAGCCTTAACCCATGGGGGTTATGCACCGTGAGCATGCTGCTGCTCCTTCCCTCGTAACCAGGGTCCCATACCGCGGTTCCCACTTCAGCACCGTTCCTGAGGAGCGTAGAACGAGTACGGGCTATTGCTGCGACATTGAGAGGCATTTTAACCACCTCGTTATAGATGACCTTGTAGACGCCTTTCTTGAGGTGAATCCAGCCATCCTCGTCTGGTTCAACAGTCTTTGTCTCCGCGATTACCCTTTCTTTGTTTGAGAAATCGACTGCTCCTCTACCTAGGAATTCTTCAACGGACTCCATGCTGAGATCGAAACCACCTGGCTGTAGTTGTTTATCTAGGTCGAGGTACTCCGTCACCAGGTTCTGTTCCTCGATGAGTTTTCGTAGTATCTTGTCGTTCAGCATTGTTACAGTGAATGGGGTGAGGATATAGAAAAAAGGTTAGGCTTGAGCAGGTCTGTTGAGTGGGACGTACTCTATCCCGCTCCGCTGTGGCTTACCCATTTTGTAGAAATCCATTAACTGGTACACTTCCTTCGGCAGCTCGGTCTGGGCACATTGTCCCAGTAGCTCGCATACTCCCTCGGCGGTAATCGGGAAATCATGGGTGTACTTGCCGGTGACAAGGTCATTTATGATGAGGTCTATCCTTTCCTCATCGTATTTCCCCTCCAGCAGCTCCCTCACGGTTGCATCCATCTGGCTAAGGGCTTTCTTTGCTTCCTCGGCTAGGTACAGTGTCTCGTCATCGATCTCGTCAGTTGACTTCGATTCAACGACTTTCAAGATGCTTGTAGCGGCATAGCTTCCTTTCTGTGTGCCCATCTGGGGGTCAACTGGCCCAAGCACTGCCTGCGGGTCCATCAGAATTTCGTCGGCAGCTAAGGCGATCAGGGTACCACCGCTCATGGCGTAGTGTGGCACTAGGACGGTGGTTTTTCCTTTGTGGGCTTTCAAGGCGAATGCGATCTGTGTCGCAGCGAGGGCTATCCCTCCCGGCGTATGGACTATGAGGTCTATGGGCTGCTCGTCGGGGGTCATCCTGATTATCCTGAGCAGCTCCTCGCTGTCATCTATGTCTATGTATCTGGCAAGGGGGAGTCCGAAGAGGCTCAGGGTTTCCTGCCTATGTATCAACGTGACAACGTTGGTCCCTCTTTTCTTCCCCAGGCTGTATAAAGCCGCAGCTCTTGCCCTGAGTATTATTCCCTGCTGGAATCGGGGGTAGACCAGTGAGAAGAACAGGAATATGACCCAGATGTTGTTTGTGATTGCCTCGAAGATGTCCATCTTTATCGTTAATTGAGAGTTGATGGGCGTTAAAATGGGTTCCCACATATTCACTTTGCACTACAAAGTACTTATATTATACAAAGTACTTTGGGGTTGTAGAGTAAAGATGTCAGATAAGATAGACCTGAAAAAGATGGAGCAGAGGGCGAATAGGCTCCTCTCTCAAGATGGCTTAGTGGAGATACTGCTGGGAGCAGTGTTTTTCGTGGCTAGTGCATCGTTCTCTGAGAAAGGATCGTATATCCCATTCCTTCCCCTCTACGTCATATTCATGAAACAGATAGTGGAGTCATTCAGGAACAGGTTCACATACCCCAGGATAGGGTACGTCAAGGTCCCAGACGACGAGTCAGATGTAGGAAAGGGCATCCTCGTCTTCTTAGGGGCTGTACTGGTACTCCTCGTGCTAGGGGTCTACATTGGATACAGGGCTTTGTCATCTAGTGCGTTGTATCAATGGCTCCCCTTGGGCATCGGGATGTTCCTGACGGGCGCGTTAAAGTACTCGTTTGACAAGACAGGGGACAGGATTAACTTGCTATATATCGCGGTCTCCGTGCTTGGAGGAGTTGTTTTCTCACTCATGAGTTTCCCCGTGACTAGGGATGGTCCACAGATGTACTTGCTGTTCATCAGCTTGTTCTTCTTCATAGCGGGTCTAGTCAGGTTCAGCATGTTCACCAGAAATAACCCTGTCCTTGAGGTCCCACAGGATGAGTGAGGATTTCCCCTCGGTTAGTTCAATTGACAAGCTCATACATGAGCCGGCTCGGCTCCTGTTAATGGCTAACCTGTACGTGGTTGAGAGCGCGGATTTCCTGTATCTGATGACCCAGACGGGTCTGTCATTCGGAAACCTCAGCAGCCATATGAGCAAGCTGGAGTCCGCGGGGTTCATCAAGGTGGAGAAGGAGTTCGTCGAGAAGAAACCAGTCACTAGACTGAGCCTCACGGATGAGGGCAGGTCTGCTTTTGACGATTACAAAGCGCGAATGAAACATCTTTTCAGTGAACTGTAACCGATTTTATTGTTTCTCATTGACAGAACCGATAAGCTAGCAAATTGGTCACACATTCTTGCACGGTGAATCTATGTACCTCATATTCGATTACCTAAACTATGCCGGCTGGATGATGCGTAATTTCATGACGCACATCTGGTGGAATTTACCCTAAAACACAACCCATTATTCCCTTTTTTTGCATTATAAGAAAAAAAGATAGATTTGGATAGAATTAAAGCATGAACCAGAGTCCAAAGTTAAAGATAATGTAGTAGTAGTTCTGCATTATTGTGATGTAGTAGAAGTCAAACATTTTGATCCAAGAAAAACTATTACCGGAAAAACGTCTTATTGGTTATGTCTTTGATTAAACAGGTGTTTGGTAACACCCCATTTAACAAGATATTACTTGTCTGCGATTCTTTGGAGCATCAGAATTAAACCAATCACGGGTATAACAGCCGCGATAGCAATCGGGAAAATCACGGGAGTACCATAACTCTCAATAAAGATACTGACACCGGTAGTCACTACCGAGCCCAATAGGTTCACCAGTACAAAGTTGAAGCTGAACGCTAGACTCCGGTTCTCGGAACTGCTGTGTCCTGTAATCAATCCGTTAAGTATGGGCATGAACGCTGCTTGGAGACATCGGTATAGCCCGTAAACCCCAGCTGCGAGGATCACTGTGCTCATGCTTGGGAATAGGAACAGAAGACCAGCCATCAGCACCATAATTATGACACCAACACGGTATATTCCGAACTTGTCCCCAGAATAGCCACCCAATATGCTACCTGCAATTCCGGTCATTGGCATGAGTCCTGAGATGAAGCTGGTTACGCTGTGGCTCAAACCCATCTCCAATGTAAAGTAGGCGGGTACAAACATGACAATGATATTGAATAACGCTTCAACGAAGCACGAGATACCGATGACGAGAATGTATTGTTGTGTCAACAGAGCGCGTATTCCTTTGAACACGTTGAAATCCCTTGAAGATTCCGCTGCCCGTAGGTTGTTCCTAGTGTAGAAGTGCGTCATCATGGTCATGAGGACGGTGAAAGCACCCCAAACGTAGAACGTGTGTTGCCATGTGCTTTTTGCCATAAAGTAGGATAACAGCAGGGGCCCTGCCGCAAAGCCGAGGCTTGACCCGATGTTATGGATACCCATGGCGTAGGTGACCTTTGTTGTGCTGAACTCGCTAGCCATCTTGAGGCTCGGGGGGTGATACAGTGTGGATCCTACTGAGAGCAACACGAAGCCCAGCAATAGTGCAGGGAAACTCGATGACATGGGGACAATAATTGACCCGAGAACCGTTATGGCGAAGCTGGCAGTAAGCATCTTTGATGGATACTTGTCTGATAGGACGCCTGTTGGGATGTATATTAGCACGTTGAGCAGCTTGGGCACGCTTGATAGCAGGCTCAGCTGGACTAGGCTGTACCCCAGTTCCTCTTGGAAGGGGATGAGCAGGGCGGGTAATAGGAAAGTGAAGACGTGTATTACGAAGTGTGATGATACTAGATAACCCAGGTATAGTTTTCCTTTGTCTTCCGCCATTTTAATCCCAGATGATGCGCGATGGGTACGGATGATTGCATATAAGAATTGAGTAAAACTTGGGCTTTGAACTTCAGTACCGGTTGTTTGAAACCCTTATCTCCTTTTCAGGGGAATCGATTGGTATGAAAGAGGTATGGGATAGTCTAGTCGAGCACTATGGTGAACAGCAGGTTGTCTCCTTTGCGACTGTAGAGGAGAAGCAGCCGAGGGTTCGCCCTATGACGCTGATTTACACTGATGACAGGTTCTACATGATCACAGGCGCAAGGGGTGGGAAGGACGCTTACAAACTCAGACAGCTACGGGACAACCCCAGATTTGAGTACTACCACACGTTGAAGGGCGAGAAAGTTGACGGTTTCATCCGAGGGATGGGTGAGTCATGGGAAGTAGAGGACGAAAAGGTCAAGGAAAACATATACACCCTGATCGAGTGGTCCAAGGGATTCTTCCCCACGGCAGATCACCCGGACTATGTGTTGCTTGAGTTGAAACACGATGGTTTCAGCTACAGGTTCCCAGATACAAGGGAAATTCTACGGAGCTAACCTCTCAAGTTTGAAGACCACAGTCTTCCTTCCGTCCGTGCAGCTGCTATAGGTGACTCCTTCTTTTCCTATCCAAGGGTAGTTTCCGCCCCTCATGAGGTGGATGATGTCCCTGAATATGTCGTTGAAGGCCCATGTGCAGAAGTTTTCGGGCAGTCTTTCCCCGCTTGATACGAACTCCATGCCCTCCTCCAGCCTGCAGGGGGATGGAATCAACTCCAATTCATCAGGTAGAGGGTCGAAAAGTTCGTGTTTGTCGAAACGCCTGACAACGGTTATCTTGACGCTACTCATCGGGAACCCTCTCTATCTTGAATATGACGGGGGCTAGCCCGTTGGTGCAGCTTACGTAGTTGACTCGTTCCCCCTTGAGCCACCGCTCATAGTAGGGCGGGGAGTCGTAGTGGAGGTCGGTGACGTCCTTTTGGATGTCTGCGTATGCCCAGCTGCAGAAACCTTCTGGGCATTCATGTGTCTTGCAGGTGAACATGTCTCCCACTTTATGCTTCTTGCATGGACCCCTGCTTTCCTCGGGGAGGTGAGAGGGGATACCATTCCTGAACACATCATTGGGTGTAAGTGTCTTGACGACGGTGATTTTGATTGCCACAGATAATGAACAGTGTTCAATGTTTTAGATTTAATCAATGAGAGGTATTGAGGTTTCAGCACAGGTTACTGAATAATATGTTACCCGTTATAACGCGGGAAAAATAATTTGGTGAATGACACTTTTGTATATAATTCATAATAAAACAGGCGGTTCTGGGGCTGGATTCTATGAAAAAAGGCTGGGAACAGCTGGGATGCTGGTACCCCCCCCCCTTACTTCCAGTCAAGCCACTCCGGGACTGGTTTTACTTTCCAGTCCTTGCCGTATAGCAGGTCATCCATCATTGGGAACACCTTGGGTGCGAGCCAGCTGTAGTTCACTAGCCATCTGATGACCGAGTGAAGCGGCGTGTCGGGTCTGCTGAAGGGGCATATCGCCATGCAGATGGCGCAGTCGGTGCCCACCTTGTTCCAGTAGGCGCTGCAGGTCTCCGCCTCCACTTTCCATCGTCGTGTTCCTTTGTACTCGGTCTTCTCGGTGGTTGGTATCGAGTCGCTTGGGCACGTGTGGGCACACTTCATGCAGTTCTCGCAGAACTCCTCGGCCGCGATGTCTATTGGCTTGTCAACTATGAGTGGCATGTCTGTCAATACTGCGCTGAGGCGCACCCTTGAGCCAAGAGTTGGAGTGATAAGGTACCCGTTTCTCCCTATCTCACCCATCCCAGCCTGGACGGCGAGTGGAGGTAATACGACATCGTAGTGTCCTGTGTGCTCCGCGATCCCTGTGTACCCCATTGAGCTGAACCATTTTGCCACAACGGTGCTAATGTATGAGCCGTTGGCGTACTGGTTCCCGGTCTCGGCGGCGGTTGGTGTGTGTGGCCCTGCGTGGACATGGGTGTGCCCCATCTCTGTGGCCATCACCAACGCGTATGGAGGATAATCCTGTTCAACGCCATCCACGGTCCATGTTTTCTCCCAGTTGGTCCTCTGGTTTGTGTAGACACATAACGGGTCCACCTTGCAGACCCCAATAACCTTGACTCCCAGGTGTTTTGCCAGGTTCTTCGCGATCATGGTAGCCTTCTCGGGGGAGATATCATATGGGTCGATGGTTGGTTCGTTGAACGCCACCGCCTTCATGTGGGACGGGATGCTGAAAGATGCCTTGATCATTGCGACGTTTGGGCGGTAACCGTTATCGATGTCCCCACTGATCCTGTCAGTCTTTCTGTTGGTGCGATCAACATCCTCGGTCTCTGGATGCCTTGAGTAATATTCATCGTATGCTTCGGTACCCTCGACTAGTCTGTTCCTGTTTGTCGTTGTATCCCTTTCATCTGGTCTCGGAGCGTCCCCGATTACGTACCCGTGAATACCCTTCAGTGCCGCTAGGTTTGGTTTCCTCGGTATAAGGAACAAGAGACCTGTTAGACCCATTATTCCAAAGTAAGCCAACGGGACAAGTTGAAGCCCTGGCTGGTACAGTATAATGTACATCAGAGCGACGTGAAATGCTGTCCCAAGCAGTGAGACCATTACTGCCTGTTGCTCCCGCTCAATGTTGCTCTCATAAGCCATGTACAGAGTTGCGATAATCATCCCAAAGTCCAGTATCGTGAGTGCGAGACCGATCATTATGGTCTTTATTTAGTGTGTATTTGCTCTATAACATCATCGATTGATGGGATGGAAGAAGTATTAGGCGTAAAGGGCTCTGATCAGCCATGGACTTGGTCGATGAAGGGTACAGGAACCTGTGGGGTATGCGTAAGAGTCCACCAATAGTCACGGAGAACTGGGTGGACAACGAGTGGGCAAAAGGGCGAACGGATTACCTGACATTCCTCATCAGGGTCGATAACCAAGATATTAGACGGCGAGTTGCTGAGGTGCAGGAGTCTTTCCGTAAGTTCAGTTGTGCCGATTGCTTCCCCCCAGAGTATCTCCATGTGACCGTCAAGGAGGTTGGAGGTTTCCTTGTCGATGAAAAGTCCAGTGACGACGAGTTCATTGAGGGTGACCTAGAGAAATTGGTCCAGTCTGCAGGGAAAGCCCTAGAAGACATGAAAAGTTTTGAGATTGAGTTCAGACAAGTCAACCACTTCAGATCAAACATCGTGATTGAAGCCCATGAAAACGGGGAGGTGCGGGAGATGAACAGAAGGCTGATGTCGCTAGATGGCGTCAAAAAGATGGATTATGATTACCCCAAGTTCCTACCCCACATGAGCGTATGCCAATTCAGGTCAACTGATGGATATGATGAGTTTATCGACCACTTGGAGACGAAAAGACAAGTCAACCTCGGACGAATACAAGTAAAACAGGTTAATTTAGTGAAAGCAATTCTCCCTAAAACTGGAAGATTCCCTGTTTTAGAGCCTTTGACCAGTTTTAAGTTGGCTTAAGTTCTTTCGGCTTCCGCTTGGGTTTCAGGAACAGGATAAAGATCACTGTCCCGATCATGTCAATCACGAAGCTAAGCCGGAATGGCAGTTGTGGTGAGACATTATCAAAGAGGTATCCGCCTGTCCATGAGGCTGGGCTGCTGATTATGCTGCCGATGGTGCCCATCATGCCCATGATTCTGCCCCTTTCTTCCGGTGGGGACATATCTGCAACGAGTGCCTGCCATACGGGTCCACCCATGGGGCCCCACATTGCTCCTCCTAGTCCACCTCCGATTCCAGTTAAGCCTCTGGTGATGAATAACTGGTAAAAGTTCTCACTGAACGTGTAACCCAGTACAGACACTGAGTTCAGCAACCTAGATACTATGATAACCGGCTTCTTTCCACGGTTGTCGGCCAGTATTCCAGCGGGGACTGTGAGCACGGTGGTCATTAGGCTGACAACTGTACCGATTAAACCCCACTGGGTTCTTGATAATCCGACTACCTCTACACCATACAGGACCATGAAACTCATCATGACCCGCATCGCGAACATGCTAATGGCTGCAACTATTGTGAGCACCCAGATTTCTCGTGGGAATTTCTTTAAACTGGCTATGATACCGATCTTTGGTCCCGAGCTTTTTGGTTTTGCACTTGGAACAAAGGTCTCCGTAATGTACTTCCATCTCATGATAAGTGCAAAGAAGGATGTGACCACAGAAGCTGCGAGAACGTATCTGCATCCAGGCATGTCACCGTAGTAATCCATGATCATCCCGCCCATGAGGCTGGTGATGATGGTTGGAATGCTAGTGACTGTCCTATACGCTGCGAACCCTGTTCCTCGCTTGTCCGCGGGAAGGCTTTCCGCGATTAAGGCGTTGTTTGCAGGTAGTCCAAGCATTCCAGCAGAAGCGAATATTATACCGGGTATGATGTGGGTCCAGTGAGTCGCGAACAGGTAGAATATGGGAGATATGAACCTGAATACACCGGAGATGACCAGCATTCGTCGTCTACCCCATCTGTCTGTCAGGACTCCTCCTGGGTACTGGAAAACTATGTTTGCAATTGTCTCAAGGGATAATACGAGCCCAAGCATCTCAACTGAGGCACCTAACCCCTTGATGTACAGGCTCCTGAAGGGCCACCAGAGGAACGCCGTGAACATGAATATGGTCTGGGTTGACATCAGGACCATTATGTTCCTGTTGTGGCGCAGCTCCTTGATCATATTGATGGACGAACGGAAACCTGACATAACAATCCACTTTAACGCTACAGAGCAGTATATCACTGTATCGGGGTAATATTAATCTGATATGTGAAATCCTTGTCACATGTCGATACCAGGCTTCTTGTTCTGCATTGCTCTCTCGACGACTTTCCCGATGCGCCTTGTCTTGGTCTCAGTCCTCTTCGCGTCGTTAACCCAGTGGATGTACATCAAACGTGCTGAATCCGGGAACGCTGTAAAGTTCTCATACGCCACCTTGTTTGATTTCAAGGCCGCGAGCATCTCCTCAGACATCGTTGGGATCCGTTTCGAGGAGTAGGCCGCCTCCCACCTACCGTTCTCCTTGGCTTTCTCAACCTCAGCGAGCCCAGATGGCATCATATGACCTTCATCGATGAGTTTCTCCACCTTGTCCCTGTTCCTTTTCGACCAAGGGCTGTTCCTACGTCTAGGTGAGAACCATTGCTTGAACTCGTGGTCGTCCAACCGCTTCATTTTACCGTCAATCCACCCAAAACAAAGTGCCTCATCCAACGCTTCATCATATTTCACACCCACACGGGGGGATTTCACCTTCTGCATAACCACCCAGATGCCCTTGTCCTGAGTATAGTTCAACTCAAGCCATTTTCTCCACATACTTGGAGACTCAAACCGGTGAAGGGTATTATCTGACACAAACTGAACTGGGTTATTGGTTAAATAAGACTGGCGGGTTAAAGCGTTAAATTGGATACAGGTATCTCAGGGATATGAAGTTCAACAAGCTCATACCGGAGATTTCGGTGACCAACATAGAGGAAAGCCTCAGGTTCTACAGGGACATCCTCGGCTTCAAGGTCGAGTACTCTAGGCCAGCCGAGAAATTCTACTTCCTGTCTTACGAGGACATTCAGTTCATGGTCGAGGAGATCAACAACCACTGGTGGACGGGAGAGCTTGAGCGACCCTTCGGGCGTGGACTAAACTTCCAGATTGAGGTTAGCGACGTGTCTGTCCTCATGAAGAGCCTTGAAAAGGCTGGGATTAATCTGTTCTGTGCACCCAAGGAGAGCTGGTACAAGGGTGAGGGCGTGGAGTTTGGGCAGGTCGAGTTCCTTGTCCAGGACCCAGATGGATATCTGCTGAGATTTATCCAGGATATCGGTGAACGAAAGATTACTACTCGTTAATACACAACCCATTTAACCCAAGGCACAGCAGTACTCCCGAGGAAGGGGTTTTGGGGATTATACCCCGCTTTTTCCCCTACCCTCACCTTTCGAATCCTTCAATAACCAATGAGGGATACATCACTGAATGGTTAACCCACATATCGACCTGTCTATGCCGTACCTCACCGATGAGTTAGAGGGTATAGGAGGGAAGATACGGGAAAGACCAGAGGATTTCGTGGTCGAGGAGATTCCTCTATACGAGCCTAGTGGGCAAGGAAGCCATCTCTACGCCAACATCACAAAGAAAAAACAAACCACTCGTGACGTGCAGGTGGGTTTAGCCAAACTCTTCAAATTAAAAACTCATAACATCGGCACTGCCGGGCTAAAGGACAAGAATGCCGTGACGACCCAGACGTTCAGCGCCTTGCTCCAGAAAAATATGCGTCCAGATGAGGTAACTGACCTGATCGAGAGCAGACTGGACGTGAATGTGAACTGGGTGAGTTTTCACACTAACAAGCTGAGGGTGGGCCACCTCATTGGGAACAAGTTCAAGATAACCATCACAGGATTACGCATGCCCACTAGTAAGGCAGCGGATAAGGCATGGGGGATAGCCGAGTTAATCCATAAACATGGGGTGCCGAACTTTTATGGTGAGCAGAGAACGGGTAGAACCAGGGAAAAGATCAGGGATGGTTGGGAGGTTCTCACAGGAGAGAAAAGAATCAAGGACAAATGGGAGAGAAAGTTCCTCATCTCCGTGTACCAGAGCTACCTGTGCAACAGATACCTAGCCGAGAGGGTAAACCGTGGACTCTTTGAAAGGCTGCTCCAAGGGGACATAGCGAAGAAGCATGATACGGGGGGCATATTCTGGGTAAGCGATGTGGAGACCGACCAGCCCCGTTACAAGGCGCAGGAGATAAGTTTCACAGCCCCCATGTTCGGGCACAAAATGTCCCAGCCACTGGGAGAATCAGCGATACTGGAAGAGGAGATACTTGCGGAGTCTGAGATGTCGATGGATGTTTTCAAGAGAGCCAAAATCACGGGCACCAGACGTTTAGGTAGACTTACCCCCAGAATAGATATTGTGGAGACAAGCAGGGGTCTCCAGCTTTCATTCATGCTTCCCAAGGGTGGTTATGCCACGACGCTTCTCAGAGAGTTCATGAAGATTTAGTGAAAATAACACATGGATTGGGATTCGAACACAAGAAGTCCTCTGGAAAGCAAGTTTCTGACATAATCATAGATGCAGGTAGGACCGTGGGATCAAAAAAGATACACATAGATTTGCATAATGGTAGGTAAGGAAGAAATCAAATATGATCAGAAATGAAGTTCTAGTTCTTTTCGATCTTGGGTTGAATTCGTACTTCATTGTGAAAAGAAGTTTCAGACTCATTCGATATTGGTATTTATGGCTTGTGAGTGTTCGGTGTTCGGTAGGGGGTTCATTTAACTTTAAAGAGGGGTCCCAGCAAACGGAAACAGTTTTTTAGATTTACATATATGTGTATCATCATTTGTCAAATAATTTCAGATTTAAATAATATTCATTTTGATGAAAGATTCTTTACTTTTTTCAAGAAAATCAGATCATATGATGGGGGTAGAGGGTTCAAGTGGAAAAACATCATTGTGATCTTGGATGTGGAGTTTGTTGGATGCGGTTCAAGGATGAAATATTTAATCAATTATAATTGGTGGTGTCCATCTTGTCCAGTATGTCCGGGATTTCCAGGCGCATTTAGAAAAGGAAATAATATCTATAGAATAGAAGACCCTGGACATCCGGGACATAGTGGACATTGTCTCTTATTGGAGGACGAAAAGATAGTTTGAGCCAATTATTCTTCGGATCAAAGAGAGTTGAGTATGGCGCAGGGAATGGGATTCGAACCCATGGTCCCGGGTGGGAACCAGTTTTCAAGACTGGCGCCGTAGGCCACTTGGCTACCCCTGCACTAGGCAACAATGAGAGTGTTGCCCATCTAAAACCTTATCGATTTACTCTTTGAAGAAAGAGTCCATGCTAACCTGGTTACGCAGGGCAGATATAACTACTTCAACCCGTGGCTCACCCGTGATAATGTATTTTTTCACGGCGTTCTTCACAACGACCTGCTTGTCATCTCCGTAGGCAACATCATTCAAACCGTCCAGGAACGCCTTCTCAAGGTTATCAAGGTCAGGGGTCGTCATAACGTAGTTATCCTTCTTCCTGCTCTTGGGGCGCTTCATGTAGAAAGCCAGGCTCAAAGCTACAGGACCGTTAATAGGCTCAGTGAAATGCTTCGCCGCTTCTTCTTTCACGGCATCCTCCCATACCTTGACCTTCTTGGGGGTAAAACTCCAAGTCCTACCACCCTTCCGGACTGTTCGTGCACGAGCCTTAGGAACAGGTTGACCATAAACAGTGAAGCTAACCCTCATATCGGTGAAATACTGCGCGACACGCTAAGAGTGTTGTCCCAGAGTTACGCCTTCTTCCATGTAACATAGAAGCGCCAATGGACTCCTTCTTGGGGCAGCGCGACAAAACCGTTAAACCCAGCGTTCCTAAGCTGACTCAAGTTGTTCTTAGGGGTACCATAATAGTTGACAACGTCACCGTCCTCAGATCCTTCTGAGTGATAGGGACCATCATAGTACTTGATCCGCATATCCCTGCGAAGAACTGGGTTGAAGAGCATGTCCCTGTCATGGCTACTGTAGATGAAGGTCCCACCCGGACGCAATACACGGTGTATCTCAGACAACGCGTTCATCCGTTTCTGCATTGGGTAAAGACGGTCCAACCCGTTGAGACTGAAAAGAACATGATCAAAGGATGCATCCTCAAACTCAAGCGCACACACGTCACCCACGTTGAACTCAATATCAGGGTGAAGCTTTCGTGCTTGTTCCACCAGTTCGGAGCTAAAATCAACTCCAACTACATGGTGGCCAAGGTCTTTGAGTGGACGAGTAGCCCTTCCAATGCCACACCCCAAGTCAAGTAGTCGTCCCGGAGATGAAAAGTATTCACTAAAGATGCCCTCTTCAAGGGGGAACAAACGCGCCTCCTCGGCGCATTTCTCTACGGTTTCTTGTTTGTTAATTGAAGTGGACAAATAATTACCTCGCTAAGTATGGTAAATGGTGTAAGCGCTTCCAGATTTCGGGCATAAGGTAGATAGGTAACACGGTTGATTTCCCGAGCTAATCCTTGGCGCTTCCATTTCTCCCGAACAATATGACCTCAGATTATTGGCTTAAACCTCTGGATGTATAGACTCATTCATCAGGGTAGGTGTGTCCAATGAACACACACAGTATCAAGAAATTCGGAACAATTTTTCAGTGTTCCGAGCAGCAATAGCCGACACTTCACCGGCATCCATCTCCTTAAGATCAGCAAGAGTATCCACAACAAGTTTCACATCTACTGGAGTGCTCTTACGGTCATACTTTCGAAGGAAAACCGGGCTATCCGTCTCAACAAGTATCCTCTCAATAGGGGCCTCCTCCATAACAGTCCTCGCGCCCTTACTGTACTCAATACTCGGCGTTGCAGAGACATAGAAACCCGCGTCAAGAATCTCCTTTAACGTGTGGATCGGCCTCTCATACCAGTGAAAGACCCCTGAAACCCCTGCTTCAACTGCAAGATCCAATGAGTCCTTGTACGCTGAACGGCTGTGAACGGAGACGGGAAGATTGAACTCAGATGCCACTCCAAGGAACCTCTTGTAGATTTCCCTCATCTTGAGTCTGACATCCTTCGGTTTGGCGAAGGAGTATGCGTAATCCAGCCCAATCTCGCCCACAGCCACACATCCGTCGAGATTCCCCATCAGGTACTCGATGGACGCATCGATATCTTCCTTCAGGACCTCGGAGGGGTGTACTCCCAGCGCAGGATACACGTAACTGGGGTGCGCTGCAGCAAGATTCTTGGCAAATATACTAGAATTTAGAGTGCCTCCAACACATACTATTGCGTCGATGCCCTCATCCTTCGATTGCTGGATAATAGAATCAGTGTCCTCAAAGCTCTCCATGTGGACATGGGAGTCAATGAGACGTCTCATGGCGTTAACCGTCGATTTTTTCTATGCTGATAATTATGCTTGCCTGATTTCTGCTACGACTTTTGTATGTTATTCTATAAGTCGCATCAAGCTCAATGTCATGAATTCCAGGAATTTTCAGTTTCCCTTCACCATAACTCAGGATGTTCGTGTCTCCACTGGAACTCTCCCATGTATCGAATACTTTTCCCTCCCAGACCTGAACAGGTGGGTTAAGGTAGACGTAAGCTGATGAGGCGAAGACAATACCGACGAGAAGAAGACCACCAATTAGCGCTGCCTTCTCTTTTCCATCCATCGTGTTGAGATTCATATAACGAAGTTGCCGCCCGTCACCCTATTAAATTCACCGATAACGATCAAATGAGGTCTATCAGCACGAAACTTAGGACTGAGACCAAAAATTGTAGTCCAAGCAGTATCATGGTTACCTGTGGTTCGGTGTAGTTACCCATTTTCATGACTAGGTGAGTTAAACCACGTATCTTGGACTCTCTGGGTTTAACTGTGCCATCTATCTGCAGGATACCGTAACTCTCAGCCTCAAACCGTGAGGCCGCCTTAAGGAAAGCCTCTATTATATACAGGGAAAAGCATATGATTGCAAATTTTTCCATGTTACCGATAACGGTTACGCCGGCGTAAACTGCACCAATAGTATAATTCAGGTCACCAGGGAAGACTTTCGCTGGATACCAGTTGTACCGAAGGAAAGCCAGTAGCGCAAAAGCAAAACATATCGCAATCATAGCCGCGTTGTACTGCCCCTGCCGATAAGCGTAGAGTCCAATTGACAGATGGAGAACAAAACCGAGCCCCGCTTCAAGACCGTTAAAGCCGGCTAGAAAGTTAGTCGCGTTACTGCAGGCAAGAACTCCTAGTGGAATGAGTAATAGGGGATATATCAAACCCAAGTTTATTTTTCCCAATAATGGAAGAACCATGGTACTCACACCAGCGTTCACAGCCATGAGGGGAACCGCGGCAGGTAATGGTATAAAAAAGTAGAGCCAACGGGGAATACCCACTTTCTTGAATTGTTCAAACTCACCTGATCCCTCCCGTTCCTTTGCTAGCGCAGTTAAGGTGTCAAATACACCGATCAAAGTGATGATCAATACGGTTGTCAACGTGGCTAAAATGTATACTAACCCAGGGAGCCTAGGCGGAATGAAAATCTCAATGCCGATAAAGTAGAATACGCCCATGAGGAACCCGATGATAACACCCGGTCCACCCATATCGGCTACTGCAACTTTGTTTTTCTTCATAATATCATAGCCCACAACTCCAATGCTCTTCATGTACTCGTTGACAAAAGGCACAATGATATACGTTACCGCAAAACTGAACGCCGCGGCTCCTGCGAGAGTATATGGGATGCTGAACATTATCAGGGACAAAACAGCCGGAGCACATATGAAATTACCCCCAAGGTTTATCCAAGGCGACTCAATTCAAGCCTCGTGAAACCCATAATCGTGGACACGCTCGCCTCAGGGAAAGGCACTAGACTCACAACACGCGATGTCATTGGGGCAGGTCCACGAACGGTTGCCGGGGTACTTGAAAAACATGGAATCTACCCTGAGATAGTCTCTGTTGAAAAGTATCTGAAGGGAAAAACACCCACGGACCATGATGTTTTACTCGTTAGTGGTATGACACCGGACATCTCGGCGATGCAACGGACCATCAGGAAATGGAGAAAAAACTCCAAAGGTCCAGTGATTATTGGAGGACCAGCTACCTCTGAGCCTGAGAGGATACTACGAAAGACTGGCGCGGATATTGCAATTATCGGGGAGGGAGAGGATTCAATCGCCCAGCTCCTAAAAGAAGGGGTGTTTGAAGGTGAACGTGACAGCCTCGGAGAAATCAGGGGAATTAGCTTCAGGATCAAAAAGGTCATCACGGTTAACCCCCTGCGCCCAATCCAATCAAAAGAAGTTTTTCACAATTATCCAGCATCAACAGAGACCATTCTAGGTTACGACCTGTACAAGTCTGCCAGAGTATACGTGGAAGCGGTCAGGGGGTGCAGCAACTACCACCGGGCAAGGATTGGTCCAATTGGGGACAGTTGCACATACTGTGAACAGTGCACAGAGAGCGGACTGACTGAAAGATATGATTGCCCTCAAGGGATACCTCCCGGCTGTGGATACTGTAGCGTACCTAGCCTGTACGGTCCACCAAGAAGTAGACCCAAGGAATTAATCATAGATGAAGTTCGCAGGCTACTGGACTTAGGAGTCCACCGAATAGTCCTGAGCGCCCCGGGTTTCCTAGACTATTCAAGAGAGAGCCTCGTAGAACCTGAACCGTTAACAGACCCACGGAGCCCTGAACCTAACTATGATGAGCTTGAGGGATTGCTATCGGGTCTAACCAGTCTTCCCCAAATGAGAAAGGGAAACGCATCACTCATGATTGAGAACATCAAGGCTTCACTGGTGACGACGAGAGCAGCCAGAATTCTCGGCACATACCTAAAGGACACCCCTGTTAGTGTGGGCTTTGAAACAGGTTCAGACAGCCACAGCATAGAACTGGGTAGACCAGACACCCCATCGGAGACCCTAGTCTCTCTCAAGCGACTCAAGAAAGCAGGGATGAAGCCATACGTGTATTTTATCCACGGTTTACCAGGTCAGACTCAGGAGACAGCACTAGAAACAGTAGATATGATAAATAAGAGCATGAAACTCGGTTCAGACAGGGTCATCTTGTACAGGTTCATGAGCCTCCCAGCTTCAGCGTTTAGTGGATGCCCATCGGGGCCTCCAGCGGTCCATGACCCGGATAGTAGTCTAATATATGACGCAGCTAAGAAGGCAAACAGTGATAGTAAAATCGAGTTGGTTGGTCAAAAGCTTAGGGTGGTGGTTGCCAACAGGTATGAACGGGACAGAAGATACTCAGTGGCGTACCCAATGCTACACGGACCAGTTGTCCTACTTGAAGGAGGGTACCATGAACCTGGAACCGTGCATAACGTCAGGATAACAGGTATAGCCAGTGACCGTATGGTCATCGGTGTGACACTATAATTCTAATCTGGGATCAGTAGCAATAACCAGTTATTCTTTTTATCACAGATTTTGAACACACAGCAAATGGGTAGAGATCATAGTTGTTGGAGTGCAATTATGAGAACATCTATCATGCTAGTATTCCTGTTTTTATTGGTAACACCACCCCATGTTCAGGGCAGGAATGGCGGAATAGTTTCACAGATCACGATTGGCGGTAAAGGCGTCGATAAGGTCAACGATTTTATAGCCACCCCGGATGGGGGTTTACTCCTCGTCGGGAGCACAACATCATTTGAAACGGACAGAGAAGATGTCTACCTCGTAAAACTCAACGACCAAGGAGAGTTACAGTGGAACAAGACATGGGGAGACTGGGAATCAGACAGAGGCTATACGATCAAAAGAACATTGGATAAAAACTACGTGATATCCGGAGCATCCACGGTCAAATATGGAGTTGGTGATGACGTTTTGTTCCTCAAGATAAACGATGAAGGTAAAACGTTGTACAATCGAAGTTATGGAGGTAACGCTTGGGACTGGGGATGTGAAGTATTTGAGATGGAAGACAAGAACATCATAATAGGTGGCGTCACCGAGCCGTTCTGGATTCACACCTACGATTTCTACATGGTCAAAACAACTGCAAAAGGAGACCTGATCTGGAGGAGACGTGTCGAGGTTGATGGAAACTTCGATATGGGTGGAATGTTAAAGACAGCCGATGGAAATTTTATCGTCGTTGGGTCTGCATCTGACGATCTCGGTATCGACAGCAATATCATTGTTATCAAAGTCAATCCGGATGGCAAGAAAATCTGGAGCAGGACATATGGCGGAGAAGAGAAAGAACACGGGCGAGACATCATAGATACTGGTGATGGTTACCTGTTACTATGTCAAAGCGATACTAACGATGAAAACGAGTACGACACCAGTCTGATGAAAATCGATTACGACGGGGCATATGATTGGAGTAAAAGGATCGGGGGCATCAAGGACGACGGCTGTAACCGGATAATCAACACAGGACCAGACGAGTATACATTGATAGGCCAAACCTACAATTCCGATGGCACCGGTGCAGACATTCTGTTAATAATAATCAACTCACAAGGAGATCTACTAATAGCAGAGACTTATGGTACACCAGGTTGGGATTCTGGAAAACTTGTACACAAACAAGACGATATGTTGGTGATAATGGGGGAAACCAATACGCCAAAAAGCGACATATTGGTACTGACGGTATCTACAACGATCACAAACCTCAATATATCCTCACAATATGGCGCCCCCATTGGAGGAGGCGATTATTACAAGGGCAGTACTGGAGAGATATCAATCGATAAGAGTACAATCTACAGTGACAGCACCACGAGGCATGTTTTCACGGGGTGGGTAAACAATGAAACGGGCGAGGTTTTAGGAGAAAAACCCAAGCTAGAGTTCAAGTTAGACACCAACATGACCCTTGTCGCCGGTTGGAAGAACCAATACCATGTAAGAGTTAAAAAGATAGAAGAAGTTGATGTGGAGCCTTCATCGGATTGGTATGACGAGGGCACAGAACTATTGCTAAGGGCTATTCCTGACGATGGTGCAAATTTCACGGGATGGAAAGGCTATGGACTGGGCTCTTACACGGGCAACATGACCGAGACGAACATCACGGTTCAAGGACCAATCACACAGAAGCCCCTCACATATGAGACACATTACTGTAACTTGACACTGGTATCGGATTACGGACAGGTCTCGGGAAATGGTGCGTACCAATTTGGGTCTCAGGCTTCGTTCAACGTGGAACCTGTCATAGTTGGGGTCAGCCCCGATGAGCGCTACAAGTTCATGGGGTGGAATAGCTCATCCGAATACGGGTACAGCGGGAAAAGCAGGGGAGTTAGCATTGAAATGGGAGACGATGTAACAGAGACCGCGATCTGGCAGAGACAGTTCTACATCTTCTCAGTAATCGAAGGGGGCGAAGGAAGTATAAACGGGTCCGGCTGGGTCGATGAAAACTCGGAGGTTTCATTGTCGTGTATTCTACCACAGGGAACCACTCTGGAGAAATGGGAGCCAGATGGTGTGGAGAATTACACTGAGGCAAAAGGTGCGATAACGTTCAACGTAACGGGACCCGTATACGTCACGGCAAAAGTCCTTTACCTTAGGGAGTGCGCGCTCTACGTTGTCAGCGAGTACGGTGAAACCATGGGCGCCATGCAGGGTTATGAGGGGGATAATGTTACTTTCAGCGTATACCCTGACGTGGTTGAACTTACCTCGAACACTAGAGTGGTGTTCAAGGAATGGGTTAGCACCAATGAGGGGGGTTATAATGGTGACGAAAACACTGTCACGCTTACCTTGAGGGGTGATACGGTGCAGGAGGCGGTTTGGAACCGTGAGTTCTTCATCTTTTCGGAGGAGAATGGGATCAATGGTTGGTATGGGGAGAACGTCAGTATCTCGTTAGACCCGAAACAGGAGGGAACATTGGTGGAGAAAGAGTTGCAGTACTCCGCAGAAGGGGAGAAACTGAAAGAGGAAGTAGTTGTAACTGGTCCACTGACGATTAACTCGATTTGGAGTTACCAAATTACCAACCTGATCCTTGCAGCAATCACCAGCACGTCAATTGGGTACACATCATGGAGGAGCCTGAGGGTTGTTACTGGGCTTAACAAGAAGGATGACTCTGAGAAGGACACGGGAGAGGGGCTTATGGGTAAGATAAAGTCCCTTGTTTCGAGGAATAACGCAGAGGAAATCTTGGGTGAAGAAGAAACAGATGCTGTATTTGGTTTCAGAAAGGAAGAAGACACAAAACAGCCATCATCTGGGAACGGATTCCTGAACAAAATCAAAACAATGGTTAACAGAAATCAAAGTGAAGACTCAATCAAACCCGATCCCACCTCTGTATTTGGTCTAGATCAGGGAGGAGCTGACGAGGAGTCGTCTCAGGATGGCGGAATCTGGAATAAACTCAAGGATAGAATAAAGAAACCATCTGAGGGCGAAACAAGTGACACCCCATCAATTATGGGGAATAACATCATCTCCCCAGAAAAAATTGACCCAAAGGAAGGCGATCTAAAGAGTAAACTCGCCTCATTTGCAAAGAAGTTCAAGAGGCCAGAGAAGGACTCCAAACCCAAGGAGGCATTATCACTCTTCGGGAAACAGACTGGTAATGATAATGAGCAAGATGCACCTCAAAGTGGTAGTTTGCTTGGGATGCTTAAACCAAAAGGTAATGAAAACGAGGACTCAGAAAGCGTTTTATCAAAGCCAAAAGAGGTGGCAAAAGGTTTTGTTAGTAAATTAAAGGGAATTCAGGGAAAAATTAGCTCCAGATTAAACAGAGAGAAGGATGAAGAAGAGGACGACCTCGATTTTTAAGAGACCAAAATTTTATTGCGCAGATGAACAGAAAACGATGCGTTTTAAAGAGGGCGTATAGTGTAATCTTAGGCGTCTATTATGTCCACAGAAGAAAACGGCGTAGAAACAATGGCCCCAGAGGGACCTGTATATGAGTGCGTAAAATGCGCGAGAAGAGTCCCACATAAAGACCTCCAGAGGTACATCAGCTTCAGATGCCCATACTGTGGATACAGAATTTTCCGCAAGGTACGCGCCCCCATAGTAAAAAGGGTGAAGGCGAGATAAACATGGCATCACTAGAAAAAGCACATACCTTGGAAGAGAAGAGGGCAGCCCTCATCATCAAATATCGTAGTTTCAATGTTGACGCAGTGGAGAAGGAAGAAGAAAAACTTGTCTACAGGATCAGCAGGGACGACGAGCATTACCTGATGCACATCCTTCTGAACAAGAAAACAGTTGGTATCGCATTCGTCAGGGACCTTAGGGACCAGATCGAAGCAGAAGGAGTCACAGGCGGAATCATAGTCTCCGACGGGAAGTACACATACAGTGCACGAAGTAACTCAGTTGATATGCATATCGAGTTAATCCCATCAAGCCTACCAACGTTTGACATATTCCAACACGCCTATGTACCTCTTCACGAGGTGGTATCAGAGGATGAGCGTAAGACTATCAGCGAGCAATACCACGCGGAGCCATATCAGTTCCCTTGGATCAAGGTAACTGACCCCGTAGCTATTATTCTCGGGGGAAGACCAGGCGATGTGCTGAAAATCACCCAGAATAGCGAGACTGCTGGATTATACTACAGTTACCGCTACGTGGTCTAATCTTTTCTTAACTCGTTTAATATTACTAATGCCTCACCGAGGGGCATGTCAAGTCTCTGGCTTAACTGCTCTGGGCTAATATTTGGCTCAATGGGTAGAATATTGTCCCTTGTGTAGCTCATATGCGAGTTGTACATGGGTAAAGTTTGAGCGGTTTCAACGAGTATATGCCATATCGGGTTGCTGGAGTACTCGTCGCTCATGGATAGGCATTGGTTTTTTCATGGATTAAAGGTTAGCCTTCCCGGAGCTTGTCGTACATCTTGTCAAGGGTCCAACGCAGGCTGCTGTTTAGCTCCCTGAGGCGCCTCTCGCCACCATAATTGACGATTTTTAATGAGCTGATTTTATCCCCGTCTGTTTCAACCATATACTCAAGGATTTCTTGGGGCTCAAGATCTCCGTTTGATGCCCTCTCCTGATCAGTCCGCTTCATGTTATCGAGTACACGCTCAACAAGGAAGCTCTGGAATGGGGGGATGTCTGTTGTGAACTCGAATACATCGGAGGGGGTGAACATCAGGGTGTTTCCTTCCACGACCAGATTGCCTAGGAGTGTGCCGTCTTTTCCAGTTACACTGATGTCATCTTCACCTTCAATGGGTACATCAACTGTGGGGGGTTCTGGGATCGGTGAAGGTTCTTGCTCGGGCTCTGGTTCAGGGATTGGCTTTTTTTTCTTTGATTTTGTTTTTTTCGGTTCAGGTTTGGGAACCGATTTTGGTGGAGGAGATTGTGGCGTGGAAAACGTCCTAAAACCTGTGTTTACTATGATGTTGTCTATCTGTTCAAGCCCCTTCTTGATGTCAGCTATCTCCTGCTCTGCCTCGTTGAGCCGGTTCTCTAGGATGGTTTTGAACTCTAGGAGTTTTTTTGTCTCTTTTGGGTCGCTCATGGGGTCTCCTCCGGGTATTATCCTAATCATTGACAGGGAATTTAAAGGCTTAATGTGTTACCCAGTATAGGAAGATGTTAGGAAGAAAATTCGTGGAAAGATACCTTGAACTCAGCAGGATGAAGGACAGCTTTCTGTGTGTTGGAGTGGACCCAGCAACAGAGGCGATGAGAGACAGGTACACGGTCCCCCAGAAGCTCATCGAGGAGAAAGGAGAATCAGAGGGTTTGAAGGAATTCTGTCTTAACGTCATAGAAGCCGTGACCCCATATGCCCCGGTTATAAAGCCGAACGCCCAGTTCCTCGTTTACGCCCTTGGCTATGAGGGTTTGAAGGAGATCGCGGATAAAATTCACGAGGGAAATAGCATAGCGTTACTGGACATTAAACTCAGTGACATAGGGAGCACCATCGATGCCGGACTATATTGGATTGACAGACTGGGCTACGATGGCGTTACGTTCAGCCCCTTCCCGGGATACGAGAACGGAGTTGACGCCATCTACAAGTGGAGTGAAGCGAAACAGAAGGGAATCTTCGCGCTGTGCAGGATGAGCAATCCGGGTACGCATGACTACCAGAGCAGAAAGATGGACGGCGAAGAGTTCTACAAGAGGCTCGCACGTGACGCATTCAACCATGGAAGCAACGGCTACGTCGTTGGGTGTACCGCAAGCGAGGAGCTCAAGGATATCAGGGAGATCATCGGCGAAGAGACACTGATACTGTCACCTGGCCTAGGAGCTCAGGGCGGTGACCCTGAGACTGCGCTGAAGTATGGTACAAACAGCAACGGCGAGGGATTACTGGTCTCATCTTCAAGGGGCATCAATTTCGCCTACGAAGCCATGGGGGTCAGCTGGGAAAAGTACGCAGAGGCAAGCGGTCAGATGGCGAAGAAGAAACGGGATGAGCTGAAGGCTATCCAAGAAAAGTTGTAGTTTTTTCTCTTTTAGCACTTTTTTGATGCTTGGTATCTCCAAGTGAATCCATGTAGATATGCTGCCTGCATTTTGACATATTTTACGATATAATGCAAGAGTTTTGGACAAATGACCAGTAATTATCCGTGTTTGTCTGGTTGCCCCCCTACATCACAAAACATATAGTCAAATGGAGAAGAAGCACCGGGATGAGTTGAATGATATTCGGAAAAGGGAGTAAATATCATCAACCGTAGAGGTTTTAAACAGCCCGCAGTAAAAGTAGGGTAGAGGTTCAAACGGTTGACCACTAAGATTTATGAGGTTCGGTTCCACGGCCGCGGTGGCCAGGGAGCATGGACAGCCTCACTTCTTCTAGCTCAAGCAGGCTTGAACGAAGAGAAGAATATTCAAAGTTTTCCTGCTTTCGGACCTGAGCGTGCAGGCGCCCCAATCACGGCGTTCACACGAATCAGCGACGAGCAGATCCAAATACATTCTAGCGTCTACGAACCCGACGTTGTTGTCGTACTGGACCCCACCTTACTCGGGCCAGCCGTGGCAGATGGAATTCAGAAGGACACGAAACTCATTGTAAACACTAACAAATCAGCCGACGACGTGCTTAAGACCCTTGGACTTGAGGGAGTTGAGACATGGACGGTGGACGCCACAACTTTGGCGCTCGACGTGTTGGGTAGGCCTATCACGAACACCGCTATGCTTGGCTCGGTAGTCAAGGCAACAGGCGTTGTCAAGCTTGACAGCATAACAGAGGTAGTCAAGGCTAGGTTTGAAGGAAAGATCAGTGAGCTAAACGCACAACTCGTAGAGATGGCGTATAAGGAGGTTAAGCAAGGATGAGTAAACGACCATGGCAGGATCTCCCTAAGGGAGCCGTGAGCTATAAGTCCAGCATGGACTATAAGACCGGTGACTGGGGAGTTGACGCTCCAAAGATCGATCAAAGTAAATGCACAAAATGCACCCTCTGCCACTTCTATTGTCCAGAGGGAGCCATTCTCATGAAGGAAGATGGATACACTGAACCCAACCTTGATTATTGCAAAGGTTGCGGCATCTGCGCGGTAGAATGCCCAGTAAAGTGTATCGAGATGGTGAGGAAATAATGGTTAAACAAACATTACAGGGATTAAACGGGGACGAGGCGGTAGCATACGCCACAAAGCAGGTCAACCCTGACGTTGTAGCCGCATACCCCATCACACCACAGACGATCATAGTTGAAAGATATAGCGAGTACGTCGCTGACGGAGAGGTAGACACCGAGTTCGTTGCAGTCGAGTCAGAGCACAGCGCAATGAGCTGTAGCGTAGGAGCTTCAGCGGCAGGCGCAAGGGCTTTCACGGCAACCGCATCAGCGGGTCTTGCCCTAATGTGGGAGATCGTGTACATCGCATCAAGCCTCAGGCTGCCCATCGTAATGGCGCTAGCCAACAGGGCATTGAGCGGTCCAATCAACATCCATAATGACCACAGCGATGGTATGGGTGCAAGGGACACGGGATGGATACAGATCTACTGCGAGAACTCACAGGAAGTCTACGACGCATCAATCCAAGCGTGGAGAATGGCTGAGCACCTGAAAATACAGCTACCAGTCATGGTGTGTCTGGACGGTTTCACTCTAAGCCACACGATGGAGAACGTTCACACCCTACCAGACAGCGTTGTCAAGGAATTCGTCGGAGAACGACCATTCATACAGGTCGAGGGACACCTAGGCAAGGGTGAGTTAAGGCTCAACCCAGATATGCCACTCACAATGGGTCCACTCGACCTACAGGATTTCTACTTCGAGCACAAGATGCACCAGGTAGAGGCACTGAACAACTCACTTGAGTACATCAAGGATATTGACGACGAATACGAGAAGGTTAGCGGACGAAAATACGATTACGTCGAGCCATACATGATGGAAGACGCGGATGTAGCCCTCATTGGAATGGGCTCCATGGTTGGAACCATCAGGTACACAGTTGACGAGCTCAGAGCTGAAGGAATCAAGGCAGGCATGGTCAAGCTACGCCTGTTCAGGCCATTCCCAGCGGAGTACATCAAGAAAGCAGTAGGAGATGTCCCAGTTCTAGGAGTCATGGAGAAATGCATCAGTTTCGGTGCACCAGCAAGCCCACTAATGGAGGAGATCATGACCGCCTACTACCACGACGACAAGAAGCCAAAGATGGCTAACTACGTCGTAGGTCTAGGAGGCAGGGATGTATCTCCAGCCATGATCAGGGAGTCATACATGGCTATGCTGAAGATCAAGGAGACCGGCAAGGTGGAGAAATTCATGACCTATGTAGGAGTACGGGGTGAGTAAGATGGCGGAAAGACTTACACTGAAAAAGGCAGCTGGAATCAAGGACACCTTGATGAGCGGCCACCGGCTATGCGCCGGATGTGGACACCCAATCGTTGGCAGGATGATTATGAAGGCAGCAGCCGACATACCAACCATCGTAACCAACGCCACAGGGTGTCTAGAGGTAGCGACAACCATCTTCCCATTCACAAGCTGGAACGTCCCATGGCTCCACAACGCATTCGAGAACGCAGCGGCAAACGCAAGCGGAATCGAGGCGACTTGGAAGGCACAGAGGCGCAGCGGAAAGGGACCACTGGCCAAGTATGATAGAATGAACGTCATCGCATTCGGCGGAGACGGTGGAACATACGACATCGGATTCCAGGCACTGTCTGGAGCCGTTGAGCGTGGACACAACTTCACATACGTGCTGATGGACAACGAGGCTTACATGAACACGGGCATCCAGCGCAGCGGTGGAACACCACTGGCGGCTGCGACGACCACAAGTCCGGCTGGAAGCGTTATCCCAGGCAAATCCGAGTGGAAGAAGCCCATTGACGACATCATGGTTGCACATGATATGCCATATGTCGCTACGATGAGCCCAGCTTACCCACAGGATGTACTGGACAAGAGCGTTAAGGCGTTCAACATGCAAGGACCAAAGTTCCTGCACGCTTTCATCCCATGCACAAGGGGCTGGAGATACCCAACTGCGGACACGGTAACATTGGCAAGGCTGGCGACACAGACATGTGTCTTCCCACTCTACGAGGTGGAGAAGGTTGACGGCAGGCCAGTGTACAAGCTGAGCGGCCCAAGCGCGGCTATCGCGAGGCGACCAGAGTCCAAGAAGCCAGTTGAGGAGTACCTCAAGACACAGGGAAGGTTCAGGCATATATTCAGGCCAGAGGAGAACACAGAACTCCTAGCGGCTATCCAGGAGGGAGTTGACCATAGGTGGCAAATCCTCTTGGAGAAATGTGGCCTCTAATCCTCTTCTTTTTCTCTCCAATACGCTTTTTCCCATTTTTCAGGTAACCCAGGCACTATTTTGAACAATGGGTGTGCTTTGGGTTCGGAAACTCCAAGGTTTTCCTCGTACTTCTTGGGGGTTCTCACCTTGAGCCTGCTCTGTAGTAGGTCAAACTCGTACGCGACCTGCCCTTGTGTGAGGTCTATTGGCTCAACTACTGCGTCTGGGAACATTATTTTTGAGTAATTGTAGTTGTACCCCCGCCTCTGGCTATCCACGTATAGCTCCTTGAGGTAGTATCCGACAGCCCCCATGGGTTTCTCGTGGTACTTGAAACGGTCCAATTGCGGGTGGTTCTTCCAGCCTTTGGTCTTGCCCTCTGTGACTTTCTGGGCGAGTATGCCTTCCCGCCACTGGGCTCCGAGACCCATCCAGTCAAGGTAGGAGGGGTGGATGGACCAGATTCTCATACTGTTACTTGTTGGCTCATTCCTCTTAACGGTAATGAACAGGGTATTTACCACGCCGTTTCAAAGATCAATTGTTATGGAAATTGCTACACTTGGAGGAGGCTGTTTCTGGTGCACAGAGGCGGTGTTCCTTGAGATAGAGGGAGTTGAGAAGGTTGTACCGGGTTACTCGGGGGGACACGTCAAGAACCCAACGTATCAGCAGGTAGTGACAGGCTCAACTGGGCACGCAGAGGTCATTCAAGTGACTTTTGACCCAGATATTACCCCATACGGCGATATATTGGAGATATTCTTCACGATGCACGACCCAATGAGCCTGAACAGGCAGGGCGCAGATGTGGGAACCCAATACAGGTCCGTTGTGTTCTACCACTCTGATGAGCAGAAACGAGTTGCCAAGGAGGTTATTGCTGAGATGAAGGAGACGAATGTATTCAATCTCCCTATTGTTACCCAGTTGGAACGGTTCAAGGAGTTCTACGAGGCGGAGGACTACCACGTGAACTACTATAACAGGAACAAGAGCCAAGGTTACAGCAGGTTTGTGATTGAGCCCAAGCTCAAGAAGATCGAGAAAGAGTTTAAGGACAAGATTGTATCCTAAAATTCTTTAACTCAAGCCCTCAATCTCATCTGAGGCATTACTTTTGATTGATAGATACACGGCTGCCATAATCCAGTTCAGGCGCATCGACCCAGAGGACATCCCCAACGTGGATGAAAGGAGGAAAGCAAACCTACAGAAGCTCCTAGGTAGCTTTGAGACTCTTGAGACATGGGACGCAATAAGCCCGGTCAAGCTGGTGGTGTGCCCAGAGAATATCTTCAGGCATGAGTTCAACGCCAAGGAGTCTACTCAAGCTGAGAGAGTGGCATCAGCGGTCACGATCCCGGGACCTGAGACTGATGAGATCGCGGAGATGGCGAAGAAGTACAAGACCTACATCAGCATGTCCATGCATGAACGGGACCCACAGTACCCTGACTACTTCATGAACGCCGCGTTCATCATGAACCCGAAGGGGAAGATCATTTTAAAGTTCAGGAAAATCAACCCTTGGATCCCATTGGAGGTGTCCACCTCGCCTCATGACATCGAGGACTATAAGGAGCCAATGTTCCCAGTGGTGGAGACGGAGTTGGGCAACCTCGCCTGCATGGTGTGCTACGACCAGTTCTTCCCTGAGGTGGCTAGGCAGCTCACGTTTAACGGCGCCGAGGTCATCCTGAAGCCCACCATCTTCCCACCGTACCCCCAGCACATGAACTATGAGCCCTATGACTGGTATACCGTGGTCAACAAGATGAGGAGCATCGAGAACATGGTGTATGGTGTCAACTGCAACAGCGGAAAGTATGGACACAGCATGATAGTGGACTACCTGGGTCGGATAATCGCGCAGGGAGCGAAGGGAAGGCAGATGACTATTGGAACGACCATTGATGTCCAGGCTTTGCGTGACTACAGGAACACCACCCAGCTGCACAATATGCTCCAGCAGGTGAGGACAGAGTGCTACACGTACCTCAACGAGCCCATGTGGCCCAAGAACAAGCCGTTGACTGATGGGGAGAAATACCCCGAGTGGGCTCCCAAGCCCAAGTTCTACAAGAAATAGGTGAGGCTATGCCTCGTACACTTTTTTGCCACCAACGTAAGTAGCCAATACTTTGGTGTCCCGGATATCATCCTCTGGGCACTCCAAGTAGTCCCTGTCAATGACAATCAGGTCAGCCAGTTTACCTGGCTCAAGTGAACCCTTCATGTCCTCCTCGAAGCTCATGTAGGCGCAGTTTACAGTGTACATCCTGAGGGACTCCTCACGGGTTACCGCCTGATCGATGCCGAGAACCGTGTCGTTGATCTGGGTACGCCTCGCGACTCCAGCCCAGATAGCTGGGAAAGCAGGGTAGGGTACAACGGGTGCATCAGTGCTTGCCCCGACGCAGATTCCCTCGTCGAGGAATCTCCTGTGTGGTTTGGTCCATGAGGCACGTTTCCGTCCAAGGTTCTCGTCGAAGCTGTCCCCGAGGTAGTAGACATGGCTTGGCTGGGTGTTCACGGTGACCCCGAGCCTCTTTATCTGCTCAATGTTCTCGTCGCTTGGCTGGTAGACGTGGATGATCTGGAATCTCCTGCCTTTGATTGGTTTGATTTCATCTGTTTTCTCGTAGGCGTTCATTACTTGGTCTATGGCTGCCCCACCTGCACAGTGGATTGCGGATAGCATCCCGCGTTTGTTTGCCTCGTCAACCAGTGCCTGAAGTTTCTCGTTGGTGTAGATGCTGACGCCCCTGTCGTCTGGGTCTCCCTCGTAGTGCTCCCTCATGAAGGCGGTCCTGCCTCCTACTCCGCCGTCAACAAGTAGTTTTAGCCCAAGGAACCTGAGGGTGTCGTTTCCGTACCCGGTTATCATTGGGAACTCCCTTATCCGCTTCAGGCTCTCCTCCAGAGGCTCGTTCCTCTGTGAGCCGCTGAGCATCAAGTTCACTCTTACGGTGAGCTCTCCTTCATCCATGACTTTCTGGTAGGCGACGAAGTCATCCGAGTTGAGTCCCGGTTCCTGTACGCTGGTGATTCCTGCTGAGTTCAGTGCCTTGCAGGCTAGCTTGATGCAGTCCATCTTCTCTGAGATGTCCTCTATTGGCATCAGGTTGCGCACTAGGTTCATTGCGGGTCCTTCCTCAAGGAGTCCGTTTGGTTCCCCTGAATCGTCTGTATCAATCACGCCGCCATCTGGGCTTTTCGTGCCCTTTTTGATTCCAGCCATCTTCAATGCATACGAGTTAACCAGCAGGACGTGCCCACAGGTCCGCGTCAGGGCAACAGGGTTGTCTGGCGCGACATCGTCAAGGTCATACCGTGTGGGGTTCCTGTGATCTGCCAGTTTTACCTGGTCCCAGCCTCTCCCCAGTACCCAGTCACCGGGTTTTGATTCCTTCACCTTGTCGGTTACAGCCTTTTTCATCTCCTCGATGCAATGGACGGGAGGTGTCATGACGTTGATTATTTTGAGTGCTGCCCCTACGCCTTTCATGTGTACGTGGCTATCGTATAATCCAGGTAGGACTGTTTTTCCTTCAAGGTCAACGAGTTTTGTGGAGCCTCCAATGAACTGTTCCGCTTCACTGGTTGATCCTGTGAACTGGACTATCCCGTCTTTTACAGTCAGAGCCTCGACGATGCTGAACTCGTCATTAACTGTGAGTATCTTACCGTTGACAAGGGCTAAATCGGCTTCACAAATCGGGTGAACCATGTTTATCATGGGAAAATAGGGGGTTTTTGGTTATAAAATGGGGTGTTAGGCGCTGTAAACGACTTTCCCGCCCAGATAGGTGGTCAAGACGTTTGTGTCCTTGATGTCATCCTCGGGGCATGTCATTATGTCCCTGTCGATGACCACCATGTCGGCCAGCATCCCCTGCTCGATGGTTCCCTTGAGGTCCTCCTCGAAGGTCAGGTACGCACCCTTTTCAGTGTACATCCTGACGGCTTCCTCTCGGGTCACCTTCTGATCGGTACCCATCTGGGTGTCGTTCACCTCGGTCCTTCTCGCGATGCTTGTCCACAGGCTTACGAATGGCGGGAAAGGAGTGACTGGGCTATCGGTGCCTGCTGCACAGAGGATTCCCTCGTCGATCCATGCCCTGTGGGGCTTGAGCCACTTGCTTCTCTCTTGCCCGACGTTGCCGTAGTAGCTGTCCCCTAGGTAGTAGAGGAAGCTTGGCTGGCTGGCGACCATGATTTCCAAGTCCCTGCAGTCCTTGAAGTTCTGCTCGGTTGGCTGGTAGGCGTGGATGAGGTAGAACCTTCTGCCTTTGATTGGCTTGAGCTCGTTTGTCTTCTTGAAGGCGTCGATGACGATGTCCATGGCTTTGCCGCCTGCGCAGTGGATTCCACAGAGCATGCCCCTGAGGTTTGCTGCGTCCACTAGCTGCTGGAGCTCGTCCACTGGGACAGTGAGTACTCCAAAGTCCTCGGGGTCGTCCTCGTAGCACTCCCTGAGTAGAGCGGTTCTTCCGCCGATTCCACCGTCGATTAGTATCTTTAGGCCCTGGAATTTCAGTAACTCATCGCCGTAACCTGTCAGCATTGGGAACTCGTTGATGCGCTTAACGCTGTCAGCGATTGGCTCGCTGTTCTGGATGGCTGCGAGCATGGTGTTGGTCCTGACGGTGAGCTCTCCCTTCTCTTTGAGTAGCTGGTACGCCACCATGTGGTTTGATGTGTTACCCGCGTCGATTACGCTTGTTATGCCTACGGCGTTGAATGCCTCGCACGCGGTCTTGATCTGCCCCATATAGTCCTCGATTCCCTCCTTGTGGATCTCGTTGCGGACCATATTCATTGCTGGTCCCTCCTCCAGCATGCCTGTCGGCTCGCCGTTCTCGTTCTTGACGATGACGCCTCCGACTGGCTGGGGTGTGTCCTTTGTGATTCCGCCTATTTTGAGTGCGGCGCTGTTAGCCACGAGTAGGTGTCCACAGGTCCTTGTCAGGATCACTGGGTTGTCCGGGGATACCTCGTCCAGGTCCCACCTTGATGGGTTCCGTTTCTCGGCTAGCTTTGCCTGGTCCCAGCCCCTGCCCTGTATCCATTCACCGGGTTTAGCGGTCTTGACCTTCTCGGCCACCGCCTTCTTCATGTCCTCGATGCCCATCATTGGCGGGGTCCTGCAGTTAATTATCTGGAGTGCGGAGCCTGAGCCTACCAGGTGTAGGTGGCTGTCGTTGAGACCGGGCATAACTGTCTTGCCTTTGAGGTCAACGACCTCGGTCTCTGGTCCTGTTAACTGTTTGATCTCAGTGGTTGTTCCGACTGCCTGTATCCTGCCGTCTTTAACGGATACTGCCTCGGCGTAACTGAATTGTTCGTCCACTGTGATGATCTTGCCGTTTATGAGGGCAAGGTCAGCCATGCATGGCTTTGGTGCAGACATAATTATCCCGAGAATAGCAACGTTTGGGGATATAATATTTGAGAGTCAGCCGAGGATGATGTTTATCTCATAGACGCTGAGCTCGGGTACGAGGCTCCTGCCCTCCTTTGTGAGGTTCACGAATCCTAGCTCGTGGAGTATCTGGAGGTCGTTGTGTACGTTTTTGACGTCCCTGCCTATTCTCTCGGCGAGCTCGTTGATACTGGAGTACTGGCCCATGCCGAGGAAGTCCAGCATCTCTAGTCTTCGAGGCGTGAGTTTCTCGTACTGCTTGGAGTCAAGGGGTAAATCTTCGTCCGCGAGGTACTCAAAATCCTCGCCTTCCTGATAGGCTCTCAACGCGTGGTCCATGTTTGTCCACTCGATGTACTCGTCGAAGACGCCGGGTGGCATCCTGCCTTTTGTGAACTCCTCGTGGAGTAGACTGAGGCTGCCGTATTTTTCGTTGAATATACTGGTGCGTGTCTGGACCTCGCTTAGGGGTATGCTCTTGACAACCTTCCACTCCATATTGGTGTCTACACCAATAAACCCTTATTAGTTTACCTCCCAAAAAACATGGGAGAACGATGCAATTTCCATTGGATAAGATATCGGATAATATTTGGGAAGTGCCCGTACAATATAACAAGTACATGCGGGTACCGGCGAGAATTTACGCGGACAGACACCTACTCGACGCCATGTTAGTTGATGAGACTATTACGCAGGCTATCAACATCGCACAGATGCCTGGGTTAATGAAGTACAGTCTCACATTACCGGATGGTCACCAAGGGTATGGTTTCCCCATCGGGGGAGTTGGTGCCTTCAATATGGAGGAAGGAATCATCACACCGGGCGGAGTTGGGTACGACATCAACTGCGGTGTACGCATGATGCGAACTGACCTCACATTCAAAGAAGTAGACGAGAAGAAGCAGGAGCTAATCAACGAGATATTCAAACTGGTCCCATGCGGCGTAGGCGTAGGCAGCAAGCTAAGGCTCAGCACAAGCGAGCTGGAGAGAGCCGTATCGGAGGGAATCCAGTGGGCCGTTGACAAGGGCTTCGGCTGGGACAGGGACGCAAGCCACACAGAGGAGGGAGGCGGCATGGCCGAGGCGAACCCGGACAAGGTCAGCGACAGGGCTCTCAAGAGGGGCTCATCACAACTGGGCACACTTGGAGCCGGCAACCACTTCCTTGAGATAGCCAAGGTTGACAATATTTACGACGAGAAGGCAGCCAAGACCTATGGAATCACCGACCCAGATCAGGTCGTTGTATGGGTCCACACAGGCAGCAGGGGATTCGGCCACCAGGTAGCCACGGATTACATCAGGATCATGGAGGAGGCAACCAGGAAGTACCGCATCAGGCTACCCGCAAGGGAGTTGGCATGTGCGCCGCTGAAGAGCAGGGAGGCTCAGGACTATTACGAGGCCATGAGCTGCGCAGTCAACTGGGCTTTCATAAACAGGCACATCATCATGCACCAAGTCAGGATCGCGTTTGAGCACGTCTTCAAGCGTAGCGCCGAGGACATGGGCATGGAGCTGGTCTACGGCATGACCCATAACACGGCAAAGAAGGAGGAGCACGTCGTTGATGGAAATCGCATGGAGCTGATGGTCCACAGGAAGGGAGCCGCAAGGGCTTTCGGTCCTGGTAGGGCAGACCTTCCACAGGACTACCGTGCAACCGGTCAGCCAGTCCTACTTGTAGGAACCATGGGCACGGCAAGCTACCTGATGAAGGGCACCGAGAGGGGCGAGGAAGCGAGCTTTGCAAGCACAGCCCACGGGGCAGGAAGGGTCATGAGCAGGGCAGGTGCAAGGCGCCAGTTCGATGCAAGGGACATCCTGGCAGATCTGAAGAAGAAGGGCATCATCGTGAAGGCCGCTAGCGGCAGGATCGTTGAGGAGGAGAGCCCTGACAGCTACAAGGATGTGCACAGGGTTGCTCAGGTGAGCCACGAGGTTGGCTTGGCAGAGAAGGTCATGTCAAGCAGCCCAATAGCTGTTGCCAAGGGATAATACCCTTACCATTTTTTTAGTGAATTTTGTATGTTCAGTATAATTTTCCCTTGTTTTACTCAGTGACCATTTTTCACTGTTTTTTCGTTTCATGTGACCAAGATATTTAGGTAAAACTGTTCAGTGTGAACGGAAAAACATGGGTTTTTCGATGTTTTTTTGGTGTTTACTCAAAAACGGTTAAATATTGGAATCAAGTCCCTAGAATGACCGCTTTGACTGAAAGAATTAAGCCCCATTTATGGTTCACTCTTTACACCCTGATGAAACTGGGAGCAACGAAGACTCCAATCAGGATTAGCACGACTCGGCTTAGCAGCGAGATCGGGGGTAGTCAGCAGAGCGCGTCTAGGCACCTTCAGGTCCTTGAGAAGGAGGGGCTTCTTGAGAGGAAGATCAACTCGGGTGGTAGCAGGATCAAGATTACACTTGAAGGCGTGTCTGAGCTTGACCAGGTACTCCAGGAGCTGAAGTGGCACCTTGAGGGCAAGGAGGCCGAGACCATCGAGTTTGAGGGCGAGGTGACCAGTGGCTTGTTCCAGGGCGCCTACTATATCAGCAAGGATGGGTACCAGAGACAGATCAAGGAAAAGATGAATTTTGAGGCTTTCCCGGGCACTCTCAACGTGAAGATCAGGGAGGATGACTATGACAAGCGACAGAGGCTTGAACGAGGCACATCAATACGCCTTGACGGCTTCAAGGACGGCGAGCGTGCCTTTGGTGCAGCCAAGTGCTACCCATGTATAATCAATGACGAGGAAGAGGGTGCACTTATTGTTGCGGAGAGGAGCATCCATGATTATGGTGTGATGGAGATTATCTCGCCTGTTTATTTGAGGCGTAAAATGGAGCTTGCCGATGGTGATAAGATCAAGATTGCGTTCTTGCCTCTTCGACGATCCGACGCTTAATTTTGCTGCTGCTGTTCAGGTCGGCTTCCCCGAACTGGGCTAGCTGGTGTACCTCAATGTCCGCGTTGAGCACCTTGTTTACCTTCTCGACCTGTGCCTTGATGCTCTGCTGGTCGTGGCCCATGACGACGATATCTGGCTTTATCTGCTCGACGACTCTTACCAGATCCATCTCCTCGTAGCCCAGTAAAGCTTCATCAACGACCTTTAGCGCCTCGATGACTGCCCTCCTCTGATCCTCTGGGATGACTGGGTCGTGTCCTTTGAGTTTCCTGACAGTCTCGTCCCTAGCCACGATTACAACGAGCTTGGCGTTGGGGCCTCCGGCTTTCTTGGACTCCTCCAGGTAACGGATGTGACCGTAGTGAAGTAGGTCGAATACGCCGGCTGCAAGGACTGTCTTCATCGTTACCACTCGAACTCTACTATGCCTAAAAGGTTTAGGGCATCGAGGATTCCCTCGGCGTAGGCGACGCTTGTCAGTGCTACGGCTTTCTGTTCGCCCCAGTAGTACTCTGCGTCGTCAAGGTAACGCTCGGTGTGCTCTAGCATCTCCTTGATCTGCTCTTCGGTGATTGTGAGTGGGGTCTCCTTCTTCTTGAGCTCAGCCAGTACCTTTCTACACCCCTTGGTGTACTTGGCGATGAGCCTGTCCACCTCGCCGATGGGCTTGTGGGTCTTGAATATCTCCCTGTTGCAGCCCGCCAGCTCGACCAGTGCGTCCTCCTCTAGGAAGTGGAGTTTGCCGGGTGCGATTAATGCGTGGGGTGAGTCACCGAAATCGTATCTGCTCAGTTCCTCGGCTGTGCCTGCCTTGATGGTCTGGAACCTGCTGCCCAGTCGAGCTACTCCTACCAGTAGTGTTTCCCTCGGGAACTTTTCTGTCTCGAAGAGCCGCTCGATTGCCTTGTTTATTGAGAGGTACCTGTCCTCAGCCATGTTGAGGTCCAGCAGCAGGAGGGTGTGGAACCCGTATTCTTGGTTCTCCTTGAATATGCGTAAGGCTGTGTCCACTGGTCCCTTCTCTGGGAAAGGTATGGTTGTGGTCTTGCCGAACTTGTAGATGCTGAGCCCTGTGTCGGTGATTGATGTGAATATGCTGCTGCCGTGGACGACGTTTGTCTCGACGTCTTCCTGTTTGGCGTCCAGTAGGAGGCTGATGTGGGTTGTGGCGCTTAACGCGTCTCCCCCGACGAGGACGACGACGTCCTGTGTCTTGCCTTCCTTGATGAGTTTCTCGCCCTGCTCCTCCATGCCTCCTCGGGGTAGTGGTGTGACCTTCTTTCCCACGAGCTCTGACAGCTCCTCGATGGTGGTGTCCATCTTCATGGTGTACATCTCGGCGTAGACCTTGTCGGCGTCCTTTGCTTTTTCGAGCCCTTTGAGGCTCATGTCCATGTGGCTGTTTATGCCGAGGCTTACCAGTGTTAACATTATTTATCCCCCGTGGGTAGGCGGGTTACGTTTCCGCAGTTTTGGCACGTTATGGCTATGTGTGGCTCCCTTTTCTGCTTGAGCCTGGTGTGGCTATTGTAGCCCTGTATGAGCACGGTGCTGCATTTCCTGCAGATGCCCCTTCTAACCTCTAGTGGCAGGTGAGTTCTTGTTCTCTGCGCTATCCTCCTCATGAGCTGGATGTACCTTTTTGCCCTCTCTGGCTCCGTGTGCACCGTCTCCCTGGCTATCCTGTACAGTGTATCTATGCGTTGTTTAGCTATTTTGCGGGTATTTTTAGGTGCCATGAGGTGTCTGCCTTTGAGTTCATGGTCAATGGAATCTTTATAAGAGTATAGCATGGTAATATCGAAGAGTAGCGGGGTAGGGCAGCCAGGTTAGCCCGCGGGGCTCATAACCCCGAGGTCGGTGGTTCAAATCTACCCCCCGCTACCATTTCTATAACATCTTAAAATGAGAGTCTTCTGAAAACGTTCTGGAGTATTAGACGTCTTTGTAATAAAAAAAGTAGAAAAATCCAACACAATTCGTACTAACTATAATTTTCTTGTCAGATAATACATTACACTCATTGTTACAGTCCAAAGTCCAGCCATGAACACCGGAGTAAACAAGTTTTGAAAAAACAGCCTCCCTTCTGTATCATAACTAGTCAATGTAACAGGGTTCAGCATGTCCTCAACTGGTGCATAGTTATCGTAAAGCACCAATGCGTCCCACTGGTAATCACCATTATATCTATGATCGAGGAACTCAACGTGTCTCAAATCAGCTGTCTCCAATAGATTATCCCGAATCTCTGCTGGAGTCACACTATGTTTCGTAGCCACCAAACAAATATTCTGCACCATTCCATCCCGATCATCCCTTGTCTTGAAAAGCTCCACATTAGGCATTCTCTGCTTCGTTGTCACCACTTGGCTCCACAATAGCTCGGATGTATCCCCCTTCAGACTCCCGATAACGTTAGCCACATAGACCCCGTCCTCACTAAGGTGGATACTAACCAACTGCATAAACTCGTCAGTCAAAAGATGAAATGGGACATAAGTATAGCTGTACGCATCCAAGATTATTAGATCATAAACGCCTGTGCTCTCAAGAAACTGGCGTCCATCCATAACGGTTATCTCCATCCTTGAACTGTTTCTTGGGACCTGGAAGTATGAGTGGGCTACTTCCACAACTACAGGGTCTATCTCGACCACACTGATATTTACATCAGGATAATCAACCATGAACTGTTTAGGACCAGAGAAACCGCCTCCCCCAATAAATAAAACCTGGGAAATATCAGGGTTGTACCCGAATGCTAGGTTAAAGTAATCTGTATATCGAAAGACCGGAGTCACAGAGCCGTTGATATACATCGCACTTTGAGGCATGTTATTTTGGTACAATGTTCGTGTTCCAGAATTTTTGTTGTCCATGACGGAAAGTGTACTATATGGAGTCTCCGTTGAATAAACGCCAACCCCACTGCCGAAAACAACTACCTTGCGTAATAGAGTATTACTGGGTAATACGATTAATGCCATAAGGAGTGCTACGGTCAAAACAAAGCTACGCTTTCTACGTAACAAAGCAACACCTACCAGGAAAACTCCCATACTAGTTATGATTTCTCTCGTACCAAAGTTTGGGACAAGGAAAAACACAGTCATAAAAGTCCCAACAATGCTGCCAATCGTGTTAAAACTGCTAAGTCCTCCAGATATGTTACCCAGGTTGTCGAGGTTTTTTGCGGTTAATCTCAGTGCATAGGGACTTACCATGCCTAGATACATTGTAGGAATAGTGAGTAGAATCGCAGATGGAAGCAAGGGCTCATACATCATTGGCAGCCCAATTTTACCGACAACTTCCAGTATGAAAGGAGCAGAGACTGGAATAATAACCACGAACACTCCTGCTTTCAATATTATGTTGGAGAGCCCAAGGTAGCTGACATGCTTATCTGCGCTTCTTCCACCTCTTCTGTACCCGATCGCTAAGGCCATCATAATTACAGCGATAAGACTACCCCAAGTATACACGGTATCTCCATAGTATGGCGCCAGTAACCGGCTAGCCATAATTTCTACCCCCATGACTATTGCACCGGAGATAAAAACGATGAATCTTACAGCTTGGCGTTCAGAGAGCCTCTTCATTGTCTACCAATAGACATTATTCGGGTACTTGATATATTTTCACATACAAATCGAGCACGAGATTCACTAATTCATTTCGAAATCTGACCGTGAACATTGGTCCATATTGGTAAATACCTATTGAGGAAGCTTCTATGACCGAAATAGTTAATAAAAATGCCCAGAATCCCCCCTGTCCGTCGACGGCTCAAATCTACCCCCGCTACCACATTAGTATGTTTGAACTTGTGACTTGAGGGGCAAGGTAATCGAAAAAAAGGTCTCAGTATTCGCGTTTTATGTATTGAAAAGATACCCGGCAGCATCATACTAGTAACCAGTTACTATTTGGTGCATTATTATTGAGATGATGAGAGGGGGGTTTCAAAGCGCTCGCTAAAGAGTTATATACGGTAATTCGGCTCTAGCCTTGGTCTTGTGAAGAGTCTTTTGTCAAACAAACTGAAAAAGGAAGCCGCCTGCGAAGAGTGTGGCAGTAGTAACCTACTCAGAGACTATGAAACAAGCGAGCTAACTTGTCAGGCTTGCGGTATAGTAGTTTCCAACACAGAACTCAGCACCGGGCCAGAGTGGCGTGCATTCGACCAACAACAACGGGACAAACTTCCAAGAGTGGGAGCACCCGTGACATGGACGATCCACGACAAAGGCCTGAGCACAACAATCGGCTGGCAGAACAGAGACGCCTCAGGTCGAAAGCTAAGCCCAGAGCAAAGGGCAAGACTGTACAGGCTCAGAAAATGGCATCGAAGAAGCAAGGTATCTGACAGTACACAGAGAAACCTCGCCCATGCCTTGAGTGAAATGAGCAAGATAAGCAACAAAATCAACCTACCAAGGAACGTCATAGAGACCAGCAGCATGATCTACAGGCGCGCCATCCAGAAACAACTCATCAGGGGAAGAACAATCCAGAGCGTCGCAGTCGCATCCATCTACATGGCTTGCAGACAATGCAGTGTCATCAGGACCCTTGAAGACGTTGCAAATGCAGCAAACATCACCAAAAAGGAAGCAGCTCGAAACTATAGGTTCCTCCTCAGGGAGCTAAAGTCATCAGTCCCGCAGGTTAACCCACAGGGATACATCAGTAAGATGGTGAACAAGCTTGAACTCACGGGAGACACTGAGAAGCTTGCCATGGCTATACTGACCCAGGCATCCGAGATGAAGCTAACAAGCGGGAGAGGCCCAGCTGGGATAGCGGCGTCCTGCATCTACATCAGCAGCCAATTAACCAATGAGAGACGCACACAGGGCGAAATAGCCAAAGAGGCCCAGGTCACCGAGGTTACCATTAGGAACCGATACAAGGAACTGGTCCAGCGCCTGGACTTTAACGTCTCTTTATAACCACTCTACTTTGCACACGCTATGATAGCAATTACGTGATTGCCAGCCTTATCGTGCACTCACAAATGAAAAGAAATTCCTTGAGTACCCCCGACCGGAGAAGGTCTTGAGCAAAGACCGTACGTTGAAAGCGTATCCAATCGGAGGTAAGCCATGCATTGCAGTTGATGCTTATATGAATTACCGTAAACAAAGGGATCGAACTGAACCTGGAGACGTAAATCTAGTCTACTTACTTAATGAGGAGGAATTCAAGGCAGCAGCAACCGTTGCCTTGCACACCTTGCCCATGCACCCAAAGTCCAGCTTGTCGATGGTATCAGCCCTGGTGTGATAGTAAGGAGTCCTGAAATCACAGGTATCAGTGAGCATCACCGCCGGAATACCCGCCTTCCAGAATGGGGCATGATCCGACCTCAGCAGATCAACCATCTTATATTTCAACACATCAAACCCGAAGGGAGCATGGAGCCAAGCATAAGGCAACTGAATCTCATCCAGTTTACAAGACGACGCAAATAACTCCAGTAACGACCCAGAGTTGACATCACCAACCCCAAACAGGGAATTCCCAGTAGTCACATCATCTACAAGATGGGTTTGAATCATTTCAGGACCCAATCCCACGGATAGCCTCTGTGTGTTTGGCTTTTCGGTATAATACCCAACCTCCTCCAAGTTTAGCACCCCAGCGATATCGATACCCGGAGCCCTGTCCTCCACCCATCTAGCGCTCCCGATTAAACTATTATTTCCAGCCCACGTGTCAAATGACAGATTTTCATAAAATCCCCCTAATCCTCTGAAATAGCTTAACTCGTTCTCGTTCATCGCGTCCCCATATTCCCTAAAAAACAAGTCCACGCTGTCCTTAGGTTGCCTCCCACTCCTCCTACCGCCTCCGATATACCCCATGAATTTCTTCTTGAGTTTCTGAGTGTTGAAACATCTATAATTAAGGTTCTCATCCATCAAACCAAGATCCTGGGCCGAGGCATACTCTTTGAGGAACTTGTTGGGATGCGCTTCTTCCAAGGTAAACCCAATAAATCGAACGTTCAAAGGACCTTCAGAGACCCCAAGCACTCTGGCAGCTTCAAGCATAACCGAGACCCCGGAGAGATTATCATTCGCCCCCGGAGCCTTTGGAACAGTATCATAATGAGAGGTAACTAGAAGCTCGGGTTCGTCCCCGGTGGCTATCAATCCCTCGATGTTACGGTATTTCTCCCCATCGAGTTCAAACACGTGCTCATAAACTTCTAAACCATACGCCTTAAACTGGGATACAATGTAATCAGCTGCAGCATCCAACTTATCCTGATTATAAACAGGGTCGTTTGGACCCATCATCTTCATGATATGCCCATAGAGCTTGCCCTCATCCACCTTACCTAGTAACTCGTACAACTAAACCACTCTAACGTTTAGTTAATTTTTTGCATATAATGTTTGTCTGAAAAAGAGGAGTCTGGTCAAGAAATTATCCTACCCAATTATGGGTGATAACAACTTAATTAGTTAATACCGGGTGTTGGGGTGTGAACAATAATAAATCCGGCATGGACACACGCTCCATTGCTCTATCCGCAGTGTTCAGCGCACTGTCAGTCATGTTAACCATGATCAACATCACCATACCATTCCCGTTACTGCCGTACCTGAAATTCGATTTCTCCGAGATACCAGTAACGACAGCATTCTTCCTAGTCGGACCACAGTACGCCCTACTATCCACGGCAATCTACTGGATCGTACTAACCATCAGGGCAGGCGACATACTAGGACCAGCCATGAAAATGGTGGGCGTAGCATCCATGATAATCGGGTTATGGGTAGGCGCAAAAATCACAAAAGGAAATGACCTGAAACAGATGATAACATCAGGCACGGTAATAGGAATCATACTGAGGGTCATCACCATGTCCATTTTCAACTACGCAGTGTTCACAGTCATCGCGCCGTTCTACCTGGACTACGCAGCAGGACTCATAGCAGCCCTTGGGCTACCCACAACAACGGCGTTCCAGACAATCCTGTACGCACTCCTGTTGACCGGAATCTACAACCTGTTACACACGGTGCTGAGCCTTGTACCCGCCGTATTCGTGTCAGAGGCATCACTAAACCGCATGCCATACATCGCAGCCAACTCCTGGATAGCTAAATATAAGAAAAAATAGGTACCAACCCGGGGCAAATCCATTGCCCCAGAGTGAAAACAAGCCCCAGAACAGCCGTTTTCTAATTATTTTTTTTACGTTATAACAGGTAACCTACTATTCGGGTTTCCAAGTTTTGGAGAACCACTGAAGCAGAAAACTACTCGTTGAATGGAAGCGTGAACGTGATGGTCGTCCCTTTACCCGGTCCATCAGACTCGGCCCAGATCTTTCCACCGTGAAGCTCCACTATGCCCTTGCTGATACTTAGACCAAGACCCGTACCCCTTACGTTCCCTTCAACCAGTATACCAGGGAAGGGTGTGAACAGTTTTGGCAGATCCTCCTCGGACACACCAATACCGTTGTCGGAGATGGTGAACTGAATATTGTCCCCCACCTTCCTTGCGTCAAAGGTGATCTCTCCGCCAGCAGGAGAGAACTTGGTTGCATTGGATAACAAGTTGACTACAACCTGTATGACACGTAACCGGTCCATCTTTACCGTTGCGTCAAGGCAGTTACAGTGGACTACCTGATTTTTCGCTTTCAGGAATGGGTTAAACTCGTTCATCACATCGTCCTTGAAGTCTGTGAGATCGACATCCTCGATTAATATTGAGAGCCTTCCCTCCTCTAACCTCTGGAGGTTTAACAGGTCATCAGTTAAAACGCTGAGCCTGTGAACGTTCCTGAGAATAACCTCAAAATACTTGCGCTGATTCTCTGACAGGTTCTCCAACTCATCCTGAATAATCTCGGTATACCCCTGAATGGACGCCAAGGGGGTTCTAATTTCGTGTGTAGCAGTGCTCATGAACCGGGTCTTCAGTTGGTTGAGCTCCTGCTCCTGCTCAAGCCTTAACTGTCCCATGAACAACTCTCGTTCATAGGATTCTTTCTCAACGGCATTCTGCACTCTTTCCAGAGCTGAGGCCACATGTTGAGCTAGAAGCTCTAGAATTATCTCGTCCTCTTTTCCAAACGCGTTTAATCTGCGGCTTTCCACGTTAATAACACCGCAAACACTCCCTCCAGATATCAAAGGAACATCTAACTCAGAAATAGTATCAGTTGAAGCGCCTTGAATATATGATGGATCCACCCTAACATCAGGTGTGTTAATAGTATTCTTGAGCTTGACTGCTTTTGCTGTTAACCCCTTGTCAGCAACATGAACAGGTTTCTCATATTTTTTAACACCTCTAGCATCTCTGACCCAAAGTTGGTTATTTTCGAGGGTCTGGAAAGTTACAATCTCATAATCCATAACTTGGTTGATAATATCCAGAGTCTTCTCAGTTATCTCTTCCACAGTCGTCGCCTGACTTAGAAAGGCTGAAAGCTGGTAAACCGCCTCCCTCCTACTTTCGAATAGTTTCTGCTGAGTAATGTCCCTAAGAATCCCAAGAGTGGCGGTAGTTCCCTGCCATTCGATTAAGCTGACTTGGATATCAACTTCAATGAGTTTGCCGTTTCTATTGAAGACCTTCATCTGGTATCTAGGGGGAGCAAAATCTCCTCTCTGACGTGCCTTAGTGTAATCATCGAGTTGCTTAAAATAATCTGGATGATAGAAAGGGTCGGGAGATAATCCGATTATATCTTCTGCATGTTCGTAACCAGTAAGCTTGGCAAGAGCATCATTTGCGTAGAGAATTTCTTCCTTATTTGTAACAACAATCGCGTCAGATGCCTGCTCGATAAGTTTCTGGTATCCGCTTCGTGTTTTTTCAAGTGCAAGTTCTATCTGCTTCCTCTCTGAAATATCCCTGATGAAGGATATGGTTGCAGGTTTACCTTCATATTCTACTCGGGTTATGTTGAATTCAATGGGAACGCGTGCCTCATCCTTTCTCATCAACTCTATTTCGTATTGGGAGACAACGTTTTCTCCTTCTAACCGTCTCGTAGAGCGGTCTTTTACCATCTCAACGTATTCAGGAGCTACAGGTTTGAGAATAGAAGAATTGAGGAGTTCTTCCTCGGAGTAGCCAACCAACTTGACAAAACTCGGATTCACGTACACGAATTTTCCCTGAATATTTACGGTTATACCATCCACAGATGCTTCTAAAAAGCTCCTGTATTTTTCCTCACTGGCCTTCTGCTGGTCCTGTGCATGTTTTTGAACAGTGATATCCCGGACAACCTCGATCACACGGTCAATTGATCCATCAGGATTAGCGAGAGGCGCTGAGATTAACTCATAGAGTCGTTCATCAGACCCTTGGACCTCAATGCTCTCAACAGAACCACTATGGACTGCATCCACCATGGAGCAGTGTTCACATGGAGTGTCACGTTCCAGATATGTTTCGTAACATTTCTTCCCCAAACCATCCCTGAATCGGTCCATCAATAGTTGGTTCTGATATTGAATCGTATAATTCAGATCAACAATATCCACGCCAATCTGGGTCACACCTAAACCGTCCAAAAGCAATTCAAGCATATCTCGCTCGCGTCGGAGATCAGTCTCAACCTGCTTTCGTTTAGAAATGTCTCGGGCAATTCCCATGACAATAGTCTTGCCTTGGTATTTGATGGGATAGGTTCTGATCTCAACTCTGATCTGAGAACCATCCTTCCTGTTTAATGTGAACTCGTCAGGCCCTGTGGATTGTCCAAGTAGATTCATACCGAGGTTTGTGGCAGCCCTCGGTAGGTCTGTTTTTGGTAACAGGTTAAGCGATAGGAAACTCTTTCCGATGAGTTCATTTCTCTGATACCCCGTTATGATTTCAGCCTGTTCATTTCCGTCTACGAAGGCGCCTTTCAGATCATTGAGGTATATTGCATCTGGTGCTTTTTGAAAAAGAATGGCGAGCATCTCTTCGGTAAGTTCAGTTTTTTCCAATGAATGCACCTAGGTAGACAGGTATTAGCGCAAGCCTACCTAAATTATTCCATTTAAAGGTAATTGAAGACTGAAAGGTAGGACTCTAGTCCCTCATGAACAGGAACACGGAGCCCGCACCAACAATTAGGCCAACAAACCCCCATACAAAGCCAGGTAACTCCGGGATGCTGAACCCTGAAAGAGTGGGCATCTTCAATCCACCTACTAGACTTTCAAGGGGGTTCGCCGACTCACCGCCGGTCACCTCAACCTCGAACTCAACAACACCGTCATCCTCTAGGAGCCAGTCGTCATTGATCTTATCCTTATACTGGGCTTCCACCCTGTATGTATGTAATCCGTTGACCGCCGGGACCCAGAATTGTAGCATGTAACGTTTAGTGCCATCACCGCCGACGGTGCCGGGAACGTGCTCGACGTAAAAGCCATCAGTCTCACTCCAGATGCCGATGGAAACCTCGGTGTCATAATCGCACGCCCATTCTATCTGAACATCCACTTTAACACTTGTCTCGGCTGTAGCTGAATCAGGCAGATTACATTCTCCCACCCAGATCGCGTTCCTCCTCTGACTTACATCCATGAGCCCAGCGTTGGCAAATTGAAAACTGATAGAAAACAACATGACCCAAAAGAGCAGTAAACGAGAATACCTCTTCATACCCCGGTTTTGAGTAGAAAAGGGATAAGATTGTGCGTTGTTTACAGGACACACATCTGGCTACTTCTCGATGAACCAGACCGGTGGACGCCTCTCCGATGTGGGGTCATAATCTGCAGGAATCCGCTCCTTTATGCCCAAAAGCTCTGTGATAAACACTGAGCAGACGCCCTTCACGATGGTGCCATCCGCTAGGTGACCCCCGACAGTGGGCATATCCCAACCGCCTCCGATGGTGAAGTGGATAGCCGCACTTGGCTCCGCAACCCCCTTGTATATCCTTGGCCTGATAACCCCGCTCATCTGCAACCCCATTGCAAGGTTATTGAAGGTAGCCGTGGTCTCCCCGTCCCATTTCTCCGGGTCAACCGTGTTTGGGGTCCAGAACATCACCTTTGCTGGCTGAAACCCACCCTGAAAACTACAGTGGATTCGACCAAACATGATATCGTGGTCCTTAGCGAACTTGGATATAGCTAGGTTAACGTCCGCCCCCGTGTTCAGACGCAGCATAAACTTCCTTCCCTCAGTCACCTCAACTTTATGGTAGTCTGTCGGATTCTCTGCGGGTACTCTCCATGGATCAGTCATAATAATCACCATCAACTCGGCAAATTCTTAGAAAAGGTTTCCCACCCAAGGAAAAAAGAATCACTGTTTTTCCTGTGAGTATTACTCGTTAAGGAAAACAGGGGCTTGCCCCCGTTTCTGCATCAAGATCCACTCGTACAGCGTCGGATTCGAATATGTCTCGGTCCAGCTATCATGGTCCGCCTCAGGGTAGATCGTGAACCTGACGTTCCCGTATCCTTTCAGGGCGTCATACATATCCTGGGAGTGTTTCATAGGCACTACCGTGTCCTTTGCTCCATGGAATATCCATGTGGGGATGTGCTTGATGCGCTCAGCTAACGTCGGGTCACCCTTGCCACACACAGGGACAAGGGCAGCGAAAAGGTCGGGATACCTAACCGCGGTGTCCCATGAACCATAACCGCCCATGCTGAGACCGGTGAGATAAACCCTGTCGGGGTCAATGTTCATCTTGTCTTGTAGCTCCTTCAAGATCCAAATGACTGTGCTCGGTGACCACCATTCACCGTTTTCAACCTGAGGAGAAGCAACAATGAAGGGCAACTCCATTCCTGCGTCTAGCTCCTTCGGTGGTCCAAGCAGCTTCACGAGGTCTAGGTCGTCACCACGCTCACCTGCACCGTGTAGGAATATCATCAATGGGTACGGCTCATCATCGCTGTAATCGGATGGGGTGTAGAGGAGGTACTTGATTTCCTTTACGATGCTTGTCTCAACCTGAAGACTATTCATGAAAGATACTTGGAGCCGGGACGGGTTAAATTTTCCCCGAACTACTGGTTGTCCAGATTGTCCGCGATGAAGACGCTCATGAACGACTCCTCTATGTTCACCTGATATCCGCCCTTCACCAGCTCGTCCATTGACAGCCTCAACCAGTCACCGAAAAACCCAGGATCGGTGTTATCAGGGTCCATTGAGATTGAAGTCTCACCTGCACGGTTCTCCCAGTTCTGGAGGAGGATGTTTTTCACGGTCCAGTAGTCCAGAGCAACTGGATCGGTACTCGCCGTTATGATGTTCATCTGGGAAGCGGAACGGTACGGAGTCCACGGACCACTAAGTGGAACAGCGTTTATCCAAATCGCGTCAATGATGTTCAATACTGGGAACCTGGTGTTCGCCATCAACGTGCCCATGCCCCCTTTCCCGATTGTGCTGTGGGTGTTTAGGTAGTCGTCCGTGATCTCACCAGTGAGGAGGTCAGAGGGGACTCCCATATAGTTCTTGACGCTCGCAGTGACCCCGTAGACGGTATGGCTCTTGAGCATGCTGAGGTTGATTACCTTGAGTTTCTCACCATCATAGCGGTCATCACTCCAAACTCCATTCTTGAAGCTCACAAGTGTACCGTACTCGGTGGTAAACTTCGGATACGAGACCATAAGACCAGAGCTCTCGTATACAAAGTCCTCCTCCACGACATACCCGTCCTCCAAATCACCCTCGCTGAACTCGTAGACTCGTGTCTCGGTGATGTCAGACCACAGATACGTGGAGACTCTTTCACCCGAGAACCCATCCACCACGTCCTGGATTGACTGCGAGGTGTCCTCGGCGTTGTTGAGCGGATAGGTAAAGCTACCACCCCGTTGAAGCGAACCTCGGTCCTCACCCTGACCGTTATCAGAAACAATCACCTCACCTGAGAATCCGTCTGGATGATCGATAAGCGTCTGGATCAAAGACTTCAACAAGTCCGTGTTCGTCCCACCCCGTTCATCCCACTGGCAGTTGACCTTGATCAGCACCACATCGTCTGAGGCGATGAGCCCATCTGGGCCCTTTGTCGCACCAGAACTTGTCGATTTGAAGAGTTTGAGTTCCTGAGACCCCATGAGTCTGACAAGGGTATCAACCCCCCCATCGTTGCCCGTTGTGCGGGTAACAGCGAAGATATCGGAGGAGGGAAATTCAACAGCGGTCAAGGCGGATAACATCAAACCGTTCTCCAATGAGGCGCTGTCAACCGTTACAACCCCACTACCGCCATAGAACCAATAGGCACCAGCGCCAAGCGCCGCTATACTTACGGCAATCACGCCGAGTGTCTGCTTCTTCGTCAAAAATCCTGTCTGAGATAACTGCACCCCTGAGAAGATGGGCATGATATACGTGATCACCCACATATTTCCATTGATTGAGGCAGCCTGCTGACACGGGTAAACAGCCCTTGAAGGTTTCCTCCCGGTCCTGACAACCAGCCAGACAATGCTTAACAATCCGATAAGGAAAGAGCTGCTCTTCAGCTTGTGGATGAAGCTGTCGTGTTTTTTATCATGATGCATGGGATTCACCCTTTGCCCTGTGATGGGCTTCCAGCTCCTCAATGTACGATTCAACCCACTCCTTCTCGGCTTCCAGCTTCACCAAGGGTCTCGTGACCAGCCCACGGATATGGAGAGGCCACTCGGATTCAAGCATCACCGCGAGGCGATCCCTGAAGAACTGCTCACGGGCATCAAGGGACACCCTGTAGGACCTGAGCCCAGTGATTATCTCGTTATGGGATAGCCTCTGCAGGTTCCCAACCCCAAGATCAAAGGGATCAGCCACGGGGTTGTAACTTGAGACCAGGTCTGTGACCTTCTCCTTCATCTCCACCTCCCCGATTGATGTGACATCGTAAACCTTTCTGGACCTCCCGTTTACCAAATCACTACTACTGGAGATGAGTCCGTTTTTTTCAAGGCGCTTCAGGACATAGTATATGCTGCTGAAACCTATCTCGGTCCAGTGACGCATATTTCGTTCCTCAATTATCTTCTCAAGCTCGTAACCATAACGAAATCCTTCACATACCAGACCAAGGATAGACGCCTCAATATTAGATATCATACACATAGGATATTCTATGTGTAGAATATATGTTTATTGAATAAAAATAAGGACGAAAACGCTACTGATTCCGTAGCTCACATGTCCTCATAGCCAAATCAGAGATCTTTGACTCGGAGAAACCAGCGAGGATACTCTTCACACGGTCCTGAAGCGGGTTAACCCAGCGAGACTCGTGGGATTTTGCTCCAAGCATCGTGCCAATGATTGAGCCAACTGAAGCCCCAGTACAATCCGTGTCATGACCAGCCATAACACTGATTGAAACGGTCTTTCCCAGATCACCCTCACCATATAGGAGACCAAGAAGGATGAACAGGGTGTTGTTGATTGTGTGGACCCATGAAAGGTCTCCATAGTCCTCCATAGCCCGGTCCCAACACGAATCCCAGTTTGGGTACTCCTTGCTCCATTGCATCAGATCACGCACAGCCTTGGCTAGTCGGCAGTTCTCGGGTATCTCGGAGAGCCCAACTTTGATTATCTCCTCCACATCATCAAGCACGAACGCCGCAGATATCATGGCAGCCACAATCATCTCACCGTAAATCCCGTTCTTGACATGTGACAGTGAAGCATCCTTGAATGCGAGCTCAGCTGCATACTCAGGTACACCAGGGGCGACGTAGCCAAAGATATCGGCCCTGATCTGGGCGCCTATCCACTCCCTGTATGGGTTCCGGTAATTAGCGGTCTCCGTTGGTTGGAGCCCGTTGATGAGGTTCTTGTAAGCCACGCGTTCGGCGGTGTAAACCAAGTTATATGGAAGATGAGTAAGCCATTCGGATGCCACATCGGATGCCGTGAACCCGAATCCATACTCTTCTAGAACATGAAGTCCCAGAATCGTATAGTCCAAGTCGTCGTCACGTGGCATTCCATCGATGGTTCCACGCATAGATCCGGGATAACTGGGGTGAAGCGTATAGCCTTCTGGAGTTGGAACCACTTCTGGGATGTAATCATTCAGTGGGTATGATCCGCTCAGTTTGAGATATCCCTCAATCCGGTCACGGGGCCACCCCTCAACAGGTTTCCCCAGAACACAGCCGACACACCTGCCGAGCCATGCCCCGTACACCTTGTCATAATAATCTTCAGGGGACAGATTACAGTTCAGATCACGTTTTCCCTTGGGTCTAGATTGTTTTATGGACCCTAAATCGGATGGTTCATAGAATTTGAATCCAGGTTCAGGTGCAAGAGAAGCAAGATCAGTCCACAGGGAGTCTAGCTTCCCATCAACCGCATCTTCCCCGTCCTCCAGCACCGATAGGAGCCGTTTCTCCACATCCCTGACATCAAAACCTTCCTCGCGCCTCTGAATGATCTCGCTCATCAGAAGGCGTTCCTGTGACATGAAATCCATGGATAATAGGAGACGGATGGTGTTCTAAGACTTTTCCAGTAGTAGATCACGGAGGATTGCCAGTGTCCTGTCAACCTCGTCCTCGCTGTTGTAGATGTGGGTGCTGTACCTGATTCCCTTTCCGTCACGGAGTGCACGGGGTTGTATCTTGCCGCGTTCCCATAACTGGTTCTGGACCTCTTTATCCTCGACGCCACTTACCTTGAAGGTCGTCAAACCAGCGCATATAGAGTCACGGGGGGTTACTATCTCGACCCCATCTATCTTTGATAATCCTACCCGTAATCGGTCTCCAAGCGCCCTGATCCTGTCGTATACCCTTTGTGGACCTATCTCGAAATGGAGGTCAATTGCCGCCTCAAAACCCACGAGAAGCGAAGGGTTACCGGTGCCCCTCTGCCCAAGCCTGTAACCGTTATCCTCATGGTTATCCCACTGACTGCTTGCTAGGGTAGTCCACACCTTGTCGATGAGACTCTCCTTCACGTATAGGAAACCGTTTCCCGCGGGAGCCATGAGCCACTTGTGGGGGCTTCCATAGTATGCGTCGCACCCCAGCTTCTCCACATCTATCCGGATATGTCCGGGCGTCTGTGCCCCGTCTACAACTGAAATGATGTCATGGTCTCTTGCTAGTTCGCATATCTGCTTGGCTGGGAACACAATCCCCTGCTCGGAAGAGATATGCGGGAATGAAATCAGACGCGTGTTTGGCGTGATAGCTTTCTCAAAGGCTGCCACTATCTCTGCGGGTCCATCTATGCTTCTAGGAATCTCCACAAGGTTGTGTGTGGACCCCTTTCTTTTCGAGTGAAGCTCCCAAGCGCAACGTCCACCCGGGTGCTCGATATCTGTAGTCAATACCTCAGCATCCTCAGGCAGGTCCAGTCCACTCGCGAGGAGATTCATGCCCATGGTGGCGTTCTGCGTCAAAGCCACAAGCCGATAATCGGCGTTGATCAGCCTGCCAACCTTCTCACGTATGCTGGTATATGGTCCGTATCCCGACAACAGGTTCATACCTCCTCCACTCCAGTCAACATGAGCAGCCCTGACATTCGACTGCATCGTGTGGTCAAACATTGCCTTGATGACACGCAGGGGGGATGCGCCTATGGTACCGGTGTTGCAGTAAGCCTCATCGGGGGGCATGGGGAACTGTTTCCGCAACTCTCCCCAATAACTCGGGTCATCTTTCAATGGGAGAGGGGGGATTCCATCAAGAATATTAGCGGACATGGTTGTTTCAACGCTTTTTTTCTATTTAACAGGTGCCAGAAAAAGGGGGAGGGGGAGGTACCAGTGTCCCAGCCTTTCCCAACACTACCAACGGAAAAGGAGCCCCAGAACAGCCTATTTCAAAATGAATTAGGTACAAAAACGTCACTCACCAACGAGTTTTATGTGACATAAAGCGTTAAGGTAAGGCCATTTTATGGTGCTGGTATGACATTTAAGGTCACCACTGGTGACCACTGCAAGAATAATATACGTGAACCACAGTGAACCCATGATACTCCATGAAGGCAGTCTGCTTCGACCTCGACGGAACAATATGCGACCTCTGGGAAGGGGAAGGCAATGCAAGAACCAAACTCATAGATATTCTCTCGGAGAGAACAGGTAGGGAGTGGGACAAGGTGTCCAAGCTCTACGACAAAAAGTGGGTCAACATCAAAAGGGAGTATATGAGTTGGGTCGCCAAGGGACTTGACGAGGTAGACCTAAGGGAGAAGCACATGAACGATGTCTTTGAGATACTTGGGTTAGAAGATGGCGCAAGGGACCTGGCCGAGTTCCACTGCAAGACCACAATGGACGGGATAATTATCTACCCCGACGCCATACGAGTCTTGGAATCAATGGGTGAAAAACACAGACTCTGTATGATCACCAATGGGCCACCTGATTGGCAGCGTGAAAAAATTGAGAAACTCGATATCACCAAGTATTTTGAGGAGATAATTGTCTCTGGTGATCTTGGTCACCACAAACCAGACTCGCGGATATTCAATGAGATGACGCAGAGAATGGGTGTAGAGCCATCCGAGATAATCTACATTGGCAACGATTACAGGAAAGACATCGTTGGTGCCCATGGGGTGGGATGGAGTACGGCTTGGGTAAACAGGCAAAAAGAGGTGTTCGATGAGGTTGAGCCTACCTACACCATCAAGGAACTCTCGGAGTTACACCTGTAGGAAAAAGTTATCCGCGGAAATCCTCAGTTTCATCCATGACACGCCATAAAGTAAAGATAACCGTGTTGAAGGTGCTAGGACCTGAGGATATTTTCGGGAAAAACGCCCCGGTAAACCCTGAAACTGGTGAAATACATGAAAAATGCCCGATGCATAAGGTCGGACAGGAGTTCATTGTCACACATAACTATGGGAAACCCGATGGTTTCTGCCCGGGAGCTTGGCAGGACATACGGGAAACCGTGTCAGTGCTACACCTCGGGGGTACATTCTACCCTTGGCTCAAAGAGAACGAGATGATCAAGTGTTGCACGGACGGTTTACGCCCGGTGGTATTCAGGTTAGAAAGGTTAGAGAAACTAGACTAGCGTAGGCATATGATTAGTATTTGAGGCGCCATTCCTCAAGGATCATATGCGAAAAAGTATCAACAGCAGTCTTGTAGTTGTGTCTGTTCTACTGTTGTTTGTCATTGTCTATGGGGTAAACCAGTTTGAGGCGCCCATTGAGCCAAACCTCGTTGAGGTCACCGAGTATCAGGGGTACAGGTTGGACCCTCTCACCAATTTCCGTGAGAACAGTATCAAGGGAATTCAACGTGTTAACATTTCAACATACAGGCTCAGGATATCTGGGCTTGTTGAAAAAGAGATTGAGTACACATATGAAGAGGTTCTGGCAATGCAGAGCCATGAGAAAGTCGTGCAGCTTGACTGCGTAGAAGGTTGGAGTGCAAGGGTTCTCTGGGAGGGAGTCTACCTGAAGGATATTCTACGTGACGCGGTACCGGATTCATCGTCAAAGATCATCATATTCCACGCCGAGGATGGGTACACCACAAGCATGACACTGGACTACCTGATGGAAAACGATATCATGCTGGCATACAAGATTAACACGGTTACATTACCGGAAAAGAACGGTTTCCCCTTCCAGCTTGTTGCAGAGTCCAAGTGGGGCTACAAGTGGTGCAAATGGATCGTGGAGCTTGAGCTCAGCGACGACGAGGAATACAAGGGATTCTGGGAGAGCAGGGGCTACAACAACGACGGTAGCAGGGATGGTTCAAAATGGGAGAATTAAATACGAGAACCATCCGTGAATGGGTACACCTACTGCTTACGGTGTCAACTGCGTTATTCGTGGTCTCGGGTCTTGGGATATCGGATTACCAGTTGATAGGCACAATCACCCTAGGGTTGATGAACAAGGCGGTAAGCCAGAGGATTCACGAGAACCTGCTATACCCTTTCACGGTTCTCCTGTTCCTGCACATCTACTACACATGGTTGAGCAGGAGACCGAGGAAGAAGGATTAGGACCACGTCATTCTCGTATTAACAGGGTTTATCTGGTCTAATTCCATCTCTTCTGCGTTATGTCGGGTGAAAAAGACAACTCGTTGGCTGTTGGCGGCCAGGCGCTTATGGAGGGCGTTATGATGCGTTCAGGTGGAACCATGGTTATGTGTGTTCGTCAACACGACAACGAGATTGCGTCTCACACCATTGAGATCAACAGCGTCGTTAAACGGTCTAAAGTTCTTGGCTTGCCCTTCATCAGGGGTGTAGCGACCCTCTTTGAGACAATGTACTATGGCGTCAAGAGCATGATGTTCAGCGCCAATGTCGCTCTTGAGGAGGAGGACGACGAGTTCAACCTCTTTGACTATGCTTTGCTAGTCGGGATGCTTCTCTTGATGAACGGGATTTTCATCGCGGTGCCATTCGTCCTCACGAACTGGCTTGGCTTGACGGGGATAATGTTCAATGTTGTGGAGTCACTTGTCAGACTAGGAATGTTCACGGTCTATCTTTGGGCGATATCCAAGTGGGGAGAAGTTGCGCGAGTGCTACAGTATCACGGGGCGGAGCATAAGGCAATCAACGCGTATGAGGCGGGCTCGGATATGACCCCAGCGTCTGTGGCGACCTACAGCAGGTTGAACCCAAGGTGCGGGACCTCGTTCATGTTCCTCACGGTTTTAACGAGCATGGCGTTGTTCGCTTTGATCCCGAGGACCACTTTCGCGTTACGTCTCGCTTACAGGCTCGTCTTGATCCCGGTTATCGCGGGTGTCAGCTATGAGGTTTTGAAGCTCAGTGACAAGTACAGGGACTCATCTTTGATGCAGTTAATCATCAAGCCAGGCCTCGCGTTCCAGAAGCTGACGACCCAGGAGCCCACGGAGGACATGATTGAGGTTGCGGTCAAGGCGTTGCAGGGCGTAGAGGAAATTCTGAATAGTTAGGAAAGCTCTTCAACCCTGAACATTAGATTAATTTATGGAAGGACTCAGGGATCGGGTTCTCAACGTTTTCCTGGTTTTAGGTATCCTCTACTTTGGTTTCATGAACCTTGACAGGCTGTTATCGCTTGTCTATGGGTTCAACTTTCAGCCGTATGGTGAGTATGTGCCTAGGGGTTTCACCTATTGGGGTCACCTTGGCAACGGCTCCTTGGCTGCTTTGGGTTTGTATCTGACATTCAGGCTTGAGGAGATGGGCAAGATTCGTGAAAACAAGGTAATCCAGTACAGCGGGTACGCGTTCTACGCGTTCATTGGGGCTTACATTCCCTATATGAATGACTCGGATCACTTGTTGAGACATGGTGCGGGTGACACGTTGATTCCGTACTTGATTGCCAACGACATCTACGTTTTTCTGATGGGATGGACGGCGTATAAGACAGGTAACACGGTCAAGAAGAAGGCGACAGCGGTTGCTCTACTGGCGTTTGCTTTCCTGATAATTCACTTCTTACTTTATGCTCCGAGTTTCCCCGAGTTCTATTGGAGTTAAAAAACGGGTTAGGGTTTTTTACCCTCTTTTCCGTGGATGCAGAAATATCCACCTTCAAGCTGATAGTTGATGAAGACCCCACATCCAGGGCAGCTGCATCCGTTGTCCTTTATCAGGTCCTTTGGCACTGCTGACGCACCTCTAGCGCAGAATAGAACCATTGGCGGGAACTCGTTGAGTTTATTGGGTTTGAATGAGGGGCATGCTCCGCAGAATCTCTTACAGACCTCCATGTTCGAGGGAGTGTCTGGAACTTCGTTTGGCATAGAAACCAAGTTTTTCAGGGGAAGGACGTTATTTAACGGTTGGTAACAGTGGGCGGTAACTTTCGCTTTTTTTGTTGAGGTGGGCTATATCTCTATTGTTCCTCGTTTTCTAGATACAGGGTCTCTGCGGAAACTATTGTCTTGCATCCATCGTATTCCAGGTAACAGATTCTGTTGCCATTGATGTATAAAATGTTGATAATGGGAAAAATAAGTTAGAGGTAACTTGGCATTACGTCCTTTGCGAACTTCTCCATGTCCTCGACGATGGTTTCTTTCTTGAACGCGATATTGCAGGTTGTTGCGCCTGTTTTCTCTGCCATCTCCACGATCTTGGAGTACTCACCGGTATCATATGGAGCCATTGCCCCCATTATGCCGCCGATGAACTCTATCTTGTCAGCTCTGCCTGCCTTCTCGGCTGCACCCATGATGGTCGCCTTCATCTCGGTGGCATTCTGCATCTGCCACGGCGGGATGTAGGCGTAGTCACCCATCCTGCCGGTTAACCTGAGCATCCTTTTCCCTGAGCTTCCGAAAAGTAGCTTCGGGTATGGCCTCTGGACTGGCTTTGGCTCTAGGACGGCTTCCTTGATAGTGTAGTAGTCACTCTCATGGCTGACGGAGTCCTCGGTCCATAGCCGGGTAATGATGTCAAGGGCTTCCATGGTCTTGTCTACCCTACTCTTAGTGCCTAGCCACTCGCTGTATCCGTCGAACTCGACGGTTGACCATCCTGCTCCGACTCCTAGTATCACCCTTCCACCGGATAGGTTGTCTAGGGTTGCAAGTCGCTTTGCTAGGACACCGGGGTGCCGGAATGGTAAGGGAGTGACGAGGGTTCCGAGGTGTATGTTCTCTGTTTTTGCTGCTAGGTAGGTTAGGTATGTCCAGGTTTCCAGGGTGACGTAGGGGTTCTGCATCCTGTGTCCGATCTGGTCGCCCCACATGTAGTGGTCGGGCATCAAGGCGCCTCCGAATCCGTGCTTGTCGGCGGCTATGATTCCTTTTGTTATTGACTCGGCGTTCTCGTAGAGGTTTCCGAGTCCGGTTAAGAAGAATTTCATATGAAAAGATGGGAATCGGTTACTGATAAGTTAGAGTTTTGCGTCAATGACACCCAATAACGCATGAAAAGACCGTTGGTGAATGACACTTTTGTACCTAATTCATTTTGAAACAAGCGTTTCTGGGGCTTGTTTTCGCTCTGGAGTACTGGGAAAGGCTGGGACACTGGTACCCCCCCCCTCCCCATACGTAGAGCTTGATTTTCAAACCAAAACTTCATATGAACTTCAATTACTGACTCTATGTTTCTGATTAAAATGGTTGTAATATGTAGCATTTGGAGGTCGTGCAATTGAGGTTTGGTCAGGTTTATGTGGGTCAGAATATGGACCCAACCGAGTTAGGGGAGGTAATATCAAAACTGAACCTGAAACCACCGGTCATCGTTAAGCCGAACTGGGGTACCATCAATAACTATACAGAGGCTGAGATACTTGACGGGGTTTTATCGGCGATACCCGGTGAGTCCATCGTTGTCGAGAGTTATGGGTGGGCTAGGACCAAGGCTTCACTTGAGGGGAAGGGTATTGGGTCCATGAAGAAGGAGGACCTGAGGGAGAGCGATCAATGGTTCCTTGAGACATCCGGTGTCGGGGATGTTCTGAGGAAGCATGGTGTAGAGTACCTAAACGTCACTGAGGAGGTTTTGGCGGAGCGTACCGTTGACCCTGAGGTCATAAGGGGTCTGGTCGAGGCCAATTATACTCCGGTACTGTTTGAGGAGATGTATTCGTGGGTTCCAGAACGGTTATTCAAGATGAGGGAGGGCACGTTCCTGAGTCTGGCGAAATACAGGTTGAACCATGAGCCTATTGTGGTTAGTCTGACGTTGAAGAACCTCTTCGGGATGATCCCCGGTCCAAGTCGCGGGAAATATCATGGTAAGAAAGACAAGGTGTTGGCTCAGACCATCGTTGACATCAACAAGATATACCATTCCCTGTTCACAGTTAAGGGGTTAGTTGACGGTGTGCTTACGGCTTCTAGGAATATACTGCCAAAGGACGCGATCAACCCGAAGACTGCGAAGAACAAGGGCTTGCTTCTCGGGAGTGAGGACTGCGTGAAGCTAGATGCCTTTGTGGCGGCTGTTGAGGGAAATGACCCTGGGTCTATTGGTTACATGAAGCTTGCTTCAGAGCATTTTGGGGGTTGGGATGAAGCCGATTTAGATGCGGCGAGAAAGAGTGGTCTCAGAATCTTCCAAGACCCAAAATAGTTCCTTACCAACACGCTTTTTGTCACTTTTTAACTCGGAGTAATCTGTTTTGGGACTTGTTTTCTCTCTGGAGTACTGGGAATGGTTTGGATTAGGTACCCCCCTCCCTCCGTTAATGATTTAGGGGTTTCATCCAAGGTATAATGGGGCTCATGTTAAGGAAGGTTGCAGTCGGAGTACTCGTTGTTTTCATCGTTGCAGTTGCAGGTATCCAAGTTATGACGGGTATTGACATCATTAGTACATTTTCTGCAAAGAGTGGACCAGTTGAGGGTGTGCCAGAGACCAGTGCGTGTGCTGTAACTCAACCCCCGCCTAGCATGGATGGGATTGATACCCATATAGATGTCTTCGGTACACCTGCTGACCCGGATATGATCACCCTTGGACCAAAGACGGGAATTCAGTCTTGGTCACCTTACCCGGGTAAGACCAGTGTGGAGTTTGAGTTGGAGCATGGAACCCCTGTGCTTGCCCCCATTGATATGGTGTTTGTGGGGTTCAAGAACAGGAACGCCGAGAGAAGGACGCTGGTTGATGGGGAGGTGCAGAGCCCTTACGATGACTTGCTGTTGTGCTTTGAGTCTGCAAGCCCTGATTGGCCCGGTATGATCATCAGTGTCTACCATCTCTCCACCTCGCCTCTTTTAGTTGGGCACATTGAGGGCTCGGAGTGCTATAGGATGGAGGAGTTTAGGGACAAGGAGCAGGGGCAGGGCCGGATATACTACGAGACCGAGGACGTCATCATGAAGGCATCTGGAGGAGCGGAGAAATGTGAGCCACTTATGGGTCGCCTTGTGAAGCGGGGTGAGGTTATCGGGTACGCTGGAAGCGTTGGCGACCACTCAATGGCACCATTCAGGTTCAAGGTGCAGGACACAACGGTTAACCCCACTGTACGGGTCGGGAATAAGCATCTCCACTGGGTCCAGCCAGACTCTTTCTTCTACTGGAAATGTTACAGCCCAGATGCGGATTACCCAAGCGGGGTACTTGCTTATCCTTTCGTGTGTGAAGCGTATGATCTTCCATCCGAGCAAGTTGATGTGAGTTTCAAGTACACGCGCACACAAAATTGAGTATTCAATGTGATTGTAGCCCGAGAAAGATTAGAAATTATTCCTTGTAGAGAACTAGCTCAATCTCTACTAGGATGCTGTCTGCAACAAGGTCCGTGACAAGTGTTGACCTAGCTGGGAGGTTCTCTCCATAGAAGCTCCTGTAGACCTTGTTCATGCCGCCAAAGTCCTCCATACGCTTGAGAAAGACTGTGGCCTTGACTGCATCGTCTGGTGTGACACCAGCTGCGCCCATTGTCGCTTTGAGATTCTTGAGTGTCTGCTCAGTTTGCCCTTCGATGGTGTCCAAAGGGTTGCCGTCGTCATCACGTGAGCCTGTGTGGCCGCTGGTGTAGACGAAGCTACCTGCCTTTACGTATCTTGAGAATGGTAGTGTTGAGCCCGGTGGATTATAGTGTGCCTTAGTCATGCCCCGTTTAGCCATACGGCGGCTTTTAATCCTGCAAGTTTCCCCGGTTAAACAAACATCCCCCGGAGGAAGGTAAGAGTCAGCAAATCTTCGCGGTTAAACCTATATCCCTCCTGACGGTACTTGTCTCTGGGGGAGAAGAGTGGTCACAGACCTAGTGTATTTGTTGATGGGAGTCATGCTCATGGGCATGATCCTTGCGGCTGCCTTGGTGCAGTCAAGGATGTCCGGGAAGCCTGAAGAAGAGAAACCGGTCGAGGAAGAGAAGATATACGTTGACCTGGGCTTTGAGGAGCCTGAAGAGCCCACAGTTGAACCGGAAGATGAGGAATCAATACCGGAGCCTGTATCCATAGAGCTGGACGAGCCACAGGAGACATTCTACGACGTGGAGTACGAGTCAACCGAGGCGGTAGTAATCGAGACCCCCCCAGTGACCATCGAGGAACCGGAGCTTGTCGAGGAGGAGCCTGAGGTAGCCCCAATGTTCGAGGCAACCTACGAGGCATCAGAGCCAGTTGTCATCGAGTCTCCAACAATCGAGGTAGAGGAGCTTGTCGAACCGGAACAAGAACCAGAATCACCCATGTTCGATGTCCAGTACGAGCCATCCGAACCCGTCATGATCGACACCCCCCAAATCACGACAGATGGGTCAGATGAAACACCGATATTTGATGTCCAGTACGAGGAATCCGAGCCCGTGGTCATTGAAACAGACAGCTTCATCCTTGAGGAAGAGCCCACAGTGGAACCGGAGCCTGAGGAAGAACCCATAGAGGAAATGGAAGAGGTCCCTGAGGTCGAGGAGATTACTGAAGAGCCTGTGGAGGACCCAGAGGAAGAAGTTGTCCCGGAAGTTGAGGTTGAAGAACCTGCCGTGGAACAAGAACCAGAGGAAAAAGTCGTTGAGGAAGAGGTTCAAGAAGAGGACCCAGAACCGGTAGAGGAGACTCCAATCGTAGAGGAACCCGTAATCGAGGAAATTGAGGTAGATGAACCTGAACTGGTCATCGACAGCGTCGGAGGTAAGGAGCGGAAGCCCATCAGGGACGAGAACGACCCCGAGGTAAACATGGACATGGGCGTCAAGACCTGCATCAACTGCGGCTCAGAGGTGCCCGACACCCGCTACTGTATCTACTGCGGTAAACCAATAGACGAGAAGGTAGACGAGTAGCCCTCGTTAAATTCAAATCCATGAACGAGAACATGGTTCCATGCCATCATACAGAGTAAAAGTAACAGTTCTAAAGCGCGTAGACCCCGAGTACATCTTCGACGGCAAAGTGCCAAACCAGCCAGGAAAAGACACACCATACGAGATTTGCCACCACGAGGAAGGCAAAGAATGGATCGTTGAGAAGGACGGCGCCATGCCGGAAGGATTCTGCAGCTGGGCGTGGAGGGACCTGTACAAGGACCTCGCAGTCCTCAGGCAGGGAGCCCACTTCGACGGATGGGTCAAGCCACCGCTCATGTACACGGCTTGCACCGACGGTGTTCGGCCAGTGAGCTTTAAGCTCGAAACATTGTACGAAGATTAAGCCTCAATGAGGCTACACTTTTTTTCTAGATTTTCTCTAGTTGATACACTGGCTCGATGCCAGCGTCCTTGAATAAGACGCCTACTGGGCAGGTTTTACTTGTTATTTCTAGACATTTTTCCAGTGCTTTCTGACTTGCATCAGATTTTACCTGGGTGTGGAATTCGATGGATTCAATTGTTTTAGCTCCGTTGGGTTTGTCTGCGATGACGTCCACCGAGAGGCTTTCGAAGGTGATACGTCGTTTTTCTGCTACTATTTTGAATATTGTTGCGATACATCCTGCATAGCTCATCACTGAAAGTTCAAGGGCTGTTGGCCCTGTATCATCGCCGCTTGGCAGGTCTAGTATGGTACTGTGTCCTCTACCGTCGTCTACTGTGATTTTTGAGTTTTCAACCCATGTTGCTCGGGACTTCATTACACCCATTAGGCTTCGCAACTATCGCCTAACCGTTATTTATTAACCTTGGTAAATAGTTAAGGCGTAAATATATACTAAAACATTTCTTTTCCCAAGTATTTTCACTGAAATGTCTTTAAATACAGAGAACTGTAAGTTGATTTGATAGTTTTTGACCTTAAATGTTGATTATAGTCAAAAAGAGTTAACCAAATTACTGGATAACTTTGGCGGAGACCCCGAGGAACTGATACCCATCCTGCAGGAGATACAGGACCGGTTTGGCTACCTCCCAAAAGAGGCTATGCTCAAAGTATCCAAGTATCTGGGTACCCCAGAGAGCCAGATCTACGCTGTTGCCTCATTCTACGCCCAGTTCAGGTTCAAACCAATGGGCAGGAACATAATACAAGTCTGCCGTGGAACAGCATGTCACGTCAAAGGCGCACCTCGAATACTGGACGAGTTCAAAAGAGTGCTTGGAATCGACGAAGACGAGACAACCGAGGACCAAGAATACACCCTTGAGACCGTGGCGTGTCTTGGGTGCTGTGCATTAGCACCAGCAGCAACGATCAACGGCGAAGTGGTGGCAAATTTAACGCCACAGAAAGTGAAAGCCCTATTCCAGAAGAGATGAATTTGACATGTTTCAAGAGATAAAACAGATAGCAGACACAGAATGGCAGGAACTATGGGGCGGAGATAAGCCCCTCATATTGGTAGGTGCAGCCACATGCGGCAGGTCTGCGGGGGCGTTAAAATCAAAGAAGGTTATTGAGGACGAGTTATCCGGCCGAGGCATCGATGCAAATATAATTGAAGTGGGGTGCATGGGGCCCTGTTTCGCTGAACCCTTGATCTACATAAGAAAACCGGATAGTCTGGGCATCTGCTATCGCAACGTCACACCGGAAAAAGCGAAGGAATTGGTGGACAAGTATATCGCGATTGATGAGGACCCCCCAATTGCAGAGTACGCCATGGGCACCATAGGTGATGGATCCGTCGAGGGCATACCCAAACTGGATGATATCCCAGTGTTCAAGCCACAGGTGATGAGGCTCTTCGAGAAACTTGGATACATTGACCCAATGAACATCAACCACTACATAGCAAACGGGGGCTACAGCGGCCTAGCAAAAGCGCTTATAATGGAGCCCGTTGACATCATCGAGGAAGTAAAAAAGTCGGGACTCAGGGGACGAGGCGGAGGCGGCTTCCCAACTGGTAGAAAATGGGAGGCAGGCTACAAAGCAGAAAGCGATGAAAAATACATCGTGTGCAACGCCGATGAGGGCGACCCTGGGGCGTTCATGGACCGATCCCTCATTGAAGGGGACCCACATGCAGTTATCGAAGGAATGATCATAGCCGGGTACACGGTTGGAGCACAAGTTGGGTACATTTACGTACGAGCCGAGTACCCCCTCGCAGTTGAGACCCTGAAAGTCGCGATAAAGGACGCTCAGGACAAGAGGCTCCTGGGAAAATATATCCTTGGAACAGGTTTTGATTTTAATATCCAGTTATTCAAGGGCGCAGGTGCGTTCGTGTGCGGGGAATCCACCGCGTTAACCCGAAGCATTGAGGGAAAACGTGGAACCCCCAAGGGAGCACCTAGACCAAGGACAACCGAGAAAGGGTTGTTCGGGAAACCCACGGTTTTGAACAACGTCAAGACCTTCGGATCAATCCCATTAATCATCAATAAGGGGGCTGAATGGTTCGCAGAGGTGGGAACCGAGAACAGCAAGGGCACGGCAGTGTTTGCCCTCACAGGCAACGTGAACAACTGTGGCCTCGTCGAGGTCCCCATGGGGATAACGCTTCGTGAGATAGTCTATGATGTCGGAGGGGGAATCCCCGACGGCAAGAAGTTCAAGGCGGTTCAGACGGGTGGACCATCAGGGGGATGCCTCCCCGAGTCCCTGCTGGACACACCAGTGGACTATGACTCGCTGAACGCCGCCGGAGCCATCATGGGCTCAGGGGGAATGGTCGTCATGGACGAGTCCACCTGCATGGTGGACGTTGCCAAGTTCTTCCTGGACTTTACCCAGAAGGAGTCATGCGGAGAGTGCCCCCCATGCAGGTTGGGCACCAAACAGATGCTTGACATCCTCGTGGACATAACGGAGGGAAGGGGAAAACCGGAGGATATTGACCTCCTCCTTGAGTTATCAGAGGCAATTAAGGTGGGTTCAATGTGTGGGCTCGGGCAGACGGCTCCAAACCCTGTTCTGACCACGATACGGTACTTCAGGGACGAGTACGAGGCACATATCAACGAGAAGAGCTGCCCAGCATTGGTCTGTAAGGCACTGATAGATTACAGGATAGACCCAGAGAAATGCGTTGGGTGCCACACCTGTTTCAATAACTGCCCAGTCAACGCCATCGAGGGCGAGGCAGGGTCACCACACAGGGTAATCACCGAGGATTGCATCAAGTGTGGAATGTGTCACGAGGTATGCCCCTCAAACTTCTCAGCAGTTGAGAAGGTCACGGGTGCAGTGGAGGTATCACAATGAGCGTCAATTTCACCATAGATGGGATCAAGGTCACCTCCGCAAAAGGCAAGACCATCCTTGAGGCTGCCCTTGAGAACAACATATACATCCCGAACCTGTGCCACCACGAGGACCTAAAACCAGCTGGTGTCTGCAGGATGTGCCTAGTCGATATTTCCCGCAGGAAGCCAGTGGTTGCATGCATGACACCGGTTGAAGAAGGAATGGTGGTCACAAGTGAAAACAGCCACATAAACATGGTCAGGAAAATGACTTTGAGCCTGCTCCTCGCAAACCATGAGGGGGACTGCCTCACATGCTCCAAGGAGGGCAAATGCAAGCTGAGGGAGCTGTCCAGCTACGTCGGGATCAGCGACGAGGACATGGACCGGCTCAGGCATTCATCGAGAAACATCAAGAAAGACGAGTCCAACCCGTTCTTCACCATAGACATGAACAAGTGCATTCTCTGCGGAATCTGCGTGAGGACATGCGCCGAGATACAGGGAGACTCAGCCATCGATTACGGTTTCAGGGGATACGACACGGTTGTCAGCACCCTGGGCAACGAGGATATAGTTGACTCCATATGCGTCTCATGCGGCGAATGCGTAGTCAGGTGCCCAACGGGCGCTCTTACTGTCAAGGACTACAAGCCACCTGCACGAGAAATCAGGACCACGTGCACGTACTGCGGCGTAGGCTGCGGCGTCGTGCTCGGGGTCAGGGGAGACACCATCATCAACGTCGAGGGCGACAGGGACAACGTGGTAAACCAGGGACACCTGTGCGTAAAGGGCAGGTTCGGATACAGCTTCGTGAACCACCCAGACAGACTCACAAAGCCACTAATCAAAAAGGACGGCGAGTTCGTCGAGAGCACATGGGACGAGGCACTGGAACTGGTAGCCAGCAAGTTTGGAGGCTACGAGAGTCACGAGATGGCTGTCCTGTCCTCGGCAAAGATCACAAACGAGGAGAACTATGTTGTTCAGAAGTTCGCAAGAGCTGTCCTCGGCACAAACAACGTGGACCACTGCGCAAGGCTCTGCCATGCACCAACGGTCGCTGGATTAGCCCAGAGCTTTGGCTCAGGGGCTATGACCAACAGTATCAACGAGATTCCGGGGGCGGCATCAATGTTCGCCATTGGCACCAATACAACAGCGGCCCACCCGGTCATCGCCGCCAAGATGAAGGAGGCGGTCAGGAACGGGGCCAAGCTCATCGTGGCGAACCCAAAGGAGATCGAGCTCTGCAAGTTCGCGGACGTGTTCCTGCAGCACAAGCCAGGAACAGACGTGCCACTCATGATGGGGATGGCAAGGGTCATCCTCGACGAGGGACTGGAGGACAAGAGCTTCATCAAGGAGGCCACCGAGAACTATGAGGCTTTCAGGAAATCACTGGAAACCTATGACCTAGAGTTCGTGGAGATGACCACAGGGGTCCCAGCGGACAAGATCAGGAAAGCAGCAAGAATCTACGCAACCAACAAGCCAGGGGGCATATTCTACGCCATGGGCATCACACAACACACCCACGGCACAGACAACGTGCTTGCCACAAGCAACCTAGCCCTACTAACAGGCAACATAGGCATCGAGTCAGCGGGAGTAAACCCACTCAGGGGACAGAACAACGTTCAAGGCGCTTGCGACCTTGGTGCACTGCCCAACGTCTACCCCGGATACCAGAAGGTAACAGACCTAGACGCCAAGAAAAAGTTCGAAGCCGCATGGAACTGCACACTGGACTCCAATAACGGTCTTACACACGTGGAAATCTTCGACGCCATCGACAATGGCACGGTGAAGGCACTGTACCAGGTCGGCGAGAACCCGGTTCTCAGCGAGGCGGACGCGAACCACGTGAAGGAGGCACTGGAAAAAATCGATTTCTATGTGGTCCAGGACATCTTCCTCACCGAGTCAGCCATGTACGCTGATGTCGTGCTGCCAGCTGCATCCTTCGCGGAGAAGGACGGGACGTTCACCAACACTGAGCGCCGTGTCCAGAGGGTTCGTAAGGTAATCCCGCCAGTCGGGGAGTCCAAATCAGACTGGCTCATCGTGTCAGAGATAGCCAAACGAATGGAGGCACCAGGTTTTGAGTTCAGTAACTCAAGTGAGATTATGGACGAGATTAACAGGGTGACTCCGAGCTACGCGGGCATAACCTATGACCGCATCGAGAAGAACGGGCTTCAGTGGCCTTGCACAAGCCTTGACCACGAGGGAACCGTGTATCTCCACAGCGGCGAGTTCAAGACAACCACGGGCAAGGGCAGGTTCATGCCACTGGAGTACCGTGAGTCAGATGAACTGCCTGACGAGGAGTACCCATTAATCCTGACCACAGATAGGAGCCTGTACCATTACCACACAAGCACCATGACGCGCAGGGTCGATGGCTTGAACGTCCTCCACGAGGAGGAGCTGATGATGATCAACTCATTGGATGCAGGTAAACTGGGCATTCAGGACATGGAGATGGTAAAAATCGCGTCAAGGAGGGGAACCACAGAGGTGAGAGCCAAGGTGACGGACATCTGCCCACCTGGGGTCGTATCGATGACCTTCCACTTCTTCGAGTCGCCGGCTAACGAGTTGACAAACGCGGCGCTGGACCCACTGGCTAAGATACCTGAGACAAAGGTATGCGCAGTGAAGGTCACAAAAATAGGGTAACCCCCTACTTTTTTGATCGGCAGTCTTCAAGAATTTTCTCTATTGCCTCAGACTCCCCTATTGCTAACGCTTTCTCAAGGTGGGGGATAGCCTCTGAGAATTGTTTCAGGTTGTACAGGACCAGCCCCTTCATCTGGTTACTCAACGGGTTTTCAGGATCAAACTCCAACGCCCTGTCAAACCATTCCCCTGCTGACTCGTACCGCTCAAGGTTGTACTCAACCTGCCCCCTCATGATGAAGTTGACGTACCTTGGTCTAAGCTCCATGCATTTATCGATCACGGGTATGGCGTCCTCGTATCGTTTCAGCATCATCAGGTTCGTTGCCTTGAGTTGCCAGTGGATGATATTGCTGGAGTCAAGCTCAATTGCCCTATCAAGGGTTTCAAGCGCATCGTCTAACAAGCCAAGAGCAGTCTGGGACTGCGAAAGATATACGAGAAGGTTCACGTCGTTTGGCTTCTTCTTGGATGCCCTCAGGAAGCTCTTGAAAGCCTTCTCATAATCCTTCTTTTTGAGCTGCTCAATCCCCTCAAGGGTTAGTTTCCCCACTGATTTCAGGAAAGCCATGTAATATCAGATGGGTTTCACGGTTTAAGCATATTCAGGCACCCCTGCACCGGTCAGGTTCGATGATTATAATAGGTGAAGAGGGAGAGTGGGGGTATGAAGAAAGACGAGTTCAGCCCATGCGGCTTGGTCTGCAGCGACTGCGAGTGGTACAAGGGAGATAAGGAACCAAAATGCCCGGGATGCACATCGGTGGAAGGAAAACCGTTCTGGGGATCATGCCTGACATACGCGTGTGTAAAGGAGCACAACGTTGAGCACTGTGGATACTGCGCAGAGTTCCCATGCAAGGAATTCATGACACGGTTCGACCCCAGTGAGGGACCGGGGAACGCTTTGAAACGTGCAGGACTGCTAGCTTACAGGGTCAAGCACGGGGACAAGGCAGCAGTTGAGCTCCTCAGGAAGGCTGAGGAGTATAAGGCACCCGAGCACTAGCGCCCATTTTTTATCAACCCATATCAGTAAACTAATTGTGAAGACCTTCAGTGACGTGACCAGGACCCAGAAGGAGACAGCAGGGGTGCTGTTCATCTCATTGTCGTTCATTCTATTGCTTGTGGCAAGCTGGACCATCCCCAGTATATCTAGGAACAGTTTGCTAAGGGAGCCTCTGTTCTATGTCGGTGCAGTAGTCTTCGGGTTACTCGGGTTTCTCGCTTTAGAGATAATGGCATCCTTAAGCTTCCTGGGCGACGGGGCGAGGTTCGGGGCATATGGGTTTATCATCATGTTGGTAATCGGGGCTTGGATAGGTGGAGAATATATGACGATTTTCTTATCTGCAAGCATCGTGGGTCTGACCCTGTTCTATTTGAAAAGCATCTTCGCGATCTACAGGATACTCAGCATCGAGACCGTGCAAGCGGGTGCAACGCTAACGGTCACTGAGATGGCTAAGGAAGGCAATCTAAACCACTTTATGATTGAAGGGGTTGGGGCAAACTTTGAGCTGCTCTACTATATCCTTGACGAGTTCAGGAGGGACAGCAATGTAATGTTCTACGCCAGAAACAATCCACCGGGGTTCGAGAGGCTTGATCTGATGCTTGGGGACACCATGAGGTTCTATTCCAACCATATGCTTCCACTCCACAGGGTGGACTCGAAACGAACCTCAAGGATAATCAAACAGATGTGTTTCGAGTGCACGACACCAGAAATAGTTGAGAGGGGACTCATCAACTATTGGTTAAGGGCACACCTGAACGGGGGATACACGTGCGTACTGGTCCCGTATGAGTCAGATTTCCTTGAGAAAGCTTCCGCCTGTGAGGGAAACTATGGCGATGACTTGGACATCGCGAGGATAATGAATGGCGCGGATTGGCTGTTAACGACGGATTCACTGGTTGGGGGAACCCAGAACTACCAAGAAGTGTACACGGTCTGGGAAATGGATGAATTTGTGGACAAACTGTCACGTGTCCACCCTGTAACGTAAAAAGGGGACGCCAAACTAACGAAGTAGTCACATGATGTGATTACGCATCGTGTTTTAGCTTTATATGCTGAGAAAACGGGTTTCATTCAGTGAGATGCCTTGGCAAATAGATATACGGTAAGCAGGGAAACGGTTGAACTGGGCACAGTTGAGGGTGACCTTAACGTCGAGAAGGGAACCATAAACGCAGTTGATGGAGCCCTGAAGGTGAATGGTGTAATTCGCTGTATCGGAAACTGTGAGTTCAATGGAAACGTCGAAGCTGAATCAATTCTGTCAAAAAAAGGCGACGTGTATATCAATGGATCAGTTCAGACAAAGGAGATTGAAGTCAGGGACGGCAACCTAAGGGTTAAAGATAATATCAAAGCCGAGAGAATACGCGTGGACAAGACACTGGAGTACAACGGATCACTTGTATCCGAGTTGGTCAGGGCAGGAAAGACCCTGAACGCCAACGGCGACCTCAAGGCCACCAGTGTAAAGGTGGGAGGAACATTCAACGCTGAGAAGGAGGTTAATGCCGAGTACATCGATGTCGGCGGCTCATTGAAGACATATGGAAAGACAAGGGCCCAATCAATAGACGTTGGAGGAACCTACAAGGCAAATGGACCCCTAGAATGCGATGAGCTGGATATCGGAGGAACATTCTCAACGGACAGGCCAGTCAACCTGGTAAAGATACGAGTAGGGGGAACGGTTTCCCTTGAAGGGGGAACAGTCAAGGAATTCATCAACGTAGGGGGGACCCTGAAGGCAGAAGAATACCTGGAGTACGGGGAAATCGATGTCGGTGGTACCGTAAAGCTGAGGAAAGGAGGAAAAGGAGGCAGCATTGATGTCGGAGGTACCCTAAACTCTGAGGGTGACTTGGAGTTCACGGACATTGGAGTCGGTGGGACAGTCAAGATAGACGGGAAAGCAGTTGGCGAGAACCTTACGGTTGGTGGAAGCCTGAAGACATACGGTGACTTCACGGTCTCCAACAGGCTCAAGGTCGGGGGTAGGGTCGAGGTGGACGGCGAGTTAAAGGCTGGAGACATCAGGGTAGGCGGGAAAATACGGGCATACAAGGTGGAATCAGAACGATCAATCGAGACAGGAACTCTGAGAACCAGGTACGGTGCGAAAGCCAAGAAGATAGAGATCAGCCGCAGGGGTACAGTCGAAGGCCCACTCATCGCGGAGACTATAATTCTTAAGGAAAGGGTTACCGCCGATGACATCTACGGGGACCGAGTCCAGATACGTGGAAGGTGCACGGTTGGGAACGTCTACGCGAAAAGGATACGAATGGAATCAAGGAGTAAAGCGAACTCCATCAAATACACTGACGAGGTCAGGTTAGACTCAAGAACAACTCTCAGGGCAGGCTCTAAAAAAGTTGAAGAACTACCGGAACCACCCTTTTAGGTGTGTGCCATGGAGAGAAGGACACGCTACGACATATACCAGGACATCCTCGAAACACTCCGCACCAGGGGAGCAACAGGTATAACTCGTATTAGCTATGGGGCGAACCTCCCAGTTGACAGGGCAAAGGAAGCCGTAGAGTTCCTCATGGACAGACAGTTACTAGAAGACGACGAGTACGGTGGAAACATAAAATACACGATAACTGGGCGTGGAGGAGAGTTCCTCAACGCATTGAAGACAGTAAAAAAATATCTCGTAGAGAACGATTTTTAGCGGACTCCTCCGCCTCCGCCACCAGACCCTCCACCGCCTCCGAATCCGCCGCCACCTCCACCACTGCCACTTCCTCCAGAGCTTTGTGTTGATTGGTATGTTCGTGCGGTCGTTATTGGTCTAAACCAGTAAGGGTATGTGCGGACCATACGCATAGGAGCATAGTCGATCTCCAGCATCTCCATTGCCTCCGCAACCTTGTCACCGACTCCGAGGGCTGTACCGTAGACTAACCACTGCCCCCACATACTAATGTCCTCTGGACCGTACTTGTCTAGCTGACTGAAATCGGATAAATGACGCTGGAACGCGTCCCACTGGAGCTTCTCCCTCAGGTTATCGTCCTTCCAATATCCGAACAGGGTTGACGGGAATATCACTGCGATGATTATCTGTACAAGAGGTACTATTGCGTAACCTGCTGCTCCTAGGAATATCCACTCCGCGAGCATGGAGAAAGTGAATAGCCCAAACATAGCAATGATGTATCCAAAAAATAGCACTGCAGGTATAGCCAACTTACCTCTTCCGCTTACTGTGAACTCGTTTGCGATGTCATCATCAGTGCCACTGGTTAACTCAGTGTACTGTAACTGAATATTGTACAACTTCATACCTCCAGACTCCGTACTTTTCCCAGCTTCAGCTAACCTTGCCATATCCTGTGCGGTGATAACACCATCAGGGGAGATGGATCGTATGAACGCAATGACCTTGTTCTCATAGAGGTCCAATCCCTTGTCATCAAGTATCTCTACTCTCGCCCCTTTCTCGTCGGGGGTGACGCTGATTTTTTCCTGTATATGCAGGTTCAGCATTGTAGCGTAGAAGGCGTCTTCGTCGTAGTCAGATACACCTTTCTTAAAGACAAGGTTAACAATTCTAGGAGTCCGTCCCTTGTTCGGGATAAAGCTGAGGGTTCTTGGTACCACGAAATCCTGTTCCATTCCCTCATTTCTCCAGAGACGGTAGAACCAGATAGGTACAACGAACCCAGCTAACCGGGCTACCCAGAGAAGCCCAGTTGCGCCCAGATACTCTATACTATACTTCCGGTTAGCGTCAACCGTGAGGGCTTTCACGTCATCTACTTGACTCTCGACCCCGTCAAGAGTACCCAACGCCTCCTTTGTCATTAGGAACTCGAACTCTAGTAACTCGTCTTCACCGGAACTACCTGTAAAGACTAGCATATTCTTGTCCGTGGAACGCCTGAGGGTTGGGGGATGGGGATAACTGTTCAATATGTATCCTGGGTCCTCGAAAGCCACCCTCACGTTTTTGTAGGGTAGGTGCTCACTCGCCAGTTTCAAGTTGAGGTGAACATAATCATCGTCGTACTCCAGTGGTGGAACAAACTTGAACGTGTATTTTACGGTGTACTCCCCCGGCTCGTAGCCTAACGGGTTATACGCACCAGTCTCGCTCCTGTAAGCAAGATCTGAGATATTGCGCTTGATGTTTGGAGAAGCCTCATCCAGAAGAGTCGTTGTTCCAGTATGCTCCTTGATGTACCTAATAGTACCAGGTGGAGCCTCAATATCTATGAGTCTGACGTGTGTAAACGGATTCTCCCCTAATAGTAGCCGAGTCTCCCAGAACCTAAATAGGAACTTTTTCCCCTCGACGTTTACCTTGTAGGTGAACGTCTCCTCAAGAGTCCCATCGGCGTAGAATACGGCTGAGTAATCGGATACTACTGCGTCGCCCTCGAACATCCCTAAGTAGGGGAGGAGGTTTACCGCGAGCGCCAATCCGAGGGTGATTACGACTAGGAGGGTAATCTGATTTTTCTCGTTCATCTAGTTCACCGAAATGTCTGGCGGGCTTTGGATTTTCTCCTCGAACTCGAGGTAACCCAGCTTGGATGCTCCTGCAGAACCAGCAATCAGGCTGCTTGGGATAGTATCCTGCATGGTGTTGTACTCCTGGACGATGTTGTTGTAGGTATACCTGTGCCTGGCTATCTCGTCCTCAAGCTCAGCTATGGTCCCCATTAGTTCCTGAATACCCTCTGAAGCCTTCAGGTCAGGATACGCCTCAGCGACTGCAAGCAGGCTCCCGGTTATGGTACGTGACTGGGTCTCAAGGTCACCGAGGGAGTCCGCTGCGTTGGAGTCAATACCAGCCCTGAGCTTGGCGATGGACTCGAATATCCCCCTCTCATGCTTCACGTAACCCTTGACGGCACCAAGCAGCTGCTCGATTAGGTCAAACCGTTTCTTCATTGAGACCTTGATCTGCCCCAATGTAGCGTCAGCGGCGTTCCTGTATTTTTTAAAATCGTTGAAGATGTTCACTGAAAAGTAAGCTAGAGCCAGTAACAACCCGACTACCACATAGACGTATGCCTGCATTTTTTATCAATGTAACAAATCCGTCAGTTTAGATAAACTTATTCAGATAATAATGAAAAAAAAGAAACGATAAACCAATTTAATGAGATATTTTCCCATCCTTGAGTGCTAAGCGTTAAGTTTGACCTCAAGCCAGTCACCGACGCTTGGCTCGAAAACGTCGGTCCTCCTAGGATAGATCTTTACCAGCGTTTCTTTCCGGGGCTGCAACGTAAGAGAAAGCCCCAGAATTGAGGTGCCATCAACTGAGAAACTGAAATCGGTGCAGTCTGCCTTGCATGAGCCATCGAAGACTTCGATTATGTTCCCAATGGTCTTCCCCAGGAGCTTGATTTCCCCTTGAGCGGGTGGGTCCTGCAGGTGCGCCCCCATCCATCGATAGTAGGGGATTCCCCCGTCCAGTATCGCGGGAGTTCCGTTTACTTGACCGACAAGCCCAGTCGATGTTGAGTTCAGGCGGATGAAAGTATACTCAGGCTGCACATCAACAACCTCTCCTGCCAGCTCAGACACTGGTTTCCCTATCCGGTCGTTGATTCTCTTGAGCCTATACCCACCTCGCGCCCTTATTGGGTCATCAGGTTTTCTTATTTCAGTGTGAATATGAGGAGAAGTCCCTGCTCCATAATATCCTGATCGGAGGGTTGTCCCTATCACGTCCCCGACCTTGACCGTGTCACCGATTTGGACCAGAGGGTCGGTGTGCAGCATCTTTGTGACCGTATCAGAATTTTCCTTGTTTTTGACCACTATCACAGAATCATGGTCCGCCGCTTCAAACCCGTGCCCACTCGGTGCTTTGACCTTCCTCAGAAGGACTACCTCCCCGTCAACTGGGCTCCGTGCGTTCCCCCCAAATGGTTCAACGGGGTAAATGTCTACACTGGAATTCAGCTTATGGGGTGGATATGGGCTGTTGAAGAACGCGTACCTGCCATCCTCTGGGCAGTACAGCTTGACACCCTCTGCCTCGGCAACTGGAACCATCCTAACCAACGTGAACAGATACACGGGTACCCACTTCTTCAAAACGGTTTCGAGTCTGAGAAACAACGATTTTAAGGAGATGAACTGTATTGTGTGTGAGTCTTAATGGAGCCAGCTCTTAGGGGAATACTCGAAAAAGTCATAGACGACGAATTATCTGACGACAAGCTAGAAAGCAATTACAGGGTCTTCATGAACTTCAGGAACCGTGGGCTCATAGACAGTGTGCCCAGCGCGATGTTCGGACGGATATACACCAGAGCATACAACGCATGGCTCGACTACAAGGCAAACGATGACACACCGGTAAGCCAGATGGAGGCAGCCGAGTTCGGCAGAATCTTCGAGATCAGAGCTATGGAAATTAAGAGCCGGATCACAGAAGTCGCTAGTTTTTAGGTTCAGACTCCCATAGGAGCCGATCAATTTCACTGTACCTGAACTCTGCATTCTCCATTAGTTTGTAATCGTATGGAGTGCCTTTTCCGAGGATAACAGTCAACCTGTCCATGCCGTCTGGACTGTAACTCATCAAAACTTTAATCGTTAAACGCGAGAACCCCTGAGCGCGCATGTACCTGTAAATTCGCACACGTTGAGCTGAGGTTAACTCGTTTGGTCTCAACCTATTCTTCTGGCTCCTTTGAACTGAGAGCTTTTTCGACCTTCTTCATCCGCTCCTCGATGTTCGCCTGTTTGGCGTTGAGTTGCTTAATGCGGTCCAATAATTCCTTTACTTTCTGCTCTTTGGAGGCCAACGTAATCAGATAATTGAATGAAAACCTAATTAAAAAAGGAGATGGATTAGAACTTCTAATCCTTAGGCTGCTTAACCAAGAACAGGCAGTGCTTGTCGTCCTTGGTGATGATGTCAGGGATCTGGACATCCAGATCTGGCCTGTATGTCTGCCAGAACGCGTGGTGGAAGTACTGACAGTAGAGTAGCCCAACATCGTTACAGTCCCTTGCCCTCCAAACCCGCTCATGGGTGCACAGGTAAGTGTAGCTCTTGAGCCAGTCATCAGTGTACTCGACCCTGTCCTTTTCTGTCTCTGAGTGGCCTGGTAGGTCGTAGTGGTCCATGAGGCTCCTCAGGTTTATCTCACGCCCCTCTTCCTCGTGGCGCGCCTTGAGGCGCTCACCTCTGGCGATACCATAGTTCTTGATTGCCCGGATCAGGGCCTCCTTGCCCTCCTCACCGAAGCTGTCTACCATCTCACGTGCCATGACGCAGTACATGAGAGCCCACAGATCAGCGAACTCATCGATTTTTTCTTGTGTCATTGAATATCCCCAGAAAAACTACTACTTGGAAATATAACATCTGGGTTGGAGGGTTCTCTTTCAGGTACAGTTAAAAGAGCTAAAATCATCAAACGGGGTACCGATGTGCCATGTCCATATTAGAGAGAATTCGCAGAGACAAGCAGCTATTATATCTGTCCCTAGCGACAGCTCTGCGCGGCATTCGTGACAATTTAAGATACATTATCTGGCAGCCATTCGCAATCAGCCTAGGTATTCCAATAAGGGACATTGGAGCCCTTGAGAGCCTTATGGACTTTGCCAAAATAATCATTCAACCAGCTCTCGGTGCTGCTTCAGACGTATACGGCAGGAAAAAATTCCTCATCGCAAGGGAGTTAACAGTCCTCGCTGCGGGGATATGCTTCCTCTTCGCCGAGTCATGGCAGCTTCTTGCAGCAGGTATGGTATTCATTGGGTTTGGAATCGCCCTCATTCCAATCTGGAACAGCACCATAGCTGAGTCAGTGAAGGCAAACGAGATGGGTGAAACATTCAGCATACTTGGAAGCGCCTACATGACCACTGGATTGATAGGTACCCTTGCAGCGGGGTGGCTTGCCGAAAACATGGGTTACAGGGTGGTCTACGCCATCTCGGTTGGCTTCGCGGTGCTTTCATTGATTGTCACAGTATTCAAGATAGAGGAAACCCACAAGTCTACAGAGAAAAAGACATTCACAATCAAAGAGGCGTTGACATCACTACTCGACACGTTCAGACCTCCAAGGTACATGTGGGGATACTACATCTCAATGTCAGTGGACCTCTTCGCGTTCAGCGTGGGCTGGCGACTCATAAACGGTCTACTGGCAGAGGTCTACGGGTTCACCCCAAGCATGCTTGGACTGATGAACGCGGCAAACACAGGAACAATGGCCCTATTCCAAGTGGTCATCGGTAGACATGTTGACAAATACGGTTACAAAAAATTCCTAACAATCAGCCAAGCCATATCCAGTGTCCTTTTAGCCATGATACTGTTCTTCCCAAGCTACTACGTTGCCATAGCAGCGAACGTGTTGATGGGGTTCAGCGCTGCTTTCTGGGGACCAGCTGAACAGGCTTGGATCGCCAAGAACGTGGACCCGGATCAGAGAGCAAAATCCATTGGAGGATACAGCACATTCAGAGGGCTCGTCGCATTACCTGGGCCATTCATCGGTGGAATCATCTATGACAGATTCGGGTACCATGGCCCATTAACGGTAAACCTTGTCTTAGCAATAATTGATACTGGACTTCTCTGGTTCCTAGTGAAGGATAACGCAAGAGAGGAAAGCGGGTTACTTGACGACCCTGAGCTCAAGGATTAATGGGTTGTACCCGTCTGGGCATGCGTGCCTCGCTACAAGTGTCCCGTCGTCTGCTTCCGCGAAGGCTACGTTGCCTCCCTGGGCCATAGCGTAGATTTTTGGCATCACGCTGTAGATGGCGTGTAGGCAGAGCCTTCCCTCGATCTCATGTGTGTCCCAGTCGAAGGTTGCTGTGTCCCCTACATTGTTTCCTGCTGCGCAGTGTCCTTCCTGGCTGATTACGGTTGCTTTTATCTTGACCATGGTTCCACAACAGTACTTGGTCAAATATAGCTCCTGCGGATGACATTGTGGTTATGGAAAATTAGGCGAGTTTTTATATCAATTACAGATATAGCTCTGCATTCGGTGAAGCATTAGTGGGGTTAAAGCAGAGACTGGACGGGGTCAAGGAGTTTCTTGATAGACAGGACCATAACTACCGCATGATGGTGCTCCGTAGCGGCGGCGCCAACTTCCTCATGCGCTTAACAATGGATTACAGCAGTTACTACACCAAGTCTCTTGGTGCAAGCAACTCCGTAATCGCCTACCTGAGCAGCATCAGTTCCTTCATCAGCATGATAATCAGCCTGCCCGCCGGCTGGGTGATGGATCGTTTCAACCTGAAACACGTGATTGGAATCGGGATGATTTTCCAGGTGGGCATGGTTGGAATGTATGCGTTCGCCCAGAACTGGGTATGGATCCTTGGTGCCATGGTACTGAACCCCTTCACCATGGCCCTGATTTTCAGGAGTCAGAGTATAATGATCAGTAACAGTCTCAGGGACACGGACCGAGCAACTGGGATGAGCCTGAGGATGATAGTTGCACAGATCCTTGGACTAGTCAGCCCAATTCCTGCGGCTATGGTCATCGAGTATTTTGGAGGAATCAGCGTTGAGGGAATTCGGCCACTCTACTACTTCAGGCTAGTAGGCACAGTGTTCCTGTACGGATACATCTACTGGAACCTCCTAGACGTTGAACCACAGACAAAAAGAGGAAAAACCAAGTTCCTAGAGGACTTTGGGGATGTATTAAACTCCAACAAGGGATTGCGACCCTTTATCATTGTAGCTGGGGGCGGTGCCATCGTCTGGTCCACAATGCAGTCATTCACCATGATCTGGTGTATCGACGTGAAAGGAGCCGACGCTTTAACAATCGGATACATGACCACGGTCTCCATCATCACCACCATAATATTCGCCATACCCCTAAGCAGAATAGCCGACGAACAGGGAAGGAAAAGAGCATTCATTATCACGAGACCAGCTTTGTGGATTTGGATAGCAATAATAGTGTACGCACCCTCACCCAGATGGCTCATCGTTGGATGGTTCTTCAGGGGCTTAGGAATGAGCAGCAGCGCATACGAGACACTCCAGATAGAACTAGTTCCAGCAGACCAGAGGGGACGCTGGCTAGGGCTAGTAAACGTGTTCTCAGCACTGGTACGGATACCAGCACCCATCCTAGGGGCATATTTATTCGATAGCGGTGTGCCTGCTCTGACATTCCTCGTCCCCCTAGCAGTGGACATGCTCATCAGGACCCCAATACTTCAGATCTGGGTCCCAGAGACACTGAAAAAGAGCCAATAGCGGCTAACGTTTTTAAAATCCAATCGACCAGATTTTAATGTTGATTATATGAATCTAGAAATGAAGATCAAAGAACTCATGAAACCAAACCCACTCATGGTCGCGCCAGGTGAATCACTTGCCGACGTATCAAGGAAGATGGCAAAGAAAGGAAAAGACGTGGTCATAGTAGAAGACGACGGCATGGTAAAGGGACTCGTCACAGCAGGAGACATCTACTTCGCCATGAAAAGCTACGTCATCGGCAAGAACATGATGGAAGACATCCCCATGGAGATCAGGGACGTCAAGATCAGCGAGCTCATGAAAGCCCCCCACGCCATGGAGTTCATGGAGGCGTGTGGACTAACAGGTACTAACATGTGCATCGTCCTCGGAGAGGAAGACAAAGCCGCAGACGCCATGAGGGTAATGGCAATGGCAGGAGTAGACCACATACTAATCGTTGGAGACAACGGAGTATCAGGGACACTCAGCGACAACGACCTCATCAAAGTCTTCAAGTAGTTTCTCACTACTTTTTCTTATTCAATATTCACAGCCAGATCAAAACACTCTTTGTCGTACTGAGTTGCATGGGTATCTGTGATCTGTTTTAACGCGAACCCTGTCTGAACAGAAGGATCCAGAGTTGTCTCAATAGTCGTGGTCTGAATCACGTAGCCTGCATCAATTGTGGTTATGAAGAAGTTAGGCTCACCAAGGAACGGAGTTTCACGTACCTGAACCATCATGACTTGGGCCCCACCTAATGCGTATGTGAACCATTCGTCAACACTATTGGTGTCCTCGTCGAAAGTACCGTAGTCCACGTCAAACATCTTGTAGGATAGGTCGGTGCTTGACCCTTCGACCCCAAAGACCCAGTACTGAGTACCATCTGGTGCCCAAGCCGCGTCTATTGTCCTATAATTGCTAGTATACATTGTTGTTGCTAGTGTCTTCACGCTCTGCCAGGCATATGCGCCTCCAATGCTGTTCTGGAGGTACCCAGAAACACGTACACCAGTTGTATCATCCAGAGTTAATAGTGCCAAGTTGTTTGAACTTGACTGCATCCGTGAGGCGAACACGACCCAACGTATATTGGCGCTTGACCCAGCATGAATTCTCCTCCCTGTTGGACCCAAGGTTGGAGGGAGCCAAGGAAGAGGCGGTGGAATACTATCATACCAACCATTCTCTACAACCCATCTAACACCGACAGTTCTGGAGCTATCATAGTTCTGTAATAGAATGTACTGACCTGAGCCCACAGCCACAAGCGGTGTTTGGGAGTTATGTCGATAGGCAATATCTGCGACCTCGTATTCATAACTAGTAGCAGTGTAGGTCGTCCCTCCATAGTCACCAGTTATCTCTTCAGCGTCCTGCCAACTGTTCCCGTTCCAGATGGCAGCATAGACCTTCAAATCTTCAGCAACAGCCACTATGGCCACTTCATTTGAAGAAACACCGGGGTTAGCTGCCAGTTTGATATATTTGAGGGTACTAGAGCCAACTGTAAGAACAGGCATTGTGTACCAAGTTGAATCAATAAGTTGTTTTCCTTTTACTTGACCTGCTGTCGATCCAGCATAGACCACAACCGCGTCATTACTGAATGTCTCATATTCAACATCAAATGGTTTGATGTTTTCTGTGCTTACCCCAATATAGGTGTTGAATGCTGCTTTTGTCCATGTACTGCTGTCGTATAGGAAATTATTCAGGTTTCCATCGTTTCTCAGTATAGTGGCTATGTACTGGGTAGTTGCAGTGTCTGAGGTACTTGCCATCCGTACAACGTCTGTAGTGATGGTCTCACTTGAAATGAGCTCAGGCAGCACATCTTGTGTGCTCCATGTCCCAGCGTAAGTACGCCATTGGGGATACTGGTGCCAAGGAGTCTCAGTATCGTCAGTCCTGTATATTATAGCGGAGTTGGACATATCTCTTTGAGTACCTGTCTCGGTTTTCTCCCCCCTAATTGTGAAATCGGATGAGTCCTGTTCGACATAAATGGTATAACCCTCGGCTTCCGCTTCTCGACCCAGAAGGTCAACGGTGAAATACAGTGTCTTCTGCTGACTCGGGTTAAAATCTTCAGATTGAACGTCAGATTCACCGATAATTTCCCTAGACGGATCAGTGCCAGATGGAGCTACATATAACGGGTCTCCATCAACATCCACGATCTGCACCATCACATCAATGGTCACATGCTCGGCACTTTCATTTTTAATTTCTAACTCAACGTTCATGGAACCAGCTGAAATCGATGCAGCCTTGTCGATAATATTCATGGGAGAGTCCATGATCTGGACAAAGTTCGCTGAATAGGAACCTTGGTCATTGATTGCCCAAGCAGCAGTTGAGGAAACTACAAGCGTGACAAAAGCGATAATTATCACTATGTCTTTTGTAGACCTCAATTCGAACATCTGGTATTGACGTTTTGCCGTTTAATAAGATATGGAGTATACACCCATTAATCTGGTTGATACTATCGTATAACGTGTGTTAACGTATCGTAAACAACCAATATTATTAACAGGATTATGTAAAAATGGATAAAAGAAAAAATAGATGTTTAGATAAACTAGTTATCATCATAGGAGTCAAGTATGGCTTTGATGATGGCTTCCTCTTTGTCCCTCTTCTTCAATTTGACACCCAATTCCTTGGCTAGTTTCTCAAGTTCCTTTTTGGAGAACTGTTCCAACTCTGCCTCGGTGTATACTCCATTTGGAGAGTCATCAGAATCATTGTCATCATCCCAGTCCCAATCATACCACTCATCCCAGTCACCGGTCCAGTCCCAACCGTCCACTTCCCAGTGAGGGTGTGGGAACTTATCCAGTATCTTAATGGAGTGTTGCCATGATTTCTTGAACTCGTCTATAGCCTTCTTAGAGTCACCACTTTCCTGATGTTCTTTTCCCTTCAGATAGTGCTCCTCGGCTTGTACGAGGTAGTGCTCATAGTTACTCCCTGGAAGTATCTCAACCTGATTTGCCTCGTCGAAAACTACTTTCGCCAATGACCTGTCGGCTTCAACCAACAAATCAATCACTTTGTAAAGTATCTCAGATAGCCCATCGAGTTCCGGATCATCATCCCACTTTCTGGCATATGTATCCGCCTTGCTTTCCGCGTGACCTTCATGGTTGAAGACATGGTGCCCATCCTTTACATCTAGATGAAGATCGTCGTTCCAACCCTTGTCGTCTAGACTCTTCTCAATTTCATCAATTATTTTTTCAAGGGATTTCTTAATATCTTTGGAGGATTTGACGTAGTCTTTGTCTTTCTTGGATAATCCTTTTGCCTTGCCTTTATCGCCGTACTCGTCTATTGCGTCTTCGAGCATTTCTATGGCTTCTAACTTGAGGCCATGGGGTGGTGCTATTTCAGGGTCCACATTGAGGCTTATGGAGTATGTGACAACAGCCTCATCCTCGTCAGTTACTGAGACAGTCACAGCATGCACTCCATATCCGGTGTATGTATGTGAAGGGTTCTGCTCTGTAGTGGTCTCACCATCACCGAAAGACCAGAGATAAGTTATCTCTCCTTCATCTGGATCATAGGCATCAATAGTGAACTCAACTGTGTCGCCCTGGGTCACAAGCTCTGGTGTATAGGTAACGGAGTTTATGATTGGAGGATTGTTCACAATGACCGTGATCAGGTCCTCCCCACGCTCACCAAAACTGTCCAAGACTTTGAGTTCAACCTCGAATTCTCCGCCGACTGTAAAGGTGTGTGGCACCGTGACTATGAACCCGCTGTTCACCGAGCCTGTGTACACCTCGCCTGAGTCCAGAGTCAGTGTGTAGGTAAATGGATGATCAGCCTCAACATCATCTATTGTTGCTGTAAACTCAACCTCTCCAAGGTATAGAAGAGGACCCATTGGATCAAGCACGACGACTGGTGCAATGTTATTTACCTCAATATCATATTCCTTGGTTTCTTCGGCCTCAACCACTACAAGTTCAAGTAAGTATGAACCGTCCTGTGTGAACTCGTGTGTGAATTCAATGGTGGCACCAATTGCCACATTGTTTAAGGTGGATTTAACAACCCCGTTAAGTTTCCACTCTACAGTGTAATCCTGTTCATAGTCCTCAGCACTGAAGCTACTGGTAAATGTCGCAAAGTCACCCTCATAGATGGGATCAGTATCCGAAATAATTGGGGCAATGTTAACGGATAGAGGTCGTACATCCACAGTTATTGTTTCTGATCGGCTAACACCCAGGGAATCAGTGACTCTTACACTCGCACTCATATCTCCATACTCGGTATAGGTATGAGTAGGATTTTGGTTTGTTGAAGTCTCCCCGTCACCGAACACCCAGTAATAATCCAAAGAGTCACCATCTCTATCACTTGCCTCAACGGTGAATGCAACCGGACTCCACTGGTAAGCTGGATCGGGGCTGTATTCTACAGAGTCGATTACTGGTTTGTAATTCACCTTTACATTTTCAGACCCAACACCTGTATACGTTCCAGAAGGGTCGTTGTCTGTAACAAAAAGCTCCACGAGGTAGCTCCCGGAAGAGGAGAATTCGTAGTTGAAACTCAGATCTTCCCCAGATTCTAAAGTTCCTTCTGGTCCAATCTGAACGCCTCTCACTTTCCATTTGTATTTGAATGGATGATCGGCTGCGTCAGTGATATGTCCATGCATTGTTTTTGAACCAGGAGTACTCAATCGTGCAACATTGTCTATAACCACAATAGGAGGCGAGTTATCAGCGAATCCCACATAGGTCTGGGTTAAAGAGGTTCCGGATATTTTTAATTCGAGCTCAAAAGGAGTGTCCTGTGGGAAAACCCTGGTGTGAGGAATAGTATCACCAACAGACACACCGGTAATGGTTTCCACTAGAGCATCATTCAGATACCACTCGACTGTATACGTCTGACCAATGTCCGTTCCCGATACTCTACTGGTGAAAGTTACTGAATCAGTCTCTTTGATATTTTTTGGGTTAGCCACTATAGACTCCATCTCAAGTGGGACACCTACTACGGTTACCGTGATCGAGTTTGAAACTGATGTAGTATCATCTGTTGCAGTGGAGGTTACTTGGAATGATCCAAGGGCAGTGAACGTGTAATCGAAGAACGCGATCTCGTGGTATGGAGTGCTTTCATAGTTCACAGTGTCTGGGTCATATACTGTGGCGTCACCTTCGACCTCGAATGTGATGCTATCGATATCTTCACCGTCATCATAGACGGTCGATGTAAAGTCTACAAGAGTTCCAAGGGGTATCTCGTAGATGTTGGCACCAAGGGTAACGTGAGGTGCGATGTTTGCTACGATCAAATCCATGGTATGGGTGTCGCTTTCACCGTTTTCTTGAACCTTTAACTTGATCTCATATGTTCCATCATCTAGGAATTCGGAGCTGAAAGATTCTCCGTCATATGTCGTTCCCGGTGGGGTTACGGTCCAAGTGTATGTTGGACTCCCAGAATAGATGGTTAAGTCAACAAAGTCAAGGTCAAAGGTCTGACTATCTCCTTCATCTATGTTTATTGATGCTTCTTTGAAAGTAACAACAGGAGGTATTGCGTCTATTGTGATGGCAATCGAATCTGTTGCAGTTTGTTCGGAACTGGAGGTCACGGTTACCTCAACTGTGTACGTATCGGGAGTTGAATATGTGTGAGTTCCAGAGAAATCAGTCCCTGAGAATATCCCAGCAGTAACTGTTCCGTCTCCATAATCAAATTCTACGCCACTGATGCCATATCCGTCATGATCAAATGTACCTGTGAATGTGAGTTCATCCCCAAGGTCAGCATCAGCATGAGACCCAAGAATTACGGAGGGAGTTGTTGGGGAAATTGTCCAAGTTGAGCTAGCAGATGAGCCATCGCTGTCAACAACTGTTAGAGTTATGTCATGTGAGTTGAGATCTGTGAATACAATCGTAGGGTCCTCGGCACTGGATAATACATCAATGCCTTCAGTCCAAGTTGTACTTGCTATACTGTCTGGACCTGTAATGATATTCACCGCAACTGTGATAGTGTTATCTGACCCAGCTACTACGGTATCATAATTGAAACTAACGATTACAGGGTCTACATCGGTAATGGTTGCTGTGAAATCCACTGCACCGGTTGTTCCTCCTTCATTGTCTGTGATAGTAATTGTTCCCGAGTATACTCCACTGTTTGGATAATCATGTTCGAATTCGAATGCTCCTATTGAGATATCGTCAAATGTCTCGGGTGATCCTTCACCCCAGTCAATTTCTGCACCCCATATTTCCAGTGGGTTAGCATCTGAGAATACTCCAGATAGTTCGAATGTTTCTAGTTCGGAAACGGAGGAAGAAGATATAGAATCTATGCTGGGGTCGTGACTTGTGTAGGTATATCCGCTACCAAGTGCCTCGAATCCTGAGTATTTGAGATTAAGGGCAAAAACTTCAGACCTGCAAAGGATGTGAGCATCCCAATTTAATATGCTGGATCCATCATAAACAAAATCTGTATCTGCAAACGTGAATAAATGGACATTATTAAACCAGATATCAATATCACCGCCTTCGGCTTGACTCCTTACACCTATCTGCACTGTGTTTGTGCCACCGATGGGTTTCCATATATTGGAGGGAGTGGCCATGCTGCCATCATAATCAACACCGTTGGATTTGGTGGCTAGATAAGATAACGTGTTTCTATCGAGATGGATTACCATCTCATCCCCATCTTCGCTTGAGAAGAAGAACTCGACCTCAGCGGATGTATCGACCCAAGGGTCAACAACTTCATACACACCACCTACAATTGGCCATGCAATATCACTGTAGGGAGTTTGGAAATCAAACTGCACCCAGGGCTGAGCCTGCGTATTTTCAGTTCGATATGTAATTTTAGACGCATAGTTTGTTCCCTCGGTGTCAATATTTTGCATTACAAGAAAATCAGTGACACCGTCGGGTGAATCTAAATCAAGTGTATAAGCACCTGCTGCGGACTGCGTCCATTCCACACCCATCCAAGTCCATGGAGTTTCCAGATCATATACATCAGCGCCGTATACTGTAGCCACTGACATTGACAGAGCTATGAATAATATCCCAAACATCACGATTTTGTCTTTTCTCATTCTTTTTCCCTACTGCGTTTGAGAGGACCATAGACAACACTCCTACTGATGCCTCTAATGTAGATTAGTACCCTAGGGTGAACTATATTCCTTTACCTTAACATCATTAGTATAATAGGGTGTTAACATTCATTAAACAGGGCGTTATGTATTGATAACAGACGATAATTATTAGCAAATAAGTGTTAAATAGATCACTTCCGTGAAGCTATGTTAACATAAAATAGTCAAATTCTGTTTATTGGGAACTGAAAAATGCCGCAAAAATATGGGAAAAGTTATACAGAATGCATTGAATAGAATAAATATGTCAGAAAAAGAGACACTTGAAGAACTCGTCAAGATCAGGAAGCTACTAGAGCCAAAACCAGCCCCACCTGCACCGAAAAAAACTGGCTTCTGGACAGAGTTTGTAGATTTCATAAACAAATACGGAGTCGTCGGACTGGCTATAGGATTCATAATAGGCGGAGCATCAAAAGACTTGGTGAATGCTCTAGTAGGGGATATTCTAATGCCGATTGTTACTTTCTTTATCCCGGGAGGGGCTTGGAGGGATGCAACACTCGCTTTAGGCCCTGTGGTGATGTCTGTAGGTCACTTTACAGGGGCATTACTGGATTTCATGATAATCGCCGTCATTGTGTTCATGATTATGGGTCAGTTAAAGAAAACTAGTCTCAAATAGTCAGGTCCGTTTGAAGGGCTTGTCCCAGTACTTTTCCGGGTCATGGGGTTTTCCATATCCCAGAGCTTCATCCATGTATACCATGAACTTGTTGAGCTGCGGGACGTTCTTGATAACCCATTTTGTCACATCATGTAACAAGCCCTGTTTCTTGGTGAAGCTACAAGTCCTGAAGCATACGCTGCATGCGGAGCCAACTTCGTTCCAGTAGGCTAGGCAAGCCTCCTCGTCACCGTACCACTTGAGCACGCCGGGGTTGTTTGCCTTGCATACAGGGTCAAATGTTCTTGGACCATAGGGGATGGCTTGGCTTGGGCAGTGTTTTGCGCATTTCTCGCAGTTCTCGCAGAACTGGATGATGCCAGGGTGGGCTAACTCGGACTGAGGAAGAGGTAGATCCGTGTATATTTTCATGATTCGAACTAGAGGTCCACGGTCCCATGTGATTAGCCTGCCCATTCTGCCCATGTGTCCGAGCCCTGCTTGGATCGCAATGGGCACGCTGATAGCGGTGTCATTCCCGCATGGTGTTGCGTGCCAGCCTAAGCCCCTGATGAACTCTGATACTTGTCCAGCGAGCATGTGCATGCGGCTGTACCCCATGTTCGTAGCCACCTCCAGCTGCGTGGGTGCATGCATGAACTCCTCGAACTCCATTGGCACGGTTATGGCGATTACGTACTTGTGCTTCAAGGGGAAGACGGCTTTCTCGTTCGTCACGTAGCCTTCATCGATCTCGTTATTGAATTCCAGTGGTTTCCCGTACCTGCTGTGGGTGTAGAACCACCTTTCATCTAGCAGTGTGAACCCGACATCATGGGCCCCGAAGTATTTTGCCACTTTTGCAATTATCTTGGCCGCTTCCTCGGGTGAGCCCTCCCACTTTGGTACATCTTTTGGTTTTGTGACGTACTCCAGGGGTTGCCAGTCGTAGTACGCCTTCCCCTGGGTATCCGTCGTACCCTTTGGGTATTCGTAAAGTCCGGCTGCGCCGTTGAAACTGTATCCAACTAAATCGAAACCGGGTACTCCCTGGTTCATCTTGTCTACTCGATAGCCCTCGGCTCCGAACTCAACAACGTTTCCCGTCTTCTCTATTGCTTGACCGAAAGCAGTGTCCCTCTGATCAAACCTATTGTAGTCGCCTTTCATGGGGTAGAGTTCATCGAAGGTTTTCTTTGCCAAGGTTATCACTGGATAGAAGGAATAAGAATAGAAAAGTAATAAGATGTAGGGTTAGGACCGTTTGAATGGCTTGTCCCAGTACTTCCTTGGGTCACCCATCTTGCCGAATCCAGTAAGGTCATCTGCCCACGCGAAGAACTTGTTGAACAGCGTGGTTCTCTGGATTGTCCACTGGACAAAGTCGTGCATCAGGCTCGGAGCCTTTGTGAACGTGCATACCCTGAAGCATACGCTGCAGCCTGTTGCTACCTCGTGCCACTGGTCGAAGCAGGTCTGCTCGTTACAGTACCATTTGAGTGGTCCTGGGTTGCTTGACACGTTTGGGATTGGTCCGTTTGTCCTTGGGCCGAGAGGTATACTCTGGCTTGGACACATCCTGGCGCATTTCTCACAGTCGTTACAGAACTCGATGATGCCCGTCTTAGCTGGTGGGCTCTGAGGAAGGGGCATGTCTGTATAGATCTTGCAGATCCTGACAAGTGGTCCTTTCTCCCATGTGATGAGTCTACCATTACGTGCGACGTGTCCTAGTCCTGCCTGAGCAGCCATCGGGACGCTTAGAGCTGTGTCGTTGCCCATCGGGATCGCGTTCCATCCGAGTCCCCTGATGAACTCTGCCACTGTACCCGCAATAACGTGCATCCTAGCATAGCCCATATTGCTCGTAACTTCAATTGGTGTTGGAGCATAGCTGTTCTCAATGAACTCCATCGGTACTGTAATGACGATAGCATACTTGTAGCTCTCAGGGATGACAATTTCTTCGTCGTTAACAACTGGCTCAGGTACGTCCTTGATATTGATGGGGCGTCCATCGCTAGTATGACTGTAAATCCAGCGCTCATCACGTTTGGTATACCCTACAGTCAATGCACCATAGTATTGTGCTGCCTTCCTGACAACCTTGGCATGCTCTTCTGGAGTCGTTTCCCACTTGGGGACATCGTCTGGTTTCACTGAAACGTTCAGTGGGAACCATGAATAGTAACCCGTGTTGAAGCCGCCATGGTTGTCTGATACATTCGCGGCGTTCTTGAAGCTGATGTCAACGTGACCATAACCGGGCAAATCCTGTCGCATCTTGTCCCACACCTTCTTGGTGTAAGCAAATGTTTCTGCACCCAGTATCTCACGTTTCTTGCTGAAAGCGGTGTTTCTACCGTCAAACCGCTTGTAATCATCGCTAATCTCGTAATATTCGTCAAATGGAATCCTTTTTGGCAAATTTACTCCTCGTTGAACGAAACTACAGGATTATTGTCTATTAAATACCTTGGTCTGTTTACCCGACTCCGAGTAGCATACTGACCACAAGTACTGCTAGAACCATTCCGGTTATAGTTGTAAATGTCCAGTCCTTGGTTTTAGCGTATACAAAGACACTGGCCACGATTCTTAGCAATGGAGTCCCTATCAAAACAGCAAACCCAAGGAAAATGACGTGACTTGGGGCAAGGAATGGGTCGCCGTACAGTATCCAGTGTAAATCGAACATGTCAACTGGGCATGTCTCGTTCCCTGAGGTCAAGAAGAAGAGGATTCCAAAGAAAATGAGCACCCCGCTTGCCTGCACGCTTGCACGCATCAATCGGGAGATGAACATCTCCATTTTGTGTACTTCACTCAAAACAGTCCAACTCCGGATACTATCATTCTTAAACCGAGGATAATCAGGACAACGACGAACAGTTTCGTCAGAGAGGTTCCTTGGATATGTTTTGTCGCTTTGGCCCCGAAGAAGGAGCCAATTAAGGTCCCTAGGACGACGGGTCCAGTTATGAAAAAGTCGCAATAGCCGTGACGGAGGTATACTAGTGCGCTGGCTGAGGCAGTTACGCCTATCATGAAATTACTGGTTGCTACAGAGACCTTCATAGGTACATTGCTTAACACATTCATGGCGGGTACTTTCACACCCCCTCCACCGATACCCAGAAGACCTGAGATTATGCCAGCGAGATAGCTGATGACGAATGTCGGTAAGGTCCTGTTCACGCCATAGGATACTTGCTCTTGCGCTGCGTCGTCCCAGTAGCTTCCACCGAGTTCTAGTTTCTCGGCCATCCAGTCATTTGGCTTGTAACTCCAGCCGGTTGCACTGCTACGCATCCTGTTACCCATCACTATTGCAGCGTAGAGAAGAGTTGCTCCAAAGAGTGTCTGTAGGAATGACTCACTGGTTATAGCCATCAGGGACGCGCCTGAGAGGGCTCCAAGAGTGGTTGCCAGTTCGAGGAACATCCCGAGTTTGATGTTTGTTATCTCGTTTTTTACGTAAACTGATGTGGCGGCGCTGCTGGTTGCCACCACTGCGATGATGCTTGCGCCTGCTGCGTACCGAATGGGTACGTCTAACAGGAAAACTAGGAGTGGGACCATTATCACACCGCCCCCTAAACCGAGTAAGGCACCTAAAAACCCGGACCCTGCTGCGATTAATAGGGCAAACAGGGTGAAAGTCGGGGTCATGCCGTAAAGTCTGCAATAATATCATTTAAACTCATCTAAAAGGCGTTAAAGATGCCTCTTTTTTGAAACAGGTTAAAAATATCTGTTTAATACCAATAATAAGTCAAAATACAATCCAAAACAAACCAATATTCAGTCCAAATACAACCAAAAGCCAAGGGCAAGAATTATCTTGACTTTTGTGCAATAACGTACTGATAACAGAGATGCCTGACTTTTATGACTTGATGTTCGAGGTAAGCAACGAGGAGAGGGTTAGAATCCTTGAGGCGGTTCAGACAGAAAGATCCAGTTTCTCCGGGCTCGCGCGAAGACTGGACATCACCACCCAAGAAGTAAGCAGGCACTTTAACAGACTCATGGAAGCAGGGTTAACGACAAGGGACAGGGAGGGGTACCCAAGTCTAACGACATTCGGTACACTTATACTCAAACAACTGGAAGCAGTTCAGTTCACCAACTACCATAGCGATTACTTCGTCTCACATAGCGCGGACAGGGTCCATGAGAGTTTTGTCACGCGTTTCGGGGAACTCGCCGGGTTAAGGCACCAGGATGACGTGATGAGGGTAATCAACGACGTAATCAGGATACTGGACGATGCAGAGGAGTACCTTTTGGATGTGAACCTCCCCTATATCGCCTCGGCTTTTCCCCATATACGGGACGCATACGAGAGAAACGTTAAGGGAAAGTTCCTCCATGGTGCGGATTTGAGGATACCAAAGGAGATGCAAAGCGTCAGGGAAGAATCCTTCACCGATGATTTCATCGGGTCACTGCGTCATAAGGAGGTGTACGAGGAAAAGTATCTGGACGTGGATTTCGTCCTCTATATGAACGAGAAAGAGGTGGCGATCCTGAGTTTCCCCACACTGAATGGGGACTATGATTTTCTGGGGTTCACGGGCACAGACCCGGAAGCCCATCAATGGTGCAGGGAACTGTTCTACCATTACTGGGAGCAGGGAAAACGGATTCACTGACCCCAATCGCTTCATATTTGCGAAACGAACATATTCCCACATGAGCCTCAACGCGGAGATAGCCAAGAAACTCTACGAGGTCGGGGAGATACTGACCATCAAGGGAGACAGGTTCAGGAGCAGGGCGTACAACACGGCGGCCCAACGAATCACAGCACTGACCGAGGACATCAAGGTCGTCGCGGATAGGGGTGACCTTGAGAAAATACCCGGAGTCGGCAAGAGCATCGCCATGACCATTGGAGAGCTCCTTGAAACCGGGGAATCAATGGTTCTAACAGAGCTAAAGGCATCGCTACCAGACGGAGTTCTTGAAATGATTGCCATCGAGGGCATTGGCCCCAAACAGGCGATGAGGTTCAACAGTGAGCTTGGAATTACTAGCATTGATGAGCTGGAGGTAGCGGCGAAGGCAAAGAGGATTAGCCCACTCAGAGGCTTTGGAGAAAAGAAGGAAGAAAACATAATCAAGGCGATCTCCGAGTACAGGAACAGGAGCTCAAGGTTCCTGATGGGAGAGGTTCTGCCCATAATCCAAGGAATACTCACCTACATGGCTGGCTGCAAGGCAGCTCGACGAGTCGAGGTCGCTGGCTCTGCTAGGAGGAGAAAGGAGACAGTTGGAGACCTTGACGTCCTAGTGAGCTCAACTGAGCCCGACGATGTGACTAAATACTTTGTATCCATGCCTCCAATCGTCAGGATTCTCGGTCAGGGACCAACAAAGAGCACGGTTGTGCTACGAAACATGCTACAAGTGGACCTGCGGGTTATCCCACCTGAGAGCTACGGCGCTGCACTCCAGTACTTCACGGGCAGCAAGGAGCATAACGTGAAACTGAGGACCATTGGAGTCAAACAGGGGCTCAAGCTTAACGAGTACGGGCTATATGACAGGGAAACCGATGAGCTGATAGCGGCGGAGGACGAGGAGACAATTTACGAGAAGATGGGCATGAGTTGGATGCCCCCCGAGCTTCGTGAGAACACGGGGGAGATCGAGACGGCTATGGAAGGAAAGGTGCCTGAACTGGTTACTCTTGAGGATATCAAGGGAGACCTGCACGTCCACACTAACTACAGCCACGCAGCAGACCCGCTTGAGGAAATGATCGCGACAGCGGACGTGATGGGGCTTGAGTATATCGCGATAACAGACCACAGCAAAGGACTGGCAATCGCGAAAGGCCTGTCAGAGAAGAAACTAGAGAAACAGATCAAGGAGATTGAGAGACTCCGGGAGGAGTACTCGGTTAAAATCCTGACTGGAACTGAGGTTGATATCAAAGGCGACGGTTCTCTGGACTATAGTGATGAAGTTCTATCACAACTCGACTGGGTTGTTGCCAGCATCCACACTGGTTTCCAGAACGACGAAGAAAAACTCACAAACAGAGTGGTTAACGCGATCCACAACCCATACGTGAGGACAATAGGGCACCCAACTGGTCGATTGATTCAGCGCCGTAACCCATATGCCTTGAACTTAGACAAGGTTTTCGAGGCTGCATCTGAGCAGGATGTTTTCCTTGAAATAAACTGCAGCCCATCAAGGCTTGATTTGAAGGATGTTGATGCGAGAAGGGCAAAGGAGATGGGCGTCAAGCTAACCTTAGGTTCCGACGCCCACAGTGTACCCCAGATGGAGTTACTGCCCCTTGGTGTAGCTGTGGCACGCAGGGGATGGTTATCCAAGGATGACGTGGTCAATACTTGGGAGCTTGAAAAAGTGCTTGGTTACAGAAAGTAACCTACTCAATGAACATGGTTATCGTTGAGCGGATGTTTGGTAGTGCCCTAATCTTTGAGTTTATTTTCTTGAACTCTTCCATGGTGTCGGTTTTTATTCGCGCCATCTCGTCGTACACTCCGTAAACGGCGTGCACTTCCTGTACCTCTGGCATATTCCTGAGTGTTTCAAGATTTCCTTCATGATTCCCCGACTCGCAACAAATCATAACAAACGCGTGGGGCTGAGATTCCTTTGCCATAAAAATGGTTTAGCGTGCATTGGCATTTAAGCCGTATGTCTTTACAGGTTTTATAGTAAGTATCATTCAGCCATAACTGTCCCATTATAGATGCTTGGTTTTTACTAAATTATTAACCAACCCATGTTTCAAAATATAGTCAAGGGGCAGGGATTTTGCGTTCTTTATCTGCATTGTTTCCTTTCCACATTTGAAACAGTAGTATTCAGGGTGGCCTTTTACGCCCTCCCAGAGGGTTTCTTGGCATTTGGGGCACTTTATTTCTCCATTACTGTTCATGGCGGGTCGGGGAAGCTTCCCTGCCTGCATCACCATTCCTTCCTTCTTAATTCTATACATATTACTAAGAAGTGCTTGATTTCTGGGTATAATTCTGTGCCAATAAAACGTGATACACAGTACCGGGTATGTCATGAGCACACAGACACAAATCTTTAGACCGTGTCATGGAAAAAATTCCGGGAAAAACTATTCCCAGTATGACGCGGGTTCCTTTGCCTTGCCGTAACCTAAAAGGTCATCCATCAAGACCCAGAACCTGTTGAGTTGTGGGACATTGCGTATGCTCCATATAATGAAATCGTGAATCAAGCCCGGCTCCTTTGTGAAGGCGCAGACACGGTAACAGACGGTGCAGCTTGTGCCTACCTGGTCCCAGTAGTCACGGCATTTTTCCTCATCACATGGCCAACGGTAGACACCGGGATTGGATCCTGAGGGGGTCTCCCATGTTCGGGGTCCATCACCAATAGCGCCACCTGGACACTGTTTGCTGCATTTCTTGCAGACCTCGCAGTACTCCATGATGCCTTTCGGCGCCTGTGGGCTCTGTGGAAGTGGTATGTCTGTGAAAACTTTGCATATTTTGACGAGGGGCCCTTGCTCCCACGTGATTATCCTGTTCATCCTGCCGAGGTGACCCATCCCCGCCTGCAAAGCTAGGGGTACATTTAGGGTCATATCGTTTCCACTGGGTATCGCGTTCCATCCGAGTCCTCTAATGAATTCGGCTACAGTCCCAGCAAGTATGTGCATCCGGCTGTAAGCCATGCCACCCGCTGCGAATATGGGAGTGGGCGTGTACTGGGTCTCATCGAAATCGATGGGCACGGTCATCACTATCGCCCATTTATGGCTCAAGGGGTAGACTGCCTTCTCATCGTTCTCGTACGCGGTCTCAACGTCCTCAAAGACCATGGGTTTTCCGCCCCTTGAGTGGCTGAAGAACCACCGCTGGTCTACCTTGGTGAACTTTACGTCGAGAGCCCCATAGTATTGGGCTGCCTTCTTGATTACCTTGGCTGCTTCCTCAGGAGATGCTTCCCACTTTGGAACATCATCAGGCTTGACCGACACATTTAGTGGCGCCCAGTTGTAGTACCCCCGATTCATGCCCTCGGGCTCACCATTTGTCTGGTGGTTTGCGAGGTACGCTGCGTCCCTGAAACTGTAGTCAAGGAGGCTGAAGCCGGGTAGCTTCTCTTTGATGCGCCATGATTTGCCCTCCATCTTCTTGTAGCCGCGTGGAGGGGTAACACGCCCTCCTCCTCTTGGGTCGTGACGCTTATAATCCGGTTTAACCGGGTAATAGTCCTCGAATTTCTTTACCAAATAGACCATCCTTGAAGCAGGTAATGGTTCTCTGTCCAATTTATGTAAAAGATTTTGGGTGGACACTACCTAAATCGAGATTCCGCGAAATATTCACTCCAGTCTCCCTCACTGGGCTCATTAACCACAAAACAGATGTCGATATCATATGGGTTCTGGATGTACACCCAAACATTGTGGAGATTATCGTCATGGAGCCCTTCTGGGAACATGGCCACGATATCAGCGTAACTTGCCTTCACCGAGAAATCGATCTGGATTAACGGCTTGGAGCAGTTGCTGAAGGATACGATCTCGAACTTTGGTTTACGTACCACTGAGTAATCGACTGCAATCCCACCAATTTCCTCTTTTGTCCCGGGTATAACAAAGTCCCAAGGCTCACCGGATGGGAAAAGGTGGTACAAACAGCTAGCTTTCAGCCCTTCTCTTAACTCCAGTATCTCAGGGTGCACGCCATCGAAGTAGGGTAGATTGAACCCGATATGGTCTAACGCGTTCAAGGTATAATCTTCGAGCCTTTTTGTCACATCATCCAGGCTCAGAGGAGTGTAGCTGTAGGGATTATCTTTCTCAACACCGGTCGTATTCTTTATCTTGACCCGTTTTTTGTCAAATATCACTTCAGGTGTATTGATTGGACCGCATGAGAGCCCCAACACGGGCAGATACTGCGGGTTTGAAGTGTTGAAGCGTAGGGATTTTCCTACTTTGACCCCGAAAACACTTAGGACCCCCGTTAACTGGTCAAAGAACCCGTCATCGATATCGGGTAAGACGATATCAATTGCGTTTAACACCATATTAGTCAATTTTTCGCTTCGGTTTCATTTAACTGAACCGAATCACTGGGTGTATGGTATATGAAAATGTGGATTTAGGGTCACCAGATGAGAGCGTTACAGCCCCAGCCAAGCCCTCCACCGTAGCCACACGTGACAACTAGGTCTCCTTTCCTCAGGGACCTGTCCTTGGATGCCTCGTGTAGGGCGATGGGTATGCTTGCACCTGCGCAGTTGGCGTACTTGTCAAGGTTCTGGTATGCCTTCTCGACGGGTAGCCCCAGTTTCTCCATGCTGACCCTGATCATGTTGACGTTGCTCTGGTGCGGGATGACCCAGTCGATGTCCTCAACCGTGTAGCCGACCCTTTCCACCATCGCCCTGACCGCCTCTGGGAACTTGACTGTCGCAAAATCCCAGACTGCTCTGCCGTCCATGTGGAAGTACTCAAGCCCGGTCCCGAGGATATCCTTGGTCAACGGCATCTTTGTTCCACCTGCGGGTATCTGGATGACCTCGGCTCCTGTTCCGTCTGCCTTGAGGTATGAGCCAAGCACTCCTCCTTCCGCGGTCTTCTGGAGCAGCGTTGCCCCCGCCCCGTCGCCGAAGTAGATGCAGGTGGTCCTGTCCTGCCAGTTGAGTATCTTGCTATATGTCTCGGCGCCGATGACGAGAACGTTCTCCATATGGGGGTCCATGACCATCCTTGAGCCGATGTCCAGTGCGTAGACGAAGCCGGTGCAGACACTGCCAACATCAAAGGCACCCGAGTTCACGCACCCAATTTTAGCCTGGACCCTCGCGGCTGTGCTGCTGAGGATAACATCAGGGCTACTCGTAGCTAGGATAACCATGTCAACATCATCAGGCTTCACGCCTGCGTCGGCTAACGCGGCTTTCCCTGCCTCTGCGGCCAGGTCACTGGTGCACACGTCTCCTTCCACGACGTGCCTGAGCTTCATTCCAGTCTTTGTCTGTATCCACTCGTCGCTGGTGTCAAGTCCCATCGCGACGAGGTCGTTGTTCGATAAAACCTTGGGTGGAACGTACATTCCCGTGCCCTTGATGCCTGCCCTCAAAACATATTGTCCCCTGTTTCCTAGACATGGACTGAGGGCTTAAAGGTTGAGCCCAACGGTAATATTTCTCATCAACAGGTATTAATTACAAGTTTTCCATAAACGTTCAATGAACCCCAGCATCTCCATTATACTCAAAAAAGACCTCCCCCCTGGCTTAATCGGGAACGTATGCGCTTGCCTTGCAACTGGAATAACCCAAATCAACCCCGACATCGTTGGGGAGGATTTTGAGGCCCATGGCTTGACGTACAAGGGAATAACAAAGACCCCCATCGTCGTCGTGACCGAGAACGCGTTGGGCATTGACGAGGTGCTCAAGAGGTGCACCAAGAGAGGCGTGGAGTATGTGCTCTACAACAAACGGGCGGTCAAGGAGAGGAGCTACCTCGGGTACATGAAAGCGGTCAAACAAATCCCACCCGAGGACAGGGAGATCCTTGGCATAGGCATAATCGGTGACGAAACAAAGGTAAGGAAGATCATCGGCGATCTCCCACTTCTGAAATAGCCTACTCTTTCATCTGCGGCACTAGGCGCTCTAGCCAGCCGAAGATAATGTCCCTGCTGGGCTTCCAGGTAACTGCGACGCTGAACACCAGTGAACCCACGACCATGAGACTGGACGCGATAACAGTGCCAACCGTATCCTCCAGTCCACCGTAAACAAGCCCGCCCATTACGGCAAACACTGAGTACAGGGCAGACTTTCCGAGAATCTCTACAAGGGCGAGTTTACCGAATGGCAGCTTCTTTGAGCCAGCCAAGATAACGATTGGAGTATCTGGGAGTGGAGTTAACGCAACGAGGAGCACCGCCCATAAACCGTACTTTGTTATCCAGCGCGCTATCCTGTCCTCTGCCTCCGTTGGGGCTTCCATTGTCTCGGCTACTCCCCAGCCGAGGAAATATGTGGTGACCTCACCGATTGCTGCACCTGTGCCGGCGAAGGTGCCCAATACAACTGGATGGTACACTGAGGCTAGAGGTAGGAACAGGGGTATGAACATGTCACGGGCAACCACGGTCAGGTGGCTTAACATAGAGGCGATGAAAACACCGATGAGCCCCATCTGGCCTAGACTGTCGCCCTGCACCATGAGCCTCCATAAGAGTCCTCCGCTGAGAACAGCGACTACTACTACTCCACCTATACTGATAATCGCCTGTTTCCTCATGGTGACACCGAACACGGATAGAGTTGCAGTTAAACAAATAATTGTATCGGGAAAAAAGGTTAGACTAGAGGCGCTACCTCTTTCATCAAGACCTCGATGGACTTCGCCTCTGCCCCATATGGGAACACTATGACGAAATGGTCCGCACCAAGGTCAACGTAGCCCCTGAGCCACTCGGCTGCCTCCTCCGGGCTCTTGTAATCCCACACTTTGTTTCCGGAATACTTCTCATAAGGTGCCGGAGCCGATGCCTCTGCACCCTGTAATGGAAGATATAGTCCACAACTTTTCCTGATGGAGCCGTAATCACGACCAAACTTGTTACAGTATTTTTCCAAAACGGACAGTCGCTCCTCCCACTTGTCGTACTCGACGCCCCATGCGAGGTTAATCATGTCCCCGTGTTTCGCGGTCAACTTCATCAACTGGTTGCCCATGCCGCCGATACAGATTGGCATCGGGTCCTGGACTGGTTTTGGCATGCTGACGCAGTCGTTGACCTTGTAGTACTTGCCCTGGAAGTTAGCCACTGGCTCTGTCCAGATCTTTCTGGCGATTGTAAGTGCCTCATCAAGCTGCTTGACCCGCTTCCATGCCGGGGGGAAAGGCATATTGTAGGCGTTGTACTCAACTTCTTTCCAGCCTGCGCCGATGCCGAAGTAAGCTCTGCCGTTGCTGATGTGGTCAACGCTTGCCGCTATCTTTGCGTGGAGCACAGGGTTCCTGTAGCTCTGGCTGGCCACCATGGCTCCTACTCTGAGTGTTTTTGTCTCGGCTGCGACCGCAGTTAGTACGGTCCATGCCTCTAGGCAGTTCACGTCCTGAGCCTCAGGTTTGATCATGAAGTGGTCCGATGCCCATAGTGATTCAAAACCGTGTTTCTCTGCTGCCTGCGCCACTTCGCTGATGTGAGAGTAATCGTATCCGAACTGGGGCTCGATCTGCACCCCGTAATCAACCTTCATGGTATGTGGTTGGGGTCGGGTACCTAAAACAGTTAAGAAAAATTAGAGGGGTTTGCAGAGGATCTCGTGGATTTTTAGGTCTCTGATCCTGCTGGACTCGGATGCGTCTAGCACCATGGCGGTGTCCGCCCCTGCGTGGCTACCAGCGATGGCTACAACCTTCTTTCCCGAAGGAATTGCGTTGCAGTCAACAGCCATCATTGCGATCTCTGGGCAAACCTTGACGCCCTGGCTGAACATCCTGAGGGTGTTTGCCACGATGACGTTCGGTGGTGGCGTGATCCAAGGTAGCCTGCCCTCCTGTGGGTCAGATTTTCCTGGCCTCTGCCTTCCGATCCCAGCCCCGACGGCTCCAGTGAGTACGTCTGTGCATGTGACGACCTTATACCCTGCCGCTTTGAGTTTCTTCCGGGTCTCGTCCTTCATCATCTGGACGCCTTTCTCGCGGTAACCGGTGGCGTGGGTTACCACGACAACATTGAGTCCACTGTCCTTGTAGATGGGGACTGCTAGCTCTGCCGTGTACCCTGTTGTGCTTGAGATGAGGACTGTGTCGATGCCCCTATCCATTGCCGCCTTCAGTGCTATCTTGAGGGTCTCCTCGGTGTGCTCCTTTCCTGCCTTCTCCCAGTATGTGACTTCTCTTACAATACTCATGCTTTTCACCTAGAATACAAGAGGAACGGGGTTAAGAAATGATAAAACTTTGGACTAGGCTAGCTTGCCCACGATGGATATTGGTTCACCACATTTCTTGCAGCGATTATCGTCGTCCAGGTTCCAGCCTGTGACCGTGTAGCCCGTTCTTTTCACCACGGGTTCCCCGCATTTGGGGCAAACCGTGTCCTCGTAGCCGCCTCCCCTCACGTTGCCAACGAAAACGTAGTGAAGCCCCTCCTCGACGGCTATCTCCCTTGCACGCAGAAGGGTATCGACTGGTGTGGGGGGTAGGTGTTTGAACTTGTACTGGGGGAAGAACCTGCTCAGGTGAAGGGGAGTATCGGGTCCAAGGTTCTCCTTGATGTATGCTGCCATGGATCGTATGTCCCCCTCGTCGTCGTTTGTGTCTGGGATTATGAGGAATGTGACCTCGACGTGGACTCCAGTATCGCGCATCAGCTGGGTGGAGGCTATGACATGCTCGATTTCGCCCCCACACTGGGTCTTGTAGAACTCCTTGTTCCAGCCCTTCCAGTCAACGTTGGCGGCGTCGATTACGTCAACCACCTGCTCGAAGCTCGGGAGGTGGGTGTAGCCGTTGGTGACTAGGACGTTCTTGATGTCGCTTTCCCGGGCAAAACGTGCCGTGTCCTGCACGTAGTTTAGGTTGATGAGGGGCTCGTTGTACGTGTACGCGATGCTCTCGCACTCTTGGGTCATGGCGATCTCCACGACGGACTCGGGTGCCATGTACCGGGTGGACACGTCGTCGATCTTGCTCATGCTGAGGTTGCTGTTCTGGCACCATGGGCACTGGAAGTTGCACCCGATGCTGCTGATGCTCAGGGTCCTTGAGCCCGGTAGGTAGTGTGCTAGTGGCTTCTTTTCGATGGGGTCCATAGCGAGTGCCGAGAGTTGCCCATACGTGAGGCTGATTATCTTGCCGTTCTGGCTCTCCTTGGTCTGGCAGACACCGCGCTTTCCCTCATTTATCACGCAGAGGTGGGGGCAGATGGTGCACCTTACGCCGTTCTCCTCGACCTCGTAGAACCTTGACTCCATACCATGGCTTCGCATGATACCAACATAACGGTTACCATCCGAACCTTTCAAATCCGGGAAAAAGAATCATCACACCATGTGGAGCGTGGGGCGACCAGGTGCGAAGGGCATACTTGACACGCCCGGCGTACAGGAGGCGCTTCCAAGGTATGTTGACGTGGTCAGGAAGAAGGCGTACCCCAAGTTCATGATAGCCGACGCTTACCCCTGCAAGTTCGGCCGCGCCGACTCCATTGAGCATCTATGGGAAATCCATGACACCATGCTTGAGGGCTTCAAGGCTCAGAACCCTAAAAAGCCCAAGAAAGTGAACCGCTCATTCCTTGAACTGAAAGCCCTCATCGCTCACAGGGTAATGCGCGACTGCTCGTTCTGTGAAAGGGACTGCGGGGTGGACCGGGTTCACGGGGAGCGGGGTTTCTGTGGCGCTGGGCGAAACTTCAGCCTGTTCTCTACTTTCCCACACATGGGTGAGGAGCCAGAACTGGTGCCTTCGGGCACGGTTTTCACTGGTGGCTGCAGTATCCGTTGCATCCACTGCCAGAACTGGGACATCAGCCAGTGGAAGAGCGGCGGCGAATCACTCTCACCCGAGAGAATGGCGATACAAGTGAAGGAGCTAGCCAACGCAGGGTGCTACAACCTTAACATGGTTGGAGGCGACCCCACGCCGTACCTCTGGCACTGGATTGAGACCTTCAGACACGTCAAAGAACGGATAGCCACGGTCTGGAACAGCAACAGCTACCACAGCCTGGAGTCAGCCAAGCTCCTCGCGTGTTTCATTGACCTCTACCTCCTTGACTTCAAGTACGGTAACGACGAGTGTGCGACCCAGATCAGTGATGCCCCGGGTTACTGGAAGGCAGCCACAAGGAACCACCTCTGGGCAAAGGAGCACGGGGAACTCATAATCAGGGTGCTGGTGCTACCCGGTCACAACGATTGCTGTACCAGACCGATACTCCAGTGGATTCACGACGAGCTTGGACCCATGACACGGGTCAACCTCATGTTCCAGTACCGCCCCGAGTGGAGGGCAGGGGAGAGACCCGAGCTCAACAGGAAACTCACAGGTGAAGAGATATTAGAAGCTCAGAGGATGGCTGAGGAGATTGGACTCAGGAACCTTGTAAGGGGTTAGAATCTTTTCTCAGAACTATCATCCGCATATCCATTTTTCCCTCGGGATACCTTACACATCGGTCCATGAGACTACTCCACTCTGGTTTTTCCTCAAGAATCGACTCTAAAACATTCTCGATTTTCTCTGATTTCCAAACGACCACGCATAGAAGCCCAGATTTCTTCAAATCAGCCATGAGTTTTTCTAGGAATCGGGTCTCCTTCTCAAGGTCCCTAGGATAAAAGTGAAGCATCGAGTCAAGCAGTATAATGTCATAACTGTCATCGATGGGGAACTCGTACATATCGGAAACATGACCTGAAACGTCCAGTTTCTCTTCTTGGGCAATAGAAAGCATCTGAGAAATGCCAACCTTTGATATGTCTACTCCGGTTACGCTGTAACCTATTCGCGCTAGTGCAATAGCGTCCCTGCCCTGTCCACATCCAAGGTCTAAGACGTGCCCTTTTGGCTCATATTTATGGAAAAAAAACACCAGCTCGGGGTATGATTCTCCAAAATAGTCCGCTTTCTTATAGTGCTTGTCGTAGGTTGCCATCAGGGGTTAGGGGGAAAGAGAGTACATATACGTTTCAAGAAAAAGTTTGATGACAGATACTGGGTTCTCAGCATCAATACGGGGAAGATATTAACAACTCATAGTGCGACTATTTTTGGAATGTCCAAATCAGGCAGATTCCAGTTCATTGACTTCACCCGAGGGGTGGTCATGGCAATAATGGCTTGGGACCATGTCTCAGGGTTCTGGAACAGGTTCCATCACGGCGGCGAGGGCGTCATGGGCGCCAAGCCTGCGTTCCTCAACCTGAAATGGTTCCTCGCAAGGATGGTAAGCCACTACTGTGCGCCCACGTTCGTGTTCCTAGCGGGGACGGTGCTGGCAATATCGACAACGCGGAGGACGGCTAGGGGTGAGTCCCAGTTCAATATCAGCAAAAGAATGGTTACACGGGGCATCATCCTACTATTGCTGATGTACTTCAGCGTCACACCCGCCTTCGGTGGTCCAAGCAATTACTACTTCGGGGTCATCGCCTGCATCGGCACGTGCTTCATATTATTCAGTGTGGCTAGGCTTCTGCCGAGGAACGTTATCCTTGGCTTGAGCCTGTTCATCGTCATCTTCCACCCGTACCTTGACCTGAGCTTCATCCCGACGCAGCCTGACTGGGGCTGGTACCTGAGGGTGATAATCCATGAGCCCAACCACCTTAGGTCACCGTACACTGGGCTGTACCCAATTATCCCATGGATAGGCGTGATGGGTCTGGGTTGGGTTTTCGGCTTATTCCTGAACGGTTTGGAGCCTGAGCAGGTGCCTGAGCTAAAGACCCCGCTGCTCAAGACCGGGATCGCTTCAATCTTCGCTTTCTTCCTCGTCAGGTGGAACAACGGGTTCGGAAACCTGCTACTGAGGGAGGGTTCACAGATCATAGACCCAAACGGGAATGTATGGAACATACCCAAGACCACCTCGGAGCTGATAATCGACTGGCTCTACGTGAGCAAGTACCCTCCAAGCGTAGCGTTCCTACTCTGGACCCTCGGGGGAATGTGTCTGATGATGTACATAGGGTTGAGGCTGCAGGAAAGCAAGGGCTTCAAGGCTGGGCTGACGGGAGTCATGCTCACATTTGGGCGGAGCCCACTGTTCTTCTACCTCGCCCACTTGTGGCTGTACAAGCTGAGGTTGCCGGGAACAGGTCGTTGGCCAAAGGTCCTGCCAATGTTCCCAACGATGGTGCTTTGGGTGGTCGGGTTGTCGGTGCTCTGGTGGCTGTGTGACAGGTACGAGAAGATCAAGCGGAAGCACCCGAAATCATTGCTGCAGTACATATGAGGTGAAAATGATGGAAATTGAGGAAATGGAGAGGTGGATCATGGCAGGGCTAGGGCTTGTACTCCTCTACCTTGCCTGGATTGCCTTCAGCCTCAACATTGATGACATGATAAGCATCAGCCTCATGGCGCTCCTCTGCATCGGGTTCACGTTCACGTACATGATGGAGGGTTTCCCCAACCTAGCCCACACCAGCTTCGCCATCATGGGAGCGGTTGTCACGTTCTACCTGACAAGGTTCCAGAGGTTCAACCCCTACGACACTTGGGGCTTCTCAATACTCATTGGTGGACTCATTGGAGTGATAATCTATGTAGGGATAGTCAGGAGGATCAGGAACCACGGGGGCTATCAGGTTGTGACCTTAACTTTCGGCAGCCTTGCGATAGCCACCGTTCTTAATGGTCTCAGCTACATTTTCAGTTACTGGTCTTCACGGAGCAGGACTCCAACTAGCTCGTATAACCTGAGCTATCTGGATTTCTGGATGAACGGCAGACCTGGAATAGTCTACGTTGGGCTGGGAACGTGCCTCATCGTCACCGTCTACCTGTACTATTTCCTGACGAGGACCAAGACTGGAATATCACTTCGGGCTCTCGCAGAGGACGAGGAGCTTGCAGAAGTCATGGGGGTAAGCTCCTTCAGGATGCACTGCCTCGCGTGGTTCATCTCAGGCGGTTTGGCAGCGCTTGCGGGTTCAATTGTGGTGATTCATAGGGGAATGACGCCGGACGGCGCGGATGCACTGATTGTCGGGGTCATGACTGGCGCGATACTAGGAGGTCTTGACAATATATTTGGTGCAGTCATCGGCGGAGTCTTCATTGGGGTGGCTCAGAAAGTCCTGGCTAGGATACTCTACTGGATATTTGGGATAAGCGTGGAAAAGTGGGCAGGAATTTACCCCATCGTTTTCCTCGTAGTTACCCTAGCGTTCTTCCCGAATGGTGTACTCAATCGAGGGACTCTTGACATTCGGTGGTTGAAGAGAATAATTGAAAGGGTTACTGGTTGGAAGCTAATCGATGAACGCCGAGAAGCATAGGTAGGACAATGGCCACTTGCCCGTGTTCTCAACGTTCCTCCTGACTCCAACAGGGTAGCTGACACAACTACCTGCCTTACAAGGGATTTCCTTGTCGTCCCAGTGGAACACGCCTTCTCCCACGAGGATGTAATAGTTCTCCTCAGAGTCGTGGTGAGTGTGTGGTCGTGTGCCCCTGCCTGGCTGGATTGTGACAACCTCGGCGTTACTGAACTTCTGGGGTCTCCGCAGCATTATGTCCCTGATTGTCAGGTGCAAGCCCTCCTCCTTGCTTGGGTTGCTGTGTTCATCGAACACCCTCGTGGTTGCCTGACCGGCTCCAATCTGTGGCTTCTCGACGACGACGCCCCTCTGGGTGATTGCTGACCATGAGAGGTCACCGTCCGGTGCTAGTCCACCCGTTGTCATGAGCACGACGTACCTGAGTGGGCTGTTTCCCGTGTTGAATACGTGGTGCTCCAGCTGTGGGGTCAGGTAGATGGCGGTGTCTTGCCTGATCTCGTAGACATCGCCCCTTGGGAACTCCTCGTAGACACTGAAGATGCCCCTACCGCCGGTGAAGTAGTAGAGCCGCTCCTCGGGGTGCTTCTGGACCCCCAGATCCTCCCCCACATCAAGGGACTCCTCGACCATGTATGACCTCACCGAGCCCGAGAGCTCAGGGGACATGATTACATCGGATTTCATGAAAGAATAGCCGTCTATTGAGGATAAAACATCATCTAGAATTGGACTTGGAACTGGTTGAAGGGGTTCTCGCAGTGGTTCCCCTCACAGTAATAGACAAGAGGTTCAGACCCCAGTGCGATTATGGTGCTGCTTGTCTGCATGAATCTGTCGCTGTGCCAGCATATTGAGCCCTGGGTCTTACCGTACTCGTGGTCTGCGGAGACCTCCATCAATTTGGATATCGCTTCCTCAACATTAGCTGGTTTGAACTCGGACAACAATCTGTATGCCCGTAGCCTGCGGCTTTCGCTGCTTGGGAAGACTTCCTTTGATCTTCCAGTCAACTCCAGCCCGGGGTACCTTGTGACAACTCCAACCGCGTAGGGACCGGGCTTGATCTCACGGTTTACAGTAATTGCATCCCATAGGACGTGGTACGCGTGCTCGGAGTCTGCGACGACAAAGTTTCCTGTGCGGTACTGGTCCCTGATTGACTCGTCGTTGAGGTATGCTTTCGCCTCAGTGGATGAAGAACATTCCTTGAGCACGTCTAGTGATAGCAAGCCCCTGCTTCTGCCGGGTTTGTCTATCTTCTGGGTCTCCTGGTTTGTGATTGCCATCATCAAACCGTCCCTGTTCATGCCAACCCATGTGCCACCTGACGCGTAATCGTATGGCGCGAAGACACCGTCACCCCAGCTCATTGGGGGTTTCTCCTTTGTGTCCAGTCCAAGGTACCTGTTGTGGAGGCTGAGAACCGGGTATTCCTGAAGGAGTTTGTAGAGCATTATGAAGGTGCACATGGGAATATGGAGAGGGTTAACTGATTTGATTTAAGGTTAGCCACACATCAAAGGAAAAACGACTCCAAACCGTTACAGGGGGAAAAAAATGATTAGAGTCGGAGGAACCGTTTGGCGTTGTTGTAGAAGATATCCTTTTTCTGGGATTCTGTGAGGAAAGGTGCATTTTCTATTCGTTCAACCGCCAAATCAATGGTCTCGGGCCACTCCATCTGGTCTGACCCAAACATCACCCGCTTAACAATAGGTAACCCATACCCGAGCATAGCCGCTTTCACAAGCCTGCCAAGGTAATCATAGAACGCTTCACTGGGTGTGACCCATGTAAACGTTGACACATCACAGTACACGTTCGGGTACATCATCATGAGAATAGTCATCTCATCCAAAAAGGGGTAACCGGCGTTCTCAACCTGAATTCGTAGGTTTGGATGCTTTTTTAACACGTCTTCAAGCAGCAGCGGTCTCCCATGCCGGGAATACGCATTGGAGCCCGGTGCATATGTTCCACAGCAATGAATCAAAACCGGGATATCCATTTCCTCTGCCAGAGTGTAGTAGGGCTCTAACACAGGGTCGTTCGGTGGTACCCCATCGTACATAGCCGCTATTTCCCCCATTACCTTTATTTTTCCAGCCTTGATTTCGCCTCGAAGCATCTCAGGGTCCGGGTATGGTTCCCCCATCATTGTTGTTGTCATGCATATTCCGGGAATGAACTTGTCCGGCGCATAGTCCATCCACCGGTACACGTTTTTGAGGCTCGATGTGATGATTGATTTCTCTATATTGTTTTTGTCCATGTATTCGAGTGTGAGGTGGAGGACTTCTTCATCTGTTGTAGCTATGGCTGGTTTTCCTGTTACCGCGTTTGGCACAGGCGTGCCGTCAGGTAGATAGCTCTTGGAGCTTGCATGCTGGTGCATATCTATCTTCGGAAAAGAACTCATGGGTAGAGGTACAGTGAGTGAGAATAAAATATTTGATAGGAAGTTTCTCTACCATGTGTTCATGTGGACTCGTTCTTGTCTGTAGTTTTCACGTGGAGGCTTCGTTTCATCCGGGTAGCCCAGTGAGATGACAGCCAGCGCGTTGATGTGGTCGGGTACATTGAACTCCGCTCTTAAACCCTCAACAATCTCCATGTTTGGGTACCCACCCAGCCAGACAGCACCGAGATCCATGGCATGTGTCGCAATCAACAGGTTCTCGACTGCTGCCGAACAGTCCTGTACCCAGAACCTTTCGATACCCTTGGAGTGAGCGGTTGTGTCCCCGAGGACGATTATCGCGTGACTTGCTCCCTCAAGCATCTTCGAGAAGGGATGGATTTCCATGATCCTCAACAACATTTCATGTTTGTTGACAACTATGAAATGCCAAGGCTGTACGTTACCCCCTGAAGGCGCGTTCATCGCTGCCTTCAACAGTTTAGTGATTTTTTCCTCTGGAATCTTCTCATCCGTGTACTTGCGGATGCTTCTCCGCCCCATCAATGCATCAAAAACGTTCATAATATTCACTGTATACTTTGAGTAAATATCATTTCTCTATGATGGGGCACACGGATACCAAGGTGGAAGCGTTATATCCTGCCTTCGCGTAGCTTCTAATGGGTTTCTGAGTTTGACCACACTGGAAGAACTAGCTCTATCTGAAATTTCCTCCCTATCGACGGGAACAAGCGTATTCAGCCCAGAGGACACCGTGAGCAAGGTGCTTGGCGTCCTCAAGGACTCGAACCGCTCAGTAGCCATCGCGGCGGAGGGCAAAAGATACGGAATCGTGGCTGTAAGGGACCTCCTCGGAGTAGACCAGCCAGAACGAACCAAAGTAGAGAAAATATGGAACCAGAGCGGGTACATTACACCATCAACGTCTATCCTTGAAGCAACGGACATGCTGCTCGGGAACGGATTATCGGCGGTACCGCTTGTTGACGGGAAAGAAGTGACCCTCGTTAGTATGCAGGATATAGTTGGTGAACTAGACGGCATCGAGGACCTGAAGAGCATGAAGGCAAAAACCATCATGCAGACCCCGGTTCTCACAATGGAAGTGGACTCACCAATATCTCAAGTCAGGCGCACGATGATTGACAAGAACTACAGCTTCATTCCAATCATCAAGGGAGACAAACTAGCCGGAATCGTCCTCGCTGAGGACCTAGTCCATGCCTTTGTCACCACTTCAAGCAAGACCACGAGAGGGGACAGGGCAGGAAACAAGGTAACACGTTTCCCTGGACAGGCAAAGGACATCATGAACAGGCAGCCGTTAACAGTACCAACTGACGCATCAGTTTTGGACGTCATCAAAGGCATGATGTCCACAGGCGAGAAGGCATGCCTGGTGATTGACGAAGAGTCATGGGTCCATGGGATAATCACGGAGATCGAGCTACTGAAGCTGATCCACACGCTGGTGCCAACGGAGGAACTGCCGGTCTACATCCTTGGAATAGACGACGAGGACTTTATCGAAAAATCCATCGTCGAGGACAAGATCAGGCGAGCCGTTGAGAGGAGCGTAAAGATGCACGCCATAACGGAAGTCAGCGTCAAGGTCAAGAAGCAGAGGTCCAGCGGTGAAAGAAAACGGTACAAGATCACCGCAAGGGCAATGGGTCCAAAGGACAGCTTCAACGCCGAGAACGAGGACTGGGGCCTCATGGAGACATTTGACGGGCTAACAGAACAGCTTGCAAAGACCATGAGGAGGGCAAAGGACCCCAACCAGAAGGGGACACGCAGGGGAAGGCGCCGGCCAAACCCCCACCTCAAACCTTAACATTTTCCTACCCCACTAGTTTCTCATGCCCGATATCACAGTCATTTAACTGAGCCCATGAACCAGATGGGTATAGAGTACCTCAGAGACCAAGGAGTCAAAGTAATTGAACTACCTCCGGGAAGCACAGGCGAGACCCTTGCTGAATTAATCGCAGACGCGGATGGCTTGATGACCCGTGGAAGCGTCAAGATAACCCGCGAACTGATGGAGATGAGCTCAAGGCTCAAGGTAGTCGGAGTGCACGGGATCGGCTGTGACCACGTTGACCTAGCAGCAGCCAAGGAACTGGGCAAAGTTGTGTGCAACACACCGGACGCATTGACCGTGACCGTCGCCGAGATGGCTATGGGGATGACTCTTGCACTTCTCAGGAACATCGTGAGCGCAAACAAGGCTGTGCGGAACGACCAGTGGAAGCGGAAGTACAGCGACCTGATTGGCATCGAGCTTGCAGGGAAGAAGGTGGGAATCGTCGGAATGGGCAGGATCGGTGCAGCCACCGCCAAACGGATGAAAGCTTTCGACACCCAGATATCATACTGGAGCAGGACAAGAAAACCAGAGATAGAAAAGGAGGAGGGCTACCGCTGGATGGAGCTCGATGAACTGTGCAAGGACAGCGACATAATCAGCCTACACATACCGGCAACACCGGAGACACGGAAAATCATCAGTGCAGAGAAAATTGAGATGATGAAGGATGGAGTTCTCATCGTGAACACCGCAAGGGGCAAGGTCATCGACGAGAAAGCCATGATCGAGGCGCTGAAAAGCGGCAAGATAAGGGCTGCAGCCTTGGACGTTTTCGAGAACGAGCCATTGGACACAGACAGCCCACTCTGTGAGATGGACAACGTTATTCTAACCCCACACCTCGGTGCATCAAACCTTGAGGGCATGCAGAGGATGTCCCAGCAGGTAGCCGAAGGCGTGCTAAAATCCATAAACGGGGAGACCCCAGCCAACCCAGTCGTCTAGGGGGAGGGGGTACCAGCATCCACGCCGTTTCCCGCGCTCAAAACGGAAAAGGAGCCCCAGAACAGCCTATTTCAAAATGAATTAGGTACAAAAGTGTCATTCACCAACGGGTTTTATGTGACAAGAAGCGTCAAGGTAAGCCAATTTAACCGGGTGAATTTTTTTTCCAGCGTTATAACGGGTAACCTGTTATTCGCTGTTCAAACCAATAATCAGGACGGAAGAAAAATACGCTTATGGCAGGTAACTGACGCAAATATTTTCCAGATTAAAAAAAAGGGTTGTCAATGAATCCAAAAAAACGCATAATACAAGTGGTTGACACAAGCGTCAACGTTATCAGGCATGCACCCACTTCAACACCATGCGCCTAGCCGGGTTACTCAGCGGAGGAAAAGACAGCGTCTACGCGGCACGGTTAATGCAGGAAGAACACCAACTCTCGTACCTTGTCTCGTTAAGGTCAAAGAACCCCGACAGCTACATGTTCCACACAGTCAACATAGACCTAGCTAGACTCCAAGCCGAGGCATGGGGAATCGAGTACAGGGAAGCCGTGACGGAAGGCGAGAAAGAAGAGGAACTAGCCGACCTCAAACAAGCACTCTCAGAGCTAGACATAGACGGCGTGATAACAGGCGCAATAGCGTCAAACTACCAGCGGGAAAGAATAGACAAAATCGCTGAGGATTTAGGATTAAAACATCTCTCTCCGATCTGGGGAAGAAACCGGGAAGAACTCATCAACGAGATGCTGGAAAGTGGAATGGAGATTATTTTCTCATCCGTAGCGGCCCACGGACTCGACAAGACATGGCTGGGAAAACCCCTTGATCAGGAAAGGATATCCAAACTCAAAGCAATAAGCGAAAAGTTCGGCGTGGACATGTGTGGGGAAGGCGGAGAATATGAGAGCCTCGTCGTGGACGCACCTTGGTTCAGCAAACGCATCAATATTCTTGACGCCGAGGAGACCTGGGATGGCGTCAGCGGCAAATACAACATCCACGAAGCAAAGTTGGTAGGTAAGTAATTCTACATAACAATAATAAGCTAGAATATACCTAACGGGTGTGTAGGAGAAAGCGGTGATGTCCCGCCAAACAGCGCTGGCCGCAAGGCCCTAGAAGAGTATTACAGCTGTCACTCCGTCGCATGCAACTTTAAACAGCGACGAGCATGGATTATCCTAATTTCTCCGGAAGTGAATAACAGATGAGCGAAGATAAGAAAAACGAGGTAGTGTCAGAGGCACTCAAGGCAGAGGAAACCCTCCGCAGCCATTGGTACATCCTTGATACAGACGGCAAGCTCTGGGAGTTCGATGAGTTCGACTTCACGGGCCACGACAACCTCCGCAAGTTCAGCGGATATGAATACCAGAAAGACCGATCTGTGACAGGCGCATCACCACACATCGAGCTGATGCAAAAACTTGAACTTGCAGACTATGAACCAGCATCAGACCCTGGAAACTTCAGGTATTACCCCAAAGGCAGAATGGTAAAGGCGTTACTGGAAGATTACGTCACTAGCATGATTCACGAGTACGGGGGAATGGAAGTCGAGACACCCCTAATGTACAGCATGGAGCACCCCACACTCAAATCATACCTAAACAGGTTCCCGGCAAGACAGTACACCATCCATTCAGATGATACGCCTTACTTCTTGAGGTTCGCCGCATGCTTCGGCCAGTTCCTGATGAGCCACGACGCAACAATCAGCTACAAGAACCTGCCAATGAAGATCTACGAGATGACCCGCTACAGCTTCAGACGTGAGCAACGGGGGGAGCTAACAGGTCTCAGAAGGCTCAGGGCATTCACTATGCCGGACGTACACGCGTTCTGCAAGGACATCGAACAGGCCAAGGAAGAGTACAAGAAACGATTCAAGCTAAGCCAAGACGTGTTAGCCGGAATCGGGTTCGAGAACAAGGACTATGAGTTAGCCATCAGGATGGTCAGGGACTTTTACGACGAGAACACCGACCTCATCAAGGACCTTGCAAAGGAACACGGTAAACCAGTGCTCATCGAGATGTGGAATGAACGGTTCTTCTACTTCATGATCAAGTGGGACATGAACTTTGTTGACAACCTGGACAAGGCATCAGCGTTCGCAACCGACCAGATAGACGTCGAGAACGGTGAAAGGTACGACATCAAATACATGGACGAGGACGGAAGCGTAAAGCACCCATACATCCTACACTGCAGCCCAAGCGGAGCCATAGAGAGGAACATCTACGGACTGCTTGAGAAAGCAGCCTTCGATATGAAGAAGGGAATCAAGCCATCCTTGCCACTCTGGCTAGCGCCAACACAGGTAAGGGTCATACCAGTTAGCGAAGACTACCATGAGCTAGCGGACAAGGTGAGAGCCAAGTTCAGCAAAGTCAGGGTTGACATCGATAACAGGGAAGAGACAGTCGGCAAGAAGATCAGGGAAGCCGAGAAGGAATGGGTCCCTTACATCATAGTCGTGGGTGAGAAAGAGGCAAACGCGGAGAAACTTGGAGTCAGGGTAAGGGGACAGAAAGCCCCAGAACAATGGAGCGTAGCAGAACTGCAGGAAGTAATCCACTCAAAGACATCTGATAAACCATACAGACCCGTGCCTGTCCCAGTATACCTGCAAGACAGACCAAAATTCGTGGGTTAAAAAAACCCTATTTTATTATTAACCAGTGTGACGCCAGCGCTCAAGCTGTGAGCTCTGCTTGTTACCTTTTTTGAAATCCTTGTAATGTTCCTTGCACAGGTACGCCCGTTTCTCCCCTTCAGCGTTCACGCCAGCCTGCTTAACCTTACCAATATCTAGTGAGCGAACGGCGTCATCTTCACAGCCCTTGACACTGCACTTTGTACCCTTGCCTATTTTGCCCATATCAATTCACTAGTACAGATACCCAGAGAGGTCTAGTATAAACCCTATCCATTTCTGCTTGAGTTAAACTCAGAGACCACACCAGATGCCGTCTCAAGGCACTCCATAGCCACTTCATACTCGGGGAAACTGTTCAACCCGCACTCGGGTGAAACACAAGCTATCCTCTCCTCACCGAAGAAATCAACCATTTTATCGAGCCTCTTCCTCATGAGACCAGCGTCTTCAAGGAAAATGCTGGGATCGATGGTCGCCTTCCTCATCCCTGTCCATACTTCCCCGATCTTCTCCGGGATATTTCCTGTGAATCCTTGAGCTTTGTAATAGTTCTCGATCAATGTATCGAACTGTGTGACCCCTACTGGAGCCCAGAGACTCTTGTCCGTCTCCTCCAGACGCTTCTTCACGGACTCTTGGGAGTATAATGGATCTCCAACATGGCTGGCAATGATATCCAAGTACTCTGCGTCCCAGAAAAGGTTCTCAGATGTATCGTGAAGGTGCATGCTCGTGTCCACGCCCCTTGATTTCGCGACATGTAATACCTTGTCCCATGACTTCCTGAGGGCTTCCCGCCCATCAGAGCCGTAATCAAGCAACGGGTCATTCATGAAACCCAAGACAGGCTCATCAACGCTGAGGTGAGCTATCTCGGCGCTACCGTTCCTGAAAAGCGATGCTTCTAGGATATCGGCGAGTGCCCCCGCTAGTTCCAAGTATAGACTTGGAGTCTTGAACTGGAAGAAACTGGCCAACGTGTATGGACCAGTCACGCATACCTTAATTCTTACTTTGTCGAGATCGGAGAACTCCTTCATGCTTCGGGATTCCCGCCTCAGAGCCTCAGTTTCAGGTATGGCGGAACCCGATTTTGCCCGTATACCATTGACCGCGTGAAGTGCCCCGTCATGTTTCTCGATGCCCTCCATTAGCTCAAAGTACATCTCGTTCATGTCCCGGAACTGGGGATAGTTGGGCACATCGACCCCAACCTTGAGCTTGTCGATGAATGATGAGACAACTGCTTCCTCAAAATCAACGTAATCCTCGTTACTAACACCTAGATACGGGAGCAAACTATTGGCCTTCCGTGCACCACTGCGGATAATATCCGTCTCAATCCGCGCGGGCAGGCTTCCGATATCAGAGCTGTACATGGATTACCGTCTTGCTACGTTGAACACAAATTAATGTATTCCCATTCGACAGGAATAATCCCATTCCTAATGACTATAAGAATAATATTGGAAGCATTAGAGTGAAAGTTGTAACCAAAATAGAAAGGTGTATATCCCAGAACTTCGGATGCTCAACGTCATGACCAACCTCAACGTCGCCGTACTGGGAAGCCCTGGATACGCCAAGGAGTTCGGAAAAAAAGGCACCGAATCGGATGTCACATTATACAATATGAAGAAAGGAGAGACCACGGTCACGATGATTGAGGCGTCAAAGTACCCCGAGAAATATGCGAGCCTATACTATGCTGCTAGTTTCGGTGACTTCATCATTCTAGTCGTGGACGAGATAAACGCTGGCTTTGGTGAGACTGTCCTGACTTTGGACTGTCTGGGAAAGAAGGAAGGAATCATCATCCCAAGGAACTACATCACGGCGGACCAGATCAATAAATTCACAAAAGGAACAACGGTAGAGTCATTCAAAATCGTCGAGGAAAACCTGCCAGTCCTTAGAGAGTTCATTATGGGAAAAGCCCTAGCACTCGTAAAAGGCGAGGATAGCCCTGTTGGCGGCGTTGTGGTTGACCACTTCTTCAACGTTAGGGGAATCGGCACAGTAGCCCTTGGGGTCGTAAGGTGGGGTCAGATCCATAAACACGACAAACTCAGGGCAATGCCATCAGAGGCAGTAGCACAGCTACGATCGATACAGAGGCACGACACAGATTTTGATACAGCGGAGCCAGGAAACCGGGTAGGCTTGGCACTGAAAAACATTGAAGTGAACAGCCTAGATAGGGGATCAGTCCTCACAAACGATGACACTGTCAAAATGACTGATTCAATAAAGGGGACCATTAAACTAGTCAAGTTCTGGACTAAACCAGTTGAAACGGGTATGGCTATTCACGTAGGTAATGGGATGCAATTCGTTTCAGGGACAATAATGGAAAACAACGATGGTGAAATCTCCATAAAGACCCAGAAAACAGTGGTCTACCGTGAAGGTGATAACATGTCAGTCATATACCTGAACGGTGGAAACCTGAGAATCATGGGAAGCATTGGAATCTAATAGGTAGGTTTCATTTTCCACTTCTCGACCTTCAGGAAGGGGCTTATCGTGGTCTTAAGAACCTTCTTTATCATGTCGATATGGAATGGCTTTGTGATGAAATCATCTGCACCGACCTGAATGCTCATCTCGTAATCAACTTCCCTGCTTAGCGCAGAGACAATAACGATGAATATGTCCTTTGTTGCAGCATCATTTTTCAGATACCTGCAAACCTCAAACCCGCTAATCCCGGGCATGACAACATCGAGAAAAATGAGGCTAGGGCGTTCTTCATAAGCCAACTTTATGGCATCCTCACCGTTGTTGCACGTGATGACCTCATAATTCAGGTACTCAAGGGTAATCTTGAATAAATCCCTCAAATCGGGTTCATCGTCAACGACCAATACCCGTAAAGAAGATTCCTCAGTCACCAACAACTCTCCTCCAAACTAACCTAAACTATTGATTATATGATGTTTACTGTGTTCATTTTTTACAACACACACCTCAGACCAGTAGAAATATAGGAGAAAAAGCAAGACTAGACGAGTAACAGGTGCCTAAATGGTCAAAGGAATCACACTCAGCCTAAGCGACCCAGCTGGAGAGAACATGCTCCAAAGATTCATAGAGAAAGGGTTCAGGGAAACCGAGCAAAACCAGTACATGAAAGACGACAAGATAATATTTGTACTAGACCACCTCATCGTCCCAGATGAGCAGTTTCTGAAGAATATAGAGCCACAACCTTACCCGGTCGATTACTCGAAGCTAGCGACAAAGCATGCGTTAGAGTACATCGTCGTCGCAAGTAGACACTGGGGCAAGAGCGGCATACCAACCATAACAGCACACCCAACAGGCAACTTTGGGAAGGCAATGTATGGGGGAAACCCCAAGGAACTTCAATACACGGCTCCAGACGCCATGAGGAACATCTACCTAAACCTACTTGAATCACCTCCAGAGGGATTCCAAGTAAGCCTTGAAGCAACACATCACAGTCCAACAGAGTTTGATGTACCCATGTTCTTCGTCGAGATTGGAAGCAGGGAGGAGAAGTGGCGCGATGCGTCGGTAGGCGAATACCTAGTTGACTGCATTCTAGAAGGTATGAACTCCAATGATACAGCCCCTAAGGCAATCGGGTTCGGCGGAGGGCATTACTGCCCCAAGTTCAGCGAGTACATCAAAGAGTACTCAATGGGACATATGGCAGCCAAGTACGCCATCGACCTTCTAGATGAGGATCTTGTAACACAGATGATAGAAAAGAGCGGAGGCGTGGACACTATACTCTTTGACAAGGGTTTGAAAGGGAGACATAAGAGGCGAGTTAAGGAACTCCTTGACAGCCTAGGTCTAGAATCCTCCTAGTTACTCGAATACCCATCCATCAACATCATCCCAAATCCGGGAGAGAACACGTTTTGATTGCCCCGGAGGAAGGGTCATGAATAATTTTACCAAGTGCTTGCACATCCGTTTGGTTGTCTTTCCCTTCATCCAGTCAGTGCAATCGTGTTTCAGAACCTTTCGATCAAGATCAATATCCAAATTGTAGTCTCTTAACCGTGCAGTAACTCTATCATTGCTACTAGTGAGGATTTCAAGGTCGCCATTGGGTATCTTCTCGCCTCGCCCAATTCGCCTAGCATCAGTGAAATGGAGGAGATGGTCAGCCACTGAGAGATCCTCCTCGTTAACTGTGAAAGCACTGAGGGGTTGAACCCCTTTGGGTCGTTTTCCCTCTTCACGATACGTCGTTATCTTGTCGTGCACTATTCTCTGCTCTGGAGTAGCCTCACCAAGCTTGTCAAGCATCTCGACGGCGTTCTTGATGGCGTTCGCGTTGAAGTGGTTGTTGAAGTACCCATACGTCCTGCGGACCTTGGTGGTGATTTCCTTCACCTTGGGAACCCATTGATCTAACTGATCTTCCTTGTACTCGTAATCATACCATAGGTTTGTTCCATGACCATGCCATCTAACATACGCAAAGTCGGCTGTCACATGAGTCTCTGATGGAAGCAGTGGTTCATCAACAACAGTATATGCAACATTATGTTTTCTGAGAATATCGTAGGTCTCATCCCTGAGCCAGGATTTATTCCTGAACTCGACAGCCCACTCATAATTCTCAGGGACCATATCGAGGTATTCTTCAAGGGCACCAACATGATCATCATAGTTGAATTTTGGTCTGAGCTGAATCAGGATAGGTCCAAGCCGCTCAGCGAGTGGCTGCATGAGTCCAAGAAACCTATGAGTATCATTCTCAACGCCATCGCCTATGTTTAACCACTTGTCATGGGTAATGAGTTTAGGTAGTTTGGCCGCGAACACAAATCCTGGGGGCGCATTGCGTCTGAGCCCCCCTATCATACCCTCAGAAGGGTAACGATAGAAGGTACTGTTGATCTCTGCGGTATGGAAGAATTGCGCATAATGAGAAAACATGCCAGTTTTCTTTTCGTAAAATGGACCTACCCATTCCTTGTAACTCCATCCACTTGTACCAATTAGGAGACTCATCAAAATTAGATGGGAAAACCTTTGATATAAGATGGTAGTTTTAAGAAATATAACCCCGAAAATTATCAGAAAAATGCAAAATTGTCTACTTTTTTTAGAACAATTCCCTAACACTTATAAAGAGTATATACTATCATTATACTGGTCCACTATGAAATGTCCAGTTTGTGGGAAAGAAGGAAAGGCTACTGGTAAGGAATGGAAATTCGGCCAGTTTGACGCCAAAGGCTACAAATGTGCAGCCTGCGAAAAAAGCTTTAGCGCGTACTATAAGAAGGGCAAACTAAGCCACACAGTACCAAAATCAAAGTAAAAGCACATTAAATTCATTTTTTTTCTCTTTGGGGGAGATAAAGGTTAGAGTTCTAAAGATTTTTCGTACTCATAGATAATACGACTTGTCACTGTCCAGGCCTCAAGAGGTTCCGGGTGCACCGAGTATACCACATCTGCCTGACTGAGATTTTCTTCATCCATAGGACCGTTCGGGTATGCTCCAATCAGTACCAAAGGATTGGCCTCAGAGGCAAGCATACTTGAAACCTCATGAAAACTACTAGGTTCCCCATGACTGGATAGCGCTATTGTCTTCGAAGGTGCGATCGAATCTTTTAACTGAGATAACTTTTCACGTTTGAGAGTCATTAATGGTTTTACTGAATCCGCTGGAACCTTGCCATTAAGGAACAGCTGTTCAATCAAGCCGTTGAATCTGAGACCATCTCTTGGAGGTCGTGTTTCAGGGTCAATTCTAATTGAATACCCATTCAATGTATTCGCGTAGACTCTAAGCTTATCAGCCCGATTAAGGGGAGACCCAAAAGCCAACAAAAGGCAGTACTGAAAGATATCCGGACGACCTCGTTTCTCAGAGTTTTCCAGCTTATTCATAGCGTAATGATGTAGACTCCGGTCAAGCATGGACTCCTCTGCCCTTTTACCCCTCCTCTTGGCGTTCCTTTTGACTGCAGGATGATGAATAATTTCAGGGGGAACTAGTTCTATAGATGTCTCGACAAAAGCTAGGTTCAGCATCACATATTATCTCCGTTACTGGATCTCCGTCCGAGGAAGAAGAAAACCATCGCGGATAAAAACACGCCTGTTATAGCCGTGGTGAGTCCCTGTTTTGTCGCCTCAAGCTCGGCCAAGTTCTGACGATTCTCACCGAAAATGGCGACATACTTGTCCTCAAGGAAATCATATTCAGCTTGGAGGAACTCCAAATTACTCTCGACTTCTATCAATGACTCATATTCCGCGGTTTGGTCGTTTACCTTGTTTGTGAAGGATGTGAACATGCGTATCCTCCCCTTATTGTCCCATTTATCCCATTGATCTAATGCTTCGGCATAATCACCAATTGTAAGACTATGATTCATGGCATCAACCATTTCACCATATTTAGTCCTGTTGAACGCGTCCAAACCGTTAGCGAACAACGTGAGGTTAATCTCAGCCTGCATTTCCTCGAATTTATCTTCTAGATACTCCACCTTTTCATCGTCAACAAGTATCAAGGTACGGGATTTTGACTCAACTAAGGGGCCTATTCCTATTTCGCCGTCCTCTACTACCTCCAGATAGGCGTTAACACGGAATATGATCTGGACCTCCTCAAAGGGTTTCATTCCGAACCGATATGCGTCCTTTTCAAGAGTTATGTTAAGACTCGTGCCTTCAGCATCCATGGATTCAATGTTTTGGAAATAAGCCATAGACAAATCATATGAATACCCAGTAACTCCTTCACCATGATGATATTGCCCTATCCCTCTCCACTGAATTGTCCCGTTGTAAACCACGTTTCCAGATAGTTCAAATTTTGAATACCCGGTATTTGAGATGTTTATCTGAGGACCTGTAACATTCAGAAGATAGGTCTCACGAGCCCATAATTGACCATGCAGAGGCTCGGGGTCAAATGAAAGATCAATATCCGCCGAAACAACGGAAATACTTGAAATAAAGAATAATAACGCTACGAGGAACGCCTTTTTCATACAATCAATGCCCATCAGGTCGCTGATAATTTTATCTGAAAAAAGAACGAATAATTGGATGTATTATTCAAATAACAGAGGAACGATTACAAGACAATGGCAGAAGAGTTCACAATCGCACCCATACGGCGGTTACTGAAGAAAGCAGGAAAGCTTAGGATCAACGAGGATGCAGCAAACAAGTTAAGGGAGCTGATTGGCTCCTATGGTCAAGCCATAGCTGAGCTCGCAGTGGAAAACGCGACCAAAGACGGCAGGAAAACAGTTTTAGAAAGGGATATCAAGGCGGCAGCGTCTACGGTATGGGAACCGGAGGACTCTGAAACTGAGTAAGAATAAAGGGCTCGTTGGGGCTTTCTTTTCTGGGCACGATGAATATATCGCAAAACTAACCCCACTCATTGCACTAACGTCAATAGTTTTCATGTTCAGCATTTTTGCGGGCTATTCTCTAGGAGAAACCACATCAGCTCAGAGCTTTGAGGGCGTTTTGAGTAACATCCCCGACCCTACTGAGTCTTCAAGTTTTGAGATGTTTGCGGCTATCTTGTACAACAACGTTTTCGCCAGTTTTCTATTCGTGGCATCCGGGTTTCTAATGGGAATCCCTCCACTAATCTTCATGGCGTTTAACGGATTCTTTATTGGTTACATTTCATGGAACGCCGCGCAGGCCCAGGGAATAATATTCGTTCTAGCGACGATCCTCCCCCATGGAATAATAGAGATTCCATCCATTCTTCTGAGTGCATCAATGGGTGTCGGATTTGGATACCAACTCATTCACAAGCTGATGAGGAGGGAGGGACTCCAAAAGTATCTGAAGGATACCCTGACAGTATTCGTAAAGAGAGTGATCCCACTCCTGGTCTTCGCGGCAGGAATCGAGACAGCATTAATTTACCTGTTCGTCCTGTAACTACCCTGAATAAATACCGGTATTTATTCTACCACAGGTCATTATTATTCTTCGATAAGGTATATAATTAACAAACACTCATGGAGTGCATCGGGGCTTGCTATTTAGCATGGTTTGTCGCAGAATCTCGTCCCCGAGAATTTTCAACAAAGTAAACGGGTAAGAACGTTTTCTAATAAAAAAAATAAAAAATAGATTTTTTGGTTAGACGTTTATCGACCCTGAGGTACGAAGCCTAGTGCGTCAGTCTCCCAAGTGACAAAGTCACCGGTGCTGTCATACAGACCGAAGACTATGCTTGAGACACTTCCGTCGACTTCTCCGTAACCCCAGATCTGGTAGTTACTTGCGTACCTGTCGCCATCAGCATTGAGCCTGTTCCATCCACTTGCTCCCCACCGCTTGTAACCGGTTGGTGCCTGTAGATCGATGATGTCAAGTGCATCTGAACTCTGAGACTCCATAATTGTAGAGGTTAGGATCCAGCCAACGTCGTAGCTACATGCGCTGTAGTAACCGAATGGCTGTGAAACTAGCTCATAGTACCTGTCGTACAGGCCTGTGAACACCTCTGACTCTGCGGGAGCTGCATATGTACTGTAGAGCTTTAGATGGGAAGCCTGTGTAGGCGCGTCATCTATTGCCTGCTGTACCAATACTGTTCCGTCTGAGCCGAACCATGGAACACTGTAAAGTGCCTCATAGTCCTGAGCCTGAGTGATCATTGTGACGAACTCGCTGAATGCGATAACTTCGACTGCTACCTTACCTTCACCGTACTCGGCAATTGCGTCCGCAACGATACCTTCTGCTGTCTGCAGATAGTTGCTGAACTCAGTTGATTCGCCTGCGTATCGGATCTTTTCGAGGATTACTCCGCCGTTGTCGACGAAGTTTGGCTCGAAGTAGTTGACGATACCGTCAGCCCATGCGTCGCCCCTGTATAGGAGAACGACTGCCTCAATACCCATACTCTTCAGCATCGCTGCAATTGCAGGAGCCTGAACGAGGTCTGTTGGGCACATTCTGTAGAGGTTGTCCTCATCAATAGCCAGTAGTGGGCTTGTTGAGGATGTGCTCCACATGAGCATGTCGTTGTCGTTACAGTAGCTTAGGCTCGCCTGAGCCTGGCTGGACCAGCCGCCACCGATAAAGACATCTACGCCCATGGATTTGAAGCCCTGGACTTTCTCTAGGTGGACTGCTGCCTGACCTGTAGCGTCGTCGATAAGGAATTCTATATCAACGTCGTAACCTAGTTTGTCGAGATACTCGTTGTAGTCAACTTCCATGATATCCTTTACCAGTGGAGTTGTTGTTTCAAGACCTGCAGTTGTTGAGCTGATGTACCCGAGCTGTACAGTCTTTCCCTCTAGGGGTAATGCTTCGACTGTGACTGAACCGGATGTGCCATCACCTGCATCGCCTCCGTCAGAGCTTGGGGACATGACGTACATGCCTCCAGCCCCGACGATGAGACCAACAACAAGTAGCACGATTGCTAGTGTGTTACCTTTCATTTCCAATTTATTCACCTTATGATTGGCAATCGAAAATACCATTAATTACATTATTAATCATTGCGAATGTACTCACCATTATACTATTTAGTATAAGCATAGCATATACTGTCATTTCATCATATTTAGGTTAAAAAGATAACATTTAGACTGCAATTTATGATCGATAATATTAGTATATAGGATATGCATATAAAATATAATAATTATTATGTGATATGTGAAAGTTAAAGAGCTAGATGAACCTCACCGAAGTAAGGTCTAACAGCTTCAAGAATCTCGTTCAGTTCATCTTCAGAAAATACATCCGACCCACAACGAGTGGGATCCAACACGGAGCTAGGATCAAACCGTTCAATCACTAATCTCCTAGACCCTGACAAGTACTTGGCAATTTCAAGAACATCATTTAGCTCAACTAACCCCGGAACAGGCATTACGGTAAACTCATGTGGAACAGAACTTTTACGGATTAATTGGATTGCATCCTTCACCTCGTCCAAGCTCTGCTTATAGTTAATGATATCAAGATACTTGGAGAAAGGTGCTGGTATGAATACACTGATATAATCTACGAGTTTCTCATCGATTACGTACTTTATCGCCCTTGGTCTAGATGCGTTTGTCTTAATGTTGACCTTTGCGCCCTGGAACCGCATCTCCCTCAGGAAACCACCAAGTTCCCTGTGCAATAAGGCTTCACCCCCACTAAGGGAGACTCCATCAAGGAATCTTAGTCGTGAATGTATTACACGAGTGATATCATCCAAAGCATACTTGGGCATAGGAATGTAATGGTGAATCAAGTCCTCGTGAGGACAGAATGCACACCGGTAATTACATCCGGGTACAGTCAGGTTTACACATAAATGACCGGGATAGTCTACCAAACTTAATCGGTCCATGCCGACGATTGGTAACTCCTTCACTTGTTTTTTACGTCGTAGTGGACTCGTTTTTCGTGCACCTCTTTGTAGTTATCTGATAATGTGTCGAGTTTTTGCATAACTCCATCGACCCTCATAACTTTCAAGTCAGATCCATTAGAAAGGAGGATTCTAGAGGGAGTTATTGCAAGGTAACTGAAGCCAAACTGATCAATTATTCGTTTAGTTAGCAGCTTACATCCATAATGGTAGTGAAGGCTCTCCTTCACGTGAAGTTCTACCAGTGATGCCCCAGTATACAGGGATTGTAGTTTCTTCTGATGTTCAAGTGCATCCCATAGGTCGTTTCCATGGAGATGAGGTAGCTCAGTACCACGTGTAAGATATGAATTTGATAATCCACTTGATTCAAGAAGGATATCATTATGCGATTCAGATGGGAATGACTCTAAAGTATAAAAACTCCCGGTCTCAAACTGAACCTGGTCGATTTTGTGTCTAAGGAATTCCAATACCTTGTATGTAACAGCCTTTCCGGCGATATGACCTAGGGGGGCATCGATTAAGTATTCTAAGCCCTCGTTCATTCCGGTCAATACTATGGAGGAGAAAAGCCAATCAACATCTACATTCGTTGATCCGAGAAGCTGTTTACCTTTATCTAATTTAGAGATGAAATCGGACCTGTGATTTTCCAGAATCCGGGAAGCCTCATCAATCTGCATATTCAAGACAGTGAAAAAGTTATCCTCCGAGCTGGCTTCATACCCCATCTCGGCCAGATTGACAACAACATACCCTAATACTCCGGTCCGGTCTGCGTTTCCTGTTGGACCACCCATTCTTTGATATGGAACGTCAATCTCCTTCTCTCGATCAACAGGTCGTACAGCCTCCTGAGAGATTGTTGAAGTCAACGTGTTTTGGATTATTGGATGTCCGAATCGGTAAGCAAGATCAAGATATTTATCTAGTACGGGATGTGCCCAAACATCTTCACTATGAAGATTCAGCACTATTGATGGTTTGAAGCAACCTTCTTCATACATTTTTCCTATTTCAGAGGAAAAAACCTCGTTAAATAAATCAATTGATGACTGGTATTTGTTCGAGTCATTGATTAAATCTTGTGGAGGGATAACGTCAAAGCTTATGCTGAGGGCAAGTTCTTTATCATTTATCGATGAGAGGAAATCAGCCACTATTTTTTGTAATATATCTTGACCCGAGACCTGTTCAATGAGGGGGGCGGACAGAATGTCCAAACTGTTGAATGCAATTGGTCCTGTAAACTCGTTTGCCAACTGTTCTGTTTGCAATAGTATCAGGTCAAATAACTCGGACAACGACTTTGGGTCATTCTGATTAATTAAACCGGATAGACTCCAGCCGATAGAGTATCCTTTACCTGGGACACATCCATTGTAGAGGTTTTTGCTCTGATTAGAGCCGTTATCGTTAGCTGGAGGCATTGATGAAGATGATTACTCCTACTCTATAAAGAGTATGTAGTTTGGGCTGGGATAACTTTGTATAATACAGTCCGAATAATTAGTAAAATGAGTCATACTAAGCTTACTTTAATCACGGTAATACTTGTTGCCTTACTTCTTCCAGTTGGACTTGTCCAAGCGGACACTTGGATAGAGGATTTTGTGATTCTTTCGGATACAGTTCCCGGAGAAAATACGAGTGTAATGGTCACAGTGGGGTATGACTTTTCGTCGCAGGTCCAATTAAATCCAGGTATATTCAGTTTCGCGGCAGATGACTGGATTGTTGAGATCCTTGATCCAGTAAACGGACAAGGGAGTGAAAACTATACATTAGAGTTTCCAACACCAGAAGATGATGGCGTTTACTATTACCAAGCAAACGTTTGGTACGCAAAAAACAACAAATGGTTTTTTGATGGAACCGCGGCAGCACAAAATTTCACAATCCAGGTAGGAGGTGAGGTTACACCTCAGATAGAGGAATTTGTGAGCATTATGAGCATATCTAAACCAGAAAGCGTGAACGTTTCATCCAACATAGATATGAACATCACAATCCAACACAGCTACCAAAATTTGACTGAAGTCAGTATTAATATAGAAAACGCTGACTCCGAGATCATTGCTGAGGATTTTGACTCATTAGAGGGCGTAGGATCAAAAATATACCAATTATCATTTGCCTCTCCAAATGAGGCAGGGCTATTCGTATACACTGTAAACATTGATAGCGAGACCACAACCTCAACAATTTCTGCAAGTCAGGGAATCTCAATAGAAACAATTGGTGACGAAGAGGAAGATATTCCTCAGATAGACGAGTTCTTGAACATTGTTGAGTTGACCACTCCCGAAAGTCTCAATGTATCATCCACAGTGAATCTGAATATAATTCTTCAACACAACTTCATCAATTGGACAGAGATTAGCATCTATATTCACAATGCTGACTCGGAAATCATTGTAGAAGAAACTGACTCTCTAAATGGGGTAGGAACAGAAGAGTACAGTCTTTCTTACATTGCCCCAATTGAAGCGGGACAGCATTCCTACACGGTATACGTTGAAAGCGAAATTTCAAACTCGACAGAATCTAGTCAAGAATTCTCAATAGAAACAATTGCCCCAATAGTAGAGCCTCCACCTCCAAAGAGGACCCCGAGTTACATTATTGCCCCAGTTATCTTGGCATTAGCTTTCCTGGTATACAGGTACGCGATTAAAAAAGATTAGAGAGATTCGGCGAACTTTTTGCCGAACTCTTTACATTTCTCAGATTTATCTGCAAAATAGTACTTTATGTCGGAGTCTATCATCACGAGTACGTCTTCCTGAACTGAATATCCCAAGCCCTCTATTTGCTCCTTAAGGCGCTCCTCCATTATCCAAGCGCCATCGTATCCATAACTACCGAAGACTGCTGCGGGCATCTGGTTAATCTTCTTCTTGTTTGCCCCGATGTAGGTTTCTACGTGGGACAAGAAATCCTTCATACCGTTGGATATATCGGCATAGTACACAGGAGACCCGAAGACTACACCATCAGCGTCAGCGATGATAGTGAGTGGAAAGGCTTCACCAATTTTCTTGATTTCTACTTCAGCGAGTTCTCCAGCTCCCTCAGCGATTGCCTCTGCCATCTTCTCTGTGTTCCCGGTCTTGCTGTCATATAATACCACAATTTTCATCATTTTCATCTCGTTTGAAGCTTTACTGAAAATTATTAGACTCGGCTATTTATATATCGGTCGTCATTTTGGACAGTTGAAGTGAAGATCGGGGAGACTACCTGCAAGGGAATTATCAATAGTAGTGGGATTGATGGTGTCGATTATGCCATTAACCCATATATCGGATGCGCACATGCCTGCACGTATTGTTATGCAAAATTCATGACACGTTGGTACCATAAAGGAGAGAAATGGGGCACATTCGTTGACGTTAAGATGAACGCCGCAGATTGCCTTGCTAAAGAGGTGAACAAAAAGAAAAGAGGCGTCATTCTTTTCTCCAGCGTTACAGATGCATACCAACCAGTTGAAAAAAAATACAAGATCACCCGAAGCCTCCTTGAGATTCTTGCTAACCATGACTTCCCCGTTGAGATTTTGACAAAATCATCCCTTGTGTCCAGAGACCTCGACGTATTAGGGAAGATTGATGAAGCCGAAGTGGGTTTAACCGTAACCTCAAACACTGAAAAAGTTAGAAAAGCGTTCGAACCAGGAGCATCATCGACATCAGAACGTCTTGAAGCATTGAAACGGTTCAGTGATGCAGGAATTCCAACCTATGCATTCCTTGGGCCAATTCTCCCGTTTCTATCAGAACCCGATTTGGAGATACTTTTGAACACTTTGGCAGATAGGGTGGGGAGGGTTATTGTTGACAGGCTCAACATTAAGGCTGGGAATTGGAAGAATATTCAAGTATCGATACTAGCTCATTTCCCTGATATCCATGATGAGTTTAAATTAGCGTCAAAAGAGCTCTCAGAATACTACTCTGAGTTGAGAACAAAAGTGCGAAGAATGCTCGATGAGCGGGCAATTCCTCATGATATTTTGTTTTAATCTTTGAATGGAGACTCACAGACTTCTATATCATGCCCGCTTGGGTCTGTGAAGTTTACTAGTCTCTGGCCTGGTCCGAGGGTCATTTCCCAGTAATCTATACCCTTGGAATCAAGTTTCTGGATAAAACCTTCATAATCGTTAGTATGAATCGCGAAATGGTTATATTTTCCATGACCAGGCGTTCCCGGCATGTTACTTTGCTTGAGTTGAAGCAAGGCTGAACCCATGTCCATGAAAACAATGTGTATTCCATGGTCATTTAGCCTACTGTGGACTTTGAACCCAAACAAGTCTTGATAATATTCAACGCTCGATTCTAGATCTGATACATAAACTCCAACATGGTCAAAAACATTCATGGCAATTACCCGGAAGATCAGATTCTATGAATAAAACACACTTATGAAGAATATGATTTCAAGAAAAAGGAGTTTAGGATTTTATATCCATGATCTCGATAACGTGTCCATCTGGGTCGCTAAAGAAACATAGCCTATTCCCATTACCCATTGTTACAAGCCGTGACTCAATAGACCTATCTTCCAGTTTTAATAACACTGAATCGAATTCTGACTCGGATATAGCTATGTGGCTCCAATTTCCATCAGGAGGAGTACCAGGAGACCCAGGTCTCTGGACCAGTTCAAGCATACCAATACCTAGATCAAGCATCTTGATCTTAGCCTCACCACTAGTGAATTCACGGGCAACAGTGAATCCGAATAGGTCTTGGTAGAACTTGATACTTGCTTCGAGATCAGAAACGTAGATTCCAACGTGATCTAATTTTGCCATACTGTTAATGTGGTGGTTTCAACTATTTAGGATGAACGAGAGCTTTGTCAACATGGACTGGTAATTACTATTTTATTGCTCTATATTCTATTTGGGTAATGTATATATTTCAAACATGTATTTCAACTAAAAGTCGGGAATCTTTCATTCCAATGATTCACCTTCCCTCCCGACAATTTTCAAAATTAAGAATTTAACAATTAATATAAAAATAAAAAAGAGAAAAAAGGATTATCGACCCTGTGGGACGTATCCCAGAAGGTCAGTATCCCAGATTACAGTATCAGTTACGCTGTCATACAGACCGTAGACTTCCCACAAGGATCCTTCCTCGTTGACTGCCCAGATCTGGTAGTTGCTTGCATACCTGTCGCCGTCCTCGTTGAGCCTGTTCCATCCGCTTGCGCCAAACTGGTCATATGCCGTTGGAGCCTGCATTGGGATCACGTCAAGAGCATCAATGCTCTGAGTCTCAAGTACGGAGCTTACTAGTATAGTTCCAATATCGTAGGAACATGCACTGTAATAGCCGAATGGCTGAGCCACCATACCGTAGAACCTGTCAAAGAGATTAGTGAATTTCTCTGATTCGGCTGGAGCGGCATAAGTGCTGAACATCCTGAGTTGTGCTGCCTGTGTAGGAGCATCGTCAAGTGCCTGCTGGCTTAGTACAGTTCCGTCGTTACCGAACCAAGGTAGACTGTATAGTGCTGGATAGTCCTCTGCCTGAGTAATCATTGTTACAAACTCGGAGAATGCAACAACCTCGACTGCAACCTTACCCTCGCCGTACTCAGCGATTGCCTCAGCCGCAATGTTCTCTGCGGTCTGTAGGTAGTTACTGTACTCGGTTGATTCACCTGCGTAACGGATTTTCTCAAGGATGACACCACCGTTTTCTTCGAACATAGGTGCGAAGATATTAACGATACCATCAGCCCATGCGTCTCCACGGTAGATGAGTAAAACGGCCTCGATGCCCATGCTCTCCATCATCCTAGCCATGGCTGGTGCCTGAACTAGGTCGGTTGGACACATCCTGAAGAAGTTGTCTTCTGGAAGTGCGAGTAGGGGGCTGGTTGATCCGTTGCTCCACATGAGCATGTCATTCTCGTTGACATAGCTCAGTGCTGCCTGGCACATACTGCTCCAGTCTGCGCCCTTCAAGAGACTGACGTCCATGGATTTGAAGCCCTGGACCTTCTCTAGGTGGACCGCTGCCTGACCAGTTGCATCGTCGATCAGCCATTCGAACTCGATATCATAACCAAGTTTTTCGGCGTAGATGTTGTTGTCAACCTCTATGATGTCTTTGACTAGAGGCATTGTTGTCTCAAGTCCTGCTGTGGTTGAACTGATGTAACCTATCTGAACTGTTTGTCCTTCAAGTGGGATTTTGTTAACAGTTACTGTTGAGGTGCCGTCACCATTGTCAACTGCTTCACTCTGAGGTGCTAGCATGTAACCTGCACCTGCTCCCACGATAAGACCAACAACTAGTAGTATAATCGAAAGTGTATTTCCTTTCATTTCCATTGTTATCACTGCTTAAAGCATTGACTTGGTTTTTCCATGACTCTTATAGGTTGGCTATTGATACCTACTTATAATTATTTCAATACTATAGGTATATACTTATATCGTGTATAAATATTCAGTGTAATCTAGTATGAGAAAACAGTCGTAATTAATTAAACATAGTTAGCATTAGAGAAAATACATGGATTTAGAATGAAATGTTGTCATGGTCATATCTATTTGATACAAGTTTGAGGTCTAAGAAATCACATTATATTTACCTCTTAACTAGCTGCAATATCTAATATGCATTATATTCTATATACCATTGAAAATAACATCTATTAATACAATAAGGACGTTATAATAATTATAATAAAATGATATTTAGAGAATGTTACTTCTCGTTAGGATAGGCTAACTGGGCATGAGCTGCTGCGAGCCTGGCGATTGGCACCCTATAGGGGCTACAGCTGACATAATTCAAGCCGATCATGTGGCAGAACTCTATGCTGTTTGGTTCTCCACCATGCTCACCACAGATTCCAATCTCCAAGCCGGGCCTTGTCTTCCTACCTGCATCAACGCACATCTTCATGAGTTTGCCAACGCCCTCACGGTCAATGACTTGGAAGGGGTTACTGGGTAGCAAGCCCCTGTCGACGAAGTCCAGTAGGAACTTACCCTCGGCGTCATCTCTGCTGATACCGAAAGTCATCTGAGTTAGATCATTTGTCCCAAAGCTGAAGAACTCGGCACTCTCCGCGATCTCATCAGCTGTCAAAGCTGCCCTCGGGATCTCAATCATGGTTCCGATCTTGTACTCAAGGTTTTCCATGTCTGCGTCCTTCAGGACCTTCTCAGCGACCCTCTTTAGCTTGTCATGCTCTGCGTGCATCTCATTTATGTGGCTCGTCAGAGGGATCATGATCTCTGGGTGGACAACTCGTCCTGATTTCTTGACCTCGACCGCAGCCTCCATGATTGCCTGAACCTGCATCTCAGTGAGACCAGGATACATCAAGCCTGCGCGGCATCCTCTTAGACCAAGCATGGGGTTTGTCTCCCAAAGGCTCTCAACCACTTGAAGCAAGTATTCTTTCTCCTTCAGCAGCTCAGGATTCTTTCCCGTGCATCTTAACTCGGTAACCTCAACTAGGAGCTCCTCCCTCGGGGGTAGGAACTCATGCATTGGGGGGTCAATTAGCCTTACGATGACAGGTAGACCGTCCATGGCTTCGAAGATTCCAACAAAGTCTTTCTTCTGGAATGGTAGCAGGTTTGCCAAGGATTTATTATATTCTTTAACATCCTCGCTTTCTTCCCTAGTTTTTAATACTGAAAGTTCTGCGTCTTCCTCTTCTGAGCGGTCCATCTCTTCTAGAGCGTAGATTCGCCTAAGCAGAGGTGCGGCAATCTCAGATTTCAGTATCATATTGACTACGTTCTCGCGCCTGCTGATCTCCTCATCTTCCTGATCGAAGAACATGTGCTCTGTCCTACATAGACCAATACCCTTTGCACCAAACTGGCGAGCTTTCAAGGCGTCTTCTGGGGTATCTGCGTTCGTCAAGACTCCAATAGTCTTGATATCGTCAGCCCACTCAAGTGCCGTGATTAGCTCAACTTCTTTTTCGAATGCGGTCTCGATCTTTGCGACTTTCCCTAGGTATACCTCACCAGTTGTCCCGTCTACGCTGATCCAGTCACCTTCTTTGATGGTGTGCTCACCGATAGTGAACTGGTTTCTGTTGGTGTCGATCCTGATGGATTCACATCCCGCAACACAGGGCTTCCCCCAGCCCCTTGCAACTACTGCGGCGTGGCTTGTGCCTCCACCGTGCTGCGTTAGGAAGCCCTCTGAGACGATCATACCGTTGACATCGTCTGGAGTGGTTTCTGGCCTAACAAGAATTACTGGGTCTCCTGCCTTTCCACGCTCTTCTGCCCTGTCAGCGTTGAAGATAGCGTACCCTACAGCTGCCCCTGGGCTTGCGTTAAGTCCCTTAGCTAGAAGGGTAGCCTTAGCGATTGCTTCAGGGTCGAAATGTGGGTGCAGTAGCTGGTCAACGTGACCGGGAGTGATTCTTCGAACAGCCTCTTCCTTTGAGATGAGACCTTCCTTGGCCATATCAACCGCGACCTTGATAGCAGATCTGGCGGTCCTCTTTCCAGTCCTCGTTTGCAGTATCCAGAGCTTTTCCTTCTCGATAGTAAACTCCATGTCCTGCATATCCTTGTAATGATCCTCAACAATCTCAGCGATATTCTCCAACTCCTTGTAGAGTTTTGGCTGCTGCTCGTTTAGCTCTGAAAGGTGGATAGGAGTTCTGATTCCCGCAACTACGTCCTCCCCCTGTGCGTTGAACAAAAGCTCTCCAAACAAGCCTTTGCTACCATCGCTTGGGCTTCTTGTGAACATGACGCCGCTTCCGCTGTCCCACCCCATGTTTCCGAAAACCATGGTCTGGACGTTACATGCAGTACCCATTGAGTCGGAGATACCTTCGAATTTGCGGTATGTGCGTGCTCTGGGGATGTCCCAACTGTTGAATACCGCTGCAATAGATGCCTTTAGCTGGTCCATTGGGTCCTGAGGGAACTCGTTTCCTAGAAGTTCCTTGTAAAGGTACTTCATACCGGCTACTGTTTCCTTCAATCCATTAACGCTGACGTCTGTGTCGCCTGTAACTCCTTCAGATTCCTTGACTTTGTCGAAAACACCCTCAAAGGCATGGCGGTCCTGATGCATAACTACATCGCTGAACATAGTGAGGAAACGCCGATACGCATCCCATACAAATCGCTCATCACCTGTTAGTTTCACCATTGCTTCGGCTACTTTGTCGTTTATACCTAGGTTTAGGACTGTGTCCATCATACCGGGCATACTGATAGGAGCACCACTCCGAACGCTTGCCAGAAGTGGGTTTTCCGGGTCATTGAACTTTTTTCCAGCGGTTTTTTCAAGAATCTTGACATGTTCAAGAATCTCTTCCCATAAACCTTCTGGGAAGGTTCCTCCTGCCTTCATAAAGTCGTTGCAGGTTGTTGTAGTGATAGTGAATCCCTGAGGAATGCTTAAGCCGAGACTTGTCATCTCAGCCAAGTTTGCGCCCTTTCCTCCGAGAAGGGCTTTCATTTCTTTATTTCCTTCAGTGAAGTCGTAAACACGCTTCTCCAATCTTGTAATCTCCTGATGGAATCTGAGTTGGTAACCCCCCTTTTACCTTTACCGCTTTTTCAACTTGCTGAATGATGAATAAATTCTTACTTCTAAGACCGAAGCCAGAAAAAAAGGAGCATATGATGGCGAAGTGCATTAAGAAATAAGGCAGTATGGAATATTATTCGATTTTCGTTTATCAGGATCCTGCAAACAGGGGAAAATAATCCATGAAAAAAGTAATTTAGATGTGGATTGTGTGTCCATAAAGAACTATAACCATAAAGTGAAACAATGAACCAATGACTGAAACGCCCCGGGTCTTAATTGTCGATGACGACGAGGACATTGTTAGACTAGCCAAGATTATGATAGGCTATATGGGATACGAAGTAACTGCAACGACTGACAATCTCAGCGTTTTTGATAGACTCTCAGAGGGAAAATATGATCTTCTTCTTCTTGACATCCAGATGCCTAAAATGAATGGTTTCGAGATTTGCAGAAAGGTCAGAAAAAGCATAGATAGGAACATTAAGATAATTCTATTCACAGCCTCTGCCGATGTCGATGTGATAATCAAAGGAAAAGCAGCAGGTGCAGATGAAGTCTTTTCGAAACCATTCTCGATTGCGAAAATTAAAGAGACAATAAAGAAGGCACTCGAAAATGAGGCCCCCCCAGAGTTAAGCCCAGGAGAACATCTTTCCCAAGTATATGCTCCCTAGACACAAAGCGTTATTGAGGGCAAAGTTTCCAATAAACAGCAAGTACTCTTTTTGTTCCAGTAACTTGAAAGTCTCAAGACTGAACGTGGACATTGTGGTAAAAGCGCCTAACATTCCAACTGCCAGAAATAACCTTGAGGACTCCGGCAGGGAGAGGGATTGTTCTGAACTATAGGTTATGAAACTCAGAACAAAGGATCCGATAACATTAACGCCTAAGGTACCAAGAGGGAGTTTAGCGGATCCTTGGAACATATTTGATATCATGAAACGAAATACGGCACCTATGAATCCGCCAAGCCCAACAAATAGGATATCCATCATTTTTTCCACCTAATATCTCTATTTTGACGGTATTCACATTAAACATTATTCATTTACCACAAACGATATATAGTATATATTTTCAAATCCAGTAAATATCGGTTATTTACTGAATTGATATAAAAATATACCATTAATATCAATAAAATCGGTTTTTCTCAACCTATGAGAGAAAAGAAGCCCTAAAAATGCCCCTTTACCAAACAGTTATAAGTCATGCATTTCCTCTAATCTTAATCTCGTGAGGGGTCTTTTGTCAAATAAACTGAAAAAGCAAGCCGCCTGCGAAGAGTGCGGCAATAGTAACCTACTCAGAGACTATGAGACAAGCGAGCTAATTTGTCAGGCTTGCGGTGTTGTAGTCACAAACACTGAACTCGATACAGGGCCAGAGTGGCGTGCATTCGACCAAGAACAACGGGACAAACTTCCAAGAGTGGGAGCACCTGTGACATGGACGATTCACGACAAAGGACTGAGCACAACAATCGGCTGGCAGGACAGAGACGCCTCAGGTCGAAAGCTAAGCCCAGAGGAAAGGGCAAGGCTGTACAGGCTCAGGAAATGGCACCGCAGGAGCAAGGTATCTGACAGCACACAGAGAAACCTCGCCCATGCCTTGAGTGAGATGAGTAAGATTAGTTACAAGCTCAATCTACCAAGGAACGTTATAGAAACTAGCAGCATGATCTACAGGCGTGCAATCCAGAAGCAACTCATCAGGGGAAGGACAATCCAGAGTGTCGCCGTTGCATCCATCTATATGGCTTGCAGACAGTGTGGCGTAATCAGGACCCTAGAGGACGTTGCCGGCGCAGCAAACATCACCAAGAAGGAAGCGGCTCGAAACTATAGGTTCCTTCTCAGGGAGTTGAAGCCATCAGTCCCACAGGTTAACCCACAGGGATACATCAGTAAGATCGTCAACAAGCTTGCACTCACTGGAGACACTGAGAAGCTTGCTATGGCAATACTGACTCAGGCTTCAGAGATGAAACTGACAAGTGGACGCGGACCTTCAGGCATCGCAGCGGCGTGCATCTATATCAGCAGCCAATTGACTGATGAGAGGCGCACACAGGGCGAGATAGCCAAGGAGGCTCAGGTTACCGAGGTTACTATCCGTAACAGGTACAAGGAGCTAGCCCAGCGTCTGGACTTTAACGTAGTCATCTAACCACTCACCTTTTGAGTACCCAACCCTTTCTCTTACCCGATGCCAGACAAATATATCATATTCTCAGGTAGACCAAATGCTGGAAAAAGTACGACGATAAGAGCACTTACTGGCGTCAAGGTTCCGGTTGGAAAGAAACCGGGTACGACGACAAAACTCAACAAGTATCAGATCGCAACCGGGTTGTACCTTGTTGATATGCCTGGCTATGGAAGAAAGATCGGCGCGGGTAAAAACTGGGAAGATACCACGAAAAACAAGATACTTGATTTTATCCAAGACGAGGCGGACAACATTGTTGCTGCGATTCACGTATTCAATATAAACACCTTCATCGAAGTTGAGCAGAGATTAGCGAAAAAAGGTTTCATCAGTGTTGACGTAGAGATGATCCAATACATCTCTGAGAACTTGGGTGAGTACCCGTTCATTGCCGCCAATAAAATAGACAAAGGGAAGGAGCAAGATGTGTTGCGGAATGTTAGTGCGTTCCTAGAAAGTTTGACGGATGGAGATCCTGATGCAGCGGTTGATTACCTTTATGCCATCAGCGCGAAGAATAAGATAGGAACAGGTGCAATGAAAAACAAGCTCGTCCAGAGATTAATTAAAAAAGGGTTCACAAACCCATTCGAGCGAGTGAATAGATAAAAATTACTTGTCTAGGTTAATCTCGTCTAACTCTAAGTTAAGCTCTTTTGGAGCTTCTACCTCAGGGGTGACATCTTCTTCGAGGCTGAATTCTTCAGGCTCCTCGGGGGTTGCGTAAAGATCAGGGTCGTACTCCATGTTGGTGGTCTCGTCCTCGTTGCAGATTCCTGCAGCGGTGACGGCTATCCTGATTTTCTCCTCTGGTAGGTATGGGCTGTCGATGACCTGTACGAGCCTCGTGTTTGCTCTGCCTTTCCTCAAGTAGACCCTGTGTGTACAAGCGTGAGCCATTACGTGGCCACCTGCTGGCTTGTTTGGGTCACCGTAGGAGGCATCTGGTTTTGCCTGTACCTGGTTGGTCAGTACAACGCTTAGGTTGAATGCTTCAGCGACCCTGAGCAGGTTACCGAGGACTCCTGCGATCTTCTGCTGGCGCTCGGCTAGGGTTCCCCTGCCGATGTACTCGCCTCTGAAGTGTCCGATCATGCTGTCCACGATTACCAGCTTGATATCATGCTCCTGAACTACTTGGGGGAGGTTCTTTACGAGCATGATCTGGTGGTCGCTGTTGTAGGCGCGTGCGATTAGCACGTTGCTCAGGATTTCAGCTGCATCGTATCCACGAGCCTCTGCTATCTGCTTGATTCGCTCGGGTAGGAAAGTGCCTTCGGTGTCTATAACGCAGACGCGTCCACCTAGACCGCCTTCTTCCACCGGTCGCTGTGCTAATACGCTGAGAGTGTAGCATATCTGGGTTTTTCCGGAACCGAATTCTCCGATGAACTCGGAGATAACGCCTGTTTCGATTCCTCCACCCATTATTCGGTCAAACTCTGCGGAGCCAGTCCTGCTCCTCATCATGTACTTTCGGGTCTCTAGTATATCCGTGGCTGAGACAAAGCCCGGGTCTACCTTGAGACGCGCGAGGGTGTTCACCTTGATAGCGGTGTCCACGCCCATGCCGGTTAGTGCTACTATCTCTCTTGGGGGAGTGACAGCGATAGCTTCTAGCGTTGCTAGACCGGCTTTGTGTAACTTCTTGATGGTGGTGCTTGCTACTCCGTCAAGCATTCCTAATTCAATGACCTCGCCCATAGCTCTCAAACCTGAAACAGGGTTTTCAGTTTATAACGTGAACCCACAAGATTGTACCGAGGGGAGGTAAGTGAAAGTGGGGTGAAAGTAAAAACCCCTATACCTTTGTTGTGAGGTATCTTTTGTGATTATTTTGAGTGACTTGAGTTCAATGAAGAAACTGGTCAAAGACACTGTAGATGAGAAACGGGATGTTCTCGTCGATATAGCACAGTATCTGTATGATAACCCTGAGCTTGGGAGCGAGGAGTTCAAGGCCTTTGAGAGGATAACCAAGGTTCTTGAAGACCATGGTTTCGAAGTGGAGAAAGGCTCCTACGATATGCCAACTGCATTTGTTGCATCGTTCAAAGGTAAGTTAGACGGGCCAAAGGTAGCAGTTCTAGCAGAATATGACGCACTACCAGGTGTAGGTCACGGTTGTGGTCATGACCTGATTGCATCATCAGCGGTTGGTGCTGGTATAGCAGCAAGTATGGTTATGGGAGACCTCGCAGGGGAGATTCTTGTAATCGGCACCCCAGCGGAGGAAGGACATGGTCCGAGTGGCGGAAGCAAGGTTATCATGGCGAACAAGGGGCTTTTCGACGACATTGACGGAGTGGTGATGTTGCACCCATCCAGTAGTTGGGGTGTCGGTAATCAGGCTCTTGGCATCAGTAAATGCCGAATGGTCTTCAAGGGTCAGACAAGCCACGCAGCGGCTAGTCCACACCTAGGTAGAAACGCTTTGAACGCGGCTACCCTAGCCTACACTGCCACTCATATGCTGAGGCAGGAGGCGAGGCGTGACGCGAACCTAGTGATACACGGTATAATCGAGGAGGGAGGAGAGGCTATGAACATCATCCCAGACCTAGCGATTCTTGACTTCGGAGTCAGGAGCAGTGACCAGGAGTACCTCGACGAGATGATTGACAAAGTGGCTCGGTGCGGAGAGGGCGCTGCCCACGCAATGAGCGTAGAGGTAGAGATCACCAAGAACAGGTTCTACGCCAGCAAGAAGCTGAACTATCCATTGGTGAGGACACTATGGCAGAACTACAAGGACCTAGGTGCTCCAGTGAAAGATTGGAAGGAGTCAGTGAATGCCATGCCAATGGCTTCAACGGACTATGGGGATGTTTCTCAGAAGACCCCTTCGGCGGGTAGCTACATTGGCATTATGCCTCCGGGCACTCCGGGTCACAGCATCCAGCTTGCCGACGCATCGGTTACTCCGGAGGGTTTTGACGCCATGATTGTAGGCACCAAGGCTCTCGGTATGACTCTAGTTGAGTTGCTAGCTAAACCGGAGATATTGAAGGAAGCTAAAGAGTTCTTCAACTCCCACTAGCCCTACTCTTTTCTCATAAAATCGAGGCCTCGGTACTGTTTTACCGCCTCGAAAAGGAAGGCTCCAGCACTGAACAAGCCAATGAATAGAGTGGTTAGATCCCGCATGTCTCCTGTCCAAGGGTAGTAACTGACATAGCTCACGAGTAAACCCATGAGCAGGGCAGAGTAAATTGTTAGCCTAGGTATCAGCATACCCCTGAGCATCATGAAGCTCTTGAGGGCTTCAATGGATTCCTGGTCGTTTATGATGTATTTGCCGCTGAAATCTGTCTCTATGAGTTTCAGGTCCTGCAACTTGTTAACGTGGTACTGGGCTAGGCTCGGGCTGCTGAGGTTCAGGCTCCGCCAGATCTCCCTTACGCCTATCCCGCCCTCTGCGGTGAGTATGCAAAGGTAAACGTCAAGGGTTTTCCCGTAGATTCTCTTCGCCATTTTACTCACCTAGGTTTATCACAGCCAGCTCCTCTAGGCTCTGGATGTTGTTCACCTTTATCATCCCATTGCTTAGGGTGTAAAGGTTATCCTCGATGTATAGGCTGCGCTGTACCTGTAGGTCGCTTTCGAACCAGTAGCCGCTCTTCAAGAACTCCTCCGGATCCTCGATGTGACTCACTGTTCCTCTTAATTCGATCCCATTTTCGCTTATGTCGAACACGTATGCACCTTGGTTCACGTACTCACCAGACCAGTCTGGAGGTGCTTCACCGTCCGCGAAATCAGACTCGTCTATCTGTGCCTCCAGTATCGGCAGGACTAGGAGGTTCCTTGCCTTACTGAACAGGAACGCGTGGGGATCATAGAGGGCGTTTGACTCGGTTCCCCTGTCGCCTACCTCTAGTTTCGCCAACTCTTTGGGGTCTGTGATGTCGCTGACATCGAAGAGGCTTATCTTGACTCCACGTTGCCAGGCAAAGTCTCCGGTCTTGGATTCCACGGTTTCCTTCCCTATGCCTATGAGTATGTTCTCGTTGTATGGGTGCAGGTATGTGCTGAACCCGGGTATCTTGAGCGCCCCGAGCACCTCGGGGTTCTCTGGGTCGCTGAGGTCGATGGTGAAAAGTGGGTCGGTTATCTTGAATGTGACCATGTAGCACCGGTCCCCCATGAAACGGGTGCTGTAGATCTGCTCGCCCTTTGCCAAGCCTTCCACGCTCCCAACGGTTTCAAGCTCCTCGTTCATTACGAACAGATTGTTTCCACTCCTCCTGTCACCGTTGTTACCAGAGGTAGCGATCCTGAAGTACCCGTCTTTCTCGTCCATGCTGTACTGGTTTAGGACGTAACCGGGCACGGTACCGTTTGCCTTGAACTTGATCTCGCCCTCTTCTATGCCTATCTTGGTGATCTTGGTCTCTCTCCACCAGCCCTCGCTTGTGAGGTACATGTTTGTTGGACTGACATAGATGGAGCTTCCTTCGTCTAGTAGGAATGTCTCGGTTGTGAGTTTCCCTTCGTCTGCTTGGACATCGATGCTTGCTATTGTGTTGTAAGACATCCATCCTCGGGTGTTATTTGGGTACCAGATACACTCAGCATCAATACTGCTCCATGTATCTCTCTCACGTATTACAGGAAGAGGCACATCATCTTCGTAGATGTAAGCCGAGTTTCTGATGATAAAATACAGGTAGTTATCGATGAGCCGGCTGTTGAAGTATGTGCCATCCATGTTGATTTCCCGTACTTCCTCGGGGCTTGACCTGTCGGTTATATCGTAGATGGTTAGGATTGAACGGTACTCTACATCTGTGGGCTTGTCGAACTCATAGTAGTGAATGATCTCAGGGAACTGGGCTGTAAAGATGATCAGTCGGTTTCCATTGATGTAGATGTCCTGAACCGGGTTTGTCCTGTTTATTCTTGAGACTACTTTTGCATCAGATACAGGGTATGCTTTGACTATGATTACTTCGGTTCCTTTGGCGAAGTAGATGAACTGTCCATCAGTCTTGACGATGTCTGCCTCATCAACGCCTTCGACTTGGATGTTTGTTCCTGAGTAATCATCGGAAAAACCGGAAGCGGAAAGCTTGGCGACCCCATCTGACCCGGGAGCGAGACTAATACTGCTTACCTCCTCCATAGCCATTACATCAACTCCTAGTCCACGGGACATGAAAGGCATGCCCCAGTATAGCCCGCCGGAATCTCTTTCGCCCAAATAGTCCTTCAGCTCGTCAAAGCTCTGGAATTGGCTCATATATCCGAACATGTTGGACAAGTCTGAGGTGGGCACGTAGACTCCTCCTAGGTTGAACAGGGCGCCTCCGAGGGCTCCCCCTAATAGGAAGGCGACGAAGGCGAAGGACGCCAGTTTTCTGGTGTCCAGGCTGATTTGAAGTACAGGTAATCTCATTTTCTTTCTACGGAAGCCTATTGCAGGAATCGATATAATCCTAGGGAATTGAACACCTTGGGCTTGCTGTTCTAATGGGTTGAACAGGGGAAACCGTTAAGCCGTCATGCTCCATATATTGTGGCGTATTGAATTTCCTGTTCACTGTTTCAAACCCCAGGACACTGATTCACCTGATGGGGATTGTTAGGGCATCTACAGACAAGGGACATAAGGTTACAGTGTTCTTCAACGAGGACGCGGTGAAGCTTCTTGTCCAGTACCCAATGTTATCTGAGCTTGAGGTGGAGATGCTGGCGTGTCATACAACCTGCACTATGGCGAATATCGAGGAAAAGGACCTGATCAAGGGCGCAAGGATGACAAGCATGGCTGAGATTGTGATGATGATGGAAAGCAAGGACAGGACACTGTTCCTGGGGTGAATTTATGGGAGAAACTATGCTTATCATGCGGAAACGGTTGATTCCAGGTTCCAGGGCAGAAGAGGGACTACGCTTGAGCGCTGCGATGCTCGGGATGGACTATATGCCCAACATGGTTTTCGTGGACGACGGGGTTGAGATACTGGTCCCAGATGCCCTCTACAAGAACAACTTGAAGGATTACATCATGGTGATGTCGGACATGGCAGGGGTCTACGTCTTGAAGGAGTCCCTTGAAAGGAAGGGTTTGAAGCAGGAGGACCTTGACGCTGATATCGATGTGACGTTCATCGACTTTAACGAGCTAGCGGAGATGGCGAAAAGTTGCAGTATAGTGACCAGTTTTTAGGAGGATTTTGATGGAAACACTTGTTATGGTCAGTAGGGCGCACGCGGACACGGCTTTCAGGCTAGCGAAGGAGATGTATGAGGATGGGGACAAGGTCAACATTTTCTTTATGGGCAGGGGAAAGCACCATTGCAGTAGGGAGGAAGTGGTTGAGTCATTGAGTTGGGCAACTCTATACACGTTTGAGACCGAGTTTGACTCCACAACTGAGGCAGTAAAAGCCGTCAGCTATGATATCTTCATTGAACTGCTTGAAAAAGCAAATAGAACCTTTTCTTGGATCTAGGGGGTCCACCAGATCCAGCCGCGGAGCTCTTTGCTTCGCTCACCGTTTATCACGCCGTTCTTCCTGAGCCTGTTCAGGAACACGATGGTACTGTCTGGGCACCTAAGCTGGAGTTTCTGCATTTCTTCACCAACTTCCCGGGTTGTGACTGGTTTTCCTGCTTTTTTGAGAATGCCTAGTATGGCGTCTATTGCTTCGTCTCCCTCGGGTACGCGTGTGTCCATGAGGTTTCATTGGGGGTACAGGTTTTTATTGTGATCGCACCTCGTCTCATGTATGAAGTTATTTACTGTTGGTCCGGTGGCGTGCTACCCTGAAGTACTTGAAGCGATGGGGAGGCAGATGGTTAGCCACAGGAGCAAGGAGTACACGAGTATGCATTACGAGACCGTTGAGCAGCTTAAGGGGTTCCTTGAGACTGAGAACCCGGTGTTCCTGTTCAGTTCAACGGGAACTGGTTTCATGGAGGCGGCGGTCCGTAACTGTGTCGCAGAGAAGATGATCGTGTGTGTCAATGGCAGCTTTGGCAAGCGTTTCGCGGAGGTAGCGGAGGCAAACGGGAGGGAGGTTGTTAAGGTTGTCACAAAACTCGGTGAGCCGGTTACACCTGAGATGATCAAGGAGGCTCTTGACGCTAACCCGGACGCCGAGGCGGTGGCAATAACACACAACGAGACCAGTACAGGTATGCTCAATGACCTGCCATCACTGACGAAGGTGGTGAAGGACTACGACAAGCTTTGCTTCGTTGACGGCGTCAGCAGTATGGGCGGCACGGAGATCAAGGCGGATGCTTGGAACATTGACATCATGTTCAGCAGCAGCCAGAAGTGCTTCGGTGTTCCCCCAGGAATTGGGATAGGCTCGGTGAGTCAAAGAGCTCTAGACGTTTCAGCGAAGATGCCTAACAAGGGATGGTACTTTGACCTCAAAGTCTGGGAGAAGAACCACGCATCCGGCAAGGGCACACCGATGACCTCCACGATTCCACAGATAGCGGGTCTGAACGCGGCGTTGACGATGATCGATGTGATGGGCGGCAAGCAGGCATATTTTGACCTGTTCAAGAGGCGGAACATGGCGATAAGGAACGGTATCAAGGAGCACGGTCTTGTCACCTACGCCAAGAAGGGCTACGAGAGCCCCACGGTGAACTGTATATCTGCACCCGAGGGGATGAGCGGCCCCGACATATACAACGCGATGCGGACTCATGGTTTTGAACTGGCACAGGGCTACGGTGACCTGAAGCCATCGACATTCCGTGTAGGTAACATGGGTTGGATACCTGATGGGTACATCGCCGAGATGCTTAATGCCCTCGGAAAAGTGGTCTCATAACCTTTTTTTTATCTGGAAAATATTTGCGTCAGTGACCTGTCATAAGCTTTTTTTAGGGGTCATCGACAAAAATATCCTCCTATCGTTAGGAGGAAATCGCCTTACCAACACGCTTTTTGTGCACAATTCACCGTTGGTGAGTGACGTTTTTGTACCTAATTGTTTTTATAATAAGCGTTTCTGGGGCTTGTTTCAGAGAAAAGGGGCTTGAAAGGGCTCGTACCTTGTACCCCCCCCCTCCCCCCCTATTTTGTTGCTTCTGTTAACTCTGTGGCTTTTTCCTTGAACCATGTGACGCATTCATCGATTGAGTCGAAGATGGTTGATGGGTACTCGCGGCTGTTCACTGGTTTGTCGCTTTGGATAATGCACTCGTACTGGAGTTTGCCGTACTCGTTCTGTTTGAGGTTTACCCTGAGGAGGATTTCGTCCCATTTTCTTCCACATACGGTGCAGATGTGGTCCAGCATGGGCATGTTGTGGACTGTTGTTTCCTTGCATGTCTTGCAGTACAGCTTGGTTGTCTCGAAGGGGAAATCGTGGTGAAGACTCATGTCATATTGGCACGGGGTGGTTGAATATGAATATCACTCTTGCTTGGACTCGTCTTCCTCGTCCTTGAGCCGGAGAGTCTTGAGGATGAAGGGAGCGATTAGAATAACTGTAAAGAGAAGCGCCCCCAATCGCATGTACCAGTCCATGTGGCACGTAGGTGATGGAGAACTATTAACTGTTTAGCGGATTGTTCTACGGTTTTGAACAAGTGTTCTGTTCCCTAGGATTAAGTTCATGTTATGCGTATCTAGGAACCATGTCCAACAGGGAAGCGGTTCAGAGCATAGTGCTGCTGGCTACGGTCGCGGCATCAGTAGTGTTGATCATGTTTCTCGGGTAGGGCATGTATACGTAAACCCCCACGGAGGGGATCAGGTCTCATGATTCCCTCCAAAAAAAATAATGGTCATTTGTACCATGTTTTAAATAAAAAATCCCCAAACCAATAGTGTTGATCTTCAATGAGTGCTAAAACAGTTCTACTCAAGGATGCAGAGTATTTGGTTCGTGACTCTACTACCATCGAGAAAAAGATGTCAGTGGTGGTTGAAGGAAAATTGATCGCCGGTGTCGGTGATGCTGCGACCCTGAAAAAGGATTACAAGATAGATGAGGTCATGGACATGAAGGGCAAAGTCCTCATGCCCGGACTGATAAACTGCCATACACATACGGCGGAGACCATGTACAGGGGCCGGGGGCATGACTTCGAATTCCCCGACTGGATGAACTACCTTGTCTACCCGGTGAATCAGGTTATGGAGGAGGAAGAGGAGGACCTGTTCTATTACCTAGCTCAGCTGAGCGCTTTGGAGGCAATCGCCAGCGGTACGACAGCGTTCATCGACAATTCCGTGAACTTCACAAAGAGACATGTAATCAGCGTCGCCAAAGCAATGGAGGACATGGGTTTCAGAGGGGCTGTCTCAAAGGATGCTGTTGATCAATCCCCAATGGACAGAGGGTTCACTGGACCTATCGATGAGGAGGTCAAAGCTGAGGAGCATTTCCTCAAGACTTGGCAGGCAGAGAAAAGTGACCTCGTCCAGGCATGGGTTGGTCCCAATGGGACAGCCATGAAGCCAAACGGCGGAGCGACCAACGAGCTGCTTGTCAAACTCAAGAAGCTGGCGAACAAATATGATACGCATCTCCACATCCACTTGGCTGGGACACACTGGGAGATCGAGAACGTCAGGCAGAAGACAGGTTTCGTTGGCAGCATCGCCATGGCTCACAATTTGGGTATTTTGGACGATAAAACAAGTATAGCCCACTGCATCTGGCTGGACGACTCGGAGATAGATATTCTGGCACAGACAGGTACACAGCCAGTCCACTGCCCAAGCTGCAACCAGATATGCGCAATCGGGGTCATGCCACTGGTCAAAATGATCGAGAAAGGCGTGGAGTCAGCCCTCGGAACCGATGGGGCACCTCAGAACGACAGCCTTGACATGATCAGGGACATGAGGCAGACTGTTCTTCTCCACCGGATCACCCACATGGACGCCGATATCGTGAGCCACAAGTATGCGTTCAAGATGGCAACCGAGAACGGGGCAAAGGTACTGGGCATCGACAATCTGGGCAAGATACAGCCAGGATACCTCGCCGACATGACGGCAGTCCAAGTGAAGGGAAACCCGTTCCTGAGTCCACTGTATGAGCCTCTGGAGACCATCATCTACGCGGGTTCAGGCGGAAGGGATGTGGCGATGACCATGGTTAACGGCAAGGTTCTCTACGAGGACAGGTTCTTCAAGACCGTGGATCCAGAAAAGGTTCTGTCGGTAATCGACGAGGCAGGCGAGAGGATCAACAAAAAGATACTCAAGAACTTTGACCTCTAACCATCTGGGATGGAAATCCCGGACTCCTAGAATGTACTCTTGGTGGTGAAGGCGTCAAACTCGCCCTTCGCCTCACTTTTTTCTACTTTAACCTTAGAAACATAGGCGCTTGTTGGTCCCCTGTGGCACCAGACTACAAGTTTCTGGACCTCAACCTCGGGGCCCTCCACAAGAACCTCCACATCCCCGTTCCTCAGGTTCCTGACCCAGCCACGGAGGTTGAGCTTGTTCGCCATTCGACGCGTGTTAGCCCTAAAACCTACGCCCTGGACTCTGCCCTCTACTAGTAGATGTGCCCTAATCATAGATCCTCAACGCCGTATCTTGAGGCGATGAAGCAGCTTCCCTCATGGCTCACCATGCAGGGCCCGACGGGGTTCTCTGGGTCACAGCCCTTGTTGAACAGGGGGCAGTCCCACGGGTAGATCATCGCGCGTAGCACCTCTCCACACTTGCAGCCCGCTGGCATTGTGTAGTTGGTGTCAACGACAACATCAAATTTCTTGGATGCGTCATATTTTGCGTACTCTTCTCTGATCGCCAGCCCACTCTTGGGTATTGTACCGATTCCCCTCCAAGGCGCGTCCTCTGGCTCAAACACCTTCTCCAGCATCCGCATAGCCGATGGGAGACCCTCAGGCTTGACAGCCCTCTGGTACGTGTTCTCGATCTCTGCCCTGCCCTCCTTGATCTGCTTGATGATGAGGGCTATGCTGAACAGGATGTCGATGGGCTCAAATCCTGCGATCACCTGTGGCACGGGGTATTTTTCCTGGATGGGCATGTAACCGACCTCGCCGATCATGGTGCTGACATGACCCGGGTCGATAAAGCCGCTGACCTCTGTTACCCCCATTGCTAGGAGAGCCTCCATTGCAGGGGGTATTGTGAGGTGTGCGCTGTAGACGCTGAAGTTGTCCGGTGGACCTGCAAGTATCTCGCTTGCAGTGGTTGGCGCTGTTGTCTCGAAGCCCACACCGAAGTGGATCACCTCTTTATCGGTCTCCGCCGCCATTTTAGCCGCATCGTGGATGCTGTAGACGATCCTAACATCGTGACCGCGTGACTTTGCGTCAGCTAGGCTACCCAAACCGGCTGGAACACGCATCATGTCGCCGAAAGTGGTGATAATATGCCCTTCCTCGGCTAATTTAATCATGAAATCGATGCGATTAGGCGCCACGGTGCAGACTGGACACCCTGGACCCATCAAAACCTCGACGTTCTTGGGCAGCAGGCTCCTGAGCCCGTTCTTCATAATCGCGTCCTCGTGGGTCCCGCAGACATGGACAATGCGGTACCTGTCGTCGCCAGCCATATGTTTGATGTATTTGATAACCTGTTCCGCGGTCTGGTTGTCCCTGTATGGGTCCACGAAGCTGTACATATGGTCATTCACGGTTTTACAGGATATAAAGAAAACTCGAAGTTAACTAGGTTTAAATCAGATAACCCGTCCACCCTGATCATTCGAGGGGTTATTTTTGGCGGAGGATAAACAAAAGAAAAAAAGCATACTCTCATACGGGCTCATAGTGATGGCTGTCTCGCACACCCTCACCCATGTCTTCGGGGGTATCCACACAGCGGTTTTCAGCCAGCTCAGGGACGAGTTTGACCTCAACCTCCAGCAGTTGGGGTTGATAGCATCGATTCCCTCCCTCGCTTCAGCCATCCTCGCCATCCCAGTTGGGCTGTTATCAGACAGGATTGGTCCAAAGAAGATGCTCCTCATGAGCTTCGGGTTCGCCGGGGTCGGAGCCGTACTAGCTGGAACTGCAAGCACCCCGCTCATGCTCATCGTAGCGGTCAGCCTCATCTACATCAACACATCCATCTACCACCCTGCAAGCTACACGGCTACAGCCAAGATGTTCAAGCCCGAGGACAGGGCTAAAGCCATGGGACTCCATGGTGCAGGTGGAACCCTGGGTCACGCGATGGGCCCACTCTCCGTGAGCCTGCTCGTAGGTGTACTTGCTTGGCAGTGGAGACAGGTCTACCTCTTCCTAGCAGCCCCAATGATACTTGGCATCATCATGGTGTACAAGTTACCAGACGACGAGAAGGAAGAAGAAAAGCAGGTCAAAAAGACCAAGGGAGAAAAGTTCCTGACTACCAGCCTCGTGATGTTCCTGGGCTACCAAGCGACCCGCATGATAGCATCCAGCATGATGAACACGTTCCTAGTCCTGTACCTTCAGGACGTCAGGGGCATGAGTTTGACGGTTTCAACGTTCCTCCAGAGCACAAACACGTTAACCGGACTCGTGTTCGCACCAATAGGCGGGTATCTTGCCGCAAAGTACGGCGACAAGCAGTGGCTACAAATTTCACTTCTCGGAGCGTTCACTGTCCTCGCCTTGGCGTTCCAGATCCCAAACAACACCCTGTTCATGACCTTATACGTGCTATACGGTGTGGGAAACACACTAGGCATGGCTGGACGAAGCGCGATAATGGCTAGACTTACACCAAGCGGTCAGAGGGGACTGGGCTTTGCGTTGTTCTTCCTGCCAGGAAGCATAATCGGGGCGATAACACCAGTGGTAGCCGGTTACGTGGCAGACATAATGGGTTTCCAGACAATCTTCAACGTCGCAGTTGTAGTCAACTTCGTTGCCCTCGGAATACTCAAGTTCGCAGTCAAGGTTGATTAATTAACCCTAGTGGTTAAATCCACCCGACACTAATTATTTTCCATGTTTAAACGAAAGAACTGTGGAACAAAGGACAGGGTAGCAAGGGTCGTTGTAGGGGCATTGATTGGTGCATCCTACCTTATGGGGTACCTTCAGGGAACCATTGCACTGGTTCTAGGGGTTGTGGCGCTGGTTATGGTTGGGACGGGAGCAGCCGGTTACTGTGCCATGTACGAGCCACTGGGCATCGACACACGTGAAAACAAGGACGATTAGTCCACTTTTTATTTCATTAACACTGTTCCTTCTTGATATTCATGATTTTACCAGAGGGACGCAGCTATGAGCTATCACAGGAGCTCATGAAGGGAAGCATCGACATCCACGTACACGCTGGACCACACATATTCAGCAGCCCAAGAAGGGTTGACCCATTCCAGGCAGCAAGGCAGGCACGTGACGCAGGGATGCAGGCAATCGTCTATATGGACGTGTTCGAGATGAGCAACGGCACCGCATGGCTTGTCAACAGGGAGGTCCCTGACTTCAAGGTCTACGGCGGACTCATCCTCAACACTGTCTACGGCGGAATGAACCCAAGGGCAGTCAAAACAGCACTATCCTACGGTGACGGGGCCAAGTACATCAGCTTCGGCGCCCACAGCACATACTACCAGGCAGCCCGCGAGGGAAGGGTCATAGACGGCAAATTCGTACCACTGAGCGAGCTATACCCCAAATTCAAGACAGAGGAGCTTGACAGGTGCATCCAGATACCCATCGACGAGGCACCAGGCCCCGAACTGGACGAGATACTCAAGATGATCGCGGCTAAGCCAGATGTCTACATGGTCACAGGACACGTCTCCGTTGAAGAGGGCGTAAGGCTGGTTGACCTTGCAGAGGAGTACGGCATAAAGAAGACAGTCGTCTCAAGCGCAATCACCAAGATAGCGTCAAATGATCAACTCCAGTACATGGCGGACAAGGGAGCATTCATCGAGTACACCCTTGCGGCGTACACCCACACCCTCACCATCCCCAAGACCCACTACTACGTGGAGCGCGAGTGGGCATCCATCGACGAGGGAATGAGCGGAGAGAAAGAGGGCGGAGTAAAGCACATGGCTGAGCAGATCCAGGAGCTTGGAGCAAAACAGTGTGTAATATGCACCGACTTTGGCGTGTACACGCTACCCGCACCAGTTGAGGGCTTCAGGGAGTTCATCGCATGCCTCCTAGACATGGGACTACCACAAGAAGACATCAGGACCATGAGCAAGACAAACCCAGAGAAGATCCTGGGTCTGCCTGAGCTCAAAATCTAATATTTTTTAAAAATAAGCCGCTTAAGCGGCGGGGAGCCCCAGAAGTTTTTCTGGGTTCTTCTGCACAACAGTCTTGATCTGTTCATCAGATAAACCGAGGTCCAGTAAGAGCGCTATGAACTCACGCAGACCCTCCACAGGTGGAGCCATCGTGTAGACGCCGTAATCGCTGGCTATGATGCAGTTCTCTGCACCCAGCTCATTGATGTGGGCTGCTACCGTCTTGATGCTGGTCTTTGGGAAGTTGTTTGGGATGTAATCGCTGGCGTACTTGATCTCAGCGTAGTAATCGGTCTTCCTCGTACCTGAGCTGTGGCCGTAAGCCGCCAAGGTGTACTCGATTAGGCATCCAAGGTCAGCCATCTGCTGTAGCTGGTCCATTGTGGCTATCTTGAACACTGTGCTTGATGCAACCATCTTCTTTATGCCGTACTCGTGACCAAGCTCGACAAGCCTTACCGCCTCAGGCGCAGACACGTGCCCGGTGATGAGGTAGATATCCGGGTTAGCCGCCACCATCTCAAGGATCTCGATGATCTCAGGTGTTGGAGCCTCGTCCACTGGTATCCTGATGGATCGACCGAGCTCCTCCCGCTTGAATTTCTCGTCAGTGGATTGGAAGGTCTTGAACTCGCCGTCGATGTAGTGCCCCTCCCTGCTGGCCATCCAGTGGGTGCTGTGTGTGCCGAACGCAACATATTTTGCGCCATCCGCGTATGTGAGGCTGGTCCTGACGGCTCGTGGATTGATGCCACCGAAGACTGTGTTGAGGTTGATTCCTCCGTATGTGATGAAATCAGGTACTACCTCGTTTACTAGCTGGGCTGTTCCGTTGCTCATCTGGAACACGTCCATGTAGACCAGCGCCCTCATGCCTGCGTCCCTCGCCTGTACGGCTGCCTCTATTGGGGTTACGCTCCTTGGGCTTGTGGTCAGGTGTGGACCGGCGTGTAAGTGGATGTCAATAGCTCCTTTGAGCAGATCCCTGCTCTTCTGGATCGATCTTCCCTCTTGTAGCAATGTAATCACCCATACAGGGCATCAATCAGATTTAGGGTATACCATTAGCTCAGCTAACGTATCGCTCGATGTTGACCCGCTCGTTCACATAACCCAGGATTTCATGATAATTGTCCTCGTTACAAAAGAGCCGCATTGACCCTAGGCCGCTGTGGAGAACTATAACGTTGGACTTTGGGTTCTCAGTGACCCCGGATACCTTACTCCATGATAGTTTTGGCACTTTTGGCTTGATTTTCTTGCCCCTGAAGGTACCTGCGTGCATTGGGTCCCATCTCATTGTGCTAATTTGTTCGGCTACGTACTTCATGCCACCGGCTTCATGATCCTCCATTAGGGTGGCGCCAGTCTCGTCGAGGATATACCTGATGCTTATGCCTGAGAATGATGAGAACTGTTTCAGCAGTGTGGAGAAAAGGTAGATAATCAGAGCGACACCACCCGCGTCTGTTACGAAATCCCTGATTACGAGTGGTACTGGAAGTACCTGAACCGCACCAATGGTCAACGCGGCAATACCGATTGCCTTCATAATATCCATGAATAGGTAGCGGTTGAACGGTGACATGTTGATGTACCAAGTGATTTCATCTGGGTTTGACATTGGAACTGTTTTCTTGAATACCAAAGTAACCGTATATACTTTAGGTCATCAATTCGGGATAAAAAGAGCTAATTATCAAGATTTGTGAGATATTTTCTCAACCATATTTGTGAGAGGTAGTCATTACCTGAAGTCAGAAATATATTGATTTCAATAAATGGAACATTATATTTAACTAATTATATGGTGTTTATACCGTTTCTACACGTTAATTTTAAATAAATATACATCTGGTTTAATTACATCAGGCATTGGCATCCAATATCCATTGTGAGTGTGATATAAATGGAAAAACGCGAGTGGACACTAGAGAAAAGACAGCTGCTATATACGGTACATGATCTCAGAACACCGTTAACATCAGTGAAAGGCTACCTTGAATTGATTAGAGCTGGGTATGTTGAGTGCGACACACCAGAGTACTGGAATTTTATCGGTGTAATCGAAAAATGTGTGGTTCAGGTAGAGACCTTAGCAACGGATCTTCTTGAAACATACAAACTCGAAAGCAGGGCAATGAAACTGACCCCAGAAGAGATACCACTCGACGCATTCATAGAGGAAGCAAAAGCAGAGATCCACCCCATACTAGCGAGTAGAACCCAGAGACTTGTCATCGAATCCACGTTTACTGGACAGAAAATAGAGGCAGACAAGTACAAACTAAACCAAGTTTTGATGAACCTGCTCAATAACGCCTCAAAGTACTCCCCGTATGAATCAATCATAGAGCTACATGTAGATGAAGAGCGAGAGCACATCCTATTCGGCGTCAAAGACAAAGGAATAGGATTCAAAGCTGAGGATATACCCAAGCTGTTCAAGCCATTCCCAGACATCAAGGTCAAGGGAAAATATGAACGAACTGGACTAGGTCTCAGCATAGCAAAGGGCATCATAGAGCTTCACAACGGGGAGATACATGCAGAGTCAAAAGGACCGGGACAAGGCTCATTGTTCTGGTTCAGGATACCAGTGATGAATTAGCAGCCTTGGCAAGTTTAATATTCTGTTGGCTTGGAACCGTACCCTATGAAAGAGCCAATCAAGGTTAAGGTAGTGGTTGTCGCCATGTTTGAGCGTGGTACACCCGACGACGGCAACCCTGGGGAACTGGAGTTATGGGTCCAGAGGGAGAAACTGGACAAAAGAATACCATTCCCTGTAGGTCATTTTGACCTACGCATGAACGATGACGGTATGCTGGCCGTCCTCACAGGAATGGGGCCATCAAACGCCGCCACAATTCTGACCGCACTGGCGTATGACCCCAGATTTGACCTTTCAAAGGCTTACTGGATAGTAGCGGGTATAGCAGGGGTGGACCCAGCCGATGCATCCATCGGGTCAGCTGCATGGGCAGAGTACGTCATTGAAGGTGATATTATGCACGAGATGGACTCACAGGAGATCCCTGATGACTGGCCATACGGCAAACTGGCACTCTTCACACAGGAGCCCAACAAGAGAAGCACACACCCAGCTGATAAAGAGATAGCGTTCAAGCTCAACAAGACCCTGGTCAACTGGGCCTATGAGCTCACCAAGGACTACCCACTCAAAGACTACCCAGAGCTTGCTGATTACCGGGCTCTGTACGAGGGCTTCCCCAACGCTGTGAAGCCACCATTCGTGCTTAAGGGAGACAGCTTCGGCGCGGGTTCATTCTGGCACGGAGAGATACTGAACAAGTGGGCAGAGGACTGGACCAAGATGTACACCGACGGCGAGGGAAACATGGTGATGTCAAACATGGAGGACAACGGCACCGCTAGGGCGTTGACCCAGCTATCCAAGGCGGGAAAGGCTGACTACAACAGGCTACTGGTGCTCAGGACAGCCAGCAACTACACAACTCCTCCACCAGGAAGGGACGCCCAGTGGCACTTTGACGTCCCATTCATCCTCAACGGGATGCCCAGCATCGAGGCAGCCTACCTGATAGGGAGCAAGGTAGCCCACGAGATCATAGAGAACTGGGACAGGAACGAGGAAAACATTCCAAAATAGTTTCAATGGGAAAATATCCCATCATCTTTGAGTTATAGGTCATTTTTTCCAGTTTTATGAGACAACGCATATATGTTTAGTTTCAGAGGACATAAACATGGTCGAGAATCTCCTGGTAAGATTCCTATTCAGTATCGAAGGCTTTGTCGTAACCATTCTATTGATTCTGTACATATTCAGGGATAAGAAAACAGATAGGATACCCTCCACACTCCAATACGACTACGAGGGCGCAGCCTCAAACCCAAAACTCGATGACCAGATCAACAGAAACGCATACTTCCATACGTTTGCCCCCAGCTACAGAGGGGCGATGTATGGTCTCCATAACGACCGACGGAAAAAAGGAAACAATTAGAACAGAGACGAGTCACCAATTGTCCTTGATAACTGAACCTATGGTTGCACTCGCCAGAATAATCCCTATGCCAATGACACTAGGTGGAAGTAATTCCATAATTCTCGATTTGTAAGCACAAGAACGAGGATTAACGAGATAATGGCATACGCGATTACTGGACGGGGCTCCGTTCCTTTCACAATTACATAAATCTGCAAGGGATTAAAAAAATAGGACACCAATAACGTGTAAAAAGTATCTAGAACTACTTCTCCCTGTACTTTTCTCCAATTGGGTAAATATCCCAAGGTAGGTACTTGTATTCCAGCATCCCAAGGTTTGCAGGTCCTAAACCTGGTGGGTCAACTGGGAAATCAACTGCACTCCATGTGTCCCAGTATGCCTTATGGTGTACCCTGCTCTTGATCTCAACTATCTCCAGTGAATCCATGTCTATTCCCATTGCCTTCAATGGGTCGCTGCTCATGGGTGCGAAAAGCCTCTCTGTGATTACCACGTGCCTGTTCATTCCTAGATCAAGCCATGCGACGTACTCAAGCCTGCGTGTTGCCCCCCTTCCCATGGGTCCTGTCTCCACCCATTCAAGCTCATCCAAGTACCGGATAGTGCCTGATACTTCAACTGGCTCACCACTTATCTCATGGAGCCAAGCACCGATGCTCAGGTCAACACTTTCCCCGACTGAATGATTCTCCCGGAGGTAGTCCAGTGTATCAGGGTCCGCGATGCAGGTGTTACACCAGTTCACGGCTCCCTGCTCGTGAAGCTCCCTCAACACGTGTGTCCCGTCACCGAGCCTGTCATCATGGTACGCGATCACAATGGGCTTGTTCCCGTTGGACACCATCTCCATCACCTGCTTGACCCCGTCTTTGGTACCCGGTAGCTGCCTCGTCAGGTCCTCCCTGAGGCTCCACATGAGGTCGTGGAGATCTTGGGCTGCCTTTTCCGCTAGGGCTCGGTCATCGTTCGTGACCACGAATATGCTAGCACCCAGGTCTGGAACGTCAGCGTACGCGAAACCAGGGGCCACTGATGCACAGTAGACTCCTTTCCGCTCCCACTCTTTGCACCTGTCGTACATCTTCTTCATGGGGTGGTATCCCGATGCCTGGAACACGCTCGCCGAGACAATCATGGGTTTCCTGAAAGCCATTGTGGGTTTGAAATTCCCTCTGAGGGTCTCCACCATGCACTTTGAAGCGGTGTAACCGATCTCATGGCTGTCAAGGTGCGGGTAAGTCTTCAACACGAACACCCCATCTGCAGCATTAGCCATCTCGATATCCTCGTTGGCGTGTAGGTCAAATGTAACCATGACTGGAACATCGCCAACCACATGCCTAACCCGCCTCACAATCTCAGTCTCGGGTCGTGGAACATTCCTTACAGCCATAGCTCCGTGAAGTGAAAGCAGGACCCCATCGAGGTCTCCAAGCTCCCTAAGTCGCTGGATAATCCTGCCAGTGATGACGTCAAAAGCCTCTGTGCTGATCCAGCTACCATAGCCTGTGGTCTTGGGCCAGCTGGTTCTGAGGACTCCAACCAGTTCAAGGTCTTCAAGCCCGTCAGTTGCCTCCTTGAAGCCTGTGATGTAGGTCTTGCCCTCACCGGTGGTGTCCAGTGTCTGTGGACCGTACCTTATTCCTCCGGCTTCCCAGGCCGCTAAGTCTGTAGGCTCTGGGCAGAAGGTTAATGTCTCGTGGCTGAAACTCGCCACGGCTACACGGAAACGCGCCATAAGTTCAGGTAATATCGGATGTATAAAGAATCTAGGGTTGGCTCCACCGCTCGTGTTATATGCGTTTCTTCCACAGGACAATGTATGAACGTCAAAGATGCAATCCTGACAAGGAGAAGCGTAAGGAAGTACAAACAGGAGCCAGTCAAAGAGGAGGACCTAAAAGTTATCCTTGAAGCCGCGAGACAGGCCCCATCAGCCGGAAACAAGCAGCCATGGGAGTTCATCGTGGTAAAGGACCAGGAGACAAAGACCAAACTGGCCGAGATCGCGAGGAAACAGATGTGGATAGCAGACGCCGGAGTGATAATGGTAGCGTTGTCCAAGGACAAGACAGACCCAACCATCTATGAGAGATGGGTCGAGAGGGACGTCATGACCGCTGTGGAGCACATCGTACTCCAAGGATGGGAGCTCGGTTACGGAACATGCTGGATAGGTGCATTCACCCAGCCGGAGACAAAAGAGCTGCTTGGAATTCCAGACGCAATGAACGTAATATGCCTGCTACCCTTAGGGGTCCCAGACCAAACACCTGAGACACGTGCTAGGAAACCAAATGAGGAGATATTCCACCTCAACAAGTACGGCAACCCCCTCTAATTTACTAATAATTCTATTTTTTTATCTAGGTCACCAATACCCAGAAGAAGACCGATTTAGTTGTGAGTAATCCTTTTTATCATTTTTTGCAAGTTCAGCTAGAATTTACGGTAAAGGAAAGATGAAGATGAGAAGATTTTACATTACAGAGGAGGACACCAATTGAATATTCGTAAACAGTTGCTGTCAGTCTTCGGAGTATCACTTGTTTTGACAATAGTTTTGTCAGGTTATTTCATCAGTTTCTCAGGTAACGTAGCTACTGGTCTAGACGACCTGAACGCGTACCAGGAGGCAACAGCAGACGCACTTGAAGAGTTCAGGGAAGTCGAACTTGAACTCCTTAACGATGCATGGCAACTCAAGTATCTTGATGAGTCATTGTCACACACAATCGCAAGATACATCCAGTCAGATGGACAGAACTACTGGGATATTAGGTACCAGGACCAATCAGAGGAATTAGCTGAGGTATTTGATTGTCTGAGTGAGGACGCGTCGCCTGAAGACTATGCAATTCTTACTAACGTAAGGGCAGCCCAGAGGACAATGGCAAAGTATGACAACCAGATCAGGGCAATAGTTGCAGAAGGAGCAGAAATAAAGGACACGGACGCAAAAGCAGCCAAATTCGACGAGGCAGAGAACGTGCTCTACGGTGACTATGAGATCCAGAAAGCCATCTACGCAGGTGGAATGAGGGATTTCTTTAACGCACAGCAGAAGAGGCTAGATGACTCAATCGACCTCAGAGTCGCAGAGGCAAATATCGGAATTGTCAGAGCCCAAGGTCTAATCAACGATGCAGAGGATGGAGCACAGGCTACTGTACTGATGATCGGAGCGATTATTGTAACAAACACTGTACTCGCGTTCAGGTTCTCTTACTCGATGACATCAAGGATTGGTAAGCTGAAGAGGATATCCGACAAGCTGTCAATGGGAGAGATTGAAGGATTACATGTGGAAATCATGGGTAACGACGAAATCACTGAGCTAGGAATGGCAATAAGGGGAGTTATCGCTGCCTTCAACACCATACTCTATGACGCCATTGAGGACGAGGTGCCAGCGGTCGATTACCAGACCATCGACACTCCTGTCCAAGACCTGGAGGTCAGTTAACAATGGCTGAAAAACTCCTATCTTACTTCGCTAAAGCTAAGGAAAAAAACGGGTTACAGGGAAAGATCAAGCTGGCAATGATTACCAAGATCTCGTCCCAGGATGCGGGTAAGATTCCAGACTCTCCGGATAATATCGCGTTATTCGAGAAAGCAATCGCCCAAATCTAATATCCTTTTTTTTATTCAATAATTATTTTTAGAAATAGTAAAAAGAAAAAAATTGCTGGGCTACTAAGCCCTGGCGATCTGAAGGGGGTTGAAATCTGCCTCATCAACGTCGATGAGTCCCTTCGCTCTGTCAAAGTACCTAATCACACTGTCTCCCTTGTTTGTGACATTGTAGACCTTGTTAGTCCTCTTGTCTCGGGATTGAGATACATCAACTTCATGAATTAAATCCTGAGCAACCATGCTGCTGAGAATTCCTTGAAGAAGTTTCCATGAAAGGTTAGCGCCATACATGATACGAGTGGGCTTTGTTGTGCCATCCTTGATGACTTTAAGAACGTCTAGATATATTTCGAGTTTTGATCTGCGGTTTTTCATGTAGTTAACCCCTGCTTGTACAATTGTTCCCCGGAATGCCGCTATAACGGATGGTATGTAGACGTGTACTACAAACACGTACCGTTGTTCCATATCCAAGAGACTGAACTGTAATACGCATGAGTGGCTCAGCCTGAGAATAAGTAAAAGGAAGATGGAAGAAGATTCCACTACTTCTGGAGTGGGATCATACAGAGGAAGACAAAGTCTGTGTCTCCCTTGTTGACAAAGTTGTGCTCCTCGTCAGGCATAACCAGTACAACGCTGCCGGGGCCGATCTTTGTCTCACCGTCCTTGCTAACAGCGATCGCATCTCCTTCAAGCACGTAAACCTCGTGCTCCCAAGGGTGTGTGTGGTATGGTGTGTTGCCTCCCGGGGCTACCTGGAACCTCCTCATGGCGAAGTTTGGTGCGTCCTGCTTCTCGTTTATGAGCCACCTGATCTTAACTTTCTCTGCTGGCTCTGGAACATCCTGGTTCTCTATCTCTGTGTAATGATAGGCTTTCATGATACCAAGACTCCGCGCCGGTATTTTATAATGTTAATGCATGGGCAAAGTTTCTACTAGGGGATAGTAAAAAACTGGTTAAATAGAATCCTAGCTGTTTCAGGATGTTCCGAGGGGTTCAATGGCTAAAATAACGAGTGATGAGTTCGCAGAAAACGTCCCCGGCCTAATATTCGCGATGACAATCGCCTTGTTCGGTTACGCTGTATGGACCCAGTATAAGCCGATTAGTGCTTTAATGTGGAGCTTCATGTTTGGGATAGCAGTCTCAAACGCAACTGTCCTCCCTGAAAAGATAATGAAAGGGCTTCGATTCACATCATCAAACCTGCTCAAGATATCCATAGCACTTCTTGGACTCGTTACGAGTGCAAGTGTATGGCTTGAGGTAGGGGTTGGAGCGGTAAACGCCCTAGTAATCATACTTGTCTCGTTCCTCATGAGCATAACACTCGGAAAACGGCTTGGAATATCAAACAGGCTAGCCATACTCATTGGTGTAGGCACATCAATCTGTGGCGCATCGGCTATTGCCGCTGTAGCCCCAGCAATTGAGGCTAAGGAAGAGGAGATAGGAATCGCAATCAGCGGGATCACACTATTCGGCTTGGTCAGCATGTTCCTTTACCCGTACCTGTTCACAAACACGGTGGTGTTCAACTGGTTCCTCGGGAATCCAACGGTCTACGCTATCTGGGTAGGGTCAGGAGTGCACGAATCAGCCCAGGTAATCGCGGCTGCCTGCGCGTTAAGCGTAGAATGCATGCAACCAGCCCTGATAATAAAATCAATCAGGATATTCATGATAGCCCCAATAGTACTTGCATCCACGTTCTACCTGAACAGGGTAGAATCAGAAGAGGGAAAACTGAAGGCAAAAGTCAGGGTGCCTATGTTCGCCATCGTCTTCCTAGTAAACTCGTTCATCTGCGCAGGCTTGAACAGTTATACTTTGACGAATCCGGCTCTTTACAATGTCTGGAGCCTCGTCAAGACCGCGTTAAAGTCCAGCATCATTCCATTCCTCCTAGCTATTGCATTTGCAGGTGTTGGATCAAAGGTCAGGTTCAGTGACATTGCAAAAGTTGGATGGAAACCATTCGGTTTCGCAGCGTTAATGTCAGTGGTTGCAGGCGGATTAGCACTAGGAATGGCGGTGTTTATCGCGCCATATATTGCCTAGAGCTCTTTCCAGAGTCTAAGCATCTGGTCAAGCTGCTCCTTGTCTGGTCCACCGCGGGTCTCGATCTTTGTTGCCTTGTAGCTACCAGCAGCGCTTGCCCTGCGCAGGGATTCGATGTGGCTTAACCCGTCAACGAGACCGGATGCAAATCCACCGATGAACGCGTCGCCGCACCCAACAGTGTTCACGACCTTGAGACCCATCTTCGAGAGTGGTGCGGCCTCCATCTGGATGATGGTGCCATCGGACTCACATAGGACACAGCCTTCTGCACCGTGCTTGATTATGCTGGTTATACCATCAGATGCCTTTCCGAGCTCGTTTGCGACGGTCTTGGGGTCACTGGTGTCCAACAGGTTCTCATACTCGATGTTGTTGAGGATAAAATAGTCAACGTTCTGCAGTGTGGGTAGCAAGGCGTCAAGCCCTTCCTCGGCGTAGACACCGGGATCCCAGATCACTTTGACGCCATATTTCTTGCACTCCTCAGCCATCCTCTGGGCGGTCTCGATTGGAGGGTCCATGATAACGCAGACCTTGGCGGTTTTTATCAACTCCACTCGTTCAGGGTCGGAGATATGATCTCCCGTTATTCGGAGGTTTGCCCCGAAATAGGTATGGATCTCGTTTGCCCCATCCTCACTGATACTGATGTAGGCTTGACCTGACTCTTCACCGGGAACCATGAGGATGCCACTTGGGTCAACGCCCTCGGCTTGAAGTATCTTGACCTGTGTCTCACCGATACTGTCCTCTCCAACTGCTCCGATGAATGCAACCTTGTCCTCCCCGAGTATTCTTGCAGCTGAAACGGAGACGTTTGCCGCCGTCCCACCTGAGACCCTTTGTATCTCCTTGACTGGAACCTCCTCGCCTTTCCTTGGAAGACGCTCCATGAAGAGATTGATGTCCCAGTTAATCGCGCCCAGACAAATGAGGTCAACCATGTTACTCACCTGATATTCTTTCCTCGACGAGGCTAAGGAACTTTTCAGCTTCCACCTTGACAATGATCTCCACGTTGACCTTGGATGGGTCTTTCCTCCAGACTGTGCGCTCTACGACGGTCATACCCCGGGTGAGATTACTGTCGCACTCCACATCTACTTGATGTTTCTCGGTGGTGAACAGCGAAGGATCGATGACGTAAGTCATCGCCATGGGATCATGGAGGCTGAACCTGTTATACTTCTCCACCAAGGGTCTACACAGGTCATTCACAAGTCCTGATGTTTTGGTGCCTTTTGCGGCAATCCGCTCGAACATTTCCCTGTTCATCCTGCACTCTGGGTGGGTTGTTGTGTCCAGACCCGCTGCGATGATGGGGATGCCGCTCTCGAACACGATTTTTGCTGCTTCTGGGTCGATCCAGATGTTGAACTCGGCGACGGCGTTTGCGTTCCCGTGCCCGTGATAGGTGAGGTGAAATGCACCACCCATAATGACCAGCTTGTCCACTTTCTCGGCTAACTTGGGGTCAGCTAGGAGTGCGACTGCGATGTTTGTCAGTGGTCCTACTGCGACGAGAGTGAGTTGCTTGCCCAGCTCGTTTGCCTTCTCAAGAATGATCTCGACAGCGCTCCTCTTGTCCGTCTCAAGTGTTGGTTTTGGAAGGACTGCTCCACCAAGCCCAGTGTCACCATGGACATCTTCGGCGTGCTCAAGGGGCTTGACAAGTGGTCTTAACGCCCCAGCGCATACCGGAACATCTGTTGTCCCCAAGAACTCGACGAGTTGTTTTGCATTCCTGTGACCTTTGGTGTGGTTCACGTTTCCGGCAACAGTGGTGATAGCCTCAACCTTGATCTCTGGACTGTTGAAGGCTAGGATGAAAGCCAGAGCGTCGTCAACACCGGGGTCGGTGTCGAGAATAATGTGCTTCATGAGATTGGTCTCCTACTCGGAGACGGTGGTTTATGGATGAAAAAACTTTGTTATTCAGGTCGCTGGAGGTTCTTCTGGTACCGGTTCACGAGGAATTGGAGCCTCTGGGTCTGATTCATTCCAGCCATCTTGTTCAGCTCTTCCCGCTTCTTTTCAGCTATATTCTTCATGACTTCGGGGTTCTCCCTGAACATTTTCTCCTCAAGGGCGCGCTTGATGACTAGCTCTGCAAGCAGGTCGTCCGCAATCTCACATTTCTCCGGGTACTGGTTGTATCCACCGGCTAACGCGGCGAGTAGCTTGTTCGTCGGGTAGGCTCGGCATACACCCGGCCGTATATCGTACACGCTGCACCCTTTCTCGTAGAATGGGCATGGGCGTCTAGAAACGGTCATTGTGCCGTTCTTCTTTGGTCTTGCCTTGATCTTTTTCTTGAGCTTCTTGTAGCTGATGCTCTTGGCCTCAGCAATCCGTTTGAGCTCCTGTTTCTGGGCTCTCAGTGAAGTGTTCTCGGTGCAGCAGTTTCCGCATTGGGTGCATATCTGGTCCTGAAGTGAGTAGATCAACGCCATCTCGGTCTCAAGGAGAAGCCCGAGACTGGACACGGCTAGGAGGAGGTCGTTCATCTCCACTTTATCTAGATTCAGCCTTGCTTTTGCTTTCTCAAGCACCCTAAACGCGTGGGGTCCACTGAAGGGCTTGAACCCCTCGTTCTGCATCAGCCTCATCAAAGGCGAGGACTCTTCACTCATGATGATTCTCATCAGGTTCCTTGGTTTTTAAGGGTGTTGTGATTGATGAGTCCTAGGAATATTCCTGCTGTTCCAATATGCTTATATGATGTAAATTGACTAGAAGCGGTACTAGGTGTAATCAATGCGCCAATTTATTTGACTATCCGGATATCAGAGGCAGCAACATTAGGCATGCCTCTAAGCAATCAACTGAACAGTGAAACTGTTTCTACACAAATATGCAAACGAAAGGGACAGCGGGATACACCCACTCTACTTAATAGTCCATCCTCGATGGAGGTACCGAAATGGGTATAGCATGCGACATCCCGATCCCAGGCAAAATCAAGCTCGCCGTCAAAAACGATGACATCCAGAAGACAATCATCGACCTAAACGGATTGAAAATTGGAGGAGATCAAGTCATAATCATGGCGGGTCCATGCAGTGTCGAGACCCGTGAACAGGTTCTCGAAGCGGCTAAAGTAGTTAAAGCAGGTGGAGCCCAGATCCTAAGGGGAGGGGCTTTCAAGCCACGCACTCTACCGTATAGCTTCCAAGGACTAGGTGAAGAAGGGTTAATTCTCCTTGCTGAGGCAAGAAAAGAGACGGGACTACCAATTGTCACAGAGGTCATGGACGCCGACAAGGTCGAACTTGTAGCATCATACGCGGACATACTCCAGATCGGCACACGTAACATGCAGAACTTCCCGCTCCTGAAAGAGGTTGGGAGGTCTGACAAGCCAGTGATGCTCAAGAGGGGCATGTCGGCAACCATCCAAGAGTGGCTCGGATGCGCCGAGTACATCCTCGCGGAGGGAAACCCCAACGTCATCATGTGCGAGAGGGGCATCAGAACATTCGAGACCATCACGAGGAACACTGTTGACATCAGTGCAGCCCCGATACTCCACGCCATCAGCCATCTGCCAGTAATCGTAGACCCTAGCCATGGTACAGGAAGCAGATTCCTGGTTACGCCAATGTCAAAGGCAGCGATAGCCGCAGGCGCTGACGGAGTCATGGTCGAAGTGCACCCTCACCCAGAGGAAGCACTATGTGACGGGGCGCAGAGCCTCAGCCCAGATGACTTCAAGACATTCATAAAAGAAATAAAGCCTATAATCACAGCTACAAACAGAAGGTTGTAGGCATGAAGACCATTGAGGTGAGCCTGGGGGCTCGTTCATACCCCATTATTGTCGGAACAGGACTAGTCGATAGTCTTGGTGAACATCTTCCAGAGGGAAAGATCGCGGTTATTTCAACTCCAATCATCATGGAGCTTTACGGGGATAAGTTAGAATCAATCGGCAGGAAATATGACTTGGTTTCTGTTCCTGACGGCGAGGACGCAAAGACTTGGGAGACCGTAGAGTCTGTCCTAGGTCAGCTACTAGGGTACGGCTTGGACCGCAAATCAACGATAGTCGCCCTTGGAGGAGGAACCGTTGGTGACCTAGCCGGGTTCGTTGCATCAATCTACATGAGGGGTATCAATGTGGTACAGATACCCACGACGCTTCTGGCTATGGTTGACAGCAGCATCGGCGGAAAGACCGCGGTGAACCATCCAAAGGGGAAGAATCTTGTGGGAAGCTTCTGGCAGCCAGCGAAGGTTATCATTGACCCAGTTTTCCTTGAATCCCTCCCAATACGGGAGGTCAGGTCAGGGCTTGCAGAGGTCGCCAAGTACGGCGTAATCTCTGATGACGCCATACTGGACATCCTTGAGAAGACCCCAGTGGAGGAACTGAAAGGGGATGTCATGGCTGAGCTTATAGCAAAATGTGCAGCAATCAAGGCAGTCTATGTCCAGCAGGACGAACACGACAACAAAGGTATCCGAGCAGCCCTAAACTACGGACACACAGCGGGTCACGCAGTGGAGAACCTGTCAAAGCACAGGTACAACCACGGTGAAGGCGTTGCCATTGGCATGAACGTCGCCGGTTTAATTGGAGTCGTTATGGAGCTATACAAACCTGAGATGCTGAAGAGGCAGATTGGGTTACTATACAAAATCGGTTTACCGACAAAGGTACCGGACCTCGACACAGCGTCAATGGTGGAGATCATGCACATGGACAAGAAGGCGGAGGACGGAAAGATCAGGTTTGTCTTACCCACAGGGCTTGGAAGTAAACCTGTTCTACATTACATCGACGACAAGACCATAGAATCTGTTTTGAGGGAGCTCAAGTGAAGCCATGGGTATGCGTCTCGATCCAGTCAAGGACAACAGCACAGACCTTTGACGAGATCAATCAGGTTGAGGACGCAGACCTCATCGAGATAAGGCTGGATTACAGGGAAGAAGACCTTGACATTGGACGCATAGCAAAGGCATCCAAAATCCCACTTATCGGAACAAACCGCAGACCAGATCAGGGCGGAAAGGCAAAAGAATCAGAATCAAAGAGAGTGCAGTTACTCAGGGATGCAGTCGAGGCTGGATTCCAGTACATAGACCTGGCATCAACCACTGAAAACCTAGGCAAGGTAGTGGAGGAACTGCAGGGAATGGGGGCAAAGGTCATCGCATCGTACCACGACTTTGAGAACCCATTGAGCTACAAGGAACTTGAGGAAAAATACGGCGAGCTCAAGAAAACAGGATGCGACATAATCAAAATCATTGGCTGGGCAAACGGGATAGTGGATAACATTCCCTACCTGGCATTCAACAAGAAGCACCCCGATAACCTGTCCTTCGGGATGGGGGCGTCAGGGGTTACATCAAGGATAATGGCGCCGTTAGCAGGTGCAATGTACACCTACGCCTCATTGGAGGACGGAAAAGAGCTGGCGCCCGGGCAAGTTCCATTAACCCGGTTGAGGGAGATCTACAGGAGTATAGATCGATGAAGTTCTACCTGTTAGGCTACCCAGTGGGGCACTCAGTGAGCCCACCCATGCAAAACGCGGCGTTCAAGGAACTTGGCATGTCACACAATTACAGTTCACTAGGAGTGGAGCCATCCAAACTATTCGAGGCACTGGAGTCCAAGGTGAAAACAGAGGACTTCGGCGGTGCAAACGTAACAATCCCACACAAGATAGAGATGCTCGAACTCGTGGACAGACTGGACGAGTCAGCCAAGAGGGCAGGCGCAGTTAACACACTGGAGTGGAAGGACGGCCAGCTCACAGGATATAATACCGACGCCACGGGGGGCATGAAGGCCCTCATCGACGCCTACGGAGACATAAGTGGGGCAAAGATTGTAATGCTCGGCGCTGGTGGGGCAGCAAGCGCGTTAGCCGCGATACTCAAGCCAAAGGTCAAGGAGCTTACATTACTCAACAGGACAGTTGGGAAAGCAAAAGTCCTCGCGGAGAAGGTTGGGGCAGGATACGGCTCCATCGTTGAGGACCAAGCACTAGTCGGGTCAGCAGACATCATAATCAACACAACACCAATCGGGATGCACCCAAACGTCGACGCATCACCTATCGACAAGAAGCACCTGCACGGGGACCAGATGGTATTCGATATCGTCTACAACCCATTGAAGACCCAGCTCATGCTGGACGCGGAGGAAACAGGGGCAAAGACCCTGGGGGGTCTATGGATGCTGGTGTACCAGGGAGCTGAGGCGTTCGAGATCTGGACAGGCGTCAAGCCAGACGTCCAGACAATGTACGATGCAGCAAAGAAGGCGCTACTGGAGGGTCACTAGGTGAACATCGCTCTCTACGGTTTCATGGGAGTCGGAAAGACCTCAACTGGGTCCCATCTAGCTAGGTCTCTTGGTTATGAGTTCATAGACATGGACGCCGAGATCGAGCGAAGGGAAGGAAGAACCATCCTTGAGATATTCAGGGACGACGGGGAGCCAAAGTTCAGGGAACTGGAAAGGGACCTCGTCACTGACCTGTCAAAGAGGGAGGAAACGGTAATCGGTTGCGGAGGGGGAGCCCTTGTTGACCTAGTCAACGCCGAGAAACTGCGTGAGACAAGCACACTAGTGTACCTGACCGCAAGCGTGGACACAATTCTTGAGCGGACAGGTAGGAGAAACACCCGACCACTGCTCAACGTGGAGAACCCGAGAGAAAAAGTGGAAGAGCTACTTGGGCTGCGTAAGACAATCTACGAGCGGTGGGCTGAGATCACTATCAACACGAACGGCAAGTCCCCCAGCCAGGTGGCGGAGGAGATCAGGGAGAGGCTGAAGCAGTGAGCGTCAAGATAGGGAAGAGTACGCTGCATGGCTCGGTCGAGGCGCCCCCCAGCAAGAGCATGACTCACAGGAACCTGATCACGGCTGCACTAGCGAAAGATAAGAGTATTTTAGAGAAACCACTTGTCTGCGACGACACACTGGCGACAGCGGAGGCGTTGAGGAGCCTCGGAGTCAGCGTCAAAGAGGAGGGGAACGGGTGGATCGTGGAGGGGGGAGAACTCCACGCATCAAAAAGCCCAATCAATTGCAATCAATCAGGCACAACGCTAAGACTGATGCTCGGCGTCTGCAGCCTATTGGAAGAGGCGAGTATCGTAACGGGAGCCCCCCAGTTACTGAAACGCCCAAACAAACCACTCTTAGAAGGTTTGAATCAACTAGGCGTCAAAACGGAGAGCGAGGGCGGGTACCCCCCGGTCAAGATTAAGGGTCCAATGTCGGGAGGAGAGACTCGGATAAGGGGAGATGTGAGCAGTCAGTTCATCTCATCGATCATACTCGCAGCACCGTATGCTCAAAACCCGGTTGTGGTCAAGGTGACAACACGATTGGAGTCAAAACCATACGTCCAGATGACCATCGACGCCATGAAGACCGGAGGAATCCGGGTTATCTCTAACAAGGATTTGACGGAGATTCAGGTGCCCCAAGGTGAATACAAACCTGTGGACACCAGGATCGAGGGGGACTGGTCATCAGCAGCTTTCCTGCTAGCCGCAGGTGTGCTGTCAGGAAAGGTTCACGTGGACAACTTGGACGCGGACAGCAACCAAGCAGACAAGGAGATTCTTCACGCCCTCAGCCACATGGGGGCACAGGTCAAGATCAAGGGGAACAGGGTGACGGCTGAGAAATCCTACCTGAGAGGGTTGGAGATGGACCTCAGCGACTGCCCAGATATTTTCCCGATTATTTCAAGCCTTTGCGCGGTTGCGCATGGGAAAAGCAGGCTCAATGGGCTTGGCAGGCTCAAGATAAAGGAGTCGGACAGGCTGGAGGCGATGGCGGAGGGGCTCAGGGCGATGGGCGCCGAGATAACCATCATCAAGGACACCTGCACCATAGAGGGAGGCTCATTGAAAGGGGCGGAAATTAACCCACACGGTGACCACAGGATCGCCATGAGCTTCGCCGTCCTAGGCTCAGTTGCCGAGGGCGAGACAACAATCAATGACCCGGACTGCGTCAACAAGTCCTACCCAGGTTTTTGGGAGGACCTCGCGGGTCTGGGAGCGGACATGAGGAGAACTAAATGAACACGTATGGCACAGCATTCAGGATAACCAGCATCGGGGAGAGTCACGGGAAAATCGTTGGCATAGTCATAGACGGATGCCCAGCCGGGCTCCGACTGGACATGAACAGGCTACAGGAGGACCTTGATAGAAGGCGACCCGGACAGAGCAGCGTATCGACCACTAGGAACGAGGCTGACAGGGCAGAAGTGCTAACTGGGCTGTACAATGGCGTGTCCACAGGTGCGCCTATCACAATAGTCGTCCACAATAAGGACAGGGACTCGTCCAAGTACCTTGACGCTAGGTGGACACCGAGACCAGGGCACGCTGACTACACAGCGGGGCTCAGATACGGGGAGATGCAGGACTCCAGAGGAGGGGGACGGTTCTCAGGCAGGAACACTGCAGGCTTCGTGATGGCTGGAGCAGTTGCCAAACAGCTATTGGAGACACTTGGGACAAAAGTCGTCGCATACACTCACCAGATCGGAAGCGTTACGGCGCCAGAAGTTGACCCCGAGACAGTTAAAGAGACCAACATTGTTCGATGCCCCGACGAGGATGCAGCGGAGAAGATGATTAAGATCATCGAGGATGCAAAGAAGGACGAGGACAGCGTCGGTGGAAAGGTCAAGGTCGTTGCACTGAACCCTCCGAAGGGAATCGGCAACCCAATTTTCGGTACAATGGAAGGGGACCTAGCCAAGGCATTCTACGCGATACCAGCCGTGAAGGCAGTGGAGTTCGGAGCAGGGATTGGAGTCGCCGAGATGAGGGGCTCAGAGTCCAACGACCAGTTCATGGTCAAGGACGGCGAGATAGTCACAGTGACTAACAACAGTGGCGGCATACTGGGAGGGATAACCAGCGGTATGCCCGTCGAGGCAACGGTCACTTTCAAGCCCACTCCGAGCATCAGCAAGGAGCAGGGGACGGTGGACCTGCAGAAGGTGGAGGACACAACAATTAGTGTTGTGGGCAGGCATGACCCATGCATTGTGCCTAGGGCGGTACCCGTTGTGGAGGCAATGATGGCGGTTGTCCTAGCAGACCACGCGCTACGGGCGGGAAAAATCAAACAGATATTAGGTGAATAAAGTTGTACCAGGAAGAAATCAGACCACACAGGGAGACAATTGACAGGCTCAACAACGAGATAATCAAACTGCTGGGCGAGAGGGTGCAGGCAGCCCTGAGCATCGGCGAGATAAAGAAGAACCACGGCAAACCCGTGGTGGACAAAACCCGAGAGCAAGCCATACTGGACGCCATCCGGGTGAAAGCCGAGAACAACAACATGGACTCCGACGGGTTAGAGAGGATATTCAAGGAAATAATCAGACTATGCGTGGAAGCGGAGGAGAACCAATGAAAGTAGCGTTCCAGGGAGAAAAAGGGGCTTACAGCGAGGAAGCCATATTCAAGCACTGGGGAAAAGACGTTGAAAGCGTCCCCAGGCCATACCTGAGGGACGTGTACAGCACGGTTGAGGCAGGGGAAGCAGACTACGGGCTTGTCCCGGTGGAGAATACTATCGAGGGAACCATCGTCAGGGCATATGACCTGCTCAACGAGAGGACATTGAAGGCAAGCGGCGAGGAAATCCACAGGATACAGCACTGTTTAATCGCCCACCCACACTCTGAGTTAGGGGACATCAAGAAGGCGTACAGCCACCCACAGGCGCTGGGACAGAGCAGGGAATACCTTGAGAGCCATAACATCGAGGCGGTTAGCTTCTACGACACCGCTGGCAGCGTCAAGTGGATCAAGGAGAACGACATCAGGGACGCGGCGGGTGTGGCAAGCGCACAGGCAGCATCCGAGTACGGCATGAAGATACTGGCCCATGGAATCGAGACCAACACCGAGAACTACACACGCTTCCTCAAAATCGGCAAGGACGACCCCAAGCCCACTGGCAACGACAAGACCACCCTAGCATTCATCGTAGCCCATAAACCGGGCACACTGGTCAGCGCACTCCAAGAGTTCTCCTCAAGGGGTGTGAACCTTAGTAAGATCGAATCCAGGCCACGTGTAGGCAGCCCATGGGAGTACGTCTTCTTCGTGGAGGTGGACGGGCACATCGAGGACGAGAACATCGCCTCAGCAGTAGACGGGCTCAAGGAATACACAGTTTACCTGAAGCACCTTGGCTCATACCCCAAGGCTGGGTAATTTTACCTGCCCACAACCCCTTTTATCCCGTTTTTTGATTCGATGCAGGTTATGATAGCCGCAGTTATCGGTGCAGAAGGCAAGATGGGCGTATGGTTACAGGACCACCTCCCAAAGATCGGGTTTGATGTAACCTGTTTTGATGAGCGAAAAGGGGATGACCCTGGTGTGCTATATAATGCGGACATTGTAATTGTCTCTGTTCCGGTGGCGGTCACAAGGGATGTGATCAGGAAGACAGTCAAACACATGAGAAAAGAGTCTACACTCGTGGAGATTGCCTCCATAAAGGCAGGGATACACGAGGAAATGATTGAAGCCTCAAGAAGCGGCATTGAGGCTGTATCTCTCCACCCCATGTTTGGGCCTTCGGTGAAGGACCTAACGGAGAAGACTGTAGCAGTAGTCCCTGTAGTGGACGCTGACAAGGAGTCCGAGGTAGCTTTCATGCTATTCCCGGGGGCAACCCTAGTGGAGGTTGAGCTAGCGCAACACGATAAACTGATGGCACACATACTATCGGTGCCATACCTAGTCAACATGGCCCTAGCTGCTAGCATGGAGAACGTTGACCTTTCCTTGCTGAAACAGTTGTCAGGCACCAGTTTTGCCCTCCAGTACACGCTTGTCCAGAGTGTCGCTGGGGAGACAACAAGCCTAGTCCATGCCTTGCTCAGCGAGAATAGTCACCTAGAGGAGACCGCGGAAACATTGATCTCAAACATGAAAGAGCTGATGTGCTCAGTTGGCTCAAAGGACGAGTTCAAAGAGCTACACGATGGAATCAGAGGAAAAATGATGGAAGACCCCAGTCACGTGAAGGCTCCTGAGCTAAGGCAGGCAGCGTACAACGCCGTCAAGCCGTTACTCAGATAAGGGAATACAGCCACTTTTCTCCTATGATCAAGCTCTCCGAGTTTTACGCGGCTCATAAACGTGTCCAGAAGTGGGCTCGTCGGACCCCATTCGAGTACTCTCCAACCCTGAGCAAGCTAATCGACGGCTCAGTGTACCTGAAACTTGAGAACCAGCAGCTGACTGGCAGCTTCAAGATACGCGGTGCAACAAACAAGATGCTACTCCTATCGGAGGAAGAGAAGGCGAGAGGCGTTGTGACAGCAAGTGCAGGCAACCACGCCCAAGGGCTGGGTTACGCCGCCGAGAAGCTTGGTGTAAGAGCCAAGATTATCGTACCAGAGATCACCCCCCAGGTCAAGATCGATGCGATCAGCAAGTACGATGTCGAGCTTGTTGTTGAGGGAGAGGAGTACATGTTCTCTGAGAACCTGGCGAGGAAGATCGAGGCAGAGGAGGGCATGACTTTCGTGTCCGCTTACAACGACATCGACCTCATCAAGGGACAGGGCACCATCGGTTTGGAAATGGTGGAGGACCAGTCAGACATGGATACCGTGCTTATTCCAGTGGGGGGAGGCGGAATGGCTTCAGGTATCGGATCAGTCATCAAGCAGGCGACGAACGCAACGGTGGTTGGGGTCCTGACAGAGGCAAGCCCAGTGATGTACGAGAGCATAAAGAAAGGCTATATACACGAAATCCCGCTCGGGGACACCTACGCGGAGGGTCTGCACGGAGGTATAGAGGAGGACAGCATCACTTTCGACATCTGCAAGGAGGTAATCGACGAATGGGTTGTCCTCAAGGAGGAGAAAGTGCTTGAAGCAATCAAGTTCATGCTCCACGAGAGCCATATGCTTGTTGAGGGAGCCGGAGCCGTTGGGGTCGCCGCAATCCTCTCTGATCCAGACAGTTTCAGAGGCAAAAAAGTGGGTATCGTCATCAGCGGCGGCAACCTAGGAATGAGTACCCTCAAGCTCGTTGTCTAACAAACCCATTTTTTGGTTAACCACACTTTTAAGTCCCTAATTTTATCCAACGGGTATGAAACGCATCAAGGTCAAAGCCGAGCTGTGCGCCGGCTGCCGTCAATGCGAGATGGTCTGCAGCTTTGAACACTTTACTAGGTTCAGCCCAAGCCTCTCAAGGGTCACAGTCCACAAGGATGACAGGAACGGACTGGACTACCCGGTATCATGCCGTCAGTGTGACGAATGCCCACCAATCGACGCCTGCCCAGTTCAGGCATTATCAAGGACAGAGGAAGGATTGACCTGGTGCGACGCAGACACCTGCATAGGGTGCGGGATATGCGAAAAAGTGTGCAAGTACAACGCCATCAAGATAGGTGAAGGCAAGGCACTGGTCTGTGACCTGTGTGGCGGAGACCCACAGTGTGTCACAAGGTGCCCAACAGGGGCACTGGAGTACGTGGAGATTCCGGAGTTCACCGAGACACCGGATGAGGCGTTCAGCAGACTCAAGGAGGAGTGGGGTTTTGAGTAAATATTACGGCTACGCGGGAAAGGTCCTCAGGGTTAACCTTGACGACGGCTCATACAGGACTGAGCCACTGGACATGGAGGAAGCAAGGCTCTACATCGGGGGGCGTGGCTTCAACTCATACAAGGTATACAAGGAGATTCCAGCGGGAACCGACCCAATGGGACCAGACAACAAGCTCATGGTGTCCACGGGACCACTCGTCGGAACCATGTTCCCCACGGCAAGCAGGTTCAACGTATCCGCGCGAAGCCCATTGACGGGCATATTCGGAGACACAAACGCGGGTGGACACTTTGCACCCGAGATGAAGTTCGCTGGATACGACCAGATTATTATCGAGGGCAAGGCCGAGAAACCTAGCTATATCAGCATCAAAGACGACCACGTTGAGGTCAAGGACGCCGAAGGCATTTGGGGTTCAACGGTATTCGACGCGGACGCAGGAATCAGGAAACAGATCAAGGATCCGAGGCTCCAGACACTCATCTGTGGACCGGCAGCCGAGAATGGGGTCAAGTTCGCGAGCCTTTTCGCAAACCAAGTGAGGGCAGCAGCCCGAACAGGAATGGGCACGGTGATGGCAAGCAAGAACATTAAAGGAGTAGCCATCAGGGGCACAGGCTCGATCCAGGTTCACGACCCAGAACGATTCAACGAACTAGTCCTAGCCCTAGTGGATGAGATCAAGAATCACGAGCAGTTCGATGGACGGCGCCAGATGGGCACCACTCGTATCCTGATGATGGCGGACAAGGACGGTTTCCTGCCGACACGCAACTATAACCAGGGCACATACGAGCACGCGGCTGAGGTCAGCGGCGAAAAGCTTGCAGCAGAATACAACGTCAAGGGAAGGGGATGCTTCGCATGCACAATCCCATGCAGCCATATCTACACAATCAGGGACGGACACTTCAAGGGAGTCCACGGTGAGGGCCCGGAGTATGAGAGCCTGGGCAGTTTCAGCAGCAGGATAGGAAACCCTGACGTGGAGCTGGCTTTGGCAGCCAATGACCTGTGCAACCAGGTGGGAATCGACATCCTGAGCACGGTCGGTGCCATTGGATGGGCTATGGAGCTCTACGAGAGGGGAATGCTAACCAAGAAGGAGACGGGTGGGATTGAGCTGAACTGGGGAAACAGGGACGCAGTAATCACATTAATCCACCAAATATCCAACCGCGAAGGGTTTGGAGACCTCTTAGCAGATGGTGCATTCAAGGCAGCAGAGAAACTGGGAAGGGGCGCGGAATACGTCATGCACGTCAAAGGCATGGACGTAATCATGGCTGATCCAAGGGGGCTCAAGGGTTTCGGACTAGGTTACGCGGTAGCTACAAGAGGTGGAGACCACCTTAGAAGCGAGCCATTCATCGAGCTATCAGATGACCCATCAATCGGTCAGGAGATGTTCGGTGCACCAGGAGCGACATTGAGAAGGTCAGACACGGGCAAAGGCAAACTTGTCTCCTACTTTGAGGACTGGTGTGCAGTGATTGACGCACTTCAGCCATGCAAGAACATCATGCAGAACATGATGCTGCTACAGTTCCCAAGGGCGGCTGAGGCACTGGAGATTACGACTGGACTAAAACTGACAGCGGATGAAGTCCATAACGTTGGCTCAAGAATGACCACCATCGAGAGGATGTTCGGCATCCGTGAGGGAATCGGCAGGAAGGATGACACCTTGCCGAAACGGTTCACGGAAACCCCAATGACCGAGGGCGGCAGCAAGGGAGAGGTAGTTGACCTCGACCTGATGCTGGACGAGTACTACACGGAGAGAAACTGGAACCTGGAAACGGGCCATCCTATTCCAAAGGAGCTGGAAAGACTCAGCCTCGGCTGGGCTATCTCTGATCTCCCCTAGTTTTTTTCAATATGTATTTATTCCCCCTCGGTGAGCGGTATAGCTAGAATGCCAATCTGTGAAATCTGCGGGATGGAAGTCGAATCCGTAAAAGAGTGCAAGGAATGTGACTCCAAGTTCTGCGAGGAATGCGGGGACGAGAAAAGCATCCTCTGCTACGACTGCCAAGGATGGACCGAGGACGTTGAGGAAAACTACTCGGAAGACAATCTAAATTAATTTTCGTGAAAGTAGAAAAAACAGATGTCAGTTATTTCCTTCACTCAACCGGCATAAATAACTTGAGCAATTCAATCAAATATGAGTCATGAAAATCAAAATTACTACAAAAGCAGCAGAATCTGTTGAGGCTATCTTGAATCAAGAGAACCCCATGACAGCCAAAGCAGTCCTTGAAACGCTACCCATGAGTGAAAAGGCAAACACATGGGGAGACGAGGTTACAATCGAAGTAGCTTAGACGGTTGCCAGCCATAGCTTCTCGTACAGGCCGCTGAACAGCTCCTCCTTACCACGCCTTGTGGATGAGTTTGAGTAATTTGACCCGTTTTTTGTGCCCCAGAAACCCGAGGTCAGGGGTGGGATGAAATTAGGGATCTCGTGGTCAGGTGTTTCTTCGGTTAACCGGGAGAGCCTGAAGTATAGGGAGTCCTCGTCCACTAGATCATCCTTGATCTGGGTAACTATCTCATTGAATAGCCGGTGCATCGCGTAAACGCCTGATCTCTGCATCAGGGTATATTCACGGGGAGAGTTGACGCACTCAGGGAAGAGACGGTACAGCGCGTTCCAATAGTCGATGAGATTGATGGCGATTTTCTTGATGGGGACACCAGTGAAATTCTTGTGTTTGAGAAGGGGCAGGATAGTGGAAGCGACATGGTTGTCCTCAATCACATGCTCTGGGCTTCGTGGTTCATGGACCAGCCTTATTCTCCCGTTCCATGGGCTGATTGGCTCTTTGTTCAGAATATCCACTATCTCCATCGAGTAGCTCTTGTCAAGTCCAGGTTTCCCTTCAAAATCCATGATCCATTCCTCCCCTTTCTGCCAGAGCATACGCTGGAGGTGACGGTATGCAAGGTCGGTGGAAACTCCACGTTGCCGTCGGTTGATTATATAGAAGAGAAGTAGCTCATCGAACCTGTCAGGCAATCTCACAATACTGGTGATCACCGGATAGTCACCATAATCAGCGTTCCTCTCCATAGCCCTTCTCAGTGCCTCGATTCTGTGTTGTCCGTCAATGACCCAGAACTCCCTATCATCTGCGTCCAGTATGCCCCTTGAGTAATAATCAAGGGAGTTATCGGGCATGAACGACACATCCATCCTGACGTTTAGGAGTACGGAGGAGGGAAAACAGCCTAGCTCACGCATGAGGTAACGAACGAGGGAGTCCCTGTTGAAGCCCAGTCTTCTTTTCGAGGTAACCCTCTGGTACCCTCCATAGTTTTTCTCACCCCACCGGTCCACCTTCGTGTATTCAACAAGATCCCTTGTCTTTAACACGCAACTATAAAGGTCGATGTTGCCCCGAGTCCCCCACTGGGAGAGCTTGAACGCCTCGATTTTCACGTGAACCCCAAATCTAGTAAGTATTAGTTATCTATAACTGTTATTATAAAATAAAAATAGAGGGAAAATGAAGTTAAACTACCTGAGAGGGGTGAACTGGCTTCGTGGCGAAGAACATGAACACCATAGCCAGTATCTGGACGCCCGTGATCAGGGAGAACGCGAAAGTATAGCTCCCAGACACGTCGTAGCTCCACCCAGCGAATATCGGGTAAGCAAAGTTGCTGATTGCTCCGAAGAACGTAGTGTACCCGGTAATGGTTGCGTAGGCCTTTCTTCCGAAGTAACTAGCCCTGAGACTGGTAGATACTGGGATTGACCCTCCGTATCCTGCCCCATAGATAGCCACGAAGATCAGTATATGGGTGAGATTCTTTGCCAGCACGAAAACGATGAGTCCTAGTGCCTTCATCCCATAGCTGATTATGAGCGTCTTCCTCTCTCCGATCCTGTCGCTTAGCCAAGCAAATAGCACCCTCCCGGGTAGACTCATTGTTGCCATTAACCCGAGGACGCCGGCTGCTGCCATTGTATCGATACCTATGTCTTGGAGGTAGGGTATCTGGTGCATGGTGACCATCGCGGTGATTCCGCCGCTGAGCATGAACGCGATAAGCATCATCCAGAAGCTCCTGTTCTGCAGGGCTTCCTTTGGAGTGAAGTTGTATTCCTCCACATAGTTTTCACTGGTTGGGTCATCGGAGATTATTGTATCCCCGTCTGGTAGCATACCATACATCTCCGGAGGACCATCTTTCATGAAGAAGTAGGCCAACGGTAGGCATATTATCAGTGTTGACCCGGCCACAAACTTGAGCGCCATCCTCCATCCATGATTAATTATGAGCCAAGCCATCATGGGTACAATAATAGGGCCCCCAAGCCCGCCTCCGAGGGTGACAAAACTGAGGGCTTTGCCCCTCTTCTTTACGAACCATTTGGAGACTGCGCTGTTCACCGTGTCGTAAAGTCCAAGGTTGAAACCAAGGCTGACGATGAAGCCCCATACAACTATGAACTGCCATAATTCACGCACATATAGCAGGGCTATGAGCCCGGTGCACGCTATGATCGTGCTAATTATCGTGATCTTTCGTTCTCCGTACTTGTCGATGAGCATGCCACCGAAGGGACCCTCTAGGCCACCTTCTAGACTTCTCATGCTGAACGCGAGGCTGAGTTGCGCCCTGGTCCATCCGTACTCTTGAATGAGAGGCGTGAATAGTGCACTCATGCCGTAGTACCAGCTACCGTATCCCCAGCAGGCGATGACGGCACCGGCGAACACAGTCTTCCATCCGAAAAACATGTTCTTGTAACGGTCCATGAGTGATTGATCTTTAGACATAAGCTAACTTGGTACCCTAAGTATGATTTATAATTACTCGTATTTACATAAATTATTATCTAATTAGTTACAAGCTTGAGTCAATGTTCTATTTACTTCAACTTTTTTCCGTATGTTAAACAGTATCGAAGAATTTAATGCAAACGGGCAGGATGGAAATGGATTATGGAAGTCAACTACAAGCTCGACTGCGAGGGCGTGAACTGGGATGAGATGAAAACCATCCTCAAAGAAGACAAGTGGGACAACGGACGCACCGTTGACCAGTATAAACAGTCTTTTAAGAACAGCTACGCGGTTTGCATCGCCTACGTTGATGGAAAAATCATGGGTACTGTAAGGTTGCTTTCAGATGGAGTGGGGAACGCATACGTAGTTGATGTTTGGACTCTCAGCAAGTACAGAAACCAAGGGATCGCCAGAAAAATGATGGAAATCGTGATGAAAGACCTCCAGGGACAGCATGTGTACCTCCAGACAGACGACGATACACTGGAGTTCTACACAAAAATCGGTTTCAAGAAGCACCCCTATGGCATGTCCTATGTTGTCGGGGATTACCTGAAGGAAGAATAATTAATTGGAAATAACAGATGCGCCATGATTCTTGTAATGTGCCAAGGTCTGCTCCATTGCCTCTTTTGATTTATAGAACCCGGACAGTTCAGCTAGCTTAACGGCGAACTCGATCTCGGCGTTGTCCTTCGCCGTGACCACGTTCCCGTTTATTACCATAGCCACATCCTTGTACTCCACTCGTTCCAAGAGCTCAGGGTGAGTCTTGTAGTCACGGATATCCCCCGCGAAGGATTTGCCATCAAGGACTCCAGAGGCAACTATGGAGTATACGCCACCACAGATACCACCGATGAGCTTCCCCGCTTCGTTCAACTTCAATATTAGATGAACAAGTGCCTCCCAGTTAGGGTGCTTGTACATATTTTCCGGTGGTCCACCGGATAGAACGAGACATCCTATCTCATCTACAGGTATGTCATCGATACAAGTATGTGAAACAGCGATAAAACCGTCCATAGTCTTCAGGGGAGTTGGCGCCCCCATAGAAGCGGTCACTATTTCACTCCCTTTCGCCATCTCCATACCGGTCTTTGTTACCTCGGATAATACACAGTTATCGTACAGCAGGATGACGGTCTTGAGCTTGTTCATAGACCATAGTATCGTGTTCATATGTAATAAAACGAGAATACCGTCCGCTCCACTCGAATATTTTATCCGTCTATGATGCACTGTGAGGGTGATTTACTATGAGATACGTCTTTTACGATGACTTCAAACCAGGGCTACTCAAGGATGACAAGGTAGTGGACATAAGCGACGTGCTTGATGTCAAGCCATACCAGACACCCCAGATGGTTGTCGAGAAATTCATTGGAGAGTATGAAACACTCAAACCAGCACTTGAGAAGGCGCTCAAGGAGAAGGAGGGCAAACCACTCAAGGATGTGCGCATCCGCCAGCCAGTGCCAAAACCAGGCTTATTCATGTGTGGTATTGGTGGTTTCGGCGAGGGAGAGGGCAGGAAACGCCCAATCAACTTCTTCGTCAAGGGATGGACATCAATCATCGGCCCAAACGATACTGTAGTCCTACCCAAAACAGAGGCAAGGATATTCGAGCACGAGGCTGAGCTTGCCGTGATTATCGGTAAAAAAGCCCAGAACGTGACCAAGGAAGAGGCACTGGACTGCATCTTCGGGTACACCATGATGATCGACGTGTCCGCACGTGGAGTCCCATACTCCAAGGGATTCTGGCCACAGAAATCATTCGACACATTCGGTCCACTGGGCCCATGTATCGTCACAAAGGACGAGATTCCAGACCCATACAAACTGCAGATCAAGCTGTGGGTGGACGGTGTCCTCAGGCAGAACTACAACACTGACGATATGAGCCACGACCTAGGGGCAAAGATCAGCATGCTTTCCGAAGTCTGCACATTGAGTCCCGGCGACATCATGGCCTGTGGAACAAACCATCACGGGTTAGGCCCAATGCAGGACGGTGAAGAGGTCGTTATCCAGATTGACAACCTCGGAAAGATGGCTGTCAAGGTCAAGGACCCATACAACAGGGAATGGGATATCGCGGAAAACGTCCGCCCCTAACTTTTTTCACTAAAACTTATATCACAACACACCTGTTACGGTTCTGAAATGTCTAAACCACTAATATCAAGAGTACGAAAGGTCGGCAACCTCCTCTTCTTCAGCGGAGTAATCGGAAGGGGCGACGACAAGGAGACAAAATTCAGGGACACATTCGAGAAAATCAAGGCAAACGTAGAGGACAACGGCTTGACACTGAAGGACGTGGTGAGTGCGGTGGTCTACCTTGAGGACATCAATGACAGGCCAGCGTACCTGAACCCACTCTGGAGAGAATACTTCCCTGACACCCCACCAACACGCACATGCGTAGAGGCTGGGCTGAACGGTGGGCAGATAGAGATAACCGCAGTAGCGGCAATCCCTGAGTAACTTCCTATTTTTTTGTTAGAAAAATATTTTTTCTTGGATACCCGTTATTTGAAGATGTGACTGAACTTTTTCAAGTCAATTTTCCTACCTGAAAAGGTTACGCCCTCAGTCTTTAGCATCCTGATTTTCTCATCTACCGCCCCTTCCTCTCCTCCCCGGAAGTTTCCGATGTCTCCATCGGATTTTACCACGCGGTGACATGGAATCTGAGGACCGCACAGGTTGTTTTTCATTGTCGTGCCGACTGCCCTACTGGCTTTTGGTGACCACTTCGGGTCTCTTTTCGCTGTTTCCCTTGCTAGGTCACCGTATGTGGTTACTTTTCCCTTTGGGACCTCGGCGAGTATCCTGAGGACTGCCTGTTGGTATATGCTGAGTGTTGCTAACTTTTTTTTATCTTCAACTGTAATCTCGTACATTTTCTTGATTAACCAGCGCGGAAAGATAGTATTATCGTTTTCCTCATCGTTAGTAATAGGGATAGGTGAAAATGTCAACCGAGAAAATATCCCGTAAAACTTGGTTTTTTGGGTATATTTTCCTGTTTTTCCGGAATAAACCTTATACAAATAAACCCGAACAGAATACTGTGAAGAAAATACAAGGACTATTCCATGAAAAAAGAGGGAAAAACAGTTGCTAGATTATGCGTTAATCATCTCGGGGATCATTATACTGTTCATTACAATACTGCCTCCAACCTGGCAGGTGGATGTTGGCACTCTGATTCTGGGAGCGCTCCTTCTATACCAAGGATTAGTAGAGTTGAACAAAAAGAATCAGCGACGGGAAGAGGCAGAATAAGCAGAATTTAGTGAACGCTATTCCCTAAATCCTATTAAACCTGAAGTTTTTTATGAGTTATGTTCAAACTCACAAGGGAGCACAAGTTCTTCATGGGTGGTTTCCTTAGCGGATTCATCTTCTATGCCGCAGTGTTCATCCTTGGAATGTACTTGAGGTTCAGGGTGCTCCGCGGATTCTAGTTGCGTTGCCACAGCTCGATGCTTATCCCATCAGGGTCTTTGAAGGAGACACGTTTCCATTTCTCAGTGGGTGTCATACAACCAAGCAACTTTGGGTTATCAGGGACTGGATCGGCTTGCTCTACAACTCCAGCAACTGTGTCTTCTAGCATTTTTCCTGAGAACATCATAATAGACCCAATTTCGATCCCAAGACTCCGGAGGCGGGTGACCTCCTCCTCGATGTCATCGGTGTGAAGGGATAGGTGGAACGGAAATGAGGTATTGGAATCGTCCAGTCCAGGCGTTATCTCCAGTATGTCGTTACCCAGGTACATCATCACGTGGGGGTTGCTGGTTTTTCTCAGAACCTTGAACCCTATTTTCTTGTAGAACTCTATTGACCGCTCAAGGTCACGCACTTTGATGCCGGGGTGCTCTATACCTATCATGTATGTTCAGAGGTGCGAGCTAGGTATATCGATTATTCTTTGGGATAGTGGAACAGGTTTAATTGATTATTTGGGAATAGGACAACTGAAATGATTTACGAGATTCGTAACTACTGGATTGACCCTGCCCATTTTGATGAATGGATAGCTTGGTTTAGGGAGAAGGCAGCCCCGGTTTTCAGAGAAGAGTGGGATATAGTGGGAATTTGGTCATCAAGCAATATCCCTCCAACGTATGGAGGGTCACAACCAAAGGAAAAGGGAACTCCTGCAAGTCTAACTTGGGTTATTCGCTGGGACGATAAAAAACAGCGTGATGAAGGCTGGAAGAACCTCAGGGATGTGGATGAATGGAAGAAAGTCTTAGCCATGAGACCAGGTGGAAGCGAGTGGCTGTTACACATCGAGGCAAAGTTCGCCGAAGCCATTTGATCCTATCTTCCCCGTGGAATGGTTTTTGGGGAAGTAAGTCACCTTACATGGGACTATATTGAAAGACGCATGGAAGTACACCGGCCCCATCTTTGATGCCCATACACACATTGGCTCAATCGAGAACACAAACATGATGATCGACATTGAGGACGATTATAGCGTATCAAAACAGGTAGCGATCGTACACGATGAGGAAGGTTTCCATCAAGCCAAGGAAAAGTACCCCGGCAGGTTCGTCTACGCAAAGTACCTCTCCCTGAGCGATATAGCGCAGTACAATGTTGACCCCATTCTTGACGAGATATCAAAGATGCTTGACCAGGGCTTCTCCATAGCAAAATCATGGTTTGGACCCCGCTGGCGTGACTACATTGAGAACGTGCCAAAGGGTTTCAGGATAGACCACCCCAAACTGGACCCAATATACGATGCGCTTGTGGACAGCGATATTCCTCTTATCATACACGTCAGTGACCCGGACACCTACTATGCAAATCAGTACAAGGACTCGGAGAAATACGGTCTCAAAGCGGACCACCTGAAGGAGATGGAGGATGTGTTAGTCCGGCACCGCAAACTTAGGGTCCAGGTCCCACACTTCGGTGCACAGCCCGAGATACACAGGTTGCCAGCCCTTTCTAGGTGGCTGGATGAGTATCCCAACGTCGTGGTCGATACCGCTTCTTCAAGGTGGATGGCTCGTGAGCTGAGCAAGGACGTGAAAAAGTCCCGCGAGTTCATGATTAAGTACGCGGACAGGGTTCTTTTCGGGACTGACTGTGTTGGAGGAAGGGGTGACCGTCATTATTACTCGGGCAGATACCTTGCCCAGAGAATTCTATGGGAAACAGGTGAACGCGACACACCTCTCCCCATCCCAGACGCAGACACGGTGAACACGGGAGGCACCTTCATCAATGGGTTAGATTTGCCCCTTGATGTCCTCAGAAAGCTGTACTGGGAGAACGCGGACCGCCTCTATCAGTAGAAAACTGGGTACCGTGCATTAAAACACGGGATGCGCCCTCAATCCAAAGTTTGTTATCCCCATGGGTAGGTATCAAACTGATTTCAAATGAAGAATCTACTCAAAGAGAAGCTATCGAAAGGTGAACAGGTAGTTGGGTGCTTCGTGGGTCTGGCTCACCCGGACGTTACTGAGGTGATTAGCAGGATGGGTTTCGACTGGATACTCATCGATGGAGAACACTCCCCGATGGGTCTTGAGACCATGCAGATGCTGCTTATGGCGATGAACGGCTCGGACTGCACACCTATTGTGAGGGCAGCCTGGAATGATCCGGTTCTCCTCAAACGTATCCTCGATATCGGCGCACATGGTGTAATGATTCCATGGGTTAACACCAAGGAGGAGGCTGAGGCAGCCGTGAGGGCCTGCAAGTATCCCCCAGTGGGGACGAGGGGATTCGGTCCACGTAGAGCAGCCAGGAATGACCCGGATTATAAGAAGACAGCGAACGACGAGATTATGGTCACGGTTCAGGTGGAGACACAGGAAGCAGTCGATAACATCGAGGAGATTCTCAGCGTTGACGGGATAGACGCCTGCTTCATTGGTCCATGGGACCTTTCCAGCAACATTCTGGGTCGTGTTCCCCCGGAATACGATAACCCGGTGTACAGTGGTGCAATCGACAGGGTAATCGAGATCGCGAAGAAGGTGGGCAAACCAGCTGGTTTCTACAGTAACATGAACACCATTGCTTGGGCTCAGGAGAAAGGCTACACGTACAACACAGTAGGAGAAGCAGACGGTTTCCTAAACTATGGAGCAAGGGTTGCACTGGACGCAGCTCGAAAGAACATATCCTAGACGGGGGAAATTATCCCCTACATTCTTATGTTATTTTATTGGATTTGAGGCGCCAATCAAAGCGTAATGTGTTGTATCGTTCAGCCTCTCAACTCTTTTCACGCCATACTGGTTGTAATCGAGAACAGTCACAGCGGTATTGGCTACCCCAAAGCCATACTCGAAGAAATCAGATAACGGTGTCCCAAGCCACCACCTGATAATGTTCTGGATGGTGCCACCGTGGGAAACAATCAGCACACGTTCCTCTATTTCACTGAGTTTATCCATGAACGATGCGACCCGGTCATAGAACTCCCCCCAGCTCTCCGCGTCGGACCAGGGTCTCCAGTCCAGTGTGGGTGGATCTATCTTGATGTACAGCTTCATTGCCTCGTCCCTGTCCATCCCTGAGGCGAGCCCAGCGTTGTGCTCCCGTAGTGCAAGAGCATAGTTGGGGGTGACGTCCAGTTTTTTACAGATAATCTCTGCGGTGTGACTAGCCCTCCGAAGGTCACTGGCGTAGACGGTGAAATCTCCTTTGAGTTCATTACTGAGCCTTTCAGCCACTGCCCCTGCCTGCTTGATGCCTAGCGCGGTGAGTTCAACGTTTGACCAGCTCCCAATGACGGAGTTGGGGAGGTTGTTTACCCCTTGGCCATGCCTTACCATTATTATCTGCTTCAAAGGAATGCAATCTAACCTTCTTTCAAGTTGTATATAATCTAGTTCAGGGAAATTAGGAGGTTAAGAGGCTCCACGCAAGAACCACGGCGAATATCCCTATGAATCCGGCAATCATCATTGCCAGTGTCTTCGAGTAGCCAGGTGGCGTGATGTGCCCCTCAGCGTCCAATGCTTTGATTATTGGGTGTAGCCGCCAGTAAAACGATGAGATGGAGCCAATCATCGCCACTGTGGTCAACAGTTGGGTGGACTCCGGGGCGGTCAACAGGATGACGGTCAGCAATGAGATGAAGATTAGTTTGGTGCCGGCGACCCAGTTTATCAAGTAGCTGACGAACTGGTGCATCTCGCGGTCAGCCTTGGATTTTTCCCAAGCATTGAACACGCCCAAGCCGTTGCCCATCTGTGACCCTGGGTTAAAGTACAGCGTCAAGACGTTCAGACTCTCAAGAAGGATGAATACGATTATTCCGATGGATATTATATTCATGACTTTGACCCACTCTCTATTCTCAAATAGCTCCTTTAAGAGTTAAAGGTGTGGAATCGAACCGTACTGGGGGAAAAAATGCCTCAGATAAAGTTACAAAGGTATTCTGAACGAGAAAGTTGACCCATGACTGATACCCTCAGACTCGGCCCAGATCTTTCCACCGTGGAGTTCGACTATTCCTTTACATATACTCAAACCAAGACCAGTTCCTCTAACATTATTATCAACCAGTATACCTGGAAAAGGCGTGAACAACTTACCGATATCATCTCCAGATATCCCGATACCAGGATCAATGACATCCATTTGAACCATGTCATCTATAACTTTCATCCTGATAGCGATCTTGGCTCCAACAGGAGAGAACTTTGAAGCATTGGATAATAGATTAATGATTACTTGCATCAGCCGCAGTTTATCAACATGGAGTGAGGTATCAATAAGGTCACATGTGACCGTCTGAGCTCTAGCGTTTAAAATGGGGATAAACTCTTCCAAAACTTCCTCCACCAACTCACGTGATAGAGACACACTATTCGTGAGAGCTAACTTTCCCTCCTCAAGTCGCTGCAAGTCGAGCAGGTCATCTGTCAATATGGAGAGTCGTTCAACGTTTCTTTTTATAACGTCAAAATATTGCATATGAGTCTCGGTTAGACTCTCAGACTCCTCTTGGATGATCTCTGTGTATCCCTGTATGGATGTCAATGGAGTTCTAATCTCATGCGTTGCAGTGCTCATAAAACGAGTTTTGAGCCTGCTCAACTCTCGTTCCTGCTCAACTCTAACCTTCTCGGAGACTAAGTCTCGCTCTAAATCATTTTTTTCTTCAGCTATCTTAATTCGGGATAGGGCAGACGCTAGGTTTTCTGCTAAGATCTCAACAAGTTTCTGATCAGATTCTGTGAAAGCATCAAGTGTATCATTCTCAATATTTAGGACAGCAACGACTTCATCAAATACTTTTACGGGCACGCATAGTTCAGATAAAAGTATCTTATTATCCAGTGAATCAACAAAATTTGAGTACCCTCTGACATCACCAATTCGTACGGTTTTTCCTGAGTGAATAACTTGAACCGATATACCAGGTCCATCAAGAGGCAAGATAAACTCATCAGTAGTCTCAGGATTCGTGTGATACTTGTAGACTAGAGCATTGCCCTCTACAAATCCAATACTTCCCTCTTGAAACCCAAGTACATCCGTAATTGAGCTTGCGGTAATTTCGATTATCTCCTCAATGGTTTCAGCGGTAGCTAGGGAATAGATGTTATGATTCAAGCCTTCCAAGCTCTTTTGATACCTTTTTTGATGTGAAATGTCTCGGATTACACCAAGCATCAGGTCTTGATTCTCATGTGTGAATACATGGGACCTGACCTCAACGAACTTTATGGTTCTGTTTTTTGTGTATATTTTAAACTCGGTGGGAGATGCCGGAGCGCCATTAAAACCAAGGGTAAGGTTTCTTATTACTTCAGGTATGTCTTCTGGGGGGAATAATCCGATATTAAGGAAGCTTTTTCCTATCAGGTACTCCATGGAATGACCGAATAGGGTTTCAATTTCCTGGTTGACGTCAATGAAGACTCCGTTCTCGTCACAGAGGAATATTGAGTCTGGTGCTTTTTCGAAAAGTATGGAAAGCAACTCGTTGTTTGAGTTTTCATTATTCATGTTTTCACCTGAGGACGTAAATACACCGAAGTTTTCACGGGGAAGGCACCGGTTCTACGCCGTAATAGCATATTAAATTTAGGGTTTCAAAATAAAGGCGATTCGGGTCTGGTTTTGACACACCTATTGCACGAGTTGTGGGCTGAAGATTCTACTTCGTAATCTTATTGGGGGCAGCAGCCTTGATTGTGTTGTTCACGGTTTTAACGTTCATACGATCAAAGTAGGCTCCATTAAGTTGAAAAGAGGGCATCCAAAGTCTTTTTTCTGCACTTTGTTCTATCCTTGAAGACACTCGATGAGATACCATGTTAGACGGGCGGACCGGGAGATAAAGGACCCAAAGAAACTGGATAGTATTCTGAAGGAGGCGAGGTACGTCACCATCGCGCTCTGCATGGACAACATACCGTACCTTGTGAGCCTGAGCCACAGCTATGATGAGGAAGCAATGAGAGTCTACTTTCACTGTGCGAGTCTTGGGAAGAAGATGGATTACATCAGGAGCAATCCTCAGGTCTGGGGTCAGGCAATCATCGACAGCGGCTACGAGGACGGAAAATGTAACCACCTGTACGCCACAGCTATGTTCAGCGGCAAAGTGGAGCTTATTGAGGGCATCGATGAAAAGAGGAGGATAATGTACCAGTTGTTCGCCAACCAAGAAAGGGTGAAAACCGACGAGGTTGACTCCCATTTCACTCGTATAGGGAAGGACTCTGAGATGAAAGGAGTAACTATTGGTAGAATAGTGCTAGACGAGATAACGGGCAAAGTCTCCGGTTAGATCGACTATTTTTAGCTAGTACGTTTTAAATAACTTTCAAACGGTATTTTCTCGCTATGGATGATAACCAGAACAGTCTTGTGAACGTGGTCAGGGCGGCTATGGTTGTCTCGTTCAGTAACCTGGGGGATTCTCTTCTCTACGTTGCCCTACCATTGGTATACGCCTCCTTCGGATTAAGCCTCGTCCAAGTGGGGATACTGTTGAGCGCTAACCGGTTGGTGCGTTTCATATCAAACACCATAGCGGGGTACGTCTACGGGGTTAAACCGTTGAAATGGGTGCTGGTAACGTCCATAATCGCTGCACTCTTCATCAATCTGAGTTATGGGTACATCGGGGGTTTCCTGCCGTTCCTTGTAATGAGGTTGTTATGGGGAATTACTTGGTCTTTCCTCAGGCTGGGGGGTTACCTCTCGGTGGTATCCTTCTCGGATGAGCTCAGCAGGGGTCGGTATATGGGAATCTACACGTCTATATCCAGCGTCGGGTTCCTCTCAGGGGGTTTGGTTGGAGGTATCCTACTGGACTCATGGGGGTTCACGTCAGCAAACCTGCTCCTAGCGTTCGTCACCTTCCTTGTTATTCCAATAGCATTCAGCCTCACAGATAGAAGAGTGGAGTCACATCAAGAGTCAGTTCATAGACTCAATTTTCGCACATTGTTCGGCAACTCTGAGCTGTTCAGTATTGGGGTGGGTGTGATGCTCACAAGGCTCTTCCTGGGCAGCCTCATCTCCTCAACTCTTTCACTTTACCTCATCGAGGTACTGGGGTCCGAGGGCATCAGTTTCCTAGGCTGGGACGTGGGCATAGCATCGCTTACAGGGTTCCTTCTCTCATTCAGAATATTCTCCAAATTCCTCCTAGGACCGGTCATTGGTGCATTATCCGACAAGTTTGGGGGACAAAGAACCACGGTTATCCTATTTGTGTCAGGTTCAGCAAGCCTACTGTTGTTGGCGCTAAGCCAATCACTGGGCGTCATCACCGTTGCTGTCATCCTATCGTACCTGTCTGACGCGGGATTGGGCGTCGTCCTAGCATCTCAGGTGAGTGACATGGTGAAAACTGGTGACGCGGACAGCAAGTTCACCCTGAGCGCGTTTACAAACTGGATTGATATTGGGTCTTCTTTGGGTCCTTTGGTGATATTCAGTCTAATCAGTCAGGTCTCTTTCTACTCTATCTTCGTAAGCGCGTCAGCGGTTCTTCTTGTGTATGCTTTTATTATTCGAAAGGCGCTTTGAGTCCTTGTCAAGTTTTTATCGTAGAAAAATATCTTCTTCCATATGTTCGACCCAGCACCCGTCAAGCCTTTGATAAGCTACAAGGAATTCTCAAAACTAGATATTCGAGTGGGCACAGTCCTACTTGTGGAGGATATACCGAAATCAAAGAAACTGGTGAGGCTTACAGTTGATTTTGGGGACCACAAGAGGAACATCGTGGTTGGCATGAAGGATGAAAGGGAGAACCCGAAGGAAATCGAGGGAACCCAGACGTTGTTCATAGTGAACCTTGAGCCAAGCAAGATGATGGGCGAGATATCGGAAGGAATGATCCTTGACATAGGTTACGCCGACAAGCTCAACCCAGTACTGTCGATTCCTGAAAAAAAGACACCTAACGGAGCGAGAGTAGGCTAAATATACAGAGAGGTTAATCGTCCAATTGACTTGGGAGCCTGTATTTGTTATGGTATCTTTGACGTCGAGGGTTCAGGGGTTATTATTTGAATGCCCCCCCTTTATGGGGTTTTCCGGTTTACCAGGATTTTATCTTCAACTCATCCAATAGTTGATTCAAATCAGCTTGGGTTTTTTCGGTTAATGATATTCCTTCAATAGCCAGTTTTTTACTGACGGCATGGGACCGCTCACCTGGAAGCACAACTGGTTTCTCTGGGTCTCGTGGGCTGTGATCCTTTAACATGTCAACCATCTCTTTTGAACGGGACTCGAAAGTTTCCATAGGCATGAAATGTTTGATGTTAATAACGATCGACACCTGATTGTGACCATTACCCTCAAGGGAGTTCATCACGACGTTTTCAGTCATGGCTCCACCGGCTAAGATGGATGTTAATAGCTCCACCATTATCGCCAACCCATACCCCTTATGCCCTGCCATGGGTTGGGCAACCCCTCCCCTCAACACCTTAGCCGGGTCACTGGTGTTCTCTCCGGACGCATCCAGCCCCCATTCCTTGGGTATTTCCCAGTCGTTATTCCTGTATTCCATCAGTTTACCAAACGAGGCGTAGGCGTTGCATATGTCCAGCATTATAGGAAATCCAGCCCCGGTTTTAACGGCGTATCCCCATGGGTTGTTGCCTATCGCTTTTTCATTGGATCCATGCGCAGCCATACCCGCCATGGTGTTACTCATGGTTATCCCAATCATATCATGCTCAGCGGCGAGAAGGGTATAGGCTGCAGAGCCAAGGAAATGGTTGCTGTTCCTCATCGTTACGATCCCGATACCGTATTTTTTTGCCTTCTGGATGGCTTTTTGGGTCATACGGTACGCGGCCAGTGTACCCGGGGCGTTGTCTGCATCCAACACTGCCGTTGCTTTATTGGAAATAACTGTTTTAATTTTAGGTCGAGGATTGAAAGTTCTGTCCCTTAAGTTTTTGATGATCCCTGGGAAACTCCCAATATCATGATGCCCAACTCCACGGAGAGTCATTGTCTTAAAGACCCATGCGATGTCCCTTGCGTTAGCAGGGGTAACCTCCACTTTTCGCAGCATTTTGACCATTAGTGACTCTAAATCTTCAATTTTGATATTGGAGGTTATCATGAAACTCTTCCAATCAAACGAAGGCAGTAATTTATATCTTTATTTTGTCGGGGATTCGTATCTGAACAAGAAAAAAATATGAGGATGAGGATCGATCCTCCTCCTGTGGCATTATCACCACATTTTTATCAACTGAAAATACATCAATTCAACATATCATGATAATTCCAACCCCCAATTCATATCGACCCACTCTGGAGGACTTCAAGAAAGCATCCCAGAGGATACAGGGCGTGGCATTGCGAACGCAGTTAGTGCCCCTCAGGTGGTACGATGAGGACCCAAGGATACTGTTGAAACCTGAGATGCTCCAGCCCATAGGGAGCTACAAGATCAGGGGGGTCTACAACTGGGTGAAAAAGCTCAGCCCAGAGCAGAGGGCTAAGGGAATATCAACGGCTAGCTCAGGGAACATGGCGCAGGCGGTAGCGTACACCGCAAAACAGTTCGGGATACCTTCCAGGACAATCGTTTTCAATACGACACCTCAGACCAAGATCGACTCGATACTCAAATACGATGGCGAGGTCGTGAAGAAAAACTTCGAGGGGTGGGTCGAGTACACCAATAATCCAGACGAGGACCGCAGTTTCATTCACCCTCTTGAGGAGTTTGGGTTGGTGGATGGACACGGGACCATCGGTTTGGAGATCATGGAGGACGCGCCAGATGTTGAGACGATTTACGTTGCCCTAGGCGCGGGTTTCCTTGGAGCGGGGATTGCCCTGGCTGCCAAGGCTATAAAACCCTCAGTGAGGGTCGTTGGGGTCAACTCCGAAAGCTCTCCACAATTCTACGAGTGTTTGAAACAGGGGAAGGTGATTGACACCCAGATGAAGCCCACCCTCTCAGATGGTAACGCCATTAATCTAGGCGCTTTCCCCAACACAAATGACGTCTTGCGGTTGGTCGAGGAGACCATCGATGACGTAGTCCTAGTAACTGAGGAAAAGATAGCTGATGCCATCCGATATCTTGCCCTTGAGAACAAGCTTGTCGCTGAGGGCGCTGGTGCTATCAGCCTAGCTGCTGCCCTTGATACCCCAGTTGAGGAACGGGGAAAGACTGCGTGCGTCATTACCGGTGGTAGCATAGACGCGGCAAAACTTGCTAAGATTCTCAAATAGAATAATCAAGAGGAGTGGGGTCAAACCCTACCCAGTAGGGATATAACCACCTCGTTATCGATGATTTTATCATCACTTCGGGATAGCCATATTCATGGTTGATAATCACAAGCGAGAAATTGATCCAGAGACCCATCTATCCGAGCATAAAGCATGGCATTCTAACAGATTGATGGAACTCAAGAAGCCCGACGGTTGGCTTTCTGTCATCGGTTTACATTGGCTGGAACCTGGAGAGAATACATTCGGATCCGACCCATCAAACGCGGTCATTTTTCCAGACCTCCCCGGAGTTCCGGGTAGAATAGGAGTGTTTGTTGTGGAAAAAAGTGTAGTTCGTTTGATTGTTCAACCAGTGGTTAATGTGACCATTAATGGTGAACAAGTAACGGACACGATTATTTTTGGAAAGAGTAAAAGTCCTATCATTGTCAGCCTTGGATCACTTCAATGGCAGGTAATCAAACGCCAGAAACTTATCGGACTCCGACTTAGGAACACAGCCAACCCAGCAATTGAAGCACTGGAAGGAATCGAAACGTTCCCCGTGAGCTTGGACTGGAGAATCCCAGCCAAGTTTGAACGCTACGATCCCCCCAGAAAAATAGAGATAAAGAATGTCCTGGGTCAAATCACGCCGCAGCGTTCACCGGGGGCTGTTTTATTCCGCATCGGATCCGAGGAGTTCCGTCTTGATGTCACCGGTAGTCCGGAAAGTGAGGTATTCTTCATAGTTTTCGGGGACACGACAAACGGGGTGGAAACATACAAACGAGGACGTTTCATCACGGTGGACGCCCCGGATGAACAGGGTAACCTCTACATCGACTTTAACAAAGCCTACAATCCTCCCTGTGGCTTCACTGAATACGCCACCTGTCCTGTTCCACCTACCCAGAATCTATTACCGACCCGGATTGAAGCAGGCGAGAAAAGGGTACATTAATCGAGGAATTAATCCTCACTCAACGGGTTGAAACCCGTAATTGATACGCGGTGAGAGATCCCATCTATGTCATCTCGGGAGGTGTATGTCTATCATTATTACAGATGGTTTCCACCATAATGGTATGAGTGATGTTTACACAGACGTAAAGGCACATTTCGCTGATGACCCTGAGGTCGAAGTGCTAAAGGGAAGAGGCGCTCAGGGAATAAAACGCGGAGGCAAGATGTTTGTCATGTTCATGAAAGGAGATCTAGTAGTGAAACTGCCAGAGAACAGGGTGAAAGAGGTCATCGATTCAGTTGAAGGAGAGCCTTTTGATCCAGGAACAGGGAAACCGATGAAGAACAGAGTCCTGATCCCAGTGAGTAAAAAGGAAACTTGGATAAAGTTCTGTGAAGAAGCAAAGGAATACGCTTAGTTTTTTTTCTACAGGTGGTGATAGCACCACATTCTAATTCCTAAGTGATGATTTTATACAGATTAAGAATGGATTCAGCTCAAAAAAGTAAAGCCGATGTTTACGCGGAAGTGGAAGCCAAGCTTCGCGAGTACTTCAGCCGGTATGAGGAGGGAGACTATGCGGGTATCATTGAGAACGTCTATGCGCCACCCATCAATATTGGGTTAAGCAACGCCCGTGGTCATATTATGAACGCCGAAGACGCGATGAATAATTTGACTGGTTTGAAAAAACGTACACGGGAGGATGGCTGGGTGGCCTCCCCAATTACCAGTATCAACACTCATATTCTCACTGAGGGGCTTGTCTTCGCAGACTTGTCCTATAGGCGTAGGAAAGCAGGTGATGACCCTGAGACACAGGATGTTAGCATCGTCTATGTTCTTCAAGACTTGGACAAGAAAGGCTGGAGGGTAACCTCGTTCTATATGAGAGACCAGAACAAGCCCGTTGTGATGCCTAACTAATCCCTACTTAGGTACCCAGTTTCTAAGGGGTGGGGTTAACCCTCTCACCTTTTCAATTAGTAGAATATCTTTATGCCGTATCCAAACTGCTTGTTTTTTCTTGTTTTCCTTACTAGATTTGATAAGCGTTTATTGAACTCATCTGGACGGTTTCTTGCAGTATTCACGTAGGCAACCCTGATGCGTTTGTATGGCTCGGAGAATTTGGTGAAGTTTTCCCATGTTTCAGGTTCAGTCTTTAATGCTTCAACGATGTCTTTGGGATATACGAATTTCTTCTTGAGTATTGGTTCTAGTGATTGGAGGAGGGATGGTTTTACTTTTCTCTGTTTGATTAGTAGCCTTAGTCGTTCCTTGTTTGGTTGGGAGTATGTGCTTCCGAGTCGTCTGGGTGTAAATCTTTGGGCGTTGGTGTTTTCATCGAGTCGTTTTACTATGCTATCGATCCACCCGAAGCAGAGGGCTTCTTCAACAGAGTCACTATAGGGTAATCTTGGTTTTTCACTTGATTTCTTTGGCAGGATCAACCATACTTCTGTTTTCCGGTTGTGGTTATTTGATAGCCACTCGCGCCATTGTTCCCTCTCATTAACGTAGATCGGATTGGTGATTTCCATTTTTTTGCACTCGATGTTTTCATTATCTCAGGGAGATGTTGGAATAAAAAGGAGATTGGAGCTTTGGTTGTATCTGAATCCCTTGTATTATTAGTCTCGGAGTTGATGGTGCGGGGGGTGGGTTCGAACCCTACCCCAAGTGGTGATATCACCACACTGCGCGCGCTCTAAATGAGCATTTATTCGGTTGAAAAAGAATAAAATATGCGCACGGATTCACGTAAACCCAGTTTATTACTTGGAGATAGGTTTACCGCTCATCATTAAAGGGGTCTACCTTTCAAGACCTGTTTCTTCAACGATACTAGCGAGCCAAAGTGATTGCTTATTTAGATAAATGCGCACGGGGTAAGTGCTCTTTTCGTTAGTAAGTTCAGCTTTCTCAACGAACTTTTTGATCGCATCATTTGCCTTTGCTATTGCCTTGTCCAATTTTGCAAGATCTTTTGGCGACAAATTGAGGGATTTAGCATTATCCTCCAAATCTATACCCAATTCCTCCTCTAATTTTGCTACTTTATTTAATGACACTGAAAGAACAGTTGCAGGCCCATACAAAGTTGGGTCATCTTCATCTATCAGATTTCCTATGTGGTCATGAGGTCTTCGGTTTGGTGCATAAACCATTGGTGTGCTCATTGATATAGTGATGGCTATGACCATTAGTAATGTGACTAGTTTTCTACTACTTTTCATGTTCATTGTTCGTTTTATCAAGTATAAAAAATCGATTATTTATCATATATCATATCTAAATGCCTGAATTATGAAAAATTATTATACAAATATGACTCAAATGCATTCTTTTAATCTTAATTAACACCACAATATAATTATTAATTTGTATATAATATTCGCGAACATTCACTCTCTAATCGATGAATTAATCCTCACACCAACGGGTTGGGGTCAAACCCCCACTGTCAGTGGTGATATCACCACATTCTATTTCTAATCGATGATTTTATCATCATCTCCTCGGATGGACGCCACAAAATACCAAACAGGCTCTATGACACCGAAATCTAATCAGGGTTAGATGCAAATCAAATCCATAAATACGGTTATTTTATTTACCTTACAGGTTAAATAATACGTGTGAACTGGTTAACATATGGAGAAATCAACTATGAACTTAACCTATGAATATTCAAAAGTCGCTAAAAAGGAAGATGTTGAAGTAATCAGACCTTTGGTGGACCAGTTATTCAAACTGCAAGCGGAACGCGCTGAAGATAAATGGAAACCAATCCTATCGTCTATGACAATGGAATCGCGCGTACTCCCAGACTTTGAAGCCGAGGTATTTCCATATGCGGATACACAACTCATCATGGTTAAGGACGAGGACACAAATCGATATGTCGGATTTGCCTATTCAGCGATGGGAAGAGACCAAAAAGGCAATTTGAAGCTGTTTTTCTTAGAAAAGGCCTATCGGGGCAAGGGAGTCGGCAGCAAATTGTTCGAAGATGCGATGGCATTCATTGAGGCTCATCAACCAGAGGAAATCATGATTGCCGTATCTAACGGGAATGAGCAAGGCTTCAATTTTTATACGAGCAAAGGTTTCAGGTTTAAATCAATGTTTATGGATGGCATGGTCACAATATTGACCAACCTCAAATAAAACCTCATATTTTGTGCGCTACCAAAGAATGTGATACGATGGCTGAAAGAGACTGGAAGAAAACTCTAATTTTCTATGCCCTAGGAGCATCGATGGCTACAGGAGGCCCACCGATGGTGGCCCTGAGTCTTCTTATGATCGATATAGCTGAGTCATTAAATGTCCCAGTAGCAACTCTGGGACAAATTAGCTCATTTTCTTCATTCCTGAGCATAATAATGGCAATCATAATGGGGGTCTTGTCTGTACGATACAGCCACAAGATTCTCCTGAGCATTGGTCTTGTACTAATATGCGCATCAATAATTGGAACCAGCCTTTCCACAAGTTACACATCAATACTCGTGCTGTACAGTTTACTGGGAATAGGATACAGCATGGTATCGCCAATGGTCACAACTTACATTGGACAGCTTTATCCTCCAAAAGGAAGAACCGAGGTGATGGGCCGCCTCATATCGGTAAGAAGCATTGTATCGTTCTTAGCCCCATTGATAACAGGATACGTATTGGCTAGGAGTAACTGGCGGATCGCGTATTCCTCTTTCAACATAGCTTTGACAGTGGTCAGTCTCATCCTTGTTTACACCTCGATACCAAAAGGCAACGATCAACAGACAGGAAACCCAAATCAGTTAGCTGGCATTGCAGCAGTGCTTCGAAACAGCTCAGCTTCGGCGTTTTTACTGGCGGCAGCCTTGGGCATCACGCCATTTATGGCAATCCAAGTGTTCAATGGAAGTTACCTGAGACAGAGTTACGGCCTCTCCATAGGAACAGTATCCCAGTTGATGCCTTTGACCGCGATTTCTGTGACTTTTGGATTACTTGTCAGCAATAGGCTTGTTGAAAAATTAGGACTGAAAAAGGTGGTTTACCTTTCGACCCTTGTTTCATCCCTTGCGTATCTCGTATATTTTGGGGCAGAGCTTAGTCTGGTCCCATCTGTCTTGTTTTCACTCATTGGTGCGTTATTAACGGGGGTGCGGTTGGCATCCTCGGGTGCATTAGGTCTTCTTCAGGAGAAGAATTATCGAGGGTCTATGATGTCGCTGAGTACTGCGGCGCAGAGTCTGGGCGGGGTCTTAGGCGCGTTAGTAGGTGGTTACGCTTTGAGCAAATTCGGTTATCTGGGACTAGGCTTTGCTACCTCCCTTTTGGGGATTGTAGCGTTTGTCATCTACATTGTCTGGGTAAAAAACACGTAAGGGGATACCCACCCAAATCACAATTATACCTCATTAATCGGGTGGGGTTCATACCCCACCTGCTAGTGGTGATATAACGCGTAAACCCTCATTTCCAAGAGTTTTTCAATTGAATCAATATATTCTCGTTATGAATTTAGTAAGGATCACAGATTTTGATAAGAATAAGCTTCTATCATTTTTCAAACCATTAGAATTTACTATTGCTGTCGAGGCTATAATTGATGGAACCTCGGAAGGAGCATTATGGATGGATGGTCCTGTTAAACCATCAATTGGATTATTATGGGATTTTGCTGATGGCGTATATTTAGTTAGTAAAGAGTATTCAGAGTCTTTACGCCAAGCCATTCAGGACCTATTCGAGAATGACATAATTCCAGAAACAGAAAAACGAACAGAATCCCCTGTATTTGTGCTGTATGCCTTCCCTAGCCAATGGAACGATAATATCTATTCCCTTTTCTCCACAGGTTGGACCGTGTCCAATGAAACTGCTTGTTTTTATGAACGACCACTTTCCCTTCCTGACCCAAAAACTTCCTTGGATTCACTACCTGCACCATTTTTCGGTAAACCAATAGATTCTAAGCTTTTCACTTCATCACACCTGAAAAATTTACACAAGATAATAAAAGAAGTCGAATCTGATTGGGGATCGCTTGAGAAGTATCTTTCAGGAGGATTTGGATATTGTGTGATTGATGAGAAAGCCAACTCTCTCGCTTCATGGGGTGTTACGGGAAACATTGCCCGATCCTGTGCTGAATTAGGTATCGAAACCATGGAAGATTATCGTCGAAAAGGTTTTGCTACGTATATTACTAGCCAGATGCTTTCTACTTCTTCTCGCCTAAAATTAACTCCTCACTGGTATTGTTTCAAAAATAACATTGCATCCGTGAAATTGGCGGAAAAAAATGGATTTCATAAGATTCAAGATTTTATGGTCTACATTATTGAGAAGAAAGAATAATGGTTCAAAAACTGAAAGTTCTGATGTTGAATCATGGTGCGGGGGGGTTCTAACCCACGGAGGACAAAGTCATATCAAAAAGATTTCCACCAAACCCATTTATCAACCGTCTGAGGCAAAGAGAAAACAAGTTGGTCATATAGACAAGTATCGCCTTAAATTGAATCGTATTCCTAAACTAGGAGAAGAGTGATTCTTTGGCTGACAACAAAGCAGACTTTCCCCAGAACCACAATAATTTACGGGAAAGAGTTGGTGAATCCCTGCTAAATAATAAGGTCTCAATACTTGGATCTATCTTAATCGTATTGTTTATCGATCAAATTCTAAAATTCACATATCCTGATCGAGTATTTTGGGGTATTCCACTTGCCTTGCTGGCAATCTGGGTAATTTCTTGGTTCAAACAAGTCGGGTGGTCAGACTTTGGTCTGGACCGGCCAGAAAGCTGGTCGAAAACAATTAGGATGGCGGTTGTTGCGGTGCTAGTTGTGCAAGCTGTTGGCGCATTACAGTATACGCTTAGCAGTGCACCTCCTGATTATAGTTCGTATGAACAAAGACTAACCCCGTTGTGGTTGCTTCGGTGGATTGTAATCGCGTGGACGACAGCGGGTTTTGGGGAAGAAGTCATCTGGCGCGGCTTTTTCATGAAACAGATTGCTCGTCTATTCGATGAGGAAAAAAGATCAAGTTGGTTGATCGGTCTTGTTTTATCCTCGGTTGGATTTGGTCTGGCTCATTTTCATCAAGGAGTTGGTGGTATGATAGGAAACGGTTTTCTTGGCCTGGTTTATGGTATTTTTTATCTGAGGTCTGAACGTAATTTGTGGGTAACAATTATCGCCCATGGCTTAACAGGATCAAGTTCGTTTATCATACTTTATTTATTACAGATAACATAAATTGCCTAGCTATTCCAAAGACGCGTCATGTATAAAACGGATCAAACTACTTCCTTAACCCCATCGTTTCATCGATGATTTTATCATCACTTCCTCGGGTTGGGTTCGAACCCTACCCCAAGTGGTGATATCACCATCTCCCAAGTACACATCATTTATACCAAAGATACGCAAAAAAGCCAAAAGTTACCACCCACTGTTACCCGTATTTTTTTTCCAGCGCTATAACGGGTAACCCATTATTCGCTGTTCAAACCAATAGTCAGACCCGAAGAAAAAAACGCTTATGGCAGGTAACTGACGCAACTAATTACCAGACAAAAAAAATGAGTATCAATATTTCGCTTAATACATGTGGTTGACACAAGAAATTGATTGGTGCGGGGGGTGGGGTTCGAACCCACGGAGGACTAGTCCATCAGGTCCTAAGCCTGACCCCTTTGGCCACTCGGGAACCCCCGCATACGCTACCCAACAATGCCTACCCAATTTATGAATCTTCCTAATACGACAACCTATAAGCGATTAAGCCACCCAGAAGCCTATGCCCGAGGAAGCCCCCTTAAAAACAGACAGGACACTATACTCAGCCGGCTTCTTTCAGAACATAGGAGACCAGCTAATCAAACGCTTCATCAACCTACTGGCAATAGCGGTCGGGGCAACAGTTGACCAATTAGGAACACTCAACGCCACAAGCATGCTGGCAAGCAACCTTTTCCAGGTTGTATTCGGCAGGATAGCCGACAAATACGGCAAGAAACGCCTCATCGCGGCGGGCAGGATACTCAACGGGCTAACTATCGCAGCGATTCTACTGGTTGACACACCCGGATGGGTCGTGAGCCTCGTAATCGCGGCAAGCATATTCACAAGCATGGCGATACCAAGCTGGAACAGCCTACTCGGAGACTATACATCGGACTCAAAGAGAGGAGAAGTCATCGGAAGGGTCACCAGCGTCAGCTACATCGGCGGACTGGTCGCCATGGTCACAGCTTTCCTCATCAGCATAAACCAGTCAGGACCAATAACTAGGGCAAGCTACACACCGGTGATGATTCTGGCGTCAACCGCGAACATCATCGCAGGAATTACAGCACTATTCCTGAAGGAACACCCATCCACGTCAAGCGAGACACTGAACCTGTCAGAGATCACACAGAACAAGCACCTAATCAGGTTCCTCGGATTGGTCTTCCTATATCATGTCGGGTCAAGCGTCGCTATGCCGCTGTTCCCATACATCATGGCAGCGAAACTCAAGTTATCAGTCTGGCAGGTAGCGGTAACCAGCATCACAAACATGTTGGCAGCGGCAATCAGCCAACCATACGTCGGTAGACTACTCGACAAAGTGGGGAGAAAGAGAATACTAGCCGTAAGCAGAATGGCGTTAGCGTCAAGCTGCCTAATCTACCCCATTGCGTCTTCATGGGTTCACATAGCCGCTGTCGAAGCCATAAGCGGCTTGGCAATCTCAAGCTGGATGAGCGCACAGTCAACATACATGATCGATATCGCGCCGAGGAAACTCAGGGCAACCTATCTCGCGTCAAGCATGGCTGCAATAGGCGTCGCAACCTTCATCGGAAGCAACATAGGCGGACAGCTAGTCCAGAACGTTTTAGGTGGCAGCCTAGCCGCTGTAGAAACCGGGTTATACATCGGGGGAGCCCTCAGGCTCGTCCTCGGGTTACTATTCCTCACGATAAAAGAGGATAGGAACTAGCCCTCCAAGATGTCTTTCCAGTAATCCATATAACCAGACTTCTGGACAAGAGGCTCATACTCGTCAATAACCTGCCTAGCAAGCTTCGCACCATCCCATAACAGGTCAAAGACCATACTACAGTACAGTTTAGTAGGCATAACATGTGCCGCGTACTTGTCAACAATCTCATAGCTCCTGCTGTGACCGACGCCAATCGCGCCGCCTACACCAAAACTTGCCTTCGGCATTATGTTCGCGACATCATTGATGTCCGAGACTGCACCGTGTGGAGTCCTGATTGGTGAAGGGCTAGCGGCGCCGATCACGACATCCTCCGGTTTGAACAGCTCCTGAGCGTTGTCCCGCATATTCCTCCAGAGTGAGTCACTGCCGTTGAACGGGCTTGGCAGATAGCCGGGAATGTTATCAATCACAACCTCGGCTCCGAGAGACATCGCACCGCCCCTGAGAGCCCGGTCAACCTTCATGGATGCGTCCTTGATTGCGTCAACAGATGCAGCCCGGATCATCATCTCTAACCTTACCTCGCTGGGGACAATGTTCACCGCGTCCCCGCCCTTCGTGATATAGTAGTGGACACGAACGGCGTCACCATCCTTGAATGTGTCACGCTGTGCGTCAATAGCGGACATGGCGATGTTCGCCGCGTTCAACGCGTTCACGCCGTTCCATGGAGCAGCCCCGCTGTGTGCCTCAGCTCCCTTGAACGAGATCATCTTCCCCATGAACCCGACCCCGCCGGGTTGAGGACCTTCACCTCCCCTGACTCCGATCTTCCACTCGGTGTTGGTCGCCATATGGTTGGCGAGGCTGATGTCAACGTCCTGGAAGTACCCGTCCTTGATGAACTCCTGCTTGCCCCCGAGGAAGAACAGCTTGTTTTCCGCGTACAACTCTCTTCGCCACTCGATCTCAATTGGCTCCTCAGCCGGAACCGCCATACATGTGACTGTCCCGTCAAGATGCTCCATTACGCCCGAGTCAACCAACGCCATGGCGACGCCGATCATGTTTGACATTTGCTGGTTATGACCACATGAGTGCACAGCACCAGTAACTGGGTCAGACTCGGGGTGCTCGGGGATAGTCAACGCGTCAAGTTCACCGATGACAGCTATGTTGGGTCGTGAATCCTTGCCCTTTATGACTGTCTGGAGACCTGTGATACCGATTTTCTCCTCGACATCCAGACCCAGTTTCTTGAAAATACCAGCCGTATAATCGGCAGTCTTGTGCTCCTTGAAACCGACTTCGGGGTTATCCCAGATCCAGTCACCCGCAGCGATAATATCGTCCGCCCTAGCCTCCACGGCGTCGAGCAGTTTCTTCTTGAGAACTTGTCTATCCATACAACAGACTGGTCTAAAACAAATTTAACATCATGGAAAAGAACAGGGGTTACCAGAACGCCAATGGTATCTTGACGTGTATGGCTTTCGACGGGCACTCGACTTGGCATATGAAGCAGAGTTGGCACTCTTCAGGGTACTTGACGTATGGCTTACCCTCATCGTCAAGCTTGATAACATCGAGGGGGCACAGATTGTAACAGTTACCACACTTTGTGCACTTTTCATAGTCGAAGGTGGCTGTCATGGTCGTATCTCCTTCACTGCCTCATACTCCTCAAGCGTCGGCGCACGCTGCTCCACTGTCTTGCGCTTGAATACCTTCATCTCACCACCCTCCCGCTTCACAACAACCCGCTGCCTATACCATGTCGGGTGCTGAGTTGGGTAGTCTTTCCTGTCAAAGAAGTGGCGACCATAGGGCACTGACTCGGTCCTGAAGAGGGAGGACTCCATGTGAGCCTCAGCAACCTCCATGATGTTCCTGACCTCAGCCCACCTCATCAACTCGTGGGGAGTCTCAGCCTTGATCTTGCCCTCCCATTTCTCCCTGATATTACGCAGGTTCTTCAATCCCTGCTCAAGCATGCCACCCGTCTTTGTGAGATAGGCGTACTTGGTCATTATTGTCCGGACCTTCTCCTCTAGCTCCTGTGGAGGAACCCCATCCGCGCATTTACTTGGCGCAAGTATCTTTTCCTCGATACTCTTCAACTGTGACTCATCAATCGGAATCAAATCATGCATGTCAGCGTACATAGCTGCAGCAATGCCTGCCCTTCTCGCGAACACGTATGCGCCTGAGAGACTGTCCTGCCATATCTCGTCTCCTGCAGCGTACAACCCAGGAAGGGTTGTAGCCCCGTAATAGTTGTAGACTGGTCCGCCCAAGAACCCAATTGGCTGGCTCTCAAACTCGTACAATCCCTTGCGCCGGTCCTGCTCCTTCTGTGTGTATGTCTCCATCAAGGATACATCGGGGAAGTTCTTCTCGTCACTGGTGTACGCTTCCCACTGGTCATGCCCAGACTGAGGCATGTCCCTACTGTCCCAGTAGAGTGGCCCGTTGCCTTTCTCCTCCTCTACGTGCATCGAGTAGCTGCGGCTCCAACGCTTCTTATAGGTCTCCTTCAGGAAATCCTCGCCCTTGCTATTGACTGCCTTGCCTCCCCAGAATCGAGCCATAAGGTTCCCGTTCATATGGTCGGTCCTGACGAGCTCCATCATTGTGAGTTCTCCTCCGGCTCGGTAAACCATACCCCTGCCGTCACCACAGTTGGTGCCCATGTCCCTCATCCAGAACCATTTCATACCGGGGTTAACCACGTAGCTCCTGCTACTGCTTCCAGTACACAAAACAACCGATTTTGCGTGGTAAGCCGTCAACTCACCCGTTCTGGTGTTCAATGCTACGGCTCCAACCACTTTTCCCTCATTTGTCAACAAGTCCACAGCCATGGTTCGCTCAGTAATCTTTATGCCGCGGCGCTTCACCTCGTCCATGAGGCACTTCTTCATTGTCCCGCCCTTGACCCAGCAGCCGCTCTCCATTCGCTCCCCGATCTTCTTGTGCCAGTAGCTATTCCAAAGTCCTCCATCTTTCTTGTAGATCTTAAGCCCCCAGCTCTCAAGCTCCTTGACGATGGGTGTGAACTCCTCAGCTATGATGTACTTGTCAAGTGGACGCTCCTGTCCACTCCAACCCGAGCTGCTGCTCAGATATCCCTCCACGAAATCCATGCTAGTGGGTCCACCGGGTACGTTACACATCGGGTTTATCTCACTGGTGAAGTGACCAATCCCAAGGGCACCACCGCTTCTATGAGTCGCTTTCTCTAGCACAATGATGTCTTTTGTGTAATCGCTTGCCTTGATAGCTGCCATACTCCCAGCAGCGCCGGCCCCAATTATCAAAAGGTCAGTAGTTACAACGTTCATTGAACAATCAATTATAGCTGGATTATTTTTTTACTTAAAACCTCGTAAAACAAAATGAGGCATTACCATTTTTCAGGTAAGTTTATACACAGGGCGTCACTTTCGGAGCCAAATGAGCAAACAAAAGGATGAGCCACTTGAAACTAACAATATTCTAGTGGGCACTGGGTTCATCCGGATGTTTGGCGACAGCCTCAACAACAGGTACAACAACCTTCTCGTCTCAATCGCGGGGGCATCAGTAAACCAAATGGGTTTCCTCCAAGGAGGAAAGAGCCTCTTCGGGAACCTGACACAGCTACTCTTCGGGCAACTCGCTGACAGGTACGGCAAAAAGCGCTTCATAGCGGCGGGTCAGTTCCTAAACGCGGTAGCAATACTTGCCCTAATCTTCTTTGAGACGCCCAACTGGCTAATCCTCTGGATTCTCGTTAGCAGCTTCGCCACCAGCATGACGCGCCCAGGATGGAGCAGCCTACTAGGAGACTATACAAACAACAAGAACAGGGGCGAGGTAATCGGTAAGATCAACAGTTTTGCCCAGATGGGAAGCTTCGTTGCCATGCTGGTAGCATTCGCAATCAGCTACACCCAAGTGGGGGAAACGAACAGAGGCAGCTTCACGACTGTTCTAGCCATAGGAGCATTAGCCAGCTTCGTCGGAGGCGTACTGGTCCTATTCGTGAACGAAAAACCTCCAAAAGGAGCATCACTTCAACTCGACATCAAGAGACTGTTCAGTGACCCAAGGCTCACTCGTTACCTTATCTTAAATTTCATCTACGGCATGGGGATGAGCACGGCTTGGCCGCTATTCCCCTATGTGATCACTGACAAACTACACATGACGGTATGGCAGGTCGCCACTCTAAGTCTCAGCAGCAGCGCAGTATCGGTCATAGCCCAGAGACGGCTGGGAGGATTCATGGACCGTGTGGGCAGGAGACCAGTCATAGTAATGAGCAGAATGATGATGGCAATAGCACCAATCGCCTACGCCTTCGCAACCCAATGGTACCACATCACAATAGCCGAGCTATTCCTAGGCGTCGGGATGGCGGCGTGGATGAGCAGCGAGTCCACTTACGTAATTGATCTAGCACCGGGAGACCTTAGAGCAACCTATCTGGCGAGTAGTACAACAGCGTTCGGTATCGCCACGTTCATCGGCAGTAATCTCGGGGGATACATCGTGGACAACTTCCTCTCCTCATCAGGATTTACCGGTATCAGTCAAGGACTATTGATCTCAGCTGGTCTGAGACTCGTGTTCGGGTTCGCGTACAGCACGGCTTACGAGACAAGAAAGCCAGAGTAACTGTCTTAAAGACGTGAATCATAGCCCATACTGATTATATGGAACTAAAATGGCTAGGACACTCCTCATGGAAACTCACAACAGGAGAACAGGTAGTCTACATCGACCCCTATGAAGGTGATTACGATGACCCAGCTGACATCATCCTGAGCACACATCACCACGACGACCACTGCAAACCAGACAAGGTCTCCCTCATCAAGACGGAAAAAACAAAGATTATCGCCCCAGAACAGTGCGGAGAGAAACTAGGCATAGAGGTTCAATCCTTGAAACCAGGAGAGTCAACAAGGATCGGTGAGGTTGGCGTCAGAGCAGTTGAGGCTTACAACTTCAAACGGTTCAGGAACCCAGGTGAACCTTTCCACCCGAAAGGAGTTGGAGTAGGATACCTAGTGTTCGCCGAGGGAAAGACCATCTACCACGTAGGGGACTCTGACTTCATCGAGGAGATGAAAGACCTCTCTGGGATTGACATCATGCTTGTGCCCAGCGGTGGAACATACACCATGGACTGCCCGGAGGCTGTAGAAGCTGCAGCGGCGATAAACCCGGTTAGGGCAATCCCGATGCACGTCTGGGATACAGACCCAAATGAGTTCAAAGCCCAGCTTGAGGCAGTCTGCAGTACAAAGGTGCAGATAATGAAGCCAGGGGAAACCCTGAGCCTGTAACTATTTTTTACTCCACATATCAAGCGGAGGCTCCATTCCCTCGGGGATAGGTGTCTTGTATTCTTTCCCCATGGTCCTCTGCTTGAACTCATCCCAAGCCTTCTTTCTCAACTCGGGGTCAGCCAACAGGTCAAGCCCAGATGTCGCGATAACCTTGGATGCGAATATCAGGCTCTTGTGACCGATACTGTGGGCGCTTGCCGCCACGTTCATCCAGCTGTGCCCGGGTGTACCGACTGGCCACGTGGTCGTGGAGAACTCCATCGTTGGTCCCATCCAGCTTACATCACTAACGTCGGTGCTACCGGGACTGACAAAACCATCGTTCCACGCGTCTGGGACTGAAGTATCCATGACTACATCGACTAGGTTCGCCCAATCAGGTCGTCCAGTTTTCCTCAGACTGCCTATCTTGTCGTCTTTTGAAATTGTATTGGTTAGATCAGATGCCCATGCAAGCTCCTCTTCAGTATAGCTTGGAGTTCCAATTTCACGCATATTTGCTGTTACAACATCACTAAGGGCTTTGCTGGGGACCTTGTTGTAGATGCCCTTGATGAACTCCACCTTTAACTCGGTGTCCGTCATCAAAGTAGCACCTTCAGCCACCTTCAGCACCCGTTCGTAGATATGGTCAACCATGTCCCTTTCAGGTGCACGTACCAGGTACCAGCTCCTAGCGTACCCCGGAACCACGTTGGGCTGCCCGCCCCCCTCCTCGATGACATAATGAATCCTTGCCTCCTGGACTATGTGCTCCCGCAGGAAGTTCACTCCAACGTTCATCAATTCAACCGCATCCAATGCACTTCGCCCATGCTCGGGACTACCAGCCGCATGACTCGTCTTGCCTGTGAAGTGGAACTTGACACTATTGTTGGCTAGACTGCTGGCGAGACTGGCATAGTTCATGCTACTCGGGTGGTGGCTGAGAATCGCATCCACTCCCTTGAACACACCTGTTCGGACCATCCAGACTTTACCGCTGGCGCTCTCCTCCGCTGGGGTACCGAAGAACTTTACAGTCCCATCGATACCGTGCTGCTCCATCGCGTACCTAATAGCGACAGCCCCTGCGAGCCCAGATGCACCGTGAATGTTATGCCCACAGCCCTGACCTGGAGCCCCATTCTCTATGGGGTCTTTGTCTGTGGAGATTTTCTGGCTTAATCCGGGGAGTGCGTCGTATTCACCCATAACTCCGATGACGGGTTTTCCCTTACCATACTCTGCGACGAAAGCCGTTGGCATCCCTCCGACGCCTTCTGTTATCTTAAAACCATGTTTTTTGAGCTCTGTGACCATTAGCTTTGCTGACTTGTACTCAAGTAACCCGAGTTCAGCACAATCCCATATTTCATCACTTAGCTTGATGATCTGGGGCTTGTTTTCATCGATCCAACCAGTAGCCGTTTCCTTAGCTTGCCTGACCATGAATATCAGTTAACGTTGTCTGAGAAGTATAAAAAAATCTGTTACAGGGGTCCAAACTCCCCGTCCAGATAGGGTTTCCAAACGACCCTGTAGGCAGGATAATAGGCATCACGGTAAGGTTCCGTGTGATGCATTGGTTTCAGCCCTTCTGATTCAATTGTCTTGGTGATCTCGTCAAACTCGTCGTGATTTAAAGGAATTTCACCCGACTCAACCATCTCAATGAGTACCTGCCATAAATCCATGAACTTTTCCGCATCACTCTCACGCTTTACAGACCTCTGCATCACCCAGAATAAACGGTCTAGGCTTAGCTTTCTCCTCATGAAAGGGCGCAGGTACACCCTCACCATAGAGCCATCCGATGAGATGGATTCAACAAGTAACCTGTTGGGATATTCACTCAAATCCACTCTGTGGGCTTCCTCAATCAAATAGTCCTTTGCGCTATCGGAGATAATGTGACCTACCCCGAAGACACTCTGATAGATGAGCTTGTAGAAATCCCGAGGCTGTGCCTTCGGGTATTTCTCATAATGCAGCGTAAAGAGAGCTTTTGTGTGATGTACAGACATTGATACATATGATTGGGTGAAGCGATAATTATTGGTTTCCGGTATAATTTTGAAGATATTATCGCTAAATCAGAGACAGACATAAATAAAATCACGGTTAATTTCATCATATATCCTCATGGGTGAGAAACAGAGGGTCGATGAATTGTGGAGTACACACATATCGTTTACTGGATTTAATCTCATTTCTGGATAAAGGTGAAACAAATGGCGGAATACCAAGTAAAAAGACACATAACAGGAATTGACGGTCTCGACAGCATGCTAGGAGGAGGAGTTCCAGAGAAAAGCATCATCCTCCTATGTGGGGGGCCAGGAGTCGGTAAAACTATCCTGACACTACAGTACATGATGACAGCAGTTGAAAGAGGAGAACCTTGTGTCTACTTATCATTGGAAGAGCCAATGGACAAGAAAATAGAAAACGCCAAGGCTTTTGGCTGGGATATCGCCAAGGCTGAAGAAACAGACAAAATCGCATCCCTTGACATATACATGGTCCCACACAGTCAGGGTATAGTTGAGCCCATTGATCGTAGGAGAGGTAAAATCCAGTTCAGCATCGAAAACGAGATCGAGGTCGCGGTTAAGCGAATCGGAGCAAAACATATCATCATTGATCCAATCACAAGCCTCCTAGTCCACGAGTCACGGTCAGGTAAAAAACGACACCTGATTGGTCAGTTGTTTGAAACTATACGTAGATTGAATTGTACAGCGGTTATCACATCGGAGGGATTACCAAAGCCAAATGACTTCTACATGGAGCAGTTCCTTTCAGATGGAGTATTACTCCTAGGCAAAGATATGCTTGACTTCAAACTCATCAAGACCTTGCGCATCGATAAGATGAGAGGCATTGACTTTGATGACCAACCAAGGAGATTCGTTGTCACCTCAAGAGGGTTCCAGGTTTTCAACACGGAGCCTGTGCTATTTTAAGAGGAGTAATTGCAGTGTCAATGGCGATATTCCGTTTAATCAAGCCCTTACTTAAGCGAAACGCAATCAACTTTTTGAAAACAGAAAACGTTCAAGCCAAATCGGATGCTCTAATCAAGAAAAAACTTAGTAAGTTAGGCTCCTGTCGTATCGGAAAGAGTTTGGGAGCGGCGTCCACCCTTAAGATTGACGACCTGCCCATTACAGGATATGACTATTATCTGCCCTACTTCAAGAACCCTCAAGAGGGCGATTTCATGCACCCCCTCAAAGATTACGTGAAGACTTACACAAGTGGGACAATGGGAAAGCCCAAGGTATATCTTATGCCTCAGACAGCATTCAAAAACAATCTCAAAAATGCAGGTCTTAGTTTAATGTTCATCATAACACATGATGGTGAGAAGACCACGGTAGATGTGGGAGACACTATTTATACAAACATGCCAGGTGGGTCATTTGTCGCTGGTTTCATGGGAGACAGCTTCAAGCGGGACCACTCATCGTTCCTCCACATGGTGCCCCCAGATGCAAATAGTATGAACTTTCAGGATAAAGTAGACTATTTCATAAATAACCACAAAAAAATCGACATAGCATATATGACCGTTACTTCTTTCATGGATGAGATTGTACCCAAAGTCAAAGAACCTATCCAACTAAAGGGATTCCTTACACAGGATATAGCAGCAGGGCCTCTCAAAGAGGATATTAAAGCAGTTTCAGGGACATATCCTGGCACCATCTTTGCGAGCACGGAGGGAATGCTCATGGGGCTACCATCAATACAATACCCTGGGGCATTTTTCCTAGATTGGAGGGTGGTTTACCCTGAGTTCATCAAAGAGGATGATGCATTAAACGTAGATATCAAAGCCCTAACTGAGTACCCCGATGCACTCAAGATGGCGGATCTAAAAGTAGGCGAACGCTATCAGCTCATTATATCGCCTCTGTTCAACGACATGACCCGATACGTAACCCCAGATATTATTGAGTGCATAGCAACTGGAGACGATAACTTGGGAGCAGAGATACCGATCTTCAAGTACTACTCTAGGGCAGACCGTATCCTGGTTCTACACAACTTTACGAGAATCAGCGAAGAGGAGATGGTCTCTGTACTAAAAGAAAGCGGAGTCTCATTTGTAGATTTCACGATCCAGAAAACACTAGAAAACGCGAGAGAATATCTTCATCTCTATATTGAGCTAAGTAAAGAGATAGCTCAAGACGAGTTATATTCAAAGGTCAACGAAGCTCTACTGGAGTTTGACAAGGACTGGAGAGATCTTTCCAAATTCCTTAACTATACTCCTTTGAAAATAACAGTTCTTTCCAAGGATACTTTCGCACAGTTCCTGCACAACAAACATGGAATGGCTAGAATCGCACGGATCGGAATGCGCCCCGAGAGGTTCAATGAGCTTCTCAGCTACTCCAAATCTTTTTAATTAATAATTCGATCCGCTATAGTCTCGAAGGTTATTATTTCAGATGAATCCATGTGGGAAGCGGGACTATAAAACCCAGTTAACTCCACCATGCTCGCCTTAAGCAACGGGTTCTTTGATGTGATAAACGAATAAACTCTTTTCCATCCATGAGTGTGAATGAGGTGAGAAAACGTGTATACGATAATATCGCAGGGCACCCTTGTTTCGGTACTAAATTTCAGTACATCACTAAAGAGTATATCAAGTTGATTCAAGTCATCGTTGATGGAGATTATCTTCTCCTCGAAAGCGTTTGGTAGCCCCCGATTGCCAGGAACAACTCGAACAAAGTAGAGTTCATCGACTGTTTCACTCTTGATAATATCTCCCGGGATAATCATATCATACATTGTTACGATGATAGTTCGTACACCTTTCGCTACATTCTCATCCACGCGGTCCTTTATCCACTGAACATCCTTTTCTTTATGGATGTTGTTCAAGTTAACAAGCGTGAACTTACCCTGAGTATCTTCCATGTACTCTGTAGCAATACCACCAAGCATGAACGAGTGAAGGTTCTCGACGATGAAAGAGAAGTTGGGGTGAATCATCCCCCAGTAAATAATGATTTTACCTACCGTGGAAATCAGATCAACGAATCCGACCTCAATTTGGCTTGTTAGGAACCCGAAGTTTGCCAAGAAAAGAATCCACCACCCGGAGGTCAACAGTTTCAGGTCAACATTTGATCTCCAACTTATTATGAGAAGACTTGTAGCCATGAATAGATAGGGGATTAACGCGAATGCCATTGTGTACGGAATAAGCTCCTGTCCTGCGAATACCTGAACAATCGGAGAGAGGATTAACAGGATTGATGACCCCAGCAAGAGTCTAGTTTTCTCGATTAACTCGCCCACCCCTACAACCATGAACACGAAAGCTGCCATCACCAAGAAGAAAGCGAACATGTTGCTAAATGTAATTTCAAAGGACTCTGGAGTCACCATCCTCACTAAGATATTTAGACCATAGAACAGGTAACCCAGACTCCAGTAGAGATAGAATCTCCTAGATGTAGTTCCATAAACGCGGTACAATAGAGTAGAAAGGTATAGAGTTACTAGCATATTTACTAATCTTAACATAAGATTAACAGTCGCCAATTACCTCAACTCCTAAGTCTAATTAAACTCAACAGCTAATAATCTTCTCTAAAATACATCATTATTTTAATTATTTACAATAATATTTCATTCGAGTTGTTAAAATAAGAATATTTTAGTATGTATATGACACTCAAATGGGATTCACCCTTAATAACGCGTCTATTATACCAAGAATCAATCCAGAAAGGGTCAATATCAGCTATTTGAAAATATTAGAAACACACTCAACATAAGAGAATAGAATTATTATATTTACTAGCAAAACTACTCAAATTATGGGACTATCGATTAATTTTCTATATACGATATTAAGAAGGATTATATATTCTGGATTCCAAATCGGGATTGATAAGAATGTTTCAGAATAAATCAAAAAGAAGAATACTATTGATTACATTCATCGTGGCGATTCTGGTCCTCCCAGTTGTGCCAGTTGGAGCAAAGAAACAAGCGATTTCTTCAAGTATTCGCATTGAAAAAATAACAAGTAAAATCACGCGATTTGAGGAGACAATTCCTTTGAATATTCCTGGCCAGATGCTTCCACCTGGAGCATACTACACAGCATCAGTTTACGCTGTAAAGGTGAAAGGGGGCATAGTATTGATCGATTGTGGAGATGAGACACTCGCAGATGACCTTTACAAAGCAGTCTCCAAGACCTACGAACGCCCAATCAAGGCAGTATATCTGACGCACTACCACGCAGACCATGCAGGTGGCGGTAAGTATTTCCAAGACATAGGAATCCCAGTATATGGCCCAGCAGGTGATGCAGGACCGATCTATTTGGGTGCAGACTTCACTATTATTAACCCCAATCTTCCACCAATTCCAGAAGAATTCACCTACGAAGGTTATGTGATTGACGGAACACTTGAATACACGGAACTTGAACGAGAGTTTGAAATCATTCAAGCGCCAGGTCACACGCCAGGTGCAGTGCACATAAAATACACAAAGGGGAACAAGGATTATCTGTTTACAGCTGATACAATCTTGCCCATGATGGCGGATGGTCAATCTCAATTGGACATGACAGCAGTCTTGACCATCGGGACAGCATACGAGAACTATCTGAATGAGAACCCCGGAACCTTCGAACCGTGGTCAGACCAACTTACCACTCTAAACGGTATGTTAGCGGATATTAGTGATTACGAGCTGGTTCTAACAGGCCACACACCAGAGCTGAATTCGATAGATGTATCCACATACATAGGGTACACCATTCAAATTCTTGGGTCCTTCGAGTTCGGACCTCCTTTCCCAATGCCCTAATTTATTTCTCTAATTTAGAAACGTAAACCACACCGTCTTTTGTGGCTATCCAACGTATTACGTCCCCGTCCTCTAGCTCCATGAACCTGAATATACCGGATGGGATCGTGGTTCTTCTTCTGTATCCTCGTACTGTTATGTGTGTGTCTTCCATGGCCACGATGTCATCGGTATCTATCTGGGGCATGTAATAGGATGTGTACACAGTACCTATAGTCTTTGCGTAGTATCGGGGCGAACCTTCAGTTTCACCCTCTACCTTTTTAAAACCCAACATCCATCATGGGAGGGAGAGGAAAACAAAATGACTGGGAAAAAGTCCTCCAATAAAAAAGAGCTGATTGCCAAGGACAACTTTACCGAATGGTATGACAATGTCCTCCTTGAGGCAAAGATAGCTGACGACAGGTACCCCGTGAAAGGATTCACGGTTTATACAGGATGGGGCATGAGCATCGCAAAGCGAATCATAGCCATGCTGGAGGAGAAACTTGACGCAACGGACCACGATCCAATGCAGTTCCCAGTCGTGATACCGCAGAGCAGTTTCCAAAAAGAAGAAGACCACATCGCCGGGTTCAGCGGCGAGGTCTTCTGGATTACACACGCAGGCGAGAACGAGCTGGAGAACAAGCTCGTGCTCAGACCAACCTCAGAGACTGCCATCTATCCCATGTTCAAGCTCTGGATGAGGAGCCACCAGGACTTCCCCATCAGGATGCAGCAGACATGCAACGTCTACAGGTACGAGACAAAGGCTACAAGGCCACTCTACCGTGGAAGGGAGTTCCTCTGGAACGAGGGGCACACGGCCCACTCCACATACGAGTCCGCTGAGGAACAGATCAGGATCGCCCTGAAGATATACAGCGAGGTATATGATGCCCTCGGGTTAAGCTACATCAAGCTAAAGCGCCCTGCATTCGACAAGTTCGCCGGAGCAGACTACAGCGTAGCCTTTGACACATGGAACCCCGACGGAAAGGTAAACCAGATAGGCACGGTACACCAGCTTGGATACAGCTTCGGAAAAGCCTTTGAACAGACGTTTGAGGATGAGAACGGCGAACAGGCGATAGCCGCAAACACATGCTATGGCATGGGCTTCGGAAGAACCGTCGCTGCAACCATCGCACACCATGGTGACGATAACGGTCTGGTGTTGCCCCCAAAAGTAGCACCTAAACAGGTCGTGATCATCCCTATCCTGATCAAGGGTAAGGAAGATGAGGCTGAAAACTATGCAAAGGAACTGTATCAGATGCTCAAAGACGCAGGAATCCGAGTGCAGATAGACGCGAATAGACGAACCAACCCCGGGGACAAGTACTACAAATGGGAAATGTTCGGGGTCCCAGTTCGCGTCGAGGTCGGCCCACGGGAAGCAAAGAACAAGAAAGCCACCTTAGTAAGGCGTGACACCTTCGAGAAGGTACAGGTAGAAGAAGCAGAGCTCATTGAGAAGGTTAATGAGATGTTCGTAGACATCTTTGAGAACCTGAAAGCCAAGGACAAGGCGAAACTGGAAAGCTTGATAGTGGACGCCTATGATATGGATCAGCTCAAGACTTACATGGAATCTAGGCTGATCGTCAGGGTGAACTGGTGTGGTGACGAGGAATGTGCCATGAATATAAAGGACCAGGTATCCGGAGAGATCAGGGGTACAAGGTGGGATGTCGAGGAAGAACCCACTGGTAGCTGTATCTTCTGTAAAGATGACGCGAAACACGTGGCGTATGTCAGCAGGACATACTAAACATCCATTTTTCTTGACCTACTGTTATCATCTTTTCTGAATAACTTGAAATATTGTAACAAATTCTTATCCGAGTCATGGTTTATTTATGCATATGGAAGTCTACCGTCCGGCTGAGGACTCGTATCTCCTCGCCAAGTACGTTGAGAAGCTGGTACAGGGAAGAGTGCTTGACATGGGAACCGGATCAGGCATACAGGCAGTGACTGCTGCTAAGAAGAAGAATGTCACACAGGTCACTGCAGTGGACTTGAATCCAGCTGCCCTTGAATCAGCTAAAAAACGAGCCGAGGTCGAAAGCGTCGTAGAGAAAGTAGATTTCCTACTAAGCGACCTCTATGAAAATGTTTCCTGCTGTTTTGACTGGATTCTTTTCAACACACCATATCTTCCATCCGAGGGTGAAGCAGATGAGATATCTTGGGCGGGTGGGCTCACGGGTTCAGAGACAATAAAGCGGTTTCTCAAGGATTCGTCAAGGTTCCTAACAAAAGGAGGCTCTATTTTGATGTTGTATTCATCGCTTTCAAACATCAACAAAGAGGATCTGGTTGGGTTCGAGTGTGTTTTGCTCGAAGAAAAATCCCTGTTTTTTGAAAAAATGTATTGTGTTCGGCTTAGCCCATCTTGATGCCAATGGCAAAGCCGGCTAATGCTCCTCCCGCGAATGGAAGGTTTGCTAGGAAAGCCCCAAGTGCACCCTCTGCTTGACCAAGACCAGCTAAAGCGGTGTTTCCCCATGTCTCAACTCCGAGCCAGTCTACAGTAATCATTCCCTGGGTCTCCATGTAGATCAACCCAAGTGAAAAAATACCGATAACTGCAGCCGCGATTTTAGCCACCTTCTTGATAGCGTAGCCAATACAAAGACCGATTATGCCTCCTACCCCGAGCTGGGTTACCAGTGGTGTAAGGAAACTTGCCTGTTCACTCATAGTGAATAAGTAGTGATTGAGATTAATAAAAAAGGCGCTAATTGGGCACGATATGTGTACCCGTTTTACCCGCCAAGGCATCTACCGCCTTATCTAGGCTAGTAATGACGGCGCGGTCTCCACCTTCAACGACGAAGCTTAGGGCAGCCTCCATTTTGGGCCCCATGCTTCCGGCTTTGAAGTGTCCCTCTGAGATGAGCTGTTTTGCCTCGTCAACGGTTACTTCTTTTACCGGCTCCTCGTTGTCGGTTCCGTAATTCTTCAAGGCGTACTCCACGTCTGTTAGAATCAGGTAAGCGTCTGCTCCCAACTCTTCTGCTAGCTTTGCACCCGCACGGTCCTTGTCTATGACGGCGTCAATACCCTCAAGATTTCCTGATCCATTGCGTAGAACGGGAATTCCTCCTCCGCCTGAGGCGATTACAACAGTACCTGACTCGACCAGCTTCTTGATCACCGATGCTTCCGCGATTCCGATTGGTTTGGGGGATGGAACCACTCTTCGCCAGGGGTTTTCACCGCTTGGCTTAACCTGCTTTACCAACCAACCGTTCTCTTCTCCTAGTTTCTTGGCTGTCTCCTCTGCGTAGTATGGTCCTACTGGTTTTGAAGGGTCATCGAAGTCTGGGTCCTCTTCACTAACAATTACCTGGGTAACGATTGTTGCGACTTCCTTTCCCTCGGAAGCCAGCTCGTTGTTGAGGTTCTGCTGCATCATGTACCCGATCTGTCCCTGGGTCATAGAACCAAGGATGAATAATGGCTGTCCGGGTACCATGTGGGCGCCCTGCTCCTGCTGGATTGCCAGGTTTCCCACTTGGGGGCCGTTACCGTGTGTGATCGCGACCTCGTAGCCGTTTCTGGCTATCTCAGCGATCTGTTGGCATGCGGTCTGAACGTTTTTCATCTGTTCCTCATATGTGCCTTTCTCGTGTGGCTGCTTTATCGCGTTTCCACCGAGAGCGATCATTACCCGTTTACTCATTTTTTTCACCTGATTGAGGAATAGAAAGGATGATTCATTTCTTAAAACAATTATCATAAAATACGTCCCGGTTGGAACATTTTACCGAATTCATCACTAGACTTTGAACAATGAACAAACGTGATGAATCGGATAATAACTATCGTCATCCATTTATACGAAACAGGGATGATTGTAATCAATGTCAATTGTTAACCAGTTCTTGGCTCTTGGCCTTCAGACTAAACTTCTCATTGCAGGTGTTGCATTGATCATAATCGGTTCAATTCTTCAAGCCATCGGTGATGCAACTTCGGGGGGAAAGGGCGGTGGAGGAAAAAGAGGCAAAGCATGTGCTTGGTGTGGGCAGGAGATTCAAGGTAAAGAACAGAAATGCAGTCTCTGTCGGGACAAGTTCTGTTCTCAGAAGTGTGTCCTTGAGCATAAACAGGCAATGCATGCCCCTCGAACCTAACCTTTCCTTATTCTTCTATAACTTTCTATGATTCTGGAGTCTCCGTATATCGCCAATTCACCTATCACGGCAAACAGAGTAATGTTTACTGTCAAATTTAATGAATGAAAACTGATTTTATTTGTTTTCCCTGATACTACTGTAATCCATGGAAGAGGCGATCCAAGTGCTAATCCATTGGATTCGTGGCCATCCCAAAAAAAAGCCGAGCTAAAACTGAAAATGATGAATAAAATGATTATAATTATGGATTGTAGAATTGTTTTATCCAATCTATCATATAATAGGTGGTTGAATAAGTTAAACTGATTGATTAAAGTGAATGTTAAGACTGGAAATCTATCGGATTTCCATCTCGATGTATACTTCGTTTGGTACACGGATTCTCATGATGCTTCGCATTACACGGTCTCGGGCATCAATTTCAATCAGCCTTTTGTGCACACGCATCTCAAATCTGTCCCATGTGTTACTGCCATCACCGCAAGGAGTTCTCCTGGTGGGCACTACTAGTTTCTTTGTTGGCAGTGGAATAGGGCCTACAAGCTTTACTCCTATCCTCTTGGCAATGTTCTTGATCTCGTCGCAAACGTTCTGCAGCTTGTCTGCATCGGTACTCGTAAGCTTGATCCTTGCACGTCTAGCCATGTTGTTCCCGCTCTTAACCTGAGAATCAGAACTTAAACCTTACTGATATTTCCCACATATGAAGCATGAAATGACATGAATAACAGGTTACTAGTTATATTGAAAATAAAATTATAGAAAAATAGGGTGTGAGGATTACTCCTCTACTTCAATGACGACGCCGGCACCAATGGTGGTACCCATGTCACGAAGTGCGAAACGACCTAGGCTTGGGTAGTCCTTGAATGTCTCCATTGCCGTTGGCTGAAGTGGCACAAATCTTACGACTGCTGCCTCTCCTGTCCTCAGGTATGCTGGGTTTTCTTCAAGAGTCTGTCCTGTCCTTGGGTCTAGCTTCGAGATTAGCTTGTCGAACCTGACTGCGATCTGTGCAGTGTGGAGGTGCAGAACTGGTGTGTATCCCTCACCGACCGCCGTTGGGTGGTTGATGATGAATATCCTTCCAGTGAAAGCCTTTGCGACCTTTGGTGGGTCATTTAGGTGTCCTGCGATCTCGCCACGCTTGACCTTGTCCTTTGGAACGCCCTTGGTGTTGAAGCCAATGTTGTCGCCTGGACCGGCCTTGTCGATCTTAGTGTAGTGAGTCTCGATGCTGTTAACGCTACCTGTCTCGCCGCTTGGCATGAAGATAATGTTATCACCGGGCTTGAGCTCCCCTGTCTCAACCTTACCTACTGGGGTCGTACCGACTCCTCGGATGGTATAGACATCCTGGATGGCGATCCTCAGTGGCTTAGCGGTTGGTTTTGGTGGTAGCTTGAAGCTGTCTAGAGCCTCTATGAGAGTTGGACCCTTGTACCAGTCCATGTTCTCGCTCCTGTTGACCAAGTTGTCGCCTGTCCATCCGCTTGTTGGGACGAAGTTCATGCCTTCAATGTTGTAGCCAACCGTCTTTAGTAGCTTGCCTACACCGTCCTTGACTTCCTCGAACCTCATCTCGTCCCAGTTTACGCTTGCGTCGTCCATCTTGTTGACTGCGACTACGATCTGGTTAACGCCTAAGGTTTTTGCGAGGAATGCATGCTCACGAGTCTGACCGCCTGGGTTTGTTCCTGCCTCATACTCTCCCCTCTTGGCGGAGATCATAAGGATGGCTCCGTCTGCCTGGCTTGCACCAGTGACCATGTTCTTGACGAAGTCCCTGTGGCCAGGGCTGTCAATAACCGTGAATACGTTCTTCTTTGTTTCGAGCTCGTAGAATGCGAGGTCGATCGTTACGCCCCTTTCACGCTCTTCCTTGAGTTTGTCAAGGACCCAAGCGTACTTGAAGGACTCTCGTCCGAGTTCTTTAGCTTCCGCCTCGAAGTCTTTGAGTGTCTTCTCTGGAATAGCACCTGCATCGTAGAATAGGTGTCCAATGCTTGTGGACTTACCGTGGTCTACGTGACCGATGATAATCAAGTTAATGTGAGGTTTTTCCCTCTTACTCATTTCTGAATTCTCCTACTCCTTCAATCAAGATGGAGAATAAAAATGTTAAGGTATTTGCACTAAAAGGCGATCTTCATAGATAGGGTATATAACCGACATTTACCGTGTGGTGAATCGACAAATTCGTAACCTTTAATATGTCTGCCTGTATCCGATGGTTGGAGAATCATATGGCAAACGGTTTGTACGCTGCTCGAAGGAACCGCAACGTAAGGAAAAAAATGCGGTATAAGAGCAAGGACTATGTGCTCAGGCTTAAGCGGAGGACAGAAAAGAACGACCTCCTAGAAGGAGCACCAATGGGCCGAGGAATCGTCCTGCAGAAGGTCGGAATCGAGAGCAAGCAGCCCAACAGCGCTATCAGGAAGTGCGTTAGGGTACAGCTTATCAAGAACGGTAAATTAGCGACAGCATTCCTTCCAGGAGACGGCGCACTAAACCACGTAGACGAGCACGATGAGGTTACAATCGAGGGTATCCACGGACCACGTTCAAGGTCAATGGGTGACATCCCTGGTGTCCGCTACAAGGTCAACGCAGTTAACAATACACCACTGAACCTTCTAGTTCTGGGCAAAGTCCAGAAATCTACTAGGTAATAATTTCTTTTTAATAATTAATGGGCGATTATATCGCCTTCTATCATACTTGTCTCTTGCATCACGAACACCAGGGGTAATGTTATCAGCATCAGTCCAGCTGCGAGGTAGAAACAGTAGAGAATTGAGTAATCAACAATGATCGCGGTCATGACGATGGGGCCAATGAACGAGCCTAGATCAAAGAAAGTTCTGTAAGCGCCTATGGCTGCCCCTCTTTTCTGCGGGGGCACTGCTTCGGCTGAAATAACTGGTCCGACGATCCAGATTGCTCCTGACGTGAACCCAATAATTGCGACTATTGCGGTAATTGCGATCAGAGAGGTGAACACACTCATGATTAGGACCATGATGGAGGTTCCCAGAATGCCGAAAATGAGAACTGGTTTCCTTCCAATCCTATCTGCGAGGGTCCCCATGGTGAACATTGCTATTACGAACCCCACAGATCTTGCCCCCATCATATAACCGAAATTCGTCAAGGAAATTCCAAGATTTTCCGTTGCATAGATGCTCAAAACAGTACCCAAAAGACCAGAAGTCATGATGAACTCGGCTAGAGTAACTAAGGCAATGATGATGATTGTTTTGTTCTTGAGAACGCCGAGAACCTCCGTTACTTTAAGAGGCAAAACATCAGGACTTTGCACTGTTTCATTCCGTATGTATGGTGGAATTATGTATAGTACAAGTGCGAGTACTGACAATCCAAGGGCTACTGTGAATCCTCCCTGCCATCCGAAACTCTCTATCAGTCTGCCACTAGCGAGTGAGCCTCCTATCTGGCCGATGAACTCGACCCCTTGGAATATACCCATTGCCTTTCCCCTCTTCTCAGTCCCGACGAGGTTTATGATGAAAGTCATGGATACGGCGAAAAAGAAGGGAGCCCCGATACCTTTTAGCATCCTAATGAGGATGAGGTGAATTGGGTTCTTTACGAATAGGAGCAGAATATTTCCCACAACGGTCAAGAGGAGACCAAAAGCCATGGGTTTGTAGTATCCGAACCTTGAGCTGATGTATCCACTGGGTATCTCTAGGACAACGCGACTTATCCAGTAAGCCGAGACGGTAATCCCGATCCAAATACCTGTTGCCCCGATGTCTTTGGCGAATATTGATAGAATGGGGTTTGTAATCATCACGCTCAGCATGGCTAAGAAAGCCACAGCGCATAGCAAATAGAAGCTGGGTCCAAGGTCCCTGGTAGACATAATGCCCTACCGTACTGATATCCACCTTTAAACAATCCCTCAAAAAGCGATAACCCTTTTATTATGGAACCGCTCTCAATGTCACCTAGCACTCAAGAAGTGGTACAATGAGCGAAAACGAAGTACAGGTACAGGACGAAGGAATCAAGCTCTTCGGCGAGTGGAGCTTCGAAGGGATCGAGGTCAGAGACATCGGTCTGAAGCGCTACCTGAATCTGGACCCTGTGTATCTACCCCACAGCGGCGGTAGGCACGAGGCAAGGAAGTTCAGGAAGAGTAACCTGAGCATCGTTGAGAGGCTAATCAACAACCTGTTGAAGCCAGGGACCAGCGGCGGAGCCAAGATTAGAGTCACAAACAGCATGAAGGCTGCATTAACGATCATCAACCTAAAAACTGGGAAGAACCCAATCGAGGTTATCGTAAGGGCAGTTGAGAACTGCGCACCAAACGAGGATACCACGAGGATCGGTTACGGTGGAGTCGTCTACAGGCTAGCAGTTGACTGCAGTCCACAGAGAAGGATCGACCTAGCGCTAAGATACATTGTCACAGGGATTAAGGCCCAGACATTTAGCAACAGGAAGACTTTAGAGGAAATACTCGCAGACCAGCTTATCGGAGCGTCAACCAATGACAGCAACAATTCTGCCATCCGTAAGAAGCAAGAAGTCGAGCGAATCGCGCTTTCCTCCAGATAATCTTTTCAAACCAATTATTCTGGTTTATTCTATTTTCATTACTGGTAACAGTGGGCGGTAACTTTACGCTTTTTTACGTGCATTTGATATAAACTTGGTGTGCCGAGAGTTACAGCAGGCTACCAGCCGCGAAGCCGATTAAACCCAGAATCATCAGGTATAGTATCCGGTTTTTTACGGTCCTGCTTGTCTCCCTTGATGGGTCTGACATGACCTGATATCCGCTGTAAATCAAACCTAGATCGGTTAACGCGACGAACGGGATGTACCAGAAGGACACAAGTTCACGATACACGGGGTATATTGAAACCAGTACGGCGCCTACGAAGAAGAGGGAAGCTATACTTGCGGCGGATTTTACGCCACTGGTGATGGCAATGGTGTTCACTCCTTCCAGCTTGTCGCCCTCAACATCCACGATACCTTTGGTGATCTCGCGCCCAGTGTTAGCCAAGAAGGCTATCCCGCTAAAGGACAAGGAGGACGCAATGGATCCGGTCATAACGCCGCCGTAAAGGAATGGCAGTGCTACTGAGAGGCTTACCATCAGGTTGCCGATGAATCCAAGTTTCTTTCCCTTGATGGAGTAAACCATCATCACTATCCAAGCAAATACGGCGACTAGAAGCGCATTAAATGAAATCAGGTACGAAGAGAGAAGTCCTACAATGCTAAGGAGTCCAGTGAATAGGATGGTAGACTGTGGACTGATCCTCCCACTAGGAATTGCCCTACCAGGCTCGTTTATCGCGTCAATCTCCCGGTCATAGTAGTCGTTGATTGCCATTGCAGCCCCACTCAGGGTGAATCCTGTGAGGAAAGCGTATACAAGAGAAGCCCAGTCACCGAGAATCTGGTTTCCACCTGTGATTAACGCACCAATTATTATGGCTACTCCAGTCATAACCGAGTTGACTGGTCGCATTATCTCCAAGTAGTCACCGGGCTTTCCCATACAGGTTAGCCACATCTATAGAATTAAAACTGTAATGGTGCATGAGTTTTCTTATTTCAGATAAATAGGAAAAATGGAGCTATTTGTGGATCGCTTTGAAGTGACGCCGGGAGGATGCCCTGTTTGTTGTTATTTTGTGTTCACGGATGTGGTTGATGGCGTTCATGCCGAAGATGAACCCATATGCGCTAACCATGTTCTCAACGGTGCCGTAATCTGTCTCTGTGTACACGTCATGGTAGTCAAACCCTGCCTCCGTGTATATCCTGTGCCTATCCTCTGCACCTCTGTAGGTACTCTTGATAACATGGTCGAGGGCACCGCCATACCAACCCGGGGGGTTATTGGAAACAATGATTAATCCGCCGTTTCTGACAACTCTGGTCGCTTCCGCTATGAAAACTGGAATTAAGGTGTCCTGGGGGTGATCGACGAAGTACATACCTACAACCATATCCGCTGAGTTATCGGGTAATGGTATCTTCTGTGCAAATCCTTCAACAAAACTAACGTTGTTTATTCCAAGTTCCTTGGCTTTCCTCTTTGCTTCTTCGTTCATCGCCTTCTCTGGTTCAATACCAATGACACTTTTGGCGTATTTTGCGAAGTAGAAGGTGGATTCGCCTGTGCCAGACCCGATATCAAGGAGCTCCTTGTCTTTAAGGTCAAACATATTGTGTATCAACGTGTCTTTATCCTGCGTTGACTCGTAACTACAGAACTCGTCATATTTTTCGGGGTATTCACTGTACAGTATGTCCCATCGGTTCTCGATGGTCAATGGATATTCTTTCTTACTCATTCATTATTTCCTCCAATAGTTACTATATCGGCTGGCATTCATCCCGGTTTTTCTTGGGCGCCAACTCAATCATGTCTTTACCTCGGAATTAGCTGAATTTCCATGGGGAGGTGTTTAGGGTCTCGAATTCATCCAGTCTGCCCAGTTTGTTCATTATCGCCCTGCTTTTCTCCTCGACTCGGTCATAGATCTGGACCTCGTCAATGGTTGTTACCTCGCCATCCCTGAATACAATTTTCCCATCGACAATTACCTTGTCTATGGGTCTATTGTTTCCTGTGCTGTAGACGATGTTCTTAACCGGGTTCAAGGTTGGGACCATCCCGGATTTGTTTCTGTTGAGGATGATTATATCCGCCTTCTTTCCCATTTCAAGTGAGCCCACCTCAGCATCCATTTGAAGTGCCTTTGCAGACTCAATCGTGGTCATTTCTAGCACCTTCTCCGCGGTCATTGCAGAGGTTTTCCCTGAGTTTACCTTGTGGAGGAGGGCGTCAAACTTCATCACTTGGAACAGGTCCAAGCTATCGTTTGTGGCAACGCTATCAGTTCCTAACCCAACGACTACGCCGGAAGAATTCATCTCGGGCACCATTGTGACCTTGGAAGACCCTCCATAGGCATTTGCCAATGGGCAGTGCGCTACGGGAGTCTCAGTTCTAGCCAATGTTTCGATCTCCTTCTCATCAACATGGGTGCAGTGAATGAGCAGGGAATCAGGACCTAGAATCCCCAGCGAGTCCATGTAATCGACTGCTCTTCCCTCGTATGACCCTAGTTTGTTGCCTTGACGAGGGTCAACCTTGCTGGTGGCTAACCTATACTGGACGTGTGTAGCCCATCCAACGCCACGTTTCTCGGCTAGGCTCTTTGTTGCCTTCATCATGTCATCGGTACATTGGGCTAGCATTGAAGCCTCGACACGGGTACGTATTCGCCCATCAGCTTTCATATT